>VFQU01000011.1_pt1 | contig 570065 bp, 500 predicted proteins | sample 3512311 | NCBI WGS metagenome assembly VFQU01 (sample SAMN10412377, study PRJNA504923) | tailings metagenome | isolation source: Relicate 3 Philex TSF3 active mining site | place: Philippines: Tuba, Benguet | collected 2017-08-29 | reverse complement strand
AATTCATTCGACTGGTAACTCTAATTCTTGTGGCCGGAGTTCGGGGAAGCTGACAAGCCTATGATAAACGGTTTGCAATAGTGCGGCAAGCTGATGTAGTAAAAAATAGGCTACATTCGCAAGAACAAAAAAGATTTTATCGATAAATGAAGCAATAGAAAGTAACTGTGATTCACGTGCTCTAAACCACATCCGGCTCGCCACCCTTCAATATCTTTTGTAATATTTTTTGCCTGTGATCACCTATAGTTGCCCGCACGTCTTAGCGCCGCAACCACAGCCATTATTCCCTGGTCCAGTACTTTAAAAGCCCTTCGGCATCTTCGCCTACAACATAAAAGCAGGGCGGTACTTTTTCTTCAGGGGTATGGAAAGTGGCCAGCCGCGTACCCGGGGCGGTCTGCTCAAGCTGCCTGTAAAGATAATTGTTGTAATAATCATACAAGGCAGGCGAATAATTGATCTCCTCATCCGGCGAGATCAGGCCGGCCAGGTTCTCATAAAAAGAATTATAAAAATAAAAATTATCGTATTGCCGCAGGTTCAGCGAGGTAAAGTTTCCATGCAGGAAGCTCACCTGCTCCATGCCCAACAGCTGCCGGGCAGCTTCCGCATGGCGTACCAAGCTTTTTCGCTGATCGATCCCGAAATACCGGGCCTGTGGCTGGTAATGAGCGGCCGCCAGGCAGAACTTACCGGCGCCGCTGCCGATATCAAGAATACGAACTCCTTTTGCCGTGGCCAGGAAAAGAGCAGCCTTGCTGGCTATATGCAGGGGTGTCCAGTGCCGGTCGGCCAATTGGCGTATTTCGGCAGGATATAACCGGTTGAAATGGGCATCCGATGCGAACGGGTCGGTCGTTGAATTGCCTGTTGAAAAGGGTGATGTCAAGCTATAAAGTTACGCCAATTTTCAGTTATACCAGCCTGCCACGCTGGGCTAAACTGGAGATAACCTATCGGTAAAGCGGTTGCGGATATAGCCGTTAAGGAGAGCCGGCGATCACTATTTTTTTGATCTCGGCACGGGTGCCATCCCTGAGGAAAATGCCAACAAAATAAGTGCCCTGTATCTTTAGCTGTAGCGGTATAATAGTACGATCATTTATTTCTTCCTGGCGCACCAGCTGGCCCGCGGCATTCCAGACAACAAGCGTTTTAGCCGGCAACGCGCGGGGTATGCTTACCCTGAAGGCGCCGGTGGAAGGATTGGGCCATAGCAGGATGCTGTAGGACCCTGGTCTGCCGCCAACGGCAACAGTATCGGAGAAATAAAACTGGTTATCGTAGCCGGTAAGCCGGAGCCGGTAAAAGCCGATGCCACGGTCGTTGTTGGGATCTACGGCTTCATAGTTGAGCTGCTGCAGGCTATAGCCGTTAACAGCCTGTGAAGCTACAAAACCCACGGCCGAAAAGGACGATTCCGTGCTCAGCATCCTTTCGATGGTAAAGCTGCGCACGTTGATCTCTGGACTGGTATGCCAGTACACCCTTACCCGGCCGGTATCGAGGCGATATGCGTTAAACCATAGCCGGGTAACAGGCGCCAGCAGACCGTCGCCCGTGAGCTTGGTAAAAAAAGAGCTTTCGGCGAGCAGGGAGCTCAACAGGCGCTCGTTGAGACCGCTGTTGCCGAGCATTGCACCGGTAGTAAGGTAACCGGCAGCAGGAGGCTGTTGAGGATAGCTGGTATCCCAGCCACTATTGCGGTACATGGCAATATATGACCGAAGCCGGTTGGCGGCAAAGACAGCGCCTTCGTCGTTTTGGAGATGCTGCAATACCAACCTTGCCTCGCCGCTGCCCGGATGCCATCGTTTTCCTGCCTGCCAGGTCTTATTGACCGAGCTTTCCACCATAGAAGGCCCGCTGCTCCCCGAGGTACGGGCGCTGTCGAAGACGGTAACGAAAAAATCGTCGCCGGCGCCTGCCTCATTCTTTATAGCAGCAGGCGTATAAGCCCCGGGACGCGAGCCAAGCGGGAAGCTGATAAGCCCGTCTGCCGGTCGTATATTTTCCCGTAGCAGCAGGCCTTTGTCCGGCCGGTTGCCCGTAATAAAATAGCGTGATGAATCATAGCCCGTAAGCCGGCCTGGATCATTATTGCCCAATACCAGCACATAGTCGTGCAGGTAAAAATGTCCCCTGGAAAAGCTGATCTCCGTCCTGGCCTTCAGGCTGCCGTTAACCAGCTCTACCCCTTCTTCATTATCTATCTTGATGCGTGAAAAAGAAGGGCCCGTACGGATAGCTGCATTATAAGCCCCGTACACCTGCTGCCGGTAGCCGGGTGAAAGAAAGCGCAGCCATCCCCCTTCGCCGGTTACCCCGCTGCCTCCATTCGTATCGTCTGTAATAAGGGCAAGCGGGTCATTTTCCCAGGTACGGCCTGAAAAATTGACCGTGGCATTTTTCCCGATGCCCAAAAGCCCCTGGTTGGTAACGTTGGAGAATATCGTGGAAGAATCGCCGGTAAAGAATATCTTACCTGCTGATGGGATAAAGAAACCTTGCTGCGCAAGCATGGCTGCCGGCAAAAGCAATGCTGGTAAGAAGAAAAGGATAATATGTGCTGCTCTTTTGCTGATATGATGTATTTGATGCTGGTTATTTAATTCCCTTCTACGCGTATATATATCCTTGTATTGGTATTGGTGTGGGCTTCCAGCCCTTCAGCGCTCCCTCCCAAAAGTATCGCGGTCGTTTTGCTTTCAAGCACCCTGATGGTAATGCTCGAAGTGGTATTGCTGGTGATCATGGCGATGGGCGCGTTGGTAACATCCGAGCCTCCTTTGGCCGTAAGCGTGATGCCCAGGATATTGGCAAACTCAACATTGGGAGGAATATTTACCGTTTGAATGCCGGTAGCGGTATTGGCTACTTCGGCGATCCATACTTTGGTAACAGCATCCACTGCGGCTGTTGTGCCTGTTCCGCTGTAGTAAACAGGTGCTTTTGATGAGATCACGCCTGTGGAAGAGCTGTAGTCAATGCCCTTTCCCGCGCTGAGCAATGATCTTGCCTTGACATGGAAATTGGATATATAGCCGGTGTCCATGGTCAGGGCGCCTGTATTCCCGTTCACGGAAATGACCCCGGTGTTGCTGATCAGGCCCGTGCTGTTGTTGTACCCGATGCCTGTACCTGCGCTGAAAAGACCTCTTACTTTCAGGTGAAAGGAGGGGATATTGCTTGTATCTATGCTGGTCAGGAAACCTGGCGATGTGTTCACCCACCTGCTCCCATTGTATTGAAGCAACTGCCCGGTGGCAGGCGCTGTCAGCGTAACGTCTGTCAGGTTCGCCAGCGCTTTTTCTGTCCAGCCCAGCGAGCGCCAGTGCCCCTCGCTTCGTACCATGAGATGCCGTGAGGGCAGGTGAAAGATCACCATGCCATCGGGCGGCGCGAGCGCGTTGATCAGCGTGGTATCGCTGATCCTGGGGAACAGCATGCCTTGGTTGTCAGACTCCAGCTCAAGAATGGCCGATTTCTGCAATGAATAGGGATTTTTTCCCAGGCGCAGCTGCTGAGCATCGCACAACAGGCAAAGCAATAGCCATAGCATGGCCAGGCCGGCTTGTATCAGGATACGCATGGTATGATGATTTAACGGGGCGTGCGCCCGACAGTTATTTTTTGATCACATACCAGTTGCTGCCGTCTGTTTGCAGGGTCACATAGGTCCAGTCGTTATAGATCACGTAAGAATTGCCCCCATCGATGGTGCCCGAGGAAGGCGTGATCGTAAGCTGGTTGTCGATACCGCCTGTTCCTATTTTTTTGATAGTATAGATGCGGCCGGCAATGCTGGATGGTGCAGGCAGGCTGATGATAATGGCGCCACCCGTGGTATTGGCTAGCAAGGTATTGTCGGTATCTGTAACGGTATAATTGGCGGTAACGGTCTTGATGGCCATCGATATCGACCCGTCTACCTGCACGGTAGAGTTGGCGCTGCCGGTAGCTCCTACCAGCATGGTCTTCGCGGCGGTTACGCTGTCCTGGAAGGTCTTGCTGCCGGCAAAGGCCTGTGAGCCTGTAGTGACCACGCCACGTGCCGCGGTACCTGCATCAGGTACGTTCAGGTAGATCGAATCGCTGCCATTGGTGCTGACGCTAAGGTTATTGCCGGTATTGCGGAAAGAAAACACCTGTGCCGTGTCCCTGTTGTCGTTAATGCTCCGGATGGTGTTCCCGAAGGCTGAAGCGCTCACCTGTCTTTTTTCTACAAGACCATTGCTGATAACGAGCACAGAGTCGGCATTGCTGTTAGTGCTTACGCTGTTAAGCGTCAGGGAGCCATTGGCGGTCACATTATTGTTGAAGGTCTTGTCGCCCCCGAACGTTTGCGCCCCGGCAGTTACGATACCCGGGTTGGAAGCATCGGCCGGGTGCAGCACAATAGTGCGCGAAGTGCTGTCGGCGCTAATGCTGGCGCCATTGGCATCAGGAGTGCTGGCTACAGCGCCGATGGTGATGGTCTGGATGGCGCTTTGTATCTTCTGCCAGTCGGTAAGCGTAAGAAGCCCGTAAGGCTTATCCGGCGATGCGCCGTTCTGTACCGGCAGGTAAATGGCGATCGTGCTGTCGGCATTGCGGTTCTCAACGGCTACCGTATCTGTTGTAAGCGATGCGCTGGCAGTAAGGCTCAGCGTTTCTTTCTGGATGCCATTGATGGCCCTGATAGCATTCTGGAATGCGGCTGCCGACATCGAGCGTTTATAGACCGACCCGTCTGCGGCCAATACCAGCACGTCCAGCTCGGTAGTGCCGTTTGCCAGGTTTTCGAGCTTTACCGATCCGTTCACATTCAGGCGGGCAGTAGGCGTATTGGTGCCGATACCGATATTGCCATCTGAGCTGATACGCAGGCGTTCTGCATTGCTCGTCTTCATGATCAGCGGCTTGCCGTCGGTGGTTCCGAGGAAATGCAAAGCGGAGTCGGTGCCTGCATTGCCGGTAAGCCCCCAGTTGGAGCTGGCTTCGGAAAGATCGGCGATCTTTTTCCAGTAGCCATTGCTGCGAAGACGCAGGCTGTTGTCGGCATTAAGATAAATGATCATACCATCCGGTGGCGTAAGCGCATTGATGGCTACCGTATCTGCCAGTCGCGGTAGCAGCAGACCCTGTCGCGTACTTTCCAGCTCGAGGATAGATGATTTCTGGATAGAAGTAGGATTGTCACCTACTTTCAGCTGGGCTTTGGCCATGATGCTCGCGCCCAGGAGGGTGGTAGCCAGTAGGATCCTGGTTACCGCCGGGGTAAAGTTAATTTTCATAAATAAGATTTAGAAGCAACGCCGCCATTCAGAACGGTTATGCTTATGGTATTGGAAATTATGGAACAAAGAAACTCATGAGAAAAAAGCAATGAAATAGTAAAATACAGGATACTCGCGTAGTGCCTATTCTACATGAAACCACTAATAATAAGTACAATCACTGATCTGAAAAACATGTTTACGCTTGTATCTTATTTGTATCGCTAATGCTTCAGGCTGCTTTACGATCGGCTTCAAAAAAAGGCAATGATTTTTTACGACGAAAAATCAGGGCATTGTTCTTAAGAAGAAAGGTAAACAGCAGCACGGTCGCGCAAAGCAGTAAAAGCGCCCATTCCTGCGATACCTGCTGCAGCCAGTAGGCTTCCAGCAACAGCAGGCCATTGACGCTGCAGATAACACGGGTAGTAAAGCCATGACCAAACCCATGATCGGTGAGCAGGTGATGGATATGGTTCCTGTCGGCAGAAAAAGGTGAGCGGCCCTGCCGTATGCGGGTGGCAAATACGCGAAGCGTATCGAAAACAGGAATGATAACGATGCCCAGCACAAATACAGGAGCCTGGAAAAGAGAGCCGGCAGGCGATCCCGATTGCATAAGCCGTATGCAAAGCACAGCTATTACAAAGCCAATGACCAGCGAGCCTGTATCTCCCATGAATATCCGCGCAGGGTTGAAGTTAAAATACAGGAAGCCAAGTATGGCGCCTGCCAGGCTAAAGGCCAGGAGGGAAGGTACAGGATCGGGATCATAGCGTAAAAGCAGGCCAAGGGCAACCAGGCTCATAAAAGACAGGCCGCCGGCAAGGCCGTCGATGCCATCGATCAGGTTGAACGCATTGGTAATGCCCGTAATGGCCAGTATGGTCAGGCCATATTGCAGGGGAAGGGGCAGCGTATAGATCCCAAGCAGCCCGTTCAGCGATTCGATGCGTATGCCTGATAAAGCAATAATAGTGGCCAGGCCAGCCTGCAATACGAACTTGTACCGGGCCGCCAGGTCCTTGCGATCATCTACAAGGCCTACCAGGAAAAGTATCATTATCGAAAGCCCGAAAGATATTTCAGCAGCATTCCAGGTAAAAGGGACCCATAGCAAAGCGGCTGCAAGCAGACCGGCTACTATAGCAATGCCTCCCATTGTGGGTACCGGCACCGAATGAAGCTTGCGATGGTTGGGAATATCATGCCATCCATATTGTTCGATCAGGGCAATGATCGGGGGGATGAATGATAAGGTAATAACAAAAGCGGTGATAAAGCATAAAAGCAGCAGGTTGCCGGCAGCTAATGGCCCACCTGCCTGCAAAAGGTGCAGGGTATAGGTCATGGTTCCTGGTTTTTCAAGTGATCTATTGGTTCTCGATTCGAAAAATAGCGCCTTTTTCCGAAATATGCAAGTGTCTTTTTATTGTGCAGGACCGGAAATTTTTTAGAAAACAGGCCGGGCTGTTTATTATAGTAAAACAGGCTACGCTTTTCACGCTGATCACAGCTGGCAGGTAATGGCGGAACCGGGCCTGCGGCTAAAATGCTCAGCCTCATCAGCTTCTTTAAGCTGATGATAAAGGAAAATACCCTGCTTGCCTGCCGTTTACTCCCGGTTAAATAAACATCCTGCTTTATTTTTGCTGCAAACGCAAACGGGCCATTACTATTTCAAACGCACAGCATATATTATCAAGCCCCATTGAATACCTGAAAGGAGTGGGGCCGCCCCGGGCAGAGCTATTGAAAAAGGAGCTGGATATTTTCACCTTCCATGACCTGCTGCATCATTTCCCTTACCGGCATATAGATAGGACGAGGGTCAACCTTATCAGCGAGATCACCCCGCAGGCTGAGTATATACAGGTGGCAGGCGTGCTGCTCCAGGCAGAAATGATCGGGGAAAAGCGGGCGCGCCGGCTGGTAGGCCAGCTCAGGGATAAAACAGGCGTGATAGAGCTGGCCTGGTTCCAGGGGCTAAGCGGGGTGCAGAAAATGCTGCAACCCGGGCAGTCATACCTGGTGTACGGCAAAGTGACGTTTTTCATGGGCAAGCCCCAGATCGTTCACCCGGAGATCGAGCTGTGGACACCTGGCAAAAAAGAAGGACAGGAATTTTTGGAGCCCGTTTATCCCACTACAGAAAAGCTCAAAAGCAGGGGACTGGGAGGCAGGCAGATAGGCAAGCTGACCCAGGCGCTGATCGGTATGCTCAGGGAAAAAGATATACCTGAAAACCTGCCGGCCCGGGTGCTTTCTTCCCTGAAGCTGGCGCCGAGATTTATTGCTTACAGGCAGATACATTTTCCTTCCTCGCAACCTGACTGTGCAAGTGCGCTCCGACGGCTGAAGTTTGAGGAATTGTTCCTGGCGCAGCTGCGGATGAGCCTGCTGCGGTCAGAGCGGCACCGGTTCTCCCGTGGCGTGGTATTTGACCGGGTAGGCGAATATTTCAATCGTTTTTATAAAGAGCACCTCCCTTTTGAGCTTACAGGCGCCCAGAAAAGGGTGCTGAAAGAGATCAGGCAGGATACGGTCCGCGGCCGGCAGATGAACCGGCTGCTGCAGGGAGATGTAGGCAGCGGGAAGACCATCGTTGCCCTGCTGACCATGCTGCTGGCGCTTGACAATGGCTACCAGGCCTGCCTGATGGCGCCTACCGAGATACTGGCCCGGCAACATTATGATACCATCAGCTCCCAGCTTCAAGGCATGGAAGTGAAGGTGAGCATCCTTACCGGCACTACCAAAGCCAGGGAACGAAAGGATATACTCGCGCAGCTGGCGCTCGGGGAGCTGCACATCCTGATCGGCACGCATGCCGTAATAGAAGAAAAAGTGCAGTTCCGGAACCTCGGGCTGGTGATCATCGATGAGCAGCACCGGTTTGGAGTTGAGCAGAGGGCGCGGATGTGGAAAAAAGCCGTTGTGCCGCCGCATATCCTCGTAATGACGGCCACGCCTATTCCCCGTACGCTGGCCATGACGGCCTATGGCGACCTCGACTACAGCATTATTGATGAATTGCCGCCCGGCAGACAACCAATTACCACGGTCCATCGTTATGAGCATGACAGGGGCCGGGTGATGGATTTCCTGAAAGCGGAGATCAGCCTGGGCAGGCAGGCTTATATTATTTTCCCGCTCATCGAGGAAAGCGAAAAGCTGGATTATGAGAACCTGATGCGTGGCTATGAGACGGTGAAAAGCTATTTCCCCGAACCGGCCTACTGGATCAGCATGGTGCACGGAAGACAGCCGGCCGAGCAAAAAGAGAGGAACATGCAACGTTTTGTGGAAAGAGACACTCAGATCATGGTCTCCACCACGGTTATCGAAGTAGGCGTTAATGTGCCCAATGCCTCGGTGATGGTGATCGAAAGCGCGGAAAAATTTGGCCTTTCGCAGCTGCACCAGCTAAGGGGCAGGGTGGGGCGCGGGGCCGAAAAGAGCTATTGCATATTATTGACAGGAAAAAAATTAGGTAATGAGGCCCGCGAGCGCATCAGGATCATGGTGAGCACTTCCAACGGCTTCGAAATTGCGGAAAAGGACCTGGAGCTCCGCGGCCCGGGCGATATTGAAGGCACTCGGCAAAGCGGGGTGCTCAATTTCAGGCTGGCCAATATCATCGACGACAGGGCCATGCTTGAGACCGCCCGTTCCCTGGTAGCTGCCCTGCTTGAAGAAGATCCTGGTCTTGAATTGCCGGAAAATTTGTGCCTGAAAGAATTCCTGGTATCGCAGAAAGGAAAAACGGCCTGGAGCCGCATTTCTTAACATAAGTTTTGAACGGTCATTCGTTAAATTTCGTTAATTTAATAATGCAAACTTTTACCCTGAAACGATTCGCCTTCCTTTTTTACCTGGTACTGGGCTGTACCGCTGTTTTTTCGCAGAGCTACAGCAATATTGAATTTGTAGAGAACAAAGGTCAATGGGATAGCCGTGTAAAGTTCAAGGGCGACGTAAGCTATGGCTCCTTCTTCCTCCGGTCAGGCGGTTTTACGGTGCTTCAGCATAACCGGGAAGATATGGACAGGATCACGAGGCTCATTGGCCAGCATGATCACCCAAAAGAAGGCCAGCCTGCCAGGTCCACCGTTTCCTCCGACGAAAAGATCATACTTCGTTCCCATTCCTATAACGTGGACTTCATTGGCGCTAACCCGTCTATGACCATTGTGCCCGACAAACCCATTTCCACCTATAATAATTATTTCCTCGGCAATGATCCCCAGAAATGGGCAGGCGGGTGCCGGATTTACCAGGCTGTTGAGATAAAGGAAGTATACCCGAATATAGACGTGCGTTATTATACGGATAACGGAATGCTGAAGTATGATATTATTGTAAAGCCTGGCGGGGATATCAAAAAGATCGCGCTGAAGTACGAGGGCGCCGACCGGCTGGATATCGATAAAAAAGAGCTGGTAGTGCGTACTTCCATCGGTGATTTCCGGGAGTCGTACCCTTATACCTACCAGGTTTCAAAAGAAGGTAAAAAAGAGGTTTCGGCCAGGTATATGCTTAAGGACAATATTGTCCGCTTTGATATCAAAGGCTATGATCCCAAATCTACCCTGGTGATCGATCCTTTCCTTATCTTTTGCTCGCTTTCAGGCAGCGATGCTACCAACTGGGGCTTTACGGCTACTTACGGGCCTGACGGCAGCTTTTTTGGCGGCGGCATTGTTTTTAACCCTGGTGGCGGACGAGGCTTCCCGGTCAGTCCCGGTGCTTTTCAAACCGTTTGGCAAGGTGGTACCGGCGGCTCGGATGCTATCGATATCGGTATCATCAAGCTTACACCAAATGGCTCAAGCCGCGTATATGCTACATATCTCGGCGGTTCCGGCAATGAGCAGCCACATAGCCTTATCGTCAACGGCAATGGCGAGCTTATCGTGGCTGGGCGCAGCAGCTCTTCCAACTATCCCATAACCACGCCGCTGATAGGCAGGGGTGGAGGCTTTGATATTATTGTGACCAAGCTGAATGCAGACGGCACAGGCTTGCTCGGCTCAGCCCGCATCGGCGGCACGGGAGATGATGGAGTAAATATCCGGGCAAGCAGGTCCGGGCCTATTTCCCTGCAACGTAACTATGGAGATGATGGGCGCAGTGAAGTAATGCTCGATGGGGCAGGCAATATCTATGTAGCTTCCTCTACTTTATCAACCGGCTCCTCTAACCCGGCTGATAATTTCCCCGCCACACCGGCAGCTTTTCAGCCTACGCCGCTCGGAGCCCAGGACGCCGTGGTGCTGAAGTTCACGCCTTCCGTCACCCTTTCCTTTGCCAGCTATCTCGGCGGATCGAGAAATGATGCCGGCTACGTGGTATCGCTCGATCCTGCAGGCAATATCTATGTGGCCGGAGGCACCGAGAGCTCCGATTTTGAAGGAATTACCGCAGGCACTGTGGGCGCCACGAAACCCGGGGACATAGATGGTTATGTGGCTGTGATCAGCAACGACGGCAGCACTCTGCAGCGTGCTACTTATATAGGTACTTCGGGCGTAGACCAGGTGTACGGGCTTAAGTTCGATCAGAAAGGATTTCCGTATGTGATGGGCACTTCTACCGGCAGCTTCCCGGTAACTCCGGGCGTTTATAATAATCCCGGCTCCAAGCAGTTCATCGCCAAGCTGCAACCCGATCTTTCGACGTATGTATATTCCACGGTATTCGGGAGCGCATCTACGCTGCCTAATATCTCGCCGACAGCCTTTCTTGTCGATCGTTGTGAGAACGTGTACGTGTCTGGCTGGGGAGGGAATATCGGGTACCAGAACCTGGCAGGTACCAACAATTCCATGCCGGTCAAGGATCCTGTAAACCCACCGGGCAGGAGCGGCGCTACTACCGATGGCGGCGATTTCTATATTATTGTGCTGAAGCGTGATGCAGCCGATATATTATATGGAGGCTTTTACGGCCAGCTTGGCGGCGACTTCACGGATCACGTAGACGGAGGAACCAGCCGCTTCGATGAGAACGGTATTATTTACCAGGCCATGTGCGCGGCCTGCGGGCAGAACGTACCGTCATTCCCGACCACCTCGGGCGCATGGGCTACCGTTAGGCCTGCCAACGCTTTTTGCAATCTCGGGATGCTGAAGATACAGTTGGACCTGGCAGGCGTGGGCTCAAATGTTGGCGCTTCGATCGACGGCGTTCCCAATGATACGGCCGGCTGCCTGCCCCTGACAGTGGTCTTTACCGACAGGGTGCTGAACGCCCAGGAATATATCTGGAATTTCGGGGATGACGGCAATGGACCGGTAGATTCCAGCGACCCGATCTATTCCTCGCTGAACGAAGGTCCTTTTCCTGCATCCCCCAACGGCTATACCCGTGCCCATACTTTTCAGCGGGTAGGTACCTACCGGGTAATGATGATCGCGATAGATCCTAACAGCTGCAACATCCGGGATACTTCCTATATCAATATCCGGGTAGGCGATCTCAAGGCCAACCTCGATGCGCACGTAGAAAAATTAGCGCCATGCGAGGCCCTGAACTACCGGTTCACCAACTTGTCCACTACCGATATCTCGCGGCCCTTTACAGATACATCCTTTATCTGGGACTTTGGCGACGGAAGCCCGAGGATAAAGGCCGGGCTCAACCCTGTTGAGCATGCTTACCCTGCGCCAGGCCAGTACTTTGCCCGTTTGGTGCTGAATGATACGGCCTATTGCAATAACCCTGACTCTTTGCGTATACCGGTCAATGTGTCGGCAAATGTGAAAGCTTCCTTTACCACGCCACCCAGCGGATGCTCACCCTATACCGCTGTATTTATCAACACGTCTACCGGGAACCCTACATTTGAATGGGATTTTGGTGATCCGGCCTCGGGAGCGGACAATACTTCCACGCTGATCAACCCTACCCATACTTATCTCAATCCTGGCACATACACCGTAGTGATGGTGGCCAACGATCCCAATACCTGTAACCGGACCGATACGGCGCGGTTCACGATCGTGATCAATGAAAAGCCGCAGGCTGCCTTTACCTATGCTCCTGTAGTGCCGCAGGTAAACACGCCGGTAACGTTCTCTAATCAATCGTCTGCCAATGCTATCCGCTTTAAATGGAATTTTGGCGATGGCGATACCCTGCTTACCACCTCGAGGGCCAATGTGCAGCACCAGTATAATGCAACAGGGCGTTTCAATGTTTGCCTGGTCGTATTTACAACCTCGGGCTGTACCGATACTATCTGCCAGCCGGTAGATGCTATTGTGGTGCCCGAGCTGGATGTGCCCAATGCCTTTACGCCTAATAGCGGGGATATCAACAGTGTAGTGATGCCGAGAGGTTTCGGTATTGCCAAGCTGCATTTCACTATCTGGAACAGGTGGGGACAGAAAGTATTTGAGACCAACTCGCGCAACCAGGGATGGGACGGACGTGTAAGAGGTGTGGTGCAACCGATGGATGTGTACGCTTACACCCTGGAAGTTGAGTTCTTCGATGGAACCAAAGCAACCAAGAAGGGGGATATAACACTAATAAGATAGTTGTATCCCTACATGTGCATATGAGAAAAACGGAACTAAAAATGTATTCTGTTAAGGCGAAACTGTACTAATGCACAAAAAAATATTTATACGGCAACTGATCGTCCGTGCCTCGTACCTCCTGGCAAGCATCTGCTGCTTTTCGGAGATAGTATCGGCACAGGATCTTCATTTCTCCCAGTTTATGAATTCCCCGTTGCTGACCAACCCGGCCAATACGGGGTTCATGCCTGAATCGGATTACCGGGTGGGCATCAATTACCGCAACCAGTGGTCGTCGGTGATGTCGATGCCTTACAAGACCATGAGCCTGTATGGCGATGTGCAGGTATTTCAGAACAGGGACAATGACGGCTGGCTGGGGCTCGGCGGTCTTATCCTGCGTGATGTGGCCGGCAGCGGCAACCTTACCACTACCAGGGCTTACGGGTCTATAGCTTACCATCAAACGCTCAATCTCGGCAGCCTGCTTAGCCTGGGCTTTAATGCCGGCTGGGCCAACAAGCAGATCAATTCCAGCAACCTTAAGTTCCCCGACCAGTTCGATGGGAAGTTCTTTGACGGCAATATCCCGACCAGCGCAGTGCTGGCCACCAATAACCTCAGCTATCTTGACCTGCAGGCAGGAATGAACTATGCCTATTTCCCGAATGAGAACGTGTACCTCAACGTGGGATTTTCTTCTCACCACATCAACCGCCCAAGGGAAACCTTCTTTACCTCGGAGCAGGGCGTCGACAGCCGCATACCGGTAAGGCATACGGCCTTTATCAATGGCAGCTTCAAGGTGAATGACCAGTGGATCGTCAATCCGAATGCCTATTTTTCGCTGCAGGCCAAATCAACCGAAACGGTGTTGGGGCTCAATGCCCATTACAATCTTTCGGGCGATGGGGAGAACGTGCTCATAGGCGGGCTTTACTATCGTCACCAGGACGCGGTGATACCGATGGTGGGCCTGGGACTGAAGGACTATGTGTTTAGCTTTACTTATGATGCTACCATATCTTCCCTGCGCAACTACAATAATACCCGTGGGGCTTTTGAGTTCTCTCTTGTCAAGCAAGGAGTGATCGAGCGCTACAATGGCAACCGCCGGCAGTCGATGTGTCCCACTTTCAAGAACTACTGACACTTGGCCTGCTTTCAGGTTTATCCGATGCCGGTCCTTCTGCATCAGGCATGCCTGATTTTTCACAGGGCCTTTTGCGGATTTATTCCGATTTTTACGCCCAGCTATATATCTTCAAATAAATGGAAGCAACCGCACCGGAAATATTGACTGCAGCACATATCGAGGCATTTAAAAAAATCGTAGGCGAAGAGCATGTTTGGTCAGATGCAGAGACCCTGCAGCGTTATTCGCGTGATGAAACGGAAAGGCTGAGCTTCCTTCCTGAAGTGGTCATCAAGCCCCGCACAGCCGAGGAGGTCAGCGAGATCATGAAGATCTGCAATCAGGCGCATATACCCGTAACGCCCCGAGGCGGAGGCACAGGCCTGAGTGGTGGCGCCCTGCCGCACCTGGGTGGCGTATTATTGTCGATGGAGCGCCTGAACAGCATCCTGGATATCGATGAGCAAAACCTGCAGGTGACCACAGAGCCGGGAGTGATCACCGAAGTATTGCAGCATGCTGTAATAGAAAAAGGATTGTTCTACCCGCCCGACCCAAGCAGCCGCGGCTCTTGCTTTATAGGCGGCAATATTGCGGAGAACAGCGGTGGGCCCAAAGCTGTGAAATACGGTGTGGTAAGGGATTATGTGCTCAACCTGGAAATGGTGCTGCCGACCGGCGAAATTATCTGGACAGGCGCGAATGTATTGAAGAACTCCACCGGCTACAACCTTACCCAGCTGGTGGTTGGCAGCGAAGGCACATTGGGCATTGTAACGAAGATCGTATTACGGCTGATACCTTATCCCAAATATGACCTGCTGATGCTGGTCCCTTTCCGCTCGCTGGAAAAGGCCAGCGAAACGGTCAGCGCCATTTTCCGGGCAGGGTTTACGCCCAGCGCCCTGGAGCTGGTAGAGATCGATGCACTGAAGATCGTAAGCCAGATGGTAGACAGCTATGTGGTGCCGGTAACGGACGATATTGCGGCCCACCTCATCATAGAGGTGGACGGCAACAACCTCGATGTGCTGATGAGCGAAATGGAGCAGATAGCAGCTCTTACCGAGCAATTCGAGGGAGGAGAAGTATTTTTTGCAGATGATGCGCAGCAGAAAGCGGAGCTGTGGAAACTCCGTCGTCGTACGGCCGAAGCGGTGAAGATAGCCGGCTATACGATAGAGGAGGACACCGTGGTGCCGCGGGCCAAGCTGCCGGCGCTTATCAGGGGCGTGAAAGAGCTGGGAGCCAAAAATGATTTCCATGCGGTCTGCTATGGCCACGCCGGCGATGGGAACCTGCATATCCGTATCCGCAAGGAAGGAACGCCCAACAGTCATGGGGACGCCGTAATGACCAGCCACCTGCGCGATCTTTTCATCCTGGTAAAAAGCCTGGGAGGAACCATCAGCGGAGAGCATGGTATCGGGCTTATCCAGAAAGGATATATGGATATAATGTTCGAGGAAGCGCAGCTCTCGCTGATGAGAGGTATTAAAAAAGTATTTGATCCGAATAATATACTGAATGCCGGTAAGATATTCTGAAAAGGCATTCAGCTGAAAGGTATATAAGCCTAAAGATTTCTTAATTCCGCGGTGACGGGAACTAAAATGCCGGTAACCGGCGTTGCTTAGCTATCTTGCAATTTCGCCGTTGGCTTAAAAATAATAAGATGAAAAAAGGAATATTGTTGCTGGCAGCAGGCCTGGCCCTGTCGTTTGCCAGGGTTTCTGCCCAGGAGGGTGAAGAGAAAGGTTTTAAACTGGAGAATCTTTTTACCGGTGGAAGCATTACCGCTTCTTTTTTCAACGGGCAGACCGTGCTTGGGGCTACGCCGCACTTCGGCTACAAACTGGCGGATTGGGTTGATGCAGGCGTAGTGTTCAATATCAACTATACCGGTACCCGAGATTATTATTACTATGGCGATAAGGTACGCCAGACCGTATATGGGCCGGGCGCTTTTACCAGGCTTTACCCGGTTAGGTTCCTTTTTGCGCAGGCCCAGTTCGAGCATAACTTCAGCCAGCTCAAATATTTTCCTCCGGGCTCGGGAACAGCTACTCAAACGCTGAAAGCAGACGCTAACTCATTGCTGCTGGGCGCCGGCTTTGCCCAGGGTCGTGAAAGAGGCAACTCCACTTTCTTTTATATCTCCCTGTTGTTCGATGTGCTGAAGGATGTCAATTCTCCTTATGTGAACGTAGCCTATAATCCCAATGATCTTTCTGCGCCGCCAAGAGTTGATATAGTGCCGATCATAAGGGCAGGCTTCAATATCGGTCTTTTCCAGCACCGGTATGGTAAGTACTGATAATATGCCGGGCCAGGCGTAGCCTGCTGCCACCCGCCCGGGGCCGGGTTCCATCAATTGTAGTACCTTTATAGTATGGGAGTGCTTAAACAATTAGCGGAATATCTCTACCTGCAGAAGAAAGACCCTGACCGGCCCAAAAGCTCTTGGGTAGGCTATATGCATGGCATTAACCGGATCAGCATACTGATCTTTATCATCTGCCTGATCATCCTGGCGATAAAGCTATTGCGATAATAAACGGTGGATGGAAAGGGCCGCTTTGGCAGAAGCATTCCCGCCGCGGCTGAGCATATCCTTTAGTTGGGCATAATCCTGGCGGAGCGTATTTATTCTTTCATCATCATACAGCAATGATCCCAGCTCATGACGGAGGTTGGCAACTGTCAGCTCGTGCTGTATCAGCTCCTTTACCACCGGCTTGTCCATGATCAGGTTCACCAGCGATATATATTTTATCTTTATCACCCGCCTGGCAATCTCGTAAGAGATGGGCGATCCTTTATAGCATACTACTTCCGGTACCTCAAAGAGCGCGGTTTCGAGCGTGGCTGTGCCGGAAGTGACCAGGGCTGCCCGGGATTGCATCAGCAGCTCATAGGTCCGGTCCGGCACGTACGACACGTTCGGGAAGCGGCTCAGCAGCTTATCATAAAAGCTTTCTTCTATACCAGGGGCCTTAGCTACGATAAACTGGTGATCAGGAAAATGGACGCTTACGTGCAGCATCACCGGCAGCTTTTTAAGTATCTCCTGCCTGCGGCTGCCTGGCAAGAGGGCCACTACCGGCTTATCTGAAAGAGGGCGGGCCTGCGCCATCTGCTGCTTCTCCACTACCTCTACCAGGGGGTGACCTACATATTCCACTTCCCAGTTCCAGCGTTTCTCATAGTAATCCTTTTCAAAAGGCAGGATCACGAGCATCTTATCGATGCACTGCTTCATCATTTTCACCCTTCCTTCTTTCCAGGCCCATACCTGCGGAGAGATATAATACGCTACACGAAAGCCCTGCGCTTTGGCCCATTTGGCAATACGCAGGTTGAAGCCCGGGTAGTCGATCAATACCAGTACATCGGGCTTGAAGCGAAGAATATCTTCCTTGCAAAAAGCCAGGTTGCGGAATATGGTACGAAGGTTCATCAGCACTTCGGTGAACCCCATAAAGGCAAGATCGCGGAAATGCCTGACCAGCATGCCCCCCGCGGCTTCCATCTTATCGCCTCCCCAGCAACGGATATTGGCCTGCTGATCGAGCTTCCTGATCTCCCTGATCAGGTTGCCGCCATGAAGGTCGCCTGAGGCTTCGCCGGCAATGATATAGTATTTATTTCCTGTTGACTGGCCCATGATATTGTCTGTCGGCAAAGGTAATGGCAAAAAGGCAAGCCGGCTAAAGGATATGCAATGATGCAGCTATGGTCATAGCCGTAACATGGCTCTTGTGCTAAAAGGCAGGAGCTTTCTTCTTTTAGCTTATAAAAATGAAATGATAAGCATCACGCAGTGACCGGCTTGTTTTTCCGTTCCCCGATCTGCTGACGCCACATTGCATAGTACAGGCCTTTAGCTGCAAGCAGGTCTTCATGCGTGCCGGTCTCGACTATATCTCCCTTCTCCAGCACGTAAATTCTGTCGGCGTGCATAATGGTGCTGAGACGGTGGGCTATCAGCACCGTGATCTGGTTACCTTGTAACGACACTTCGCGGATGGTGCCGGTAATATCTTCTTCTGTAAGCGAGTCGAGGGCTGAAGTAGCTTCGTCAAATATCAGCAGGTTAGGCCGGCGCAATAGCGCGCGGGCAATGGATATCCGTTGCTTTTCACCACCGGAAAGCTTGAGGCCTCCTTCGCCGATGGTAGTATCCAATCCTTTTTCGGCCCTGGCCAGCAGGCTCTGGCAGGATGCTTTTTGCAGCACATCCTGCAGGTCTTCTTCTGTAGCCGCAGGGTTCACAAAAAGCAGGTTTTCACGGATGGTGCCGGAGAACAGCTGGGTATCCTGGGTCACAAACCCGATCTGGCGGCGCAGATCGTCAAAGTTGATCTTCTCCTCGTCAAGCTGGTTGTACAGTATCTTTCCCTGCTGCGGGCGGTAAAGCCCTACCAGCAGCTTCATAAGAGTGGTCTTGCCTGAGCCTGAAGGGCCAACAAAGGCAATGGTCTCGCCGCGGCTTACCGTAAAGCTGATATTGCTGATAGCGCTTTGCTGGGCCGACTGGTGCCTGAAGCCTACCCCGTCGAATTGAAGGGTCTGTATATCGCCGAGATGGCGCGGGTTCAGGGCCTGCGGCTCGGGCTTCTTCTCCATCAGGTTCCTGAAGTTGTTAAGCGAGGCTTCTGCTTCGCGGTAAGAAAGAATGATATTGCCTATTTCCTGCAATGGGCCGAATACGAAAAAGGAAAATATCTGCATGGTAACGATCTCGCCGGGTTGCAGCCGGTCTTTGAAGACCAGCCACATCAGCATAAAAAGAATGACCTGCCGCAGGGTGTTTACAAATGTGCCCTGGATAAAGCTGATGCTGCGGATGCGCTTTACCTTGGTAAGCTCAAGCCCCAGTATCTTGAAGGTGTTCTTATTAAGACGCTCTACTTCCTGATGCGTAAGCCCCAGGCTCTTCACCAATTCTATATTCCTCAGCGATTCGGTAGTAGCGCCGGCCAGGGAGGTGGTTTGCGCAACGATGTTCTTCTGGATGGACTTTACCTTTTTGCTGAGCAGGTTTGAGATGACCGAAAGAAGGAATATGCCGCCGAAATAAATAATAGGCAGGCTCCAGTGCTTCGTTACGGCATACACCGCTACGAAGATGATGCCGATGATCACAGGGAACAGCACGTTGATAAAGGTAGAAATGAACTTTTCGGTATCTGTTCTTACTTTTTGCAGGATGCCTAAGGTTTCACCGCTGCGCTGGTCTTCAAAATCATGGTAAGGCAGCTTCATGGCGTGCTTTAACCCATCGGTAAATACCGTGGCCCCGAATTTCTGGGTGATAAGGTTCAGGAAATAATCCTGGAACGCCTTGGCAATACGGCTGATCATAGCAACGGAGATGGAGCCAAGCAGCAGAAGCATGATGCCGTAGATCACTTCCTTTTTACCGGATGAGTTGATCACGCTCTTGTGCAGGAAAAGATAATCATGCCAGGTAAGCGGCCCATCAGGGCCGGCCTGGTGATAGGTGGCCAGGCTAACGAGCTTTCCAAAAATGATGGGATCGATAAGAGAGAACCCGATATTGATGGCTGCCAGCACCAGGGTGAGGGTAACCAGCCATTTATATGGCTTGAGATACTGAAATAATATTTTCATAAACAAACAGATGTAATATACCGGTGCTTTGCTGCCAGCTCATCCCGCTGCGAGGCGGTAGCTGCTCAGGGAATTGCCATGCCAGGTTATGCCGATGAAAGATAACAACAAACAAACGGAATGCAAGTTCGGGAAAAAAGCAGATTCTCTGTCAGGCCGGAAAATCAGCGTTCTGGCGTAAACGCAATGCCTGGTTAAGATGGCGGTGCTCATGCTGCAGCAATATCAGCAGGGCATGACGCAAGCTGTAAGTGATAAAGCCGGATACCGGGGAGCTGATCCGCGTTCTGTCAAGGTCTTCATGGCCAAGCTGCCTGATATATGCCAGCAAGGTATCTATATGCGTTGCGAAACGGGGAATGATGCCTGTATCCACAAGCGCATCGCCGGGCTGGAATATCTTCGGCGACCGCAGCTTTTTGGTAGGCTGTTCCTGCATGCTGGTCACCAGCATGCGCCCGAACAAGCTGCTGAAAGGGCTCCACTGCTGCCAGCGGTTCATGCGGAATTGCCGGGCAGCCAGCTGCTCCAGCGTGGGAAAATAAAGGCTGTCGGATATAACAAGGTGATCGAGGCATTGCCCTATGCTCCAGGTATTCGGCAAAGGCTTCCAGTTGAGCTGTGCTGCCGAGAGCTGGGCAAATTCTTCCTTTGCTGTTTGTGAAGCAGCTTCTCCCTTCTGCAGCATCGCAATGATAAAATCCGGATCTTTCATGATAGCCTGGGATATTAGGTTATTGCAGGTTTGTACCGGCAATGGTCGCGGTCATAAGCACAATATCTGCGGCAAATATATTCAGAAATGGTCAACCGGCCCATCCCTCCCGGTCGAGGCTCCTGTATTGTATCGCTTCGGCCAGGTGCTCGGCCCTGATCTGCGCTGAGGCTTCTATGTCGGCAATGGTTCTTGCTACTTTCAGGATACGGTCATAGGCCCTGGCAGAGAGGTTGAGCTTACGCATTGCAGCTTTCAGCAGGTTTTGCCCTATGGTATCGATGGTGCATATTTCCTTCAGCAGCTTGCTGCTCATCTGCGCATTGCAATACACGCCGGGCTGGGAGGCATACCGTTCAGCCTGTAGCTCCCGGGCCTGCATTACCCGCTGGCGGATCGTGGCAGAGCTTTGCTGGGGCCTGGAAGAAGAAAGCTCGTTGAATGGTACGGGAGTTACCTCTACGTGCAGGTCAATACGGTCGAGCAACGGGCCGCTTACCTTATTCAGGTACTTCTGCACAGCCCCCGGAGGACAGGTGCATTCCCGTTCAGGATGGTTGTGGTATCCGCAGGGACAGGGGTTCATGGAAGCAATAAGCATAAAGCTGGCCGGGAAATCGAGGGCTGTTTTGGCCCGGGAGATCGTTACTTTCCGCTCTTCCATAGGTTGCCGCATCACTTCCAGCACTGCGCGCTTGAATTCCGGCAGCTCATCCAGGAACAGCACCCCGTTATGCGCCAGCGAGATCTCGCCGGGCTGGGGTACGCCACCGCCGCCAACCAGGGCTACGTCGGAAATAGTATGATGCGGAGAGCGGAACGGACGGCGCGAGACAAGCGTGGCATTTTCCGGCAGCTTGCCGGCCACGGAATGAATCTTGGTAGTTTCCAGGGCTTCCTGCAAGGTCAGCGGCGGCAATATGCTGGGCAGTCGCTTGGCCAGCATGGTCTTGCCAGCGCCCGGCGGACCGACCAGGATGGCATTGTGCCCGCCGGCAGCAACTATCTCAAGCGCCCTTTTAATATTTTCCTGGCCTTTTACGTCGGTAAAGTCCACCTCAAAATCATATTGCGAGTGGAAGAACTCATCGCGGGTATCGATCCGGGCAGGGGTCAGCCCTTCTTCTCCTTTATCAAAAAAATCGATCAGCTCCCTGATATGCGATACGCCATAGACGTCAAGATTGTTGACCATGCCGGCTTCGCGCGCATTGGCTTTTGGTACGATCAATCCTTTTTTCCCTTCCTTTCTTGCCTGGATGGCAATAGGCAGCGAGCCCTTGATCGGCCGTACCTCGCCATCGAGGCTAAGCTCTCCCATGATAACATAGCTTTCCAGCACTGAAGCATTGATAAGCTGACCAGTAGCAGCTAAGAGACCTACAGCAATAGGCAGGTCAAACGCTGTCCCGCTTTTTTTAATATCTGCGGGCGCCAGGTTAAAGACCACCCGCGTACGTGGCATTTCAAAGCCATTGGTCTTGATCGCGCTTTCCACACGTTGCAGGCTTTCCTTCACGGCGCTGTCCGGCAATCCTACAATCATCGGGTCTTTACCGCTGTTGCTCATCCAGTTCACCTCGATCGTGATCGGTATGGCCTCTACGCCATATACGGCGCTGCCGTTTATCTTAACAAGCATGCGGCAAGGTAAGAAAATCAAGAGGATGGCCAGATGAAAACCCTCTCAAGAAAGAGATAAAAAAACTATAAGCTATTGGTGAAACACAGTAGAAACAGATGGTAATTACTTTTCTTCAAACAGCAGAACGGTGGCAGGGTCAGGCCTTATAGCCCTGATCTTATCTGCATTTTTTATAGGCAGCAGGAAGGTCTCCGTTAGTTTGGTAACGGATAGCTTTTCTTTCTGGGCGCCGATCCCTTTACCTGACAGCTCTATTTCCAGCGGGAACGCAAAGGCCGGCTCTTTTTGCACCTGCTTTACCGTTACCGCGATCGCTTTGCGGGCAGGGATATATTTCCAGCTCAGCTTCACCCGGGGTATTCCCGGGCGGTAAAGCCATTGATGAAAGAACCCTGCGAGCGACTGCCCGCTTACTGTTTCGGCCACATGCCTGAAGTCTTCCGTAGTGGCATTGCTGCCCTTGTACTTTTCATAATAGCTTTTGATAACGGTATGAAAAGCTGCATCCCCCAGCTTATGGCGCAGCATGTGCAAAAACCAGCTTCCTTTTTGGTAGCTGTTGGCATTGAGCAGCTCCATCAACGACGAAACACTGTCTACCACCGGCCGGTCGGTCTCGGCAGCAAAGGCAATGATCTGCTTCCTGTCCTTCCGCATTTCCGCCGTCAGGCTGTCGCGGCCATATATTGATCCTATATAGATATGAGTGAGATAGGTGGCAAACCCTTCGCTGAGCCAGAGATGGGAGAAATGCTTCTCCGTGGCCATATTCCCAAACCATTGGTGAACGATCTCGTGGGCAATTAGGCTTTCTTCATTGCGCTTTTCAAAGGCAGAGGCTTCATAGTAAAATATGGCGCTCGCATTTTCCATACCGCCGAATATGGTCTTTGACTGCACATTGGCCAGCTTCTCGTAAGGGTAGGGGCCAATATAATCCTCGAAAAAAGAAAGGATGCCCGGGGCTATGGCATAGTTGGCAAATCCTGCTTCCTTATTTTCAGGGAATACCCATGAAGAAACAGGGATATTGCCGATCGAGCGGCCACTGCTTTCTACTGCAAAATCGGCTGCGCCGATCACCATCACCTTGGCAGGCAGCGGAACGGTCTCGCCCCAGTGCGTCTGCTTGCGTGAGCCCGGAAGGCTGGTCTCGTTCTGCAGCTGACCATTGGAGATAATACGGTAATGATCGGGCGCTGTAACGATAAACTCTACCGTAGCCTTGTCGGAAGGATCGTCCACGCAGGCTATCCAGTTATGCGCCCTGTCGGGCCAGTTATCGGAAAAGAAAGTACGGCGGCCATACTTGTTCTTTGAGATGATCAGCCCGTCTGCCGGTATGCCCTGGTAGCTGACAGAGAAGGTAAGTGTATCGCCAGGGCGGCAGCCGGGCAGGCGTACAGCTATTTTATCGGCCTGGTGACGGTAAGAAAGCGCTTTGCCGTTTTGCTCCACGCGTATCACCCTCATACCTTTGCCCTCTGCGTTCTGCCCCGAAAGATCAACAAAAAAGCTATCCGTACAGGCAGGGAAGACCACGGTAATATCACTCGTGCCGGCAATCGTATCAGACAGGTCATTCAAGGTAAGGGCAAACCTGTAATGCAATACATCCGGCTTTGGTTGCGCGGCAAGACCGTTCGAAAAAAATACAATAAGAATGACCGCTACGAAGATATTTTTCATTTGCCCGGGATTATAGTAAATGCCTGTGCCATCGGCTCAGGCTATAAAGATCGTAAACATTAAAATTGGTAAAAAAAGCGCAGACCTGGAATATTCTTTACAAAGCCGGTCCCTATAGCTTTTCCAGCATCTCCACCACTTTTTCACGTTTGAGGATCACATACCCGATACGGTCATTGCTGATCCCCTCTTTCAGCTGGTAGCTGAACGATAGCTGGTCGCCGGTAACATCTGTTTCAAAATACCGGAACGTAATGGCAGGGTACTGCTTCAGCTCATTCCCGATCTCGTAGAGATGCGTTGAAAGAATGAATAAGGAGTTCCTGATCTTCAGCAAGCCCTTGATCACGGTAAACGAGCATTTCATGGCATCCTCCACATTGGTACCCTTGAACAGCTCATCTATCAGCACCAGCCATTTTTGCCCGTTGTTGATCTTTTCGATGGTGTTCTTGATCCGCTGCACCTCGTTGAAGAAAAAGCTTTCGCCCTTAGCGATATTATCGATCACGTTGATATTGCTTACCAGCCCGTCAAACAGGGTGAGCTGCATTTCACGCGCCGGCACGCCCATGCCTATATGCGCCAGGAATACGGCGGCTCCTACTGATTTGATCAGCGTGCTTTTGCCAGCCATATTAGCGCCGGTGAGAAAAAGAAAATGATGGTCGGGGTTCATTTGCAGGTCATAGGGCACAGGCTTTGGCAACAGCAGGTGGTACAGGCCTTTGGCTTCCACGAGAGGCGTGTCCTGTGCTTTGAACACCGGGAATGACAGCCGGTAGGTCTTTACAGCCACGGCCATAGAATACCAGGCATCGAGACGGCAGAAAATATCGATCAGCTCCAGGGTATTGGCACGGTAACGGCCTCGCAGGTAGTGACCAAAGTAAAGGTTCTGGCTGGCAGTGAGCTTTTCGCCCCTGGCCGTTCCGGCCAGCCGGGCCAGTGGCGTTTCGCGTAGCAGCTGTTCGGCCCTATCAATATAAACGCGGATATTTTTTGAAAAATCGATGCCTGCCAGCAACCTGGTAATGGAGCGAAGCCCACGGAAAAAATCGGCGAAATGCGGGATGGAATATTTCAGCATCGAATAATCGGCGCTGTGCAGCCAGCGGTATGATAAGCTGGCAAAAGCATTCACATTGGCGCTGATAGGGTCCAGGGCATAATCGAGGAACTTGTCCATCACCAGCAGGGTGCCGTTGCTGATATCCTGCGGCCAGTCGTTCACATGATCCATCAGGGCCTGTATCATCTTCTGCGTGCTCAGGATCCGCTGCAGGTCGGCATGCGGCTCGCTGAAGAACTTGCGCAGCCACTCCTTGCCGCCCGAGGTACGCGTAAAATTCAGCTGGTGAAATATCGAGAACTCCTCCTCCGGGTGAAAAATGGAAATGTCGTTGAACGATATGGCATCTATTTGCATAAGAGAATACTGGTTTAATGATGGACAATGCCTTACCTGCTACCGGCTGAAAAATAAGCGCTGACCTTTCTGAGATTCATCCCAGCTACCGTTTCCATAGACCAGGTGCCCGTTCACGAAAGTATGGGTAATAGCAGCCGGGAACCGGAAGCCTTCCAACGGGCTCCACCCGCATTTATATAAGATATTCTCCTTCGCTGTCATGAAGGGGCTGTTCAGGTCAATGATCACCAGGTCGGCATAATAGCCTTCCCGGATGTATCCCCGTTCGCTGATCTGGAAGCAGTCTGCCACGGCATGGCTCATCTTTTGCGCGATCTTTTCCAGCGATATCCTGCCCTCCTTATGATAATGCAGCATCAGCGGCAGCGAATGCTGAACCAGGGGCAGGCCGGCATGGGCCTTTTCGTACGGCTCATTCTTTTCCTGCCAGGTATGAGGAGCATGATCGGTAGCGATCACATCCAGCCGGTCATCGAGCAATGCACCCCATAAAGCCGCTTTGTTGGCCGGCGCTTTTATAGCAGGATTGCATTTGATGAGGTTGCCCAGCCGGTCATAATCATCGCTGGTAAAATGAAGATGGTGCACGCATACTTCCGCCGTGATCCTCTTTTCTCCAAGAGGAAGCATATTGCTGAACAGCTGCAGCTCCCTGGCAGTGCTGATATGGAGGATATGCAAACGGGAATTATATTTTTTAGCCAGCTGCACGGCATAGAAGGAAGACTCAAAGCAGGCTTCCTCATCTCTGATGATTGGGTGATCATTCGCCGTAAGCATACGACCCGAGGCTTTGGCTGCGGCCAGGTTGCGGTGTATGATCTTTTCTTCTTCGCAATGCGTAGCTATGAGCAGCTCACTGTCGCTGAACACTTTCTCCAGGGTCAGCGGGTTGTCTACCAGCAGGTTGCCTGTAGAAGAGCCCATAAAGATCTTTATGCCGCAGATATTATTTTTATGAGCGTTTGCCTGCAACGCTTCACCGGCATTTTCGTTGGAAGTGCCGATATAAAAGGAATAATTGGCCAGCGCCGTCTGGCTGGCGATCTGGTATTTCTGCTCCAGCAGGTCAAGGGTAAAGGCAGGAGGCACGGTATTGGGCATCTCCATAAAGCTGGTAACGCCGCCGGCCACGGCAGCCTTGCTTTCCGTATAAATAGTGGCTTTATGCGTAAGGCCTGGCTCCCGGAAATGCACCTGGTCGTCGATAATGCCGGGAAGAAGGAACTTCCCTTCCCCGTCGATGGTCGCTATATGGCTGCTGTCAGGGTTTATGCTGGGCGCTATCTTCTCGATCCTGCCATGCCGGAGCAGCACATCTGCTGTCCGGATAGTCCCTTCATTTACAACCTGTATATTTTTTATCAGATATATTTGCATAATTCTCTATTATAACCAGAACCTGTATGCAATTTAAGCAAACCCTTGTAAGACTGCTTTTACTAATATTACCTTCGATAGCTTATGCACAGACCACTTACCTGCCGCAGGGAGATAAGCAGAATATTTTGCTGGAAAGGCTGGAGATAAAAGCCGGGCGGGATTCTGTGCTTAACTTTTCCAAGACCAGGCCTTACAGCCGCAATAAATATGTGCTCAATGGCGTCAGCAATTACCTGGCCGGCAATAATCCTCCTTTATCAAGGGTAGATGCCTATAACCTGCGCGGCATCTATCTCAACAACCTGGAATGGCTTTCTCCCGGGCAACGGGAGGAGTACAAAAGCCGGAAGCCTATCCTGAAAAGCTTTTATGCCACGCCGGCCAACCTCTACGAAGTGCATGTGAAAGATTTTGACCTGGTGATAAACCCGGTCTTCCAGTACACGCTCTCCAAGGAGCAGGGTAACGATCAGCATCTCTTTCTCAATACGCGGGGCCTGGTAATGCGGGGCAAGATCGCTGATAAGATCGGCTTTGCCGCTTATGCCACAGACAACCAGGAGCGTGACCCTGCTTATGTGCAAGGCTTTATCAGCGAGCGTACGGCTGTGCCGGGGGCCGGTTTTTACAAAGGGTTCAAAGCGCCCGGTGGCGTTGATTATTTTGATGCGAGGGGATATATCACCTTCAATGTAACTAAGTATATCGATGTTGCTTTCGGGTACGACAAGAACTTTATCGGCAATGGCTATCGCAGCCTTTACCTCAGCGATTTCAGCAACAACGCCCTGTTCCTGAAGCTGAATACGAGGATATGGAAGTTCAATTACCAGAACCTTTTCATGGAGCTGAGCAATGCCGACAGCAGGCTTACCGACAGGCTTGTCGGGAAAAAATATGCAGCCCTGCACCATCTTGATATCGATATTGCCAAATGGCTGAACATCGGCTTGTTTGAAGGGGTGGTGTTCGGAAGGCAGAATAAGTTCGAGTTCGGCTACCTCAATCCTGTGATCTTCTATCGTTCCATAGAGCAGCAGAACGGCAGCGAGGACAACTCTGTCGCCGGTCTCGATCTCAAAGCCAATGTGGCTAAGAAGTTCCAGCTTTATGGTCAGCTGCTGCTGGATGAGTTCAAGCTTTCTGAAGTAAGGGCCGGCAATGGCTGGTGGGCCAATAAATGGGGCATACAGATTGGTGCCAAATACATTGACGTATTTACCATCCCCAACCTCGATCTGCAGGTAGAGTACAACAGGGTGCGTCCTTTCACGTATTCGCACCGCGATTCAGTGGCCAACTATACTCATTACAACCAGCCGCTGGCGCACCCGCTGATGGCTAATTTCAGCGAAGCGATAGGCGTGCTGCGGTACCAGCCTGCCCCGAAATGGATGGTCCTGGCAAAGCTGATCTACTACACGCAGGGGCGCGATTCCAGCGCCGTCAGCTATGGCAGTAATATCTTCCTGCCCAATGTGCCTCCGTATCGCACGGCTGATTACGGATTCAAGGTAGGCTCGGGCTGGAAGACCGATGTATTGTATGGCTCGCTATTGCTCTCTTATGAGCTTAAGGAAAATCTTTTCCTGGAAGGAAGCGCGCTGGTCAGGAGACTAAAGACCAAAACGGCCCCTGTGCTCAGCGATAATACTACGGTGCTCACATTCGGGGTAAGGTGGAACATGCACCGGCGCGATTTTGAATTTTAAGCATTGCCCGCTTTCATTGATAGCAGAAAACAGATGCAATTTAAAGGCAGATACGGCGCCGCCTCTTATCCTTCAATATGGATGCTTAATACGATCATCCTTGACTGGATGCGGTCGATAACGCTGGAATACCTGAGGTTCTCATCGCGGCTGTGAATATTGCGCCAGCCATTGCTGATCTTTAATTCAGGGGAGAGTATGAAGCTGGGAAAGAAAAAATTGAAGCCCAGGCCCAGCTCAGGACCAAAATCATATTTCTGCAGCTTTACCAGGTCTTCTGCCTTCTTGGCCCTTGCGTTGCTGGCCAGGTCGATATCTCCCTTGATCCCTGCCATCATGTATACGCGGAAATTGCCGATCCGGTCAGACTGCAGCTTAACCTGCAGCGGAAAGGATACGGTCACCGATTCCACGTTCTTGGTCACATCGGTCTCGCCGTTCTCATCCGGGTATTTGAGCTTGTAGAACAGGCTCCGGTTGATGAACATGAGCTGGGGATTGAAGCGTACCTGGAAACGATCGGAAAGACGGCCCGTGGCCAATAGCCCCAGGGCCAGGCCGCCGTTATTATTAGGCTCTGCCACAAATACGCTGTCGTTTTGCAGGAACCGGGGATGCGCTTCGGTATGGAACCGCGACATATTTCCGCCGAGGGTGATACCAAAATAATAAGGCTTGGCATCATGCTCGGGCAGGTTGAGCTCTTTATGCTTTTGCGCCGCGGTGGCAAAGGAACACAAGGCTGTAATAAGAAAAGGGAGCAGGTATTTTATGATAACGGTTTTCTGCCGGTGTAAATGCAACATATTCCTAAACTTAACGGTTTATAGCGGGTATCGGAATAACCAGCTTTGTCTAAAATAGCGACCAGGGATTCCCGTTCCGGAAAAGCATTCGCTGACTCGTTCAGGTATTTATAAGCATCCTTGTTCTGCCGGAATAAGCGTGCCAGCTGCGGGGCTATCACGCCCATATACAGGTTGTACAGGCTTCGTACCGGCTGTTTAGGCTTTGAAAATTCAAGGATCACCAACGGGGCCCCTGGTTTCAGCACCCTCAGTATCTCACTCAGCCCTTTTTCCAGGTGCTCGAAATTCCTGACGCCAAAAGCTACCATCCCGGCATCAAACGTATTTTCTGCAAAACTTATTGTTTCGGAATCCCCCTTTACCAGCCTGATCTTATCCACAAGTCCTTCTTTCTCAACTTTTTTTCTTCCAACCGACAGCATTTCTTCCGAAATATCGATACCTGTGATCAGCTCCGCATCCAGCATCCTGGAAGCCATGATCGCCATATCGGCCGTGCCGGTAGCAATATCCAGCAGGTAACGGGGCTGGTCTTTCTGCAGCAGGCGGATCGCTTTTTTGCGCCAGCCCCTGTCGGTGCCGGCTGATAAAAAACGGTTCATAAAATCATAGCGGCCGGCAATGCGGTCAAACATTTCAGCTACCTGCTCTTTCTTGCTTTTACCGGAATCCCGGTAAGGAATGATATCGTCGTGTGGTAATGGGCTCATGGAGCTGCAAAGTTAGGGTGCGGAGGCACGCAAAGGAGGAGAAAGGCTGAAAACTTGCATCCTCATCAATAGAGAGACCTACCTCAACCCATGATGCAGGAACAGCTTGGGGTAGGTGTAAACGGCCAACATTAAGTACCTTGCAGCGTGAACAACTGCATACAAAGAAGTATGCCGATACGAAAACCGGTAAATCTTAGCCATTGGAGATATTTTCTGCGCAATACGTTATCAGCAGCGCTACCTACAAGCAGTGCCCACCGCCAGACAAAGCAGAATACGCTTTCATAGGCAGGAGCAACGTAGGCAAATCTTCCCTGATCAACATGCTTTGCAATAAGCGGGGCCTGGCCAAAACTTCGGCTTCCCCCGGCAAAACACAGCTCATCAATCATTTCCAGATCAGCTCCGGCGGGGCCACATCAAAAAACCGCCAGCAATGGTACCTCGTCGATCTGCCTGGTTACGGCTATGCCGTTACCTCCCAGAAAGCACGTAATAACTGGGTGAATATGATAGAAAGCTATATCCGCAAACGCGAGAACCTGGGCAATCTTTTTGTGCTGATCGACAGCCGGCACGAGCCGCAGAAAATCGACCTGGCCTTTGTTCAAAGCCTTGGAGAATGGGGTATCCCTTTTTCGCTGGTATTTACCAAGGCCGATAAAAATAAGCCGGGCGCCACCCAGCGCCGGGTGCAGGCATTTCTTGATGAAATGAGCAAGACCTGGGAAGCGCTGCCCCCGTATTTTGTGACGTCGGCGGTAGATAAAACAGGCCGGGCAGAGCTGCTGGATTATATCGACAAGCTCAACAAGAGCTTCATTTCCGCCCGGTAAAGGGGTGGCCCGGAGCGGCTGTGGCAGCCCTTCCTGAGCGGATCGGCGCGTGGAAAACGAACAACTGTTTTTTAAAAATTAATCCCTTATCTTGCAAATAATTAGGACCTGGATTATGAGAAAATTTTTATCCGAAAGAAATTTAGCGGCTTTTTTATTCGTTCTCGTCATGGTAGTTTTTTCCATGGCCCAGTCAGAGACCAAGAAAATGGAAGCACTGCACCCGGATATAACGATCAATGTTCAGCCTTCTTCACCGGTTTCCATTGCCGCACAGCCTGCAGGCATTCCGGTTTCCATTCATGCAGCAGTATCCCGTCTCACAGCAGAAACGCGTTGATCAATCAATCTTTTGTAAAATTATCAGTGATCCGGAGAAGATCGGCATAAGCCGGCCGGCCTGTGACAGGCTGCCGGAAGACCAGGGGCGACAAACCCGCTGACGGAGCTGGCTCCGCCTTTGCGCCGGGCTTGAAGAGCAGGCATCAGCCTGGTATCAGTTCACCACTTTGTTGGCGCAGCTGCTGCTGGCAAAAGCTTCGGGCTTGGCCTTAAAGGCAAAGCCCATACCCAGAATATAGCCCATTGCTTCCTTCAAGGCATCGTTGCTTTTGAAATGCGGGTTGGTGTTGATGTCTGCATGCACTTCCATGTCTACATCGTACTTGGTAAACAGGTTGCACAGCTCGTAAGCGATCTCGATGCTTTTGGCTACTTCTGTCAGCATACGTTCTTTGATGGTGAACTGCTGACGGGTCTTCTCATTGTGGATGAACATGAACCCTCCGTGACCTTCGCGGAGGAAGACGATAACGGTGGCGAACTCCGTTTCTTTACCCTTTACCTGGGAGTCGGTGCCGATACAGACCTTCAGCCGGTAGCCGGCTTTTGTTTCCCGGATTATGGCGTTTTCTACAGCCCTGGTAATTGGAAGGCTGATGGTTTCGCCGTTGAATTTTCTCCAGTGCATATTAAAAGAGGTTTTCCTAAGATATAGAAAAACCTCTTAATTTCAAAAGGGAACGGATTATCGTTCTGTTAAGAGAACGAAGAAAGGGCTCAGGGTTTAAGCAGTTTATCGGTCCATTGATTGTCGTTATTGCTGAAGCGGATAATATAAAGCCCGCTGCCGGCCTGGGTTACAGGAATGTTGCTGGTGCCTGCCACCAGGCTGCCTTTAGCGACAGTTTTGCCGGAATAATCAAATACCTGGTAGCTGAAGTTGCCCGGGCTGCTCACACGGATCTCGGAGCCGGTTATCACGTTGCTTACCAGCCTGGGGCCGGCGATGGCGCCGTCATGGCGGATAGTGATCACGTTGGAATAATATTCCCTGCCGTTGTCGAACAGCACTTTCAGCCGGTACCTGGCAGTGCCGGCCACGGCGGGGCGGTAGATATAGCTGCGGCTATCAGGCGAAGGGGCCGCGAGCAGCACGAAATTCCTTGCATCGGTAGACACTTCGATCTCCTGCTTTACTACCTGCTCGTCGGCATCAATAAGCCAGCCAAGCTGGTGCTTGTCGCCCTGCAGCGTACCGCTCAGCTCCAGCGTGCGCAGGGGTAAAGGATTGCTGGCCTCGATCCTGGCCTGCAAGGCATAAGAGCCCAGGCTGGCATAAGCAGGCGCGTACAGGTTGCCGCGTCCTTCCACCTTCAGGTAATAGGTGCCGGCATTGAGAGTGGTATCAACTACAGAGTTAAGCAAAGCGCCGGGATTGTACACGTCGAGCGTGGCTTGCGAAGCAGCATAGAGGGTTACCTGCATATCGAGGTCGGAGCCAGCATTGCCTGACCCTACATTATAAGGAACCGCATCAAGCCTGAACCGGCCTGGCGTCGGCATGATGAACTTAAAGAAGTCCTGGTCGGTGCTGCGTTCTATGACGCCTGAAACATTGAACTGGTTGTTGGTAAAGCTGGCCGTGGTGCTGGCTGTAAAAGTATTGCCATGATCGTCGGTGCGGTAGCCAAAGCCGTTCGTAGCCGAAGTGATTATATCGAGGTCGCTCTGGTAGTTGGAGCAGCCATAAGAGTTAGGGCCATTATGCCAGAGCGTAAAATTGCGGTAATAACCTACTCCCATGATGGGCGCCCAGCCGATCTCACCATCGCCCTGGCCGGCATGGTAATCAGATACCTTGTTGCAGCTGCCATCATACTGCGACTGGTGGTAAAGCCCCAGGGTATGACCGGCTTCATGCGAAATGGCCTCTGCAATATTCTTTTCATTATATCCAAGCAAGGCGGAGAATACGAAGGCAGGGCTATCGTCGCCCCAGGTAAAGGAGCCTACAAAGCTTACCCCGCCTGCTCCTGAGCCATACCAGCTATTGGATACGGTAACCAATACGCGTACCCGCTGCGTTAGCGGCGCTGAAAGGTACTTGGCAGAGTCTGTAGTGATATTGACATTGAAAGGCCGGTAATCCTCCGCTACGCGGTTAAATATTTCGGTGATCTGCCCGGACGTAAGGCCCGAAGCGCCGCAATAGATAGGCCCGTTGTAATTCCAGCTGGTGCCTTGCACCGTATGCCCGTCAAAATCGAGGAAGATGGCTGCACGGGCCGAAGGATAGCTGTTGAGCACAGGCACCTGGGCAGAAGCAGCCAAAGCATATATGCAGCAAAGCGTGAATACACCTAAGCGTAAAACTTGTTTCATAACGATTGGATTTAGCGTGATCAGCAGGATATAGGATAAAAATTCAAGGGTCGGATCAAAAACGGGCCGGGTCAGCCGGTTTTTCTATTCATTGATAAGATCATAAAAGTTTCGTTTGATGAAAAAATATCCCTCTTCCGTTCTTTTCAGCTCAAACAGGTCGCCATGCTGCATGCTGATGATGCGGCCGGTATAAGCTACAGATCCGTCTGGCTGCTTTACGGCAGACAGGGTGAGAGTAGCGCCGTTAAAATCGGCAGAGCGGAGCACCACGCTTTGGATGGCGCCTTCATATTTGGTAGCCCTGGAAGTAACTGCCCCGCGAAAGGCAGGTATTGCTTTGCTGTCGAGCCGCAGGGAGGCAGGCTGTCCTTCTTCGCCGGTCAGCAGCTGTTTCATATCCTCCGTGGTAACAGGGATCATGTCGGGCAGGCTGGTAAATAGCTTTGGCTTATTGTAGTCAGGCTCGGTGAGCGGGATCTTTTTTTCCTGTGCTGCGGCCTGCAGGAACGATATGAATAACAGCAGGAAGACCCCTAAGGCTTTACGGTTGAACATAGAATATCTTTTTGGTTAAAAAAAGAATAGCTTATCAGACAGCGGATTTTTGCTGTGATTTTCACGAGGGGGCGGATACGTATGCAATATTGTATAAAAAAATAGCAGAAGGCAATAGTAGCAGGGAACTATTCAGGGAAATCGGGGGGTAGTACTTTGAGGCAGATCGTAAAACCCCGAAAAAGCGGCTGGGTGAATTACGTTCAGTATTGGTTTGTACTTAGCATCACCAGGGTGCAGGCTTCCAGGGGCTGAATGCCTTTTTGTTTTGCCAGCATGGCCAGCTCCTTGTTTTCAGTACCAGGATTAAAGATGATCCTTTTGGGCTGCAGCGACAGGATATAATCGTAATATTCCTGCTGGTGCAGGGGATTGAGATAGAGGGTTACCGTATCAACGCCGGTGAATTCTTTTTTTTCTTTTTCGATCGGGATGTTGCCTACCATGGCGGCTTTACGACCGATAGCCACTACAGGATGCCCATGGGCCTTTAAGCGATGAAGAGCAAGATAGCTGTAACGGGAAGGATTATCAGAGGCTCCCAGCACCAGGGTTTTTTTTGGGACGTTCATACTATAAAGATACGAATAAGTCAGGGAAGGCGGGGATGTCCTGGCAGGTCAGAAAAGGCGGTATTGGCGCCGGGGTATGCGGCTCACGATATCGCTTAATGCAGCGGGAAGGAAAGGATATTTGAACTCAAATCCAGCAGCCTGCAGACGGGTCGGGATCACCCAACGGCTTTTTAGGACCAGCTCGGTTTCCGTTCCGATCAGCCTGGCTCCAAGGCGAAGCATCCAGGCAGGAGTGTGCAGCCCAAAACGGTTGCCGGTAGCCTGGCGAAGCGCTTTCATAAAAGCGGCATTGGTTACAGGCGTGGGCGAGGCGCAGTTGAAAGTGCCTTCCTGTTCGGGATGTGCATAAAGCCAGTCTATTATCCGGCAGGTATCTGCGATATGTATCCAGCTGTACATTTGACGACCGCTGCCCTGATGACCGCCCAACCCGGCTTTCAGAAGATTGAAATAGGGTACCAGCACGCCGCCGGTGCCTAATGTAATAGCCATGCGCAATGCTGCTTTACGGGTAGCGGGAGCGGCCTGTGCATAAAATGCCTGCTCCCATTCGCGGCATACCTGCACTGAAAACCCATCTTGAAACTCACCGGTATATTCATCCTGCGGCCGGTCGGTGGCATGCCTGTAGATAGTGGCCGATGAAGCATTGATCCAAAGAGCAGGTGGTTGAGCACAGCGGCGAACAGCTTCGCCGAGGGCTTTTACGGCCTCAACACGACTATCGAGTATCACTTGCCTGTTAGCCGGAGTATAGCGGCAATTAACTGTTTTACCCGTGAGGTTTATCAGTATATCGGCTTTTTCAAGCTGGCCAGCCCAGGCGCCCTGCGTTTTACCGTCCCATTGCACCCATTGGGTATGCCGGCGTTCTGCAGCAGTAAGCAGCTCCTGCTTATTCCGGTTATTGCGCTTACCAGGGATAGCACGGGTAAGCACGATCATTTCATTCGCCTTACCGAAATACCTGACCAGCTCCTGGCCAATAAAGCCGCTGCCGCCGGCGATCACGATCTTTTTGTTCTTCATGTGGGCGCTATTTCAAATGAACAAGCTGCCTGTTGGCCAGGTATCTTGATTCGCGGATACAAATGGAAATATACCAGGCAGCCAGAAAGGGAGAGACAAACAGCAAGGTGTAAAGGCTAAGGGCCAAGAGACCGGATGATGGGCCGGCTATGCCGGCCAGTGTCAGCGCGGCAAAAGCGGCTACAACGCAGAGATAGGTTGATCTGTCGCGTACAGGCTGGTAATACCGCCGAAAGCAGGCGTGTATGCCACAGCTTAGCATTTGCCAGCCGCCTACTATAAAATAACCCCAGAAAAACAAATCTGTGCTGATAAAAAGAGCATACATCGCAAAGAATAGCACCAGCATCAACTGAGCTATATAATCTATCTTTTTGTAGGTATACATTTTCTAATTTTCAGAAAAAAATGAAAATATATTATCTAAAAAAAGGCCGGTCAGGCCCAGCTCTTCTTCCTATTTAAAGAGCTTGATCAGGTTGCTGACAAACCAGCTTTCTTCAGCCCTGATCATGGTGTCGAGCGTACGGTCGGCCTGCTTGCCCAGCTTCTTGATATTGCCAACGGTATCGAGAAATGATTTAACATGCTTGTCTTTCTTATCTCCTTCCACATCTTCCAGCTTATCCAGCAGGGAGAGCATTGGCTCCAGCTCCCTTTTTTTTCTCTCTTTCACTATCTGGCGCACTACTTTCCAGATATCCTTTTCTGCGGAAAAATATTCTTTTCTTTCCCCCGCCACTATCACCCGCTCCACCAGGCCCCAGTTGATAAGCTCGCGGATGTTCATGTTGGTATTGCCGCGGCTGATGTTCAGCTCTTCCATCATATCATCCTGGGTCAGCGGGTCGGGGCTCACCAGCAGCAGGGCATGTATCTGGGCCATGGTACGGTTAATGCCCCAATGGGTGCCAAAGGCTCCCCAGCTGCTGATAAATTGTTGCCGGGCTTCTGTAAGCTTCATTCAATAAAGATAAGCTCTATTTTTGAATTTTCAAAAATATCTGAAATATTGCTGATAAACACCGGCATGGAAGATGACAGTAATAATAGTTCTCTAAGCCTTCTTAGCCAGCAGGAGAGCCCTTGCATTGCGTTACAGGAAGCGGATAAAATTATTCTGCTTCTTCTGCTTCGGCCTCAACGGCGCCGTCTTTTTTTGTTTTACCGAGATAGGCAGGCAGGTCCATGCCGGCCATATCAAAAACATCTTTCAGGGGCGGGACCGCTTTATACAGGCCGCTCATGAAATTGGCTGTTGCTCCTTTTCCGTCGGTCGCTTGCTGGCCGCCATCCCACACCGTTACCTTATCGATCTTAATATTCTTTATAGCTTCTGTCTGCAGCCTGACAAGCTCCGGCAGCTTATCGGCGATCAGCAGCAGTACGGCATCTTTTGCATTATCGCCCGCGGCTTTTACTATCCGGTCAAGCCCTTCAGCCTGCTTGGTGAGCATTTCATATACGCCCCGCGCTTCGGCCTCGAGCTTGGCATAGATAGCATCGGCTTCACCTTTGGCCTTTTCCCTTACCTGCTCGGCCTGTGCCTGGGCTTCAATGATCAGCTTTTGCTTCTGGATATCGGCCGCCACCACGATCGATGCATTTTGCGTGGCCCGGTCTCTTTCTGCCCGCGCTTCCTCGGCTTTCTTTTCAGCAAGATAGGCTTCTTCCAACGCCCTGGCCGACTGTATCTTTTCGGCGGCAATGGCTTTTTTGAGGGCTTCGGCTTCCCTTTCCCTTCTGTCTGCATCGGAGTTGGCGATCTGTATCTTCGACAGGTTCTCTCCCTGGACGGCGATGGCATTGGCTTCAGCCATTTTCACCCTGGTATCCCTTTCGGCTTCAGCCTTACCGATATTTTCATCACGGTTGGCCCCGGCTATCTCTATTTCTTTTTCCTTGATGGCCAGCGCCACGTTAATGTCCCTGTCGCGCTGGGTTTCGGCTACCTTGATATCCCTTTCCTTATCGGCCGTGGTCTTACCGATATTACCGGTACGCTCCTGCTCAGCCACGCGGATCTTGGCCTCATTAATGGCTTTGGCAGCAGCTTCCTTTCCCAGCGCGTCTATATAGCCGCTTTCATCCTTGATATCGGTCACGTTCACATTGATCATCTTCAGGCCGATCTTGTTCAGCTCTGCTTCTACATTGCCGGCAATATTGGCGAGGAACTTGTCCCGGTTGTTATTGATCTCCTCGATGTCCATCATGGCCACCACCAAACGCATTTGCCCAAGGATGATATCCTTGGCCAGGTCATGGATGGCCGGGCGCTGCATGCCAAGCAGGCGCTCTGCCGCATTCTGCATTACCGAAGCTTCGGTAGAGATGCCGACCGTAAAGCGGGAAGGCACATCTACCCTGATATTTTGCTTGCTCAGGGCGCTGGTCAGGTTCACCTCGAGTGAAATGGGCGTAAGATCGAGAAAGGAATAATCCTGTATGATGGGCCAGATAAAGGCCGCGCCGCCATGAATGCATTTGGCGGTACGGTTGCCATCCTCTCCTTTACCCACCTTGCCGTACACAACAAGTATCCTGTCTGAAGGGCAGCGTTTGTACCGGCGAAACATGGAGAATACCAGGATAAAGAAAAAGACGACCGCGATGGCCACGACAAGTAAGAGATTCTCAGCCATAGTAGCTTCTGTTTTTGGTTTAGGAAAGTTGTGTGGTTACGATAAGAATGCTATTGTCAAGCACGCCGGTCACCCTGATGAGCTTGCCGGTAGGAATAGCTGCCAGGTCATCGCTGACAGCCTGCAGCTCGCGCAGCGAGCCCTGTATCTTGATATGTATTTTGCCAGCTCCTTGTCTTTGCGCGGGAATAAGAAGGTATGTTTCACCGATCTTGCCGATCGCGTTCTTCAATTCCAGCGTGCCGCTTTCTTTGAGCCGGCTCATCAGGCGGAACAACAGCATCATCATGGCTACTACAGCCAGGCCGGCCAGCAAGGCAATGACGATGGTCGGTCCTTTTGCGATGTTGCCCTTGATGAGCGCAATGCCCGTCCACCCGAAGATGGTAAAGAATGCAATGAAATTCTTTATGGTAAAGAACCCGTAAGCGATACCTGTGTCATGCTCCACGGAGGCATCAGCGTCCCCGAATGCTTCGTCGCCATCACCTGCTATGAATGACAGCACGGTCTGTAAGAGGAAAAGCAGGGAGAACAAAAGGGCGATGGACCAGAATATCTGTTCAAACCCGGACAAGGATTCCCACCATGTGGATATATCGAGTATATACATGTACATAAGCAGTTTGGTGAACTGCCCGAAAATAACAAAATAAAGCTTACCTGCCTGTTAAAAATGGGCTGGGGATCGCATTAAAAAAGCCCTTGTTGCATAACAAGGGCCTGGGATATTTTTACGCCTTTTTTTAAACCAGCATACGGAGCGGCTCTTCCAGCAGGCTTTTTAATGTTTGCAGGAAAGCCGCGCCGGTAGCGCCGTCTACCACCCGGTGATCGCAGCTCAATGTCACTTTCATGATATTGCCTGGTACAACGGCGCCATTTTTCACTACCGGCACCTGGCTGATGCCGCCCACGGCCAGTATGCAGGCATCAGGCGGGTTGATGATGGCGGTAAATTCGTCAACGCCGAACATGCCGAGGTTGGAAATGGTAAATGTGTTCCCTTCCCAGTCGGAGGGCTGTAATTTCTTGTCCTTGGCCTTCTGCGCCAGCTCTTTTACCTCGGCCCCGATCTGGGATAATGATTTGGTATCGGCAAAACGGATCACCGGCACCAGCAGCCCGTCTTCCACGGCTACCGCCACCCCGATGTTCACATGATGGTTAACGCGGATCTTGTCGCCCAGCCAGCTGCTGTTGATGGCAGGATGCTGCTTCAGGGCAATGGCGCAGGCTTTCAGCACCAGGTCGTTGAACGATATTTTTACTTTGCTGATCTCGTTGATCCTGGCGCGGCTGGCTACGGCTGCGTCCATATCGATGGTCATGGTAACGTAGAAATGCGGCGCAGTAAACAGGCTTTCGGAAAGCCGCTTGGCGATCACCTTGCGCATCTGGGACACAGGGACCTCATCAAAGCTGACCTGTCCTGCAGGAGCGGCGGCGGCCGGGGCAGCAGCGCCTTGGGACGTTGGCTTGCTTTCGGCGGCCGGCTTGAAATTGTCGATGTCCGATTTTACGATACGCCCGCCATCGCCTGAGCCCTGCACCTTGCTAAGATCGATGCCTTTGTCGGCTGCCAGCTTCCTGGCAAGAGGAGAAGCTTTTACCCTGCTGCCGTCGGCCGGTGCCTGGTCTTCTTCTTCTGGTTGAGCCGTTTCTTTAGTATCGGCTGCTTTTTTGTCGTCAGCCGCTTCTTTGCTGCCGGCAGCTTCTTCCTTACCTGCATCCTTGTTGTTGTCTGCAGGCGCGGAGGCTGATCCGCCTTTTACAGCCGCTACAATGGCATCCACATCCACTTTTCCTTCCTCGCCTATGACGCAAAGCAGGTCATTGACCTGGATCTTTTCCCCTTTCTGCGCACCCTGGTAAAGCAGCTTCCCGTTCTTATAGCTTTCCAGCTCCATGGTAGCTTTGTCTGTTTCGATCTCGGCCAGCACGTCCCCTTTTTTCACTTCGTCGCCTACTTTTTTATTCCAGCCGGCAATTACGCCTTCGGTCATGGTATCGCTAAGCCTTGGCATCAGCACTGCCTCTTCCATTTTAGAAACATCGGCGGTGCTGCCGGATGATTGCTTGGCAGGTTCCTGGCCGGGCTTATCTTCCGCGGCTTTCTCTTTCTTTTCAGCAGGTTGCTTTTCCTTCTGGCTGTCTCCTCCACCGATCAGCCCTGAGATGTCTTCGCCTTCCTGGCCAACAATGGCCAGCAGGTCGTCTACCTGCAGCTTCCCGCCTTTTTCAGTGCCAATATGAAGCAATACCCCGTCTTTATAGCTTTCGAGCTCCATGGTGGCCTTGTCTGTTTCCACTTCGGCCAAAAGGTCTCCTTTTTTTACTGTATCGCCTACCTTTTTGTGCCAGGCCGCGATCACACCTTCGGTCATGGTATCACTCAGGCGGGGCATTAATATCTTTTCAGCCATTTACCTTAAAATTTTGGCCGAAATTAAGGTAAAATGATGAATTGACCGGGGACTTTCCGGTATAACAGGGCTATCGGATATTCTCTGTATTTTTATTTTTTCAAAACAGAGCCATGTCCATTTCTACCGCCGTTTTTTCTTATCCTGCCACACCTGCCAACGTGCCTGCTTCGGCCACTGCGGTCTCTACCGGTTTCCGCCGCGAGGTGAAAGCTGTGCTGGGCATGATCGTGCTTTTCCTTATCGTTTATGTGCTGCTGCTTGCATTCGGGGCGGCGCTTGCGGCCGGTTGCGTGTATCTCGGGTTTATGCTGTTCGTCCACTTTTCCGGTTTCTGGGGCATTCTTGCAGGCCTTGGCATCATCAGCGTTGGCGTGCTCGTATTGTTCTTCCTGGTCAAATTCCTTTTTGCCGTAAACAGGTTTGACGCATCGTCCATCGTGGAGATCAGGGAAGAAGACCAGCCTGTTCTGTTCGCATTCATACGAAAGGTGGCCAGCGACACGCAAACACAGTTCCCGAAAAAGATTTTCCTGTCGGCGGATGTGAATGCCTCCGTTTTCTATAATTCAAGCTTTTGGAGCATGTTCCTGCCGGTCAAAAAGAACCTGCAGATCGGTCTCGGGCTGGTCAACAGCATCAGCGTAAGTGAGTTCAAGGCCGTGCTCGCGCATGAGTTTGGCCACTTCTCGCAACGCAGCATGAAGCTGGGCAGCTTTGTGTACCAGGTGAACCGCATCATCTATAACATGCTTTACCAGAACACAAGCTATGCGCAGGTGCTGAATAGCATCGGTAACCTGCACGGCCTGCTGGCGGTCTTCACGCATATCACCGCGGCGATCGTGCGGAGCATTCAATGGATACTGCGGCAGATGTATGGGCTGATCAACCGTCAGTACAGCAGCCTTTCCCGCGAGATGGAATTTCATGCGGATGCCGTGGCCGCAAGCGTAAGCGGCAGCGGAGCGCTGATAACGGCTCTTCGCCGGCTGGAGATCGCCAATACCGCCTATGCGTTCACTATCGAGCATTGCACGCGTCTGCTCGAACAAAAGAAAGTAAGCCCGAACATTTATCCCAACCAGAAGGTCATGCTGGAAGACCTGGCCGGCAACTATAAGCTGGAAATGCAACATGGATTGCCTGTGCTGACGGATGCATTCCTTGCCGGGTTAAAGACCATGCGTGTCAACTACAAAGACCAATGGGCGTCGCATCCATCGCGGGAAGACCGCGAAGCGCATTTGCGCAGCCTGGATATCGATGCCGAAAATGATCCGCAAACCGCGTGGGTGCTTTTTGAACGCGCATCATACTGGCAGGAGCAGCTGACGCAAAAGGTCTATGCTTCGGCTGATTGTTCAGGAACCGATGCGATAGCTTCATCGGAGTTCGGCGAATACCTGCATGCCGAAAAAGATCTATATAGCCTGCCGGATGAATACAATGGCTATTATAATGGAAGGCAGCCTGAGATCCCCGAAGAGGATGAAGCGCTCTACGTGCCCGGCTCTGCAGCCGGCAGATCTGCGCCGGAGCTGTTTGCGCCGGAGTATGCCTCGCTGCCCAAGAAAATTGAGAACCTGAATGCAGAGCTCGCATTGCTTCGTCAGATAGCTGCCGGTGAGATAGATATCAAGACCTTTGATTTTGACGGGAAAAAATATAACCGCGCCGATGCGTCATCGCTGATCGGGCAGCTGGTGAAGGAAGAAGAAGAATTGAAGCTGCAACTGAAAGCGCATGACCTGCATATCGTCCGTTATTTTGTGGATGCAGCAACAGCGAATGGAGAATCGCTGGAAGAAGCGTATCGTTCTTATTTTGCCGATGCACGCCTTGCGGCAAATTATCTTGAAATATTGAATGGCACCCTTGCCTGCCTTCAGCCTGCTTTCGCCGGGCAACTACAAACGGCGGAGGATGCCGGCCGTTTTGTTGAAGAATTACGCACCAAGCACCAACCGGCGATAAAAAGCATGCTGCGGCAATGGCTTCAAAAAGGCGTATATGAAAAAGATGCGGGGGCGCGTGAAAATATAGAGAAGTTCATTGCTTCCGATTATTACTACTTCAGCGATGGCCTGTTTTTCGATAATGAGCTTGTCACCTTGCATCAGCTTTGCCCGTCCAGCTGGCAGGCCGTGAGCCAATGGCTGTTTGCCAGCTTTAAAAGCATATTGTTACGGCAAACCGGCTTGTTTACCGAAAATAAGAATGTGGAGGCGGCAGCGGTTCAATAATCCACGTCGAGCTTCAGCCGCTCTTTCAGCTCCCTGACAAGCGGGTACTGCTCTATTATCTTTAAATATTGCTGGCTGGAAGAAAGCGGGGCCTCTATTTTTCCGCGGAGGTCCTTATTCTCTTCCATCACGATAAAGAACTGCAACAAGCTGTTGTTCAGCCTTTGCTTCAGGAAGGCGGTAGCGTTGAGCCCATTGCTTTCGATGAACTTGAACTGGATGGTATCGGCCGTTTTTACATAAAAGCTGTTGGCATCTACCAGCTGCAGCTGGACCAGCTCAAATACATTGCCGGCCGCATTCTTCTGGATTTTGAGCAGGGCCGCGAACTCATCCCAGGCTTTGCGAAGGGCATCCATCTGCAACGGCGTGCTGGGCACTTCCTTTACTTCTTCTTCACTATGCTTGAACTGGCTGCGGATCTTATCCAGGGCCGTGAGCCTGGAGCCTGCTGCCGATGCTTGGCTGCTGCTTTTATTGATAGTGGGGGGAGGCGTATCTACCGGCTGCGTTCCCGGCGTGCTGCTGTGAATGGTCAGCCTTGCTTCTTCGGTATGCTCCTGGCCTGCCCGTGCAACAGGAACAGCGGGCGCTGCTTTTTCCCGCGGGGTTTTTATCTCAAAAGGCTTTAGCTGGCGGAAAGCAAGTGGTCTTGCCGCCTCAGCCATTTTTTTTTTACTTACCGCCAACCCTTCCGTAGCCAGCTCTATGGCCTGCTGCAGGTAGCAGAGCTTGATAAGCACCAGCTCAACATGCAGCCGCTTATTGCGGGCGCCCTTATAGCTGATCTCCGCTTCATTGAGTATGTTCAGGGCGCTGATAAGGATACCGGCCGATATGCCGGCGGCGGCTTCGAGGTATTTTGATTTAAAGCTTTCAACGGTCTCGAGCAGGGAAGCTGCTTTTTCATCCTTGCACACCAGCAGGTTGCGGATGAACTCGGCAAAGCCGTTCAGTACCAGGTCGCCTTCAAACCCTTTCCGGTTGATATCATCATAGAGCAGCATGGCCCCGGCCAGGTCCTGGGTGAGCATGCAGTCGAGCAGCCTGAAATAGTAATCGGCATCCAGTATATTGAGATGCTCCAGCGTATTGGCATAGTTCAGCTCTCCACCGGTAAAGCTGACTATCTTATCCATAATGCTCAGCGCATCGCGCATACAGCCTTCGCTTTTCTGGGCAATGATCTGCAGGGCTGCTTTGTCAGCTTTGACCTCTTCCTTATCGCATATTTCCTGCAGGTGATCTACCGTATCGCTGGTGGTGATCCTTTTAAAATCGAATATCTGGCACCGGCTGAGAATGGTGGGCAATATCTTATGCTTTTCCGTGGTGGCCAGGATGAAGATGGCATAGGAAGGCGGCTCCTCAAGGGTTTTGAGGAAGGCATTGAAGGCCGAAGAGCTTAGCATGTGCACCTCATCGATAATATATACCTTGTATTTGCCGGCCTGCGGGGCAAAACGGACCTGCTCTACCAGCGCCCTGATATCGTCTACAGAGTTGTTGCTGGCAGCATCCAGCTCATGGATATTCATGGAAGTGCCTTCATTGAACGAGGTGCAGGAATGACAGCTATTGCAGGCCTCGCCTTCCGGCGTTTTGCTTTCGCAGTTGATGGTCTTGGCCAGTATCCGCGCGCAGGTGGTCTTGCCTACTCCGCGCGGGCCGCAGAAAAGAAAGGCATGGGCCAGCTGCTCGTTCCTGATCGCGTTCTTGAGAGTAGTGGTGATATGCGCCTGTCCCACCACTGTGTTGAACAGCTGCGGCCGGTATTTACGGGCTGATACAATAAACTTATCCATGAAAAAGGAGTGCTGGGTTTCCGTTTGCTGTTAAGGCACAAATGTACAGAATCGATGGTTGCCGCAGGCAGGTCGCTGCGGCAAGGTCTGCAGAACTTTTACACAAACGGGTGCGGCTTAAAAGGCAGCGTACGGTCAAAAAGATAACGGTAGGTGGTAAGCACGCGGCTGCGATAAGTGCCCAGCCCTTCGGCAATATTGATCATTTTGGGGTTGAACTCCCCGATCCACTGCATTTCATGATCTTCATATAAAGGTTTTCCCAATGTATATTCCCCGTTCTTTATGGTAAGCCGCTGTATCTCGCGGCAGCCTTCCACGATCATATAGGCATCAACCCCTTTTCCCTGGAACTCGGGCACAATGCCAAAGACAAGACCGGTAAATTTATGGCAGGGCCTGGTCTTTTTGACCCAGAGGAATTTCAGCTTGGCCAGCAGGTTGAACCTGCCATTGAGATATTTGAACCATTGGTTAAGATCGGGCAGGTTAATCCAGATCGCTATCGGCTGCTGTTTGTAGTAAATGAACCAGCAGATACGCTCATCCATGACCGGCTTCATGGAGCGGAACATCTTAAGCACCACTTTCTCTTCTATAGCTTTCATCCCGCCGTGACCGGCCCAGGCCTTATTATAAACGGTAGTAAAATCGGCGGCAAACTTCTCAAGCTGGTCTTTACGGATATGGGCAGCCGAAAAGCCGGGGTCGGCGGCACAGGCCGCATGCCGCTGGTAGAACTTTTCCTGTATGCGTTCCCCTACCTTCAGCGCAAAGCAGATCTGGTTATAGAATTTTTTGAAACCATAATTCTCGAACAGGGCCTGGTAATACGGAGGATTATAGTTCATGCAATACAGCGGCGGCTCAAATCCCTGTACGATCAACCCCCACCAGCGGTCGCGCTCGCCGAAATTGATGGGCCCGTCCATGGCCTGCATGCCTTTTTGCGAAAGCCAGTGCCTGGCCACGTCAAACAGCATGTCGGCGGCCTCCTGGTCATCGATGCAGTCAAAGAAGCCGATGCCGCCCACAGGTACTTCATCATTCTTGTTCCTGTATTTTTTATTGACAAAAGCAGCTATCCGGCCTATCAGCTTTCCTGACCGGTCCTGCAATATCCACCGTATAGCCTCCCCATGACGAAAGGCCTTATTGACGGAAGGATCAAAAACGCCATCGATGTCCTTGTCGAGCGGCCGGATGTAGCTGGGGTTATTTCTATTGATCTCCACATTGACCCTGATAAAAGCTTTGGCCAGCGCCGGAGAAGTTACTTCAAGTAATTGCATGCGCAAAGATATCTTATTTAAGCAGCGTAAACGGGCAGGGCTTACTGACGGGCAAACATCTTGTCGGCCATTTTTTTATCGTGCCCATATATATCATCCCTGAAATTCAGCTCGCCATCGCTATCTATCCAGGCGGTAAAATAACCGATGAAAACAGGGACGGTCTTCTTCAGGGTTACATATTTTTCTTTGCCGCCCTGCATGGCTTCGGTGATCTTCTGGGTTGTCCAGGCGCTACTATCGTTGCGCAGCAGGTATTCGGCCAGCCGTTTTGGCTCCGACAGCCGGATGCAGCCATGGCTGAAAGCGCGGTTGGTTTCCCCGAACAGGCTCTTGCTCGGGGTATCGTGCAGGTAAATATTATAGCTGTTGGGAAAAAGGAACTTGACCAGCCCGAGCGAGTTGCCGGGCCCGGGTTTCTGGCGTACGGCACCGCCGTTCCATTCCATATTCTTCCGCGCCAGGTAGTTCTTGTCCCTTTTCATGCCCGGCAATATTTCGTTCTTGATAATGCTGGGCGGCACATTCCAGTAAGGGCTGAACACGATATATTTCATATCGCCCCTGAAGATGACCGTGCTGTGGGCAACAGCGCCAACCACCACGTTCATAGACCAGTTGAGCTTCCCGTTCTCGTACACGAAAAGCTTATAAGCAGGTATATTTACCAGCAGGTAATCGGGAGGCGGATCGGCCGGGATCCAGCGCACTCTTTCCATATTGATCAGCAATTGCCGGATGCGTTCCTGGATAGGCCGGTTAAGCTCTTTCAGCAGGGCTGTGCCGATAGCCCCGTCTTCCTTGAGACCATAGCGGCGCTGGAAATGCCTGACAGCAGATTGCAGGGTGGTATCAAAAACATTGGTCGTATCCTTTGCCGGCAGGTCGCCGGTGAGGAAGAGCCGCTCCTTGATCCTGCTGATGGTTGCCGAATGGTCGCCGATCTTGTAGAATTTTTTATCGATAAAAATGCTGTCCCAGGCTCCCTGCTTTTCCAGGGCATAGTATTTCAGGAGCTGCTCTTTGAGCAGGTTGTATTGACGGTTAACGGGCTCGTAGGATGCCAGCCCTTTGCCCTTGTTGAGGATCATAGAATCGAGCAGGGCCGTCATATCGATTTTTTTGCGTGGAATGAACCACCCGAGGTCCTGGGCATTCAGGCTGCTGTCGCCCTGGTAGGCTTTAAGGGCGTAGCGGAAAAAGTTTTCGGTGAGTTCCAGCTCGGTCCTCAGCCTGTTGCCGTTGCTGACCTGGTACCGTGAGCTGTCGGCGGTCAGCGAATCCTGGAGCTGCTGCAGGAAGGGATTGAACAAGGAGCTGTCACGGGCATAGCTGATATACTGGCTCTGGGCGTTCAGGAAGCTAAGGGCATATTCAGCCAGGCCGGTGCTGTCGAACCAGGCAAACTGGAAATTGCGGTCGTTATAGAAGCTGCGGATGCGGTCGGCCAGGCTGTCGCTGATCTTTTCACGGCCGATAAAAGCTTCCATGGACGTGCTGTCAAAAAACAGCTCATTGTAGGAGTTGCTGACCGTAATGGTGGTGTCGCGGGGCTGGATCTCGAATTTTTTTGTTTCGTTCCTGCAGGCACCCAGGAGCACAAGAATAAGGAGGACAGGAATGGCTATTTTCATGGGAGCAAGATAATCCGAACCGCGGATAAATCCTTCAAGGGCAAGCCTATTCACGTGTTTTCCACGGGTTTGGAAAATCTGATTTCTTATTTCTTAATTCTCCCCGCTACCCTTACCTTTGCGGCCAAAATAAACAGCTCCTTATATATGGCAAACGTAGGTAAAGTAAAGCAGGTGATCGGCGCCGTCATCGACGTGCAGTTCGAGGGTAAACTTCCTGAAATTTACAACGCATTGGAATTGACAAAAGAAAATGGTGAAAAGCTGATCCTTGAAGTGCAGCAGCACCTGGGAGAGGACAGCGTGCGTACCATTGCGATGGATGGCACAGAAGGCCTGGTACGTGGCACTGCCGTGGTTGACACGGGAAGGGCTATCGCTATGCCTACCGGCGAAGCTATTAAAGGACGCCTGTTTAACGTAACCGGTGACCCCATCGACGGGTTGCCAGCCGTGTCGAAGGAGAATGGCCGTCCTATCCATGCCAAGCCTCCTGCTTTTGAAAACCTGAGCACGGCTTCTGAAGTGCTTTTCACCGGCATCAAGGTGATCGACCTGATCGAGCCTTATGCAAAAGGTGGTAAGATCGGCCTGTTTGGTGGTGCGGGAGTAGGCAAGACCGTACTGATCCAGGAGCTGATCAATAATATCGCGAAAGCCTATTCCGGTCTGTCGGTGTTTGCCGGCGTAGGAGAGCGTACCCGCGAAGGAAACGACCTGATGCGCGAGATGATCGAGGCAGGCATCATGAAATACGGCGACTCATTCAAGCATAGCATGGAAGAAGGCGGCTGGGATCTTTCCAAAGTAGATATGAAAGAGCTGGCAGATTCCAAAGCCACCTTCGTGTTCGGGCAGATGAACGAGCCTCCCGGGGCCCGTGCCCGTGTGGCCCTTTCCGGTCTGACCATTGCAGAATACTACCGCGATGGGGACGGGCAAGGCAAAGGCCGCGACATCCTTTTCTTCGTGGATAATATCTTCCGTTTCACCCAGGCCGGTTCCGAAGTATCGGCGCTGCTGGGGCGTATGCCTTCTGCGGTAGGCTACCAGCCTACGCTGGCTACAGAAATGGGATTGATGCAGGAGCGGATCACTTCTACCAAGAACGGGTCTATTACTTCCGTACAGGCGGTATATGTACCAGCAGATGACCTTACCGACCCGGCGCCTGCAACTACTTTTGCCCACCTTGACGCTACCACGGTGCTTAGCCGTAAGATCGCTGACCTTGGTATCTATCCTGCGGTTGACCCGCTCGACTCTACTTCCCGGATCCTGACCCCGCAGGTTGTGGGTGAAGCGCATTACAACTGCGCCAACAGGGTGAAGCTGATGCTCCAGCGCTATAAGGAGCTGCAGGACATCATTGCGATCCTGGGCCTTGATGAGCTGAGCGACGACGATAAAATGACCGTGGCACGTGCCCGTAAGGTGCAGCGTTTCCTGTCTCAGCCTTTCCACGTGGCCGAAGCCTTTACCGGCCTGAAAGGAGTGCTGGTGCCGATCGAAGAAACAATACGCGGCTTCAATATGATCATGGACGGGGAAGTGGATGAATACCCCGAAGCAGCCTTCAACCTGGTAGGTACCATCGACGATGCGATCGAAAAAGGCAAGAAGCTGCTGGCCCAGGCGCAGGGATAGAAGAAAAAATGTGTAAATGTGAAAATGTGTAAATGTGCAATTGTGGAGCGTTTATGTACCGATAATCATCTTCACGCATCATTTAGATTATGAACTTAGAGATATTAACACCGGAAAGAAAGCTGTACAGCGGCGAGGTTTATGGCGTACAGATGCCTGGCATCAGCGGTTCCTTTGAAGTGCTTGACAAGCATGCTCCGCTGATCAGCGCGCTGAAAGCAGGCCGGCTGAAAGTGCTGAAGGATAAGCAAAATCATTTCGTTTACTTCGATATACAGGGAGGATTTGTAGAGGTCCTTAATAACAAGGTAACCGTATTGGTTGAAGGAGCGATACCCGTAGACGCCGCTTAGCGGTCAGGCCCTGCAAAGCATAGCAGGTCAATAAATAGACTGGGTGAAAACCCAGCCTGTCCGGGAACTTGAAAACTATAGAGCTGCCACAAACGTGGCAGTTTTTTTTGCGAGCTTGGCTAAATCCACCTTTTGTTGATGTTTTTTTCTTATAAAGTCATGCTTTTTTCCTCACTAAAATGCGGTATTTACTGCGTTACTTATGCTTTTTTATGCGTTTTTAAGTAAATTGATGCAGGGTTCTTATTATCCTAACTATTAAAGCACCTGCTATGAGAATACTCCTCCTGGTCGGTTGTGTCCTGCTGTTAGTCCTTTCCGGCATACAGGCCAGGGCCCAACATGATTCCCTGCTGAAAAAGCAAGCCAACCGTCTTATCAACCATGAGCTTGCAGAAAGCGGGCTGGTAGCCGACAGCCTGAGCAGGAAAGGAGAATACCTCGAAATCTACTTTAATAAAGATCGACAGTTCAGCAAAGGCGAGATAGGAGAATCACTGGCAGAGTCGCTCACCGAGTCCATGATCCACCTGCTGGCTGAAACAGGCGCCAGCCACCTGCTACTGCTGGCCCGCGATAAGGTCACCGGGGAATGGAAGACCATCGATTATTTTACGGATATGCCTGCTGTTGTTCGTTACGTGCTTCCCCCGAACAAAGATCCTTATCCCGCGATCGCCGGCAGCCAGACCGGCAGCCATTTCCGTGTATTTCCTGGCGGGGCCCAGCCAGTGCTCGGTGGTGCGCTAAGCGGCAAAACCGTCTGGCTCAGCCCAGGTCACGGATGGCATAATACCGGCAGCGGGTTTGTAACGCAGCGGGGAACAACCCAGCAAGTGGTTGAGGATTTTATTACAGCGGAAAGCATGGATTATTACCTGCTCCATTATCTTATGAATGCCGGCGCTACTGTGTGGAGCGTGCGGGAAAGAGATCTTAATACCAACGAGATCATTGTCAACAATGACCAGGGCGCTCCTGGCTACGTGGAGACCGGCACCTGGGTGGATGGCACTATCGCGGGCTATGGCGGCACCTACAGGACCACTTCTGCTTCAGCTACGGAAACGGCTACGGCCATATTTACGCCGGCGGTCTCTCAAAGCGGGCTGTACTGGGTATCTGTGCGCTTTATCAGCGGCGTAAACCGTGCTACTGACGTGAAATACCATATCACGCATGCCGGTGGAACTACTACCTACACCGTCAACCAGGAGATACATGGCGATACCTGGATACACCTGGGACAATTTTATTTTTTTGCCGGCGGAAGCTATAAGGTTATTATCAGCAATGAGTCGGCTGAGGCCGGGCAGGCAATTGTAGCGGACGCTATCCGCCTAGGAGGCGGCATCGGCCAGGAGCCGGATTGCCTCAATGGCGGCGCTGCCAGCGGTAAGCCTCGCTTTGAAGAGTCGGCCCGACAGTACGCTAATTACCAGGGATATCCTACCTGCTTTGCCGATCCTAATATGCGGCCTATCTATTCCGAATGGGAGATGAGCAAGGGGGCCGCTGCAGAAGCCCAGAACTCCATTTTCGTTTCCTTTCATACAAATGCCTTCGACGGGGGAGTGACGAACGTGGTTGGCACAGAAACATACCGCTATGATGGCCTGGGCGCAGGGCGCCCCAATATTACCGCCGGCAGCACCGAGCTGAGAGATCTTGTACATAACCAGGTGATCAACGATATACGGGCAGGCTACAGCGCCACCTGGAACAACCGGGGAGTGAAAGCAGCAAACTTTGCCGAGCTGCGCCTGCTCGATGTAATGCCTGGCATACTCCTGGAGCTTGCGTTTCATGATGCTGTTACCGATGCCAATGCATTGAAGACGCCCGAGTTCAGGAGGCTGGCATCCCGCGCTATCTATAAAGGCATTGTCAGGTTTTTCAGTAACCGGGATGGCATTCCCCTGGTATACCTTCCTGAAGAGCCGGTGCAGGTAATGGCAAAGAATATCGGCTCGTCCAGGATCGAGGTAAGCTGGGCAGCTCCTGTAAGCGGCGGCATATATGGAGATCCTGCCACGGGCTATCGCTTATATATCAGCGAGAACGGGAAAGGCTTTGATAATGGCATCACGGTAGCCGGCACTTCCTACGTGTTTACGGGAACAGCTGATAAAACCTATTTCTTCAAGGTAACAGCTACCAATGCAGGCGGCGAGTCTTTTGCTTCAAGCGTGGTAGCGGCCCATACACCTGCAGCCGGCGATGCTGTAAAATACCTTATCGTAGATGGCTTTGACCGGCTCGATGCCTCGGCCATGCTCCTGAAGTACGAAGGTCCGCTGCTGGGGAATGTAAGACGTATGTTCCTGGAAAAAATGAACAGCTATGACTATATGGTAGAGCATGGCAACGGGCTGGCCAGCTGCAACCTGGCCTTTGACGGGGCGCAGAACGAGGTAGTGGCTTCCGGGCTTGTTTCCCTGCCGGACTATTATGCGGTAGATTGGTTTGTAGGAGAAGAAAGCACGGCCCACCTGACGCTCGACAACAATGAAAAGCAAAAGGTGAAGGAATACCTTGACGGTGGCGGCCGCCTGCTGATCTCCGGCTCTGAAATTGCCTGGGACCTGGGGCGCGCGGCTTCTCCCAATGCAGATCTTTCATTTTTCAATGATTACCTGAAAGCCGTATATGTAGGCGACGGCGCAGGCACTTATGACTTTACCGGCACCCCTTCACTGTTCACGGGTCAGCATGGTACATTCAGCAATGGCTTCGACGGATACTATAATGTCGATTTTCCTGACCGTCTTTCGCCCAGTGGCGGCTCCGAGATCGTGCTGAACTATGTAGGCGGCACGGCCGATGGCGCCGGCATAGGCTATAAAGGTAATTATAACCTTCTTTATTTCGGGTTCCCGATAGAAGCTATTATTGACGATAATGTCCGGAACAGCCTCATTTGCCAGTCAGCTGCTTACCTGGCCACGCCCTTGATACCCTTACCGGTTGCCGGATTCGTTCTTGGAGGAAGGCCCGACGGCACGGTCAACCGGCTTAGCTGGGAAACATATTCCGAGATCAACACGGTGCACTTTATCATAGAGCGCAGCGCAAACGGGATTGGTTATACGCCTTTGGGCAACCCGGTGCCTGCACAGGGGCTTAATGGGCAGGGACATGCTTACCGGTTCACCGATGAACAGGTGTTGCCGGCAGCCTATTACCGGGTAAAGGCAGTTGATGCTGATGGAAGCGAGATGATATCGAATATCGTATTGCTGAAGAACGGCTCACAGCGACAGCTTTACATAGTGCAGAATCCTGTGCATGAGTCGCTCAGGATACGGGTAAGCCGTTCCGGTAAATTGTCGGTAATTCTGACAAACGCATTGGGCCAAACAGTATATACATCTGCCTCACCCGTGGGAGCCGGCCAGGAGCTGAGCATCCCGGTAAGTAAGCTGGCCAAAGGCATATACTGGCTAACGGCTTATACCGAAGGGTACCAGAAAGAAACCTATAAGATAGTGATACAGTAAGCCGGTATTACAGTGAAAGCCCTGCCAAGCTATGGCAGGGCTTTTTGCTTGAAGAATATGGTATTTGGCTTTTTGTGGAAAAAGTAGATTAATTGGTCTGCCCTGATTGCTTGCGTTTTGCCAGCTCCTGCTCGGCATACCCGAAAACTTTCTTCATCAGGTCGGTCTTGCGAAATTCGTAACGGGTGCGGATCTTCTCCTCTTCCTGCGCTACTTCGGAGAACATGCCATCGATAGCGCGGGCGGAAATAAAATCGGTCAGGCTGCTTTCAAGCGGCTTATTGATAAGAGGCAGCTTATTGTATATGCTCACCAGGTTGCTCCACTCCTGGTTGGCGCCATTCAGGTTAGCCGTGCTGTCAACGATCGGGCGGAAGGCTGTCATGAGCTGGGGCGACATGGCAACTTTGAAATAATCCGTAGCGGCATGGGTATTATCGGTAATAAGCAAATTGACCACATCACGCAGGTTCATTTGCTTTACCGAGTTCAAAAATATCGGCTTGGCCGCTATTACTGCTGACGACATGGCATTGGTGAACTTGGCGGTGACCTGGTTCACCAGGTTGGTCATGCCCAGGTCCTTGAGCGTTTTTTCTATTTTGGCTGCATCGCCAGGGAACACGAACCTTACCAGCGGGTTACCGCTGTTGGGATTGGCAAAGGCATCAAACCCTGTATATAATCCTTGTGTCAGCGCATCTCTCAGGCCGGCGGCCATTTCATATTCTGAAGGGGCAATGGTTGATACTACTTGCTTAAGGGTATCGCAGGAAGAAAAAAGGACAGCGGTGCTCAGCAGGCAGCTTATGTACAGGCGTTTCATAAAGGTTGTTTAGATAAAAAAAGCTGGTAAAGCGGTAAAGATAGAAAATCAATCTTACCTGCTTGTATTTGTTCTTAGTTCAGCTGCGGGTCGATAGGGAAATGGATCATCATCTCGTAGTCTCCTCCCAGCTGGCGCAGCGAGTCTTTCCATATCTCTTCGTGATCCTTATGGAATATCAGCTGGCGGGTAGCCTGCACGGTAAGCCAGCTTTTTTCTTTCAGCTCATCATTGAGCTGGCCGCTTTCCCATCCTGAATAGCCGATAAAGAACCGTACCCGCTCCGGAGAGATGTCCCCGTTTTTGAGCAGGGTGATAAGGGTCTCGAAATCCCCGCCCCAGAACACGTTCTGTGTCACTTCCGTGCCGCCGCTTATTTTATCGGGGTATTGATGGAGGAAATGCAGGGTATCGGGCTGTACAGGACCGCCATAGTACACGGGGGCCGGGAATGCTTCAAGCCCGGGGATCAGCTCATCCAGCGTACGCTCATAACGGCGGTTCAGCACAAAGCCAAAGCTTCCTTCTTCCTTGTGCTCGCACAGAAAAACAACGGTGCGGAGAAAATGAGGGTCCTTCAGGAAAGGGTCGGCGATCAGCAATATGCCGGGTGCAGGAGCTATCATACTTCAATTTAAAACGAAAAATCCTTTTTAAAAAATGAAGTTAAAAAGCAAACTATACGCATCTGAAACAGCGCGCCGGACTGATACATACAGTATTTTTGCGGCTTGGTTTGTTTAATAAAAACCATTTATCTTTCAGCTTCAAGCTACCTTTTATATCTGTGAGAAGAATCTTTACCATTATTACCATCCTTATTACCCTGTCGCTGATAGGCATCATCGCTTTCCAGCTGTCGTGGCTCCGGAACATGATCCTTCTCCAGGAGGACAGGGTCAAGCAAAAGATCGATGACGTGGGCAATACCATCGGGAACGAGCTGAAGGAGTACAAAGCGGCTTTTGCGCCGCCGCCGCCCAAGCCCGGCAATATATTCCAGGATGATTTTACCCAGGACCTGCTGCGCCTGCAAACGATCGGCGCCCGCTTTTCAACCAAGGAGCTGTATGATAAGATACGCCGCGAGTTCGATTCTGTAGGCCTGAAAGACCTGCAGTTTGAATTTGCGCTTATGGCCAACCCGCGAAACAGCTCCTGGGGGCGCATAGAAAAGCAGACCAGCAATTTTGGCAAAGCGCTCGATGATAAGGTCAATAACTACCCTACCAAGATGATCGGCATTTTCTCTCCCAGCGGCTCAGCTTCGGAGAACCTGGCTTCCGACGAGATCATGATCATCGTGGCCCTCAACTGGAAAAGCGTGGTGATACAGCAATTACGCCTGCGCATCGGGCTGGCAGTGCTTTTTACGCTCATAATCATTGCGGCATTTTACCTTACCGTAAGAACGATGCTCCGGCAAAAGAAGCTGGGCGAGATCAAGAACGACTTTATCAATAACATGACGCATGAGTTCAAGACCCCGATCGCTACCATCTCGCTGGCAGTAGATGCCATGAAGAATGAAAGGGTATTGCAGGACAGGGAAAAGATCAACTACTTCCGCGGCATCATCAAGGAAGAGAACCAGCGAATGAACCGCCAGGTAGAAACGATCCTGAAAGCTTCACAGTTAGAGCGCCAGGAAGTAGAGCTCACCCTGAAGCCCCTGCATGTGCATGAAGTGATCAAAAGCGTGGTGGATAATTTCGCCCTTCAGCTGGAAGAAAAGAAAGGCTATGCCGAGCTGATGCTGAACGCCGAGAACGATGTGATAGAAGCAGATGAGGTCCATTTTTCCAACCTTGTCAATAACCTGGTGGATAATGCGATCAAATACTCCAAGGAAAATACACCTATTGCCGTAAAGATCACCACCCAGGTGAACGGTAAGAAGCTGCTCATGCGTTTTGAGGACAATGGCATCGGCATGAGCAAGGAAACCGTGAAGCGCGTATTTGAGAAATTTTACCGCGCCCATACCGGCAACCTGCACAACGTAAAAGGGTTTGGCCTGGGCCTTAGCTATGTAAAGACCATGGTGGAAGCGCATCATGGGGATATAAGAGTGGAAAGCACGCTTGGTCGCGGCAGCACTTTTATTATCGAGCTGCCGTTGAAGAAATAGCCGGCCTGGTTGAATTATTACCAGCTTAAGAAGCACCCATCGCCATAGCTTAGGAACCTGTAATCGTGGTGGAGCGCATGCTCGTACACATCTTTCCATTGCTCGCCAATAAGCGCTGCTACCAGCAGCAGCAGGGTAGACTGGGGCTGGTGGAAATTAGTGACCAGTCCCTGTACCAGCCGTGGATGGTAACCCGGGGCGATAATGATCCGCGTTCTGGCCAGCAAGCGATCCTGCTTTTGATGTTGTACATGCTGAATGAGCGCGTTTAAGGCGGCGGCAGGTGAGAGGTCCTGCTTGGGCAGATCATATACTTCCCATTGATCCAGGCAAAGCAGGCCATTTTCTTCCGTATCCATTTTTTCATGCAGCTTTACTCCCAGCCAGTAAAGGCTTTCCAGCGTGCGCAGGGAAGTGGTGCCTACAGGGATCACGGGGCGTTTGCCGACGGCAGCGGCCAGCTGCTCAAGGGTAGCCAGGGATATGTCGATGAACTCGGCATGCATGGCATGCTCGCTCATTACAGCTGCTTTCACCGGCTTGAAAGTGCCTGCGCCCACATGAAGCGTTACAAAGGCCGCGCTGATATCTTTCAGGCCCAGTTGCTCAAATATCCGGTCCGTAAAATGAAGCCCGGCGGTAGGTGCTGCTACCGAGCCTTCCCATTGCGCGTAGATGGTTTGATAGCGCTCGGTGTCGGCTGTATCTGCTTCGCGCCTGATATAGGGAGGTAGCGGCACTGCGCCTGCATGATGAAGCATTTCCGCAAAGCTCATGGCTGCTGGTTGCCAGGAAAGCTCGATCACAAAATGGTCAGATCGTTTTTCCATATACCTTGCTTCCAGGCGCGCCTGGAAGCCCGGGAACCCGATCTCTTTTTCCAATACCTGTCCGCGCTTCCATTTGGAAGCGCCTCCCACCATACATTTCCACCAAACCTTTCCCTGCTGGCTCATAGCGGCAGTGATATCCGCGTATTGCTCATGAGGCTCCAGGCAAAATACCTCTACCACGCCGCCGGTGGGCTTGCGGAAAAAAAGCCTTGCTTCGATCACCTTTGTGTTATTGAACACAAGCAAGGAGCCTGCCGGCAAATGATCGGCTATATGCGAATAATGGCTATCGGTGATATGTCCGTTGCGATAGACCAGCAGCTTTGAGCTGTCGCGGGAATCAAGCGGACGGTAAGCGATCTTTTCCTCGGGTAGCTGATAGGTAAAATCGTGTATAGAAAGCGTTCTCGGGTCCATAAAGGCTGCGACCAACTGTCGCTGTTTGGTAAAAGCCCAAAGTTACTGAAACGGTCTGTGATCAATGTCCTGTATAAGATCACCGGTTTTCAGCATCTTCATTTTCTACATACATGATCTTACCAGTTGGATTCTCGTCTCCTGCTTAGGATGCATAGCTGGAGCAGTTCTTAATGTAAGCTTTTTACCTCTGATAACGGGTTTTGAGGCTTGTCCACAGCTTATCCACCGCTATTCACACTTCATTCACGCCTATTCGGTTAATTGAGCCTTCAAAATCGCTGGAACCCTTTGCTGTACTTGATTTAAGGCCAATTCTAATTGTGGAAAAAATAAAAAAATTAAAATTTGGATTAAAAGTGGGAAAAAGTGTTATTTTGTGTAAATTAAATGAGAAATTGATTCAAGTCTCTGATAATGATAAGTTTTCTCGGCGAATTCGAGGTCACATTAGACGCAAAGGGGCGTTTTCTTCTACCGGCTGGGCTCAAAAAGCAGATCCCGGAAGAAGAGGGACTTCACTTTGTTATCAACAGGGGATTTGAAAAATGTTTGAGTCTGTACCCTATTAAAAACTGGCAGCCGCTCTCTGACCAGATCAATGCGCTGAATGATTTTAAGCCGAAAGTGAGGGAGTTCAAGCGCTTTTTCCTGAACGGCGCCACCCCGGTGGAGCCTGATACGGCAGGAAGGCTATTGCTGCCGCCCCGGCTCAGGGAATACGCAGGTCTCCAGAAAGACGTGATCCTGGTATCGGCCGGCCAACGAATCGAAATTTGGGATAGTAATAAGTACAACCAGTTCTTTGAATCTTTCTCACCGGATGCATTTAGTGATCTGGCAGATGAAGTGATGGGAGGTGATAACGGTTGATCGCCCGGCAGCTTTAACCAGTTGATATGGCAAAAAACAAGAAAAAGGAAAAAAGCAATCAACCGGTCAGCCAGCCTGGAGCATACCATGTACCCGTGCTGCTGCAGGAAACGATCGAAGGGCTCCATATCAGGCCCGACGGCATTTATGTAGACTGTACGTTTGGCGGCGGGGGGCATTCCAGGGCTATTCTCGAAAAGCTCGGTCCTGCAGGAAAACTGGTTGCTTTTGACCAGGATGAAGAAGCGAGGCAGAACCTGCCTGAAGATGAGCGCGTAATCTTTGTGCCGCACAACTTCCGGCATCTTCAGCGCTTTCTCCGGCTGCATGGCATTGCAGCAGTAGACGGCATCATGGCCGACCTGGGCGTCAGCAGCCACCAGTTCGATGAAGCGGAAAGGGGTTTCTCTACCCGTTTTAATGCCGGGCTCGATATGCGCATGGACAGGCGGCTTGACCTGACTGCGTTTGACATCATCAATACCTACACCGAGCAGCAGCTGCACAAGCTTTTCGAGCAGTATGGCGAAGTGACCAATGCCAGAAGCCTTGCCCGTGCCATCGTTCAGCTCAGGGCATCGCAATCCATGAAGACGATCGACAGCTTCAAGCATGCAATCCGCGAGATGGTGAAAGGTAATCCCAATAAGTACTTTGCCCAGGTTTTTCAGGCGTTGCGCATGGAAGTGAATGATGAGACAGGCGCTTTAAAAGACATGCTGCAGCAATCTCCAAAACTACTGCGACCAGGCGGTCGTATAGCTATCATTTCTTTTCATTCTATTGAAGACAGGTTGGTAAAGAACTTTTTCCGGCGCGGCAGCTTTGACGAGCCGGAAGCGAACCCCTTCACCAATACAGAACCGCCACCTGTGCTGAAGATCATCACCAGGAAGCCGGTAACGGCATCCGCTGAAGAGATAAAGCTGAATCCCCGCTCCCGGAGCGCCAAGCTGCGGGTAGCCGAAAAGATCTAAAAAGAATAAAGTAGGAGCATCCTTCTTTTACGAACCTATGCCAGATCAAACACATAAAGAAGCAAAACTCAATTGGAAAAAATGGCTCAACTACCAGTCGATCGTGCGGCAGGTGCCTTTTTTCCTGTTCCTGACCCTGCTGGCCGTGGTCTATATATATAATGGACATTATGCCGACAAAACGGTAAGGCGGATCAACCGCCTGGCCCGGGAAGTAAAAGAGCTGCAGTATGAATACAAGGCGGTCAAGGGTGAAGTGATGTTCCGGAGCAAGCCCAGCGAGCTTGCCAAAGCAGTAGAGCCGCTTGGGCTAAAAGAGCTGACAGCATCGCCGGTAGTGCTGAAAGACAGCCTGTAAGCAAGATACCGGTAACGGACATAACAAGCATTAAAGAAGCAGATAGTGGAAGTACGGCGCGACATATTATGGAGAGTGTATTGCTGTTTCATCGGCATGGCGCTCCTGTGCGTTTGCGTGCTGAGCAAGGCTTTTTATATACAAAGGGTGCAGGGCGATCATTGGCGGAGCATGAGCGACAGCATGCACCAGAAGATCGTAGAGCTGGATGCCGACAGGGGTACCATCTATAGCGAGGATGGGCAGATGCTGAGCACTTCCCTTCCGCAGTTTGACATATATATGGATATGCAGGCCGACGGGCTAAGGGAAAAGAACGGTAAAATATTCCGTGAGAACCTCGATTCTTTCTGCAGCAGCATGGCCGGCTTTTTTGGCGACAGGCCGGCTGCACAATACAGGTTGGAGCTTCAAGCCGCTTACAAGAAGAAAAGCCGCTACTACCCGCTGCGTAAAAAAATATCGTTCGAGGAATACAAGGCCTTCCGCCAGTTCCCTCTTGTAAAGCTGGGACGTAACAAAAGCGGGGTGATCGTGGAAGAGAGCAGCAAGCGGCTGGCGCCATTCGGTCTGCTGGCCAACCGTACGATCGGGTTGTCGCGCGAGCACATTGCCAGCGACGGGAAGATAAAGAAGATGAATGTAGGGCTTGAGATGAGCTACGACAGCTTGCTCAATGGCCAGAAAGGGCAGCGGCTTGTGCGCTTCATTGCGGGCGGCGCCGTACCCGTGGAAGGCTTCCAGGTAGAGTCGGAAAATGGCAAGGATGTTTTTACCACGCTTGACGTGAACATCCAGGATGCGGCCGAGAACGCGCTGCTCAAGATGATGGTGCAGAGCGAAGCCCTGTATGGCACCTGCATACTTATGGAAACACAGACCGGTAAGATCAAGGCCATGGCCAACCTTGGCCGCAGACCTGATGGCACTTACTGGGAAGACGATAATTATGCATTAAGGGTAACGGAGCCGGGATCTACCATTAAGCTGGTCACCTTGCTCTCTGTGCTGGATAAAGGAAGTTCCCGTATGGAAGACCTGGTAGAAGTGGGCAGCGCCGGGAGGATGATCGTAGGGCCCAGGAATGTAAATGATGCCGAACGCTCACCAAAGCCGGTGCTGACGGTAAAGGAATGCTTTGCGCATAGCTCCAACGTAGGTATGAGCAAGCTGGCCCTGAAAGCCTTTTCGCACGACCCGAAGGAATTTGGAGAATACATGCGCCGGTATCGTATGGACATACCGTCGCAGATAGATCTTTCACATTTACCGAAGCCGCGGCTGGCGCCTCTCGATAAAGGAAAGGGCGGCGTGATGAACATGCTGACCATGAGCTTTGGCTATGCAGTGCAGGTGAGCCCGCTGCATACCCTGACGCTGTATAATGCCATTGCCAACAACGGCAAAATGATGAAGCCGTACCTGGTGAGCAGCATCAGGGACAATGGCGTTGTGATACGCCAGTTTGAGCCTGAAATGCTGGATAAAAGCATCTGTAAGGAAAGTACGGTAAAGGCAGCAAGGGAAAGCATGGAAGCTGTGATCACCGAAGGTACCGGTAAATATGCCTTCAAGGGAATGCCTTTTACCATTGCCGGAAAAACGGGTACTGCCCACGTTGCCGATGGCAGCATCAGGTACAGCGATGGGGTTTACCAGGCTTCTTTTGTCGGGTATTTCCCGGCTGATCAGCCCCAGTACTCCTGCATCGTGGTGATACGCACCAAGCCGCATGCGGCTGTTCACTATGGCGGAACGCTGGCCGGCCCGGTGTTCAGGGAAGTAGCTACCAAGGTGTATGCTATGTACGTGAACAGGAAAGCGCCTTCGCGGTATGAAGGCCAAAAGGACAGCGCCGCTTATTTCTACGCCGGTGATGCTACTGATATCCGGAACATCTACAGGGCCCTGAATATGCCTTATGTGGATTCGGTAAAGGACAATACATGGGGAAGCGTATATGGCGGTGCCGGGCAACCGGTGCTTCGCGCCAATAATGTGCGCCGGCAACTTATGCCGAACGTAAAAGGAATGGGCCTGAAAGATGCCCTCTATATGCTCGAGAGCATGGGGGTGAAGGTGAATGTAAAAGGAAGCGGCAAGATCGTCAGCCAGTCGGTACCGGCAGGAGCTGCCCTGGCAAAAAATATAACGGTGACATTGGAGCTGGGCTAAGCCATATAAAGAGAAAGCGTGGTATTACAGGATATATTATATAAGGTAGCCCTCCGGTCGGTGAACGGGAACACCGCTGTGGAAATAGCGGATATCCAGATCGATTCCCGGAAAGTGAGGCCAGGAGCAGTCTTTATAGCTGTAAAAGGTGTGGCCGTTGATGGTCATCAGTTCATTGACAAAGCGATCGCTAATGGTGCCGTGGCCGTGGTTTGCGAACATCTGCCCGCTTCAGTTACAGACAATGTTACCTACCTGCAGGTAGAGAACAGCGCTGTTGCTGCCGGCAACATGGCTGCCAATTTTTTTGGACAGCCTTCCGTTGCCATGAAAGTGGTAGGGGTAACAGGCACCAATGGCAAAACCACTATTGCTACTCTGTTGTACAAGCTTTTTACTGCGCTTGGGTATAAGTGCGGCCTGCTCAGCACCGTGGATAACCATATCGGCGATAAGGTGCTGCCGGCCACGCATACTACCCCTGATGCGGTAAGCCTGCAGGCAATGCTGAAGGAAATGTATGACCAGGGATGCTCGCATGTGTTCATGGAAGTAAGCTCACATGCCATTCACCAGCACCGGGTTGCAGGCTTGCATTTTGCCGGCGGGCTGTTTAGCAATATCACGCATGATCACCTGGACTATCACCGGTCGTTCGATGAGTATATCCGGGTAAAAAAAGCATTTTTCGATTCGCTGCCTTCCACCGCTTTTGCCATCAGCAACGCGGACGACAAACGGGGGCTGGTGATGCTGCAGAATACGAACGCAAAGAAATACCTCTATAGTCTGCGTACCCTCGCCGACTTTAAAGGAAAGCTCCTTGAGAACAGCTTGTCGGGGTTGGTGATGATGGTAAACGAACAGGAAGTGCATTTCAGGCTGATCGGTGAGTTCAATGCCTACAACCTGCTGGCGGTATATGGAGCGGCCATCTGCCTGGGAGAAGAGAAGCACGAGATACTGCGCTGCCTGAGCGTGCTGACGGGCGCGGAGGGAAGGTTTGATTATATCATTTCACCGAGGGAAAAGATCATTGCCATCGTGGATTATGCTCATACGCCGGATGCCCTGCTCAATGTGCTGGCCACGATCAATAAGCTGAGAAAAGGCGCCGGGCAGGTGATAACAGTGGTAGGCTGCGGGGGAGACAGGGACAGGACCAAGCGGCCGGTAATGGCGCAGGTTGCCTGTGAGCATAGCGACCGGGCCATTCTCACGAGCGACAACCCGCGAAGCGAAGACCCGGCACAGATCATCCGGGATATGGAAGAAGGATTGCCGGCAGCAGCTAAAAGAAAATATATCGCCATCACCGACAGGAGGGAAGCGATAAAAACGGCGATCAGCCTGGCAGGCCCTGAAGATATTGTGCTGGTGGCAGGAAAAGGCCATGAAAAATACCAGGACATAAAAGGCGTAAAGCACCATTTTGATGATAAGGAGGAAGTAAAGAAAGTATTTGAGCTGCTGGATAAATAAAAAGGAACAACTGGTAGCCCGGGTGGCTATCATTATTCAATAAGCACGGTATGTTATATCATTTATTTGAATGGATAAAAGAACAGGGGATCAAGTTTCCCGGGAGCGAACTGTACCGGTTCATCTCCTTCCGGGTATTGCTGGCCGTCCTGCTCTCGCTGTTCATAACAATGATATATGGAAAAAAGCTGATCCGCTACCTGCAAAAAAAGCAGGTAGGCGAATCTGTGAGGGACCTGGGGCTTGCAGGCGAGCAGATGAAGAAGGGAACGCCTACCATGGGCGGCCTTATCATCATCCTCGGGATCATTATTCCCACGCTGCTGCTGGCCCGGCTCGATACCGTCTATATCATCCTGATGCTGGTAGCTACGGTATGGCTGGGCACCATCGGGTTCATAGACGATTACCTGAAGCTAAGGGCCAAGAAGCTGGCGCAGCAGCAGGGGGTAGCTTATAAAAAAGGAGATAAGGATGGATTGGCAGGCTGGTTCAAGGTGCTGGGGCAGGTGGTATTAGGCATTACCGTGGGCGCTGTGCTCTACTTCAACAGCAATGTCAAGATCTGGCGTGAGTTTATCGGAACGCCTTCGCCGGCCGATACCACGGTCTTTGCCAAGGAGGTGAACGGGAATAAAAAGTTCTTTACAGAATCGAAGGTGCCTATCACTACCATTCCTTTTGTGAAAGGTCATGAGTTCAACTATTCAAAGCTGTTGCCCGAAAGCTGGCGTGATTATACCTGGGTGCTGTACATCCTGGTAGTGATATTCATTATCACGGCTGTTTCTAACGGGTCTAATATAACGGATGGCCTGGATGGGCTCGCTACCGGCACCTCGGCCATAATCGGGGGATGCCTGGGCATATTCGCTTATGCCAGCGGTAGCCTGTTCTTTGCCGATTACCTGAATATCATGTATATCCCTGACCTGGGTGAGCTGTCGATATTCATTGCCGCGATGATCGGGGCCTGTGTTGGATTTCTCTGGTACAACTCTTACCCGGCGCAGGTATTTATGGGAGATACCGGGAGCCTTACGCTTGGCGGCCTGATCGCGGCGATTGCGATCATCGTGCATAAGGAGCTGCTGATACCGATATTCTGCGGCGTGTTCCTGGTAGAGAGCCTGAGCGTGATGATGCAGGTAGCATATTTTAAGTATACCAAGAAGAAATACGGTGAAGGAAGGCGGATCTTTTTGATGAGCCCGCTCCACCACCACTATCAAAAGAAAGGATATCACGAATCGAAGATCGTTGCCCGTTTCTGGATCGTTACGGTGCTCTGCGTGCTGCTGAGCATTGCAACCCTGAAGCTGCGGTAATGATACAAGATATTACCTGCCGCTGAGGCAGACAACGTATGTCTGAAAAACCAACTGTCCTATCCATGTCCTGACTGAAAAGCCGCCGTCTGATTGAAAATTTTTGAAGGAGCGAAACGAATTCCATGCTTTTGAAGAACCAGTTCCGTACACAGGTAAGGCCATGAAAAAGAAAATAGCCATACTCGGGGGGAGCGAGAGCGGCGTAGGCGCCGCCCTGCTCGCAAAGAAGCAAGGCTATGAGGTATTCGTATCCGACGGAGGTTCTTTGAAAGAAAATTATCGTAAAGATCTGCAGGAAGCAGGTATCAGCTGGGAAGAAGGAGGGCATTCGGAAGCCACGCTGCTTGATGCGGCGGAAGTGGTAAAAAGCCCTGGCATACCGGAAGAGCATGCCTTGATCGGCAAGCTCAGGGAAAGAAATATCCCGGTGATCAGCGAGATAGAGCTGGCCTATCGCTATAAAGGAAATAGCCGCATTGTCGCTATTACCGGGAGCAATGGCAAGACTACTACCACGGCCCTGGTGTACCATATCCTGAAAACCGCAGGTATCGATGCGGCGCTTGTCGGCAATATCGGGCACTCTTTTGCCCGGCAGGTGGCCGAAGATCCCAAGCCGGTGTACGTAGTGGAGGTCAGCAGCTTTCAGCTCGATGATATACAGGAGTTCAGGCCTGATATCGCCATACTTACCAATATCACCGAAGACCACCTCGATCGTTACGATTACAATTTTGAAAGCTATATACGCAGCAAATTCCGGGTCGCTATGAACCAACAGCCGGGCGACTCCTTTATTTACTGCGAAGATGATGAAGTGACAATGAAATATATCAACCAGTTCAATATTCACTCTAACCCATTACCCATAAGTATGAGAAAAGAAACTAACGGCGCTTTTATCAAGGACGGCGACATGTATGTAAGAACAGGAGAAGACTTTACCGCGATGAGTGTTTATGACTTCACCCTGAAAGGAAAACATAATCAATATAATACCATGGCAGCATGTGTGGCCGGAGCCACGATGGACATCCGCAAGGAAAAGATCAGGGAAGCGGTACAGACCTTCCAAAACCTGGAGCACCGCATGGAATATGTGGCTACCGTCAGGGGGGTCGAGTTCATCAACGACAGCAAAGCTACCAATGTGAACTCTACCTGGTATGCGCTGGAAAGCATGACCAAGCCCACTATACTGGTACTGGGCGGCATAGATAAGGGAAATGACTATTCACTGATCATGGACCTGGTAAAGGAAAAGGTTAAAGCGATCATTTGCCTGGGAACCGACAACAGGAAGATACACGAAGCCTTTGGCCAGGTGAGCGGCACTATTGTCAATACCGCGAGCGCAGCAGAAGCGGTACAGGCCGCTTTTCATTTTGCCGGGAAAGGCGATGCCGTATTGCTGAGCCCTGCCTGCGCCAGCTTTGACCTGTTCCGGAATTATGAGGACAGGGGCAACCAGTTCAAGCAGGCCGTGAAGGATCTCTGATAAAGGACACCGGTAACCGGCTGTAATAAATACTGAACGGCTTATAATATATAATATGGACGCAACAGCAGAAATAGTACAACCATCCCAGTCTCAGGGGCTTCGCCAATGGGGGTCCGGCCTTCATCGCCATACTAAGGGCGACAAGGTGATATGGGCATTGGTGGTGCTGCTGACGCTGGTATCGCTGCTGGCCGTTTATAGCGCCACAGGCTCTTTGGCATATAAGAATTACAAGGGGAATACGGAAGTATATCTTTTTAAGCAGGTGGTATTTATCCTCGTGGGCATTTGCGTGATCTATTTTGCGCACCGAGTGAACTATACCTTGTACTCACGCGTGGCCAAGATACTTTTCCTGCTTACCATCCCGCTGCTGATCTATACCCTGTTCTTTGGCGTGAGGATGAACGAAGGAAGCAGATGGATCAAGCTGCCGATCATCAATATGACCATGCAGACCTCTGACCTGGCCAAGCTGGCCTTGTTCATGTACCTGGCCAGGCTGCTGAGCCGCAAGCAGCAGGTGATCAAGGATTTTAAAAAAGGATTTGTCCCGGTAATAATACCCGTGGCGATCACCTGCCTGCTGATAGCCCCGGCCAACCTGTCTACCGCCTTGCTGCTGGGAGCCAGCTGCCTTATGCTGTTATTTATAGGAAGGGCAAGCAGCCGGCATATCCTGCTTACCGTTGGCCTGGCCTGCATACCGATCATACTGCTGATCGGCGCGGCCGCGGTCCGTCATAAAACAGGAGATGATGAGCCGGTAGTGGCGAGAAAAGCAGCGGCTGGCGGCTTGCTTACCCGGGTAGATACCTGGATAGGCCGCGTCGAGAATTTTATATACGGTGGTAAAGATGCGGACAACGATGAAATGTACCAGGTGAACCAGGCAAAGATCGCGATCGCTAAAGGTGGAATGATAGGAGTGCGGCCTGGTAACAGCACTACGCGCGATTACCTGCCGCAGGCGTACAATGATTTCATATTTGCGATCATCATAGAAGAATACGGGTTGATCGGGGGAGCTTTTATCATGTTCATTTACCTCGTGTTCCTCTACCGGTGCATCAGGATATTCAAGCGCTGTCCCTTTGCCTTCGGAGCTTTCCTGGCACTGGGGCTGAGCTTTACCCTGGTGATACAGGCAGTGGCCAATATGGCGGTTACCGTCAACCTGTTCCCGGTAACAGGCGTAACGCTGCCATTGGTGAGCATGGGCGGATCGAGCTTCATCTTTACCTGCCTTGCCATTGGCATCATTCTCAGCGTGGCAAGGAATGTAGAGCAATCAGAAGGCAAACCGGCAGTAGCCGAGATATAGACTGAAGTGAGCAAAAGAATTATCATAGCAGGTGGCGGCACAGGCGGGCATATATTCCCGGCCATTGCAATTGCCAACGCGCTAAAGCAGATCGACCCGCAGACCGAGATACTTTTTGTAGGGGCGAGGGGCAGGATGGAAATGGAAAAAGTGCCCCAAGCAGGGTATCAGATAGAAGGCCTGGATATAGCCGGCTTCAACCGTAGCTCTTTGATAAAGAATATCAGCCTGCCTTTTAAGCTGGTAAAAAGCTTTTTCCAGGTGCGTGGCATTTTCCGCCGTTTCAGGCCCGATGCGGCGATTGGGGTAGGAGGTTACTCAAGCTTTCCGGTGCTGCGTTTTGCCCAGGCCAAAGGAATTCCCACGTTCATCCACGAATCGAACTCCTTTGCCGGCAAATCGAATATCATCCTGGGGCGTAAGGCCAGGAAGATATTTACCGGCACGCCTGGAATGGAAAAATTCTTCCCGGCCGGTCGTATCCTGATCACCGGTAATCCTGTAAGAGCAGGCATTGCCGGCATATTGCCGTCCAGGAGTGAAGGTCTGCAATTGTTTTCGCTCGATGAAACAAAAACGACCGTGCTGGTGGTAGGCGGAAGCCTGGGTGCCCGCTCCATCAATGAAGCGATCGACAGGCATCTTGATGATCTGCTGGCGACAGGCCTGCAGCTGATCTGGCAAACAGGCAAGCCCTATGCGGCCCAGGCGGCGCAGCGGGTTACCGGGAGATCTTCCGTATGGGTGAACGATTTTATTACCCAGATGGAATATGCCTACGCAGCGGCAGATATCGTGGTAGCAAGGGCAGGAGCGATGACGGTAGCTGAGCTCTGTATGGTGAAGAAGCCGGTGATCTTTGTGCCTTATCCTTATGCAGCCGAAGATCACCAGACCGAGAACGCGCTGCAGCTGGTAAGAAGCAAGGCTGCGGTCATGATCAGCGATAAGGAAGCGCTGGATAAAATAGTGCCAACAGTTATTGAATTGGCCGGCGATCTGCACCGGCAGGAAGAGATGAAAAAAAATATCGCGGCATTCGCGATCGGGGATGCTGATAAGGTGATCGCAGGAGAAATAATGAAAATGATCGTTCAACAATAAACGGAACAGCTACGGTAAATAAACAATGGAACTATCACCCGGCATAACCACAGCAACCAATGGAAAGAAAGCCAGCCTGCCGGCATGGAAGGAGGTCTATTTCATAGGTATCGGGGGAATAGGGATGAGCGCCATTGCAAGGTATTTCAATGCAAAAGGCGTAAAGGTCAGCGGGTATGATAAAATGCCTACGCAGCTGACCCGTCAGCTGGAGGAGGAGGGGATCGGGGTTCACTATGAAGACGATATTACGCTCGCGCCTGCCGATCCCGACCTGGTGGTATATACACCGGCCATCCCGGCAACGCACAGGGAGCTGAGCTGGTACCGGGAGCAGGGAAAAAGAACGGTGAAGCGAAGCGATGTGCTTCAGCTTATCTCGGAAAGCTCTTTTAATATATGTATTGCCGGCACGCACGGAAAGACCACAGTAACTACTATGGTTGCCCACCTGCTGCGCAACAGCGGGTATGGGTGCAATGCTTTTCTTGGTGGCATTGCTGCCAATTACGGCACCAATTTCTGGAGCGATCCGCGGAATGTGTGCGTAATAGAGGCAGATGAGTATGACCGCAGCTTCCTGAAGCTGAGCCCTGATATCGCGATCATAACCGCCATGGATGCCGACCATCTCGATATCTATGGAACAGCAGAGGCGGTAGAGCAAGCGTTCGTGGACTTCAGCAGGCAGCTAAGACCTGAAGGATTGCTGCTTGTTCATTTCGGGCTGAAAAGAGGACGCGAGCTGGAAGCTACCCGTAAGTGGACCTACAGCCTGCAGAATGAGAGCGCCGATGTGTATGGCAGGAATATACAGTTGAAGGATGGCGGGTACCTATTTGACGTGCAGGTGAAAGAACAGCTGATAGAAGGTATAAGATTGAATATGGGTGGCATGCACAACGTGGAGAACGTGATTGCCGCCATAGCGGTGGCCAGCTCTTTGGAGATCGATATGGAAAAGATCCGCGAGGCGGTGGCTTCGTTCAAAGGAGTGAAAAGAAGGTTCGAGTATATCGTTCGCACTCCCGGGCTGGTGTATATAGATGATTATGCCCATCACCCCGAAGAACTGAAGGCATTAATCAATGGTGCAAAGACCCTGTTCCAGGGAAAGAAATGCACGCTGATCTTTCAGCCGCATCTTTTTACCCGTACCAGGGATTTTGCACGCGAGTTTGCCGAAGCGCTTGACCTGGCCGATGAAGTGATCCTGCTGCCGCTATACCCGGCCAGGGAGTTGCCGATAGAGGGCGTGAGCAGTGAAACGATCGGCCGGCTTATGCATAAAAGAAGCCGCATAATGACAAAAGAGGAGGTGCTGGCCTGGATCGCAGGGAGCTTCAAGAATGCCTATAACAGGGAATTTGGAGAAATATTGATAACAGCAGGCGCCGGTGATATAGACACCCTGGTGCCTGAAATAAAAAAGCTGCTGGAAAGCAACTGATAGTGAAACAAGGGATATCCATACGGAAAATATTGTTCTTCACCATATGGCTGGTGATAGGCATCGGTATGCTTACCCTGCTGATCGCTGCCATGGGCCGGCAGGAGAAAGACAGCTGCAAGGATTATTCGATCCGGATAAAAGGAGTGCGGGATGCGGATCTTTTTCTGGACGAGAACGACGTGATACGTCTCTTGCAGGCAGCGGTAAAAGGGCCGATCAAAGGGCAGCGCAAAGAGGTTTTTAACCTGCGGCAGATGGAGCAGCTGCTGGAAGACAATAGCTGGGTAAAAGATGCAGACCTCTACTTCGATAGCCGTGATATACTGCATGTGACCATTACGGAACGACAGCCGATTGCCAGGGTATTCACTACAAGCGGTCGCTCTTTTTATATCGACGACAGCGGCAAGGAGCTGCCGTTGTCCTATAAGGTAAGCGCAAGGCTGCCGGTATTTACCGAGTTTCCTGCCCGGAAGCAGCTGTTGCGGTCAGACAGCATTTTGCTGAAGGATATGGTGAACACGGCAGACTTTATTGCCGGCAACCCATTCTGGATGGCGCAGGTATCGCAGCTCGCTATCAGGTCGTGCGGGGCGGACTGCTGGAGCTTCGATATGACGCCGGTGGTAGGCAATCATATAGTGCGGCTGGGCGATGGAAAGAACGTGCAGCAGAAGTTCCGGCGCCTGATGATATTTTACCGCCAGGTGCTGAGCAGGACCGGGTTTGATAAATATAAGGTCGTTGATGTGTCTTTTGCAGGCCAGGTAGTGGGTATAAAGGGGGCCATATCGAAGGTAGACTCCCTGCAGCTTCGGCGCAATGTAGAAGACCTGCTCCGGCAATCGAGGGAAATGAACGCAATGATGGAGATCATGCCGGCTGTAAATATCGACCGGCCGCTGGTGCCAAATGAGGAACTGGGCGAAAGCAATCCTCTTGTAGAAGAAGATACGGCGCCTGCTCCTCCTGTCGTTAACCAGCCACCCGCAAGAACGGCCGTGCCGGTATCGCCGGCCAGCAGGAGCGCAGCACCGGCTGCCGGGAGCAATGTAAAGCAGCAGGCAGCAGGGCCGGTCAAGCCACCGCCAAACCGGGTGCCAAAGGCTGTAATGCCGCCGCGGAATGGCAGATAAAAGACCGGTATTACCGGTCAGGAACATAGCTAACAACTAAAAACAACATACAAATGAACACTGAACAACCCATTATTGTCGGCCTCGACATTGGCACTACCAAGATCGCGGTCATAGCCGGCCGGAAGAACGAGTACGGCAAGCTCGACATTCTTGGTTTTGGTAAATCCAACTCCAACGGAGTGAAGCATGGCCAGGTGCTCAATATCGACGAGACCATCAAGGCTATCCGGGCAGCGCTTGAGAATTGCTTTGCCTCTAACCCAAACCTCGATATCAATGAGGTATATGTAGGCATAGCCGGCCATCATATCAAAAGCCTGCAGACAAGGGGCGACCTGGTAAGGCAATCGAATGATGAAGAGATCACCCAAAAAGAGATCGACCAGCTGATCTCCGATCAGTACAAAACCTATATACCTGCCGGCGACCAGATCATTGACGTGATCCCGCAGGAATATACCGTGGATAATTTCCAGAACATTGTTAAGCCCATCGGCTATGGAGGCGTAAAGCTGGGTGCTAATTTCCATATCATAACCGGCGATAAGAACGCGATACGCAATATCAACCGCAGCGTTGAAAAAGCAGGCCTGCATACCAAGGACCTGGTGCTGCAGCCGCTGGCCTCTTCTTCGGCAGTAATGGCGCAGGAAGACCTGGAAGCCGGCGTAGCCATCGTGGATATCGGCGGCGGCACTACCGACCTGGCCGTATTTGCAGAAGGCGTATTGCGTCACACAGCTGTTATCCCCTTTGCCGGAGAGAATATCACCAACGATATCAAAACAGGATTGGGCGTGCTGAAGACCCAGGCCGAGCAGATGAAGACCCAATTTGGCAGCGCGCTGGCCAATGAGGCCAAGGCCAATGCTTACATCACTATACCCGGCTTGCGCGGTATGCCGGCCAAAGAGATCAGCGTAAAGAACCTGGCCAATATCATACAGGCGCGTATGGGCGAGATACTTGATTTCGTTACCTATCACCTGAAGCAGGTAGGCATGGACAACCGCCAGCTGAACGGTGGCATTGTGCTCACCGGTGGCGGGTCACAGTTGCGCCATCTTATACAGCTTACCGAGTATTCTACCGGGCTGCCTGCCCGTATCGGTTTCCCGAACGAGCATCTTGCCGCAGGCCATATCGAAGAGCTGGCCAAGCCAACCTATTCTACCTGTATCGGCCTTATCCTGAAAGGATATGACGATTATGAGCATAACCGTAAAATATTTGAGAAAGAGTTTCGCCGGGTAGAAGTGCCGCAAAATCTCCGGCAGACGGCTGAAGCGCTGCCCCAGGAAGAAGAGGTAGAAGAGCTGGTAGGCGAAAGCGAAATGAAAAAGAGAAAGAACCTGACAGGTTTCTGGGGCAAGTTCAAAGACAGGATCATCGACCTGTTCAAGGAGGAAGAAGACCAGCACCTGTAATAATAAAAACTTACTAACCTAACACAAACGGCCCGGTTGCGCGGATGATACCGGGCCATAAATTCAAAAGCTATGATACAATTTGATTTGCCAAAAGAGAAATCCTCCATACTGAAAGTGATCGGTGTAGGCGGCGGTGGCGGTAATGCGGTAAACCACATGTACAGCCAGCAGATAGACGGCGTTAACTTTATTATATGCAATACGGATGCGCAGGCCCTGGCCAACAGCGCTATTCCCAACAGGATACAGCTTGGGCCGCACCTGACACAAGGGCTTGGCGCAGGAGCCAACCCCGAGATCGGCAGGCAGGCTACCGAAGAATCGCTGGAAGAGATCAAGCGTATACTGGAAGTAAATACCAAGATGGCCTTTATTACAGCCGGCATGGGCGGCGGTACCGGTACAGGCGGCGCACCCATCATCTCCAAGATATGCAAAGACCTGGGCATCCTGACGGTGGGCATCGTAACAACGCCTTTTGCTTATGAAGGTCGTAAACGCCAGCTGCAGGCCGAAGAAGGCATCAAGGTGCTGAAGCAATATGTAGATACCCTGCTGGTGATCAGCAACGATAAATTGCGGCATCAGTTTGGAAACCTCAAGATGCGCGAAGCTTTTGAAAAAGCAGATAACGTGCTGGCAACGGCGGCCAAGTGCATTACTGATGTGATCAACAGCACAGGCCAGATCAACGTTGACTTCGCCGATGTATGCACCGTTATGCGCAATGGTGGCGTAGCCATTCTGGGTAATGCAGCTGCAGCTGGAGAGAACAGGGCCCAGCATGCTATCGAGGAGGCGCTTAATTCGCCGCTGCTTAATGATAATGATATCCGCGGCGCCAAATGGATACTGATCAATATCAACTCGGCCGAAGGTGAGCACGAGTTCACCATGGATGAGGTGGAGATCATACAAAGCCACCTGCTGAGCCAGGCAGGCGAGCATACTGATGTTATCCTGGGCTTGGGGTACGACAATACGCTGAGCGACCAGATCGGCATCACGCTGATCGCTACCGGCTTCCAGCATAAGGATCCTTTTGTAAAGCCGGTGCTGAAGAAGGAAGAGAATAAGCCGGAAAAGATCGTAATGGTGCTGGGGCAGACAGAGAATGAAATACCGGAAAAACCATCGGCTGCCGGGCATGAGTTTATGCCGGACCCGCTGGCGCCAAAGCTGGTGGAAGATCCTATGCCGCTGGATAGTCCTATGCCTACCGAACTTGACATTAACGATATTTCGTATATGAAAGAGGATGAGGTCATCCACTTTGAACTCGGTGGAAATGAAACAGTAAATAAGGAAAAAGAAAAAATACCAAGTAATTATACGAATCAATTATCAGGTAATATTACTGTTGATAAGATATTTAATGAGGTAAAACAGAATAGTATAATTTCGGCTTTCCATTCCGGATCCGGCACCCCAAGAAACGATCAACAGCAAGAAATCACTAAAGATAGTAGTACCCCGATGCCTGCAGCTTCAGGGGGCTACCTGGCCAGACCGTCCAATATTTACGCGGAAACAAAAGCCGAGGTCTCTACCTCAATTCCTCCTGTTGAAGAACCGGTCCCCCCAACCGGAGCCACTGTCAAGCAAGAGGAAACTCTTGGCGATGCGCATATGCAACTGGTAGAGCGGGATGACATTCCGGCGGCGGATGAGCCGTTGGCCCATCAGGCTCATGTACCTTTGTCTTCAGCGGTTGAGGAACCTGCTTTGCAGGACGAAGCCGAAGAACAAAAACGTAGGGCATTTGAACGGTTACAGAAATTGCGTAATCTGTCGTTCAACGTCAACGCAAACGACCCGAATAATGAGTTTGAAACTGTGCCGGCATACATCCGCCGCAACATGGAATTATACAACAGCAGTTCCCAAATAGAAAACTTCTACAGCAACTACGAGGTCTCTTCCGAAGACAAAGGGAATATCAGCACCATTAATACTTTTTTAGACGGGAAAAAGCCTGATTAATAACAGGGCAGCCGGTTATGCTATATGGCCGGCTGCCTGGTTAATTGAAGCCTTCCTTTGAATAGTGTTTTTAGTTGTTCCCTCCGGTGCTTTCACCGGGGGGTTATTTTTTTATGGCTTTTCCTGGCAATGGCTTCAGCACAGCGGCTTTTTCCGCTTCTCTTGCCGATTGGAAAGAGGAATAGATCAGCCCGGAAATGGCGAGGAGCAGCACGATGGAGCCAATGATCAATTGCTGCCGGGTAAAGATCGGCGGCGCCTGCCTTTTCTTTACCTGCTGATGCTGCAGGTGCACGGCCCGGTATTCTTTCCTGACCTCTAAATAATCCGGGAGCATTTCCCTGATCTGGCGCAGCACCAGCTTTTCAGCCGCCGATACCTGCTGCGCGGCTGCAGCGGCCTGCTCAGCAGCATTGCTACTGTTAGCATCGTTTGCCTTATTGCCATAATGAAAATGATTGTGCAGGGTTTGTGCCTGGCCGGCCAGCTGCTGATCGTAAGCTGCGCGGCTGGCAGGGTTTCCCAGTATCCCGAATGCCTCATTTATCTTTTTAGACCAGTCTTCAAAATATTTGTCGCCGGGATTTTTATCAGGGTGGAATTTCAGGGAAAGCTTGCGGTAGGCTTTTTTGATCTCCGCGTCCGAAGTGTTTTTCTGCAGGCCAAGTACCTCGTAATAGTTATTCATTGGTTATCGGTTTATGCCTGGTCAAAATCTTTCCAGCTTGCTACCCGCTCATTGGCGATGACGATCTCTGTCTTGTATTTTGTGACGGCCTGCTGGTCGGTAAAAGCATCGTAGCACCATTTTTCCTGCAAGGCATTTTCCTCATCCAGGGGCTGTCGCAGCTCAGGCTCTCCCCAGGAAGTAAGCAGCAGCTCTACCGGCATGCCCGTGGAAATGGTCTCGGTAGCTACATTCTCCGCCATCCTGCCGCCAAACTGCTTCCTGATCAATCCCTGTATAGGCTTGTCCAGGAGCTCAAAATTGCGGCGGGCAGCGGCTAACCGGTCGGTAGCTGCCCTTAGCTCTGCAAAATAATCCTGCCTTTCTTTTTTATGATCATTATAGGTAAGAATGCCAAAGATGATAACACCGGCAATGATCGATATGCAAATAAAAACTAACAACATGTGGTTTTGTTTTATCCTTCCCAACGCTTTGTTGCTTAGTCCAGGACTGGTGCGCCTTCTACTAAATTACTCCCAATGCCATAAAATACCAAATCCTGGCGGAAGCCTCATGCCGGCATCTAAACCATTGCCCGTCATTTATCAGTACCTTTATTGGATAAGATCAGATAATAAAAAATCCTGCAGCAGGTGCAAGACGTATTATTTTCTAAAAAAGCATAAAAATCATGCCAGTTGCAGCTATTATTTTTTTCAACGATCGTGTATGGCAACTATACTAATCACCGGGGGTACAGGGCTTATAGGCCGTGCGTTGACCAGGGCCCTGCTCAGCAGGAAGCACCAGGTCATTATCCTTAGCCGTAGCAGGCACGGGCAGGAAGAGGAAGGCATTCGCTATGCGCATTGGGATGTGGATCAACAGCAGGTGGATATGGAAGCAATAGCTGCTGCCGATTATATTGTGCACCTGGCAGGTGCTGGTGTGGCCGGGAAACGCTGGACCCGCAAACGCAAGCAGGAGATCGTGAACAGCCGGGTACAAAGCAGCCGGTTGCTGGTAAAAGCGCTGCAGGAGAAAAGCAATAAGGTGCAAGCGGTAGTGAGCGCATCTGCTACCGGCTGGTACGGGCCTGACCCGGCAATACCCAATCCGAAACCTTTTAGTGAAGAAGATCCGCCGGCGCCGGATTTTTTGGGAACTACCTGCCAGCAGTGGGAACAAAGCATTGAGCCCGTTGCTGCCCTGGGCAAACGGCTGGTGAAGCTTCGCACTGGCATCGTATTGAGCAGCGACGGAGGGGCTTTACGGGAATTTGAAAAGCCAATACGTCTCGGCGTGGCGGCGATCCTTGGCAGCGGCAAGCAGGTGGTGAGCTGGATACATATCGACGACCTGGTAAGGATCTATATAGCCGCCATCGAGAACGGATCTATGGAAGGTGCATATAACGCCGTGGCTCCTGGCCCGGTAAGCAACCGCGATCTTATTGAGGAGCTTGCCCGCTTACGCAAGGGAAAATATTTTACGTCCCTGCATGTGCCTGCCTTCGTGCTGAAAATAGTGCTGGGAGAAATGAGCATAGAGGTCTTAAAAAGCGTAACGGTAAGCTGTCGTAAGCTGCATAAGGTTTTTACCTTCCAGTATCCTTCCATAAAAGCGGCTCTTGCGGCTACCTGAAAGCAGCTGTTGCTCAGAGCCGGGTAACTCCATGCTTGATCACACCTTCTGTAACGCGGCCTTCGGTAATAGCCACGGTTTTACCTTTTTCATTCCTGGCCTCACCATTAAAGGTGGCCTGCAGCAAACCGGCGGCAGTATCGATAACGCTGATAGTGACCGTTCCCGACCTGAAAAAATAATGATCTTCCTTACCCTCGGGTGATACCGGTATGTATTCGCCATAAGCTTTGCCCGCGGTCTGCAATGAGCCCGGGCTGGCATCAAAGGAGTAAGAGCCTGCCTCATGTGCATTTACGTTTATATTGATGGCCTTGCTGCCAGGCTCCCTGGGGCTGCTTATATTCGTGGCAATGCCTTCGCCATTATTAAAAGTAAAAAGATTGATGTTCCAGGCTTTGGTATGAACGGCCTCACCGTCGGCCGTAAAGCTGATGCTGTTTTCAGGCGGCTTTGCCGCAGCGGCTGTGTTGGCGCTTGTGTCGGCAGTGTGCTTGTCCTTATCGCTTCCTTCATTGCTGCAGGCAGCAAGCAGGAAAAGAACAGGCAATACGTTAGGTAAGATCGGTCTCATGTTATATCATTTTAGGTGATTGATAACATCCGTCAAAAAAGAGCTTACAGGTCGTCGTTCCTGAACTTCCTGAAAGCCGTGGCCACATATACCGCACAATAGGCAGCGCAGCCCAGCAGCAACGCAAAGACCGGCGGCACATCCTTGATCATGTTGCTGAGGAACGGTATCGGCGTCAGCTCGTCTGATACCTGCAAGGGAAGAAAATAACCTGCAGGGCTCATATGAAAAGTGATATTGATGAGCTTGCTCAGCATGAACTCAAAGATGAGACCATAGAGGAAAAAGATGCCGGCGGCCAGCCCGCTTTTTCTCAGCAGGATGGCGAGCATCAGCGCAAAAAGCAGGTACACGACGGATTGCACAAAAACATAGCCCATGCTTTCAATCCCTGAAAAGGAAAAAGGGGTATGTAAAAGCGCGCTCATTATAATGGTGGAAATAATAGTGATAATAGTGATCACTATTGCAAAAGCAAGCACCAGCAGCAGCTTGGCGCTGATGAACTGCTGGCGGCTCCAGCCGTCAATCACATTCTGCCGGTGGGTCTTGAAATTGAACTCATTTACACAATGGTTGATGATCAGCCAGCCCGGGAAGAACAGCAGCCAGCTGTTAAGCCACCCGGCCGTGTTCCATAAAGAGGGAAATGCAAAAGGGTTGTTGATATAGGCAAGCATCCTGGTCTCGGGCGTGTGCTGGAAAATAACATACATGATGAACAGCATGCTGATGGTGCCTAACAGGTAAAGTATCCCGAATACCTTAAATGCCCTGTAATGCTTAAGTTTCATCCATTCGATTGACAGCAGTTCTTTCATCTTATTTATGATTGATAAAGTGATAGTATGGGTTAAGCATGAGACCGGCTTAGCGGTCGCTGGAAGTACCGGTTATTTCCAGGAACCTTTTCTCCAGCGATTTCTTCCTGACCAGCAGCTGGCTTAGCACCACCCCTTTTTCAAAGCAGAAACGGTTGATATCGCCGGCCGTCAGCTTCTCATCGCAGGTAAGCGTAACCGACTGGTCGAGACGATGCACCTGCCTTACGCCTTCGAGCGATCCCAGCAGGGCAGCCAGCGCTTCAAGATCAGAAGCGGCTACTTCTACCTGTATGCTGCTGTCGTCAGGGGTGGAAAGCACTTCGCTTACCGTGCCTTTTGTTTTCAGCACGCCTTTCTGGATAATGGCCACATGCGTGCATACCCGTTCCACCTCGTCAAGGATATGGCTGGCCATGATAATGCTTTTGCCTTCCAGGTTGAGCTTCCTGATCAGTTCCCTGATCTCGGCAATGCCAGCAGGATCAAGCCCGTTGGTGGGCTCATCAAATACAAGGATACCCGGGTCGCCCAGCAGCGTAGAAGCAATAGCCAGCCTTTGCTTCATGCCTAGCGAGTAGGTGCTGAAACGAGAGTCTTTCCGCTGGTAGAGGTTCACGATCCTCAGCACGCGTTCAATATCATCAGCCCCACGACCCTTGATGGCTGCCGCGATCTCGAGGTTCCGCTGTCCGCTGAGATAATGATAGAAGTTCGGGGTTTCGAGCAAGGTGCCGATCTGCCTGCGCTGCTCTTCGCTGCCAGGCTGCCCCTGCCAGAGAAAGGTGCCGCTGGTAGCTTTGAGCACATCCATGATAATGCCAAGCAGCGTTGTTTTACCGCTGCCGTTGGGGCCAAGGATACCGAACACCGATCCTTTAGGAACATCGAAGCTTACATTGTCCAGTGCACGGACAGGACCATAATTTTTGCTGAGCTGCTGAACGCTTAATACCGACATGAAAAACCGGGTTTAGGAAGTATTGTTCCTGAAAAATAGATAAAAGGATGCAGAATGTCTAACCGTTGGTAAAAGATATTTATGGCCGGGGCATCCTGCTTTTTTATGCGAGACCGGCATGGTCGGGATGCCATACGCTGGTAAAATCTCCGATGATGGCCTTGCCATTCCCGAAATCGGCCCGGTGCAGTTGGAGCAGGTCGATATCTTCCCGCCTGACGCGGCGATAGATCGGGTGCATAGTACCACCCTGCTGGCCGGCGGGCTTATCGGGGTCGTACTGGTAAGCAGGGTCAACCAGGGTACCCCGCGGATACATGATGCCGGGCACGCCCCGGCCGCGGTAATCCAGGTCTTCAGGATGCGGGAGACCAAGCGTATGCCCATATTCATGAGCTGCCGTAGTTGAGCCTTTATAAAGGTTCTCCAGCTTGAAATAGCCGGTATTGCATCCCAGGCCGTCAACAAAAGAAATATTGCCCCGGGCGTATTCTTCGATCCGGAAATAATTATTGACAGGGTTCGTATTGCCCAGCACTTCTTCCGGCTCTATATAAGGATGGTAACGGGCGGCAATCCGGAATATTACCGGGTAGACCGTTCCTCTGAGCGCAACGGTAGCCCCGGGCTCGTTCCACAAGGTCTCTGTCTCTTCCCGGATCAGCTCGGTGACTGCCTCGCTGGCAGCATGGCCATAGGTAATAAAACAGGAAGAGATGACCAGCTGTCCCTTATCGATCTCGATGATGCCCATAATGAACGGGTAAGGCAATAAGCAGGAATGATTCATATAACCGCAGCAGCCCGTCAGCGGTTGAAATAATTTTTGAAGGCCTCGTTGAGCCGGTCAAATTCTTTGCGTGCTGCGTTCAGGCCAACAAGCCCCCCTGATGCCAGCAGGTTCATGTCGCGTTTCACTTCTACGGCAAAAAGATCGTTTTCCTGCTTTACCGATACCGCCAACCTGAAATATTTTATAAATACGCCCAGGAGAAGCCTGCCTATTTTGCTGCCCTTCTGGAATATCTTTTCGTCTGCGCTGTCCTTTACCATCCGCAGGTTCTCTGCGGAAAAGAACAGCGTAAGACTATTGTCAAGCTCTGCGCGGGAGGCGCCGATGATGTGGTAAACAACCGTGTCTTTGGTGAAGTCGATTACTTTGCAGGTCATAATGTTTATGGTTTATGTGTAAAGATACAGGCATAGCAATATGCCAGCTCTTAAAAATCAATTACGTACCGGCTTGCCGCTTTTGAGCACGCTTTGTATGCGTTCCAGGGTTTTTCTTTCACCGCACAGGGAGAGAAATGCCTGGCGCTCCAGGTCAAGCAGGTATTGCTCTGATACGAGGCCGGGCTCGCTCAGGTCACCACCGCACATCACGTAAGCCAGCTTTTTGGCTACCAGCACGTCATGGTCAGTAGCATAATTGGCGCGCCACATGCCATTGATGCCGGCCAGCAGGGCTCCCAGGGCAGAGCGCCCCAGCACTTTCACATCTTTGCGAAGCACCGGCGTCACATAGCCGCTGTCGTACAGCTCGATCACCGAACGTTTGGCCTCGGCTATCCGGCGTCCCTGGTTCACTATTACTTCATCAAGCCCCCTGCGGTATACGCCGATCTGAAAGCCTTCTGCTGCTGAAGTAGCCACTTTGGCCGTGGCAATGGTAAGAAAACGGTTCTTGAGGGTAATGGTCTCCGGCTCGTCCTCATGCATTTCATCGGCAGCACGCAGCACAAATTCCTTGGTGCCGCCACCACCGGGTATAAGGCCTACTCCCAATTCCACCAGTCCTGTATAGGTCTCGGCGGCAGGGCATACCTTATCGGCATGCAGGCTCAGCTCGCAGGCGCCGCCCAGGGCCAGGCCATGCGGCGCTACCACTACGGGCACGGAAGAATAACGGGCTCTCATCATGGTGTTCTGGAAAAGCCGGATAGCCATATCCAGCTCATCGTATTCCTGCTCAATGGCCAGCATAAAGATCATGCCTACATTGGCGCCCGCCGAGAAGTTGGGGCCTTCGTTGGCGATTACCAGGCCCTTAAAATCTTTTTCCGCTTTGTCTATAGCTGTCTGTATGCCGCTCAGCACGTCTCCGCCAATGCTGCCCATCTTAGTGTTCCATTGCAAGCCGAGCACATTGTCACCAATATCATACAGGCGGCAGCTGGCATTTTTCCAGACCAGCTTGTCCTGGTAATTGCTCAGCACAATAAATGATTCGCCGCCAGGCAACGGCTTATAGGTCTTGCTGGCAGGATCGTAGCTGAGCTTACGGCCACCGGATGTTTTATAGAAGGTAGCATTGCCGGCTTCCAGCATTTCGGTCACCCAGGGAGCTACCTGGTACCCGGCCGCCTGCATGGCTTTCACTGTCTTTTCTGCTCCCAGCGCATCCCAGCTTTCAAAAGCCCCGATCTCCCAGCCAAAGCCGGCCATCATGGCATCATCGACCCGGTAGATCTCGTCGCTGATCTCGGGAATACGGTGAGAGATATAGGAGAAAAGACCGTAATGGAAATGCCGGTAAAATTCACCGGCCTTGTCCTGCCCGGCTACGAGCAGCTTTAGCCGTTGCTGCAGGTCCTCTACCGGCTTGGCCGCCTCGAGCGTAGCGAACTTTGGTTTTTTCCTCGGCTCATATTCCAGCGTTGACAGGTTGAGCACCTGTATATCTTTCTTTCCATCCGGCGTAGGCGGCATCTTCTTGAAAAAACCCTGGCCGGTCTTATCGCCCAGCCAGTTGTTGGCTACCACCTTATCGAGCCAGGCAGGAATAACAAATGTTTCGCGTGCTTCATCGGCGGGGCAGCTATCATACACTCCCCTGGCCACTTTTACCAGCGTATCAATGCCTACCACATCGGCAGTACGGAAGGTGGCTGACTTGGGCCGGCCGATCAACGGACCGGTAAGGGCATCAACTTCGTCGATGGTGAGCTCCAGCTTATCTACCAGCCCGAAAATGGCCATGATGCTGTACACCCCGATACGGTTGGCGATAAAGGCCGGCGTGTCCTTACAGAGAACAGTGGTCTTCCCCAAAATTATATCGCCATAGTGCAGCAGGAAGTCAACTACCTCCGGCGCAGTGTCAGGAGTGGGGATGATCTCCAGCAGGCGCAGGTAACGGGGAGGGTTGAAGAAGTGCGTGCCGCAGAAATGCCTTTTGAAATCCTCGCTGCGGCCTTCCGCCATCAGGTGTATCGGTATGCCCGATGTATTGGAAGTGACAAGCGTGCCCGGTTTTCGGAACTGCTCTACCTTGTCGTAGATCAGCTTCTTGATATCCAGCCGCTCCACCACTACCTCTATTATCCAATCGCAGTAGGCAATATCTTTCATATTGTCGTCAAAATTGCCGGTGCTGATCCTTTTGATCGCATCTTTGGTGTACAGGGGAGAAGGATTGCTCTTCACCGCCGTGGCCAATGCATCGTTCACCAGCTTGTTCCGTTCAGCAGGCTTGCTGCTTTCCGAAGCTTCCTTGGGCACCATGTCGAGAAGGAGCACCGGTATGCCGATACCTGCAAAATGACAGGCTATTCGTGATCCCATTACACCGCTTCCCAAAACGGCTACCTTTCTTATATTTCGTTTCATATAGCGTTGAAGAAAATTAGTTAGTTAAACAACTATTTTATGTGAAGGTAGGTAAAAATTAAAATGGAATAGCCTGATTTTTTAAGGTGCTGGCGCGTAAAAGAGCCATGCATATCAATCTTCCGGGAAAGCTTCCACCGGCGGCAGACCCCGGCGCTGTACTTCCTGCCGGTACTGGCGGATAAGCTTACGGTTGCTTTTGGCGCCAACGCTGCTGGTAACACCGTTGAGCAAGATCTTTACCAGGTAATTTATCGCCGAACGTTCTCTTAGCCGCTCAAAAAAGACCGCGCCCGTCCTATCCGTATTTTTCCTGCGCACTACCAGGCTGTTTGCCAGCAAGGTCTTGATGCCGCTGAAAAGCGATCGCCGTCCCTGCTCTCCCCGCGCCAGCAACCTTACCCGCAGATCGTGATAATACATATTCATTTTTCCAAAAGCGAGGTATTCATTGCCTGCCACCTGCATGGTAAGGGTGTCGAGGTAGCCGCTGCGCAGCTCGGCAGAGGCCAGGGGCGCCAGCACGTGATTGAGACGTGTAAGATCAGCCGGGCCAATTTGCACCTTCATCAGGAAGCCTGACAGCGTATCGGTGTACGACTCTTTTACCTGAAGCGTGGTATGAAGGATATTTTCGATCGTGCCAGTGGCGAGGATATTCAGGCTATCCTGTGGCTGCAGGTCAAAGTTCCTGACCTGGGTCACTTTTGCATTGAGCTCGCTTACAGCTATACGTCCCGTGGCATGGGTCTTTTCATTGAGCTCAATATAATCAACATGAGCGTTGCTGACATAAATGGAGTCGGCCATAACCTTCACGGGTATCTTCTTTAAAAGGTTTACCGGTAATTCACGAACCATGCCTGAAGGGAAGGGGAGCCGCTTATCCCTGAAGCTGCTCAGCTTTCCGTCTTTCAATAAAATAACGCCCAGCTCAAGCACCGTGTCCGAAATATAGCGGTCTACATCAAGCGGGCCTACTGTAAGCGTGCCGGTCTGTGCCGTGATATAATCTTTCTGGAAAGATTGAGCGGCCATAAATGCTTTTTCATCCTGTGCCGGCCGGTAAAAGAATGAATCGAGCGTGAACAGCCGGCTGCTTTTGTCATAGCCGGCATTGAACCAGCTGAACTGGTCGGCGGCATTATGATAATAACCGGTAACGCCGGTAAGGCGGAATTGCTTGTTGTGCGTGATAATATCACGGAACCGTGGCAACCAGGCTGAATGAAGGGTAAGCTGGGACAGGCCGGCCTGCTCGATAAACAGCTGGCCGTTCTTTTTGCCCAGGCTGTCGAGCTGCAGGTGATCTATGGATAGCTGCGCGATGGTGCCCTTCCATTCAGCTTCTTCCTGCCCATGCTGTATTACCGAAAGCTGGTCCATCCGGCCGGATATCTGCCCGGCGCCAGTGCTGAATTTTTTGCCGCGCGGCGTGGTATAGGTAAAGCCGTTCAGCAGGAAACGCATATGCCCGGAAAGCGTTTTCGCCGTAAGCCGTAGCTCGTTCAGCTCGATGAAGCTGCCGGCCGATTGGTCTTTCCATTCCAGGAGGGCCGGCCCTTTTTCTGTCTGCTGCTCAAGCAGCAGATCGGGCTGGCGGATCAGCAAGCGGCCAATATATCCTTCAGGAAAAGCAAATATGGCATCCGGGTCTTTCCCCTGCTCAGAGGCTATATGCCGCAGGCGTACCTTCGGCTGGTTGATGACGAGCTCGGCAGCCTGTAATTTTCCCGACAATATAGAAGAGATATCCGGTGTAATGGTCAGCGAGGGAATGATGGCATACAGCGAGTCGGCAGGATTGCGGCTGGTAAGCGTCAGTTGCTGCATAGTTGAACGTTGCTTGTCCCTGATATCAAAAGAGGCCACCCTGATGAGCCGGCCGGTATCCTGTAGCTGCAGGCCCTGTCCCTTTGCCGCAAAGCCTTTCAGCACCATATTTTCAGCGCTTGTTGTAGAGAATTCGCTGGCCTCGAGATGCTGCAGGTGCACGGCAAGCCGGCGTTGCCCATTAGTATAGTCCACCGCTGTATTATCTCCGGCAACATTCCTGACCGTAAACCCGTCGGATCTTTTTTTCCGGCCGGTATTGGCCATATCGAGCTGCACGCGGGCATTATTCCAGCTGATGCCATCAATAGCAGTATGCTGCAGCACATCGTCAACAATAAGCGAGCGGATAAGCACCCCGTTTGCAGCAAGCTGCACCTGGTTGCGGTATTTAAGATCCAGCTGCCCTGCTTGCAGCCGGTTATCATGACCGGTAAAGCTGACCTGCCCGAGGCTGGCTTCCAGGTCTCCCATCTTTAAATAGCCTTTCCGGAAGCTCAGCTCGTTAACGGATTGCTGTATATTTTTCAGCTGCTGCGAGCTTACCAGCTGCTCCCCTTTAACAGAGAGGGTAGCATTGCTCAGGCGCAGCTGGTTATTGTTCCTAAAGAAAAGGTTCACCTCGCCATCTATAATATTCACCTGGTTCAGCTGCATGATATCACCCACGCCGGCCAGTACCTGGAATATGTCCCTGGCATGGCTCCTCCTGCCCTGGTTAACGTTATAGCTGATAGTGGGGCGGAAAAGCGTGACCCGTTCTGCCTTTAGCTGCTGCTCCAGCACCAGCGTGTCCCACGACAGGCCCTGCAGCTCAAACTGCGGCATGGTGAGGGTGTTGATTGGCCTGTTATTGTTATCGAGCTCCGCATAAGAAAAGTTGCTGAGGCTGATCCTGTCGTTATTAAAAAGGATGCTGTCAAACTGGATGGCATAAGAGCTGTCGCGCAGGAAATTCTCAAAGTTGCGGATACCCATGCGGAAACCTTCAACCGTTAACGGCCGCTTTGCTTTTTTCCTGATATGAAGACCTTTTACCTCAAAGTTGTTATGCTCGGAAGTAAAGGAGCTGGGCCGTCCTTCGCGCATGGTATTGATATCGAAAGACCCGTCTTCCACTATTACATAGGCCAGCTGTATATCGCCGGTAACCTGGCGGATGATATCGTTCAGCTTCGGAGGAGCTTTAGCGGAGTCGGATCTTTTATCGAGCTGCACATCCAGGCGAAAGCGCGGTCGGAAGCAGTACACGGAGTCGGCCTTGATCACTTCGCTGTGATACAATGTGTCGAAATCGATATTGGTAAGCCGCAGCTTATCAAAGAATACCCGGAACGAGTTCATGCTGCTGTCTGCTCTTTCGGCGGTTATGGTGCAGCTGTCAAACTCTACCAGCCGTTTGAGGATATCGATGCGGAAATTGCTGAAGCTGAGCCGGTGCTTGCCATCGGGGAATAGAATATCCTGGTGCCGCGTTCGCAGGGATATATTATCGCTGAAAAAAAGCTTCGGGGCATTGCCGGAGCTGCTGTCGGCAACCTGCAGGTTGTCGATATTGAAGTCAAGGTTGGTGATGATCACCGGCGTGTCCTGCGGGCGTATCTGGTTATAAAGCGCAAACCTCCCGTTGTCTATCTGGAAACGGGTCACCTTCAGCACATTCAGCGCATCCTGTATGGAGTTGTAGATCTTGCCCATTTCGCGGGGAATGGAAAGATCGTTGTCCGCATCCGCCGACAGGGAATCCCGCTTTACGGATCGCAGGCGGGTAACGCTGATATCAGGATTGATCAGGTGAAGCGAATCGATGAGTATCCTTTTTTCAAAAAGCAAAGGCAGCAACGCTTTTACCTCGATACGCAGCCGGTCTACCTTGAAGCGGTAGGCAGTTGGCGCCGTTGCGGTATCCGTGGAAAAAAAAACAGCGTCTACCAGCTCCATCTTACGGCTGAACCAATTGAACTTGAACTTTTTTACATTCAGCTTTACCTTACCGTTCGACTGGGCGCTTACAAGACCTTCTATAAGCTCCTCCGCATGGTTGACAAACCAGAAATGAAAAGCGATGGCTACTGCCAGCAACGCTCCTGCCAGGATGCCGGCAAGCTTCAGTAGTCTCCTGCTATTCCGTTTTACATTCAAGATGCGGATATTTTAATTCAATAAGGAAATTACCGAATTTTTTTTTCTTACTGGCATTCAAAGGGATACAAACAAAAAAGAACCACCGGAGCGGTTCTTTTCCTATTTGGTCGCATATATTTCAGCTTACCATGGCGCCATTGCCAATGGCCTCGTCAGGGTTGATAAAACAGAGCTTGCCTTCCTGGTTCTCGGCCATCAGTATCATGCCATTGCTTTCTATGCCCCTCATTTTACGGGGAGCAAGGTTGGCCACTACTACTACCTGCTTACCGATAATGGCTTCCGGGGTAAAATGCAGGGCGATGCCCGACACGATCGTACGTGTTTCAAAGCCCAGGTCCACTTCCAGGCGAAGCAGCTTATCGGCTTTCGGCACTTTTTCGGCAGCTACGATGGTGCCGGTGCGCAGGTCGAGCTTTGCGAAATCATCATAAACTATCTCGGGCTTTGCCGGTGCCGTTGCAGGCAAGGTTGGCGACGGTGCGTCTGCCGGCCGTAGCAGGCCTGCTTTCAGCTTTTCCACCTGCTCGCTGATCTCGCTGTCTTCTATTTTCCGGAAAAGCAGCTCGGGAGCCCGAAGAGAATATCCAACGCTTAGCAGCTTAAGCGTGCCTGCGTTCTCCCAGGCCAGCATTTTATCTACCACCTTCATCATATGCAGCATTTTCTGTGCAGTATTGGGAAGAAAAGGATGGATGAATATGGCCAGGTTGGCAGTAAGCTGCAGGCAGAGATGCAGGCAGTTGTCGATAAGCTCCTGTGCGTCGGGCAAGGTTTTGCCGTCAGCGCCGGTTTGCCGGGCCAGTATCCAGGGCTCCTTTTTCTGCATATACTGATTGCCTTTGCGCGAAAGGTCGATCACCTCATAGAGCGCTTCCCTGAACTTATATTGCTCCAGCAGGCCGGTTATTTTTTCCTTGGCAGCTGCTATATCAGCGATAAGCTGGCTGTCGGTGTCATCAAGCCTTGCCTGGTGAAGAGCAGGCACCTTACCCCCGCACAATTTATGCATGAGCACGAAAGTGCGGTTCACAAAATTCCCGAATATGGCTACCAGCTCGCTGTTCACCGCATCCTGGAACCCTTTCCAGGTAAATTCGCTGTCCTTGGTCTCCGGGGCTATCTGGGTGAGATAATAACGCAGCATGTCCACACATTGACCGCCCCCGTTTTCCTTTTTCACAAAATCATTGATATAGTCCCGCATTTCCAGCTTCCAGTTGCGGCTGGTGCTCATTTTATCTCCTTCCAGGTTCAGGAACTCGTTGGCCGGCACATTATCAGGAAGTATATCTCCATGCAGCCTGAGCATTACCGGGAAGATAAGGCAGTGGAACACGATATTGTCCTTGCCGATAAAATGCACCAGCTTGGTGTCCTTATCCTGCCAGTAAGGCTTCCAGTCCTTATGATTGTCGATGGCCCATTGCTTGGTAGCGCTGATATAGCCGATCGGGGCATCAAACCATACATATAATACCTTGCCTTCGGCTTCCGCCAACGGTACCTTTACTCCCCAGTCGAGGTCGCGGGTCACAGCCCTGGGCTGCAGCCCGCCTTCGATCCAGCTTTTGCACTGCCCGGTTACCGTCGGCCGCCAGTCGTCCTTATGCTGGCCAAGTATCCACTCGCGTAAAAAATCTTCATGCCGGTTCAGCGGCAGGTACCAGTGGGTGGTCTTTTTCTTTACAGGAACGGACCCGCTGAGCGTGCTCACCGGGTTGATGAGCTCATCGGGGCTCAGGGAGGCGCCGCAGTTCTCACACTGGTCGCCAAAAGCCCGGTCGCTGCCGCAATTAGGGCAGGTGCCTTTTATATAGCGATCGGCCAGGAAAGTACGGGCTGTTTCATCATAATACTGTTCGGTCTCCTTTGTTTCCAGGTCACCCTGCTCATGCAGGCGGGTGAAAAATTCCTGGGCAGTTTCATGATGGATAGGAGCGCTGGTACGGTGATAGATATCGAAGGAGATGGAGAGATCGGCAAAATCCTGCTTCATTGCTTCATGGTACTTGTCGATGATGGCCTGGGGCGTGGTATTCTCCTTCATGGCCTGTATGGGAATGGCCGTGCCATGCTCATCGCTTCCGCATACAAATACCACATCTCTTTTACAGGCCCGCAGGTAACGCACATATATATCGGCAGGGATATAAGCGCCTGCCAGGTGACCTACATGCTTAAGGCCATTGGCATAGGGAAGGGCGCTTGTTACCAGGTATCGCTTAAAATCGCTCATAGCAAATGTTCGTCTTTAAAGAATGCAAAAGTAACTGAAAGCCGACACATTGCTGGGGCCGGATTTGACCGATGAACAACCGGCCGCATGTCTCGGGATCAGTGATGATGGCATGCTTATGAATTCGTTATGCAAAATATTTGCTTTTGCTGCTGGTGTATTTGAAGTAATTTTAGCTATGAACCGAAAGCGTTTTCTCCGATCTTCGGCGGCCGTCCTGGCCCTGGCCGGCCTTGGGTCTCCTGCAAAGGCAGCCGGCCTGCCGGCAGATGCTTCACCTGTCATACCTCCTTACCTGCGCCCGGGCGACCTGATCGGCATTACGTCGCCGGCCGGTTATATCCCGGCAGAGGATATCCAGCCGGCGGTAAACCTGGTCAGGAGCTGGGGATTTGCCGTACGCATCGGCGAAACGGTAGGAAAAAAAGATTTTACTTATGGCGGCACTGATGAAGAAAGGTGGAAAGACTTCCAGCAACTGCTTGACGACAGGGAGGTAAAAGCCATCCTGTGCGCGCGGGGTGGATATGGTGCGGTCCGTCTTATCGATCGGTGGGACTGGTCGGTATTTAAAAAGCATCCGAAGTGGATCATCGGCTTTAGCGATATAACCGTTATCCACTCACATCTCAACCGGCAGCTGGGGATCGCTTCCATTCATTCCAAGATGTGCAATAGCTTCCCGGCTGACTGGGTCAATGCCGATGCCGTGCAGGTAGATACTATCCTGTCGATCCGCAGGTCGTTGCAGGGAGAAAAGATGGTGTATGCTACCGCAGCCTCACCTTATAACCGGTTGGGAACAGCGAAGGGGGTGCTGGTGGGCGGTAATCTCCGTACCCTGGAATCGCTGGCCGGCTCTGCTTCAGATATCCATACGGCCGGCAAGATATTGTTCGTGGAAGATACCGGCGAATACCTTTACAGCATAGACAGGATGTTCTGGAACCTGAAACGGGGCGGGAAGCTTGACAGGCTCAAAGGCCTGGTAATAGGAGGTTTCAAGGTGAAGCCGGTAGAAGACCCGGCAGATGAGTTCGGCAGCACGCTTGAGCAGATCGTTCTTGAAAAAGTAAAGGAATATGACTACCCGGTTTGCTTTAATTTCCCGGTCGGTCACCAGAAAAGCAATTATGCGCTGAAATGCGGGTTACCTCATGTGCTGACGGTAACCGCCGGCAATTGCAGCTTAACAGAAACTATATGATCAAAACTCCTCCTTACCTGCAGCCAGGCGACCTTATCGGCATCGTATGCCCGTCTGGCTATATGAGCTATGAAAAAGCAGCCGAATGTGTTCGCGTGCTGCAGGATGAATGGGGCTACCGTGTAAAAACCGGGAAGACCCTTGGCAGTGACTCAGCCACTTATTTTTCCGGTACGGTTGATGAACGGCTGGCCGACCTGCAGCAGATGCTCGACGATGATGAAGTAAAAGCCGTTCTTTGCGGGCGTGGCGGTTATGGAATGACCCACCTGGTTGACCGGCTTGACTTCCGCAAGTTCAAAAAAACGCCGAAGTGGATCATCGGCTTCAGCGATATTACCCTGCTGCATAGCCATCTTTACCGTAACTATTATATTTCTTCCCTGCATGCCCCCATGGCGGCTGCTTTTAACGACGCGGGATATATCAGCCGGTACGTGCAATCGCTGAGGCAGGCGCTTGAAGGCCGCTGGGCCAAATACACAGCCGACGCGCATGAGCTGAACCGCCCTGGAGAAGCCATTGGCGAGCTGGTTGGCGGCAACCTGGCATTGCTGGCGCATGCCATCGGCACCGATTCCGATATCAAGACAAAAGGAAGGATACTTTTCCTGGAAGACACAAGTGAATATCTCTACAATGCAGACCGCATGATGTACCAGCTAAAAAGAAGCGGGAAGCTGAAAAACCTGGCAGGGCTGATCATTGGCGGCTTTAGCGATATGAAAGATACCGAGCGTCCTTTTGGCAGGGATATCTATGAGCTGATCCGCGACGTGGTAAGCGAATATGATTACCCTGTCTGCTTCGATTTCCCGGTAAGCCATACTGAAAAGAATTATGCCCTGAAGATCGGGGTTGGCTATAAGCTGAAGATCACAAAATCAAAAGTGCTGCTGGAAGAATAGCCTTTCCTTCCTGATGGTGCTGCCGAAGCTTTTGTTCCTGCCGCAACCAGCCTGTTATACAAGGCGCTATGCTAAAAAAAAGCCGCCTCACTAACCAGGTGAGACGGCAACCATTAACCATTAAACCTAAACCTAAGTTACATAATTATGCGTTAGGCAGTTTATTACCATGCCCAGAGATACCGTTACAGCATCGTTCCAGGACCTGGGCAATTGCCCGAACCAATACGGGCAGCATTGCAGACGCAATATTATGAACTTGTCTCTTTTTTTCCTCATCATCCAACGCTTCTCTTTAAAAAATAGCTGGCAAGCCGGCACTACCTTTCGTAATTAACCCTAACCGGTAGTGATGCGTATAAACAGAAGGATATGCAAAGACATTCCGCCTGAAATAAAGATGCTATCGCTTACATTTTATCTTTTTCGCAGCTACTGATGCTTTCGCTATGCTGAATGCAGGTATTGATGCAAAAATCGTAACTTAAGGCATATCGGTCAAATTGATTAATTTTATAAGACGATAGATAAAATCTATATATGACCTTTACGCAGCTTGAATATATAATTGCCGTAGATCGCTGGCGGCATTTTGCCATGGCAGCCGAAAATTGCTTTGTGACCCAGCCCACGCTGAGCATGCAGATCCAAAAGCTGGAAGAAGAGCTGGAGCTGAAGCTATTCGACCGGAGCAAGCAGCCCGTGATACCTACCGAAGCAGGCATAGAGATCATAGAGCAGGCCCGCCGCATCCTGGCCGAACGCAACCATTTGCTGGAAGCCATACAGGTAAAAAAAGGTGTCCTGAAAGGAGAGCTGAGGCTCGGCATTATCCCAACCTTGGCGCCTTACCTGCTCCCTCTTTTTGTACAGCCCTTTACCAGGAAATATCCTTCAGTAAAGCTGATAGTGCACGAAATGATGACCGAGCTTATCATCACCAGGCTCAGGGAAGGAAAGATAGACGCCGGCATACTGGTAACGCCGCTGCAGGAAACAGGCATCAGGGAGTTTGTATTGTTTTATGAGGAACTGATGGCCTATGTGTCGAAAAAGAATGCCATTTATGAAAAGACCTATGTGCTTCCCCAGGATATCGATCCAAATAAGCTATGGCTGCTCGAAGAAGGGCATTGCTTCCGCTCGCAGATCGTAAACCTTTGCGAGCTGCGGAAGATCAGCCGTGAGAACAGCCACTTCGATTACGAGGCGGGAAGCATTGAAACTCTCCGGCGCATGGTAGAAATGAATGACGGCATCACGATCATCCCGGAACTGGCCACGCTCGATATGCCTTCAAGGCAGACCCAACTGATCAGGCATTTCAAAAAGCCGGCACCAATGCGGGAAGTGAGCCTGGCCGTACACCGCAATTTTGTAAAGAAAAAGCTGATAGATATCCTGCGCCAGGAAATACTGCTGACCATACCGGAAAAGATCAGGAAGAATAAGACGCCGAACATTATCCCGGTATAAATTATCAATGCCTTAGCAGCGAGTCGAGCTTATGGCGGTACAGCGTAAAAGTGTCTAGGCCATTATGCTCTCCTTTTTCCAGCCTTACCAGCTCCGTGCCGGTCCTGGCCTTTTCCAGCAGGCGCTTTGAATGCCGGAAAGGTATGATATCATCGCTGGTGCCATGAAAAAGGGTAACAGGCGCATTGATAGCGGCGATGTATTCTTCTACGGGGAAATGATAATGCGCAAGGCTGCCGACAGGATAGATAAACGCATAGCGGCGCATAATATCATCGATGCTCAAATATGGTGTTTCCAGCATCACCCGCCTGCAATCCCTGGCAGCGGCCAGCTGGGCGGCTACGCCTGTGCCCAGCGATTTACCATAGATAATGATGCTATCCTTAGAGAAACGGCTCCTGGCCAGCTTGTAAACCTGCATGGCATCTTCATACATATTTTTCTCTGTCAGCTTACCGGTGGTCTTGCCAAAGCCCGGGTAATCGGGGATCCATACCTCGTAGCCATGTATGGTAAAGTTGCGGGCATATGGAGCGTACCGCTCCACGTTCTTTATATTCCCGTGAAAATACAATACCACGCCCCTGCAGGCTGAATCAGGAACGGTGAACCGCACGATATTAAGGTTCTTATCCTTGCTGACAGGGAGATTGATCTCTTCAAAGGGCTGTTCAAAATGAAATACGTGATCGGCCGGTAAGGCCACAGGATGGAACAGGAATTTATCCTGCAGGAAATACAGGGCAATGCCGCCGGCTATATATATGCCGGTAATAATTTTTAACCATCGAAGCCATCGCCTGCGATCGAGCTTTTGCATACGCAAATGTCGATAAAAAAACGAGCTTTCAGCAGGAAGCCGTTAAATAAGGACCGCCGGCAGAAGAGGCTGTCCTTGCCGGCGGCACTATAGATGAATGAAGGCTGCTTTACCGCACCCGGTTAAAATAATCGTTTAACCCGCATTGTGTCTTGGTCAGTATCTCGCTCATGATAATGCGGATGATCTCATCATCGGAAGGAGGGCGTTCTTCACGGCGGCTGATAAGGGCCTTATCGTCGTCGCTGAGCGCACGCTCATCACCGGTAAAGCTGGCAAAGCGCGTGACCCAATTGTATTCGCCCCGGTAGGCATCGCTCCATAGCCGGCGGTTGTCGATATCGCTTACGGTGGCTTGCAGCAACCCGTCGGCCAGCAGGGTACGGGTAGTAGTGGTGATCCTGGCCCTGACCGTGATATATTCCCTGGTAACAGAATCGGGCTTGTAAACAGTTTCCCTGGCTACTATCTGCCTGCTTACCTCGCGGGTGCTTTGCTGGTCGCGGTAACGACCGATATTAACATCGCTGAAGCGCATATTCACGATATAGTCGGGCCTTATGTTCCGGCTGGCGGCATCGGCCGAAGAGTAATAGTCAAAGAACGAGGCCCTGTTGTTGCCGAGATAGCGAAGCAGGTTATAGTTGAAATTGTTGTAGTCGAACGAGTAAGAGCTATACTGGTAGCCGTACCGGGTAAGAGGCATGATCACTACGTTGGTGACGGCATTGGCATAGGCTTCATCCATTTTCTGCCGGATGCTTATATCACCGGGCTTAAGGGTCAATGCCTTTTGAAATTCATAATAGGCATCGCGGTAGCCTTGCCTGGATTGGTAGCTCATCAGCTCCATGCCTCTTTCGTAACGGGCATTCCCTGCCTCTTCCTTATAGGTGGCGATATAGGAAGAATAATCGGTAGGCTGCACCAGCTCAAAAACTGCAGGCGATCTGCGGATCGCGGTGTACAGGCGCTGCAGGTCAGTGTACTCGCTGTAGATCTTTTCATACCGGAGGCCGGAATTGCTGTTTGACAGGTTTTGTATCCTGCTTTCGTGATCTTCCACTGCATAGCGATAAGCGTTCTGCACGAGCTCCCTGAGCGCGGCATCGTTAGGCTTTTTGGCCAGCTTTTTAGTGGCCAGCCCTACGGCTTCATCATATTGCCCCCTGGCATATAGCTTTTCCGCCGTTTTGCAGGAGAGCAGCAGCGAGGAAGCGAGGATAAAAAGAAAAGTGTAAAGTTTTAGTGTCATAAAGCCTCCTTTATTTATAATACGATCCTTGGCCGGCGTATGTAACAGTTTCTCGTGAAATTAATCATCCATTAACAAATGCCCGGGCTCATTCCTTAAGTATATCCCGTATAAAATTATGATACTCGTTGAAGCGCGGAAGATTATTGTGGCCTCCGCCTTCGATCCTGATCAGCGTGATGCCGGCCGGGTTAAGCCGCTGGAGCCGCTCGCTGTGCCTGATAGGGATGAGCCAGTCCCTGGTGCCATGAAGGATATAGGTATGGCATTTTACCTGGCGTATCCACAGATCGGTACGCAGGTGATACCGCAGCACCCAGCGCAGCGGCAGGATGGGAAGAAAACGTTCCACTACCTTTCGGAAATTATAATAAGGCGCATCCAGGATAAGATAGCGCGGATGGTTGTCGCTGGCAATGCGGGTAGCAAAGCCGCTGCCGATGCTGCGCCCATATACGATGATATGATTTTCGGGGTACTGCTTTACAAGCGACTCATACACGAACTGCATATCGCTCAGCATTTCCCTTTCGCTGCGCTTGCCGGTGCTTTTCCCGAAGCCGCGATAATCCACCAGCACCACGTCGTAGTTATACCGGTAAAAATCCTTGGCATACTTTGCCCATCCTTTGATGCTGCGGGTATTGCCATGGAAATAAAGGATAAGGCCGGCCGGTGCTTCGCGGTAAAAATGCAGCCCGTTGATGCTCACCCCGGGCTCTACATCAAAGAAGTATTCGCGAAAAGGAATATCATACCTGAACTCGAAATCCCTTTTCAGCTTCTCTGGCTTGAAGATGAAGCGCTCCTGCAGGAAATATGCTGCTATGGAAAGCAAGGCAATGCTGCCGATAATATACCAGATAAAAACAGGCAAGAAGGAACAGTTGATTGGATTAAAAATAAAGGGAAAAGGGCAGATTTCGAAATGTGTAAATGTGTAAATGTGGAAATGTGAGAATATGCTAATCTTCCACGCGTTTAAGCCGGAGATTGGTGACAGGCGCCACGATCAGGGGGAACTTCTCCACCGTTACATTTGCCACATCCAGCCCAAAGCCTCTTTCTTCGCTAAGGCTGTGCTCCTTGAGCCAGAAATGGAGCTTCATGATCACCCTTTCGATAAAAGGCAGCTCATTGTCCTGGCTCAGGTATTTTTCCATTACCATGAACTGGAAGTCGCCCACCGTATTGCTGCTGGCAAGGCTTTCGTAGCGGCTGATGATATTTACTTCCTTGTTGGCCACCAGGTCTTCCACCACTTTGCGGAACATCAGGTTGATGCGCGGCTCTACGCGGAACCCAAGACGGAAGTCGATCCGGATGATATCATTGGGGATGATATGCTCCACCACGTATTCGCAGGTATAGGGATCATCTAACGTATCTACATGCACGAACCAGTAAATATCGGCCCGCTTGGGCTTTTTGTTGAGAATAGAGTAGATGATCTTATGCTCGATCTCTTTGGGATTGTTGGCGCTTGTAAGGTAGATGAGGTGCGTGGCATATTTGGCAACCGACCTGTCATTGCTTAGCTCCTGCAGCTTGGGGATATAATGCTCCAGCCGTACAAATTCCACGTAGCGGTTCTTGATCTTGCGGGCCCGGTACCATACATACATCACCAGGAACATAAGACCGCCTACCAGCAGGGTAATATAGCCGCCGTGGATGAACTTATCCATCAGCGCCACGAAGTAGCCTGTCTCCACGATAAAATACCCGATCAGGAATATATATATCCAGCGCCTGGCCACCCGGTGCAGCACCAGGTAGTTGGCAAAGAGAATGGTAGTGGTAAGCATGGTCACGATAATGGCCAGGCCATACGCGGCTTCCATCTGAGAAGATCTCTGAAAATACAGCACCACGCCCACGCAGCCGAGGTACATGAGCAGGTTGATAGCAGGAATAAAAAGCTGTCCTTTTTCTTCCGAAGGATAACGGATCTTGACCTTGGGCCAGAGGTTGAGCCGCATAGCCTCGCTTATAAGGGTAAAAGCCCCCGATATCATGGCCTGGCTGGCAATGATGGCCGCCGTGGTAGCGATCACTACTCCCGGGATTATGAACCATTCGGGCATGAGATCATAAAAAGCGTTGATGCCAAGCTCTTTCTTTACATCGGGCGTAATGGTAAGCCCGTGACGGTTGGCCAGCAGGAAGGCCCCCTGTCCAAAATAATTGATGAGCAGGCAGGTCTTTACATAGATCCAGGATGCCCTGATATTGTTGCGGCCGCAGTGGCCCAGGTCGCTGTAAAGGGCTTCTGCCCCGGTAGTACATAGGAACACGGCCCCCAGCAGCCAGAAGCCATGCGGGTAGTGGCGGAGAAACTCAACGGCATAATAAGGGCTGAGCGCCTTGAAGATGGCCAGGTCGTCGAACACATGTATAGCTCCCAGCACCGCGAGCATGGTGAACCAGATGAACATGATCGGCCCGAACAGTTTGCCGATGGAAGCAGTTCCGAATTGCTGGAGAAAGAAGAAAAGAGTAAGAATGGCAAGAACGATGATGACGATGGTCTTGGTTTCCATGCCCCTGAGCATGGGCAGCTCTTCAAGCCCTTCCACAGCAGAGGTAATGGAGATGGGAGGGGTGATAATGCCATCGGCCAGCAAGGCTGCTCCGCCGATCATGGCAGGTATCACCAGCCATTTTCGCCTTCGCCTTACCAGTGCATAGAGGGCAAACGTGCCGCCTTCACCCCGGTTATCGGCCCGGAGTATCAGTATCACATACTTGATCGTGGTCTGGAGCATCAGGGTCCAGATAATGCAGGAAAGAGAGCCAATGATGAGATTTTCCTCGATCTGGCGGCTTCCGATGATAGCATTGAATACGTAAAGAGGGGAGGTGCCTATATCTCCGAAGATAATTCCAAGCGCAATGATCAATCCTGCAGCGGTGACCCTGTTAGTCGGTACTTTCACGATCTGAAGTTTGGATGCCAGGGCAGATTTTTAATTATTTCTGCAGGCCCGGTACAAAGGTATATGCAAAAAGAGGATATCCCGGTCGTTTTCCGGGGATTAAATTTTGGCTTTTACCAGGTTGCACGCAACTTTTTGATGTCATACCTCGTTATGAAGTGTAATCCCCCGGCCTGCTGCATCTGTAGAAAAAAGTTGGAATAATTGCCCGCCAACACTGTAACTTTAAATAGCGAAAAATCAGCCTATTATGATGAAGAGGAAATGGCTTACGATGCTTGCCTGCCTGCTGCTGGCCTCAGTCACACATGCCCAGCGTATTGTTTACTCGGAGCCTGAGAAAGATGATACGCGGCGTATGAATTTCGAGATCGCCGGAAAGATCGGCGGCAATTTCCTGATCTATAAGAATATCCGGAACAAAAGCTGGATATCGGTGCTGGACAATGACATGAAGCTGGTATCGCGCGTGGATCTCGACTTTATACCTGATAACGACCGGGTGATCAATGTTGATATTTTCGCTTACCCCGAATACTGCTACCTGGTTTACCAGTACCAGCGCAAAGGGATCATTTTTTGTGAAGCGGCCCGCATCAACGGCGAAGGCCGCAAGGTTGGCGATGTAATGCTGCTCGATACCACCCGCATCGGCTATGCTGCCAATAACAGGATATATACCGTGCTGGCCAGCGAAGACAAAAGCAAGATCATCGTGTTCAAGATCAACAGCAAGAACCGCCGGCTGTATCATATCACTTCCCGGCTCTTCAACGACCGGCTGGAGCTGCTCAAGGAAAGCCGTCTTTCCATGCCGATGGAAGACCGCGACGATTATCTCGGGGAGTTCAATATCGACAATGAAGGTGACCTGGTATTTACCCGTTACGACCGCGTTAACAGCGAAAGTATCGGCAAAGCGGCTTTCGTGATCAAGAAGGCCATGGCTGACTCATTTATAGTCAGGCCCCTTACCACCGACAGGATGTATCTCGATGAGATAAAGATCAAGCCGGATAACTACAATAAACGCTATTTTCTCACTTCTTTTTATAATACCCAGCGCCGCGGGAATATCGAAGGCTTTTATTTCTATATATGGGATAAGGTGAACGACCAGGTGATAGTGGAGCGGAGAATGGAGTTTCCGGATGAGCTTAAAAAGGAAGCGCGCGGGAATGCCAGCACCAGGGCAGCCTTCAACGATTTCTTTATCCGCAATATCATTACCCGCCGCGATGGGGGCTTTATCATAGGCAGCGAATCGTACTATACCACCTCGCGGGGCAGCACCTGGAACCGCTGGAACTATTTCGGCTCTCCTTTTATGCGCCCGATGGACTATTACTACTATTCTCCGTATTATAATAGCTACTGGGGTGGCAGCCGCTGGTGGGACGACAGGGGCCATGTGCGTTACCAGGCAGACAATATCGTTGTCTTTTCCTTTGACAAGGAAGGCAACCCTGAATGGAACAGGGTGATCTCCAAAGAGCAGTATGACGACCAGTCGGATGACCTGATCTCTTACCAGATGCTTATTACGGGTGGCGAGCTGCATTTCCTGTTCAACCTTGTTGAATCGAGGACCCAGATACTGAATGATTACAGCATTACGCCCGACGGCGAGATAAAACGGAACCCCACGCTTAAGAACCTTGACCGCGGGCATAATTTCATGCCCAAGTATGCCAAGCAGGTAAGCAGTCGCCAGATGATAGTGCCCTGCACTTACCGCAATTATATTTGTTTTGCAAAAATTGATTTTAACTAAGCTTGTTTGTAATTTGTGCCGGTATCGGGCAACAGGCTGTTAAAGAGCCGGTAAACCTTAACGCCTGCTGCAACTATTACCGTGATCGGTCTTTTCAAACAAAAGAATCCAGTCAATATCTTATCCCTGCTGTTTGCAGGGATCCTGATCAAGTTGCCCATGTTCCTGCATCCGCATGCGCCCGTAGTACGTAAGGGTGATGGCGCCTTGTATATAAGATTGCTGGAGGCCCTGGAAGGCACGGCTTCCTCTTTCCCTGCTTTTTTCCCTTTATTGTCCTTTTTCCTGCTTTTTATACAGGCCAACCTTCTTACGCGCTTTGTGAACAATCACCGGATGATGAGCCGGGCCAATTACCTGCCAGGCATTTCCTATATGCTGCTTACCTCGCTGCTGCCGGAATGGAACTATTTTTCGGCGCCGCTCCTGGTCAATAGCGTATTGCTGTATATCCTGCCGGCGCTGTTCAATATCTACAACCGTTCGCAGGCCAGGGGCACTATCTATAATATCGGGCTGGCCCTGGGTATTTCTTCTTTCCTGTTCGTGCCATCGCTTGTTTTTGTGGTATGGGTGCTGCTGGCCCTGGCCATTCTCCGGCCATTCCGTCTCAATGAATGGCTGCTATGCCTGTTAGGCATCACCACGCCCTTCTATTTTTACGCGGTATATATATTCATCAACGAGCAATGGGACTGGTACAGGCTGCTGCCGCATATTACAGTAGGGCTTCCTTCGGTAACGCAGTCTGCCTGGCTGGCCGGCAGCATATTCCTGGTGATGGTGCCTTTCCTGGCAGGCGGGTATTATATCCAGGATCATCTCCGTCGCATGCTCATCCAGGTAAGGAAAAGCTGGAGCCTGCTGCTGCTGTACCTGCTGGTGGCGCTGATCATTCCTTTTGTGAATACGAGCAGCACTTTTGAGAACTGGGTCATGGCGCTGGTGCCCATGGCGGCCTTCCATGCATTTATGTATATGCATGCCGGCTGGAAGCCTTTCGGGCCGCTGGTTTTCTGGGCCAGCACGGCATTTATCCTTGCTTATCAGTATATGGGGCCTGGCTGGTCATGAGCCGCGCCAAATTGACGGTCAAAACCTTTTTCCCGACGAAGAGTTTGAAGTAACTTTGCAGCTCCTCATCAATCATCAGCTATGAAATTTGGCGTTGTGGTTTTTCCGGGTTCCAATTGCGACAGGGACATATACGATGCGCTGGCAACCGACCTGGGCCAGGAAGTAAGCCTGCTCTGGCATAAGGACAGGGACCTGGGAAAGCTCGATACCAGCGACTGTATCGTGCTGCCGGGCGGGTTTTCGTATGGCGATTATCTTCGCTGCGGGGCCATTGCCCGCTTTAGCCCGATGATGCAGAGCGTGATCGAGTTTGCCAATGCCGGCGGAAAAGTGCTGGGAGTATGTAACGGCTTCCAGATACTCTGCGAGTCGCACCTGCTGCCCGGCGCATTGCTGCGCAATAATAACCAACAGTTCATTTGCAAGAATATCTATCTGCGGCCGGCCGGCTACTACCAGCAGCAGCTGCCTGCAGAAGCTTCTCCTGTCTACAGGATCCCTATTGCCCATGGAGAAGGAAGATACCATGCCGATGAAGCTACCCTGGATGCCCTGGAGGCCAACGGCCAGGTGATCTTTTATTATTGCGATGAGAATGCCCAGGTCACTGCCGCTGCCAATCCTAACGGCTCGGCACGCAATATTGCCGGTATCTGCAACGAGGGCCGCAATGTATTTGGCATGATGCCGCATCCTGAGCGTGCCTGTACTACCGTGCTGGGCAATACGGATGGCCGCGCCATATTTCAAACCCTGCTGATGGCAAAGCAACTGGCTGGCTCATAATATCGTCTCCTATTTTTAATAAGCTTTTAGGGCTTTTGGCTTGCCGTTGAGCCGGGAGGTAGCTAATTTTGTGATCTCTTATAAATAATAATAATCGTATGAAGAGAATATATTTTGCGATGGCAATGCTGCTGGGCGTTCTGACCGCAGAGGCGCAGATAAACCCGGTGAGCTGGACCTATTCGGCAAAAAAGATTGCAGATAAGACCTATGAAGTGCACCTCACGGCCACTATGCAGAAAGGATGGCATCTTTATTCGCAGGTGCAGCCGGATGATGCTATTGCGCAGCCCACCAGCTTTACATTTACAGCCAACCCCCTCCTGAGCTTTGACGGCAAGGTGAAAGAAAAGGGGAAGATGGAAAAGTTCCATGATAAGGAACTGGGCGCTTCTGCCAATCAATATGCGAATACAGTGGATTTTATACAGGTGGTAAAGCTGAGAACAAACGTGAAGACAAGCGTGGCAGGCGTGCTGGAATACCAGACCTGCGACGATAAAAAATGCCTGCCGCCCAAGAAGGTCAGCTTCAGTATCCCGCTTGAGTAACAAGGATATTTTCCCGGGAATAAAAAAGGTGAGCAGCGCATGTTGCTCACCTTTTATTTTAAGAGGATGCTTTGTTACTCCATATTCTTTGCGCGAGCATAAAAAAAGCGCCCCGCTTGGGGACGCTTCAATTTGGTGTCATCCTATACCAGCCTGCCGGCTTGGCAAGCAAACCGATAAACTGCTTTATATCGAATTTCTTCTCTCCGGCGGGAGATACGGGATGACAAGCTTGTATGTTAAAAACTAACAGTCGTTCGTGTGGTGCAAATATAGGAAATCTTACAATGCGATCTGTTTTTGCACCATCATTTTACGAAGATTTATAAGGCCGTAACGCATGCGGCCCAGGGCTGTGTTGATGCTGCAGTTGGTAGCTGCCGCGATCTCCTTGAAGCTCATATCGGCATAGTGCCGCAGGATGATTACTTCGCGCTGGTCTTCAGGCAGGTGCTCCAGCATATTGCGGACCCTGTCATGGCTTTGCTTTTTCATCATGGAGGTCTCGGCGCTGTCTTCAGCAAAGTTCAGCACCTCGAAGATGTCCTTATCATCACCGGTACGGATGGTAGGCGTACGCTTTACCTTGCGGAAATGATCTACGCAGAGGTTGTGCGCAATGCGCATGGCCCAGGGAAGGAACTTGCCTTCCTCGGTGTAGCGGCCGCCTCGCATGGTATCAATGATCCTGATAAAAACATCCTGGAAAATATCTTCGGCAAGATACTTGTCCTTCACAAGGAACAGGATAGAAGTATAGAGCTTGTCCTTGTGCCGGATCACCAGCGCTTCCAGCGCTTCCAGGTTTCCATCGGTGAAAAGATGGATCAGCTCGTGGTCAGTTTTTTTGTTAAAAGCTTTCATAAACTCCTACAGGTTTAATTTACTGGCATGCGGCTTCACATGCAGGTCCAGGATATTGGTTCAGAAAAAATCGGTTAAAAAACAGTGTAGAAGTCTATGGCGATAGGCGGGTATTTTTTTGATTTTTCATTTAGCATTTATTGGATATTGGACAATAAAAATAAATCTTTTTACGATACGGCCAAATAATTGCCTGGCGCCAGGGCCTGGTTTATTGCAAAATAAATGTTAAGCCTGCGGAAATTTAGAAGGCCGGGCCAAGACGCGGAAGAACGGCCGGGTAGCCGCCGGAAAGGCCGGAAGCCTTGTCAATACTGGAACAGATGAGTTTTTTTTGAAATCTGTATAACTGGACTGGCTCCTCCTGCTGTTTCCCAGCGGGAAGCATTTACCTTTGTAGGACAAAGCAATGGAAAAGCAAATAAAAGAGAAAAAACCCGGAAAGAGGCCCACCGTAAATTCCGCAGAAAATATACTTATCAAGGGAGCCAGGGTCCATAACCTGAAGAATATTTCAGTAGAAATACCCCGTAATAAGCTGGTAGTAGTGACCGGGGTATCAGGCTCGGGCAAGTCGTCCCTGACCATTGACACCCTCTATGCCGAAGGTCAACGGCGGTATGCCGAAAGCCTTAGCGCTTATGCCAGGCAGTTCCTCAACAGGATGAACAAGCCTGATATGGATTATATCAAAGGTCTTTGCCCGGCCATCGCCATCGAGCAGAAGGTGATCAACCGCACCCCGCGCAGCACCGTGGGCAGCATGACGGAGATCCAGGATTACCTGCGTCTTCTTTACGCGCGTATCGGCATCACTTACTCGCCCGTATCAGGACGGGAAGTGAAAAAAGACGATGTTACCGACGTGGTCAATGCGATCAGGGAGCTTCCGCATGGCGATAAGGTCTTTATACTGGTGCCTTTTAAGCAGCATAAGAACAGGGCGCTGCGCGAAGAGTTGAACATACTGGTGCAGAAAGGCTTTTCACGGCTGTATAGCCATGCAGGGAAAAACCAGGAGCCTGGCAGGGTCTACCGGGCCGAAGAGCTGCTGGAGATGACAGATAAGGAGCTTAAAGCAAGCATTCCAGCGCCGGCAGCAGGAGAAAAGGTCCCTGGCTTTTCATTGCTGGTAGACCGCATCGTGGCAAAGGATTTTGACGAAGATGACCTTCACCGTCTTGCCGATTCAGTAGGCACTGCCTTTTATGAAGGAGAAGGGGATGTGTACCTGGAAGTGCAGCCAACCGCCGGCAAGACCCGCCTGCTGCATTTCAATAACCGTTTTGAGCTGGATGGAATGCAGTTTGAAGAACCGCAGCCCAATCTTTTTTCGTACAATAACCCTTTTGGCGCCTGCCCTACCTGCGAAGGCTTCAGCCAGGTGCTGGGCATTGACAGCGACCTGGTAATACCCGACAGGCGGCTGAGCGTGTATGAAGGCGCCGTAGCTCCCTGGAAAGGCGAAAAGCTGGGACAATGGAAAGAGCAGTTCATACGTGGCGCCAAACGCTTCAACTTCCCCGTGCATAAGCCCATAGCCGATCTTACCCCTGCCCAGCTGAAAGTGCTGCAGGAGGGTAATGAGCATGTGCAGGGCATCGATGATTTCTTCAGGGAAGTGGAGCAAAACCTGTACAAGGTGCAGTACCGGGTGCTGCTCAGCCGTTACCGTGGGCGCACGCTTTGCCCGGATTGCAAGGGATACCGCCTGCGCAAGGAAGCCCTGTATGTAAAGATAGACGGCAGGCATATCGGCGAGCTCAGCGAAATGCCGGTGCGCGACCTGCAGCAATGGTTTGCAGGCCTGGAGCAGCAGCTCAGCGATCACCAGCAGCAGGTAGCCAAAAGAATATTGCTCGAGATCAACCACCGGCTCAATACCCTGATGGATGTAGGTTTGGGCTACCTTACGCTGAGCCGCCTGGCCAATACGCTCAGCGGTGGCGAAAGCCAGCGCATCCAGCTCACCCGCAGCCTGGGGAACAATCTTACCAACTCATTGTATATACTCGACGAGCCGTCTATCGGCCTTCACTCGCGCGATACCGCCAACCTGATACGCGTGCTGAAAGAGCTGCGCGACCTGGGCAATACCGTAGTGGTGGTAGAGCATGATGAAATGATGATGCGCGAGGCCGATCATATCATTGATATGGGCCCGCTGGCTTCGCACCTGGGCGGGGAGGTAGTGGCCGAAGGAGATTACGATACGCTTATCAGCGACCCGGCCAGCCTTACCGGCAAATACCTGAGCGGAGCGCTGAGCATAGAGCCGCCTGCCACACCCAGGAAATGGACCCGCTCTATCAAGGTGGAAGGAGCGCGCCAGCATAACCTGAAGGATATCGATGTAGAGTTCCCGCTGAACGTGTTCTGCGTGGTCAGCGGCGTAAGCGGCAGCGGCAAGACCACCCTGGTGAGGCAGATACTTTATCCTGCCCTGCAAAAGCTGAAGGGTGAGTGTACGGGCGATAAGGTCGGTTTCCATAAAGCGATCACCGGCGATATTGACAGTGTGCAGCAGGTGGAGATGGTTGACCAGAACCCTATCGGCAAATCATCGCGCAGCAATCCTGTTACCTATATCAAAGCCTACGACGAGATACGCGAGCTGTTTGCCCGGCAGCCGCTGAGCAAGATGCGTGGCTTTATGCCCAAGCATTTTTCCTTTAACGTAGACGGCGGTCGGTGTGATACCTGTAAAGGTGAAGGCGAGCAGGTGGTAGAGATGCAGTTCCTGGCCGATGTGCACCTGGTATGCGAGGCCTGCGGCGGCAAGCGCTTCAAGGAAGAAGTGCTGGAAGTAAAGGTGAAAGACAAGAATATTTATGATGTGCTGCAGATGGGCGTGGATGAGGCGATCGATTTTTTCAGCATGGATCGCGACAGCGCCTCCATTGCAAAGGCCATACAGCCGCTGAGCGATGTGGGGCTGGGCTATATCAAGCTGGGTCAGTCATCAGATACCCTGTCGGGTGGAGAGGCCCAGCGGGTAAAGCTGGCTTCCTTCCTGGGCAAAGGACGGGCCGGCAACAAGATATTCTTCATCTTCGACGAGCCTACTACCGGCTTGCATTTCCATGATATAAAAAAGCTGCTTGCTTCTTTCAATGCATTGATCGAACAGGGGCATACCATCCTGGTGATCGAGCATAATACCGATGTGATCAGGAGCGCCGACTGGCTGATAGACCTGGGGCCGGAAGCAGGCGATGCGGGGGGAAACCTTGTATATGCAGGCAAGCCCGAAGGCATAAAAAAAGTGAAGGCCAGCCATACCGGGAAGTTTTTCTGAGCATACCGGCGATAAGCAAGCGCTGCGGCAGGCATCATCTGCCAGCGCCGGCCTTGCCGGGAATAAAAAAAGGTCCCGCGCCCTGCGGAACCCTACAATAGCATAGTGAACCTCTCTTTTCTTCGGTTAGCTCAGAAATCGGAAAAATGAAGCGGGGACGGCATTATTTCGATCATGTGGCTTTCGATCATTTCAATATTCAGCTGAAATGCTTCATTCGTTTTGATGACCACTTTATCCTTTACCTGCTTTTTATACCCTGTCTTTTCAAAAACAAACTTGTAGGTGCCCGGCTTCAGCTCATCAAAAAAGTAAGTTCCGGATTCATCGGTCTGGATGGTCTTTTCCTTTTTGGTAGAGTTGGAATAGGCAGTGATGCTCACATCTCTCAACGGCCTTTTATTTTCTGAATGCAGCACCACGCCATTGATCTCGTCATTCCTGGTATCCCGTTCGGAGGGATTGCCGGGTATGGTATTGTTGGCCCTGGCGATCATTACGGAGAAGATGGCGGTCATCAGCAAAAGCAATCTTGCTTTCATAAAAAAATTTTGTCGGTTAACAGTTAGCAGGTAAGGTTGGAATTGCCCTATTAAATTAAAGCATTTTTACCGGATTCTGCAAACCTTTTATCAATTCTTCCCATACCTGCTTTACGATCTCCCCGGCCGGGAGTATATCGCGGATCAAAGCGCTGGCCTGGCCTATTTCCAGCTCACCCTCGTCGAGGTCGCCCTCGAACATACCTTTTTTGGCCCTTGCTCTTCCCAGCAGCTGGCGAAGCTCGTCGGCAGAAGCTCCCCGCTGCTCAGCCGCCTGCATTTCCTGGAAAAACCTGTTACGGATCAGCCTTACCGGCGTCAATTGTTTCATCGACAGGAAAGTATCGCCTTCTGCTGCCCGTATCACTGCCTGCTTAAAAGCCTCGTGCGATGAAGCCTCTTCGCTGGCTACGAAACGGCTGCCCAGCTGCGCTCCTTCTGCTCCCAGTATCATGGTGGCCAGCATCTGGCGCCCGGTAGCGATGCCCCCGGCGGCGATAACAGGAATGCTCACCGCTTCCGTTACGGCCGGTACCAGCACAAGGGTGGTTGTTTCCTCGCGTCCATTGTGGCCGCCAGCCTCAAAACCCTCGGCCACCACGGCATCGCAGCCGGCTTCTTCAGCCTTGCGGGCAAACTTGCTGCTGCTGACCACATGCACCACGGTTATGCCTTTTTCCTTGAGCAGCGGCGTCCAGGTACGGGGATTGCCGGCCGAAGTAAAGACGATCTTCACGCCTTCTTCAAGGATCACATCCACGTGCTGGCCGATCTCGGGGTAAAGCAAAGGAAGGTTGACACCGAAAGGTTGTTGCGTAGCTTCCCGGCATTTGCGGATATGCTGCCGCAGCACTTCCGGGTACATGGAGCCGGCTCCCAGCAGGCCCAACCCGCCGGCATTGCTGACGGCGCTGGACAGCCGCCACCCGCTGGCCCATATCATGCCGGCCTGTATTATAGGATAGCTGATCCCGAAAAGACGGGTAATGCGGTTGGAGAAAAGCATAGAGTAAATGTGAGAATGTGGAAATGTGTGAATGATTAACCCAGGTCGATGCTCGTGTTGTCGCCAATATTCAGTGTTCTCGCTTCCCCGCGGAGCGCCGTATCGCTGCCGATGATCGATTCTTCCAGCACAATATCATAGAGCGTGGAAAAGGAGCCTACGATCGAATTTTTGACGATGGAATAGTCCAGCTTCGTATTTTCCCCGATGGTCACATTGGGCCCGATGATGGAGTTCTTGATGGTGCAGCCTTCACCGATGCTCACCGGCTTGATGATGACGGTATTCTCGAAAGCATATTCATTGTCGGCTGCCCCGAATTTTTTCAGCAGGATGGCATTTGACTCGAGCATGGTCTCCTTGCGGCCGCAGTCGAACCAGCTGTCTACCTTGAAGGCCTCGAACTTCACGCCCATGCGGATCATGCAGTCCAGCGCATCGGTAAGGCTGAACTCTCCATGGCTGCGCAGCCCCTGCAGGATATTATTCTCGATGCATTCAAACATCTGGGTGCTTTCCCTGATCTTATACAGCCCAACCATTGCCATATTTGACTTGGGGATGTTGGGCTTTTCCACCACGTGCTCGATAAAGCCGTTACTGTCCAGCTCGGCCACGCCAAAGTCGCGCGGGTCATCTACCTTGCGTACGCCGATCATGGAGTAAGGGTTGTTCACTACGGCCTGCACGTCATATTCACAGATAGTATCGCCGAGCACCACGAACACTTCATCGCCGTCGATAAGATTGCGTGCCAGGCGTATGGCATGGCCTACGCCCTGCCGGTCGGGCTGGTGTACATAATGCGCTTTTATATCGGGATGCTTTGACTGTACATAGTCGTATATCTTGTCGCCGAGGTAGCCGACAATAAAGATATATTCCTGGATGCCGGCTTCTTTGAGTTGTTCTATGATGATGCTGAGCACGGTCTTGCCGGCAAGGGGGATTAGCGCCTTGGGTTGCGTATAGCTATGCGGCCGAAGCTTGGTTCCTGCGCCTGCTACTGGTATGATTGCCTTCATTAACCTGGTTCTTTTTTCAAAAACAGCTTGTGAAAATAAGGATTTTGAACTAAAAGGCAGGGTTTTTTGCTGCTGGCGAGGAGATGACCGCTAAATGAAAACTAACATTTGCTCTTTCAGCGCATATTCCTTTAAATCTTACTTTTGCGCCATGCAAAAAGATACCCTGGTCTTTGACCTTCTCAGGAAAGAGCTGGATCGTCAGCGTTATGGCATAGAGCTGATCGCTTCAGAGAACTTTACATCGCTGCCGGTAATGCAGGCGATGGGTACGGTAGCAACCAACAAGTATGCGGAGGGATATCCCGGCAAGCGATATTACGGTGGCTGCGAGGTGGTAGATGAGATTGAGAACCTGGCAATAGAGCGCCTGAAGAAAATATTCAATGCCAGCTGGGTCAACGTGCAGCCGCATAGCGGCGCGCAGGCCAATGCAGCCGTATTCCTGGCGGTGATGAAGCCCGGGGAGAAGATACTGGGGCTTGACCTGAGCATGGGCGGGCACCTGACGCATGGCAGCCCGGCCAATTTCAGCGGCAAGACCTATGAAGCATTGTTCTATGGCGTAAAAAAAGAGAACGGCCTGGTAGATTATGACCAGCTGGAAGCCACCGCTCTCCGCGAAAAGCCGAAAATGATCATCTGCGGCGCCTCTGCCTATAGCCGCGACTGGGATTACAAACGTATCCGCGAAGTAGCCGATAAGATCGGGGCCATCGTATTTGCCGACATTGCGCATCCCGCAGGCCTTATCGCAAAAGGATTGCTCAATGATCCGTTTGATCATTGCCATATCGTAACCTCTACCACGCACAAGACCCTGCGCGGCCCGCGGGGCGGGGTGATCATGCTGCGCCATGATTTCGAAAACCCCTGGGGTATCAAGGATCCGAAAGGGAATACCCGCACCATGAGCCAGCTGCTCGACCTGGCTGTTTTTCCCGGTACGCAGGGCGGACCCCTGGAGCATGTTATCGCGGCCAAAGCCGTTGCCTTCGGCGAGATACTCGAGGATGATTTTACGGTATATGGCAGGCAGGTGATCGCTAATGCGCAGGCTGCAGCCAGGGCTTTTGTGAACAAAGGATATAACCTGATCAGCGATGGCACCGACAATCATCTTATGCTGATCGATCTCCGCAATAAGAGTCTTACCGGCAAAAAAGCCCAGGAAACCCTTGATAAAGCCCATATCACGCTTAATAAGAACGCGGTGCCTTTTGACGATAAATCCCCGTTCGTTACTTCCGGCATCAGGGTAGGGGTGGCTGCTGTAACTACCCGTGCCATGAAGGAAGCCCATATAGAGCAGGTAGTTGCCTTTATCGACAAAGTGCTGGCTAATGCCGATGATGAGAATGTGATCGGTGCAGTTAGGAACGAGGTAAAGGAGTTCATGGGCCAGTTTCCCCTGTACCCGGAGCTGGGATAAATAGCATGGACAAAAAGACCTGGTGACCGCCTGGTCTTTTGCATAGCCATAGGGCAAGGAAGCTGCCAATGCGCCGTTCCTATCTCTCGGATTAATTTTATAGTTTTACGGCAAAACCACGATCATGATACAACGCCAGCAAAGTCTTTGGTTATTGCTTTCCGCGGTATGCGCTTTTTTCAGCTACCAGTTCCCTTTTTTCACCGGTACGCGGATCAATGAAAGCAATATGACCGAGACAACGGAGCTATATGGAGCAAGCAATTTTTTCCTGCTGGTGCTTACAGGAGCGGTGATGCTGCTGGCAGTGATCACTATTTTTCTCTTCAAAAACAGGAAGCTGCAGCTTCGGCTGTCCATCCTCGGGTTGGTGCTATCCATTGCGCTGATACTTCTTTATTTCAGCCAGGCAAGCAGGTTTGACTCGTATATCTCGCTATGGTGCCTTTTTACCTTTGCCATACCGGTTGGATACCTGATGGCCATCAGGGGCATCTGGAAAGACCAGAAGCTGATAAAAAGCCTGGATAAGCTGCGCTGACCATTCCTATAAATAAAATAGTAAGCCCGACCTTAAAGACCGGGCTTTTTCATGGTCAACAGCAAATGAAAGGGATTGGCCTTGGTTTACCTGCTTATTGGCGGTCATTATCAATGGTGAAACTTTCTTTTGTTTTTTTCAGGGTAAAGCGCGTATGCTTTTCCAGCACGCTACGGTATTTGGTATAGGTAGCGGCCGGCATTGTTTTACCGTTTACCTGCAGCTGCCCGTCCTTATGCTCGATAGTATAGTCCTGGTTTTTATCAAGCAGGCCATCTGCGTGCAGCCCGTCAACCAGCACTTTATAATCGGCCATTTCGGCCTTCACCTTTTCTATGGCTTTCTCTACCTGCGGGCCGATCTTTTCCAGCTCAAGGTTTACCTTTTTCAGCTCTTTTTCCATTGTGGTCAAGCTGCCGAATTGGGCAGCTTCTATGTCTTTCCTGAGAGCTTCCCAGTTGATGCTGGCTATTGATCTCTCTGCATCCTTTTTAAGCTCTTCCCATTTGATGGCCTGTATGGATCGCTGCGCTTCGGTCATGGCTTTCTGAACATGGGCGCTGATCTTTTGCTCGTTCACCTGCTCCATGACTTCCGCGAGCTGCTTCTTCAGCCGGTCGGCATCCAGGTAATGCCCGGCAGCATCAAGCTCGGCGATGGCCTCATCAAGGTTGACGGATTTTTTTTCCTGCCGCTGGGGAATGGTATCGGCAGCAGGAGCTTGGGGCAGTGTTTGCGGGCTTTTCTGCTTAAAGCCCCAGGAGGCAAGGAGGGTAACAAGCACAGCGGCAGCAAGTATCAATAAAGGACGTCCCTGGAGAGTTGGTATTGGTCTCATGACAAGTAGGTTTAAATGAAAAACGAAATTCTTCGTATAAAAATACGATTAAATTCGTATGATGTTGCATTTTTTTATTCTTAAGCAAAACTTTAACATACGTATACGCACAAAAAAAGGAGGCAGCTGCCTCCTTATGTAGATGATTGCAGGAAATTATTTTTTCAATGCCCATTTGATCATTTCTTTCCACGAAGGTTTTTTACCATACATCAGGATACCGGTACGATAGATCTTGCCGGCAAACCAGGCCGTAAAAATAAAGCCGGCCACCAGCAGCAGCATAGACAAAGCCAGCTCCCATACCTGCACGGTGCCCGGCACGCCAAAGGGGATACGCGCCATCATCACGATCGGCGAGGTAAGCGGGATAATGCTGGCCCATACGGCTACCGGCCCTGTCGGGTCCCTGGTGGCAACGGTCATCAGGGAAATAGAGAAGATCACCAGCAGGGTAATAGGGAAGCCAAGCGATTGGGCTTCCCGCATATCTTCGTTCACTGCGCTGCCGACTGCCGCATACAGGGAAGAATAAAAAAGAAATCCTCCCAGGAAATAGAATGCAAATGTTAAGAGGACCAGCGGCAGGTTGATGCTGGTAAATACGGCTTGCACGCCGCCCACAAGGTTGTTGATGGACGAACTGCCGGCACCCGAGGCCTTGGTCACATTATAGATCAGGAAAATGAAGAATATCCAAAGCAGGAACTGCGTAAGCGCCACCAGCGCCACCCCGATTATCTTACCCATCATCAGCTGGAAAGGCTTTACGGAAGATACCATCACTTCCGCGATGCGGTTGGTCTTTTCTTCCATTACGCCCATCATTACCTGCGAGCCGTATACCAGCAGGATAAAGTAGATCAGGAAGCCTGAGACCAGGCCAATGGTGCCGGCCACTTCCGAGTCTGCTTTCCGGTCGTTGACGTTCTCGGGCTTTACCTTCAGCCTGCTTTTGGCCAGCGTGATCTTTTTCTCTGCATCTATGCCCAACCGTTCATATTTCAGGTCGTCCCAGATGGCATTGAGCTTGATCTGCACGTCCGATACGGAGCCCAGCGTACGTGATGAGTTAAGTATCAGGCTGTCGGCGCCATTCTCAATGCTGGTTGACGCCGGGATGATGATATAGCCATCATAGCGGTCGGCAAAATGCCGGCTCAGGCTGTCGGGGTTATCCTTCACCAGGGTAATAAGGTTGGAGCCGTCCATCAGGTTTGCCCTTTCCACGCGTCCCTGGTCAAAAAGACCCGATGAGTCCAGCAGGGCCACGTGCAGGTTGGTCTTGCTTTTAGCGCCGATATAGCTGGTGCCGAAAATAAGCCCCAGGTAAAGCAACGGGAATAGCAATGTGCTGATGATAAAGGTCCTTTTCCTGACGCGGGTCAGGTATTCTCTTTTTATGATGAGTATTATCTTGTTCATATATGTCGGTTTATAGCCGGGTGTATTGTGGTAGATGAATATCCATTTACTGTTTGACAGCTTCAAACTGCCTGGCAGTAGGCGTGCTTTCTACCAGGCGGATAAAGATCTCGTTGAGCGAAGGAAGTATCTCGTTGAACGATTCTACCTGCAGCCCTTTGCTCATAAAGTATTGCAGGATATCGTTGCTGGAAAAGCCTTCCTGCCGCTGCAGCACCAAGCTGTTGCCGGTCATTTTCTTCACGTCGAACAAATGCGTGGCCAGGTGCTCGGCCAGCAGCTGGTTGCCGAAGCTAACCCTGAACAGGTTTTCGCGGTAATCCTGCCTGACCTGCTGCACCGTACCGTCAAGTATCTTCTGTCCTTTGTTGACAAGGGCGATATGATCGCATATCTCTTCAACCTGCTCCATCCGGTGCGTGCTGAAGATGATGGTAGCGCCCTCCTTGGCAAGCCTGTAAATCTCATCCTTGATCAGGTTGGCATTTACCGGGTCAAGCCCACTGAAGGGCTCATCCAGGATGATGAGCTTGGGCTCATGCAGGACCGTGATCACGAACTGCAGCTTTTGGGACATGCCTTTCGACAGGTCCTCTACTTTTTTGTTCCACCAGCTTTGCATATCGAAGCGGATGAACCAATCCTTTATCTTGCGGGTAGCTTCCTGCCTGCTCAACCCTTTCAGCTGCGCCAGGTACATGGCCTGCTCGCCGATCTTCATTTTCTTGTACAGGCCCCTCTCTTCGGGCATATAGCCGATATAGGCAATATCATTGATAGGGTCAAACTTTTTGCCGTCGAAGATGATCTCCCCTTCATCAGGATAAAAGATACCGGTGATCATGCGGATCAGGGTGGTTTTGCCAGCGCCATTGGGGCCAAGCAGGCCGAATATCTGGCCTTTCTCGATCCGGAGGCTGATATCATCGACGGCTTTTTGCGTAGCAAATGATTTGTGCAGGTGATCGAGTTGAAGTAAAGCCATACCAGAAGTTTAGGTTTTGGCAAATATAATCGACAAAATGGAAAGCTTTTACCAATAAAGGACAGGCGGTAATCGTATCATTTTTTCTCCCAACTTCGCATAAAATTTAGTCTATGTCATTGAAGGGAAAAATATGGCCGGCCGGCCTGCTGCTGGCTATTGCAACCGTTTGCTGCAGCTGGGGCTTCTTGGTTCACCGTACGGTGAACCAGCTGGCTATCTATCAATTGCCCAAGGGAATGCAGTCTTTTTTTTACAGCTATAAGGACTACCTGGTCTTCAATGCGCCCCGGCCTGACCAGCGGCGGAACTCGGATTCCACCGAAGGCAGCAAGCACTTTATTGACCTGGAATATTATGGCGATTCCGGCGCTTATAAGCTGCCGCTGAAATGGGAGGAAGCGATAAAGGTATACCCCGCCGATACGATAATCAAATACGGTTATGTGCCTTACCATATTGTGACGATAAAGGAAAAGCTGACCGAGGCTTTCCGCTCCAGGAACAGGGATAGCATTCTTTTCTACGCGGCCGACCTGGGTCATTATATTGCCGATGCGCATGTGCCGCTGCATACTTCGCTCAATTACGACGGGCAGCTGACCAACCAGCGCGGGCTTCATGATCTCTGGGAAACGTCGGTGCCCGAGATAGTTTTCGACGAGTACACGTTAAAGGACAACCACAAGGCGCAATACCTGGCCGACCCGGCCCTGGCAGCCTGGACCATTGTGCGTGAATCGCATGCCCTGCTGCCCGATGTATTTGCTACGGAGATAGAGGTATCAAAGAACTTCACCGATTCTACCAAGTACCGCTGGCAGGAACGCTGGGGCCGCAATCGCCGTTTCTATAGCACCGATTTTGCCAGGGAGTACAGCAAGGCGCTGGGCAATACCATCAACCAGCAGCTTCTGCGGTCGGCCGAGCGCATCGCCGATTTCTGGTATACGGCCTGGGTAGATGCCGGGAAACCTGATCTCTCGGGTATCAATACCAAGCCTGCCAGCAAAAAGGATATGAAAAAAGAATGGAAAGCTTACCGCAAGGGGCAGCTGCAGCAAAAGGGCTGGCTCATCTCGCGCAAGCCGCAGGCCGACGATTAAAGCCAGTGAAAGGTAAAGCATAGCCTCCGGGCGGCTTTGCATGCAGGCTCTTATTGATATTGAGCTGCAATAGCCCGTGCAACGCGTTCTCCATCCATTGCTGCGCTTACGATGCCGCCGGCGTAGCCTGCCCCTTCAGCGCAGGGGTAAAGGTTGCCAAGTTGCGGGTGCTGCAGGCTAATGCTATCGCGCGGTATGCGTACCGGCGAGGAGGTTCTCGACTCGGTGGCCACCACCACGGCTTCATTGGTAAAATAGCCGCGCATTTTTTTTCCAAAATCTATAAAAGCCTGTTGCAGGCTTGTGCAGATAAAAGGAGGCAGCACCTGCTGCAGCGAAAAAGATCGTATGCCAGGCAGGTAAGAGCAATCAGGCAGGGAGGAAGATTGGATATTGCGCGTAAAATCGACCAGCCGCTGTGCCGGCGCTACGAACTTACCGCCGCCAGCTGTAAAGGCCTGCCGTTCTACCTGTTGCTGGAAGCGCATCAGGGCCAGCGGGTCATGCTGCCGGCCGGGTTCCTTCATCCAGCTCAGCGCATCTTTCAGCTCTACCTGCACCACGATGCCGCTGTTGGCATGCGGGTTATTTCTCCTGGAAGGCGACCAGCCGTTCACTACCAGCTCGCCGGGGCTGGTGGCGGCGGGAGCGATAATGCCACCCGGGCACATGCAGAAGGAGAAGACGCCCTTGCCATTTACCTGCTGCACCAGGCTGTAGGCTGCGGGCGGCAGCAGCGGATCGCGGGTGGCACAATGATATTGCGCGGTATCGATAAGCGATTGCGGGTGCTCTACCCGCACACCCAGGGCAAAAGGCTTGGCCTCGATGGTTATCTTTTTATCAAATAAAAGCTGGAATATATCCCTTGCCGAGTGACCGGTGGCCAGTATTACATGATCGGCCTGGAAGAGATCGCCGGCGGCCGTGCGTACGCCGGTAATGCGGTCCTTATCGATAATGAAGTCCGTTACTTTTTTTTCGAACAGGAAAAGTCCCCCGCAATCGAGCACCTGCCGGCGCATGGCCGTCATGATATGCGGCAGCTTGTTGGTGCCGATATGTGGATGGGCCTGGTAAAGGATATGCTCCTCTGCTCCAAAGCGCACAAAAAGCTGGAGAATACGGTTCACATCGCCACGTTTGGAGCTGCGGGTATATAGCTTGCCGTCGCTGTAAGTGCCGGCGCCTCCTTCACCAAAGCAATAGTTGCTTTCAGGATTTACCTCGCCTTCTTTATTGAGACGGGCCAGGTCCCTGCGGCGGGCGCGCACATCCTTGCCTCTTTCAAGTATGATGGGCTGTATGCCTTCTTCCAGCAGCTTCAGCGCAGCAAAAAGACCGGCAGGCCCTGCCCCGATGATGATCACCCTGCGCCTGGCATGGCGCACGTCCTTAAAGGCAAAGTGTGGCAGTTGCCTGGGCTCGTACGGCTCGCGCAGGTAAGCATCTACGGTAAGATGTATATAAGCCTGTTTTCCCCTGGCATCGATAGAGCTTTTGACAATGGTAAAGCCGGATACCTGCTTTTCAGGAAGGCCCTCTGTTTGGGCGATATACTGCCTGATCACAGCCTGGTCGGCCGCTTCAGAAGGGAGCAGTTTAAGACGGATCTGTTTCGGCATGACTGGCCGGGTTTTTATCCCGGAAGCCGCAAAACTACTGAACATTCTTTAACCGCTTGCGCGTCGGCTATGCCAATAAAAAAAGCCGGCTATCAGCCGGCTTTTTAAGTAGCTGGAAATAATATCAATAATAGTTCAGGGTCAGCTCTACGCGACGGTTCTTTTGACGACCGGCCGCGGTCTTGTTGTCGGCGATCGGGCTGTCCTGGCCATGACCGGCTGAAGTGATGCGGCTTTCATCGATGCCTTTAGAGATGAAATATGCTTTTACGGCAGCAGCACGGTTCTCGCTCAGCACCTGGTTCTTTTCCGCAGTACCGGTGTTATCGGTATGACCATCGATAGCCAGCTTCATATCAGGATTGTCCTGCAGTATTTTCGCTACCTCGTTAAGTCCTTTGTTGGAAGAAGCAGCCAGCTTGGCGCTACCGGTAGCGAACAGGATACGGTCAGCCGCTACGCTTACCTTCTTTCTCACTTCTTCTTGGATCTCGGGGCAGCCGTGGTTGGCTACAGTGCCGGCCAGGTAAGGACACCTGTCCTCTTCGTCGTTCACGCCATCATTGTCGGAGTCAGGAATAGGGCAGCCCTGGTAGCGGGCCAGGCCTGGAACAGTGGGGCATTTATCTTCCTCGTCATTGATACCGTCTTTATCCGTATCAGGGATAGGGCAGCCCTGGTATTTGGCAACGCCTGGAACGGTAGGGCATTTATCTTCTTCATCATTGATGCCATCCTTATCAGTATCAGGGATAGGGCAGCCATCGTACTTGGCCAGGCCGGGAACGGTAGGGCATTTGTCGAGCTCGTCAATGATGCCGTCGTTATCGGTGTCTACCGGTGGAGGCACTACCACTACTTTGGGAGCCGGTTTTGTCAGCCTGCCCAGTTTTACATTAAAGGTACCCTGCACAGCCTGGTTGTAGGCAGTATGCGCGGCAGGGTCAAGGCTTACGTCATGCACCCCGTGGATATAACGGGCCATGAAGGATATACGACGGGTGATGGCAGCTTCAAGACCGCCGGTATAGGCAAAGTCGAAATCGCGTGTCTGGTCGGTAACAGTGGTAGCATAGCCACCTTCCTTAAACAGCCTTCTGCCGCGGAACAGCACGTCTCCCTGTACGCCGCCCAGGAGATGCCAGCTCTTGGCAAACCTGACCTTGGCCAGCAGGGGAACGGAGAAATAGTTAAAGCGATGGCGTTCGTTGCCCTGGGCAGTATAAACATCGGAGCCAAGGGCAGAGTAAAGAAATTCAGGTTGGAGGGAAACAGCTTTCAGCAGAGGGATCTCTACAAAGAGACCACCGGCAAAACCCAGCTTGGTCCAGGTAGGATCGAAATCAGTATAAGAAACCGGAGTACGGAAAGTGCTGAGGTTAGCGCCTGCTTTGAAGCCGGCAGCGACCTTTCCTTTTTCATATTGTGCAAAAATGGTAGTACAGCTCAAAAGCATCGCTACCAAAGTGGCAGATGATTTTCTCATGTCAGTCTTTAGTTTAGTGATGGGCAAAAGTAATAATTATTGGTTAATCAAAGGGTTTTAAATAAAGGTAAAGGATAAGCCGTTTGAAAGCCTTACCTGTGGCCTGTTTCAGCATGCCTGGCAACAAACGGGCCATTGGGCATAGCGGGCGGGAATGGTTGCCGGGCCTGGGATAGCTCGCTTTACGCCTGGCTGGTCAAAACATAATTTTATGCTGTTTTGTTTTTGATTTTTCCAAATTTTTGGGAGTAAAAATCGAAAAAAATGATTCTGTTTCAAAAGCAAAAAAAACAGCCGGAATAAATTTTTTTTTATCAGAGAAATGTAGATATTCGCCTCCCTGTCCAAATTTTTTTATTGACATAGTGTGAAGAATTTTTCTGGACTTTTTTTACAACTACCAAGTATACCGATTATAAACTGCCTTTTGACAGATGGAGAAAAACGCTGAAAAAATCTGGACGAATTGCTTAAAGATCATCAAGGATATTGTTGAGTGGCAGCATTACAAAACATGGTTTGAACCGATAAAAGCGATCTCTGTAAAGAATAATGTTTTAGTGATCCAGGTTCCCAGCCAGTTCTTTTTTGAATATCTTGAAGAGCATTATGTAAATTTATTGGCGAAGACGCTAAAGCGGGAATTAGGTAAGGAGGCCCGCCTTGAATATCGTATCATGGTCGACAGCGGCAATAGCAACAATAAGCCGCTTACGATGAATGTAACCGGTAATGGTTATAAAACCTATTCCAATAATGAAATGGATTTTCCGCTGGTCATAAATAATCCTGTCAAGAACCCGTTCGTTATCCCGGGTCTGAAAAAAATGCAGATCGACCCGCAGCTGAACCATATATATACATTTGATGCTTTTATAGAAGGCGACTGCAACCGGGTAGCCCGCCGCGCCGGTAAAACGGTGGCAGAAAAACCCGGGGCCAACTCCTTTAATCCATTGGTCATATATGGAGGGGTAGGGTTAGGGAAGACCCACCTGGCCCAGGCCATCGGCAACGAGGTAAAGAAGGCCAATCCCAATAAGGTGGTATTGTACGTGAGCTCCGAGAAGTTCATCAACCAGTTCATGGATCACAGCCGCAACAATGCTATTAATGATTTTATTCATTTCTACCAGCTGATAGATGTATTGATCATCGATGACGTGCAGTTCTTCAGCAAGGCCGAAAAATCGCAGGACGCCTTCTTCGCGATCTTTAACCACCTGCACCAGTCTGGTAAACAATTAATTCTGACTTCCGACAAGCCGCCTAAGGATATGGAAGGCGTGCAGGAGCGCCTGCTCAGCCGTTTTCGCTGGGGCCTGAGCGCAGACCTGCAGATACCGGATTACGATACCCGCATCGAGATACTGGAGCGTAAGATGAAGGCCGATGGCCTGGAGATGCCGAAGGAAGTAGTAAAATATATCGCCTATAATATTAACAGCAATGTGAGGGAACTGGAAGGCGCCCTGATATCACTGTTGGCACAATCTTCGCTAAACAGAAGAGAAATAGATTTAGATTTAGCTAAGAAAGTGTTGCGTAACTTTATCAAATCGACCAGCAAAGAGATCACCATCGATACCATCCAGAAAATGGTGTGTGATTATTTTGATGTAGCTTACGACAAGCTTCTCCAGAAAACACGTAAGCGGGAGATAGTGCAGGCCCGCCAGATCACGATGTACCTGGCCAAGGCGTTTACTAAAAATTCGCTAAAGACGATTGGGGAGCATTTTGGCGGCCGCGATCATACTACGGTGATCCATTCATGCCAGACGGTGAAAGACCTGATGGATACGGATACGGTGTTTCGTGAAAACGTGCTGGAGCTGCAGCAGAAAGTACAATTGGCAGCCATGTAATAAAATAATGGCTGAGGATAAACGGAGTAGTCCCGGGTTCAGTAAAACGAGAGTTTTTTGAATTTGGGACTTCTTTTTTGGGTAATGTTAGGGGTAATCTTTATTTTTGCAGCCCCTTCAAAAGAGGGGAGCCGGTGAGGTGGATGAGTGGCTGAAATCAGTAGTTTGCTAAACTGCCGTACGGGTTAAACTGTACCGCGGGTTCGAATCCCGCCCTCACCGCCGGTGATCCGTTTTAGGCGGATATTTTTATAGGAAATTCCGGGATCCGGGAAGTAGCGCAGGCCGGTAGCGCACCTGGTTTGGGACCAGGGGGTCGCAGGTTCGAATCCTGTCTTCCCGACAGCACAGAAAGCTCATCATTTGATGGGCTTTTTTGTTAAGTATCCTGGTAACGCATCCCGACATGGGTCGGGAGGGTCGCAGGTTCGAATCCTGTCTTCCCGACAGCACAGAGAGCTCATCATTTGATGGGCTTTTTTGTTAGGCAAAATGGTAGCGTATCCCGACATGGGTCGGGAGGGTCGCAGGTTCGAATCCTGTCTTCCCGACTTGACGGGACAAAGTAGAAAAGTCTACTTTTGTCCCGTTTTTATTTTGTCGTAACTTATTGTTAATCAGGTTGATATACTGAATAAAATCATTACGCCGGGCGGTTCGAACTTTGCTTCCTTCAAAAACGACTTTTTCGGGATAAATTGAACCAACATCTTTTCTTATCTCAGATAAACAGCCATCTTTTAGTGCTTCCTTAATTTCAAAAACCCGCTTAACCCCTCGTTTAATAAGGATTTGAACATTGTCAACGTCGTTATTCAGCCGAGTCAATTGTGACTCCAGCGTTGATATTTTTGAACTGTACTGTGATTTCATATCACGGTAGTCATCGGGGTCTATTTGACGTGTCGCAAGAAGGTCCCTTGCGTGTGAAAGCCTATCTTCATAATCCTTTATTTGAAGCAGAATTTCCTTCTTTTCAAATTGAACTTCATTCGTCTTATCCAGGTATTCCTTCGTGATCAATTCCTGATAGAATGCCATGTCACCAATTTCAGGAACGAAGCTCGCAAGATCCCTCAAAATAGCATCGTTCACTATTTCTGCATTGGTTCTATGCTTACACGCACCAACACAATGGTAATAGGAATAGTATTTTGTACGACCTTTGGACTTACTTCCTGTTAATAACTTTTCACACTCAGGACAGATTAAAAAACCACGCATTGGAAAGTCATCCAGGGTTTTGACTTTTGGACGGTACTTTCTTCCACGTCCATCAAGAATATCCTGCACCTCGTAATACAACTCCTCTGATATAATGGCCCGATGTTGCCCTTTTACAAAGCGGCTTTCTTCATCCTTGAATTGAGGAATGAAAATCTTGCCGCAGTAAAGAGGATTCCGTATTACCTGCCAAAAAGCATTTTTGCTACATTTCAATCCTTTTTCCTTAGCCAGCTTCCATATCTGCTCTGTATTGAAGATCCCTTTTGCAATTTCTTCAAAAGCCCATCTTAGTATCGACGCATCAGGTTCCAGCGGAGCGATGTATTTTTTCCCATTTTCCTCAGTCTTATTTATGTAAGCTACAGGTGCAAGGCCCATATATCGGCCCTCTTTACGCGCCCTTCTCATGCCATAGAAAACATTCAAAGCACGCCTGTCATTCTCGACCTCCGGAGCAGCCAGGTAAAATGCCAGCATCATTTTGTTTTCCGGTATGGAAAGATCTAATGGTTGTTCTATCGCCTGTGGTTCCACACCAAGCCCTCGCAGTACATTAATCATCTGGTAAGCATCACCTGCATTACGACTGAACCGATCCCACTTAGTGAACAATATCAGATTAACATTGCTCTTTTTCTTTTTCAGACCTTGTATCAAGCTCTTCCATTGTGGCCTGTTGAAAGACTTTGCAGAATGATCTTCGTAAATAACGTTACGAATCATTATGGAATGGCTCTCGCAATATTTGCGCAGCATCTCTTCCTGATTCCTTTGGGAGTAACCCTTGTCTGCCTGTTCATCGGTACTTACCCGAATGTATAAATCAGCAATATATACCATGACCTATAATTTAATTGCTCTTTGGGGGTTGGTTACATACCCTCAAAAATTGTTCAGTTGCTAAATCTCGAAATTCACTACTACCAACGCAGAAACAAAAATCTACATCATATTGCTCCTTGAAACGCTGCTCCTCTGATGCAAACAATGCAAAATTCCTTCCTATGCGAGACGCATCTACGCTTATCAGGAGCTGGACTCTTCCCAGGTTGTTGCTTAGATAAGCCTCTAATTCCTCCCAACCTTTTCGATTGAAATGGCTTCCCGATGAAACGTCCCAGAATACATTCACTAATTCAATATTGTTCTTCGAGCAATATTCTTCAATAGCCGCCTTTTGTCGAATAAGCGAATCGAAATTTGCCATCTCGATTTTTGCAGCCCGTAAATAGGACACCGCTCTTTTTCTAACATTTTTATCCATATCTTCTTAGTGTCTTTGTTTGGCACTAATTTACGTTATTTGGCCGACAGAAATAGTTGTTTAGCTGTAATAATTGATTACATGACTTAGCATAATGGGTTTTGAAAGCTTAATAAATTAATACGAGGAGGTTTACGCAAAAAAAAGCACCCCTTTCAGGATGCTTTAAATGATGATCAACAGAAATAGAACACTTTCGAGGTTCTTTTTGAAGATCAAATCATTATTTAAGATGATGATAGCTATAACTCAATGCTACGTTTACTTTTCCCATTAAAAAAACATTCCCATTAAAGGTTAGTTTATCGGGGTATATCATGTTTACGATAGCTCGCACATCTTCGTTATTTCCTTCTCCTAATATTTTGTCCAACCTCATGAGATCCTCCAGTCCTGATGAAAGAAGTCCGTCCAAACAAGGAACATTTGCGTTAAGGCTATCCACTTTTACATTCAACTGCTCGATTGTAGAACTGTATTGTGCTTTAAAATCGTTGTAATCTGATGCCTCTATCTTATCCGTCGCAAGAAGGTCCCTAATATGGGACATTCTTTTTTCATATTCATTTATCTGGCCCAAAAGCTGCTTTTTAGAAACCTGAATATCACTTGTCATTTCGTAATAGGTCTCACTCACTATCCGATGATAAATATCCAATATCTCCTTTTTGGGTACATATTTTTTTAACTCATCGTCAAAAGCCTTTGTTATCCTATCGGAATTGATCCGGTGCGAACATCCACGGTAACAATGGTAATACGTATAATGCCGACTTCTTCCCCTTGATTTACTTGCCGTCAGTAACTTTCCGCATTCAGGGCAGACCAGGAAGCCTTTTAAGGGAAATTCCCGCTGTGTCTCGATCTTTGGCCGGTATTTCCTACCACGTCCATCCAATACATCCTGTACACGATCAAACAATTCTTCTGATATAATAGCCTCATGCTGCCCCTCTACAAAATAGCTCTCCTCATCCTTAAACCTGGGGATGAAAATCTTCCCACAGTACAATGGATTCCTGATCAATTGCCAGAAGGCATTTTTGCTACACCTGAGACCTTTATCCTTTGCCTTTTTCCAGATCTGTGCAGTATTGAAAGCACCTTTGCCTATATGTTCAAAGGCCCATAAAAGAATTGATGCGTCAGGTTGTTTTGGAGCAATGTATTTATTGCCTGTCTCATCAACTTTGTTTTTATAACCCACCGGGGCAAGACCCATATAACGTCCTTCCTTCTTTGCCCGTCTCATTCCGTAAAACACGTTGAGGGCGCGACGGTCATTCTCCACTTCGGGCGCGGCAAGATAGAATGCCAGCATCATTTTATTCTCCGGTATAGACAAATCTAACGGTTGCTCAATTGCCTGCGGCTCAACGTTGAGGTCACGCAGCACATTTATCATTTGGTAGGCATCACCCGCATTGCGACTAAATCGGTCCCATTTTGTGAACAAAATCAGGTCAATCCGATTCCTGTTCTTTTTAAGTTGCTGGATAAGTTTCTTCCATTCCGGCCTGTTGAAAGATTTTGCAGAATGATCTTCATAAATAACGTTACGGATCTCGATAGAATGGTTGTCACAGTATTTCCGCAACATTTCCTCCTGGTTCCGTTGCGAATAACCCTTGTCAGCCTGCTCATCGGTACTTACACGGATATATAGATCAGCGATAGGTTCTCTATCCTTTTTCATCTCCCCAAATATTTTATGACCACAATCCTGGCCAGTTTTTTTAAAAACAATAACAGCTTTGCTGCTTCCTCATTGCTCATTCCCTTAGCCTCTCCGTTAAACAGTTTAAGGAGTTTTTCAGGTGTCATCTTGCTGTTTGAAAGACTGTTGTTCATCTTGTTCACTACTACTATAGACCAATTTTGGCGATTTAAAATTATCAAAGAGTTGTGGTCAATCTCCCCATGTGGCAGTGAGTGGAAGTGTTTGGCTATCTACGACACTTTCTGTTAGCCGTACTCATTTTTGCAATCGTTTATACCTCCTTTTAGTCCGCATTTACTGTGGTTAATTTTTAAATACACCATTTGAGTTAGGGGTAATTCATTTTCCAATAGAACCGGTAAAAAGGCAGCCAAGTTAAGGGGCGGCGGCGATGGCGTGCGCATAATGGCTGCGCTTCGCTTGCCACCCTTCGGGACTTATAGCACGCCCTTCGCCTTATTCCTCCCCTTGTTTGTCTGCTTTCTTTTTTCCGGTTTTTCTTTTGGAAAAATGATTTGCGAAGCGAAGCGGAGCAAAGCACAGCAGGAAAAGAGGGAAGCGAACGAAACAAAATGTAAAACTTTTAAAACGCAGAAATCATGAACATCACAGGAAGACTGACAGGGGATGCGGAAGTACGCACAACGTCAAACGGCAAACAGGTAGTAAACTTTTCGGTAGCGGTGAACGACAGCTACAAAAACAAACAGGGCGAACGAGTGGAGCAAACCGCCTTCTTCGACTGCTCATACTGGATAACCCCCAACGTAGCGAAGATGCTCACAAAAGGGCTACTGGTAGAACTCACAGGCAGAGTAAGTACAAGGGCGTGGGTAAGCAAGGACGGAGAGCCAAGAGCAGGGCTAAACTTCCATACCTCCAACATCAAACCGCTTGCAGGCGGCAAGAGAAGCGAAACGCCACAGGCTACCACGAAAGCGAACGCTGGCAACGCACAAGAGGACGACCTCCCATTCTAATCAACAATCAATCATTTTTCAAACAATCAAAATTTAAAACATCATGGCACATAATCTCAATTTCAACAGTAGCACAGGTGAATACAGTTTCTTCAGCGTACAGGAAAAAGCATGGCACGGCTTGGGGCAGATCGTACAGGACTATCCCACAAGCGAGCAAGCTATCCGATATGCAGGGCTTGATTACGAAGTCATCAAAAGTCCGCTGTTCACCAAAGGCTCAAACATCAAAGAAACTTCACAAGGTATCGTGATAGGAAACAACGAACTGGAGGTTCCCAACTACTTTGCCAACATCCGAAGCGACAATAATGCAGTATTGGGCGTAGTCGGTAAAGACTACCATATTGTACAAAACCGCGAAGCCTTCAATTTCTTTGACGCCATTGTAGACGGTGGCGATGGTATCCTGTATGAAACAGCAGGAGCATTGGGCAACGGTGAGCGCATATTCATTACGGCTAAACTACCCGACTATATCCGAGTAGGTAACGGTGATGATATTACGGAAAAATACATCTTCCTGACAACCTCCCACGATGGAAGCGGAAGCATTACGGCAGCGTTCACACCCATTCGCATCGTTTGCCAAAATACCCTTAATGCTTCGCTCCGCAACATGAGCAATGTGGTACGTATCAAACATACCGCAGGAGCCAAACAACGTTTGGAAAATGCGCACAAGGTAATGGGACTGGCGAACACCCTTAGCAACCAATTGCAGGATATTTTCAACAATTGGACAAAAGTAAGGGTAACAGACAGCGAAGTAAGGAAACTGATACAGCTTGCGCTTTGCCCCAACAAGGAAACCCTTGACCTGCTCAAAAAAGGTGCAGAGGATGAAGTTTCCACCGTGTTCAAAAATACCGTTGATGATGCCTTTGCCTATGCAATGATAAGCGATACACAGCAGATGGACACCACTAAAGGCACATTGTTCGGAGCCTACAATGCTGTGACTGGCTACTATCAGAACGTAAGAAATTACAAGGATGGTGAAGCCAAATTACAGAGCATCGTATTAGGTGGTACTGCACAGTTAAAGACCCAAAAAGCTTTTGAACTGTGTACCTCATTTGAAAAAATCGGTGCAGACGTTTTTGAACTCAATTAAGTAACCAAAGGCGACCGCCTGTAAAGGTGGTCGCCTTAAAAAACTTACAGATATGGTACTCGAAACCTTTATAGCAACCGTAAAACACGATAACGGCAAAATCCGGTTCAGGGTTGTATCACTAAGCGGAGAAAAAGGAGTAATCGAACAGATAACTGCGGCAGAGGGATGCCCTGAAAGAGCCATCGTTAAAATAAAAAAGATTGATAACGATAAAAAACGGTAAGGTATGAAAGCAAAATCAATAGACGAAGCGAAAAGTTACGCTAAAGCACAAAGCCTGAATAAAGATAACGAGGATGTGGCTATATATATCATTCATTGTAACCGCACAGCATCTTTCTATGTTGATACCGATGGTTTAATACGACTGTGGGAACAGCTAATCGGCTACTATATCAATGGGGTTTTTACTTCTGAATAATTACACTCATAACATTAAAAATTCAAAGCAGAATGAAAACGATTAGTATAAAGCTATACACCTTTTCCGAACTGGAAAAGGAAGCACAGGAGAAAGCAACGGAGCATTTTAGATACTTTAACACCGACCATAACTGGTGGGAAAGCGAATGCGAGGATTTTATAACTATCTGTTCATTAATTGGCATCCATATAAGCCTGAAAGAGATTTATTTCAGAGGGTTTTATTCGCAGGGAGACGGGAGTTGTTTCATTTCAAAGATTGATGTATCTGCATTCATTAAAGGTATAGCGGAACAGGCTTGGAAAAGCTATGCCCCCACACTGGAGCTGAACATACAGCCATGCACCATTGACAGGCGTGTAATAAAACTTATCGAAAACAGGACGATAGAAATGCCAATGTGGACAGACAAACCCCACATGGGTTACTATGTAGCATATTATTCTGAAAGTTATTTACATGGGGATAGCGACAGGCAACACACTTTAATTGAGGCTGAAATCGAAAAACTGGACGTGTGGGTATTGCGGGCATTAGAGCAGTTAAACAACTATCTATACAAGTGCCTTGAATGTACTTATGATTATTTGATAAGCGATGAAGCCATACAAGAAGTCATAGAAGCGAACGAGTATCATTTTACGCCAAATGGAGTGCATACTGACTGGCTTTGTGATTATGCCGAATAAAAAATCAGCGACAATGAAACTATCTATAACAGATTTAAATGGCCACCCGATTGAAGTCGCAGACCTTGATAAAGCAATCAGGATAACAGGCGAATACAAAACGTACGGGCATGAGGACAAAAGTTTCTCCGAGTTGGACAAAAGGCAACGTGCCTATTGGACGGATATGCACGAGAAGCTAACGGCATTAAAAAACCGATTAAAGAACAACAAAATCATCAAAAAATGAACGCAAATTTTTTTAGTCAGATAGCAAAGATGGACATCACAGGTGATTTACATCTGATCATTTCAAAGGGTGCAGATGATACCCTTATTGTTTCCACACAATTGAACAATGAGCATTGCGGAGACGATGCAAAGAACTGCATAGTTCCGCTCAATCTAAAGGGAACAGCAGCGGAACTGGACGAGGGATATTTTGAGCGGATAGCCGCACCCATCGAAAAGGCTTCGGGCTTAATGGTGAATATGGAAGCCTTTTTAAAACAATTGGAGGAAGCGCAAAAGCAATCTGCGATGGAAAAGGAAAAAGCAGAGAAAGAACGCAGGGACAAGGAAGCAAGGGACAAGAAGTACAAAGAAGAGATGGCAAAGGCGGACGAACTGGAAAAAGAGGGCAAGCACCGTGAAGCGTGGATGAAAGTACCCGACCCTACCGAATACCCTGACCATGCCGAAGCGATACGCAAACGCAAATCACAATTGTCCGACAAGTTCGCATCACCGAGCCTTTTCGGAGCAGAGTAAAAAAAATTGTTCAACGCCAAAATTCAGTAACCATGTTATTAGCAACACAGTTAGAACGCATATTCCTGTTTGAAGACAAAGAGCAGGAAATCAGATTGACAGACCCCGAACCGAAATGGAGCGTACAGGCGGTATTGAATTTCTATTCCAATACCTATCCAATACTCACCACTGCAAAAATATCCGCACCTGTTATCAGGGAAGATACAGTGCAGTATCGCTTTGAGAGTGTAATGGGTACGAAAGGTTAAACGCAAAAAATATAAAACGATGACTTATGCAACAACATATCATATCGGGTACGATACGCATACCCAAAGAGCCAAAGCAAAGACGGTTGCACCGCCAGTTGAACGAATTTACCAACTGGATGAATCGCCCAAAGGACGCAGGCGAAATACAAAAGGACAAACGGCAGTCTGTACCGATAACCATGTTGCCAATGGTTTTCTAAGGACTTCATTTCTTCCGAAACTGAACGAAACGGAAACGGTACAGGCTTGCAGGAAATCTGCAAAAACGGAGAGGGATTTTTATAAGTCCCTTTCCCGACTTGCCGGGCATTACTGCATAGAGCCTATGCCAACGCAGTCCTATGGCTATCCGTACAATATCGCATTGGCATTGTGGGACACGCAGGAACAGTTGAGCAAAAAAGTGAGGGATTGGGAAGAAATCAAACTCTTACAGGATAGCAGGAAAACGTATTTGACGAGCGAGGAACGATACAATACAGGTTCTACACTGTTCTATATCCCTGTAGTTCCTTTGTACCGGATGCTCAGAGACCCCAAAAGAAAACATACCGCACAGCTTTTATTATCGGTCTGTACCTACCTCTATCATGTAGTGGATATACCGTATTACAGGCAGGAAAATAGTTTCCTGTACTGGCAGTATGAAATGCTGAAGGAATGGGTAGTTAGCGATGAATATACAGACGAAATGAGTAGCTACCTAAGCGAATTGGAACAGGCTGAATGGATTGGCGACCGCATGGAACAGAAGATTTTCCACCGTGCCAACCTGACCTTTTTTAAAGAGCGTCTGACCCGATTTAAAAGCACAGATGCGTTAGACCTCGATTGTCTGACACTTGCCCAGGAAGCGTTTGAACTATACCAACAATACCCTAATGAAAACGTATTTCGCAATGCCCGACCCAATGGCGAAGCCGAAGAAGACGACATGGAATATGTTGTCACAATGGACAAGTATGTTTCCTTTTGTGCCGATGGCAAAGGCTGGCTGAATGAAAATTTGGAGCAATGCGTAAATACGGATTTACAGGAATACGGGCAAATGGAAGAACCTGTTATTCTCAAATGCTTTGATGGAAGCGATATAACAGGAAATAACCTTGATTTTGAGAACCGCCTGTTTACCCTCATGGAAGAACTGGCATACCTACTTAGCAACATTTAAAGACGGAAATCATGAACGATATAACAGCAAACTTCGGAACACTTTACCACCCCAAATCCGCTTTGGTATTCTATCAAACGAAGGGAACGAATACAGACACCTATGTAGAATACTTCGACATGGATAGTAACGGTACACCGATCAATGCGCATCCATTGACAATAAGAGAAGCCAACCAATTGGCAAAAGCATTGAAGACGGCAAAGGAAGAAAAAGAACCCTGCCTGAAAATTGACGGCATTTTAGGTAACCACATTTTGCATCTTGACCCGCAAAAAGGCATGGCTATATGGTTTACCAAAGCCACGCAAAGGGAATTGCACTTTACGGAAAAGTTGGGGATTCCCAAAGGAACAGCCAATGTACCGCCCATGTTGTGGGTGGCAGGAAGGAACAGCCTTTGCGTTTTTGCATTGGGCAATAACCGCAGACCCACCGCACGTACAACGCTCTATAATGCCCCATTTTTTAATGTGTACGAAGATGGAAACGTATGTATGGGAACGGTAGATGTGCGTATTAAGAACACCTCATCACTGGAGGAGTTTATCACTGCATGGGAAGGCTATTTCTTTAATTCCTATTTCAGCCATCTGATGCAGGACTACAATCCGGTTAACGGCAATTGCGTAAGCCTTTGGGAGCATCTTATCGCAACTGGAGACGTATTCCCGAAGGACGTACTAAAAAAGAGTAACATCACCTTAAATGATTTTTTATAATGAATACAGATAAAATAAAAGTCCATTTTACGGACAGTGATTTAATAAATGCCACTAATCCCGTAACAATAAACCTTGTCGGTGCAGGTGGTACAGGCTCCAAAGTTCTTACAGCCTTGTTGGAAATGAACCATAGCCTTACATCTTTGGGACACGCAGGTTTACACGTTCGTTTATGGGATGACGATATTGTAACAGATGCCAATTTGGGGCGACAGCGTTTTGCAGCATGTGAAACAGGGTTGTACAAATCCGTAACCCTGATCAATCGGGCAAACCGTTGCGAGGGTACAAACTGGAAAGCCGAAAACCGAAAATTTGAAAGGGATAATTTGGGCAGAATGCCCGAACATGCAGGAGCAAGTATTTTCATTACCTGCGTGGATAGTGTAAAGACAAGATTTGAAATAGCCGATATATTGAAAAGGCTCAACAGCGGTCGCTATTACACGAACCGCCCAAGCTACTGGCTCGACTTTGGGAACAGCCAGTACACCGGACAAGTTATACTATCTACAATAGGAAATATCCGACAACCAAACTCACAGAAATATGAAACGGTAGCGAACCTTCCCTTTGTTACCGAAGAATTTGGCGACTTGCTGAAGCGAGCCGAACAGCAAGACGACACACCAAGCTGTTCATTAGCGGAAGCATTGGAAAAGCAGGATTTGTACATAAACGGCTCACTTGCGCAAATGGGCTGTTCGCTGTTATGGAACCTTTTTCGCAAAGGGCTTATCCAATACAGGGGCTTTTTCCACAATATTGGAGAGTTCCGTACTCAACCCATTCCGATAACCTGACCTGAACCCCGATAGTTATCGGGGCGGGCAAAAAGACACCCCCTTCCGCTGATCGGGGCAGTCTTTTTGCTTGGAAGCGGTGCAACCCCTTGGTAAAATGCGCCTGCATCACCATCTCATTTCTGCATTTTACAAACAGGTTGCGGAGCCATTCGTGGGATATTCATTATCCCCTTGTTATTTTGGCGAACTTCTTTTCTTTCCGCATCAGCGGCCAAAGAAAAGAAGCAAAAGAACGCCGCTTTTATTGCCGACTGACAAGACTACTTTCTTTCATGAGGTGGCGAAAAAGAAAGTAGCAAAGAAACCTAAGATTGTGATCGAGGTTTAAAATAGTCCTTTACCACTTGGCATATACCAGCACTGAAATAACGTCCCCCACCGCAGATGACCCGGATGGCCTTTGTCAGTTCCAGGGGATCTGCTCCTTTAAGGATATATCCGTCGGCTCCATTCTGAAGCATTTGCACCACATCCTTTTCATCGTCGTTTATGCTGAACGCCAAAAATTTCAGAGGTGGATATTTTGCCCGTAGTGTTTTGACCGTCTCAAAGCCGTTCATAATCGGCATATTGACATCAACGATACACAGATCGGGAAGCATTTCACAGGCTTCTATTTTCATCATTGCCGCCTCGCCGTTTTCGGCTTCAAACACGGTTTCAAAACCTTTTTCTTCGAGAAACTGGCAGATACCCTCCCGAAGTAGATCGTGGTCATCTATGATGGCTATTTTTATTATTTTTTGTTCACTCATTACTTCCATTTTTATTTGAGTTAAAACGTCCCTTGTTAGCAGGGACATTGGGCATTTTGGTTGTGCGTATATCCCTCACGTTATGAGAAATTAACCAGTCGTAAAATCGCCCGACATCATCGGGGGTAAACCGTATCAATTCGCCATTTTTAAGGGAGATGATAAAAAGGTCGATACTGACCGTAAAAGCTGATAGCTCAGCGGCGGGAATGTTGAAGGCGGGATAGGTTTCGTTGCCAGTGTCCATATTTCTGTTTTTTTGGTTTAGTGGAGCACTGTACAAAAAAAAGAGCGCAGGCAACCACACTTACCGATACTGGGGCACTGGTATGCCTGTCTCCGAATAAGCGAGCGCCCACGCCATAGCATGAGCGTTCTTACTTATTGTCTCGGAGATATAAAAATTACCAGTTTTCAGTATCGAGACTTAAAGCAAAAACACTTTAAGAATTTCAATATATTTTCGCAAAGATACCAAAGTCCTCTTTATTATAAAAATGACGTATCATTGGAAGCATAATTTTGATCCAATGCCTGAAAATGTAAGCCATTGAGATGTTTTTTTTGGCACAAAAGAAAAGCCCCGAAAATCGGGGCTAAGATTGGTCATTTGTAATGGCCTGTTATTGGCTTGTTGTTTATTGAGGCTTGTAAGTAAGTTCTACCACTCCCGATCTAAAAACATTGGTACTGATTAGTTTCAGTCCTATACGGCTTTTCAAATCTTCAAACAAAGGTTTCCCGCTTCCCAAAACTACCGGATGTACCGATATTTTATAGATGTCAATAAGTCCCCAATTTATAAATGTCTTTATAAGGTTTGCGCCCCCGTACAGCCAAATATCTTTACCGCCTTGCTGTTTAATTTCTGCTACTTTATCGGCGGTATCTAAAGTGATGAAGGTCGCTTTTTCATCCGCCCTGGGCTGATGTGAAAAGACGAACTTGTTTTTTGAATGTATGCCCTTCCACATCATTTTTTCCGCCGGGCTTGTATTTTCATCCGGCTGATAATTGCCCCACGCATCATAACTCACCCTGCCATAAAAAATCGTGTCGATGCTTTCTATAAAAGCATCAAAGTTCATATCATCATCCATAATGCACCAGTCAATTTCTCCGTTTGCCCCTTCGATAAAACCATCCAAGCTAACTGCTAAATTTAAAATCACCTTTTTCATATCAATCCATTTTTAGCAAAATTAGGAATTGGTCTATGTTCAGACTTTGGAAAAAAGCGACAAAATTAAAGTTGGGACGGAGCAACGCCTGTGTTTCTTTTTATTTCATTGGCAAGGTGCGAATGGTCATAAAAACCACACTTAAAAGCAATATCCAATAAACTCCGCGCTTTGTCGGAATTTTTAATTAAGGACAAAGCATTTTGAAAACGTACAATATTTGAGTACTCTTTTGGCGTAACGCCTATATGTGTTTTGAAATTTCGCTCTAACCACCTTGCTGTAACGAAGTTTCTTTTGGCTATTTGTGCTATACTCAACTGACCGTTTGATTTATGAATATCCTCAATAACAGATTTCAATAATCCATTTTGGGTTTGTAGCCTGTCGGTAAAGAAAATGTTGAGATAATCGGTTGGATTTTTAATAAGTTTTTCAATGCTAAATGAATTTGATTTTTCAAATTCAACGGTCTTGCCAGTCAGCTCATTTTGTGCGACAAAGCTGTAAAAATTTGAAAAAGTCGCTGGTTTCAGGCATACCCCCAACAAGTGGGTATCGGCTTCAATGAAACTGTCTTTGAAGGAAGTCATCATTCCCACGGCATACGTTTTACCGAAGTCCATACGAACCGCTCCATTGTCAGTAATGCAAGCATTTCCTAAATTGACAACCAGTCCCGGACACCCGTCCGGGAAATTCCGTTGCCATTGGTTATCGGTATCATCACCTTTTAATTCCCAAAAGGAATGGATGTATGGCTCCAATGTTATACAAGGTTTTAATTCTCTATATTTCACTATCCTGTGGTATCGTTTAGTTTTTGAAGCAAATTGGAATGCTCATCGCGGGTTTTGTATTTCTATATTTTGGGATGCCTTTTCTTTTGCCTTTTTCTGTCTCGAATAGCTCCATAAGAATAGTACTCCAAAAATTATCAACGCATAGGCTATCCATTTGCCAACCCGTTCAATAAACTTAATGGCAACCGACTTTTCATAAGATGAAAAGCCCTCAGCTCCGGTCGGACTGCGCCGGTAAAATTTCCTCCGATTAATCCAGTATCGCAAACCTAACCCTAACACCAGCGCTATGATACCCAACACCAATGACGCAATCATATTCTAAATCTTTAAAATTTCTACGTATAAATTTAAGAAAATTAATTGCGATTTTCTGTTCCAAATGTATTCCATTACAAAACATTCCGTTGAGTTCGGTTACTCCGAACAAGCGCAAGACAAAATCCTGCAAACAACAATAGTCCCCGATCATAAATACTTCGGGAACTATTGTTCAATTTTTAGGCCCCTAAATTTTAGTCGCTACTATTGAATTGAAAGCTCACTTGCTTTTCATTACCGAAATTATCCGAAATCCAGATATCAAAGGATTGTGATACCGTGGAAGCCGAAGTATAATACAGCCTGAACTGTGTTTGCGGTAGTGCGTATAGATCATTGGGCAGGTATGGAGTTTCATTATAGTACCGTAAGGCTCCTATACCATCGTACTGAAAGTAACGGATGTAATACTGTGCGTCACTGAAGTTGCCCGCACGTTGTATGGTAATTCTTATCTCAACGGTCTGTCCGCTTTCTACATCTGCCGGTACTGGCATTACCGTTACTTCAAAGGGATAGTTTTGTTGTATATCCAGTTCATTCTTATCGCAGGATGATAATGCTATACTACTTGCTATGACCATAACAAGCATCCATAAAAATTTGCTTTTATTCAATAATCTTTTCATTGTTGTTCTTTTTTAAAAATTAAACCTTAGCCCTATTCCTGCCGACGGGCGGAACTGTTTTAAATCCGTTCCCCATACTGCTTTGGTACGCCCTTGCAGGAGCAATACAAAACGGTCGGACAGGTATGTTTCCAAAGACAAACGTCCCCCGGCTCCGTAAACGAAATTGTCGTTATCCAGGATGGTTGCCCCGTCGTACAGCGTTGCCTTACTTCGATTAACGGTTTCATAACCTGCAACAGCGGTTAAGCCTGCGTTCAGGGTGATGCTCTTTCTTGCATTGCCCAACACCTGAAGACTGTAACCCATTTCGCCCGTATAGGCTTCCAATGGGATCTGCAAATCCCTGTAATCTGCAAACTGGTGGGTGTACTCCGCCGCCCATATCCAGTAATTGCCGTTCTTTCCGTTAACCGTCAAGGTTAAATTCAGGTAGTAGTTTTTGTCCGCGTCTTTGGACAATAAGCCTGCATTTACTTCCAGCCCCTTTTGTTTGGGGAGCATACGCTGTGCCTGCACTGTCGTAATGCTTATCATGGTAAGCATTACGACAAAAATGTATTTTCTCATTATTCTTATTTTGGGGATTAATTGATTTTTAAGTGCATATCCCTTATGGGCCTCGCATGTACCAGGTCGGCGTTTTCCACTTGCAACACCTGCTGCCGTCCGCCATTCTTTTCAAAAATTTCGATAATCAATACCTTGTCATCGGTCATGGTAAACTGGTCGAGCAGGAAAACGTTTTGCTCAACCGTGTTACCCCCAATTTCACCCAGTGGTTTGTACATACGCAACGGGGTCAGTGGCTTTTCCTGCACTACGGTACGTTTTGCCACTTTCTTATCCACCACCTTAAAATTTACGAAGTCAATCTGAAAAGTCACATTGCTTTTGTTGCGCAACTCCGTATGGAAATAAAACTTACCGTTTTGAATATAGATGCCCTTTAATAAAAACTGGATGCCGTAGCTTTTTGCGCCGATATGCTTTACAATCCTTTTGTTCCTTTTGTAAATGGTTTCCATAAGCAACCCCGCCAGTGATGGTAAATTATTGCCTAATTCCTCAAACAGTACATCGTTGCCGTTTTCTCTGTCCGAAGCCTTTTGCATCGTCAGCAGATCATAATTGAGGGTTGCAGGAGAGGCACTGTAAAAGACGTTGAAGTTATAGAAACGCCCGTCATCGGTAATCACCGAAAAATTGGTTTCTTCGTCAAAGTCCCTAACGGCAGCCTTTACACGCAGTACGTTTTTTGCATCCTCTGCCTCGCCACTAATCAGGTATTCACTGCCTAAATCAACGTAACGGATTGCTGCGGGGAATATTAAATGGGAAGTCTTGTTATAAGTTACCTGCATCTGATAAGGTTCAATCTTACCCAAATCCAGTTTAGTTGTCTTGGATGCGATTTGCTGTGCTTGGATGTTTGTATTAAAGGCTATAAAACAAAACATTGCCATGAGGCTTTTAAATATTGCTTTCATTTTTCTTTCTGATTTTTAACGTTCAACATTAATTTTTTGAAACAAGGAAAAGTTGATGACCGGCTTTGACGGTTACTTTCGGTGTTCTCACTTTTTTGGAGAAGTAACCCGCTATGCCCTGCACCACGCCACGGCTCAAATCGCCTGCCGCCTGCTGTCCTGCGGAACGGGTCATCATGATGGATGTGCCGGAGGTTTGGCTCATGTTGGAAGCGATTTCCGCGAGCGCATTCATTTCAGGAGAATATGGAACATAAAGTCCTTGTTGCCCGTCAAGGTCATAGATGGTTATATCCACCGGAATGATATTGCCTCCCACTTCGATAGAAGTAACCTTTAGCTGTAATCTTCCATTCTGGAATTTGGCATTCGCCGTGATCATCGTTCCTTGTGGAATAGTGCGGTTTGGCGTTTTGGCTGACTCCAGTAGCCGGAGGCGTACGCCGCTCCTGTCGATCACTGTTTGTGTCTCCTGTACTACCGCACGGATGCTGTTTTTGGGCTGTACAACCTGTTCATTTGATCCCGCTGTATAAAAGCCCCGGTTCCTGTTCTCATTCCAGCTTGCAAGGAAAGCACTGTCAGTCGGCTCTCTATAAAGTGTGGATATGGTATTTTTCCTGGCGGGAGTAAATGCTACAAACTGTTCCCTCTCTGTGGCCTTAGCTGAAACGGAACCCGCAGAATCAACTATTCCTTGTTGTGTGGGATTGTTCATGCCTGAAGGCAGATAGCGTGAAGCCATCTCATAAGATTTTTCCATCAGGTCCAGTTGATCCTGCACCGTAGAGGTCGGAGGCACATTCTTTTCTGCCAATTGTTCTTTCAGTTCTTCGACCTGCTTACGAAGTTCCTGTGTCGCATAATTGTCATCCTGATAGAACGAACTGAGGGTGCTCTGTGCATTGCGGTAACTATTCAGGGCAGGATTACCCGATTTCCTTTTGCCATCTCCATAGCCAGTATCTTCTCCAAAGCCTTCATCCGGCTGCTCCACCTCCCCATCAGTTGCACTGTCACTGTTCCAATAGTCAGAAAGCGAAGTCAGCGCATCGCGCTTTTCCTGCATTTTCTTTTCGAGCATCTCCTGTTCGTAAGCCTTTTGTTTATCCGATTGAAGTCCTGCATCGGTTGCCTGCGGCACGGCATCGTTCAAACCAATATCCTCTACTTTTTTCTTGTCGGAAGAAGGTTTAAAGATCAGGTACATGCAACCGAGAAACACAATACCCATCAGGATAAAAATGATCGGCTTTTTAAGTTTTTCAGCCTTTTTCTGCGCACTCTCTTTAGGTGCGTCTGTACCAGTTTTCTGATCATCTTCATCGACCAGAAAACTCACTCTTTTGCTTTCATTATCTTTCATACATTTTATTTTTTAGAATTTTTGAAATACTGTCCTGCGATTGAGCCGAGGACTTATTTTGCTTGATAACCGGGTTCTCGATATGCTCAATGTTTATTCCCTCATTGGATTTCCCTACGTCATAACATACTTTAACGAGGACGATGATGGACAGTAACGCATAGCCAGCGAAGAGCAACAACATATATCGGTGTTGTTTTTTCCAGGGCAACTCACGCCACCGTTCATCGAGCCTATCGATCCGGCTATTGATGATTGTTCTTAAATTTTTCATTCCGTAACTATTGTTGCGATTTATATCCTTCGCCCGGTGCGGGAAACAACTTTTTGTGTAGCCGCATCACTGACCATAGCAATGGCCTCTGTTGATTTTGGTGCAGCAATCGTAGACAGGTTTGTTAACTCCGTTCTTTTCAACGGTTGACCGAAGCGATCTTTTTTCGTGACCTCCATTTTTCGGAGGTTAAATTTTCCGTTCCGGTATTGTACCCACATGCTGCATTCAACCCGCGCTTTGTCTTCACCCGACCATTGCAGATAGCCCGTTAACAACAACACTGGCTTCGGTACGCCCGCAGCACCTTTGCGGCAGTTGTTCAGGTATCCGCCAATACTTTCTTTCAGCTTCCCGGCATACGCACCCTGCGTATGGAAATACCCATTGTATCCTTTGTCAGTAAGAATTTTTGTAAACGAGTTCAAATCTGATAATGCTTCCATAAGATTGTTTTTAGCGATCAATAACTTCCACATCCTTGTTTTCCAGCACTGAGAATTTCTCAATGTTGAAGCCTTGTGGATTGTTGTCGGATCGAACAGAGTTGACCAGATAGCAGGAGGTGACCAGGCTGCGCCTTGTTACATTGCTTGAACGGATGATAAACTGTTTGGCATAAGTTCTTACGGCATAGGGGTAGTTATCAAAATTGCAGACTACACTGTCCACTTCGATGCGTTGCTGTACGTTGCCTGATATGATCCGGTTGTAATAACCCTTTTCCGCAAGATCCTTGTAATAATCAAAGGTGCTTTTATCGGCAAGGTTGAACGCCCGTTTCATATTGCTTTCGATGGCATTTTTGTCCGGTGCCAGCGTAAAGAACAGTTCATGAAAACGGCGTACATGCTCACGGGCTTCCACCGGTCTGTTAATACTTGCATCCTGCGAGAGCGCCAGCATCAATGACTTTCCGTTGTCAAGTACATAAACCTTTTGCCGTTGCAACTCCGAAAAGCGGTAGGATTGCCAAACGGCATATCCCACCACGCTGATGCAGAGCACGGCAAATACAATAGCATATAGCCTGATTTGCCTGAAACTGTTTTCAATGTTTCTTAAAGTCTTAAATTCCATTTTTATTAATGATTAATTATTTGTTCAATAACCTGCCGCCAATATTACCTGCTACGGCCCCCGTACCGGCACCTGCGATATTGCCTGTTTTTCTCGCTGCCCGATCTATATTTTGTGTAAAATGGCCTGCACCACCAGCCTGGATTACCCAACCCGCTACGGTTGGAATGGTGAAGTAGCCCACAATACCAATCAACATGAATATGACATACACCGTGTTGGAGGTATCGGGTATATAGGTGGGATCAGCCAGCATCTCGATGTCCCGCTCCAGTATAAGCGACTGAATTTTGGCGAGCATGGAGCTGAACATATCGGCGATAGGCAACCACAGATACACGCTGATATATCGGGTGAGCCATTGCGTAAGGGTAGAATGGAAGCCATCCCACACCGATATGGCAAAAGCTATAGGCCCTAATATGGACAGCACAATGAGGAAGAACGTTCGTATAGTGTCAATGACCAATGCCGCCGCCTGGAAAAGCATTTCCAGCAATTCCCGGAACCAGTCGCGGATACTTTTCTTTAGATCGTACATTCCCCTTTCCATGTACATACCCGACATCGTTACCAGATTGGAAGGTGACCAACCCAGTTCGTCCAGCTTTTTATCAAACTCTTCGTCCGATACCAGATAGGCGGTTTCGGGATTACGAAGCATTGCCTCCCTTTCCAACAGGTCTTTTTGCTCTTGCAGCTTATTCAGGTCAAGTACCTGGTTTTCCAGCATGGCATTTGTGCCTTTCACCACCGGGCTTAATACCGCATTGATAGTCCCCAGCACAATCGTTGGGAAGAACATTATGCAAAGCCCGATGGCAAAAGGTCTTAAAAGAGGAAATACGTCTATCGGTTCTGCCCGGCTCAACGCCTGCCATACCTTTAGAGCAACATAGAACAGTGCGCCCAATCCGGCTATACCTTTTGCCACTGCCGCCATATCTGCCGATAACGGCACCATCTCATCATACAGTGAGCGCAGGAGTTCATGAAGATTATCCCATTCCATAACTTACCAGTATTTTTGTTCAGCAGTACCATACAGCTCCAGCACCCTTTTGGTATTGTTCTGTTTTTTTGCCCGCAGAATGCTCACTGAAATATTCTTGTTGGTATAGTAGCGAACAAGACTGTGATAGTCTTTTACTTCCTTGTACACACGGTCGATGACATCCATGCGCTCCTTGTCGTTCAGTGAGAGTCCATTGGAAGAAACAATCTGCTTCAGCTCCTTCAGCAGTTCGGTACTTTCGTTCAATAATGTGGAATAGCCGTTGGCAATAGCGGAAAGTTCCTGCGGTGAGAAGTTGGGATCATTCATCATTTTTCCGAAATTCTTTACATACATTTCGGAAACATCACCCACCAGTAGAACGGTCTGTTGTACCTTACGTGCATCTTTGACAAGGTTGTTCACGGCTTTGAGTTTGTCGTAATATTCCTTGCCCTGGTCATAGACCTTTTTTACTTCGTTGAAATTCTTTACCACATTGGACACAGTGGATGAGGTCTGTACAATTTCGTTGGCACTGTTGAGAATGCCGGAAATCAAATTTCCGGGGTCAGTTACCACAAATTGTGCTTTTGCGGAAGGTATTACAGCAAGCATAATTGCTGTACACACCATTAACATGATCTTTTTCATTGTTTCCTGATTTTTTTTAAATGATTAATAATTGTTTTCTTTTACAGGTGGAAGGCGTTATATTTTTCTGCCCTGTTTTCTACCTACTTCACGGGATTGTTTCTGTTGCAGATCATTAAGCCGGGTAAAGAAATCCTGTAGGCTTTGAGGTTGGGTTGCAGCAACATCCTTACATAGTTTTGCAAAATCCTGACTTTCCTTATCACCAGGATCGGCTTCAAATATTAGCGCCTTGTTGCTACCGATGGGCAGCGTGATTTTTTCTTTTTCCATCTATCCTGATTTTTTACATGATTTAAAAGTTGTCTGCTTTCTCACGTCTTTGTTGGGCAATTCGTTTGATAGCCATTTCTACATTGCCACCCAGTTCATGGGCGAGTTGCATCACTTCCATTTTTTCTGACTCCTCCGTGGTATAGGCGAGGTATTCTTCCAAACTCACTTCGGTAGCATATACAGCCGAGTGCGTGCCGCCCAGCCCGATCCAGACTTCCTTGTAAAGCCTGCTGGCATCATTGTTCATATTGATGGAAAGGATCTGGGATTTTTCTTTTTCGGTGAGACCAAGCATTGCCTGGATGTCATCGAATTTGTTCATGTATTTGCGCTGGTCTAATAAAATTTTACAGTCGCTATTGTTAATGATACTTTCCTTCACGATGGGAGACTGGATAATATCATCCACCTCCTGTGTCACGACGATGGCCTCGCCAAAAAATTTGCGGACGGTTTTGAATAAATATTTTATGTACTCCGCCATTCCCTCTTTCGCAATGGCTTTCCACGCTTCTTCGATCAATATGAGTTTACGCACGCCCTTTAGCCTGCGCATCTTATTGATGAATACCTCCATGATGATGATCGTTACGATGGGGAACAAAATTTTGTGATCCTTTATCGCATCGATTTCAAAGACTATGAAGCGCTTGGAAAGCAGGTCCAGTTGCTTATCGGAGTTCAATAAGTAATCATACTCACCACCTTTGTAATAAGGCTCCAGCACGTTGAGGAAGTTGGCAAGATCAAAGTCTTTTTCCCTTACTTTTTTTTCTTCCAGCACCTCCTGGTAATCGCCCTTTACATATTCATAGAAGCCATTAAAGGATGGGAAGTCCTCACGCTGTTTGATGCGCTCTATATAACCGCTAACAGCGTTGGACAACGCCACTTCTTCCGAACGCTTCGGGGGTTCATCATCACGCTTCCATAGCGTAAGGACCAGCGTTTTGATGCTTTCCCGTTTCTCAATGTCAAACACGCCATCATCTGTGTAAAATGGATTGAACGCAATCGGGTTGTCTTCGGTGTAAGTAAAATACACACCATCTTCGCCTTTCGTCTTACCCTTGATCAGTTCGCAAAGACCCTGATACGAATTACCTGTATCGACCAATAGTACATGAGCGCCTTGCTCATAATACTGCCTCACCATGTGATTGGTGAAGAATGATTTTCCACTTCCAATTTGGAGGGTTGGCGGGCTACTCAATTAAGAATAGCCCGCCAACCCCCGGACGGGCCTAACACGAAGCGATTGCGATTCGTGATTATGCCCCGCTTCATGGGCAAATCCGATATGTCTAAATGTATGGGCTTGCCGGTGAGCCTGTCCGCCATCTTGATGCCGAAAGGCGATGGCGAACTTTGGTAATTGGTTTCTTCTGTGAAGAAACATAGCGCGGGTTCAATGAACGTGTAAAAACTTTCTTCGCTCGGAAAGTCGCCGGCATTGCCCGGCATCGCCGCCCAATACAGCGTAGCAACGTCAACAGTATTATGTCGTGGCTTACATTCCATTAAAGCCAGCGCACTGCCGGTATCGTTCTTCAGGTGCTTCAGTTCATGGGGATCATCCGACCATGCGATCACATTGAAATGCGCCCGGATGGAGGAAAGCCCGAAGCTGTGCGCTTCGTTCAGGTACTTTTCTATCCACTCCTTATTGATCTGGTTGGCTCTGCTATACCTTGCCAGCGAGTGCATATTCCTCGCGGACTTTTCAAACTTGCGCAGGTTCTCATCGCTGTTATCCAGGAACAAATATTGGTTGTAGATGTGGTTGCAGCTTAGGAGTAAACCCACAGGAGCAGCAAACGACAAAAGGCAATCGCTTCTATCGGTGGACAGCTTTTCATAACGGGTATTTGCCGATACTGTACCGGGCAAATCATCCGTATCGGAGAGGGTGTGCAGGCACAACCTTTTGTTGCCGATACGTACATCCTCGCTTCCCAACGCTATATCCTGCATCGGCGTTCCGGCTTCCCTTGACAGGGTAAGGTATTGTTCCAGCAACCCCTGAGTATTGGTTGTTCCGATAATGTCATCTTCGCTCAACCTTTCCAACCTTACAAAACCGCTATCATTGATGATACGCTCGAATTGTGCTACCGCTTCCATGAAACGGCGGACAGCTTCTTTATCCCTTATTTCTTTGGGAATAAGAACACCTTTACAAAGCGATGAAAAATTGCTTTGCATCCGCATCCGTTCCTTTGTGGTTTTGGTGAGGAACAGGTAACAGTAGTGGTTGAGAAAAGGGCGTTCGTTAAAATGCTGCTGGTAGGACTTCGCAAGAAAGCTCAATCCATCCTGTGCAATATCCGGCGCATAACTTTCCTTAATGTACCAGTCCTGTTTATGGACAATGGTGTAGTCCGGCAAGGTCTTGATAGCCTTGTGCCAAGCCGAATGTATCGCATCGTACTCCGGCGATGCGACCGTGAACAGTTCCGGAAGGTGTACACGAAAGCAAGCTGTGATGTCTGCATCCTTTGAAATGATGCAGTTGTGTTCCACCGCCAGTAATGGAAACTTACTTTCCAGCGTTGTGGCTTTTCCTGTGTTTCTCATAGGGCATTGGATTTAGAAGTGAATTTTAAATAGCGGTGTACGGCTTTGCGGCAGATGATGTATTTCGGATGCCTTTTTTTCGCCCCGACTTTCATTAATCCGTATTCTCCGTATTTGCCGTTGAGTGCGAATGTTTGCCACACGATGACCGATGCACCGCCAGCCCCGATGAACAGGCAGATGTAGGAGTTTACGCCTACCATGTACATAATCATGACGAGGATCAGCACGCCAAGCAAACCACCTGCGAAGATGAACAGGTATTGCGCCTTTAATCCTTTGAACTCAACCGTCCTTCCAATGCCTTTATTGATGTTGTAATTACTCATGGGGCATCGGTTTAAAGGAAGAATGAACGAAGGATGGTAGCAGCCACGATAAGGAAGATGCAGGCACCGAACCAGCTTGCCGCAGTCTTGCTCGTGTCAGGATCGCCACTGCTGAATTTGTTGTACACCTTAACACCTCCGATTAGCCCAACGACGGCTCCAATGGCGTAAATGAGCTGTGTTGCGGGATCGAAATAAGAGGTTACCATTTGCGTAGCCTCGCTGATACCCGCAGAGCCGTTTCCCTGTGCGAACACACCAAATGCCGACAGTAATGCAGCGCCTGTCAGCCATACTTTTTTTCTTTGTTTTTCCATGATCAATCTGAATTATTTTGTTACTACTTTCCCGCTGTTTGCGGGCTTCGGAACAAAAATGTCATGGAAATCGAAGCGCTATAATGAAGTGTCTTTCATTGGAATTACTTGGCAGTACATGGCTTTGCCAGCGAGTAAAAGGCGTAAAAAAAACGCCAAATCATTAGAGATTTGACGTTGAAAAAATATTCGGTAAACAGGTGTTACCTACACTCCATATTCATAGACTATAATCTTCTGCTTTTAGTTTTAAGCGGCTTAACACCTGCCGGAGTATTCCATTTCTTTCGGTTTTCATTAGAGACTTTTTCCCATTTTTCTTCAATCAGCTTAACCGCATTCTCTTTTGATGGAATGTCCTCCAGCGAATTAATCTTTAGCTCCAAAGAAGTTCTTAACGCACCATCATGACACTCATACATAGAAATACCCATCGCATCAATTCGTAACCCTTTTTGGGCATCTTCCACTATCTTGAATGTTGCCCAGGAATAGGGATTATCAGGAGACGTGGCGGCTATTCCTGAACCCGCATAAATTGGGAATACAGGTTCTTTGTTGTTGATACCTGCATCATATAAGTAAGAGGCGAGACCTGTCTTTAAATCAGTTCCAATCTTACCGTGCCTTATATTAAAATATTCATACCCGTTTTCTTTCATTTTTTCAGCTATCTCATCAGCCGCTTTTGATAATTCTTTCATTGCACATAATTTTATTGAATGTGTTAAAAAAAGGAAAACTGTCTGATCTGATCAGACAGACTCCCTGATAATAAAACCACCTAAGTCAGTCGCCTCGTACGGACTTTGGAATAAAAGTCTTACGGAAATCAAGGCGCAACAGAGAAGTGTCTTTCATTGGAATTACTTGGCAGTACGTGGCTATGAAATTACTTTTCAGCGCATAAAAAAAGTGTCAGGCTGGTTGATCCCCGACACTAAAAAAACGAATGAGATAAACTGTCTTTTTTCTATTGATTTACATCTTGCGCCCTCTGCTTTTCCTGGTTGTGTTTTCTTTCGTTTTTATTTCCGGTTTTCCCTTTTGCTCTTGCTTTTTTTGCCTTTCAAGATTTTCTTTTATGATTGCTGGCAAATAGGTTTCCTGCCACGGAACGGTTAGGGCATTGAAATGCCCTTTGACACCAATCTTTTTTAAATCGTCTTTGATATTCCAACCGCCTTGCCTGTTCCAGCCAATCGGATCAAGCTCTTTCTGAAACGGAAATTGCACAGCTATCAGATCTTTAGGAAACTCGGTGATCTTATCGTAATCCAGTTCCCTAAATTCATGCTTCTTTGGATCGTATGGTATCAGGTAAGCGTTTCTTTCTTCTGAAAAGTAGTGATCGATTTCATCAAACAAAATTCCTTTGGATAGAAAATCATCTTTGGGACGGAGCATATCCATGCGTATATCCACATAAAAAAGCTGACCGGCAATATCAATAGTAGGAAGCCTGCCTTTATTCAGCCGCATATCAAAAGCGTATTGATCCACCATCAGCTCAAAATCCGTTTTAGCCTTCACTTCTTCGACGGTGAGGCCATACTTTTGAGCCATACCGACAGGATCAAGTCCGACAAATTCCGGTATCTCTATCAATACATCGCTTTTCTCATATACATCAGGAATGTTTTTTGTCTTCCTGCTGTATTCAAATGAATACCCCTCTCCAAAGTCTGTCATGTCTTTAAAGGAGATCACATTTTGTTCATTTCCTTTCTCCCTTAATTCAAATTTGATTACGTCAACAATAAAATCAGTTCCTTCAATTTTTTCCGTAGGCAGGTCCCGTTTTGCAGGGCTGGCGTTCAAATTTTGAAATGCCCAATGGTGCTGGTTTTTCATGCTATTGCTGTATTCCTCCCACGGAAGGATCTGCGGATCGTGGTACATGGAAAGTGTCCTGTACATCAGTCCGTAACCTGGTTCAACTCCGTTAACCCTATTGGCACCAATGGGATCAAGGTCTGACAGCCTGGGAACTTCCACAATTACGCAGTCCATACGCTTATTTAAAGTGCCGTCTCTGAAAGGATCTTCTATTTTGGATGTTGCCGTGTTGCAAAACAACTGGTACGCTTCCCGGTCTATTGAAAAATAGTCGTACAGGGCATTTAAATAGATTGTTTCGCCATTGCCATCCTGCGGACGCAACGCATTGCCCGCAACATCAATCTCAAATCTTTTACCGGCAAGATCTATTGTTACAGGAATACCATCCATCCGTCGTTCGAAGATATCCTGGTCAACCATAATCTCAAAGTCGGTTTTTTCAGCAATGTCCTTCTTTGTGCAGCCGTATTTGCGGCACATGCCGTCCGGATCAATCTCACCGATGCAGGGTATCTTAACGGTAACAACCGGATCGCCTTCGGGTGCTGTTATCGGGTTGCCTAAAACAACAGGTTTGTTCCGCAGATAGGGTGAATGCAGTACATGGAATTTTTTAGAAACCCTGCTATAATCAAACTCATAATGCGTACCATAATCCCGCATAGAGGAGAAGTAGATATTGTTGGCAGGGTTCCCTTTTTCAGTTAACGTTATTTTGTCAATGTCAAATAGAAACGCCGTGCCCTCGATCATAACGGTTGGCTTTTCTTTATCCAGGTTGGCAGCTTCTTTTTTCTGGCGGACTTCAACTACCCAATCAATATAGCTTTTCGCATCTTCCATATTGTGGGGGAAGGATTTTCTACGGCCGGACATTTTGGAATCATCAAGTCCAACTATAAACCCGTATTCGGGAAATTCTTCTTTGCGATATACAATAATGAGATTATTGATGTCCTTTTCGGCTACGTTGTTCTTGTGGCTGGCAATGGTGTGTCCTTTATATTCCTCGAATACATAATCTGGATCGTCTTTTTTAACCATTATTGTTCTTATTAAATTGGATCAAATATTTCTTGAAACGTGCCTTTTTATAAAAACAAAGGGGAGCTGTCTTTTCAGACAAACTCCCCAATGTCAAAGTCACTCAGATCATTTTTCCGCAAATTGGAAGAACCGGAATCCGTCACGGTGAGTAGGCTCCTGTCCAATAACGCTGCAATCTTTCGTGAAGCGCCCTCCATTGAGTTCTCCAAAAGGCTGAACAATTCGGTTCCTTGTATTCTTTGAACTATATCCACCGCTTTTTGCTGCAAGGCTGGTTCCAGCACTTCTTGCTGTAACAAGGCCCCCACGGTACTCAGTTCGTCGAAGGTAACCCCTGTGGCAAAACCGTCATCGCCGTTCGGATAACCATATCCATTCCATTCTTCCTCTTCTTCTTCAAGGTTGGGGCCGTCCCCAAAAACTTCATCCAGCTCTTCCTGCGGAATTTCCCTTGCGAAACCTGATACATTGGTTTCTGTTTCAAAATTATTAGGAGTAGCTCTTGGTTCAACTAACTGGCTTTTAGTGGCCTTACTTGGCACTGCACGGCGTTCTACGGGTTTGGGCTTACCCATTATTTCCGGTAAATCGGGATTTACCGCAGGTTGCACAGGCTTGCTTTTGGTCACCTTTTTTATAACGATCTTGTCCTTAGCCAGAAGGATAATGACGATGAGCAGGCATATTATAATTATTATTTCCATAAACTGTTATTGAAAAAAATCGACCTCATTTCCGTATTGTTCCCAACCCGGTCGTTTCTCCCGGCTGAAGACATCTATCTTTTTACTAAGGGGATAGAAATGCTCAACCATTGCATAAGCATAATCGGGCTTACGGCTGTGTTGCCTTGACCTTTCGGAAAAGACAGACCTGTACACTCCACGATATGATTTAGAAATTGGAAGAAGCGTCGGTTTATAGTACCATAATAAATATTCGTGACAATACCGGATGGTAAATGCAGGAGCTATTCCACTGAGTTTATCCCATATAAAACGGCAATGCCTTTTGTAGTTACGTTCAACCATGAAGTTTTCGCACTCTAACAGGTATGTTTCTATTGTCCAGATGAACACGCAATGTATTTCCTGTGCTAAATTGAACAACTCTGTATCCAGTAAATGAAAAATAGCCTCTATTGACATTGTTGCATAAGGGAGATTCTTTCCCTGTAATGGCCTTACCTGTCTTAGCCCGCCTTTTCTTTTCTCCCACGGAGGGTCTATCATAAATACCCCATATTCATTCTCCACAAAATCCCCCTGCTCACCCTTTAGTTTTAGATCTGTTACTAATGAAATGTATCTATCCGTTCAGAACCTCTTTCAACCGATGTGATTAAAACTATATGTTATTATCAATAGGTGAATTGTTATTGCTTCCTGTGGCAGTGTTTGGCGTTTTACGGCTTCGCAGATACACAAATATGCCGCTGCATTTGAGGAAAGTTAAAAAATGGGTTTATTCTTGTCGTTATAAATGGTTTTTATTTCCTCTCCAAAATCCTGAAAATGGTGCTTCAGAACACTATGCAGATAATCAGCAATGGTAATTTTTCCTGTACCAAGTATAAATGCAATGTGAGATATTTTTTCGTGGAACTCCGGGCTGACATATACCGTTTTCCCGTCTTTTGCCAAAAAACCTGTGGGTGTTAAGAATGCCGACTGATATTCGGCAATACGTAACGTGTTCCTTTGTTTTTGATTTGTTTTTTTCATGGTCCAATACTTTAAAAAATTGGTTTAAACTTTTCATTAAAATCCTTTGTAATTGCCTTCTCAAACTGATCGAAATGATGTTTGATTATATTGTCCAGATAAGCGTACAATGGGATTTTATCATCTCCGATAACGTGAACAATTCTAACGATACGTTCATGGTACTCGGGGCGTATGTAGATCGATTTATCACCCCGGCACGCCATTGCGTGCTGTTTCAGGAACTGGGTTCCGTAGCTTTCTTTTTTAACGGAGCCATTACCTACCTGTATGGTCTTTCCGTTTTTAATATTCTTTTTCATTGGTTTTGTTTTACTATAAGATGGGTTTATACCTGTCATTGAAATAATCCGTTATCTCGTTACCAAACTCCCTGAAGTGATATTCGAGAATATTGTCTATGTAGGAATAGAGCGTGGTTTTATCCTCCCTTGCCAGTTGAACGATCCGCAGCAGCCGCTCATGAAATTCCGGCCTGATATAAACCACTTTGCCATTTCTTCCGGAAGGGTAACGATTGGTCAAGAAAACATCTTCGTAGTCGATTTTCTTTGATGAACCGGGCTTTGTTTTTTCACGGGCTTTAGGCTCTTTATGCTCCGCCTGGTCCTTGCTCGCTTTTGTTACCGGAACAGGCTCATCGCCGCTCATAATGTTCATCAGGTAATCCTCATCCACGTTGGGCTTCTCAAATCCTTTCTTTATGTTATCTGTATCCATATCACAACTGATTTAAGAATGAACAATTTTCAAGAACTCTTGTACAAAGAGATCCATCTTAGTCGTTTTCAGCAGGCCCGGCTCTGCGGCAAGCAGGCTTGACCGGAAGATGTAGTTGCCCGTATCGTCCGTTTCCTTGCGGAAGCGCTTGCTGTCCATAATTCTTGTATTCATAATGGAAAGGCCAAGCTGTTCGATCACCGTTTGGTAAGCCTCGTAAAGCATCGTTTTCTCCCTGCCGTCCACCTGGTTCCAGAACAACCAGAATACCTGCTCTTTATTGGCATTTTCAATTTCCGGAAGCTGGAGAAATGCTTTAGCAAACCCGAGTGTACTTTCGACTACAAACCGGTCCGCAGTGATCGGGGAAAAAATGAAATCCATTGCTTTTAGCGTTGTCAGAACGCCCTTTGTGTTTGCCGTACCCGGTAAGTCAAAAAAAATCATATCGGGGTGTGCCGCCGATTGCTGCACATACTCCAACGCTTTGTCCAGCGCTTCATCTGCCTTACAACGGATAACAGGATAGGCTTTCTTATTGATAGCCTGGAATTGTTTCATTGCAGCCTTTTTGTGATAGTCGTTCTGCATAACGGTCTTCAGATCCCTTTCCCTCATTTTGCTCAGGCTGTGCTGGGGAAAATCGCAATCCAGTACTACTACATTAAATCCGAACCGGTAATGGAGCAAGCTGGCAAGCAGGGTTGTTATGGTTGATTTTCCCACGCCGCCTTTTTGTGTGGAGAAACTGATTTTTAAAGTTTTTTTTACTGTTTCCATTTTTCTAAAATTTAAAATTGTCCGTTTGATAAATTGTGCAGTTGTACTGCCGCTTTTCTGCTTTACCTTTTTTCTGGGTTGCTGTACTGTTATGTCTTTTTACAGTTTCCCGGTTATATGTTTTTGCTTAAAACTGTGAACCCGTAAAGGTTTGTTTCTGTAAACATTGCCGCTTTTACATTTTTATGGTTTTAAAACTTTATACTTTTACGCCACTCCGTTTTTAAACCTGTATTCTTTTGCTGTTTTCTGGTTTTCTGTATGTGGGTGAAACATCACATATATTTTGTTTCTTTCTTTTCCGCACTTTTTTCTGTAAGTGCTCCTGTACAGCTTTGAAACAAAGAAAATACTTCATGAAGCTATATTTTCGGATGTGGTAGTTATTGGCGTTCAGTGGCAGTCTTTGGCAGTGGGAAGCACTGTAGTGCTTTGAAAAAGCAGCCCTTACTTTGTATAGGCTCCAATGATATGGGTAAATGGAAAGAACATTACAAAATTCAGGTAACAGGTGGAACGGCTCAAAGCCGTTTTTTCTGCTTTATCTAATCCGCCCCCGCAGGGCGGATTTTCTGTTCACCCGAACAGAGCAAGTTGTGTTTTGAGGCACTCGGAACCTGTTCCGTGCCTCAAAACAACTTGCCCTTGCAGGGGGCCGGAAAACACCCTCCGAAGTCGGGGTTTTGTTGAATTACTGAACGATCAGCTCGCTGACGCTCGTTTTAAAATTGGATAGTGATGAATGAACAGCAGAAAAAGATACAGCATAAAGGTGGCCGCAACCCGAAAGCAAATCCAAGCATCCACCGTTATGTATTTCGTCTTACGGATGAGGAAAATGCAAAATTCCTGTCGCTCTTTGAAGCATCAGGGGCGGATAACAAGGCACAATATGTTACTTCTTTACTGTTTGAGAAACCGGTAAAGACTGTAAAAGTTGATATGGCTGCAATGGATTATTATACAAGATTAACAACATTGTTCGGCCAGTTCAGGGCGGTTGGCGTCAATTATAACCAAATCGTGAAGATACTCTACCGAAATTTTTCGGAGAAAAAAGCCGCTGCCTACCTATTCAAACTGGAGAAGCAAACAGCAGAACTGGCAAAGCTATGTCGTGAAGTGATGAAGCTGACAACGGAATTTGAGGCTAAACACCTCAATAAAATTGACGGGAAATGATAGCAAAAATCGGTCACGGGATAAACATGACAGGTGCGCTTTCTTACAACCAGCTTAAAGTAGATAAGGAAAACGGCGAGATATTGACCACTCATAGGATCATAGAAACGCCCGATGGCAGCTTTTCGGTGGCGCAATTGTTACGCTCTTTCCAGCCTTATCTGATGGCCAATAAACGCACCGAAAAGCCTGTATTGCATATATCGCTCAACCCAGATCCTGGAGATAAGGTAACGGACGAAAATTTTAAGCAGATTGCCAAAGACTACATGGATCGGATGGGGTATGGCGATCAGCCTTATGTGGTTTTCAAGCATACCGATATTGAACGCACACATATCCATATCGTATCTACCTGCGTGGACCGCTATGGTAAAAAGATACCGGATACCTTTGAGAAGCTGCGCTCAATGGACGCTTGCAGGGCATTGGAACAAAAGTATAACCTGATACCCGCCACCGAAAAGCAGCGTACTGGAAATGAGCAGATATTCCGCCCGGTGGATTATAAAGCCGGTGATATTAAAAGCCAGATAGCATCGGTTGTGCGGCACCTGCCCACGTATTACCAGTACACAACCCTGGGCGCTTACAATGCCTTGCTTTCACTATTTAACATTACCGCTGAAGAAGTAAAAGGAGAACTACACGGGCAGCCCAAGCAGGGTATTGTGTATTTTGCGCTGAACGAACAAGGAGAAAAAGCCAGCAATCCGTTCAAGGCGTCTCGCTTCGGCAAAGATGCGGGACCGAAAGCCTTACAGGAGCAATTTTTAGCCGCGAAAGAGAAAATGAAAACAGATCCCGCAAGAGCCATTCTCAAAAACACCATTGAAGCAGCCATGCACACTGCCGCTGGTGAAACCGATTTTAAAAAGCAATTGGTGGAGCAAGGGATTAATACCGTTGTACGGCGTACCGAGGAGGGGCGCATTTACGGTATAACGTTCATAGATCATGAAAGCCGTACCATATGGAACGGTTCGGCTTTGGACAAAAACCTTTCGGCCAATGTCTTTAACGATTTATGGAAAGAGCAGGCTGCGGAGCAACGTCAGGATGCCGATCATGCAAGCATCAACACGCCATTGCCAACCACAGGCAGAAATGTTGAGGAAGCAAAAGAAGAAACACACGAGTTTTTTGATTTTCTGAATAAAGAGCCATCCACTTATGCCACCGACAATTTTGGTTTGATAGATGGATTGGGCGGACTATTGCCCGAAGCACAGGGAGAAGATTACGAGGAACAAGCTTTTGTTAATCGTATGAAAAAAAAGAAGAAGCAAAAAAGACGAGGAGGACAGCAGTAAGTTATTTAATTTCTTTTGTCAAAAGAGGTATTATCTTTATGTATATCAACTCAAAGAAAATTTCAACGATTGTTTGAGTTACAATAATAATTGCCACTAATTGATTATCTGGTGCAGGTAAAGCAAGTGCCAAAGGCAATACTACTAAAGAATTTCTTGTGGCTGTTGAAAATGAAATAGCTCTTGAATCGTAAACATCAACTTTAAATAATTTTGCAGATAGCTTTCCAATTAACGGTGCAATAATGGCAAAAATTATATAAGCGGGAACAACTTTTAAAATCGGTGTGGGGTTGTGGTATAGTACTCCTATTTGAGAAGCTATTACTACAAAAAAGGTCAAAGCCATAAACGGAACAGGTAACCAGCTCGAAAAATTTAAGATCGCTTTTCCCGATCTATTGTTTGATTTTGATACCATTTGCGTTACAATCGAAAGCAAAAATGGAATAACGATCAGGTAGATGAATGCTTTTACAAATGGTGTTACCTCAATGATGTCTATTGTTTCCTTTCCAAGTAATACCCATAGGTACAGAGGCAATAATAGCATTTGAAAAATGAACAACAACGGTGTAGAAGCCAAAACAGCTTTAGAATTACTTTTTCCCAAATGCGAAAAAACAATTACATAATCAATGCAGGGTGTGAGCAAAACCAAAAGTATTCCCAGTGTTATTATTGGAGTCATGGGAAAAATGCTTATTAGCCCCCAAACGAATAGTGGAATTAGTACAAAATTGCCGAACAATATGGCTTTAAAAAAATTACTATTTTTTAAGGCTTGCTTCAGTTCTAAAAATGGAATTTGACAAAACATACTATAAAGCAAAATTCCGATTATTGGCTCAATGGTTTTCTCGGCTACATGGCTGTTCTTATAAGTTAGTCCAACAAAAACAGCTACTATTAGCGTAACGATGTAAATACTTACTTGATTTTCTTCGATTTTTTCTCTGGTTACATGCATCAATGCAAAAATACTGATTGAAATTAGTCATAAAAATCAAACGATAAGCACTGGATAAATTTCATCAAAATTTCTGGCGGTTTCTTATCTGTTAAATTGAAGCTCTAAGGTTTCACCATCATCCGGTATCAGGAGTTTCTGACTGTCAATTTTAAAATCTTTTGCTTTTGCTTTGAGAATATCTCTGGTTGTAAGGCAGTGGTCAATGGCATCCATATGAACTGCTATCACCTTCGCCTCACCGCTTTCCTGGATCAATGCCATAGTTTCATCAGCATCCATAAGGATAGGAGTAGCGGGAAATTTGGGAAAAACCGCACCACCGGAATTCACAATAACATAATCCGGCTGAAATCTTTTTATATTCTGATTGATGTCCTCAGTCCAGACTGCATCTCCTACTATGTAAATTGTAGGTTGGTTTAACGCTTGCAATACATAACCAGATCCGTTACCCATCCTTAGTAATATTTCTCCGGTACCATGTTGGGCGTTTGTTCTGGTGATTGTGATTCCCTTCCAGATAAGACTTTCTTCTAAAGATTCTGCATTTACAAAACCCTGTTTATTAAAGAAATCTTTATCTTTCGGTTGGTTGATAAGCTTAATTGATTTATTCAATACGCTACTGGCAACGGTATCAAAATGATCGGGATGATTATGGGTTACCAGTACCAAATCTACATCGTGGATAATTTCTTCAACCGGGATAGGAAGCTCTACCATTGGGCTTTTAGCTTTCCCCCAAATCGAACCCATCGAACCCTTTGGAAGTAACAATGGATCCACCAGTATCTTATGCCCCGCATAATTTAAAGTCAAGGTTGCGTTTCTGATGAACCTTAAACTCGGTTGGGCAGTTCCGCTACTCTGTGCATTGACTAAAAGACCGGATAATCCTAAAATAGCGATTATTATCAGCTGTCTCATGAGGGCATTTGAAGTTTATAATATTCTTCCAATTATCGTTAGAAATAATGAAGATTTTTGATTATGTGGTAGTGTTTAGTTCTTTGTGTAAATAGGGTAGTAACTGTATTAGGGTATAGTCCCCGGGAGGTGTAGTGAAGTGAGGCGGAGCGTAGCGGAGCCGAACGGGACGAAGCCTCCCGGGAAGCGGCCATCTGGCCCTTATTTTTTACCTTTAAATACAGTTTACTCATGGACGATCAACAACCATCCCTTCCCAAGGACTTCTTCAAGCAATTCAAGAACAAAGAGGAATTCCATTCTTTTTTCAACCAGCTCTTTAAGCAGGGCGTAGAAGAAATGCTCAAAGGCGAGCTGGACGAGCACCTGGGTTATGAAAAACACCACCCGGAAGGCCGTAATAGCGGTAACAGTCGAAATGGTTCCTACAAGAAAAAAGTAAAAACCGAATCACTGGGCGATATGGTCCTGAACATTCCCCGCGACCGCAACAGTGCATTTGAACCCCAATTGATTCCGAAGGGCCAGCGCATGAGCGACAAGCTGGAAGAGGCCATTATCGGCATGTACAGCCGTGGAATGACCACTTCCGACATCTCTGAACAGGTCAAAGAAGTCTACGGCGTGGAGGTCAGCGAAGGCACCATTTCCAATGTGACCAACCGGATACTGGAGCAGGTCAAAGAATGGCAACAACGCCCCTTGGAACAGGTTTACTTCACCGTATGGATGGATGGTATCGTCCTGAAGGTGAAACACAACGGCAAGTACATCAATAAGTGCGTTTACATCGTGATCGGGCTGCGCAAAGATGGTCTCAAAGAAGTGCTGGGCATGTGGATGGCAGAAACCGAGTCTGCCTCCTTCTGGATGAGTGTATTGACTGATCTGAAAGCCCGGGGCGTGGAAGACATCCTGATCGCATGCACCGATAACCTGAAAGGCTTTACCGATGCCATCAAAGGCGTATTCCCGCAGACTATTACCCAGCTCTGCATCGTTCACCAAATCCGTAACAGCTGTAAATATGTGGTTTGGAAAGACCGTAAAGCTTTCTGCGCTGACCTTAAAGAAGTTTATGCCGCTCCCACCAGGGAGGCTGCAGAACAAGCCCTGGCAGGTTTTGCCAGCAAATGGGAAGCAAAATACAAACACGCCATCCAGTCCTGGCGATCCAACTGGGACAACCTGACCAGCTATTTTGACTTTCCCCTGGAAATCAGAAAGATCATTTATACCACCAACACCATTGAAAACCTAAATCGTGGAATCCGGAAATATACCAAAACAAAGGTCCAGTTCACCGACGACCAGGCTGCCCAAAAAGCCGTCTACCTGGCCATCACCAATATTCAAAAGAAATGGAATATGCCCATCCAGAATTGGGGATATATTCTTCATCAGTTCTTAACTATCTTTGAAAACAGGTGCCGGCTCTAATGTCAGTTACTTCCCGTTTACACAAAGTATTTTACAGTCTCGATTATGTTGTAATGTCAATATCGTGGGCATCCTTAATCAAGGTGCCCACAATATTCTAAATCGCTATTGAATAGCTTTACGAAATTATTTTCCCCAGAAGATATCTTCAGCATTCTGGTCGTCAGAAAACAACCATACCTCCGTAATTTTTCCCTCTTTCACTTTAAACAGGTCAATACCCGGCATATCCATAGTACGGTCATCAATAGCGCCACTAAAGCGAAGCGGCATCGCTACAAGATCGCCGTTAGCCATTATGTTTCCATTGGGCTTTAAAGCAAAAGTTCCTTTTGAAACCTCCATCATACCGCCAATCATCTTGCCGATTTCATCAGCTCCTTTTTTTAGTCCGGAGAACTGATTGTTGCCCGGCTGGTGCCATTGTACTTCTGCGCTGAAAAATGAAAATGCGGCACGAACATCTCCTTTACCAAGGGCATCCGCATACGCCACTACTATTTCTTTTGCTGTCATCTTTTTATTGTTTAAAAATTATTTATGGCTGCAATACTCACTCTGTTAACAGATAAACTGTATTTAGAACATTTGATTATTATTTGCAGGCTCATCAGGCATTGGCATCATAGCATCCCAATGTTCAGCCAGCTTTCCATTCTTAATGCGATAAATATCAATAAACCTCCATTCCTTTCCTGCCATCTCATAACGCGAATGAAGGAAGACAATATCATTTTCAGAAACAATATGCTTAAAGTTTATTTTTTGCTTTGATACTCCTTGCGAAAGAAGCATTTGAACAAGCGCTTTTACTCCCTGCGGACCATCAGCAATTGTAGGATTATGCTGTATGAAATCCTTACTCATATATTCATCAACACCCGAAATATCCAGATTTCCAAAAATCCTTTGGTATGCAGCGGTCGCTATTTGCTTATTTTTTTCTTCCTGTGTCATAATGCCTTTATTAAATAGTTTATTGTGCAAAATAAGTGAATTACATACCTTTGTACAAGTACTTACCTGTTGGTTATGTACTTACTAAAAGGTTAGAATTATTGACTTTCAAATGTCTAAAGATAAAAAAATAATTAAGCAGTCAGATGACAACTGCCCCGTAAGGAAATCGTTAGCCATATTAGGCGGGAAATGGACGTTGCTGATTTTGTTCCAGATAAACGACCGGGTAATCCGGTATGGTGAATTAAAAAGATGCATTCCTGGAATCAGTGAAAAGATGTTGATTCAGGAACTGAATGTTTTGGTAGAAAAAAAATTCGTCTCCAAAAAATCTTACCCTGAAATCCCTCCAAGAGTTGAATACAGATTAACTAAACTTGGTTTAAATACCCTACCAATTATTGATAAGCTGGCTTCCTTTGGATTGGAGAATTTAAGCTGAAATAGTTTTACAGCCAAATACTGCCACTAAACGCCATCGAGAACCGCTTTCGGTATCCCGCTATCCATAGCCTCTAAATTACCTGCATCACTTCAATTTATTGAATTATGCAGGGAGAAGACGATTTAAGAGGACTGGCCAAGATCATCGCTTTTATGAGGGCCGTAAGCATCATCATTGTATTGATGCACTTCTATTGGTTCTGTTACGGGTTCTTTAGTGAACGTGGGTGGACGCTGGAAGTTATTGGTAAAATACTCTTCAATTTCAACCGCACCGCAGGTTTTTTTTCAAATACGATTTACACCAAAATTTTCGCATTGGTGCTACTGGCGCTAAGCTGTCTGGGTACTAAAGGCGTAAAGAATGAAAAGATTACTTGGACAAAAATCAATACGGCATTGGTCATTGGTTTTATCCTCTTTTTTCTGAACACGCCGCTTTTAAAGTTATCCGCAGAGATTGCCACCGCGCTTTACATACTGACCACCTCATTAGGCTATATCGCCCTAATGGTTGCAGGCGTGTGGATAAGCCGGTTGCTGCGCAACAACCTGATGGACGATGTTTTCAATAACGAGAACGAGAGCTTCCAGCAGGAAATCCAGTTGATGCAAAATGAATATTCGGTTAATCTGCCTACAAAGTTTTATTACAAAGGCAAATGGAACAATGGCTGGATTAACGTGGTCAATCCGTTTCGTGCCTCAATCGTGTTGGGAACTCCGGGTTCAGGTAAGAGCTATGCCATCGTAAACAATTATATCAAGCAACACATCGAAAAGGGCTTTTCGATGTATATCTACGACTTCAAGTTCGATGACCTTTCTACCATTGCCTACAATCATTTACTAAAGCACGCCAATAAGTATAAGGTAAAGCCCAGGTTTTACGTCATCAACTTTGACGACCCACGCCGGAGCCATCGATGCAATCCACTTAATCCCGACTTTATGACGGACATATCGGATGCATACGAAGCGGCTTATACTATCATGCTCAATCTTAACAGGTCCTGGATTCAGAAGCAAGGCGATTTCTTCGTGGAATCACCAATCATTCTTTTAGCGGCCATTATCTGGTTTCTAAAAATTTATGATAACGGCAGATATTGTACGTTTCCTCACGCAATAGAACTGCTGAATAAAAAATACGCAGACGTATTTACCATATTGACTTCTTATCCTGAACTGGAAAATTATTTGTCCCCGTTCATGGATGCCTGGCAGGGAGGCGCACAGGATCAGTTGCAGGGGCAGATAGCATCGGCAAAAATTCCGCTATCAAGAATGATAAGCCCGCAGCTTTATTGGGTAATGACCGGTGATGACTTCTCATTAGATATCAACAATCCGAAAGAGCCGAAAATATTATGTGTAGGCAACAATCCCGACCGGCAAAATATCTACTCTGCTGCGCTGGGTTTGTATAATTCACGCATCGTAAAACTCATCAATAAAAAAGGGCAATTAAAGAGTTCTGTTATTATAGATGAGCTGCCCACGATCTACTTTAGAGGACTCGATAATTTGATCGCAACTGCCAGAAGTAATAAGGTGGCAGTTTGTTTGGGCTTCCAGGACTATTCGCAGTTGACCCGCGATTATGGCGATAAGGAAAGCAAAGTTATACAGAATACCGTTGGTAATATATTCAGCGGACAGGTAGTGGGCGAAACCGCAAAGAACCTTAGCGAACGTTTCGGCAAGGTATTGCAGAAACGCCAGAGCATGACCATTAACCGAAATGATAAATCCACTTCGATAAGTACCCAAATGGATAGCCTAATACCGGCTTCCAAAATTTCTACCCTAACACAGGGCATGTTCGTAGGAGCCGTTTCCGACAATTTCGATGAACGTATCGAGCAAAAAATATTTCATGCAGAAATTGTAGTAGATAATGACAAGGTAGCAGCCGAAACCAAAGCTTATAAAAAAATACCACAGATATTGTCCTTTACAGATGAAAACGGAGCGGATAATATGAAACAGGAGATTGAGAACAATTACAGGAGGGTAAAGCTGGATAGTACGCAGATTATTGAGAATGAATTGGAGCGTATTATGAACGACCCGGATTTACAGCATTTGGTGAAACAAGAGTAAGAGTTCATTACGTCTAAAATATTCTGAACAACCGTCCCGATTTTGTAGAGCTCGTATTCTACTGTAACAGGTATGGTCGTAAACCATTCATGTACCCCCCGTTACTTTCCAGATCCCCTAATTCCTTAGATAACATTCGGGGATTGATCTTTGGGATTTCCTTTTCCAATTGACTGAAATTGAAAAAGCAGTTTCCATCAAAAGAAACTGCTTTTAAGAGTTGCTACTAAACGACTTTCCCTAACCTTAAACCTTATCCTATGAAAAAATAAATATAAGAAATAGTTGCCGGAATGCCCGCCACGCTCATTCCCCGATTTACAGCATTGTGGCTAATGGACGGACCAGTATTATTACCTCTTATCAAAATATCCTGGTATATTGCTCAGGTTCGGCCCTTCGCCTTTTCCATGATGAAAATTCATTTCGTCGGCAAGTAAGGACAGATTTTCAGCGAGATAAAAAGCTACATATTGTCTTAACACCCATACTTCCCCGCACCAGTATCCTAATTTGTCATTCCACCAAATAATACCGTTAAAATGGTAAGCAGCATAGCGGGAAAACAAGGGCTTGTTTTTTATTGCCGCCTCTATTTCCGGGTTAATTGAGTCGTCAAGATTGGAGACAACTACATCTCCCTGGTACTCCTTAAAATCCGCCGGTAGCCTTATTTCGCATTTCATACTATCGGGCTTGCTCAAAATAAAGAAATGAACGGCTTGCCCTCAGCATCTGCCGTTTCAAATATTTTATAGTCTGTAATATTGGCAATATGAATTTCCGATGCCTGGCATTTTTTGAGCGCCTCAGACAGTGCTTTTATTGCCTTCCGTTGTTCTTCTATGAAAAGATCTTCTGTCATAATCTCACCGGTTTGTAATAAAACTCAACTACTTTTCCGAGCGTTGTTTAATCAGTTGCTTTTCACGTTCTATCTCCGCTATCAATTCTTCTTCGGTAGGTAAATAAGCCAGATACTTGCTGGCAAATAATTGTTTGTTTTCATGCAGTACAGAATATTTTGCAATGGTGCGATCTGTTTCGGTACATAACAGTATGCCGATGGTGGGATTGTCGCCTTCCCGTTTTTCCAGGTCATCAAACATCCTTACATACATATCCAATTGCCCGATATCCTGGTGGGTTATTTTATCTGTCTTCAGTTCTATGATCACAAAGCACTTTAAAATAAAATTGTAAAACACCAGGTCAATAAAGAAATCGGTTGTTTCTGTGCGGATGTATTTCTGCCTTGCCACAAATGCAAAACCCTTACCCAGCTCCAGTAAAAAATGTTGCAGGTTATCAATAAGCGCCTGCTCCAACTGCTGTTCTGTATGGGCGTAATTGGTTGGAATATTCAAAAACTCCAATACCGCAGGGTTGCGGATAAACTCGTTCTTATCCTGCTGAAAAGCGCTTGTTTTCTCCTGCATTTCATACTTCATAGCATCCTGCATTTGGGAGGATAAAAGGCGCTGGTAATAAAGGGTATTGATGTTTCGCTCCAGTGTACGCACTGCCCAATTATTATCGGTCGCTTCTTTGAGGTAATAATCGCGGGCGTTTTTATCTGAAACCCTCATAATCAGTCGGATATGCGACCAGTTTAATTTGGCACACAGGTGTGCCAAATCGTCCCGATTTGTAAAAGTGAGATAAAACTGCCTGTAATCTCTCAGCGTTCTGGCACTAAAACCCTTGCCTAATGCAGTGGCGAGGTTATTCAAGATCTCCTTGCCATAAGCCGCCCTGTCAGCGCCCTGCTGTTCCTCTTCCACAATTCGTTTGCCTATAAGCCAGAACCCTTCCGTCATAGCAAAAGCCGTAGCACTATACGCCTTTTGCCTTGCCTCATCCAATATGCGTTTTATGTCGCTAATAAACTCCTGCATCCGATAAATAAAAATTAGTTATAATTCACCCTTACACCGGCTTGTAAATGTACAATTTACCGCTACCGTTTTTGTTTAATCAAATCCAGTACCGAAGTAAACCTCCAAACATCGCTATCATAAACTCTTTTTCGATCCGCCTTGTTATCCATCACATCGGAGGTAGTGCCACCGGTTGAAATTTCCGCCAGATCTTCAAGTAAACTGGTTTTACCGGATTGTTCGATAAAGTGAACGGCATCCGCTACAATTCTGTACAACAGCAATGGGCCTATTACATTTGTGCTATGAAAGAGCGCAAATGAGTAACTGCATTTTTCGGTGTATGTTATTGCAGCAACCACCGTTTCCTCTTCGTAGTTCTCTTCACTGCCATCGGTAACGGCTGTGTAAAACTCAATAAGCACATTCAGAGCAAGCAGCTTATCCGTATAGGCAAAATGTATGTCCTGTCCATCTTCATCCACAAAAAGCTGATACCCGATATTGTTACGCTCAAATAATTTTTCCATTATTTCTATTAGTTATTCCTCGTTTTTGCCTGCAAGCGGCTGGCCTCCTGCTTGCTTTTTTTTATTTGCTCCTCGATGTTTTTTATCTGGTCAGTAGAACATCCCTGATACATAATGTTTATTCCCTTATTACCCTCGTAATTATTGAAATGATTGGTAAAAGATGATTTCTCCTGGTAGTTGAGAATGTATTCGGGAGCAACGCCGAAGATATCAGCCAACTCGTACAACCTTGAAACGCTAACGTCTGCTACATTGTTTTCTATGTTGCTATATGCTTTGGAAGTAATTCCCAAGGCTTTTGCCACATCTTCTTTTGATAGCTTTTTTTCTTTTTCTCTTATCTCGCGAATGTTATCTCCAATTTTCATAACAGATTTTTTCAGTTAAAAGTCAATATTGTTTTTTTTGAGCAGGGCTTCTAAGAGCATAATCCGTTTACGTTCGCTTTCTAATAATTCCTGCTGCAATTCGTATATCTTTTCCTTGTTCAGCGCTTCCTTATTTATCGTTTCTCTATTAACAAGCGCTGCATTACCTCCCTGGTGCATGATATTTATTCCTTCGTTTCCTTTGGCGTTATGAAAATAATTGAAAAATTCTTTTTTTGAGCTTTTGTAGTTGAGAATGTATAGCGGGCTACACTCGAATATATCAGCAATCTCCTGCAATCTATTAACTGAAATGTCAGTGACGTTATTCTCAATATTAGCATAAGCCCTTGTAGAAAGATTCAACTGGTCGGCAACATAACTTCTCTTAAAGTTCTTTTCAACTTCTCGAATTTCTCTTATGTTATCTCCGATTCTCATAAACAAGGTGATTTCAAAAATCAAAATCAATATTATTTTGCCGCAAAAGCTTTTCCAGCTTTGGTATTCTGTTTAATTCTTCAGCGTAAAGTTCTTTGTACGCCTGTCTGATTTTCTCCTGGTCTATTCCCTGTACATGAATATTAACTCCAGAATTTCCATTGTGGTTAAAGAAGAAATTCCTGATTCCGGTAACAGGCTTATTGAGCATAATCAAATCGGCAACATCCAGCGATAACAAGCGCGCTATCGCCTCAAGCATGGAGAGTGTTATATCTCGCTCATCCCTTTCGATTGCTTCGTATTCTTCCAAGGCAATGTTTAACTCTTGCGCCATAAAACTCTTTTCGATCTTTTGAGCGATTCTCATCTGACTGATGTTATTCCCAATTTTCATATTTCAATGCTTATTATTTATTCAAATATAGTAAAACTTCCAATACGGAACAAATTCTTCCGATTCGAGAACCTATTTGCTTCTCAAAGGCAGGCAGATAAACAATATTTGTAGAGCAATGACCAAAATGAGAAGAAAGACTAACAAGTATAAACAATGTGGCTGCTTTCCCATATCCGGGCAAGGCAAGGCTGTTGTATTGTTCTTCTCCAAGGAGTTTAGCTTGCGTATCATTATCAAAAGCCCGGTGTAGCACGCTTGCAATAACTGCCTATTTACCTTTTTTCTTTCACCGTATTACCAAAATTAAAGATGAGCGTGTTATTACGTAACAAGACATTTATACCCCCATGCCGCCGTTTAGCACTGGGAACGTGTGGTAGGATTGTGAGCATAACCGGCAGGTATTTTTTTCTACTGGTTTTTCTCATGTATGCAGCCGCCCAACAGCAGAGCCACGCGCAAGTGGCTTCTGCTAAGGCTGCTAACACATTTAAGCCAATGCCGCTTGCTATAGGCGATAAGATCCCTGATGAACTCTGGAGCCTTCCCTTGCAGGTAGTAAACCATCCCCAGGGCAAGAAAACCATTACCCTAAGCGAGTATAAGGATAAGCTGATCATACTGGATTTTTGGAATACGTGGTGCGTGCCTTGTATCAGGAATTTTCCAAAACTACATGCGTTGCAAAACGAGTTTGGCGACAAAATAAAAGTGCTTGCAGTAACACAGGAGGACTCGGACAAAATAACCAGGTTTTTTAAAACCGGAGCAGGGAAAGAACACACCTATGTTAACTCGGTGATTAATGACAGTCTTCTTTTAAAGTATTTCCCACATATCAGTGTGCCACATATAGCATGGATAAATCCAAAAGGAAAAGTGCTTAACACAACGCAGGGAGATGATTTAACCCAAAAGAATATACAGGCAGTTTTGGATGATCAAAAAATACAAATGGTTAGTAAGATTGATATTGACCGAAACAGACCGTTGTTCCTTTCAGAATATTTTAATGATAGTATGATTTTAAAAACCTATTCCATTTTTTTCAAAGGCTATTATCCAGGGTTGAAAGGTGGTGGGAATTTAAAAAAGAACAAGCAGGGAAAGATATATAGAAGACAAATGACCAACCTACCCATGATGGACATCTATTATCCTATAATTTATCAACTGTTTGACAATAACGGAGAACAGTTTAATATATCAAGGGCCATTATAGAGGTAAAAGATCCGTCGTTATTGAATTGGATACTTAAACCTGACAGTACTTTTGAGACAACTAACCTATATAGTTATGAACTTGTCGTCCCTAAGACCGAAGCAGATAGTCTGTTCTATTATATGCTCGAAGACCTTAACAGGTATTCTGATTATACCGGCACCATCGAAAAGCGAATGGTGAATTGTCTTGTTCTTATCAGAACTTCCCAAAAAGATAGGATTAAAAGCAAAGGTGGAGTGCCAAACTGTACGTTTCCAGCTTCTCCTTCGATTCTAAGCAATCATAAACTTAGTGTGATGATAAACATGGTTAGCGATGGCACACCTATCAAGCTGCCGATAGTAGATGAAACTGGCTATACCGAGAACGTAGATATCGAAGTTTCTGGCGTCAAGGATTTAGCCAGTTTTAAAAAAGAGCTTAAAAAATATGACCTTGATCTTCTGCCCGCACAAAGAAGCCTCAATATGTTCGTCTTGAAAGACAAATAGCTGCTTCCATTTTTTTACAATATAACTTAATTGATGAATGAAATCTTTTATACTTATTATAACATGGCTTACGGTTTCGGTTTCCTTGTATGCGCAACAGCACATCACAGGCAGGGTTATTTCCCTTAATGATAGCTTGCCTATCGAGGGAGCCAGTGTATCTCTGCAAGGAGCCGATAGAACGGTAAGCACCAACAATAAGGGACATTTCACCATTCAAATTGCCCTAAATGTAAATACTGCTGTAGTAGTTGTTAATCATGTAGGTTATGAACCAACAATGATAACAGTTGTCTTACCGCAGCGAGATACTTTAAACATCTTCCTGCAAACATCCTCACGTCTATTAGATGAAGTGGAAATCATATCAACCGGATATCAGAAAATTCCCAAAGAACGGGCAACAGGTTCATTTGCCACAGTAAGTAACGAACTGTTTAATCAACAGGTAGGCACTGACATTCTTTCAAGGCTTCCTGCCATTGCTAATAGCATAGTAATGGATAACGGAAGGCAGGGAGTACCACAAATGATGATACGGGGTTTAAGTACGATCAGTGGCCCGAAAGATCCATTAGTTATTATAGATAATTTCCCGTTTGATGGTGATATTACCAATATCAATCCCAATATTGTTGCGAATATTACTATCCTCAAAGACGCATCGGCTTCCAGCATTTGGGGTGCAAGAGCAGCAAATGGTGTTATTGTTATCACCACAAAGAGCGGACGTTTTAATCAACCAATTACCTTATCGTTCAATTCCAATCTTACCATCGGTGCAAAGCCGGATTTAGGTTATATCCGTCAGATGGCATCCGGTGACTATATTGAAATGGAGCAAGAGCTGTTCAACCGGGGTTTTTACAACAGCCAAATCAATTCTACAAGCCGTCCGGTGATTAGTCCTATGGTGGACTTATTGAATAAAGTGAGAAACGGAACAATTACAGAGGAACAGGCACAGCAACAGATTAATGCATGGAGAATCGTGGATGCAAGAGATCAGTTTAATCAGTATATGTACAAGCCATCGGTCAACCAACAATATTTTTTAAGTGCGCAGGGCGGAGGAGAAAAGTTTTCCTGGACATCTTCAGTAGGATACGACCACAATAAGGATAATTTGGGGAGCACTTACCAACGTGTTAACCTCCGTTTTCTAAATACTTATCGCCCGATAAAACAGATTTCCATTACTACCAGCTTGTATTACACTCAAGCCCAAAATAAATCAGGAAGATACGGATATAATAATGTATCTATGAAAGGTAATGTATTTGTACCTTATATGCAAATGGCAGATACACGTGGAAATGCTGTTCCAGTTGCCAAAAACTATAATCAAAGTTATCTCGATACTGCGGGAAGTGGCAAATTGCTCGATTGGAATTATTACCCTCTTACAGACTGGAAATATCAGACATCAAACAACAAAATCTCTGATATATTAGCAACAGCAGCACTCGATTACCAAATTATAAAAGGACTTAATGCTACCGCAAATTATCAATACGAAAGGCAATTTGGATTAAACTCCAATATTGCCGATGTAAACAGCTATATGGCAAGAGATTACATTAATCGTTTTACCCAAATTGTAAATGGAAATACGGTTTTTATTGTGCCAACAGGTGGCATATTAAATAAATCAAATAATATTCTAAACGCGAATAATCTACGCGGGCAACTAAGTTTTGATAATATTTATGGCAAACATAGCATAACGGCGATAGCCGGATTGGAACTTCGTTCAGCAAATACAAGTGGTTATCAAGAACGTTTCTATGGCTATAATCCCAATAACCTCACTACCGCAGGCGTAGATTATACAAGAGCTTACCCAAACTTCATTACAAAGAGGAACTCGTTCATACAACGGAATCAATCTTTAAATGAAAGAACAACGCGATTTGTTTCTTATTTTGCCAATACCGCCTACACTTTTGATAACAGATATACACTTTCAGCGAGCGCCCGGCGGGATGCCTCCAATCTTTTTGGTCTAAAAACCAACGATCAGTGGAACCCTTTTTGGTCGGTAGGGGTTGCATGGAAATTATCAAATGAAAAGTTCTATTCCATTGACTTTTTACCTTACCTCAATCTCCGGGCTACTTACGGGTTTAGCGGTAATGTTAATCCCGCAATGGTTGCAGTCAACACTATCACCTATTCCTCCAATAATTCTGTTTTTAACGGAAATCCTATGGCTTGGTTTAGTAACTACTATAATCCACGTCTAAAATGGGAAACTTCTAAGATGCTAAATCTTGCGGTTGATTTTCACACAAAAAACGACAGAATAGCAGGATCAATCGAATACTATCGTAAAAAAGGTGAAAACCTGTTTGGAATTGCCCCACTTGACTACACGACGGGAGTTGATCCATACATGATAAGGAATGTAGCGAGCATGAAAGGTAATGGATGGGATATTCAATTAAAAAGCTTTAATATAAATCGCACCTTTAAATGGCAAACTATATTGAACTTCAGCCTTTATAAAGATCAAATAATCGAATATCAGATAGAACGTACACTCGCAAGCGGATATATTTCCACATCAGACGTACCTATATCCGGTATTAAAGGCAAACCCGTGTATGCTATCTATGCTTATAAATGGGCCGGGCTTGACCCAAATACAGGAGAATCTCGGGGGTACTTAAATGGGGAAATCAGTAAAGATTATACCTTAATAACTGGTACTGGCACAAAGGTGGAAGATTTAAAATATTATGGATCAGCCATTCCAACCAAATTCGGTTCCTTAATTAACTCGGTGTCTTATAGAAATTTTAATTTACAGGTAGGCATCAGTTTTAAATTCGGCTATTGGTTCCGACGAAATTCCGTCAATTATACCGATTTATTCAGTGATTGGCGTGGACACTCTGACTATGGGTTACGTTGGCAAAAACCGGGAGATGAAGCATATACCATTGTTCCCGTAAATCCCTATTCAACAGATTATAATAGAGACGCTTTTTATACTGGCTCCAGTGCTTTGGTTGAGAAAGGCGATCATATACGTCTTCAATATATCAATCTTGCTTACGACTTCGAAATGCCAAAAACAAGAAGAGTTATTAAAGGCATACAGATATATTTCAATGCAAATAATCTTGGTTTATTATGGAAAGCTAATAAAGCAGGCATCGACCCTGATTTTAATATCGGCGCTAACAATCTTGTAACAGCGAGAAACTACGCTATTGGCGTTAGGACAAAACTTTAAAGAATAACACAATGAAAAAAAAAATCCAAAGCGCAATCCTTTTATCATTTATGTTTTTATTGTTTTCAGGATGCGAGAAATTCCTTGAAAAAAAATCTGATCAAGCTCTTTCTATTCCAACTACGGTTGAAGACTTTCAGGCGTTGCTTAATAGTTACGGAAACCTGAATATTGATTTTATTGCGTCTGGCGAGGTAAGTTCGGATGATTATTATCTTACGGATGATAATTTTAATTCGCTATACTATGAGAGCGATAAAAGATTATATACCTGGCGACCCGACTTTGTATCTCGTCCATTGTCCTCAGCAGGTGATGAGTGGTATAATTGCTATAAACCTATCTATGTTTGTAATTCTGTGCTACAAGGGCTGGAAGATAATAATTTAACAGGGGTCAAAGCAGATAACATTAAGGGTCAGGCATTAGTATTTAGGGCAGCCCATTATTTAGACGGAGTACAAATATGGGCATCTGCATATAACAAACAAAGCGCCAATACCGACTTAGGGATGGTACTTCGTTTAGATCCGGACATGAATATTCCTTCAGTAAGATCATCAGTACAAGCAACATACGATTTGATTATTAACGATCTTACAAATGCTGTTGCACTATTACCAATCGATCAACCATCAGCCACTCTTCCAGTAAAGGCTACGGCTTATAGCCTATTAGCAAGAACTTATTTATTTATGGGGGAGTATGAAAAAGCCTTGCAGAATGCGGAGAATGCACTTAGAAACACCAATTCTCAATTAATAGATTTTAACACATTAGATCCAAACAGCGATTTTCCAATACCTACAGTAAACAATGTTAGCCAAGAAATGATGTTATGGTCTGTTATGCTTTATACCGACCAATTAGATCAGTCGATGGCCAAAATAGACCCTACTCTATACAATATATATGATAATGAAGATTTAAGGAAAGTTATTTATTTTGGCGATAATAACGATGGCTCTTATTTCTTCAAAGGAGCGCATCTCGGCACTTCTGGTTTAACAAATAGTCCAACACCTGCGGAACTACTTTTAACTATTTCAGAATGTAATGCCCGCTTAGGGGATTTATCCAAAGCTGCAAATGCGTTAAATCAGCTTTTGGTAAAGCGATGGAAAGCAAGTGAATTTATTCCTCAAACTTTCTCCAACAATGAAATTGCACTGAAAACAATTCTGAATGAAAGACGAAAGGAATTAGTGATGCGTGGTTTGCGTTGGGCAGATCTTAAAAGATTAAACAGGGATGGTGCAAACATCACACTTACAAGAACTGTAAATGGTCAAGTCTTTACGCTGCCTCCTAATGATTTGCGTTATGCTATCGCTATTCCAGAAAATGTAATCGAAATTGGAAGTATTCAGCAAAACCCGAGATAGTTAAAAAAAAACAAGGACCATCTATTTTAGAAGATATAGTCCTTGTTAATTAATGGAGCTTCTGCTATTAATTCCTCCTTGAACTTGGATTTATAGCAAGAACTTGTGCATTGTTCTTACCTGCCAATTCAGCCGAAAGACTTGATCCGTCAGGGACTTCAATATCACAAGGCTTGTTGCCAGTCGGTCCGCAATCCCCTTCACCTTCAGCCCAATTAGAAACAGTAGCAAATGCCCCAGCCGCTGTACTGTTACTTACATAATGGTAGGTTGTGGGATCAGCTACCATTTTAAACGACATTGTTACAGCCGCAATCGCTATAGCAGCTATCATAAACAGGTTTAATTTTAACTTTTTCATCTTCTTACAATTTAGAAGTCAAAGAATATTGTTTTATATGTCTTTTGGCCGACACGCCCTCAGCAGCTTCGCTTCCCGCGTCACCGCTTCGTAATTTTTGCCACAGGTAAAGTCCTGATAAGCTCAGGATCAAATAGAATAGATTGAAAAAGAAATGTTGTTGCCAGCTCATGCCGCTAATGACCGATCCGCAGCCGCAAGGCAGCTTTTCCCAGGCTCCTAAAAGTGCAATGCCCACATATCCGGTAAAGGCAGCCATCAACATTGTGGATAGGATCAGGCCGACTTTGCGCCAGCCTTCGTAGATCAGGCAAATAATGGTAGCGCATTCCAATACCGGCAATGTGTAGATAAGTACATTGCCCAGGCTATCAGAAAAAGGTTGATTAAAGATGCCGCTTTTGAAAGAATCAAAATCTGTGAGCTTATCAATAACTATGGGTATCCATAGGGCCAGCAAAGCGAGCATTGTGATCTTAAATGCAATCGTTCTTCTTTTCTGATATTTGAGGGCTTTATCCATTTCCTTTGTCGTTAGCATGGTTTTCACCATCTTGTTAAGACAAAGTTCATCAATGCGCTTAGCGTTGGAAAGTCAAAATCGGTAAAAATTGAGCAAACTTGTGTAAGAAATTTTCCGATTTTGACAATTTGCGGAAAATTGTGTTACTGGCGTTTGAGGTATCGTTCCAGGGCAGAGCGAAAGGTGCGTTCATCCGTATATCCCACTTCCATATAAACATCTTTTATGCCAATGCCTTTTTGCTGCATCAGAAGCAGGGCATGACCCATGCGTAGCTCGGTATAAAACTCCTGTACGCTCATGTCGTATTGACGCTTAAAAACGTTTAGGAGTGTACGCTCGGTAAGGAAGAAATGATCCGTAAGAAATTTTACGCTCAGTCCCGCATCACAATAATGTTCCTGTATATACGCTTTGATCTTATAAGCCAGGTCGCCGTTCTGCTCCCGGATCACCTGGTCGTAATGCTCCAGCAGGTAACTAATGTACTTGCGTAGGTTACCGTCTATGGCACCAATATTTGCCTGCGAGTAGTTGTAAATTTTAAACAGCCATTGGTGGATCTTCCGATCCATCCGGCATTGATACATGGTATCATAAGTCTTGTTCTCATTTTTAAAACGGTGCAGGATGTCTTTCAGATTATCGTATTCCTGGTACATGCCTTCGATCCATTCCGGAAGGATGCTTACTACAAATGCTATATGTATTCCTTGCTGGGCATAAGCAAAATAATGCCCAATGTCATAATAGGACATCAAAAAAGTATTGGGCTGAGTGCGTATAATAGGCCGGTAATCACCCGTGGTGTACAGCAAGCTGCCCTTGAGCATAAAGTACAGGTACAATTGCCTGTCGTTAATATCGAAAGGGATATAAGCAGGTTCTTTTGCGTTGATCTGAACCAGGTCTATAAAAAACGGTTCCTGGTTTAACTGCTGGCTCAGTAGCTCTATTTGTGGCAGTTTAAAATAACGTCGTTCCGGGGCAAAATGCAACGGGTATTTACACCAGTCGGGAAGTTGGGAATACTGATGCAGTGGTATTAAGTGCTCATCTTCAAATTTTAAAAAGTAAGGTATTTTCATAGGATATCAGGTTTCTCTATGTGTTGTATAATATTCGACACCGGTCACTGCTACATTCCATTTGTTATCAACGTGTTCTCATACCAGATGGAGTGAAACAGGCATTACAAATTTTAAACATTGTTAGGAATAAAAAACCCAAGTTGGGGAAGATTGAGCACGGTTTTTTTAGCGTTGGAATTGGTATTCGGCAAAAAAGCCACTGGTTATCATTACAATACGCCACGAGGTAGATGAACGCCTTTGACATAAGCTGTCGTCTCTGAATTGTCTGAAACCGGTGTTTCCCCTTCAACCTGGTCTGTTGTTTTACCTTCAGACTCCGGCTTTATAGATAACTGTATTTTTCTATCCACTGCCGCTAATTCTGTTTTCAATTCAGCCAGTGCATTTTCTTTTTTCCACGCACCGTTGACTACTTCCTGAAGCACGGGCAGGTCTTTCTGCAATCCGGCAATTTTCTTTTGTTCCTGCTCTACAATGCCCGGTATTTTTTCAAGCGCATTCAGGAAGTTTAACGATGCAGTTTTCGCATCGGTCGCCATCCGGCCATTGTTATAGGTGTATTTGATACCGCCTTCACCTTGAATAAAGAAACGATTATCTCTTTCGAGGGTTGTGCTGTCATTTTCTGAAACCTCTGTTTTCACCAGTAATGTAAAGCCATACAAAGAACCGATTTCCTCATACTGCCCGCCTGTACGGGCTTTTTCGGAAAGCTGGTTGAGTTTTGCACCTATCTGTTTAATATCTGCATTGGGCGGTAAACCTGTTAACTGTATCGGGTTGAGTATCTCACCATCTTTGTTTTTTTCTATCCGTTTTTGCAGGTTTTCCCAATCAAGTGTCATCCGATCCAGTCGTGCTTGTGTACTTTCCAATGTGGCCGTAATATCTTCCAGCTTGTATTTGGAAGAAAACTTAGAGCGATTGAATGCCTGCCGCTCACTTTCCAGACCGGCGATCTGCTTTTCCAGTTTGGCTTTTTCCAGCAGATCTGTATTGCCTGAAAGTATGGCTACATATTCCGAGAAATTCATTCCCGTTTTTTCATCCATTGCGCCTTCATCAATGGTACGTTTGCCCAGGCTGTTGGTTTTTAGCTGGTCAATGAATACCTGCTTATTGTACAGCGTATTGAATTTATAGCTGTCCAGCGATTTTTCTACCGCATAAATGAAAATATCTACTTTGTTGTCGGCAAAGAACTTCGCAATTTCATTACCCTTGCGGATCGCCCTGCCGTCCCGTTGCGCAAGATCGCTTGGCCTCCAGGGAATATCCAGGTGGTGAACAGCTACGGCACGCTTTTGCGCATTAACCCCCGTACCGAGCATTTCGGTGGAACCGAACAGTACCCTGATCTTTCCTTCATTAACTGCCTGTATAAGCTCCTTGCGCTGCTTTTCATTTTTCGCTTCCTGTATAAATCGCATTTCGTGTGCGGGGATGCCGTGCTCCTGCACCAGCTTGCGCTTTATTTCAGAATAGACATTCCACTCACCGGGCTTATAGGTGCCGAGATCGGAGAAAACAAACTGTGTTCCTTTTTGTGCGTGGAACCTGTTATAATATTTGGCAATATTAGCCGCGCAATGCGATGCCTTGTTATCAGGATGGTCGCCATACTTTCCGCTGATCATCCGCATGTCCAGCGACATTTTACGGGCATAGTCCGTTGCGATCAGCATCTTCGCTTTTTCCTCACTTTCGCTTAAAGGAGGTCTGCCCAACAGTTCTGCATTACCGGTTTTGGCAAACTCCATCAGCTTTTTGATAAAGACCTCCTGATCCGGCGTAGGCGGTATGTGGTATAATACCTCGTTCTTTTCGGGCCGGTCAATACCAATATCCTTTGCCGTGCGGTAGTCCGTTATTTCCGAGTAGAACTGCGCCAGCTCCGGTACTTTGATAAAAAAGCGGAAACGTTCTTTTGATACGATATTATTAGCGACCGAAAACTCGTAATCTGTCGTTTTGCGGGCATAAATGGCTGCCCAGGCATCAAAGCAGGAAATGCCCTGTTTTTCCATTGCCTGCGGGCGCAGGTATTTAAACAGCAGGTACAGCTCTGTAAGCGAATTGCTGATGGTGGTTCCCGAAAGAAAGGTAGCACCGAGGTCCTTACCTGTGCGCTCCTGTATGGTACGGATGGCAAACAGCAGGTTCATGGCCTTTTGGCTGCCGGCCATATTGCCCAACCCGGCCACACGCTCATGCCTGGTATTAAACATGAGGTTTTTAAAACGGTGGCTTTCGTCCACAAATACATGGTCAATGCCCATCATTTTAAAGTCCACTACATCATCCTTGCGGTTTTCGATGTCGTGTTCCAATGTTTTGAGCTTCACCTCCAGGTTTTGTTTACGCAGCACAACACCTTTCAGCATTGCCCGCGAAACCTCCTTGCCCTGCGCCTTCAGTGCATCGAGGTTTTCCTCTACGCTATCCAGTTCCGCTTGCAGTATCTCCTTTTGCAATTCGGGTGATTGGGGTATCATACCAAATTGATCATGGGTTAATATGATACAGTCCCAATCATTGTTTTTGATATCACCGAAGATGCGCAGGCGCTTTTGCGGTGTAAAATCTTCCTTGCCGGGATATAATATTTTGGCATGGGGATAGGCTTTTCGGTAGGTTTCGGCTATCTCGTGCACATTGGCTTTTAACCCGATGATCATCGGCTTATGCGCCAACCCCAGCCGCTTCATTTCCTGTGCGGCAGTACACATGATAAGCGTTTTACCGGCACCTACTTCATGGTCGCAGATGGCTCCGCCGTTGAGCTTGATCATCCATACAGCATCCTTCTGGCTGGGATAAAGGTCCTCGATACCAAGCGCCCTGCGATCCAGCCCCGGAAAATCCTGGTGGCTGCCGTTATATTGCGGTCGGACGAAACAGTTAAAGGTATCGTTGTACCTGTCGGTAAGGCGTTGTTTGAACTCATCGTTCTGCGCATAGAGCCAATCCGTAAATGCTTTGCGCATCTCGTCGATCTTGGTATTCGCCATCTGGATGGCTTCCATGTCCCGCACCTTTACTTCCCTGTCGCCTATTGTCTCTTTTCTGGTAATATCTGGCGTGGTGTTGACCAGCGCATGTTTAAATAGAGCAATGCCATCATAGGTACGGCTTTGCGATTTGATGGCATATTTTTCTGTGATGTGAATATTCCTGCTATCACAATGGATAGAAAAATCATCCGTGTTTTCGGTATAGTGAATGCGTACTTCGGTATCGAACAGGTGTGAGGCAAAACGGTTGTAGATACCGGTAGGTATCCAGCGTTCACCGAGGTTAAAATCCAGCTCTTCAAATTCAATACGGCGGGGTCTGGCCTCTTCAAGTGCTTTAAGGCTTTGGGTAACTTCTTTATCATCCGGTTGGCTGGAAAGATATTCCATAACCTTTCCCGCTTTCTCAACCACATTGCCCGATACCCATTTTTCAGCGATCTCATATTCCTTTTCCAGTGGGTTGTAAAAGATCCGGCCATGTAGCGCGTTCTTCAGGTCTTCTTTGGACATGCCGCTGATCCCTGCCATATAGTTGATATTGACAGCCCCGTATTTGTTAAGCGATGCAGTTAATGCTTCATCGGGATTGTCGGTAGCAAGCGTTGCGGTGGAGAAACTGACGGGCCGATGGAATATATCTGCTTTATGTACCACACCACCCACCACACGCTCCAGGTACGGCATTTCTTTTCCTGCGCTATCGGTTTTAATCACCTTGATATTATCGGCGCTGTTCAGGTTGTCGTACCTTTTCACAAAAGCATCATAGAGCGTATTCAGTGTTTCCCTTTCTGCCTTATGTTCGGCCCGAAGCGTCGCTTCATTGTTATAAAGGAGCTGATAAGCATCCCTTAGCTGTATGTAGGCTTCTGTCCTTGCTTTTTGAAGCGGGGCCAGTGCTAAAGGATGGAAAACTGCGGAACCTTTAGCCGCATTGATATTCCTTAGATAGCCTACATAGCCATTTTCCGTTGCGAGGCAGTCATCCTTATGGAATGCCTGCACTTTGCCGTTATACGGGGCCGGATCAGGAATTACTTTTGATTCGGTAACCGGCTCAACTGGTTTTGCATTTTCAAGCTCGCCGTCGTTGTTTACATTGATAGCGGAAAAAAGATCTCCCATTCCGGCGGGAATGCCGTTCGTCTTTGGTGAGGTTCCGGCTGTATTATTGGACGGCTTTGCCGACCGCACAGGAATGTTATCAAACAGCCCCGGTTGCCTTCTTTGTGCAGTCCTTTTAACCGTAATTTTCTTTTTTGTTGTTGTTACAGGAGCAGCTACAACACTGGCCTGCGGCGCACTGCCAAAAAGATCGAACAGGCTTAATTGTACCTGCTCCTGTGGCGCTGCATCATCGGCCTTAATTATCGTATTTTCCTGTAGCTGATCTGAAGCACGGTTGCCTGTCGGAGATGAATGAACAGGTGTATCAGGAGCTTGCGTTCTCTCCGTAACAATGCCATTAGCTGGCGGTTGAGGTGCGGATGCCATTCCTGGCTGCACAACAGGCGTTTCGGGCAAAATTCCTTTATAGAGATTCAGGTCCAGGTGATCCCTGAAATCTTCGCTCAGAATTTCCTTTGCATCCTTTGCAATACCACTAACGCCGCCGTTATGCACGAATATGGTATAAGGTTTACCATACAGATCGGTTGATTCGATGATCTCATTAAAAACAACCCGGTCTGTGTACAATACCAGCGCATTGGTGTGGGTATTGTTCTTTGTTTCCAACGAGCGGCAAAAATCTTTTTCCATTTCAGACAACACCTGTTTACCTGTGTTTTTCTGAAGAACAATAAGATCGCTGCCCACTTCGGTGCCTGCATGATCGGTAAACAGGTTGTTGGGAAGTCTGACTACTGAAATGAGGTTATGCTCCTTCATCAGCGCTTCCCGTATGGGCTGGTTGGCAGGGCTATCCAATACGCCTTGCGAGGTAATGAAAGCCAGGATGCCACCATTACGTAGCGCATCGGTCCCCTTTAGGAAAAAGTAGTTGTGAATGCTGCGGGCAGCCTGCACCCTTGCCGGATCTTGTCCCCTTGAATAGGAAAGGTCAAAAACCGAACTGGTGCCAAATGGAATATTGCTGGCAACTACATCGTAAAGGCCCAGCTCACTTTCCGGTAGCTCTTCAAAACCTTTGATACGGATATCCCTGTTTGGATAGAGTTGCTCCAGCACTTTACCCGTAAGCAGGTCTTTCTCATAAGCTGTAACATGGCCAATACCTTTGTCAGCAAATGGATCGACAAATGCACCAGCGCCCGCAGACGGTTCAAGAAAATGCCGGATTTCTACGCCGTTTTCTGTAAACACATCGGAGAGTGTATGAATGATTTCCGGTGGGGTATAAAAGGCGGACAGTACCGAACCCCGCATACTGTCCACATATCGCTTGTATTGTTTTTCATTACCGGCATTTTCTTTGAGCACCTGGTGCAGGTCCCGTGTCATTTCAAAGAGTCCCCGGTCGTATTCCGCCCATTGCTTTATATCTGTGGGGGTTTCTACGGGATTAAGCACGAATTTAAGACCGCCAAATCCGCTGTATTGCTTCATTAGCAGCCGTTCCCCCTGGGTAGCGTTGCGTTTCTCCTTTTCCAGTTTAAAAGCTATTTGCAGGGCATCAATATTCCATTGGAGATGTTGACGCTTACTAAAGGCCATTTTCCTCGATCCAGATTGCTATGGTCCCGGTTATTTCGGTGTAGAGCAGCTCGTATGCTTCGCTGTAAGTAAAATCATCCGTTAGTTCGTAGTTCGCGAACAGCGAACTACATACAGGTAGCATCTTTAAGGCAAAAGGCCGGAGTTCTTCATCCGCCATAATCGTATCGAACTCATTACAAACCACCTGGAATACGGTGTCGAATGGGGAGAAATGCAGCCCTTCAAACAGGATGTATTCAGCAATGTGGTCGCATTGCTCAATAGCATTTCCTGACCGGAAGGCACCCTCGTAGGCGTTGGCTGCCCACCTGGAGCGTTGCTCAATGAATGGCTGATCGTGTGCCTTTTCGGGAAAGCTGGTGTACAGTAACTCCTGAAGCCTTAGTGTGAAATAGGAGAGGTCTTTTTGCTGTGTATCCATAAATATTTTGTTTTGAATTTTTGATGATTCACTAAAATATTACGGAGATAAAACGGTATAACTAAAGCTGTCGGGCTTGGCGGTTAGTGGCGGTATTTGGCCTTACGAATAGAGTCTCCCAAAGAATAATCTGTATTTCTGCAAGAGATCGATTCCAATAAAAGACAATGGGGGTATAAAGTGTAGATATATCAGTGTCAAGTTTGCTTACTTTAAAAAAAGCTGTTGAGTTCAGAGAAAATAAGGAACCTGCTTTACTGAAACTTTTTTTGTAGTGATCTTTCTATCAAAGCCCATAAAAGTGGCTTTTAAATTTTCGCAATAGTACATACAGCACATCAGTACCTTACATGAAAAATTTCTCTTCTGGTTTATTGGGAAAAAAGATCATTGTTTTTATTAGGCAAGTCAGCTCACGCTATAGAGGTATAACGGAGGATGTGCAATATGTAGAAACCGTGATTGGGCAGCTTCGAATTATTTATAATGTAGTATGTCCGTTTTTAAAGGAATGAGGCGAACGATTGGCCGAGATGTTACGAAAAGTATTTTGTGTTTAATACCTGATACAACCTAAAATATTTTAAGATAAGTAACCATCTTACATCATAATGATTTTAGAATTTAGTTGCTGTAGTTTTGGCTATTACTCTTTTATTTTTGAAAAAGCCCTGCAATAATATTGATCGTAAGGGCTACAATAAATGTATTAAATGCAAAAGAAAGTACGCCATGCATCCACGCCAACCGGCGTATCCTCTTGGACGTGATATCTACATCTGAAACCTGAAAAGTCATCCCGATGACAAAAGAGAAATAGGTGAAATCCATGTAATCTGGTTCATTATCTTCGGGAAAGTTCACTCCCTCCGGCCTTACGTGTTTGCCATTGTCTTTACTGTGATCAACGTCGCAGTAATAAAAATGGGCATACCTTAGAGTGAATATGGTATGTAGAAGCCACCAAGATCCTGCCACGCATCCTAAAGGAATAATGACATCCACATAAATTCCCTGATCGGTTTTACCCGAAGTACCTTTTAAAAGTATAACGATTGCCAGTAAGCTTGCAAAAGCCGCAGCTATGACAAAGCAAAATACAAGCGTACGACTTGAATCTTGCGCATGGGCTTCATGTTTTACATCTGAGGGATGAGAAGTAAGGATAGTTATCCAGGAGAGGGTGAGGCTAACGCCAACAAATCCCAACCATGCAATCATCAAGGCCAATGATGTCTCCATGTCGCTGTTTAATAGTGCAAGAAACACGATAATTGCAGATCCAACTGAAATATATAATTTATAATGCGCATCGAGGTGGTTGATGCGATCCACTAATGTTCGTGGTAGTTTTTTTGTACGCATAAAACTTTATTATTTATTTAGTTTTTTACTTGTAAGTACCTTTGGGAAATAGTTGTACTGGTGCTTTTATTAATTGGAAAAAATTGCAGATAGACCACAAAAACTGCCGAGCGATCCCCAAAAGATAAGGATGTAAATGCGGCCAGCATTCGGGAACTGATCTGCACATTCTGTGGATGGTTACTTTCAGGGCAACGGCTGATCCGGCAGCGGGTGGCAATGCTCTCCATACTTTCAGCCATTGCCGGGGCATTATGGATGCCATCACCACTACGTAAACAGAAAATGTGCAGGAAACAGAAACAAGATTAACAAAGTTGTGGCGGTTGCCATATATCAGAAGGAGCAGATACCACTTTGCGAGGATGAACCAATGAATATTTCGATGCTGAAAGCTCAGTTATATCGATAGTATATATTAAAGAGGCATTTTGTAAAGATATTGGTGCGCTACAACACATGCACACACAAAAAGGCGAGCAAGCGTCACTTTTCTTGTGACTGTGATTTTTGGTTTGGGGAGAATTGAAGAAACTACTTCTTTTGGAAACAGGTACGATAGTATCCGAGCAAGGAGCAAAGCTCAAAGCAAGAATGATTACACAAATGAACCAACAGCAAAATTTCACAAAACCTATTTCACCAAAAATATAAAAAAATAACTCAGATAAGCTGTATTTTTTGGCGATTTATTCCGATCAGTAACTTTCGCGTCAATATTCTTCCGTCTGAACATGGTTTTACGGGAAGTTTGTGTGCCCGAACGCCTCTTTCGCTTAAACTGAGGTCTCCTTTCATTTACTTTTGTACAGTATATTTTCAAATTCAAAAGAGGTTTCACCATTACCCTTCATAACGATATAGGCATCGAACTTTTTGCCCGACTTGCTTTTCATTCCTTTAATAAGAGACGTTTTGCCTTTCTTCACCAGGTTTTCAATTTCCGGCATTGTAAGGGTTATTCCGCAGATGGTACGGAACTGTATCCAATTACAGGTTTCATCGGGACACTTTACAACCTTATCCCTGATAAACAAGGCATGGGTTTTACATTTCGGGCAGGTTAATTCGGGGTGTTTTTCCTTTGCAATAGCCATGTCCAGGAGCTCCTTTGTTATTGCCGTTGCATAAACTTGCATTTCTTTCAGGAAAGTCGCCGCATCAGCCTTGTTGTTCTCTATTTTTTGCAAGGCCATTTCCCATTCTGCGGTCATGGCAACGTCGGCGATTCTTTTATCCTTTACTGCGTGGTACACCTGCAAACCCTTATCAGTAGGGAGCAGCGACTTTTTTTCACGCCGGATGTAATCTCTTTTAAAAAGGGTTTCAATGATAGCGGCCCTTGTTGCCGGTGTGCCGATACCAATGCCCTGTAAAACCTTGCGTTCTGCATCATTTTCTATTTCCCTGCCTGCGGTTTCCATAGCAGACAATAACCCGGCTTCCGTATAAAGCACCGGAGGTTTGGTCTTCTTTTCAAGTACCTGGGCGTTTTTGATTTTCAGTTCGTCACCGACCCTCAGTTCTGGAAGTTCCTGTACCGGATCACTGTCCTCCTCTGAAAAATTTGCCCTGATGGCACGCCATCCCGGTTCCAGGATCTTGCACCCTTTCAGTGAGAAGTCATAGTGCAGTGCCTGCAAAGTGATGTCTGTAATTTCTTTGGAGCAGGCATGTGAAACTGACTCCAGTAAACGGAGTGCGATCATGTCATATATAGCATCTTCCTTTCCCGCCAATCCGAGTGGGATTTTCTCCGTAATTAAAAGCCCGTGGTGATCGGTAACCTTCACATCGTTGACAATGCGTTTTGTAAACCGTCCCCATTTCACCTTTGCAACGCCCTCTTTACAGGATGGCTTCGCATCCAGCGCCCTGATCAGTCCGGGAATTTCGGTCCACATATCTTCCGGTATATGCTTGCTTCCTGTACGGGGATAAGTGATGAATTTGTTTTCATACAGGCTTTGAGCAATATTAAGCGTCTGTTCAGCGGAAAGCCCCAGCTTTTTATTGGCTTCTTTTTGTAAGCCGGTAAGATCGAACAGCAAAGGGGGCTGTTCAGAAACGTTCTTGGTATCTGCTGCCGTTACAGTTGCGTCTCCCTTTCGCTGGATGGATTTAAGGGTATCATCGGCGAGTTTGCGTTCATCCCATTTGGCTTTGGAAATACTTTTGAAATCCATGAACTCCTTTCGGTGCTCCAACTGGATCTGCCAGTATTTCTGAACTGTAAAGCTCTTATTTTCCAGATAGCGTTTACAGATAAGGGCCAGCGTTGGCGTCTGTACCCTGCCCAGCGAATACACACCACGGCCAGCGGCAATACTCAACGCTTGCGATGCATTGATGCCTACCAACCAGTCGGCACGGCTTCGGCCTTGCCCGGCCTCGTAAAGACCGTCAAAATCGCTTCCGGGTTTGAGGTTGTCAAATCCCTGGCTGATGGCTTTTTCAGTAAGTGAGCTGATCCATAAACGCTCGAAAGGTTTGCTGCACTTCAGGTATTGATAAATATACCTGAAGATGAGTTCACCTTCGCGGCCCGCATCGGTAGCCACGATAATGCTATCCGAGCGACCAATGACCTGCTCAATGACTTTTAATTGCTTTACCGCTCCGCCATCGGCAACGTACGATTTGTCCTTTTTTACTTTTCGTACCGTTAGTAAAAAAGGAGCCGGAAGTATGGGGAGCGCTTCTTTTTGAAACCCTGATAACCCATAATCTTCCGGCATGGCTAATCCTACCAGATGGCCCAACGCCCAGGTTACCTGGTAGCCGTTGCCCGTCAGATATCCATCTTTTTTTTCTGTTGCGCCCAATAGGGCTGCAATCTCACGGGCTACACTTGGTTTTTCGGCAATCACTGCTTTCATAATACTTCCTCCTTTTAGTGATTATCTTTTGATGCCTTTGGATTTAGCCGGAGCTTTGGGCGTATCCTGCTGTTTCTGTTGCTTATTGTCCTTCGGTGTTTGCTGTCCTGTCTTCAACGGCTCTTTGACATTCCTGGTAGCCTCATTAGTCTTTCCTTCGGAATTGACGGCAACCTGCGTTTTGTTTTCTTCTTTAGGCTGTATTTTCTCCTTTAGCTTATCAGGGCTGTTAAAAGAAAATCCTGTTTTTCCTGTCTCTTTATCAAAGGTGATATAGCCCTGGTATTTCTGTCCTTTTTTATCAATCAGCCCATCCAAGTAAACCGTTTGACCTTCCTTGAATTTATCGTATTGCTGGTCGGTCAGCTCTTTTCCTCTGAATGTTCGCGGTGCTTCCTGCGGTTGTCCCTGCTGTTGTTCCGATTGCTGATTTTGACCTCTGTTGACATTCCTGTCAAACAGGAACTCTACGAAACGCTTATCGGCATTGAACTGTACCGTAGCATCGAAAGGTTCGCCTTTTTTGGAGATCATTCCTTCGAGTTGGAGCGGTTTTCCTTCCATTAAAGTCTGCTTTTGTTCTTCGTTCAGTTTTACGCCTTTCATCTCATCCGGAATTTTAATCCAGTCCTGGCGCAGCGCTATCACTTCATTCGTCAGCCGGTCGATGCTGACAATGGATGGCATTTTTTCTCCTGTTTTGGGATTGGTCAGGTCTACAACACGCCCCATATTGCCGGTTTGAAGTAAATTCTCTTTGTCCTCTTTGGAAAACTCGTGTCCAAAGAATGGGAAATTAAGATTAGGCTCCCGGCGGATTCCGTGGATGGCGACCACTGCATTCCCGTTATCACCGGGCTGTAGCGAAAGCCTTGCATCCATCCGGGTAACGGCCGTGCCAAGGTTAAGGCTTACGGGAACCAGTTCATTGGTTTTAAATCCCCGTAGCAGTGGGTCGAGCAGGTTTTTCTTTTCAAGATACTCTTTGCTCAGTCCAAGATTGTTCATTGTTTCCCAATCGATCTGTTCCGGTTTGTAGCGGTACTCGCTGGTTCCCGGTGTTGCTTGTGCTGTTTCCATATCTTTTTTGTTTTCTTGTTTATTTTCCTGTTGCTGTCCCTTCGGTTCTTTAACCTCGTGCTTAGTCATCAACGATTCACCTTCTTTAGTGGGCGCATCCACCTGCTGCTGCATTTGTTTAGCGGTATCCACAGCTTCCAGTGCAGGCACTTTGAAAAAGGAAAAGTGAGTAGGGTTTTTAAGCTGCCGCCAGAAATTGGAAAAGAAATTGGAGAATATATCCCCGCTCTTATCTACCCGCATAAACTGGCTCTGGTTTTTCTTGTCCGGGTCCACCGTCTCCAGCTCCCCGTTTTTATTGATACCTGTAACAGCCTGTATTTTCTTTTTCTCCTTATCCAGCACCAACAGAATGTCTGATAACTGTTCGGGATATTGTGGCGTTGTCGTAGTCTGTTCACTCATGATCCTGATTATTTAAGATTGTAATAAGTCCGAAAGTAAGAGTAGCATGGAAGCGTTTGTTGTAGTTGGCTTTCTATGGCACTATTTGTCACTTATTGTCCTTCGTTCTTTGCAGCGGGGCGTTGAAATTATCCCGGACAAACTGATGCACATCGGATAGCTTATAGTAGAGTTTACCACTGATGGTATAGTAGGCTAATTTTCCCGAAGAGCGATAGCGCTGTAAGGAGCGCTGGCTTATTTTTAGCATTTGCAAAAGATCCTGATTGTCGAGCAACTCTTCACCGTCTATACTATTCCGGTCCTTATGTATATTATTAATATGATCGTTAAGAATATCAAAACGGTCCATGATGCGTTCCATCCACGCTATAAATTCCATTCTGTCAATATTCATACGGATGCGTTTATTATGTTCCTGGTTTATATCGCCCCGATCATCGGTTTGCCTGATGCCTGTTTCTGCTCACCGGCTACGATTTTCACCCTTGCGACATTAAAATCTTACAGGACAAAATTGAATGGTTTGGCGCTCATTGTCTGCCAAGCCTTGCCAATTGAAAAGCGGTTTTTTTATTTTTTTTTGAAGTTGGGTAAGCCGCTGTTTTAAAGGGGTTTGCTTGTTATAGCCGAACGCTTTGTCTGTTATTGGCGGGGTTTTGCCAATTGGCATATATGGGCAAGAGCATAGTAAAAAAAAAGCAGTACGGGGTAACGTACTGCTTCTGTTCATGGATAGTTATGCTGTTATAAATTCTTGTCCATATATTCTTCCAGTGATTGTTTGAGCTGATCTAAAAACGCCGTCTTGGAGCCTGAACGGGTTTTCATCCGGTGGAAGGCATGATGCAGATCTCCAAGAGGAATGCGGAACAGTATCTGGAACATGAGGCTTATTTTTCTAATACCGATTTTACCGTGTGAAATGGCTCCGGAAGCATGAAGGGCGTAGATCAATTCAATCAGCGCATTTTTGGATTCCGTCCAAAATATATCTTTCGTGGATTCTGGCTTTTGTAGGATCATATCGGGATTTTCATCGGGATTGATCTTTGTCAGCAGATAAGTGTAAAGCAACTCGTTTGCAATAATCCTCGCTATTTTGTAATCATAGAACGTTGCAAACGTTGGGTCAATTTCAAAAACAATGCTGTTAAGACCATCATGGTAATTTATATGGCCCCGCTTAAAATAAGTATCATCACGATCTGTACGACCTGAACGATAATACCGGTAAAAATCCGTATTGCAAATGTTCTCAATATACTCACGCTTCAAATTAGCCAACTGTGTAGAGAAGTAACTATAATACATCTTACCATTGCTTACGGGGCAGGTAGTTTCTATACGATATACCTTATTATAATAAATCAGTTTCCCCAGTATTTGGGGTTTCACCGTCCGGAAGAAATGTATCTCCTCAGCTTCGTCCTTGAATCCTTCTTTAACGATAAGTTCTTTCACTGAAAAAAGTAATTCCTGGAGATACAAGGTCATCTCATAAGCCTCATCGATTAACCTTTTACTTTGCAAGGAAACCTTGTCCTCTTTATTATGGATTTCCAGGATAATGGTTTGTAGAGAGTATTTCATAGCTTATAATTTTTGTAGGATTAGCAAACTACTGTCACAACTTCCCTAATTAAATCACAAAAATTATAATTATAAATGAAAATTTCCCCCAAGTAGAACCCAACTTGGGGGAATTATACACTAAGTTCAAGCTAATACATACACGTTGCCGCCGGTGTATCCGTTCATCCTATTTCCGACAAAACAAGGATCAATCCTGAAATTCCCGTTGTTAACAGTGGCTTCGAAGTGGTGCAATTTAAATTGCGCCAAGGTTTTAAAGTTGAAAATTTCTACCTTTGCATTAGTTGCAATTTTCATACTAAATAATTGGCAAATCTCCATAAGATAGTAATCCCGTTCTTGATTTTCATAATGCTTTTAGCCATTATGCGGAACAATCTCTTGTATGTTCTATATGAATACGACACAGAACTCTTCATTAGCATGTTCTGTGAAAATAAGAGCCGACCGCAACTTCACTGTAATGGGAAATGTAAGCTCGCCAAAATGCTTAAAGAACAGAAAGAAGAAGAGGCAGCAAAAGTATTAAAACAGCTGCAATCAGAGGTGTTCTGTTATTCCCAACCTATATTTGCATATCCTTCCAGACCGGAAAAGTTTGAAGAGGTAAAAAGAAAACATCCTTTGAGCAATCAAAGTTTGTATTCATTCCTGTTCACTATGAGGAATGACAAACCTCCGGAATATTTTATATCCATATAACTCTACACTACTTGGTGTGGTTGCTGATTAGATACCAGAACTTTCTTTATTCTGAATGCCAATGGTATGTAGCATTACGATAATCAGCAGTCAGACTTGTCTTTTCCCGGCGTGTAGGTAGCTGATAACTTTTTCTCGGTTATTTGATTTACCATGCCCGGTAAAACAAATTTAAGTTGGGATACATCCGATTCCAGCTAAACGTATTTAACTATAAAAAATTTTCAGAAAATGAATACTTTAAAAATATTAAAATACTTTCTTATTGTAATTGCGGGCACCTTCGTTATTTCCTGTTCTAAGGATGATGATCCTATTATTGAGAATGAACTTAATGGTCTGAAATTGGTAACAACGTTATCTAATACAACACATAAGGTGGAATTGTATACCCTCAATGAAAAATTACAAACAGGCTTCAATAATATCTTTTTTCAGATCAAAAATACAGATGGTACGACAATCGATAATGCCACGGCATCCTGGATTCCGGAAATGAATATGATGAGCATGAAACATTCCTGTCCATATTCAGCAATAAGCAAAGCCAAAAATTCAACATCTACCTACATGGGCTTTATTGTCTTCCAGATGGCGGGAAGTGAAAGCGAATATTGGGACCTGAACCTGAACTATTCTATAAATGGTAAAGATTATACGATTAAAGACAGAATATCGGTAGTTGAAGCAAACAGACGGGTAGTTGAATCTTTTCAGGGCAGTGACGGCAAACGGTATATATTAGCCATGGTAGAGCCAACGGCTCCTAAGGTTGCCATTAATGATATGAAAGCCGTGCTGTACCGTATGGATGGAATGATGAATTTTCCTGTAGTGGACAACTACAAAATTGTAATAGACCCGAGAATGCCCGGTATGGCCAACCATAGTTCGCCAAACAATACAGACCTGGTACAGGGGACAGACAAAATGTATCAGGGCAAATTAAGCCTTACGATGACCGGGTACTGGAAAATCAATTTACAGTTGCTTGATTCGATTGGCACTGTGATAAAGGGGGAGAAAGTAACGGAAACAAATGAAGGTAGCAGTATTTATTTTGAGTTGGAATTCTAACATTCTCTAAAAGTGCGTAACGATCCGGGCAGAGACTTCGCTTTCTGCCAGTATCGTACCTAATTTCTTTATCATGTATCGATCATTCATAATTATCATAACAATGGTGTTGTGGTCAGGGATCGGTTTTTCCCAGACAGATACAACACGGAGACAGGATTCACTCCGATCTGAACACTTACAGGAGGTTATCGTTATAGCCCAACGCAACCTAAAAGATAACACAACCAAGCCCCTGGCAACACTGGACCATTACCTGGAAAAGTCCGGTATGGTCAATATGATCAGACGGGGCAGCTATGCCTGGGAACCTTTCCTGAATGGCATGGCTACAGAACGCAGCGTCATCACCATTGATGGTATGCGGATATACGCTGCCTGCACCGACAAGATGGACCCCATTACATCTTATGTTGAGGTTATCAATCTGGCAAAAGCGACCATCCACAGTGGATCGGCCAGTTCAACGGGTGGATCAACCATCGCCGGAACCTTGGATCTTGTCAGAAAAAAGGGTTCATTTGGTCAGAGCGCATTGAACGGCATGGCTTTTACCGGATTTGAGACTAACAATAAACAAAAAATAGTAGGAGGATCTCTGAATTACTCACATCCTAAATTCTTCTCAGATGTGGACTTCACCATACGGGACGCAGGTAATTATCGTGCAGGGGGCGGTCAGGAGATACAGTACTCACAGTTTACCAAATACAATATCTCAGCACAGGCTGGTTATAAAGTAAAAGAACACCAGCAGATAGAGGCGTCATTGATCTATGACAAGGCAGTAGATGTAGGTTACCCCGCATTGCCCATGGATGTTTCCCTTGCCAAAGCACTTATTGGTTCAGTTTCCTACACCCGTCATCACATATCTCCGCTGATATATCAGTGGGAGACCAAGGTTTATTACAATGATGTTACACATGTCATGGACGATACTAAACGGCCCAACGTACCGATTAGAATGGATATGCCAGGATGGAGTAAGACTGCTGGCTTTTACTCGATGTTGCAGGGAACTTTCAACCGACATGACTGGAAGGCTAACCTCAGTGGCCATTATAACAAATCATTAGCTGAGATGACCATGTTTTCGAATACGCCAAACGAAAAAGATATGTTCATGCTGACGTGGCCAGGAGTACAGACCTATTACGGAGACCTTTTCATTGAAGACAAGTATGCGCTATCTGATAGATGGAATGCAGCATTTAGCGCGGGACTGGCAGTACATAATAATAACATCTATAATCAATTTGGACTGGAAAGCCTAAGGATATTTTATCCTGAGATGCCCGGCAGCAAAGTCCGGTTACTGAAAAGGCTTTCAGCTTCCGTTAAACATGATGCCGCTAATTGGATTTATACATTTGGTGCGGCTTATGGAGAGCGTGCTCCAAGTGTGTCAGAAGGGTATGGCTTCTATCTTTTTAACAGTTTTGACCGATTTGATTATATAGGCAACCCTGATATGCGTAATGAAAAATCCACAAGTGTGAATGCAAGTCTGGCCTATAAAAAGGCCGCTTTTACGGCCAAAATTAGTGGCTCGTACTTCCATATAGATGATTATATTTTAGGCAGACCAAAAAACGGCCTGAGTGTAATGACAATTGGAGCTTCTGGGGTAAAAGTATACGAACAGCTAAAATACGCTGCCATCCTCAATACTTCCCTTGACGTAGGGTACCAGATTACAAAGAAACTTCTATGGACCGGCCAATTAGCATATCGGAGAGGGACGGGCGAAAATGGCCTGTTATTACCACTGATGCAGCCTTTTACCTATAATTCGGTTGTTACATTTTCCCAAAAATCCTTTTTCGCTAATGCGTCAATCAACGGCTCTTCAAGCCATACACGTTATAATCCTGAGTTTGGTGAAAAAGTTTTGCCTGCCTACGCTGTCTTTAATCTTTCTCTCGCCAATCGCTTTAAATTCAACGACGCACAGGTACTTACTTTGAAAACAGGGGTGGAAAACTTACTCGATCGTAACTATACCACATTTGCGGACTGGAACAGAATTCCAAGAATTGGCAGAAACTTTTTTATAAATCTGATATGGAACTTCTAAATCTATTTTTCTCTGCAGGTAAAGAGCGTTAGAGCTACCCATTAATTTTTACTATTGGAAGAGGGATTAAGATAGATAAAAATTAGACTGAATCTTTTGGTTCAGTCTAATTTTATGTAGTGCTACTTTTCTTTGTTTTTATCGTGATGTTCTTTTTCATCATGATGTTCTTTCTCTGGATGGTGCTCTTTTTCTTTATGATGTTCCATCTCATCAGCGTGTTCCTTACCCTCGTGATGCTCCTTGTGAGGATGGTGTTCCTGATGTTCGTGGTGCTCAGGATGTTTGTGCGATTCCTTTTTTTGCTCTTCGTTGTTCATAACGTTTTTTTTTACGATGAATACTATTGTTTACTATCAATATTAAACCAACAAATAGAGTGCCATTAGCTTATTGGAGAGTGGGATCAAAATGTATTTTTAGGGTTATCCACTTTGACCCTAATTATAAGTCCTGATCGTCCATTCTTTTCAATAACTCCGCCTTTAAAGCGTCGATAAATTTCACATTATTTATCTTTCTGTTTCTTATTTCGAGGTAAGTGTGGTAAATATCCCCCAGTTCGATATCAAACGTAGTTTCAAACAATCTCGAAATCACTTTAATGTCGCTTGCACCGTCATTAAACGCACCATAAGCATGAAGAGCATATATAAGTTCCACCAAAGCTGACTTACTCGCCGTCCATTTGATTTTTGAAGATTTGTTTCCACTTGAGTCGGGAAATCTTTTTATGTTTAAAAGTTTATCTTCTAAATATACCTGTATCATATCGTTGGAAATGATCTTAGCAACTTTGTAGTCATGGGATGTAGAAAATGTTTGGTCCGACTCGAAAACGAAGGTGTCCAAATGTAATTTAATATCGAAGTTTCCCCTGATGAAGTACTTATGATCAAGATAACTGCTGTTGGTTCTGTAGTATTTATAAAATTCAAGATTGTTGTCAAAAAACCTTTTTAACTTAGACAGTTCACTATTCAGATATTTTTTTATACTTCTTTCACCCCCATAAGGCCGTCTGGTTTCAATCTTGTAAACAGCGTTATAGTATATCAACTTTGAGATGATTTTCGGTTTCAACTCTTTGAAGAAACGGATTTCATCTTCTGGCTTGTCAAATCCCCTTTCTTTGACAAATGTTCTTAACTGGGAAATTTTCACTAACGTAACTTCAATAAGTTTCTCGGATAATTGAATAGGATCACTTATCTCTACTGAATAGTTTTTGTCCTCCTCATCAAGTTCCGCTACTAATTTTCGGCAATATGCAATCACTAAGCGATAATTTTAAAATAAATAATAGGAATAAGGTTGTATATCAATATTCGGGATAGCAATACTTTTTTAGTTACAGCTCACTTTTGTTGTTCTAATTTTTTTTTGTGCGCTTCACCCGTGAGATGAAGATAATAATGTCTCGCTTGCGCTATAATTGCAAGAATCAGTAGCGCACTCGCAACAACGATGAATATTATCTTGAGAACAGTATGCCATTTCCTCTTAGGCCGCCGCTTAGGTGTAAACTTCCTGTTAATATTATAAACCGGAGCAACCGGGTTTTTATTATTCATCTTTTTTTTCTTTCTCATTTTGACTGAATTAAAACGACAATAAGTAGAGCGGCGCAAATCCACACACTTGCAAAATCAGCAAAAGGAAATCCCAATAATCTCATTTGATCCGGTAACGAATAATTTTTCAAAGATTCTGAAGGATAAAATCGACCCTCCGTTCCCGAGGTAGTACGGGAACCTGAACTACCGGACATGGAAAGCGATTATAAACCTCAATGATCAGATTATGTATCCGGATCTGCTCTTGTTCATCCTCCAATCTTGCATAATCATTGATCAATGGAAGGCGGTCCAGGACGAATACTTTCTGATAACAGAACTTCTTGCACATCGCAATAAGCCTATCGTCATACTTCAGTCCGAGAAACTCATAGTAGGCCATTGCATCGGGAAGTGCTCTATCCAGAAAGGCCACCTTATTAACATCCAATGTTGATTCCTCCCTGATCTGTAAATTCAATATTTCCAGTTGGAATTGCTCTTTGTTACTCCTTAACTCTTCAACGGTCCGACCCTTAATTTTTTGGGTATCGATATAATGCCTCGCCTGTTCTGCAATAGTCACATATCCCCGTTTTGCCAGCAGTTCCACCACAGTGGTTTTTCCAGTGCATGGACCTCCGGTAATTACATACCAATTTGTTTTTATTTCTTTATGGTTAACGACATCCATTTTTGTACTATTTTGATTATTCACAGAGCATATTGCATTCATTAACTACAGACCTGATCTTCGCAGGGGACAGTCCTAACTTGTCTAAAATTTCGATACGTTGTGATAAAGATTTGCAGAGAATAACATCATTTGCCAACAAGAATTTTTTATCTCTTTCAGTTAAGGTAACCAGGCAGGTAACGGGATAAAGACCGGCGCGGTCTATAAGGTCCTTAAAGCCTTTGCCCTTTGGAAAATCCCACCCAAGCAATTGCATTTCCATGCAGTTGCCATATTGTATCGCATCGTCGGAAAATCGACCGTTTGTTACTATCCAGCTTTGATGAAACTGGGGCCCATGACAACCACTATCCCGCCATTTTTTTTCCACATCAAGAAACCTTGATTGAATATAGAGTGGTATTTTGACATCGCTCACAAATCCCTGCCGGTTATGGAACTTGCATTCCACCATGATATGATGCTCCTCTTTGGTCGCAATTACATCTATTTCATGCTTTACACAATGTCCGGGAACAATCACCCCCGTTCGGGTGCTGTACCCCATTGATTCCAATATTGCCGCCGTAAGCTTTTCAAACGGAAAACCTGTAGGGCCGAGCGTCATCACCGCTTTTTTCAAGTTATAACGGGCAGAAACAGACTTTGACATTTTTTTCAGCCATTTGAAAGCAGTCCTGTAAATATCCTGGGTAGGCATTCCATCTTTGAGGATGTCCTGTACCTTTTGCAGCACAACTTCAACCTGCTCAGAAGTCGCTCCAGACCTGGAGAGTGATTGCCTCAATTTATTACTGTCAAAAACCACACGTTGGCCCGATGCTTTGGTAATGTAAATTTCGTTGATGGCACTTTGCATAGCTCTTTTCACTTTTAACTAAAGAGGCGTACCCCTTCTAAAGACAATTAATAAACTAATCGCTAAAACTTCATCCGTTGTATCCTTATCGCATTTAATATGGCAATCAGCGACACCCCTACATCAGCGAAAACGGCCTCCCACATAGTAGCCAAACCTCCGGCTCCCAAAATCAAGACAATGCCTTTTACCACGAAGGCAAGAGTGATATTCTGCCATACAATCTTTTTTGTCCGCTTGCCGATATTGATTGCAATAGGGATTTTGGAAGGCTTGTCATCCTGAATGACCACATCCGCTGTTTCTATGGTCGCATCGCTTCCAAGGCCGCCCATTGCAATACCTACATCACTTAGTGCAACTACAGGAGCGTCGTTCACTCCGTCACCCACAAAGGCTACCGTTTCGTTCTTAGCTTTGATTTCCTTTACCCTGTTGACCTTATCTTCCGGTAACAGATCACCGAACGCATTGTCGATGCCCAGCTTGTCGGCCACAAATTTCACTACCGTCGTTTTATCCCCGCTTAACATGGTTGCTTTCACATTAAGTTTATGAAGCAGGTCAATGGTCTGCTGAGAGTCTTCCTTGATGCTGTCGGCAATGGTGATATAGCCTACAAATTTTCCATCCCTGGCCACTGCAATTGTCGTATAAACTATGGATGAAGGGTCAACATCATAACTGATACCGAACTTATCCATCAGTTTAAAATTTCCGACCAAAAGTTCCTTGCCATTTATCGTAGCTTTCAAACCATGTCCTGCGATCTCTTGCGTATTTTCGAGCTTGATCGAACTATCAATATCCCCGACATACTCGTGAATGGCTGTTGCCACAGGGTGGGTACTCAGGCTTTCTATCGCATTTACAAGCTTCAATATCTCATCTTTATCAAACTCGGAACCGAACACTACTTCCTGTACCTTAAAAACCCCTTCGGTCATCGTACCGGTCTTATCCATCACTACATTCCGTATGGCAGCCATAGCGTCCAGGAAGTTGCTGCCCTTAAAGAGAATACCATTGCGGCTGGCAGCGCCAATACCACCGAAGTATCCAAGAGGGATAGAAATAACCAATGCACAGGGGCAGGAAATCACAAGGAATACCAAAGCTCTGTACAACCAGTCATTGAATACATAATTGTCAACGAAGAAGTAAGGAACAAGACAGATGCCTATGGCAAGAACGACCACGATAGGGGTGTACACTTTTGCAAACTTCCTGATAAAAAGTTCGGTGGGTGCTTTCTGGGACGTAGCGTTCTGTACCAGCTCCAGTATTTTACTTAGTTTACTGTCCGTATAAGCAGTAGTTACTTTTACACGGGCTACCGTATTCAGATTGATCATACCCGCAAGCACCGTTTCGCCTTTGTTTTTGGTATCCGGCTTACTTTCACCTGTGAGCGCTGCTGTATTGAAGGATGCACTGTCGGTAAGGAGTTCACCGTCAAGCCCGAGTTTTTCTCCGGGTTTAAGCTGGATGATATCCCCGATCTCGGCTTCTTCCGCCTTGATCGTCTTGGCACGGTCATCTACGAGGATGGTCACCTCGTCTGGCCGCTGGTCGAGCAATGCCTTGATGTTGCTCTGTGCCCTGGATACGGCCAGGGTTTGGAAAACTTCGCCTACCGCATAGAACAGCATAACTGCTACGCCTTCGGGATACTCCCCGATAAAAAACGCGCCGATTGTTGCAATGCTCATCAGGAAGAACTCAGAGAATACTTCGCCTTTTGAAATACTTTTGATGGCATCTTTGATTACAGGAAATCCCACAATTGTATAGGCTACCAGATACCAAATAAACCGGACGGTCCCTTTAAACCATTCCTGCGGCATCCAGTTGTCGAAAGCTATGGCAACAAGCAAAAGAATCAAAGAGAGGATGGAAGGAAGGAACATTTTAAATGGACTTCCGCTGGCATTGCTGTGGTCATGGCCATCATCATCACTATGGCCATGATCGTGCCCGTCATTTTTATAATGTTCCTCTTTTACCAGGTCTTTTGCGCCTGCCTTGGTATATACTTTTTCCGTTTGCGTGCAGCAGATCTGTTTGCCCTGCGCATCGTATTGATGTTTATGCTCCATAATTTCTATTTTAAAAGATTTTTCAATATTCTGTCACTAAAAAACTGCTTTGTAATCTTGTTGGCTTCTTTCAACACATCATCTATTGAGGGAGCTTTGTTGCCCAGATACTTCTTCGCCTGAAGTATGGCATCTTTCTCACTTTTAATACCTTCAGTTTCCTTGATAGCTTCTGACAACGCCAGTAGTCCTAAGCCCCGGTCTTTCAGTATTCCCAATTGCTCGATCATCCAGCTAAGTGCAAAAAAGCCATATTTGGAAAGCAACAAGGGATGCAGTTTCTTATCTTCCACGGGAGGTAATCTATTATAAGGAGAGCCTAATACGGAATCGGTAAGGTAGTTCTCTAACGCCAGTTCTTCCTGTTCAACCCCCATGAGCATTATACAACCCTGTAACGCTTGCGCGTATATACTCAACCAGCGCAACTTTCTGCGAAACTCGTGGATACCCGATTCTACATCGGTAAAAGCAACTTTGCCGTCTTTAGCGAAATCCATTATCTCTTCAACTTCAGACCGGTAGAATTTCAGAAGACGTTTGTGCTGCTTATCCTTATCTTTCCAGCCTGTTTTTTTCAGATCATGGTCAATCTTTTCCAATTGCTTTCCATTTAACCAGCCCTCGCTTTTGAGCAATTTATTAAGCTTGCTTACGGCTTGTTGCTCTTTATGGGAAAAATAGGATTTAACATCTTCGGGTATTTTCTCATTATTAAAAAACAGTTTGCCGTAAGCATCGAAGTAATCTATACTGCCCAGTATATCTTCCAGTAGCTTGAACTTTTCCCGCATCTTATCAAATTTCTTCTTATCGGGACCAGTGGAACTGTATATCCTGGCCAGTGCCTCCAGTTGGAACAATGGTGCTCTAAAATCGTTCTGAAAGAGGTACACAGCCGGGTCTTCGGTAGTTTTCGCCTCTTCCAAAAACGTAGATATTTTGTTTAAATGGATGTCAAACTGGATATTGTTTTGATTCATTGTCGTCTTTCTTACTGTTGAATAATTTTTTTACAAATCTCTTATACCATGCAAATTTGTTTACCGAGAATATCAGCAGGGTAATAGCTGTTGCTGAAATGGCTAAAACAAACATATTCAGTGCAATAGCTATCCCAATGGCTGCAATGGTCCATAGACCCGCTGCTGTCGTCAGACCTTTTGGTACATTCTTGTCGTCCCGAAAACCTATACCAGCACCTATGAAGCCCAGGCCGGTTGCAATGGCTGCCAACATTCTTGCAGTGGCAGATTTGTCTTCCGTCAGATGAGCAGCAACCGATACAAATAGGCATGAGGCAACGCAAATGCAGGCAAAAGTCCTGATACCTACATTTTGTTGTTCTATTTCCCGTTCCATACCGACAACGCCTCCTAACAGGAGCGCCAGTAACAATTTAGCCGAAAGTAAAAGTTCAAATTGAATATCCATTACGCTTCTGGTTTATGATTGTTAATAATAACGCTACATTTCATAATAAGAATCGTTTTGAGGTTTCACCGGAACATCTGTTTCCCCGACCATTTCTAATAGGTTGATCTCAATCGTTTGTGCTAAGGAGGTCATCGGTGTATCAACAGGAGTATTCTCAAAAGGATCTTGCATGATGATGGCTGTTTTTTCGATAGCAATAAATAGTGTTGGTATAAGGATGGTCATAACGATTTCGACAGTAAGCTGCGAGTCCTCTAATCCAAACGGTAAAATTGCAGCAAAAACATAGATCAACGTATGGACCAAAAGGCTATAAGACTTTGGGAAAACCGTATTCTTAATTCGTTCACACTTACCCATACTATCACACAACCTCGCAATTGTTTCATTCAACTGTACCTGCTGAATATCTGTAATTGTTTTCGCAAAATACAATTGCTTAACAGTCCCCGAATGTTTATCCAGCAGTGCGTTCGGTATGTTCGCTGCTCTTATCTGGTGAACTTTTAAGTATGCCTGAACAGCAGGAGAAAATTCTTGCCTCCGCAGGGATTCGCCCAATGCATAGGCCCACACAATTTGCCTGTCAGCGAAATCCTTAAATTCGTTTTTGAGGTTGTCGGGCAGAAACTGCATGAACTGTCTCAGCAAGGTTCGCGAATCGTTTACGATGGCACCCCAAACCGTCCTGGCCTCCCACCACCGTTCATAAGATTGCGCCGTTCTGAATGCAAGCAAAAGGGAAACCGCGGTTCCCACCAGAGCAGGAACACTTAAAGGCAATGAAACTTTTTTAAATGTCGGATGCATATCCAATAGCCCGATAGATATTGCAAACACACAGATCAAAACGACCTGCGATTTGATCTCATTGACAAAGTACCAGATGGATATTTTTCGGTTTAGTAACATAAAAATATTGAGATTTTATATTATCTTTTTTTGACGCTGTTATCATTTCCAACGCTCTGATTTTTTCATAAACCTTATCGTAAGGTAATAGGTGCCAATTACCAACAAACATATTCCTGCATACTTTAGCTTAGTCTCTGGATCTCTGCCGATTAGGGTAGGATACTTGTACAATAATATAAACGCTATACCCAAAAGCCATACGAACTGTGTTCCATACTCTTTGATCAGCCACCTTTTCCAGTTAAATTTCATAGAGGAAAATGTATCCCCGATACCTTTAAAATTGGGAACCCACCGATTCACTCTCTTGGTATAATCTATAAAATCCATCCCGAACTTCTTCTTGAGGTACGCTTCTTCTGCCAGGACAATACATTGGTATATGCAAAGAAAAAGCGGCATTATTATAAGTGTAAAAAGGAATGAATTAGCCATTATACCAGCTCCCCATAACATGAGTATGTTTCCTATGTAAAGAGGGTTTCTTACATGGTTGAAGATACCGGTAGTGACCAATCCATCTGCGTACACTTGTCTGTTTTGTCCACCTCTTATAATATATGCTAACCCGATCGTTCCACCTCTAATAAGCTGACCGGAGACAGTTATCAGTAAGCCCAAAACAATGGGGTATAAAAAATATTTGTCGCCCCATCTCTCTGCTCCAAATAATTCTGCTGAAGGGACAAATAGTAGCAGGTACAGAAAAATGAAAATTATGTTTCTGTATCTAAAAAAGAAGTTTCCTAATTGTATCATCATTTTTTTGCAATTATTCCGGTGAAATTATACCAGCGAAAGAATACCTCGACCTCTCTAAAGCCGGCGTTTTTCAACATATTGATATTTTCGCTTGTCTTGTAAGGTATCAGAACGTTTTCGAGTGCTTCTCGTTTTTGAGAAATCTCTAATTCACTGTATTCGTTTCTTCTTTTAAAATCATAATAGTAGTTAATGTATTCCCTGTTAAATGAAGATTCCTCCGTAAGGATCTTTTCGACCATGATAAACACTCCGTTTTCGATAAGCCCATCGTATATCTTTTTGACAATCTCCAGCCTATTGATAGGACGAACAAATTGAAGAACCAATACCATCGTTACAACACAGGCACCCTGTACAGGCACTTCTTTGGTAATATCGACCATATTGAGTTCGATCTCTCTGCCAAGGGATAAGCTGTCAAGCTTCTCTCTGCATTTAACAATCATTTCTTCGGAATCATCTATTCCTATAAGGCTTACGTTCTCTGGCACCAGCTTAGACATTTGTATTAAAGTGGTGCCAGTGGAGCAGCCTATGTCATATACCTTTGTCTTTGGCTGCACATGGTTTTTTGCCAGTTCACTTACCATGCGTTGCATTTCTCCATAGAAGGGCACAGACCTACTAACCATGTCATCAAAAACCAATGCAACTTTTTTGTCAAATGTGAAATCAGAAGCAGTATCAAACTTATTTTTAAATACATCATCCGACAAGTTGTTAGTATTTTCGTCTTTCATTTTAATAATTTATCTTGTTCATCAATTCAATATTAACGTCCTTAAATCTACTAAGCACTGACTTCCCATATTCGGTATAATAGCTGTGTGTCGTAAGCATTGCGGCGTTAACTTTCTGCCATTCTTCTTCCGAATACATTTTATCAAGAAACACTTCAAACTCTTTCCTGATGGCTATTGCATATTTAGGGTACGAGGTTTTAGTGAAATGGAAAAAGTCAGCATCACACAGTACTTTTTCCGCAATAGTCCTCGGATGCTGCGGAAATTTCGTTGCATCAATACAAGCCAACACTGATTCAATAAAATCAGTATTGGCATTATATTTCTCCAGATAACTTTTAGCTATCTTTTTACTTTCTTCTTCATGACCGATATAGGCATATGCATACCCGCAGTCATGAAACCAGGCGGCAACGATTAGTATATCCATTTCGGATTTATCCAAACCACTGTCTTGCCCTATTTCCCAAGCAGCTTTCACAACTTCATTTGTATGAGAGAAGTTGTGAAACACAAGATTAGTAGAGAGGGTTTCACTTAGAAAACCAAATACGTAATCTTCAACAGATTCTATTAGCTGGCTCATAACTTCACAATTTTGGATTAATGTTCATGCCCTCCGGCGTTGCTCAGTTTGGCATTGATGAAGAATGCACCCTTTGTAACTATTTTTGCGTCTTTCGGAATTTGCGTTACTGGAGTGATCACAGTGTATCCCAATTCAGAAACTCCTTTCGCAACTTCTATCTTTTCAAAATTCATATTAGGTTCACTTTGTTTGTTCTCAGCAGCGTGATCATGCTTTTCGCCCGGCTTATGATCGTGGTCTTCTCCGGCTTTCTGGTCGTGGGTTTCTCCCGGTTTATGTTCATTACCGCTTTCCTCGTGACCAGCTTCAGGTTCTTTATCCGTATGGACAAAAACATAGAACTTACCGTCTGCTTCCACAATGGCGTCATTTGGCACAGTAGATGCCATAACATTTTCTACACTCACCATCCCGGTGATATTCATACCATCAATCAATCCGGTTTTATTCCCTACCACCGTACAGTGTACAGCAACCGTTTTGCTTTCATTCTCAAAGGAAGATCCTATGTTGAATACTTTTGCGCTATAAGTTACCTGCGGGTTATTGGTGATGGTAAAATTCACCATCTGTCCCACCTTCATATAGGGGAGGTCCCGTTCAAACACCTGAAGGTCAAGATGGAGCAAGCTATTGTCCACAATTTCAACCACGGGGGATGACACATCTACATAACTACCGATCTTTGCAAACTCACTGCTTATAGTACCACTTACAGGACTTGTAACCACCAATGCAGCTCTTAGATTTTCCCGGCTGACGCTGGACGGGTTGATACCCATTAGCTGTATCTGCTTTTGCAGTGAAGCCTTGCGAGCCAATAGCGCGTTAAAATCGGCTGTAGCAGTTTGGAGATTCTTCAAAGCCCCTGCGTTGCCCTGGTTTAACTCCTTCTGACGGTTTAATTCCTGTTGTGCCAGGGTAATCCTGCTATCGATGGTAATATATTCTTCCTGCAACTGAACAAACTGGGGATTTTCAATGGTAGCAATAACCTGTCCCTTACGAACAAAATCACCCAACTGAACGCGGAGATCTTTAACAACGCCGCCGTAAAGCGAGGTGGCATTTGCTTTCTTATTATTAGGAACCCTCAGCGCACCATTGGCCTTGATAGTAGCCGTAAGATTTTTATTCTCGATGTTTCCAAGAGTTATTCCAACCGCCTTGATCTGTTCCGGGGTAAGTGAAGCAATAGTAGAGGATGCTTCTTCTCCATGCCCTTCTTCACCTTTAGCTTCAGCCGTTTTTGCTTCGGTCGCTGTAGCACTACCATTCTCTTTTTTAGCCTTTCCACCACAGCTATATAAAGATGATATGAGAATAGCTGCAACTAATATTTTTCCTATGATTTTCATTTTATCTTATTTGTTATTGAAGTAATTGAATTGGATGGCAGATTGGTTGTACTGATTCATAACATCCAGATAATTTTGACGGATGCCAATAGCCTGCTTCAGAAATTGCCCGAGGTCTGCAAAACTTATCTCGCCGGTTCTATAGCTCAGGCTTGCTGCACTGATAATTTCCTCAGCTTGCTTTAGCCCCGAGGTTTCATAGAAATTCAACAGGGTGTAGTTTTTTTCTATTTCAGTAATTGCTGAAGCTCTTTGGGTTTGAAACAATTGAGTTTGATAGGAAAGCGCTTTTTCCTGTACTTCTTTTTCAGCAACTGCGACCCTAACCTTATTCCGATAGGCTCCGGTTCCGAACAGGGGAAAAGATGCCATTACCGAAAAGCCAGTGAAAGGGTCTTTCGCACCCCACACTCGCTGGCTGAAGAACCGACCCGAAAAATCCGGTTTGTTGGTGTTCTGCTGAACCTTGATATTTGAAGATGCAATATTTACATTCTGTTCCTGTAACGCCAACACCGGATGGCTGGTGCTGTTTTCCAGCAATTCTACTTCTACTTTATTAAGCGGTTCGGCCACCGGGAGCAACCACTCATTCTGATTTAAAAGCATCATCAATTGTTGTTGTTGCACCGTCATTGCCTTCTTGTTCTGTTCAAGGAAAGCCTTCAATTCCCGCAGTTTTGCCTCTGCCGCTATCTGGTCCAGTTTGGCAACGTCTCCCGTTCTTACCCGAACCTCCGTTGTGTTGAAAAGCATAGTGTATATGCTGTCCAGACGTTGAAACAGCGCCTGTTTGTCTTGTAAATACCAAAGCTGGTAGTAGGCGGCTCGGACATCCCTTTTTATAATGGCGTTTAAAACATCGGTATTGAGCTCTGCATACTTCAGTTGCTCTCTGAAATAATTTTTCCGGGCAGCATATAGCCCCGGCCAGGCAATACTTTGTGACACGCCGATTTTTAAAATACCTACATTATCTGAAGGACGTAAATCTTCGTTTTCGGCGAAGACGCCTGTTTTGGGAATATCGTTCGCCGTCTTCACATTTAGAGAAGCGCTTCTAATCTGGGCACTATTCACACCAAACTGCTGGTTGCTCTTTAACGCGGTACCTATAGCGTTATCAATCGAAATCCGTTGCTGCTGTTGCGCATTTACAGATGAAAACCCTCCCAGGAAGAGTAAGATAACCACTGCGGTTGTTTTCATAGTACCTTTTCCTTTGATTTTTGAGTTGAAAATGATGTACAGGAGCGGCAGTACGAACAGCGTAAGAAAGGTCGCAGTCATCAATCCACCTATCACAACGGTTGCCAGCGGCTTTTGTACTTCCGCACCTGCACTGGTGCTGATAGCCATTGGCAAAAAGCCCAAAGATGCCACTGTTGCCGTCATCAATACGGGACGCAAACGGGTCAACGTTCCTTCCTTAACCCTTTGCAGCACATCATCCATACCTTCTTTTTGTAACTGATTAAACGTACCGATCAACACGATACCATTTAATACCGCTACACCAAACAAGGCAATAAATCCGATACCTGCACTGATACTGAAAGGCATCCCGCGAAGCATCAATGCAAAGACTCCCCCGATGGCACTCATAGGAATCGCCGTAAATATTAGGGTGGCCTGTTTGAAAGAATGGAACGTGAAATATAGCAGCATAAAAATGAGCAACAGCGATACGGGAACCGCTATCATCAAACGGTCACTGGCTTTTTGAAGATTTTCAAACTGGCCGCCGTAAGTAAAATAGTACCCGGAGGGAAGCTTCACTTTTGCTGCCAATTGCTGCTGTATATCTTCCACGACACTCTGTACATCCCTGCCAGAAACGTTGAATCCAATTACGATCCTACGTTTTCCAGCTTCCCGGCTGATTTGCGCTGGTCCCAACTTATATGATACATTTGCTACCTGTGATAATGGGATCTGCAAACCGGTAGCCGTTGGAACCATCAGATTATTCACATCATCAATACTGCTTCTGTGTGCGCTATCCAAACGTACAACCAAATCAAAACGCCTCTCATTTTCATATACCTGTCCCGAACTTTTACCGGCAAAAGCAGTACTTACCACGTCGTTAACATCCTGTATCGTTAATCCGTAGTTGGCAATTCGCGTGCGATCATACACGATATTAATCTGCGGAAGACCAATCACCCGTTCAACCTGTGGCGACGTGGCTCCCTGTACACTTTGAATAACCTCACTTACTTCTTTCGCATAAGAAGCGAGTGTATCTATATTTTCTCCAAAGATTTTTACCGCAACATCCTGCCTGATCCCCGTCATCAGTTCATTGAAACGCATCTGAATGGGTTGGTTTTTTTCAAAGAAAACCCCTGGAATAACTTCCAATTTTTCCATTATCGCGTCAGCCAGCTCGGTATAACTCCTGCCGGAAGTCCACTCATCTTCTGGCTTTAGAACGACCATAAGATCGGTTGCCTCCGGGGGCATTGGGTCTGTAGGAACTTCCGCCGCTCCTGTTTTCCCAACCACCATTTTAACTTCCTCAAATTGCTTGATAATACGTGACGCCTGCATGGAAGTCTCTATACTTTGGTTCAATGAACTTCCCTGCGGAAGGATACAATGAAATGCATAGTCGCCTTCCTGTAGCTGAGGGATAAACTCGCCACCCATTCTGCTGAAGAAAAATATTGCAATTGCAAAAATGCCAACAGTGACACCTACTATAATATATTTAATTCTAATAGCTTTCTGTAACAAAGGTTGGTACCAACTTTGAAGCTTACTCATCATTTTATCACTAAACGTTCGCTTGTGACTTGTTTTTTTTGACAAAAACAGGGCACACATCATAGGAATGTAAGTCAGGGACAATATCAATGCTCCAAAAATTGCGAAGCCAACGGTTTGGGCCATCGGGCGGAACATTTTTCCCTCAACACCAACCAACGTGAGGATCGGAATATATACGATCAGGATGATGATTTCTCCAAAGGCGGCGCTGGTACGTATTTTAGAAGCTGACTGGAATACCTCTTCGTCCATTTCATTTTGTGTCAATCTTTCCGTTGACTTTCGAAGGCCAAGATGGTGCATGGTTGCTTCTACCACGATTACCGCCCCGTCAACGATAAGCCCGAAGTCTATCGCTCCCAAACTCATCAGGTTTGCACTAACACCAAACACATTCATCATGCCAAGGGCAAAAAGCATTGCCAGTGGAATGGCGGAAGCTACAATCAGTCCGGCACGTAGATTTCCAAGGAAGAGTACAAGAACAAAAATCACTATCAGAGCGCCTTCGATCAAATTCTTTTGCACTGTACTGATAGCACGTCCCACAAGATCAGTTCTATCAAGGTAGGGTTCGATAGTAACATCATTAGGAAGTGACTGCTGGATGGTAGGTAGCTTCTCTTTTATCCGCTTAACCACCTCGTTACTGTTTTCTCCTTTCAACATCATCACTACACCACCTACAGCGTCTACTTCTCCATCATAGGTCAACGCGCCATACCTAACCGCACTACCAAATTTCACCTCAGCAACATCACTGATATATATTGGTACGACACCGGAATTTTTGACCACAATTTTTTTAACATCATCTAATGATGTTACCAGACCGATACCCCTGATGAAATAAGCATTCGGCTTTTTGTCGATGTATGCACCGCCTGTATTCTGATTGTTCTTTTCAAGGGCGGTAAAGATATCCGGGATACTTACTCCCATTGCTCTCAACCTATCAGGATTGACAGCAACTTCGTATTGCTTCAATTGGCCCCCAAAGCTGTTCACTTCGGCAATACCCGGAGTACCGTACAATTGTCTGGCAACGATCCAGTCCTGCATCGTACGCAGGTCTTTTGCATTGTACTTTTTTTCACTTCCCTTTTTGGGGTGAATGATATATTGGTACACTTCACCTAAACCTGTACTGACAGGTGCCATTTCCGGCGAGCCAATTCCCTGGGGGATTTTATCAACAGCCTCTTTGAGTCGTTCATTGATGAGTTGCCTGGCAAAATATATATCCACGTCCTCTTCAAAAACAACGGTGATCACCGAAAGTCCGAACCGGGAAATACTTCGGATTTCCTCGATCTTAGGAACATTGGCAATACTTTGTTCTATGGGGAAGGTTACGAGTTGTTCCACTTCCTGACCAGCCAATGTAGGACAGGTAGTAAATATTTGAACCTGATTGTTGGTAATGTCAGGGACGGCATCTATGGGTAATTTGGTGGCACTCCACGCTCCCCATATAATAAGTAACAAAGTCATTAAACCAATAATGATTTTGTTCTTTATACTGAATTTAATAATACGATCTAACACAGTGTATTTTGTTATTTAACGCTTAGTAAAAAAATATGAGACCTCTTCTCTGAATGAAAAAAGTTGGGAATAGATGCGTGCTATGGATGTCATACGTAAATCGTACAACACCTAATCAGTGCTAAAAAAACAATGATGTCACAGACGATATGCGTAATAGGCATATCACACGATAAGACACGATCTAAAAGAAATTATGCGTTAAATCTTGGCGGCTGCCAAATGTTTCCGGAGTAGTTGGAAACAAAAAAACAATCCCTTATGCCAACTTTTTTGGCCTTAAACTCTTTTAAGGGGATATTAAATTCTGGTATATTAAACTTAAAGGAAGTTATCGAAACACTGCAACAAGCACAATGACAGAAGGGGGAGCAGTTATCATCTCTATCTTGATTATGACTATGCTTCAGTTCTTTGGATGGAGATTTTATTTCGGCGCAAACATTATTAGCATCACTGCACGGAGCAACAAAAAGTGCCGCGAAGTAAATTACTAATATGGTTGCTATCCATTTCATGTTTGGATGCAAATTTAATAAAATTTCCATGCAATTATGTTGCAAAAATCATTTTTTTTACTTATTGCGGCTATTTTGTCTAAAATTGGGTAGTTAATGATTTGGACTTTATGCTTCGCTGATAGCCTACAATTATTCCAGTACCGTAGTAAAAGGCCCTACGAATAACAGATTTGAAGCTTAGAGTTGATACTCAAATATCCTAAAGCGTCCAATAAAACGTAACAACAATGTTACAAGTGATTGTCAAAAATTCTTATGTTTTTGCAACATTGTATAAAAAATAATAGCTTCTTCAGGGTCCATTTTAGGCGGTATTAATAGCCTTTTTCGGAAACCAATGTCCTCAAATCCTCCAAAAAATGGTTCGAAAATTGTCCCGACAGGCGACTAAAGGAGACACTGGATAACAGTTGTCTCCTTTTTTTATGCCAATAAGAATCTGTGACTCAAGCCGTTGCCGTCGAGTCATTTATAGTTCGATTTTATATTCAAAATTCGCGTGAACTTTAGCCTTGAATCTTCTGAAAAACTGCTGCTGTCTTCTGTTTAGAGTGTTTTTCAAACAGTTCGATATCCTCTTAAGGTTCTGATGCTTCCACCTTCTTTGGCTCTTTGTGATTCTTTGATATAAGATAGAGAAAGTCTAATATTAAAGTAGCTTCGTCTTCTTCCACATGGATACCATTTTGTGTCAATATTTCAATTGCCTGTTTGATAGAAACCCTTTTGTCTATAAAGTTCATCTTTATTATTTTAATATCTGTTTTTTTGTTAATAATATTTTTGATAATGCGCTGTTTAGTCTCAGTGTCATGTTGCCTGTTTTGAAATCGACCTTGAGTGGTGGGATCAGATTGACAAGATGCTTTTTGTCGGATAAATCCAACCCTGAAAATCCCTGTAAAATATTTAAGAATGATTTGGATCCTATTTGGCTTTGTCGGTCAATGCTTTCTAATTTTATATTAATATCCAGCAATTCCCTTCGCAGGCATTTGGCATTAGCTTCAAACTCCCTTTTTAAATTACTGTAATCATCAGGTTTCAGAGCTCCAACTACGAACAACTTTCGGGCTTGGGACATAATTGATTCCTGTTCGTTTAGTTTTCTTACCACAATATTTCGGTTCTGTACGTGTGCCGTTTTAAGTGTGTTAGCATTCCAATCTTCCAAAACGAGACTAAAAAGATCTGTCGCCTTATCTGAAAGTGCTAATCGCTGAAGTTCAAATTGGTAGCGATCATTGAGAAAAGTGGCATTGATCCTTGTTTTGCATCTTCCATGACAATGGTAGTAGGGGTATCTCTTCGTTGAACCTCTGGAAAAGCTTCCGCTGAGTTTTCGTTCACAATAAGGGCATTCTAAGACTCCTCGTAAAAAGAAAGTATTTTTTAGGAAGTCTTCTTTAGCAGTAACTTTCCTTTTTGTTGTGATAATGCGCTGAACCTCGTAAAACAGTGCCTCGGATATTATAGGGTTATGTGTTCCCTTCACAAGATCACATTCTCCGGAATTAAATTTTATTGTAATGAGGCCACAGTAAATGGGATTACGTATAAACCTAAAGAAATATGACCTTGAACACATCAGACCTTTATCACGAGCCATATTCCGAATTTCCTCTATCCTATGGATATTCTTAGCGAGTTGCTGGAAGACCCATCTTAAAATGTTTGCTTCCGGTTGCTTAAGGGCAATAATTTTCTTTCCTTCTATTGTTGTTACATTGATATAGCCTAAAGGAGCCTTGTTGGGGTATCTGCCCATCAGTTTTGCCCTGCGAATACCGGCTGCAGTATTCAGAGCCCTTCTGCTGTTTTCAGCTTCCGGTACGGAAAGGTAAACGGCAAGCATGACTGTACTTTCAGGTACCGAAAGATCCAAAGGCTGATCAATGGCCATTGCTGTTGTCTTGTATTTTCGAAGTAAACCGAGCATCTCATAGGCGTATTCAATATTCCGGCTAAATCGATCCCATTTAATGAAAAGTATATGTCTGTCTTCCTTTGATGACTTGTTTTTAATCGCTTTCATTAATTTTTTCCATTCAGGTCGGTTGAAGGTCTTGGCTGAGCAATCTTCGCGGTAGATGCCTTTAACTTCAATATTGTTGTACTCACAATATTTCAATAACCGATCCTCCTGCTCTGGCAGGGAGTATCCCTTTTTCTTTTGCTCATCAGTGCTTACACGGATATATAGATAAGCTGTTTTCATATGATATAATGTGTTTGTTTGACTTCAAGGTTGGTATTTCTTTGAGACTTTCAAAGAATTTAAAATCAGTGCACCGAAGAGTAATCGTTTAATGAACTAATTAAAAGCTGTTTGGACGAACCCCTGTGCCCAGCACGAATAGCTAAATGAGTTACTTTTTTTTAATTCGATGGTGAAGAATCTGTTGGCAAATCACAAGGCCTGCTATTTTAACGATAAAAAAATCGCTAAAAGTTTTGACGATAAAAAAATCGTTTGTATATTTGACGAGAAATTTATCGTTATACAGAAATGGAAGATCAGGATATATTTTTAAGGAACAATACAGGAAGCAAGTCAAAGTCTGCCATAGTAGATGGATTTGTTGTCAGAATAAACGAATTTGATAACATTAAAACCTCACTAGTGGAATCGAAGACCATTAGCGACATTCAAAACATAATCGTAATTGGACAAAGAGGGGCTGGTAAAACAACATTAATGCACCGTCTCAGCTATGCCATTTTGGATGATAAACATTTATCTAAACGGTATATACCAATTTTATTTTCGGAAGAACAATATAATTTATCTGACTTAACCAATTTATGGGAGGCTGTAGCGATAGGAATTGAGGACAACTTCTATAAAGAAAACTTGGCTGCTAAACTAGAGAACATAATAGAGTCAGATGATGAATATGAAAAAGAATCCTTAAAGCTCCTGCAAGACTTTTTAATTTCAAAAGACAAAACAGCTATTCTATTTATAGAGAACATAAACTTTTTCCTGAAGAAGCTTTCTGAAGACGAAAAAAAGCGCTTTAAGAAAATCTTCACCTCCAATTCACCTCTCCGGGTAATCGGATCATCTACTTCATATAATGATGGTACTATAGACTTCGGAGATTCCTTTTACAAATTCTTCAACATAGTTCAATTAGATAGTTTGACTCAGGAAGAATGTGAAAAGCTGCTGATTAAAATTGGACAACAGTATGGAGAAGAGCAGCAGATTAAAGACGTAATTGCTAATTTTCCAGGAAGAGTGGAAGCTTTGCGAAGGTTGACAGGAGGTGTGCCTAGAACAATATCATACCTTTTCCAGATTTTCCTGGATAACGAAAATGGCAAGGCTATCAAAGATCTGTACCTCCTGATAGACACATTGACGTTACTATACAAATCTGAATTAGACCAGTTGTCAACTCAACAACAAAAGGTCGTTGATGCTATAGCGAGGAAATGGGATGCGATATCTGTGAGAGAAATAGCTAAACGAACCAGGTTGGAAAGCAAAAATATCTCATCAATCCTATCATACTTAGAAAAAAACCAACTTGTCGAAAAGGTACCAACCTCAACGAAGAACCATCTGTACCGGATTAAAGAAAGGTTTATGAATATCTGGTACCTGATGAGATTTGGCAGAGCACACGATAAGGAAAATGTAAAATGGCTGGTTCGTTTTTTTGACGCCTGGTGCGATGAAAGTGAGTTGGCTAAACGTTTAAGAAAACACATCAGTAACCTGAAAGATGGCAAATACGATGCTATTGCGGCTATTGATATGGGTAATACATTCCTTTCATGTGAAAATATCCCTGACACGTTAAAGGAGGAGTTAATTAAAACTACCAATTCGGTCCTTCCCAATAGACTCCTAAAAAACACCAAGACAAATGGTGAGAACGCATTGTCTGAGGTCAAAAAATTGGTAAAGGAAGAGAAATTAGACGAAGCTATCAAAAGGTTAGATGATGTTGACAATAAGAATATTGATTACTTCATGTTGGCTACATCAGTATATCTTATGCAAGGAGAGTTCAATAAGGCTTTGAAAGCTGCAGAAGCCGCTTTAGCATTGGAAAATCAAAATCCTCTTGCATTAATATCGCTCGCTATTATATATGACTTTCATTTGGAGAATAAGGAAGTGGCTATAGAATTATACGAAAAGTGCCTTGAACTACCCCAACCACATCCTTATGCTGCCAATAGACTTGGAGAGATATATAGAAGAGGAGGAGATTATAAGAAAGCAATCAAATACCATGAGTTGGCTGTCACTAAGAACTTCAAACAATCGTTAATTTCCTTAGGGAATATTTACCTGAAACTAAAAGATCTGGAAAATGCCGAGAAGTATTACAGGGAAGCAATTAAATTCAATCAAAAAGGTGCATTCACTAAACTGGCTAAGGTTTTAACACGACTTGGCAGGGTTAAAGATACTGAAAAAGTACTGATTGACGCAGTAGCTGCCAATGAGAAAGGTAGTAATATTAACCTGGGACGATTCTATTTGATGCAAAAGCGGCCTAGTTTTAAAAAGGCAGAGGAACAGTTCAAAAAGGTGATTGAAAAGGAGCAGATCGATGGATTTAGTGAGCTAGGTAAATTATATTTAAAAAAGAGAGAGCTTGACAAGGCTATCGAAACATTTAACGAAGGATTGAGTCTTGGCGATCCAGAATCAGCTCATCATCTTGGGCATCTTTACAGCATAATGGAAGATTTTGAAAAGTCGGATCAAATGTTTGAAAAGGCTGTTGAGTTGGGAGAACATTCTGTTGTAGGTTGCTGGATTGAAAGTATTTACAACGCAAAACGAAAGGACAAGAAATTATTTGTTAGAGAGCTTTTAGAAAAGTACAAAGAAGATAATAGTGAAAGTATTAGCTATATGTTTTTGTATGCTAAAATATTGTTATGGAACGGAGAGGTATCCGATTCCATTAATATTATAATCAATAAAACTCGTGAGCTATTCGAAACTTTTACCGACGAGGGAAGAAATAGTAGGCATTTTCAAAAAGCTTTATCTGCGCTGGTTGACTATTTCTTATTGTTAATCGCTCAAAACAAACTGCATGAAGCTTTAGCATTTTTCGAAAAGCCAGAAAACGACGATTTTAAGATAATGCTTAAACCGGTGTACTACTTGTTAATGGAAGAATTAAAAGAAGAGTTCCCTACCGAATATTTAAAAGCCGGGAAAGAATTAGCCGAAACAATTATTGATTTAAAAAAGGAGGTGGAATATTTGAGAAAGGGGTAAAAAATAATAAAAAATATTAGGTGGTATAAAAAGTATAGTGTAAGAGTAGCTACCTCTTACACTATACTTAGAATATCACTCAATCTCCGAGGTTGGAGACGAGATAAATGATGATAACTATCATTTCGACAACACAAAAGTAAACAAACTTGTTTTTTGTGCAAGCATTATTGTCCTTTTCTTTTCTCTAACCTAAGCGGATTAACAACAATAACCAGCTTTCCTAATGTTTCCGCTGGAGCTGATTCCTTCATGTAAGGAATGAGAGTGTTGTTTGATTACAATAAGGTTTTAATACAAAAAATTAAAAGAAAAATGGCTAATAATGCTACTCTTAAGTATTACCCGGTGGGTAATGGAGACACGTCCTTAATTACGTTACAGGACAAAACTACGATTCTGGTTGATTGTAATATCAGGAATTGTGATAATGAGGACACTTATGATGTCAAAAAGGATCTGTTAAAGAGTGTACAGTACAACAATGGGATTCCATATGTTGATGTATTTATATTGACACACGGTGACCAAGATCACTGTAGAGGTTTCAAAAAGCACTTCTACCAAGGAGCGCCGGAAAAATATTCCGAAGCAGACAAAAAGGAAGGGCTAATCCGCGTCGATACCATGTGGTTCTCCCCAATGATTGCCGAGCAACATTCAAATGAAGATGAAGACGCATATCAGCAAGAAGCTGAACGTAGACTTGCACTTCACCGGAAAGGTGATCCAAAGAAAGACAATCCGGGAAATAGGATCAAAATTATCGGGTATGATGGAAACGCCGATTACAAGGATTTAGATCACCTAAGAGCTACACCTGGTGATATTGTCACACGTTTCAATGATAGAGATCAATCGCTCTTTTCGATTTTCATTCACGCTCCTTTTAAAGAACACCTTGAAGCTCTTGGTGATGACAAAAAGAATTCCACCAGTATCGTTTTCCAAGCGAGGTTCAAAAATAGCCCTTACCAGGAAGGCTTCTCAACCCTTGCAATGTTTGGAGGAGACTCTGATCATACGTCTTGGTGCATCATTTTAGAAAAAACCAAGAAATATAAAAATGAGCACGCGCTGTATTGGGATTTATTTCTCTCACCACACCATTGCTCCTGGTCATTCTTTAATGACAGACCCCAGGAAGAAAATCCCATTCCTAAAAAAACTTCTCTGGAAGTACTCGATTACAAGAGAAGGAACGCAAAGGTCATTGCTTCAAGCAAAAAGATAGTGGACGATGACGACAACCCCCCACATTATGAAGCAAAACGTGAGTATGTTAAGAAAGTTACCGAATACAACTTTTTTAACACGGCTATCTACAATGTGGTCAGTAGAGTTCCTCAACCAATTGTGTTCGAGGTGACCACACAAGGAATTGTGAACCCGAAACAATCGGAGGGTGCCGCTAAAGTGATTGGAGGTGCTGGTTTAGGCGCTGTTAACTCTGCTTCAAAATATGGAAATGGATAGGTTTAGTATCAGCTTACCTGTATTTTCTGATGATATAGAGAATCCCGCTCTTAAGGATTCTCTAAAATCACTGGAGTTAGTTTATGGACATAAGCTTCAAATCTTAGATTGGGGAAATGGCAGAATTGCTGTGCCTTATGAAATTAGTGTTGACTTGCCAAGTCTGGGTAATTTTGAAGATATAGATATCAGGGAAAAAGAGCACATCATTTTGGTTTTCGATTTGATAAATTATCCATTATCGGCACCTAAAGTATTTACAGATCGGCTTGATTTTCCTAAAAGTAACCTTGCGCATTTATACATAGCAGTCAATAATCGGCCTTCAGGATTTTGTTATGTAAGGGGTAACGCAGATGAATGGTATGCGAATAAAAGAATTGAGGATCTCATCATACGTATTAGCAATTGGCTTAGGGATGCTGCTACAGGTGAACTGACAGAAAATGGTGAGCAATTTGAACCGTTGCGATTGGAGGGATACACCGGTACTATAATTTATGACTATAACACACTAACGGGAATCGTTAATGGCGATAACGCCTTCCATTTTAAAGAACAGCTTGCTGTCGCTTTATTTGAACGTCCAAAGCAGGCGGAAAGGTACACGTATAAATTCATTAAACCACTTACAGCTGGGAATGTCTTGACCACGATCAAGGAAGTTGATGAGGAACGCAAAAAAGACAAGGAAGACGTTACCAGGAAAAATTATCATTACGCCTATGTATTATGGAATGAGGAAGATACTGTAAACAAAGGGTACTATGTTAATTTACCGAGGAATTGGAAAGAGTTTAAATCCTTCTGTGACTTTTATAGCCTAAATTACAGTCAATTAGAAGAATTTATTGCTACAAGTGATGGAAATTCATTTGTTCACTTTCCCGTAATTGTTGGTATAAGGCGACCTAAGCCATTAATTGGATATCCTTCCAACATCGAATTTATAAACTTACGCTTCCGGGTCGATGTTGATGATGTAAAAGATGGCAAAATTGTAAACAATATACCCATCGATTTACTATCGCACAATCAGCCTTTGACCATCCAACAAGCAGGCCATATATCCGGTTGCAAAATAGATGTGAATTCAAGAATTGCTGTGTTTGGATGTGGTGCCTTGGGCTCCAAAGTGGTTATGCATCTTGCCCGTTCCGGACAAACAAATTTAACCCTTATAGACCCAGATCAAATATCTCCACATAATTTAGTACGTCATGCCTTGTTTGGTGAAGATGAGGGAGAAAACAAAGCCACTGCATTAGCAGAAAGAATAAAAAAGATATACCCTTATGAGACGCTAAAAATTTATAGTGGGCCTTCATTCAAAGACGGGCTGATCGACAAGAAAGAGACTTTTGATAAATACAACTGGGTGTTAGACTTTACCGCATCAGACGCTTTCTTCAATAAATTAGCTATTGTCAAAAGTATGGATGAGCGAAATATTGGTAGTGCGTCAATATCCGATTTTGGGAACTTGGGCGTACTATATAAGGAGGGTGAAAACAGAAATCCACGTATCGATGATCTACAAGTGTATTTATATAGCCTGTCAGCGCATGATAAGAAAGTAAGTGATTGGCTTCAGCGAGAGCAGTTGGCGATTAATGGCAATAACATAACGGTGCGGGTAGGTGTCGGTTGTAATTCAGAAACAACCGTTTTATCCGACGACAAGATTTCTTCTCATGCCTCCTACTTTTCAGGAGTGCTAAAAAGAGAAATGATGGCTTCATCGAAGGATGGGAAAATCTATTTGAGTCGCATTGTAGAAGCCCAGGATTATACAATTGAAACACAGGTTATATCCGTTAAGACCTTTAGAGTGTTGTCAGCATTGAACGACCCCAACTGGACGGTTCGATTTAAAGATGGAATTGTTGAACAAATAGACCAGGTATGTTCTAAGGCAGGAAGAAATGAAACCGGAGGCGTATTTATTGGAATTTGCAATTATAAAACAAAGACAATCTATGTAACAGGTTGCATCAGTGCACCGATAGACAGTAAGGCAGATGCAACCCACTTTATTCGGGGACACGAAGGGTTACCTGATGAAATCGGGGAAATCAAAAATAACTCCGGGGGGCAGATTGGTTATATTGGTGAATGGCATTCTCATCCAGAGGGCCCGAATATGCTTAGTCAACAAGACATGATTAGTGTATATCAGCATAAAGCCGAGTTTGAACAACTAAATCCTCCGCTTCCGGTATTCTTGTCTATCATTACTCCCGATGGATTACACCCGTACATTTTTTAACCTAAAGATTATATAAATGGAGAAAGAACCTAACTTAAAAATAAAGAATGTTCCCCAGCTGTGGGTTTTCCTGGCAGCGAACATATTGATTTTATGTGGATTGATATTTCCTGCATATTTTAAAACACTAACAACTGGTGTTGACATTGTTTTTATACTCAAAGTGCTGGGGGTCTCAATAGCTCCTCTATTGCTATTTTTACTAAACGGGCTTATATCTAGTCATCAAAAAGCTGTACTGGTTTTCTGGAAATTGAAGAATCCATTACCCGGTTCCGAAGCGTTTTCGAAACTCAGCAAAAATGATACAAGGATAGATCGAGCAAAATTGAAAAGCGTTTATGGCTCCTTGCCTAAAAGTCCAATAGAACAGAATAAACTATGGTATAAAATTTACAAAAAGAACAGTTCTAATACGATAGTATCCGATAGTCATCGAGCCTTTTTGTTGGCACGTGACCTTACATCACTATGCGTCCTGTTTGTGATATTCTTGGGCATACCTGTTTTAATAATAGGCCAATGGCCAATTAGCCTATACTACTTTCTGGGCTTGCTATTGCAATATGTAATAGTAGTTATTGGCGCTCAAAACAGGGGGAGACGGTTGGTCACGAATGTTTTGGCTATTGAGTCCTGTAAATAATTATTTTAATACAAAGTCGCATTATATATAACATAAAATATGAACAGTCTATTCCCGGAAGAAAAAATTGAAATTACTTTCAATTGTACATATATAAAAAGTATCAACGGCAATAAAAAAGAATATTATATTGGAGTTGAACAAGGCATTATAAGAAAATTCAATGGAAGTACATTTTCAGGTTATGAATTTCTTTCCGAAAATGGTTCAAAGTATTTTATTTCAACAATTAAAAGCCAGATCCCACAAAATTATGATGGCGTATTCACATTGCTTGAAGAGTATGAAAAACTGACCATTGCAATTCTTTCGAAATGTAAAAAGAAAGCAGAGTATATAAAACTTCCTGATCATAAAAATATCCTTCAGACTTGGGAAGGGAAATTTAATTACAAAAAGGAAGTCAAAGATGAAACCGGTAATATCACTCAATTTGGGCTTAGACCTCCACAAATTGGTGCATTACATTCCATTCTCTCTCATTGGAGCATTTCAAGCAAACCCGCAGTAGTTGTAATGCCTACTGGAACAGGTAAGACCGAAACAATGCTGTGCTTAACTATAGCAGAAAAGTGTCAGGGCTTATTGGTAATCGTTCCCTCGGCCTCGTTGAGAACCCAGATTTTCAATAAATTCAAATCTCTGGGCGTTCTAAAAGATCGTAGATTTCAGATTGTTTCCTCCTCTGCCAAAAATCCTGTTATAGGTTTTCTAAAAACGGGTATAAAAAGCATAGAGGATGCAGACAGTTTGTTCGAATCAAATGTAATTGTTTCCACTCCGCAAATAATTACAGGAATATTGAGTGGTGATGAAAAAATAAAGGCATCATTCCTGAATTGGTGCAATCTTTTAATTATGGATGAAGCACACCATAGTCAGGCAAAAGAGTGGAATAACATCAAAGTACAACTTGAAACTTTTAATAAACCTATTTTGTTATTCACGGCGACTCCATTTAGAAATGACAAGAAACGTTTACAAGGTAAGGTAATTTACGATTATCCCCTCTCACTTGCTCAAAGAGACAATTACTATAAACAAATTGTTTTTCATCCTATTCTTGAATTTAACCCACTGAAATCTGACCAACTTATTGCAGAGAAGGCAATTTCCATTTTGGAAAAAGATATGGAGGAAAAATACGACCATATACTGATGGCAAGGGTGGATACAATGTCTAAAGCTGAAGAGGTGTTTGAAAAAATCTACAAACCATATCAGAAGTACAACCCTGTATTTATTCATAGCGGTATTAAGCAGGCAATCCGCAAGAAAATACTAGACGACATCATTGCGGGAAAACATAAAATAATTGTATGTGTAGATATGCTTGGAGAAGGATTTGACCTTCCTCAGTTAAAAATTTGTGCATTGCACGATTTGCATAAAAACATCACCACCTCATTTCAGTTCTTTGGAAGGTTTACGCGCGAATCAATATTAAAATTGGGCAATGCGTCTATAGTCGCCAATATTGCAGATCCGGAGCTTAAGGGGACTTTAAAAAAATTATATCAAAAAGATTCGGACTGGGATAAAATCATCAGTATGGCGAATGAAGATATAATAGGCTCAGTAAAAGAAGAACAAGACTTTTTTCAGAATTTTTCAGATGCTGAGATCCCGGCAAAAATTCCATTGCGAAATATAACGCCTGCGATGAGCACAGTTGTCTTCAGGTTATTTGATGATGAGATCGACTGGGAGCCACAGAATTATACATCTTGTTTTAATGACGAAAAATATGAAACAGTATCAGTAGAACATGAAGAAAAAAATCTACTCGTTATTGTTGCAAAAAAAATTGATCCTGTAAAATGGGGAAAAATAGACGATTTGTTAAACTGTCAATATGATCTCTATATAATATACTTGAACGAAGAACAGAAACTACTCTATATAAACAGTACAAATAATGGAACAACACATGATAAAATTGCCGAAGCCATTGTAGGCCCCAATAAAAGTTTGTTTAATGAGGCTGATATCTATAAGTGTCTGGATGGAGTATTTCAATTGGAGCTATTTAACTTAGGTTTAAAGTCTACTTTAGATGGTCCCATCAGTTTCACTATGTATGCAGGGAATTCTATTGTAAGTGGTCTGGACGAATTGGACAAGGATACTAAATCCAGTTCAAATCTTTTCGGTGTCGGTTATGAAAATGGAGATAAGGTCACTATTGGTTGTTCCTCGAAAGGTAGAGTTTGGACTAAATTGGTGAAAAGTATTCCTGATTTCTGTGAATGGTGTGATAGTCTTGGCAACAAGCTCTTAGATGATTCTATCGATACACAAGACATTTTTAAATTCATTCAGAAACCAGAATTGATTACAGAACTCCCCGCAAATAAAGTTCCTGTTGCCATGAAATGGAACGAAGAATTATATGCTTATACCTCTATGTCCTTGCACAGAGGCATTCCGGTGGTTGATTATAATATTAAATTGAACTCTTATGGCCGTGATTATGTCGAATTCTCGATTGAGTCGAATCAGAATGCCATTGACTATAAACTGGTATTAGATCCCAAGATTGGACGTGGTTATAAATATGAATTAGTTGGAACTATGCCTTTTGTAATTACCTACAAAGGAGACGAAATAGATATAGCTGAATTATTTTATGATTTTCCTCCGGTGACTTGGTTTCATGACAATTCCAAAATGTATAATAATATCTTCTTTCCTTTTAAAGGAAAAATCAACCTTTTTGATACCTCCAAAATACTTCCCTTAGAGTGGACAGGTACAGACATTCGGAAAGAATCACAAAAACTGGAAAAGAGAACAGACTCAATTCAATTTCATATTATCGAAAAGCTAAAATCTAATGCTGATTATAAAATAATATTTGACGACGACGATGCCAATGAAGCGAGTGATATTATAGCGATAAAATTTTGGGATGGTGGAGACAGCAGAATAAAAATAGATTTATATCATTGTAAGTTTTCATCAAAATCACAAAGCGGTCGTCGTTTAAAAGACTTATACGAAGTGTGTGGTCAAGCACAAAGAAGCTTTCATTGGAGGCATAACGCCTATGAGCTTCTGCAACATATGGTTAGACGTCAAAATTCACGTATTAACCAAGGGAAAGCAACTAGATACGAAACCGGTGGGGATGAAGAAATGAACACGTTATTGAATATGATAACATCAGGTTATTGCGAACTTGAATTTAGTATTTATGTTGTCCAACCAGGTATCTCAAAAAAGATTGTTGAAAAGGAGACAGAACATTTGAAATTACTTGGAGCAACTGATTTACTATTAAAAAAGACAGGGAATAACTTCTTTGTAGTGGCAAGTGAATAATGAAAACAATTGAAAATATGAGGGCATTCATTGTTGTAGATCCATGTTCTGTTTTGAAAGTTGGGATGAGTTCAAGCAATCTATTTACTGTGTCATTTAGTGTGCCAACATTTCTGTTGAGATTTGGGGTACCCCCGTCGTGTGACCCAAGAATAGCTATGCTCCGTATTTGGTTCAAATTTCAGAGTCGGGCCTCAGTTGTTTTTCAATGCCATGCTTATAATAGAATAGCCTTTGACTGTGATTTGCATAAATTCAAAAATCTCCAATTTGCATGAAAGTTCGAACCATTTATTTTTTGCGTTATTTGATTTTTAAATTTAAAACTTTATACGTTGAATAACGTACTGATAGTCAGTTGAAAATGTTCTCATTTGAACTGACCAATTTTTTCAAATCATCCAAGAAATGGTTCGAAAATTGTCCCGACAGGGCGACAGCACAGAAAGCTCATCATTTGATGGGCTTTTTTGTTAGGCCTCCTGGTAGCGTATCCCGACATGGGTCGGGAGGGTTGCTGGTTTAAATCCTGTCTTCCCGACAGCACAGAGAGCTCATCATTTTGATGGGCTTTTTTGTTAGGCCTCCTGGTAGCGCATCCCGACATGGGTCGGGAGGGTCGCAGGTTCGAATCCTGTCTTCCCGACAGCACAGAGAGCTCATCATTTTGATGGGCTTTTTTGTTAGGCCTCCTGGTAGCGTATCCCGACATGGGTCGGGAGGGTTACTTCTTCGTCATCCACATGGATACCTTAATGTGCCAATGTCTCAATTGTTTGTTGGACAGAAGCCTTTTTGTCGATAAAGTTCATAACAACGTGTTGAATGGCATCTACCATACTACGGTATGATATAGCCATTAAAATGAGTGTTGAAATAACGGAAGCCTTTTTAGAAGTGCGGCGTATGCTAATCAGTAACGCTTCTTTGTTTCATCGAAGGTATTTTCTACAACAGGCAGGTATTTGATGCCTACGCCTCTGTTTGTGATATTATCCAAAGTGCCATAAGTTCCATTATCCTGCTTGATAATTATGTGGATGATACGATGCTTACATTGGTAGGTGAGCGTAATACCAATGTAACTGCAACAATCTATACCAAAAGCATCAGCAATCAACTACGGTTAGATGTATAACGCTACAATAGCCAATACCCTCCGGTAGCTATTGAGGTTTTTGCCGATGCCCACAACCGTTTTCTGATTATTGACCATACAGAACTATAAGATATTGGGGCATCACTCAAAGACCTGGGCAAAAGATGGTCTGCCTTTTCGAGAATGGACATCGAAGTTGGCAGGATGCTTCAGATTTTAAAGAAACAATAAATTTGTGCTCTAATTTAATTATGTTTTGGTTCGGGCAAATCAAAATAATCACCTTGTGTCCTGCTTAATGAGCTTGAAAGAGATTTGAAATTTTCATTGGTTGGTTTCAGGTCAATATACTTATCTACAATACTTCTGTGCTTATAGATAATAAAAGTATTTTCAACTTTTGGGTTTATCTTATTCAGGTTTACTTCGGTTTCTTCATCGGAAAAAGACGGTACAAAAGTTAGGGCGGTGTTTTTGAGATTTAACTTATTCCCTAATTCTTCTAATTGCCTTTGCCTTTCACTTTTATTGTAATTTTTCTCGTCTCCATAAACAAAGTAAACTTTCAAATACTTTTTTCGCTCTTCACTTTCCTGTTCTAAAAATTGCAACCAAGTTTTTATTTCTTTCCAATTGGGGTTCTTTCCTACGAAATAAATAATTCCGTGATAACGTCCATATTTGCAAACAGGGCAGGTTTGGGTTCCTTTGTCGGGCCCGAATGCGTGAAAAGGAATAAAAGACGGCTGGTCCTCGCCAATATTTAATCCTGACAGAATTGAAGTTGTTGTTTTCTTTGGATAATTTGGGATATTCAATCCCAGAACGATGTCGTGTTCGGCAATTTGCAAGCTATCTTTTAAAAGAACTCGTACAATACCACTTCCGCCACGGTTCTCAAGGCGATTTTTCTTTTTATAAGGAATAAGTAGCTTATCGTCATCAAAATGAATTTCATCGGTATAATACTCGGTTTCAATGTCAGGCTCTTTTATAGATAGATGAATATGGGCAGGTGAAACATCATTGGGATAAGGTGCAGGACGAATGGTTTCAATCGTATATTTTCCATTTGCATCCGTTTTCACCCAACCACGAATATGTCCGTGCCGTTTTGTCCTTTCGTCTATTCCTGCTTTGGGGGAATAATAACCGTCATTATCGGTCTGCCAATAATAAATAATTACGTCTTTTGCGGGTATCTTTCCGCCTAACTGGAAAACCGTTCCGGTAACTATCAGCTTTTGCCCCTTTTCATCCCAACCGGGGCTTGTACCAACGGAAGATATTTCTTCCGGTATTCCAATATACATCAGCTCACAACCGTCACAGCCACCACCAACAATATCCTTTTTGTTTGTTTGTCCGCTACAGCTTATGACAATCGAGCATACCAATAATAGTTTGCAGATAACTAATTTTTTCATTGTTCAAGTATTTTCTGCAAATATGTTTATGGAAATACTTGATTTTCAAATGAAATATAGTGAGGTGAGTTTATTTTAGGGTAAGCTGATGTTGTGCTGAAAATTTCGATTTGAAATCTTTAGCATAATTACGGCTTACTCTTAAAAGGGTGCTGTCTGAAAGGGTGATATCGTAATCCCCGTTTTGCCGGGATTGGATTGATGAAATTTTATGGAGGTTGACAATATGTGATTTGTGGATGCGGATAAATTTTTTATCATCTAATTGCATTTCCAGCGATTTCAAGGTTTCTGTGTGCAGATACTTTTTTGAAGAATGATAAATGCTGATGTAGGGCGAGTTAGCCGAAAAATAAAGAATGTCATCAACTTGTAACAGCAACTTTTTGTTATTGTTGTCAGAAACTAAGATCGAGCTTATAAAATCTTGCCTTTCGGTTTCTTCTTCAACTTCTTCCTCTATCCGTGATAATTGGACATTTTTAATAAATGGCATGAAGACCATAAACGAAAATCCGTAAATAATTACCGTTTTTATAAAATATGCCGTTAACCCGAAATTGAAAGTCTGCCAATAATCAAAAGTATGGCTGTAGAATATTTTTGAGATAATCCAAACCAATGCGGGATATGAAAACAAGTGACAGGCGATTACAGAACTTATAAGAAGTAATTTCAGCTCTAATCTTCTTATTTCCTCCGTTATCTTTAAAACAAAACTTAGTAAAGGCAGAAACAAGAGCCAATAGGAGCCAAAAAGTAGAGATTCCGAAATGTAAAACGAGCTGTTTTGGAACAACGTAAATAAAAAATCCAACAGTACGTTTGCAAAGATGAACAGCACGATACAAACTGTAATAATGAAATTCAGTTTCTGTTTATTTTGGAAGATTTGATGTGCCTGTTGGATTGTCAATGCGTTTTTATTTTATAACGATTGTTAAAAAATTTATTTATAATTAAAATTCTTCGTTTCAGTACAAATTTACAAATTATATCCTTTGTTATTAATATTCTTAAGCCAAATCCTCCCACTCAATGCCAAGCCCTGCAACATTCTTAAAGGTATTTACTCCTGCTTCTAATTTCAGGATTAAGTAAAATTCTAAACAAAATATAGTATGGATGTACCGCAAAAAGACCTGTCGTATTTCAGATTACGACTGCAAGAATTATTAAACAGCAGCTTCCCCGAAAAGGCACACGACCAAACTGACAATGGCCCAGAATTTACTTCCCATTATTTTAAAGGATGGTGCAGAGAAAAACAGACAATAAGATAACTCTCTTTAAGTCTCCCAAAAACCGGTTCGAAAATTGTTTCGCTAAGTCGACAGCACAGAAAGCTCATCATTTGATGGGCTTTTTTGTTAGGCCTCCTGGTAGCGCATCCCGACATGGGTCGGTAGGGTCGCAGGTTTAAATTCTGTCTTCCCGATAAAAAAGTAAGGCCTTCAGCCCAGCTGAGGGCTTTTTATTTTGAAGCACATGCACTTGCGCGCATAGCCGGCCGGCTATGCCGCATTTATTAAGTAATTCATTTTCCCGCTGGATAGGAAGATGATACCGGGTACTACAAATTAGGTATTTTCTGCGTGCGCCGGAAAATGAACTTTTACATCCTGGTCTGGTATCCTCCTGAATCCCTTCCATCATATTTTTTAACCGTTTCAAATAGAAAGAATGAAAAAAAGTCTATTCATAATGATGGCCGGGTTGTTGATCGCAATAGTATCCGGCGCGCAGGGCGTATCGAAACTATTTGGCTTGGTAGGCGGCAGCGTGCAGAACAACCATAGCTCCAATGGTTTCCTGTTCAGCACCGATAGCTCGGGAAATGCTTTGCAGGTGCAGTACTCATTCCCGGTTACAGTATTTGGCGGGGTACCTGCTAACCTTGAAATGGTGCCTTATAACGGCAAATTATATGGAACAACTACTATTGGGGGTGTAAACAACGCCGGTACCATATTCGAGTATGATCCCCTCACAAATATCTATACCAAACGGTTCGATTTTGGTCCGAACCTAAGCGCTACGGGTGGTACGCCCAGGGGATCTCTGCTGCTTTACAATAATAAATTTTATGGGCTGGCAGCCAGTTACGGTGCTTCAGCAATGGGATGCCTTTTCGAATGGGATCCTGCCACGGGCGTGTACACCAAGAAGTTTGATTTTAACAATGGAAGTTTTCCCGGAAATGGTCCATATAATTCATTACGCCTCATGAACGGAAAAATGTATGGCACTACTGCATTTGGCGGCTCCTCCGACCTGGGTATGGTGTTTGAGTGGGACCCTGCTACTAACACGTCTGTCAAACTTTTTGAGCTGACCGGCTCAAACGGCAGGGGCTTTTATAATAATGTAACGGTTTATAACAATAAGATATATTGTATGAGCCACCAGGCAGCAGACAATGGCTACGGCGCGCTGTATGTGATCGATCCTTCCTTACCGTACGGATCAAATACCGTTACGATCAAGGTTTTTGATGCTGTTAGCGGCGGAATACCCAATAACAACGAGATGATCGTGTACAACAACAAATTGTATGGATGCCTCAGCCAGGGTGGCGCTAATAGTGGCGGTTCTCTGTTTGAACTGGATCCCGCCAGCAACACGTTCACCAGGTTATATAGCTTTCAGACAGCGACAGGTCGAAACCCGGTCGGAAAATTAGTGTTAAATGGCACAAAGTTCCTGGGTCTTTGCAGTGAAGGCGGTCTCAATAACCTGGGGGTCATTTACGAATGGGACCCGGCCAACCCTGCCACGATCACGAAAAAGGTGGATTTTGGTCCGAACAATTACGATAATACGATCAGTCCGGCAAGCACGCTTGTATTGTTCAACTCGAAGTTCTATGCCACCTCATCCAGCGGTGGCTTTGTAAACCAGGGTAACCTGTTCGAATATGATTACACCGCCAATACCATAACGAAGAAGCTGACATTTAACGCTGCTGAAAATGGCCGCATCCCTCATGGAAAGCCTGTATTACTGAACGCAAAGCTCTATGGCGTATGTTACCAGGGCCCTAAGGAGATTTTTGGCACCCCATACGGTTGTCTCTGGTCATTTGATCCTGCTTCTTCCACTTACTCCCGCGAGTTTCTTTTTGATGATGCGAATAGCGCTGCCAATGGCCGCGCCCCTACTTCAGCACCGGTAGCCTATAATGGTAAATTGTATGGCACTACAACGTCTGGAGGTATTGCGAGCGCAGGAGTATTATACGAATTTGACCCTGTGACAAAGGTCTATGTCAAGAAAGATATGCAGCCGATCGGCGGCGTCGCCCCGATCAGTGAGCCCACATGGTATAACAATAAGTTTTACGGAATGACCAATGCCGGCGGCGCTGGCAATTATGGCATCATCTACTCTTACGATCCTGCTACCGCCACCCTTACCAAGCTATATGATATTCAAACCTCGGGCGGAAGAACACCGAGCGGCGGGTTTACTGTTTATAATGATCTTTTATATGGCATAACCTCTTCCGGAGGAACCAACAATGCCGGCACTATCTTTACCTATGACCCGACAACCAATACGGTAACCACCGTGTACAATCTTTCCTCTGCAACCGGTGTCTCTATCAACAACGCCCTTACTCTTTATAACAATAAGCTGTATGGCACATCGCTGAGTGGCGGAACCAACGGGCGGGGCTGCATCTTTGTGCTGGACCCGGCAACCAATGGAGTAACCGTAATACAGAATTTTAGCACGGCTGTAGGCACATTGGGTCTTGATCCAAAGGGAGAGCTAACGGTTAGCGGCAACAAGCTGTACTGCCTTACACAGGAAGGGGTCAATATTATATATGTGCTGGAAGTGGACCCGGCTACCAATATCGTCACTAAAAAATCTACCCATACCACTTCCAATTCCAATATTCCTGTCACCCATAACGGTCTTACCGTAGTGCCGGCATTTATCGCCAATGGTAACCCGGGCAGCTGTGAGACCTATCCTACGATCGTGATCGATGGAACCAACAACAACAAATGGCTACCCATCCTAAATAATTCAGGAGATGTGGTAGCGGAGATAAAAGCCAATGGCAATTCACTCGGTATCGTAACAGCTTCTACCTACATCAATAACGCTGCTGTAAGGGAAGATGACAGCCGGCAGCTGTATATGGACCGCAGCATCAGCATCACTACGCAAAACCCGGTAACCTCGGGTGCCGTGGATATCAGGCTTTATGTAAAAACGGCTGAATACCTGGCTTTGAAAAATGCGACCAATTCGGTCGGCGAGCCTTCCGGCATCAATTCAATCAACGATATTGCGATCCTGAAAAACGCGCAGAATTGCCAAAGCACGATGGCAGCCGGCTCTATAAAGCTGACAACCGTAGCATCTGCCTATGAGTACGGCTATGTGCTGTCGGCCAATGTTACCTCGTTCTCTACCTTTTATTTCGCCAAAAATACCTTTACCACGCTTCCCGTGCGCTTACTTTCTTTTGCAGCAACGAAGTGCGCAGGCAATGTTTGTATTTCCTGGACCGTTGAGAACGAGGAGAATTTATTAAGATATGAAGTGGAGAAGATGACCAGCGGCAATACATTCAGCAAGATATCGGAGGTGCCGGCCCTCAATACCAGTGGAAGAAAGAGCTATTCATCAACTGATTACCAGCCGGCAAACGGCGACAATTTCTACCGACTGAAAATGATGGATATCGACGGAAGGTACACGTACAGCAATGTTTTACGTATAAACTTCGACAAACCGGTAAAAGTATCACTGCAGCCAAATCCGGCAACAGATATTGTTGTGGTCAAAGGAACTGACGGATACCAGCAACTGAAACTGGTTGATATGTTCGGTAGGGTTCATGCGCAAAAGAAGATCACGCAGGCAATCGAGCCGCTCAACGTCAATACGCTGCCAAAGGGCGCTTATATTATCCAGCTATGGAAAGATGGCGAAGCGGTTTCATTGCAATTTATTAAACAATAAGTCATCAGCAGCCACCCATCGGCTCAGGCAATTAACCGGGTTTGAACGGAGAAGAAAGCCACCAGAATACCTGAGGGTGCATCAAAATACGGTGCATCCTCTCTTTATTGTACTTGCTTTTTTGTTTTGATATTTTGAGGATATAATAATAATCATGATCAAAGCCGCTCATCTCACCATTTCGCCAGCCTAATGCCAGTGAGCTGCCCGGTGCTGCCTACTGATATTGATCCATTCCCGCTCATAAGGCTTGTTTTTGCCTCTATCCCGATCTCGATGGTAGTATCGATCACATCCTTGCCGGCAAGGCTTCCATCCAGCGCTGAAGGCTTGTCGTTCATATTGTGGCCCACCCCAACTTTCGCTTCCGCGCTTACCACGATATCCTTTACGCCGCTACGATCAAACTCAAATTCAACGGAAGCTCCTACTTTTGCCTCGGCCTTCAAAGGGCCTTTGTTCAAGCCTCCGCCTATGCCTTTTTCAATGCTGATCTTCAGCGAGCTTTCCACATACGTATCACCTTCAGGGCGTTCAAAATTATCGGTGCGGGTATATTCGATCACTTTCAGGTTGAGCTTCGCAATCAGCTTGGTGCAGGTGGTATAGAACTGCCATACCACCAGGTCCGTCGTGTCTCTTATCTTACAGCCTACATCGTCGAAATCGGCAAGCTTTACCCGCAAGCCTCTTTTCTTATCCACGCATTCCGAGTACTGCCCGGCATGATCCTCCATGTCCAGTGGCTGCAGCTCACGGTTCCTCCGCAACCAGTCGATCTTATAAGAAAGGATAACCATATTGTACATGGTTTCATCCGGGCTGGTGTACCGGGCCCAGTAGGCCATGTCGTTATAAAAGTTCCGGTAAATGTCCAGCACTTCCTGGTCGTGTATCCTTTTCCGTTCATTCAGGGCTTTAAGGCGGCTGTCAATGGCAGCCAGCTGCGCCAGGCACGGCTTTTCGGGCGCGGCATTCTTATGCTCTTTCCGGATAGCTGAAATATCGGCGCTCAGCTGCTCGTACAGCTTTGCCAGCTTTTTGAGCTTTGCTTCGTGAAAGGCCTTGCTTTCGTTCATGGCGAGGGATGCCTTTTTTCCAAAAAGGGGTTCCGGTACAAGAACAGGGTTCGGGCCTCCTTTACCGATTGCCGCCATGGCCTGGGTGGCCATGCCGCTCATAGACTTGCCATATTTTTCGGTAGCTTCCTTCATCTCCTTTTCCAGCTTTGCGATCTGGCCTTCGCATTCGGCATTGAATTCCCGCCAATAGGGCAGCCAGGTATTGATATCGCTGATGCTCATCGGGTAGGTCGGTCTTTCGGTCTTTTTCAGGCCCATAGGATCGGCGCCGGGTCCGAACGGCACCCTAACATCCGCCAGGCTTAGCTTATGCCCCAGTTGACGCAGCTTGTCTTCCTTTTCTTTTGTATAAGCATGCCGGATCGATTTCTTTATGCATTCAATGGCGCCTGTTTTGTTCCCCTTGTTCTCCAGGATAGCCGCTTTGGTAAGGTTGGCCTGCGGGTGAAAAGGGTACAGCTTAAGGGCGCTGTCAAGATAGTTGCCGGCCTTGTCTATATCTCCCAGGCCAAACCATGCCTGCCCCAGGTTATTGAGCAGGGTACTGTTTTTGGGAAATTTGCTGTTCAGGTTGTTTAAAACTGGGATCGCCAGGTGCTGCCCGCCCTGCATCGTAAGCATCGCGGCATAGTTGGCCAGGTTATCGGTTTGTGCAGGATTGTCGGTGCACACTTTGCCCAATAAGTATAAGGCCATTTCAGGCTTGCCGGCTATCCAGAACCCGATTGCCATATTGCCCGCCTCTGCAGCGTTTTTACTGTTTGCATTTATGAACTCGTACAGCTTATCTCCCTTTTTTATGACGTCGGCATTCATCGTTTGCATCAGTTCCTTTTGAATAGAGGCGATATAGGTAGCCATACGGTCGTCTGTAACAGATTTCGCTATAGCTGCAATGCGGGCGGCATCTTTTTTAGGGACCAGGCGGTTCTCCTTCTCCCAGGCTGCGGCCAGTTGCTGATCGGTAGCTTTGGGTATCTTCACGTTTTTCATGTCGGGCATCTTGATGCCCAGGCTATCCATCTGGCGCCGGTCTTCATCGCTCATGTCTTTTATGGCTTCTTGCATCATGGCCTGCGCTTCTTTGAGCGAAGTTTCCATGTTCTTTTGCGTGGGAGCTTGCTCTTTCGGCTTGGTTTTGGGCTGCGCAGCGATGGTGGCTGCGACCAGCAGCAGCAGGATGGTATAGATAAGCTTCATGGTATGGGTGTTTTGGAAGATAAATCCGGCGTAGGGGCAAAAATGAATATTTACTTCAGGACAGGCAATCACCCGAACCAGGCATTTTCTTACCTGGCAGCATCCCCGGAAAACGGGAGATATTCCGGCAGGCATCCCTTTTTGTCCATAGCACGATCAGCCTCTGCTTTATCAACTCTACAACACATTTTCAACTACTTTTGCTCTTTAAAATAACGCCCGGACAGGAATGAAAAAAATAGACTGGTATATATTAAAGAAGCTGCTGACCTCTTTCTTTTTCTGCCTGCTCCTTTTTACGGTCATTGCCGTAGCTGTGGACAGCAGCGAGAAAACCGATGATTTTGTAAAAACAGGTCTCGGTACCTGGCAGATCATCCGGCAATACTATTTCGGCTTTGTGCCCTGGATCTGGGGATTGCTGTTCCCGCTCTTCGTATTTATCGCCGTTATCTTTTTTACCAGCAAGATGGCTTCCCGTTCCGAGATCATCGCTGTGCTGGCAAGCGGCACCAGCTACAACCGTTTTCTCCGTTCCTATTTTATCGGGGGGCTGTTCCTGGCTACGATGCTCTGGTTTGGCAGCCGCTACCTTATCCCTGGCGCCAATGCCATCCGAGGCGATTTCCAGGCCAACTATATTGACAGGGGCGATCCTACCAAGAACCGACAGGAGACCGGCTGCTGGAACTGCTATTATCTGCGGGTAGACAGCAGCACCTATATCGGCATCAAGAACTTTAATCCCGAGTCTAAAAGCGGCGGCATGTTTTTTCTTGACCGGGTAAAGGATGACCGTGTTATATATAATCTTCGTGCTTACTCTATCCGTTGGGATACGGCTATCAGGAACTGGAAAGCCGTTACCGTTACCGAGCGAAGGGTAGATAGCATGGGAGAGATCGTTAAGGAGTATCCCGAGCTGACCGTCAACCTGCATATAAAGCCTGAAGAGCTGATCAAGGACGAATATCTTAAAGATAAGCTGAGCACCCCGCAGCTCGTTTCCTTTATTAAGAAGCAGGAGCAAAGGGCCAATGAAGGGCTTAGCTCTCTCAAGGTAGAACGTTACCGGCGTACAGCTACGCCTTTTTCCGTGCTATTGCTTACCCTTATCGGCGCCGTGATCGCCAGCCGGAAAACACGGGGTGGCAGCGGCATGCACCTGGCCCTGGGTATTATTATCGCCGCCCTCTTTATAGTGTCGGACAGGTTCTCTACCGTATTTGCCACCAAGGGTAATTTTCCACCCCTGCTGGCTGCCTGGATGCCCAATATTGCTTTTTCGCTGGTGGCTTACTGGCTTTACCGCAGAACGCCTAAATAGCCTGTTGCCGGTAGCTTGCGGGAGGGGGAATATATGGTACGCCCGCTTTGCCTTATAGCCGCCCGGCCGGGCGGTGCCCCCGGCTTCTTCCTTAATATTAAAATACGATTAGAAAGCCCGTTTTTCACAGTCCCGCGACAAACTTTCTAACTCATTATTTGTTGTACCAGTGGGCATTACCTACCTTTAGCCCGGTAGCTTATTATTCAATTTTTACCCAGAAAAAAGTTTGTCATGGGAATAATAAAAGACAGGTTCAAAGCCAAATCCGATGCAATGGCCGCAGAGATAAAGGATCTGCTGAAAGAACATGGTTCAAAAGTAATAGGAGAGGTACAGTTATCGCAGGTTTACCAGGGTATGAGGGGTATGACCGGGCTGGTCACCGAAACTTCCCTGCTCGATGCCCAGGAAGGTATTCGTTTCCGGGGATATTCCATCCCCGAGCTGCGGGAGAAGCTTCCCAAGGCGCCGGGTGGTAGCGAGCCGCTGCCCGAAGGTCTGTTTTACCTGATGCTGATCGGTGAGCTGCCTACAGAGGAGGATGTGCAGCACGTAACTTCTGTGCTGCAGCGTCGCAGCCATGTGCCCAACCACGTATTCCAGAGCATTGAGGCGCTTCCTATCAGCGCCCATCCTATGACGCAGTTTGTGGTAGCTGTTATGGCCCTGCAGACCGAAAGCCAGTTTGCCAAAAGATATGCGGCCGGCATGAGCAAGAAAGATTACTGGGAAGCTGTATTCGACGATTCTATGGACCTTATTGCCCGCCTGCCGAGGGTGGCTGCCTATATCTACCGCCGTAAATACAAATCCGGTGATCATATCCAGCCTAACGGCCTGCTTGACTGGGCTGGTAATTTTGCCCATATGCTCGGTTACCAGGATGATACTTTCCAGGAGCTGATGCGCCTGTATATGACCATCCATGCCGACCATGAAGGCGGCAATGTGTCTGCGCACGCCACTCACCTTGTAGGGTCGGCCCTGAGCGATCCTTACCTCAGCTTTGCTGCCGGCATGAACGGCCTTGCAGGCCCGCTTCACGGCCTTGCCAACCAGGAAGTGGTGAAATGGATATTCGAAATGCAGGAAGAGCTGAAGACCGACAGCCCGACCAAGGAACAGATCGGCGACTACGTGCGTAAAACCTTAAGCGAAGGAAAGGTAGTGCCCGGGTACGGGCATGCCGTGCTTCGCAAGACGGACCCGCGGTTCACCGCCCAGATGGAGTTTGGTAAAAAGCACATGCCGGACGATAAGCTGGTGCAAACGGTATGGAACGTCTATGAGGCAGTGCCCCCGATCCTGCAGTCCCTCGGCAAGGTAAAGAACCCCTGGCCCAATGTAGATGCCCACAGTGGCTCACTGCTTGTTCATTTCGGGATGAAAGAATATGAATATTATACTGTCTTGTTTGGCGTAAGCCGCGCCCTTGGGGTGTTAGCAAGCCTTTGCTGGGACAGGGCCCTCGGCTTCCCGCTGGAAAGGCCCAAGTCCATCACTACCGACCTGGTCAAAAAATGGCTTACAGGCGAAGAGCAGATATGGGGAGATTAAACCACACTTACTTTATAGAAAAAGCCCCTGTTACAGGGGCTTTTGCCGTTTTAAGGCGAAAAGCACGGTAAAACCCGCAAATAAGCGCCGGAACAAGTAACACTAAATTGGTACGGTTTTTTATAATATATAGTCATTACACACTTATTCTTAACTTTTAAAATATCTATTTATGAGTACAAGAAACAAGGTACTGTTAGGCATATTAGGGGCTGCTGCAGCCGGTGTTGCCATTGGTTTGCTGATCGCTCCTGAAAAAGGAAAGGAAACACGTAAGAAGATCAAGCAAACAGCCAGCGACTGGGCTGATACCCTGAGCGGTCTTTTTGCCCGTGGGCAGGAAGAACTGGAAAATGTAAAGGACAAAGCAAGGAGCGCTAAGAATTCTGCTGAAGAAAAAGTAAACAGGATAAAAGAAAGCCTAAGCTAAGATAACTGGTTAAAAGGGTTGTTCCATATTATTTGGAGCAACCTTTTTTTATAATCATAAGACAGTACTTCATGGAAGATCTAAAAGAAAAAACAGCTGATCTGGTTGATCATATAGAAGACATAGCGGAGACCTATTACCGGCTCACCATTATAAATGTCATCCAGAAGGTCACAAATATCGCTGCCTCCGCGCTTGTGATGGTCATAGCATGCGGGCTGGCCTTATTCATTTTTTCTTTTTCCGGCATTGCGCTGGGCCTCTGGCTGGGCGACCTTCTTGATAACCGGGCAGGCGGCTTCCTTCTTGCTGCCGGCATATTCCTGGCAGTGCTGCTGCTTATACTCGCTATCCGTAAAAAGATCATCTATCCCATCATCCGAAATATCATTGTAAGGAAAGTGTATGACTAAGCGAATTCAAAACTACCAGGACCTTGTGCAGGAAAAAGCCCGGCTCAAAGAATTGATGCAGGCACAGAGAGAGCTGATCCGCCAGGATTTCAGAGAAATAAAGGCGGAACTGCAGCCGGTTAGGGCGGTGCTGTCCGTAGCCGGTAAATTTGTATCGAAGGACACCAGCAACCCCCTGCTCACCGCCGGTAGCAACAAGCTGATAGACCTGTTGCTGCGTAAAGTGCTGCTGGCAAAAGCCGGCTGGCTCACGCGCATAGCAGTCCCCTTCCTTGTAAAGAATTATTCATCCCATGTTATCGGGGAAAATAAGGACAAGCTCATGTCATGGATCACTTCCCTGTTCAAAAGCAAGAAACGCAGCAATGGCGTGGCTGACGAGGAAGAGTTGGACGATGATCTCGTGGAGCAATCCTCACCCCTCAAATAATCTTCAATAAAACCAGATCGTTTAGCGTAAGGGCAGCCCGAATTTACGGGCACCGTCCCTGATAAAACGATTGGCATCGGTGCTGCCGTCGCTGCACAATATATCGATCGGCTTGCCGGTCTTTTTTGTCAGGGGATTGATATTATCTACCATTACCACACCGCCCCTGGTGGGTACGGGCCGCTTGTCTGGCTGCACCACGCAGGAGCCGTCGCCAAAAAGACCTACTTCCGAGCTATTGGTGACATAAGAGCCGCCGATACCACCGTGCGAAGTGTAAAAGAATTTTTCCTCGTGATATTCTGACTTGTACTGCGTAGAGGTATTGCTGAAAAAGCTTCGCGAGCCAACTTCCGGGTGCCGGCGGGCATGGAATACATATTTTACATTCTCTACTATATTGCCGTCAAGACAGGGTTGCCGGTCAACCGAATCGTACAGCCCCAGGAAGTACACTCTTACCAGGGGGCTGAGCATACGTGCCAGCACGGTGCCGATCAGCCCGCCGCGGCTATGGCCTACTATTACGATCCTGACCTGGTTGGTATTGAGCGGCTGGTTGGCCAGCATATGGGCATCTACCCGTACCGGGATGCGTATATTTTGTGAATAGGTGCTGTAATATTCCGAGTGGCGCTGTATCTCCTGCTGCTGCATGCAGGAGTTCACGTCGAACATATCGAGGGCGCGGTGCGAACGCGTAGCTTCCGGGAACAGCTGCTGCAGCCGGTGCGTTACAAAATCAAGGGCTTGCTGTAATATGGGTACTGCATCAGTACCCCATACCTTGCTTTTAGGACCGTCGAAGAACCTACGATCAAGCCCAAGCGATCCATACTGGAAATCACGCACGAACTGGAATACATAGCTGTTGCTGCCATCCGGCTTTCTCCATTCGGAAGACCCTGTGCCGTCTATGCCGACAACGATGTAATGGGGGTTGGCAGGTTGATTCATACGCAGGGGATTCTGCCCGCAGGGTCGCAAAGATTAAGCCATGCTGGCTTTTTGGCCGGTAAAAAGAAAGCCGGTGCGAATATTTTTTCTATTTTTAATAAAGCTGGCTTTTATTTTGTATATGAGTTAATAACGAAGCATTCATTTGCTTTTTTTAGAAAAAATATGTTGTTTCGTTATCTCCTGCATGGCCGAATCAAGACATCTCTTTTGACCGTGGCCTATGCGATCTTTATGGATTATCTTTTCGTTTCACGAAAATTACGGTCATGAACTTCGAATTTTATTCCCTTCCTCTTTCCTTACATACAGTACCACGGAAAAAAGAATTGAGCCGATGTTCCCTGAAGCAATCCGTGGCTGATAACCTTCACCTGGTCCTCACCTCCTCGTTCAATAGCCTGGCTTCTGACAGCGAGTTCGGAAGCAGCATCTGGGATGCCGATTTCGACAATATCAGCAACCAGAACAAGCAGAAGGAAATGATCATCCAGTCGTTGCAGAAAGTGATACAGCGCTATGAAAAGCGGCTGACCAACCTGCGTATCGAGATCCGATTCAGCCAGGAAGAAACGCCGGCGGTTACGCCGGGCGTCAGGGTTAAAAAGAAAATGCAGATAGTGATCACCGGCAATATCATTCTTACCAATGAAGCGATCGTATACCGGGATAATTTTTTCGTAAGCCCTTTATCTTATGATCTTTAAACAGACCTATGCCAGAAACCAGGGAACATATAAGAAATCGTATGCTGCAGGTGGCTGCCCGTGCCTGGGGATATCCTGAAACAGAGGCAGAGAGCAGCTTTGACCCGATCGTATCGATGCTGCTGTCGGTAAATGCAGCAGAATTTGAAAGGGTATCCGGGGAAATAGCAGGATCAAGGGCCCGGGTGCTGGAGCGCATGGTAGAGCTGCTATCTCCCGATATGCTCACCGGCCCGCTGCCGGCGCACGCGATCATGTCGGCTACCGCGCAAACAGATATTGCCATCGTAGATCAGAAGGAGCAGTTTTTCTTTTCCCGCAAAACCGCCGCCGACAATGGCCAGGTAAGAACAAAGGACGTATTCTTTACTCCCACCGGCTCTTTCCAGGTAAGCCGCAGCAATATACGGTACATGGCCACCGGCAGCAAGCTGTACCAGCTGGGAGCTTCCGCTTCCAAGGAGCTGCTGGCCTATAATACCGGCCCGGAACTTAGCCCTTCCGTGCTATGGATAGGTATCGATCATCCTTCCATTTCCCTGCACAATGCACAGTTCTATTTTGAGCTGCGCAATGAAGTGATCAGGCCTTTTTTCTATACCCAGCTTCCAAAAGCAACCTGGAAGGTGAATGGGCAAATGCTGGGCTCAAAAGCAGGCTACAATGATCCCGCTATCAGTTCGGGCTCGCTCGATATCAGCCAGGTGCTTCGCCAGCAAAGCAGCGTCAGCCATAAGGTGCTGCAGGATATCAATGAGTTTTACCGCCATTGCTTTATTACGATAACCGATACGGCCGGTCGTTCTGCGCAAGCCGGTACCGGTTGCCCGGCTGAAATAGAAGCAGCTTTCCCTGTCAGGGAAAAGAAGCTGTTCGAGGGCGAGCAGGTCCGCTGGGTACAGGTCCTCTTTCCAGAGAATATAACCAGCCAGATGCTGGAAGACGTGAACTGCCAGCTCAACTGCATGCCTGTGGTCAACCGCCGGCTGCATGAGCTTACTTACCGCTTGCAGGATACGGTCAATATCGTGCCCATGATCACCGAGGATCTTTATCTTGATATGGAAGAGGTGACCGACCAGGATGGCCGGCTTCTGCATATAAGGGACCTGGAAGCCCGCGACCAGGATGCACCTGCTATCCTGCTGCGCTCAGGTGGGGTGGCCCGTTTCGATGAAAGGGATGCAGGGGCTGTCATTGAAAATATTATACAGCTGCTGCGTGATGAAAGCGCTGCTTTTTCACGGCTTGGCCGCGACTTTGTAGCCGGCGAGATAAGGCAGCTGCAGCAGATAGTGAATAAGCTGGAGCAGCAGCTCCGGCAAAAGCAGCTGGTGCCTGAAAGAGTGCCGTACCTGCTGATCCGCCGGCAGAAAAAAGAAGAGATACAGCACCTGTTCGTTCGCTATTGGTCGGTCACTGGCAAAGCCGGCAATGATATTAAAGCCGGTACGGCCCTTATGCCTTACCGCTCGGGCAATGTAGATCATAACCGCGTATGGCTGGTAACGGTAACCCGCGGCGGAAGGGACAGGCTGAATGCCACAGATAGCATCACCGCGTATAAAAGCGCCGTGCTGTCGAAAGATCGTATCATGAGCCGGGAAGATATTCGCTTATTTTGCCTGCGGCAGTTAGGCGGCCAGGTAAGCGAGATACGGGTGGAAAAGGGAATAATGGTCTCCGCTGATGAGTCGCAGGGATTTGCCAAGACCATCGACGTTCATATCAGCCTGCATCGTAAGGACTATATAGAGGCAAGGGAAAAAAACGAGATCACCGGATGGGAGCAGGGCCTGGCGCTGCAGCTGGCAGACCGTTCTATGTCATTGACCCCTTACCGTGTATTTATTGCAGAAGCACAATCCTGAGCATGGAAAAAGAAACGCTCATATTATCCCTGGTAGAGCAGCTGCGGCAGCAGCCGGCCGACCTGCGCGCCGAAGCTTTTGTGGTGCAGGCCCTGGCGCAGGGCTTTAGCTGGGAAGATTGCATAGTTTACTATGATGCTTTTTTTTCGCGCAGCCATGCAAATGATATGGTATCGGCAGAGCTGGCCGAGGAGAACGCTTATAGATCGCATCTTGCGCTTCATTTGTCGCGCCCTGGCTTTTATGATATGCTGCCCGAGGGTATGTTCTTTCAGCCGGGCAAAAAGGAGAATGGCAGCCTTAGCGTACCTGAAATGGTAGCTGCCTACCGGGCTGATAAAGCCAGGGAAAAAGAGACGCGCGCCTTTTTCCGGCCGTTCGAGCAGGAGTTCTTTTTTCAGCAGCTGCTGCTGGAACAAGAGGAGGCCAGCCTGCTGGAAGGGATAAAGGAAGGAGTGATGCAGGAGTTTTTCCGCGATTTCTGGGACCTCCCGGCCGGATTGCCCCCGGCGGTAATAACTTCTTTTTTGCTGCTGCTGCCGTATGCGCACCGCATTGCCGGCGATCCCGGATTGATGGAGCATAGCCTGGCGGCATTGCTGAACGAAAAAGTGCAGCTCCTGAGGCGGAGAAGCGGCCCCGAGCAGGTACCTTCATACCTGAACAAAGCATTGGGCATCGGTGAGCTGGGCAATGACACGATCTGCGGCTCGGAATTCATAGAGGATTATCCTGTGCTGGAGTACATGATCGGGCCGTTGAGGCAGGGCAGGGTGAGCGGCTATACCGAAGGAGGCACAGAATACCTGCTGATAGATACTTTCAACCGTTTCTTTGCGCCGGCAGAAGCAGACGTGGTGATAACGGTAGAAATAGATCGCACAACGGCGGTGATGAGCTTTGAAGAAGGAAAGGAGGCCATACTGGGCTATTCATCTGTTTTATAAAAGAAGAAGAACAGCTGCGCAGAGCGGCTGCTCGTCAAAAGAATGAATGATGGAAAAATGGTTCACCCCGGAAATGGGGAAGTTGTTTTCTTACCTGGGCATCGGCTTTATCAGCCTGTCTGCGATCACCGGCTACGTGGTCTCACGCATCAGGGGTAGCTTTAAGCCTTTTGCCCGGCCCACCCTGCTGTACCTGGTGATCTTTAGCGCGCTGATAGGACTTACGGGGTTTTGCATGGCGCTGAGCTGGTTCCCGCATTACCTGCAGCATTTTATTTTCCTGCAGGCGGTATTTCTTCTTTTAGGCATCCTGCACGTGTGGGCGATGGGCTATTATTTAAAATGGACAGGAAGCTCCTCTTTCTGGGCAGAGCTGCTGCTTACGCTGGCCATCGTGCTGTTGGGAAGCATCCTGTTTATCATGAGCTACCGGGCCGTTAACCGTGAAGGGCTTGAGTTTGCCATGGTATCGGCCGTTCTGTTCTTCCTTATTCCCCGGGTGGTGTACCATACCTACCGGAAAGCGATGGAAATTTCGCCAAAAGTATTACGCCAGTGGTTTTACCCGGTGCATGAGGCAATTGCCGAGCCGGATGCGGCCAAGCTGAGGAATTTGCTGGTGATCAGCTTTGAGTTCCAGAAAAGACCTGCCGATAAGTATTTCACCAATTTCAGGGCAAAAGCCCCGGTGGATATGGAATTCGGCCAGCTGTTCTATTATTTCATCAATGACTATAATGAGCGGCATCCCAATGATGCCATTAAATATGTAAGCGAAACAGGTGCGCCTTATGGCTGGATATTTTACAAAAAGCCTAAATGGTACACTTTTATCACCCGGTATATTGCTGCAGACAGGACTATCTTTATCAACGGGATCAGGGAGAACGATGTCATAATCTGCAGCCGGATCTCATAAACTGAAAAATTCAAACGGATGAATGAGCAGAAAGAATACCTGAATGTGAACTGGATCGACGGGATGAAGATCAACAAGACCCATTTCATCAGCGACCAGCAGGCCGGCATATACAGGGATGCCCTGGGCAATGCCATAGTGCTGAATGATCATAACTACGGGCTTCTGCCCCTGTCGGCGCTATCGACCGGCACCAAGCTTTTTCTTTCGGTCGACAACCAGCAAAGCATTACCCTCCGGGTTATGGATTGCCGGCTGGTGACCCGCGGCGGTTATGTAGTGGTGATGGAGAATGATACGGCGTTGAGCGGGCTCCACCTTTCGGTGAATATCCCCGACCTGAGCGTGCCCTTTGAGCGGCATGCCGGCAAAACCTTCAGCTATTACATAGTTCTGTCGGTGAACCCTTATGAACGTGTGGCCGCCGGTATTGCCAACATGGCCGAAACGCCTACCCGTCTGCCTTATGTAATGCCCCGTTATTCGCTGCACCTGCTGCCGGTAGATGAAACCAGCAGCAACACGCTGGGATATTTCCAGGTGCCGGTGGGCAAGCTGGTCGTAGATGAGCAGCGCGTATCGCTGGAAGATGATTATATCCCGCCCTGCAGCAGCGTCAATAGCTTTCCCGGTTTGCTGGAAGCTCATGCCGGGCTGGAGCTGTTTTTCGGGAAGATGGAGCTTTGGGCCCTGCAGATACTCCAGAAAATATTGCAAAAGAAGCAGGATAACGACCTGGCAATAGCCGTTCAGAAAATATGTGAGAATGTGCTGAGCTATACAGCTTCACAAACGCCGGCTTTCCGGCTTGCCTATCTCTACCAGCCACCGGCGCAGATGATAGCCGGGGTAAGCGGGTTTGCCCGGCTGATAAAGAACTCTTTCGATATTTTCCTGGGCACTATCAAAGAAGAGCTTATCAATTATCTTACGGAATGGTGCGGGGTATCGCAGGGGGAGGTGGAGGGAACGCTTACTGCTCTTTGCAGCCAGCCTTATGATCACCTCGAGATAAAGACATCGGTGGAAAAAATGGTTGCATTCACGAATACTATGTCGTTATTGTTTTCAAGCCTGGCAGGCCTGGATTATATCGGTAAGAAAAGGGAGACCGGCATCTTTGTCAAGGAACAGGCAATACTTCCCGACCCGGATATACAGGAGAAAAGAAGGAACAGTTTTCTGGCAGAATAAAAGAAAAGCGCAGCAGCCAGCTACCCGGCTTTCACCATGATTAACGATAGAAAAAAACAAGTATGGCACATGTACTTAATGCAAAAGAAAGGAACCAGTCATTTTGGAAATTCATGGCTTTTTTCCTGCTATCGACCCTGATGGTGGTAGGAGCTGTTTATTTTGATACCCGTATCCCGGCCAAGGATAATGAAATGCTCCGGGAAGAAGTAATGCGCTACCGCACGCAGGCCCAGGCGCAGGAAAGGTTTGTGAAGAATATGGATGATGCCAAGAACCTTATCGACTCGCTGAGCAAGCCGGGGACCAATATTATCTATCTCAACCAGCAGATCGCGGCCAAGATACGCGAGCTGTCCGATCTCCAGTACCGCGATAGCAGCATGTATAACCGGCTTAACAAGAATGTGATCGATGTTTTCCTGCGCTATCACAGCGCGGTAAATGAAGTAGTGAACCTGGGCAATGTGCCCAAAGAGCTTAACGAGTATAAAACAAAATATGCAGAAGCCCAGCGTGACCTGCAGAATGCGCAACGTGACCTGGATATGTGCCGCCGCTCAAATAGCGCGGGGAATGATTTCTGAATTACTTATTGCTGACAACCTTACCGGCAGCATTGACCTTTACCCGGCCTGCAGCCACGTATTTTGTTTTCCAGTATGGCTCATCCATATTGGCGATGCTTACGCCATAGGTAGAGGAGGAGTTCACGAACCGGCGGTTGCCGAGATAAAGGCCTACATGGGAAATGACCTTTCCCTTCATGGTGCGGAAGAAGACCAGGTCGCCTTCGGCCAGGTAGTGACGGCTGCCGAAAGGCTCTACATTGTTAGTGAAGAACTGCTGCACGGAAGTACGGGGGATCTCGATATTGTACACTTCCAATAAAAGGCGTTGCATGAAAGCAGAGCAGTCGATGCCTTTCTCGGTAGTGCCGCCCCAAAGGTACGGAGTGTGCAGCCAGTGATCGATGAAGCGATAAAGCTTGAGGTTAAGGATGCTGTCAGGGTTGGTGCGGAGGTATTGCGAATATTTCTGTTGGATAGCCTGGTCGTCTGCCGAAAGTACCGGCTTTATTGTGATCGGCGCCTCGGCGTTTGTATCCGTTGACCTGATAACAATGGTGTTGTAGTTGCTGCTGGCCGCCTTACGGGAGTTATGGCAGGAAAATTGAAGCAGGCAGGTAAAGGTAAGGACGATAATATAAGAATAGGTTCGCATGAAGAATGAATTATGGATCTGTCAAACGTTCATTATCTACAGGTCTTATGCCGGTGGCAATATGTAACAGAGCAAGCCAAACGCATACCAAAAATACTATTAAAACAGGTTTATGAATAAAAGGAGGTTGTCGCCGTCTTATCTTGATGACAGGGTGATTTTCAGCATGATCGGGGTGGCCCTGGTTTCTTTTATCATCATGGGCTATAAATACAGGACCTATACTCCCTGCCGGGATTTTAAGGTCAGCAGCTATGCGCTTCATTACTATGCCGGCGAAGTGATCCGCTTTGAGACGGATGTCCGCAATTTCCGCAAATGGCAGTGGAACTTTGGCGATGACCAAAGCAACGAGACCAACGTGGCCTCAGCCGTGCATGCTTATGATATACCTGGTGAATATACAGTAACCGTTACCGTTAATGGGAGCTGCACAGAATATAAAACCGTATTGATATCTCCTGCCCCGGTAGTGGAAGATCCTTTATTGACCCCGCGCATCGTATGCCCGCAATCTGCCGAAGTGGGTAAGCCGGTGACCTTTGCCGACAGCACTGCCGGAGCCTTGCAATGGGAATGGCGCTTTGGCGAAACCGCTACCATTGATGCCACCAGCCGGAATGCATCCTATATATATACTTCACCCGGGCTTAAGACCGTTTCGCTTATCGTGAATAATGACCCCCGGCAAACGGCTATCTGCAAGATCGTGGTGAACCCGCCGGCCCCACCGCCCCTGCCCAAAGAGAATAATCGCCCGTCAGGGGGCGGAGGCGTCATCATCGTGCCGGCAAAGCCTAATACCAACCCGCTGAACGAGCAGCTGCCGGTAACCAATGAGCCTGCCCCTGCGCCTGTGATCGTAAGAGCGCCGGATATCGGTCGCGAGCAATTTGAAACGGAGCTAAGGGCAGTTGCCAATGGGTATAAAACGGCCGAAAGCTTTTCTTCTTACCTCTGCGGCAACCTCAATATACAGGTAAGCCTTAATGGCTCAGAGATCACATTCACAGAGCTTTGCAATAAGATAGCTTCATTCGGGACCGCTAAAAAGATAAAGCGGCTCAATGTTCAGCTGGTGAAGAATGAGCGCTCCAACTGCATAGTGGCCCTGGTAGTGAACCTCCGGAAAAAAGAGAATTTTATCGAAAAGATCTTCTGATTTTTTCCACTTCATCGATGAATAAATACTGATTTTTCGTTTGTGGCATAATTCATGTCAGCAGTTGGTTGAAAAACATTCCCATTCAAATAAAGCAGCTTCTGTATATAATTGCAGGCAGATAAAGATGATAGCAGAGAAAATATTTTTTTACCGTTGCAGATTTACTAAATTGTATGCGCAAGCTGCTCTTTAAAGCCAACGCAAAAGAGAATGCCGCAATTGCAGTCATATGGAATTGACGGTCCCGATCAACGGCCCGATGCGTATGAAACGGTTGCGGATATCCCCTTTAACCGCGTACTTTTTGCCGGTAAGTTTACCGATACACCTCCTACCAAGCCCCAGATAGTTTATGGACTGACAGGTCTTTCCCAGGTATTTGAGCAATACGCTCCGGGTGTGGCTGTCCGTTTTCAATCAGAGAAAGGCGTATTGCATAAGGAGCAGTTCAGCTTTACCGCTATCGAAGATTTCAGCTACAGGAAGATACAGCAGCAAAGCCCTTTTATTTCAGGGCTGGAAAAGAAGAAAGTGCAATGGCAGAAAATGATAAGAGAGCTGCGGAAAAATCAGGCCTTAAAGGAACTGGTCAGTAGGGCTGGCACAAAAAAAAGGATACTTGAAAGGCTGCAGCTATTGCTTAAAAAAGTAAAGGGCTAAGCACCACTCAAATTATTGATGGCAATAATATGATTTCCGTTTATAAAGAAGATATATTAGAGCTGCCGGTACAAGGCCTGGAAGACGGTGACTGGCTGCTGGAACTGCTGGAAAAGACCACGCAGCTGCGCTTGTGCGGGATGGTAACAAACCCTGCCGGTGATTTATCTTTTACGGAAGAAGAAAAAGAATTGCTGGCCTCGCACCTGGAAGATTGGATCAGCCTGCTCAGCCAGGAAGAAAGCACGGAAGCCATGATAGCCGCCTGCCAGCAGCAGCTGCTTGCGCTGGAAACAGCCATAAAGGAAAATACCCTGATGGTGGTAAATGCTGCCAGGGAACTGGAGCAAAGCTACCGGTGCGCCGCTCTTTTCTTCAGCAATGCGGAACAGGAGCATATCAACAATGTTTCTTTCCTGAATGCTGAGCTGGCGCAGCTTAAAGACCTTGATAATACCAGTTTCATCGATGCCGTGCGCCAGGAGCTTGTGGATAACTACGACAGGCTTGACCTGAGCAGCAATTACAGCCTGCTGGTGATGCCCGGCTACCTGGGCCCTGCCAGGATAACCGACAAATGGGCCAGGCTGGCGCATCAATGCAAGGTTATGCTGCTTACCGATTTCGAGAACCTTGATGAGGCAGATGATGTAATGGAGCTTTTTGATGCGGCGCAGCTTACCGGGCCTGACGCTTACCGCTCAAATACGGTGCTGACCTGTAACTGGCTGGTAGGCCGTGGGCGCTATGTGGCTATTGGCGAAGAAGAAGCGCTTTACCTTCCGCCGTCGGCCGCATTAGCAGGAAAGCTTTACAAAACGGTAATGTCGCAAGTGGCGGCAGGCCGTAAGTTTGGCGTGATCAATGACGCTGCAGGCGTAAAGTTCCCATTGAAGAAAGCAGAAGTGGCCGGTCTTGAAAAATTAGGGTTGATACCGATGGTGCAGGAGCAGGGAACAGTCATGGCCTTTTCGGCCAAAACATTATTTGACGGCGATAATATGGGCCTGCAGACCTATTCAATAGTGCGCGTGTTTGACTATGTGATCAAGGTATTGATAGATTTTCTGAACAGGAAGTCATTTGAGAACTTTAATTCCAGGACAAGAAAAGAGCTTAACGCGGAAATAGTAAGGTTCCTCGATAGTATTGCCGGGGCTGGCCGGCTGATCGAAAACTTCACGATAAGAAGGTTTGAGCAGGACCCTGTACAAAAGGACAGGATACATCTCGACATTCACCTGAAGCCCTATTTCCCTGCCAAGACCTTTGTGCTTAAGCTGGAAGGACATAAGGAAAGAGAGGATCAAAAAACAGAATGGGAATCATTATACGAGCAGGAAGCTGCCTGAGCAGCGATCCTCGAAGCGGCCGCTGTCAAGGATAGATGCGGAGAATGATATGAACGGCAGCCGCTCTATGAAATACGTTTTTATTTATACGGTTTTATACCATTTTTTTAACCTTAAATTTCACACTTATGTCATTCAAAGCAAAATTAAAGGTGGCCGGCGTAGACGTTAATGTTCTATCATGCCACTATGCAATGAAGCAGGAAACCGATGCAACCGGTCGTCCTTCTTCAATCACCCGCGGGGGAAAGATCACGCTTACCGTGGAGTCAACAGGCGATACTAAATTCTTCGAATGGATGTGCAACAACTTTGAAAGGAAGGACGGTTCTGTAGTATTCTTCAAAAGAGACTCAGAAGCTACGCTGAAGGAGCTGAAGTTTACAGAAGGTTACCTGATCGATTACCGGGAGAACTATGACTCATCCGGCGCCAACCCGATCACCGAGACCTTTACTATCAGCGCCCGTGAAATAGCCTTGGGCAACGGATCTCATGTCAATGAATGGGTAAAGAGCTAAAGATCTATATAAACTCTAACAACAGGCAGTTACTTACTGCCTGTTGTGTTCTACAGATTCGGTCACCCTGATCCATGTCCTGAAAAGGATATGATCGCCACAAAAGATTCATTTATGTCATTTATCGCAAAACTGAATATTGACGGGGAAGAAAGCAATGTGCTCTATTGCAGCTTCCGGTTTACGCAGGTCACAGACAGCACCGGCCGCCCTTCCTCTATCCCGCAGGGAGGCTCTATTTCACTTACAGTAGAAAGCTCCGGTAAGGCTGATCTCTTCGACTGGATGATCAGCCCCACACAGACCAAGAGCGGCGTCATCACGTTTTACCGCCGCGATACAATGAGCAAGCTGAAAACATTGGACTTTACCGATGCCCATTGCGTGGACTACCAGGAAGAATATCGTCATGACGGCGACTTCCCCATGCAGATCAGCCTGGTGTTAAGCGCCAAAGAGCTTAGGCTGAACGATTCCAGCTTCAAGAATAACTGGCCTGTATAACGATCTATTTTCAAAGCCCTGAAAACAACAGCTCTTTATCATAGCCATACTGGCATAACATTGCAAATAGTAAGGCAGGCTTGATATACGATTAAGCTGTCGTATGCCATATTGCTGTTAGCGGAGTATGGTCAGGTTTTATCTTTTTAACCATAAACGATATATTTTTTTATGGCTCAATTAGTCAATGCGCAAATCACCATCGGAGGCAATGAGATCAGGCATTACTCCTCTTTCCAGCTGACGCAGGATATTTTCTCTCATCATGTCTTCCGCCTGGTATGCCCGGCAGAATCGCTGGATGGCACTACCGGTAAGCTTTTTAATTCTTCCAAAGACCTTATGGGGGCGACCTTTACCGCCCAGGTAGACTCTGTGGAAGCAGCTGGCGCTTTGAAGTTCAGCGGTGTGGTAACACAGGTGGAGGCTGCCCGCTTTGCCAGCCATCATGGCGACATTATCATTACAGGATATAGCCCGACCATTATCCTCGACAGCGGGCCCCACTGTAAAAGCTGGGAAAAAAAGGCCGTCAAAAATATTGCGCAGGACGTGCTTAAGCACTTTCCTCAAAATCTTCTGAACCCTAAGGTAGCTCCATTATATGGGGAAACCCTCCCTTATACCGTGCAGTATAAGGAAACAGCCTGGCAGTTCCTGCAACGCCTTTGCTCGGTATATGGCGAATGGCTTTTTTATGATGGACAGAAGCTGGTGATTGGCCCGCCGGCCTCTTCTGAAAAGGCATCGCTGGTATTTGGCAGCAATCTCAGCCGGTTCAACATGGCCTTGCAGGTGAGGCCTACCGATAGGCAGGTTTTTGCCTGGGATGCCAATGCCGGGGAAGTAAGGAATTCCACCACGCAGGGCATAGAAGATAAAGCCGGTCTCGATGAAATGGGCAAGCATGTTCACCAGGCCAGCAAAACCGTGTTCGGCTCTACTCCCAAATCGCTTACCAATACATTCATATCCAACCAAAGCAAGCTTGAAGAAGCGGTTAATGTAAATGCCGCTATGCAAAGCAGCAATTATGTACGCTTCAATGGCAATAGCGGTCACCCGGGAGTGACCATCGGCGGCCAGGTAGAGGTGCAGGGACAGAATATCTTCAGCGGCATCCCGGAGTCGTATGGAACTTTCATCGTCATATCTGCCAATCATTTTATAGACAGCCAGGGTAACTACAATAATGACTTTATCGCCATACCTGCCAGCATCAAGTACCCTCCTGTAACGGCCTGGGCCGAGCCAAGATGCGAAACGCAAAGCGCCGTGGTGACCGACAACAATGATCCCCGTGGTCTGGGGCGGGTGAGGGTCAAGTACCATTGGATGAACGGCGCGGAAAAAAGCCCGTGGATACGGGTGGCAACCCCGCATGCCGGCGGCGGCAAAGGCGTATATTTTATTCCAGAAATAGGAGAGGAGATGGTGATCGCCTTTGAAGGGGCCAGCCCTACCAAGCCCTATGCCTTGGGCGCTGTCTACAATGGCAAAGCCACTAATCCCTTCGCCAATCCCAATAACGATATCAAAACCCTGCAAACACGCAGCGGTTGCAAGATCGTATTCAACGACCAGGAAAAAAGCATTACCATCAGCGATCCGAGCGAGAACGTAGTGGTGCTGGACGGCAAAGGGAATATCAGCATCAGCAGCCCTACTTCCATTTCCCTTAAATCAAAAGATATCAGCATTACGGCTACCAATAACGTTACAATATCGGCTACGGAAAACCTGGTGGAGAGCGGTAAAGTGGTAGGCATCTCTGCGGAAACAGATCTTACGGCCACCGGCAAGAAAGTAATGGTGAACGGTACTGCGCAACTTACGCTCGATTCGCCGGAGCTGAATGCGAATGGCACCAAAACAACCGTAGCAGGCACTACCATTGGCGTTAACGGAAGCGCCGATGTAAGCATCTCGGGAGGATTAGTGAAAATCAACTCTTAACCACATACTATTTGCATGGCATCATCTGCATCCATTGCCCAGGAATTTTATAAGGTGAGAAAAGAATGGGAAGAGGTGGATATCCTCAAAAGCTGGCGCCTCGCCATCTGGGTAGCCGAATACCATGACGTGGATATTATCGATAAGTTCATGGAAACGGAACGCCTGCCCATTGGCGTTTTTGATGATATCTTTTTCCGGTTCGACACTGAATATAAAGGTGATCGTGATGCTTTTGAGAAAGCATTATGGGAAGAATACCGCGAATGGTTCGTCAAGCCGCCGCGCGAGGAATACGATATGTACACAGCATTGAAGAATGACGGCCTGCTGATGCGGGACTATGAGCCGGATAGCTCACTGGCTCCCACGTTCGAGAACCTGATGAATGAGCTGCTCCGGTTCAAAGCCTGCATAAAAGGATTGGAGCATAGTAATTTTTGTCTTTATTTCCCGCCATCAAGACCAGGCGCCGTATCGATGGGTAGCTGGTTTAACGGGGTATTGAAAAAAGTAGTGCCGCAGGGCATCAGGCTGGCCACGATCGATTTTGCTGCCGCGCGCAGGATCGAAATATCGCATCGCCTGCCGCCCGGCCTGGTAGCAGAGCTGAGACCGCAGCTCGATATGATGGAGGCCATCAACAATGAAATGGACAAGGGAGGCGATACCTATGACACGGTAAGCGTTGATGCGTTGTTCCGGAAGCAGGTGCGGGTGGTAATGAACAGCACGGTTAAAAAAGATCCCGGGCTAACCGAAAAGGAAGTGAACACATTGCTGTCGCTGAGCCGCCGGATGGAAAGCCCGTCTGCGGCTATCTCGGGCCTGCTTATTGCCTCACAGGCATATTTCTCGATCGGGCAGCATGATAAGAGTGAATTCTATGCCGATGATGCGATTGCCCGGGCCGAAGCGGCCATGGAAAAAAATGATCCTGCCGGCTACCCCACCTGGAAAGCGTGTATGATGCTCAAGGGTGCCATTGTAATGGGCAAGCGGAAAAACAAAGCAGCTATTGCCATTTATGAAAAGCTGGCAGCCACTGCGTCAAAGCAGGCGGATGCTTTTTTTGTGATGGAAGGCTATCGCCTGAGCGGTCACCTGCATTATGAGTCCAGGAAGCCGGAACAGGCTTTCGAGACCCTGCTGCTGTCGCTGGTGGCCGGCAGCTACCTGGAAAAAGAGGTCCGCCGCCAGTCGACCTTTTTGCATGCAGCTTACCTGGCCTTATTTGTGGGAAGAAAGGTAAAGGATGAAGCCGCGCTCATCATACTGGAGCAGCAGCTGGAAGAATGGTTGGGTGACGACTGGCGTACGCTGCTGGCAGAAGAAGGTGTTACCAACGCCAGTACCCGGCAAAAAAGATCCCTGTTCAAGCTAAGCAATGAGTAGGACCAGGTGCATAATATAGCACCTGGTCAGGCTTTTGGTAAATTATTTTCCTCAACTTTTTTATTTTTTAACCTGACAGCTTGTAAGCCTGTCAGGTTTTTCTTTTGTAAATAAAAGGCCCGTCAGCTAACTACTGACGGGCTCTGCCTGTGGAGAATACCGGAGTCGAACCGGTGACCTCTTGCATGCCATGCAAGCGCTCTAGCCAGCTGAGCTAATTCCCCGGAAGGGAGGCAAAAATAAGGGATTAAGCTTTTATTATCACTTAATCTTCACAGCTTTTTTTCGTTTTTTAGCCTGTCGGGTTTTTACTCCTGCATCAGGAAGAATTATCCTTCTCCGAAAAGATTGCCTACCGCGCCTTCCAGCATCGGGAATTTTTCTACCACATAATTTTTTACAGCTTCAATGGCTTTTTTAGCCTGCTCTTCGGTAAGGCCGGCTTCCGCCTTTAATTTTTCGATCAGCTCCTGCATGGGTATTAGTTTATAAGAGGTGAAAAATGGCCCGGGCCGGGCAGTAAGTATATAAGCGTACCCCGCTGTAAAGAGCGAGGTACGAGCTGTTATCAGGCTACCTTGAGCAGGCTCAGCTTGCTCTTGTCAAACTTACGTTTGGCATAATCAAGGGTAAGCTGGAACGTGGTCTCCTTTGAAGAAGGCAGCTCAAACATGGCATCGGTAAGGATGCCTTCGCAGATGCTGCGCAAGCCCCTTGCTCCAAGCTTGTATTCAAGCGCTTTTTCTACCATAAAATCAAGCACTTCATCTTCTATCTTCAGGTGAATGCCTTCCAGCTCAAAAAGACGCTTGTATTGCTTGATGAGCGCATTCTTTGGCTCTGTAAGAATGGCCCGCAGGGTAGTGGCATCAAGCGGGTCGAGATGGGTGGCTACAGGCAGGCGGCCAAGCAGCTCAGGGATCAGGCCAAAGGATTTAAGGTCCTGGGCGTTTACATAACGCAGCAGGTTCTTCTTCATATTTTCCTGCTGATCCTTGTCTACATTAAAGCCGATAGTATTGGTCTGCACCCGGCGGGCAATGACTTTATCGATGCCATCAAACGCCCCACCGCATATAAAAAGAATATTCTGTGTGTTGATCTTGATAAGCTTTTGCTCCGGATGCTTACGCCCTCCCTGGGGCGGCACCAGCACGTCTGTTCCTTCCAGCAGCTTCAGCATGCCCTGCTGTACTCCTTCGCCGCTTACATCCCTTGTAATGGAAGGATTGTCACCCTTCCGGGCTATCTTGTCGATCTCGTCAATATATACGATCCCCCGCTCAGCCGCCTGCACATCATAATTGCAGACCTGCAGCAGCCGGGTCAGTATGCTTTCTACATCTTCTCCAACATAACCGGCTTCGGTAAACACGGTAGCGTCTACGATCGCGAACGGAACATTCAGCATGCGGGCAATGCTCTTGGCCAGCAGGGTCTTGCCGGTGCCGGTCTCTCCCACCATGATGATATTGCTCTTTTCGATCTCGATATCATTGCCCGGAGCAGTTGCATCCCCGTTCTTTTGCTGAAGACGCTTGTAATGGTTATAGACGGCTACGGCCAGCACTTTTTTCGCTTCATCCTGCCCGATAACATATTCGTCAAGGAATTTTTTGATCTCTACCGGCTTTTTTACGGTAAGCTTGAAAGCTGAAGGCGATGTTTTCTCATCCCTTACCATGAGCTCCTGCTCGATGATCTCACGGGCATGCTCTACGCAGTTTTCACAGATATGCCCTTCCTGGCCTGCAATGAGGATCTTGACCTCGTCACGGTTACGGCCACAAAAAGAGCAATGTAATGGGTTTTTTGCCATGGATTTTTCCCTTCTTATTTACGTTGAGCAGAACAGTTTTCCTTCTACAAAAATAAAAAACCCCTCTGACAGAGGAGTTTTTTATTTTCTTATCAGCGTAGGCCCGGCAAGGGTGAGGGCCTTTAATTGTTATTTATCAGTTATTTATAATTTATCAACGATAGCATCAGCAATGCCGTACTCGATCGACTCTTTGGCATCCATCCAGTAATCACGGTCAAAGTCCTTATAGATCTGCTCGATGGTCTTCCCGCAGTTCTCAGCCAGTATCCGGGCGCCGATCTCTTTTACACGCTGGGTTTGCCTGGCCTGTATCTCCAGGTCGGCGCTTACGCCCTGGATATAGCCGCCCAGCGAAGGCTGGTGGATCATTACTTCTCCATTGGGGAAAATATAACGCTTACCCTTTTCGCCCCCGCTCAGCAATATGCTGCCCATAGAAGCTGCCAGGCCCATGCAGATAGTGCTCACCGGGCTTTGTATCAGCTTCATGGTATCATAGATAACCATACCGCTGGTGACCACGCCGCCGGGGCTGTTGATATAGAACTTGATCTCCTTGCCGGGATCGTCGGCTTCCAGCAGGAGCAGCTTGGTAGTGACCTCGCGGGCCGATTTATCATCCACCACTCCCCAGAGATAAACCGCCCTTTTTTCAAAGAAAAGCTTTTCGAGCTTTTTATTCAGCATGATCAGGTCGTCTCTTTTATCCTCTCTTTCCTGCTCTTCCTCTTCCATTTTCATGCGGTTATTCAGAAATTGCATATGGTTCATATCAGAAAGTTTATTGATAGTCATGAATATTATTGCGCCGTAAGCCGTTCAGGGCTTAGCCTTCTTTTTTCTCCTTCCGGGGATTGATGAGCAATACCTCATCCACCAGCCCGTATTCTTTGGCTTCGGTAGCGGTCATCCAGTGATCGCGATCAAAATCGCGCTGGATCTCATCGATCGGTTTGCCGGAATGATAATGTACAATATCGTACAGCTCCTTCTTGAGCTTCCGTATCTCGTTAACGGTGATCTCGATATCGCTGGCCTGCCCGCCGATAGCCCCGCTGGGCTGGTGCATCATTACGCGGGAATGCTTAAGCGCCGCGCGTTTACCTTTGCTGCCGGCCCCCAGCAGCACAGCGCCCATGGAAGCGGCCATACCGATGCAGATGGTAGCTACATCAGGGGTTACATATTGCATGGTGTCATATACGCCTAACCCGGCATATACGCTGCCGCCAGGGCTGTTAACATACATATTGATATCCCTGGTACGGTCGGTGGAGTCCAGGAACAGCAGCTGCGCCGTTACAATATTGGCCACCTCATCATTGATGGGATAACCGAGGAAGATGATCCGGTCCATCATTAGGCGGCTGTAAACGTCCATAACAGCTACGTTCATCGGGCGCTCTTCTATAATATTCGGCGTAAGAGCCGTTACCAGGTGCGAGGCATAGCTATTCAGCGTATTGCTGGACATACCGCGGTGCTTGACCGCATATTTTTCAAATTCTGAATTAAAGCCCATAAGAATTAAATAAAGCTGATTTAAAATTATTCCAGGCTGCTGCCGCTTGCAGGCATATTAGCCGGCTACATTCTATCAAATATCCGTCCAAATGCCAAAACCGCAAAATTGATGACAGTATATCATTGTCCATTGGCCGGCAGAACGTCAAAGCTTCCTGAAAATAGTGGAAATCCCTTCTTTTTCCGGGCGATCCGCTAATCTGGCAGGGATCGAACTTTTTGTAAAAAGACGGATATAAAAAAACCGCCTGTTACAGGCGGTTTAGCTATTTAGCGGGTCGATCTGGTAATTATCAATGGTGATGATGCTGGTGGGCTTCCACCATCTTGCTGAACTCATCTGCGCCGATCTCCTGCTCGGCCGGCCTTACCTGCGTTTCGGCCCATTCAAAGATCTTTTGCGCCTGGATGCGGGTATAGGCATCTTCCACGTACTTACGGTCTTTCATCATCTTTTCCACGTAGTCATTCACCCAGGGCTGATCTTCGAGGTTGCTGCCCGAAGCGCCCATGCCGCCCATATAGCCGAACAATTGCTGCTTTGCAAAGGCGCGGATCTCGTCGGGCTGCACCTGTATGCCGCCCGAGCCAACGATCTTATCAGATATGAGCGTCCATTTCAGCTGCTTCAGGAAGCCGGGGAATTCTTTTTCCACTTCTTCAGCCGTTTTGGGCGAGGCATCTGGCTGATCAGGATTTTGGGTCTGCATCCATTTTTTCAGGAAAGTTTCCGGGAAAGATATCTCCGTATGGTCCACCAGCTGGTGGAATATCTGGTCGTGGATCTGGTTGCGCGCCTGGTTGCTCCAATAAGCGCTTATTTCTTCCTTGATCTTGTTGCGGAAATCGGCTTCGCTCTTGATGTCCTGGCCAGGATAAAGCTGCTCGAAGAATTCTGCATCCAGCTCTTTTTTCTCCAGCAGGCCGATCTTGGTGATCTGGATCCTGAAATGTTTCTGCTTGGCAGCCGGGTCATCCTTGGGGAGACCCAGGTCTTCGAGGATGAAATCCAGCTCTTTTTCATCAAAGGCCTTGTCCAGCTGCACGATCACGAAATCATTCTCGTGCTTGCCGATCAGCGATTGGCGGAGATTTTCCTTAAAATATTTTACGAGCAGGGAATTGTCCTTATGAACACCTCCTTCGATCTCGCCGGCATTCTCATTTACTTCGGAGAAAGTGACGTTGAGCACGTTCTCTTCCGAATCCACGGTGTCCTTGTCTTTCATATTGCCATAGCGGTTCTGCAGGCGAAGGATCTCGTTGTTGATCATTTCGTCGGTTACTGCCACCTTATAGTTGGTGATGGCAGCGCCGGCCAGGTCGGGCAGCTCGAAATCAGGCTTCAGGCCTATCTCGAAATGAAAGGTATAATCGGCGGGATTGTTCACATCCAGCTGGCGGAGATCGGTCTCCAGCGGAAGGGGCTGCGCGAATATCTCGGTCTTTTCATTCTGTAGGTAGCCTACCAGCTCGCGATCTACCGAGCGAAGCACCTCGTCCGTAAAAAGAGAAGGACCATACATTTTCTTGATAAGACCGGCGGGGACCATTCCCTTACGGAAACCTGGTATATTGGCTTTTTTGCTGTAATCTTTGAGCGCTTTTTCAAAAGAGGGCAGGTAATCGGTCTTTTCCAGCTTCACGGAGATCTTTTCGTGCAGGTTACCGATGCTTTCCTTGGTGATCGTTGCCATAAAAAAAGTTGAACGTTTAACGTTTATGGCGTAAGGCTTATAACCGTTAGGTTATACCGGACAGGGATACCTGCCGTGAAGAACCTTAAATCTTTAAACCTTTGAACCTAAACTTTTAAAGTCCGGATGGAGGGACTCGAACCCCCACACCTTGCGGCATCAGATCCTAAGTCTGACGTGTCTACCAATTTCACCACATCCGGAAGAGCGTAGAAGCACCGCTTGGCGGAAAACTTCAAATGGGCTGCAAATGTAGGACTTTTAGAATAATTAATGCATGAATGTATAAATGTATGGAACAGCTGCCTGGCGATGAGCAACGCTTCACCTGCCGCCACTTTTACTTTCTGCTGCTTTTTTCAGTAAATTCGTAGCTAATGGAGACTGTCGCGAAAATCCCTAAATATAACCTGAACGAAGAGCAGGAAAGGAAGCTTATACTCCGGGAATACCGTTCATTATTACGTTCACTGAAGCTGAAATTAAAGCCGGGGGATAAGGACCTGCTGAGGATAGCTTTCGAGATGGCGGCCGAAGCCCATAAGACCATGCGTCGTAAAAGCGGTGAGCCGTATATCCTGCACCCCCTTGCCGTAGCCAAGATATGCGTGGAAGAAATAGGCCTGGGCGTGCGCTCATCTATCTGCGCCCTGCTGCATGATACCGTAGAGGACACGGATATTTCCCTGGAAGATTTGGAACGTGAATTTGGCAGCGAGATCGCCCGGATCGTGGACGGGCTTACCAAGATATCCAATGTTATCGATGTCAACGCTTCCCAGCAGGCGGAAAACTTCAAGAAGATATTGCTGACGCTGACCGATGACCCGCGTGTGATACTGATAAAGCTGGCCGACCGGCTGCATAACATGCGTACGCTCGAAAGCATGAAGCGGGAAAAGCAGCTGAAGATCGCTTCCGAAACCGTGTATGTATATGCCCCGCTGGCGCACCGCATGGGCCTTTACAATATCAAGACCGAAATGGAAGACCTGGCCATGAAGTACATGGAGCCGGAGATCTACCGGGATATTGCCCAGAAGCTGGCCGAAACAAAGCGGGAGCGCACCAAGTATATCAACGAATTTATCAAGCCCATCAAAGAAAAGCTGGAAAAAGGGAATTTCAACTTCGAGATACAGGGCCGTCCTAAAAGCATTCACTCTATTTCCAATAAGATAAAGAAAAAAGGCGTCAGCTTCGAGGAAGTGTACGACCTTTTTGCCATCAGGATCATTCTTGATTCCCCGCAGGAAAAAGAAAAGGAGGACTGCTGGAAAGTATATTCCATGATCACGGATGAATATACTCCTTCGCCCGAGCGGCTGAGGGACTGGCTGAGCAATCCCAAATCGAATGGCTATGAAGCCCTTCACACCACGGTGATGGGGCCGCAGGGCAAATGGGTGGAAGTGCAGATCCGTACCAAGCGGATGAACGAGATCGCTGAAAAAGGCCTGGCCGCCCACTGGAAATACAAGGAGGGAACTGCCGATGAAAGCCGCTTCGATAAATGGTTCCAGCAGATACGCGAAATGATCGGCAACCAGGAAACGGACAGCATCGACTTCCTGCAAGACTTCAAGACCAGCTTCCTGGCCGAGGAGATCTACGTCTACACTCCCAAAGGAGATGTAAAGATGCTGCCTACAGGCTCTACCGCCCTTGATTTTGCTTTTGCTATCCACAGCGCCATAGGCGTAAAGACCATCGGGGCCAAGGTAAATCACAAGCTGGTGCCTATCAGCCATAAGCTACGCAGCGGCGACCAGATCGAGATCATTACAAGCAACAAGCAGCAGCCTTCCGAAGACTGGCTTTCTTTTGTGGTTACAGCAAAGGCCAGGGGGCGCATCAAGGATGCGCTCAAGGAAGAAAAGAAGAAAGTGGCCGATGAAGGAAAATATACATTGCAACGAAAGCTGGAAGGCCTGGGCGCCAGCATGCAGCAGGCCAATATCGATGAGCTGGTGCAATGGTATAAGCTAAGCTCCAATCTTGAGCTTTTTTACCAGATAGCGGTCAGGAATATCGACCTGAAAGACCTGAAGGATTTCAAGGTTACAGGAGACCGCATAGAAGCTCCCAAGCCGGTAAAGCCTGTTCCAGAGAAAACAGAATATATTCCCAGCCAGCAGCCGGCAGGAGGGCAGAAGAAGGATGCCGAGCTTATCATCTTCGGGGAAAGCAGCGATAAGATCGTGTATAACCTGGCCAACTGCTGCAAGCCTATACCGGGCGACGACGTGTTCGGCTTTATCACTACAGGCAAAGGCCTCACCATTCACCGCATCAATTGCCCCAACGCTACCAAGCTCCTGTCGAACTACGGGCACCGGGTAGTAAAGACCAAATGGGCCAAGAACAAGGAGATATCGTTCCTTACCGGCGTCAAGATCGTGGGAATGGATGATGTAGGGATGGTGAACAAGATCACCACGCTTATCTCCGGTGAACTGAAGATCAATATCGCGGCATTGACCATTGAGGCCAAGGAAGGATTGTTTGAAGGCAATATCCGCTTGTATGTGCACGATAAGGAAGAGCTGGACGAGCTGGTGTACAGCCTGAAATCATTACCGGGCATCGATTCGGTAGAGCGGTATGACACGGAAGATATACCCCGGTAGAAGCGGCGGCAGGTTGAGCGAGAGTGCCAGATATGGCAATAGAAATTAAGCTGCTGATTTATAGTTTCTTATTCATCGTTTTAAAAAAGCGCTTATCAAATCCTGTTTAAAAACAATGGTTTAACAGTGATTTTCCTGCGCTGATAGTGCATAAATACCTCTTCTGCAAACTTTTGGGTTATAACTTTTCCTTAACTTCAATGCTTCGATTGTAGGCTGTATTTACTATCAAAACACACTACGCTGCTTATGAGATTGAAATCGGTAATGCTTTTGCTGGGACTGGGCTGTCTTTTTTGTTTTTCAGGTACTTCTTTTTCGCAGAATGCAATAAATACAGGGCTGAATCACACTACTATTGATCTGCCGTGCGGGCAAACATGCCTTACTGCTCCATTAAGGCTGCCGGACGTGCGGACCACAGATTCTTATGTTATCAATACTATAGATTACACGCCAAATGCGTACAGGACTTCGTGGGGGAACGAGCTGACCGCGCTATATGATGATGACCGGTACAGCGCTGAAATTCCTCTTCCTTTTACTTTTTGTTTTTATGGAAAGAACTATACCAGCCTGGTTATTGGGTCAAATGGTCTTTTAACATTCGACGCCGCCACCAATGCCTCCTGTGCTAATGGGTACAGGACCACTCAGCTTATTCCGTATGCAGGCGGCACTCCCTGCAACCAGGATATCCTGTATTATCCCAGGGCAGCGGTGATGGCCGCCTATTCTGATCTTGACCCGTCCCCGGCATCCAGCCCTGCCGACAAGAAAATAGAATGGAGAATGGAGGGAGTAGCTCCTGCAAGAAAGCTTATTGCCAGCTATTACCGGATAGGAGTATATGGTAATCCTTCCTGTAACAATACTGCGCTTAACACTTTCCAGATAGTGCTTTACGAATCGACAGGCGTTATTGAACTATTCTTTGAGCGGAAAGCATGCGCTTCCAATACCAATAGCGGGAGGGCCATAATGGGTCTGCAGAACTGGGAGAGGAATCTGGCTATACCGGCCCCAGGAAAAAACAGCACGGTATGGAATGAGGCGAATACAGCGTACCGGTTCACTCCATTCGGCTCTGCCCCTTTGTTCGTAAGCTCCAGCGTACTGGATATGTCAGGCGCGCTGGTGTCGAATGGCAGTGCAACCCCGGGAACACCTGGCTTCCTGGATGTGACCTTTTCCAATGTATGCCCTTCAGCAACATCTCAGCAGTTCCAGGTAAAGACCATATACTCCGTGTGTGATAACCCGGCTAACTTTATTACCATTGTTGATACGATCACGGTTAACCGCAGTACGCTCAATGCTACGGCCTCTATGACGCAGGCTTCCTGTGGCGGCGGTCCTGGCGGCACTATTACTGCTACTGTTCCTCCTGCCTCTGCAGGCGCGGGGCCATTCACATACACTCTTGATGGCGGTACACCTGTAACCGGTCAGCCGGCCAGCTATACTTTCAATGGAGTGCCTGCCGGCCCGCATACCGTAGTGGTCAGTGATGCATTAGGCACCTGCGTATCTACCATCGACATTACGGTCACTTCTTCAGGCACATTGAATGCAACAGCCTCGTCTGCGCCTACCAATTGCGTGGGAGCGTCAAACGGACAGATCACTGTAGATGTACCTGTAGCTACGGCCCCGCTTACTTACACGCTGATCCCGCAGGCTGATCCTTCTGCTACGGTGGTGCAGGTTGATAATAATGTATTTACCGGGTTGGCGCCCGGCAACTATACAGTAAACGTGGTTGACGCTGGTGGCTGCCAGGCTTCCGTGCCTGTTTCAGTAGCGGCAGGCCCACAGATAATAGTAGAGACGGTAGTTGTGCCATCATCCTGCCCCGGCGCCAATAATGGTAGTCTCACGGTAAATACGCCCAATGCCACACCAACGGTAAGATACCGCCTCAATTTCGGGCCCTGGCAAAATACGAACGTGTTCAGCGGCCTGGCTGCCGGCACCTATTATCTTGATGTAGAAGACGGGGCAGGCTGCACGGCAAGCTTTATCCCTGTAAATGTAACAGAAGGAGGGACTGTTACCGGCACTGCTACAGCTACGCCCACATCCTGTACAGGAGTTAATAACGGCTCCGTTACTGTTACGCCTACCAACGGTACCGGGCCTTACCTTTATTCTATCGATGGCGGTCCCTGGCTAACGAATAATATTTTCAATAGTTTGTCTCCCGCCACCTATACTTTCCTGATCCAGGAAAATGGTATCTGTACTTCTGCTCCCATTACAGCCACGGTGGCCGCCGGTGCAGGATTAACCGCTACCGCTACGCCCACCGGCACTACCTGCGCCGGAGTGGATAATGGCTCTATCCAGGTGAACGTGACCAGCAGCAATGGTACAGCCCCTTACACGTATACTTTGGATGGCGGCACGCCGGTAACGGGACAGCCGGCTACTTATACGTTCACCGATCTGGCGGCTGGCTCGCACAGCATAACCATCCAGGATGCAAATGGCTGCACAACTGCTGCTGCTGTAAATGCCACGGTGGCCGCTGGTGCAGGATTAACCGCTACGGCCACGCCTACCGGCACTACCTGTGCCGGCGCAAATAATGGCTCTATCCAGGTGAACGTGACCAGCAGCAATGGCACGGCGCCTTACACTTATACGCTTGATGGCGGCACGCCGGTAACGGGACAGCCGGCTACTTATACATTTACCGATCTGGCTGCCGGCTCGCACAGCATAACCATACAGGACGCTAATGGATGTACTACGGCCACTGCCATAAACGCTACGGTCACGTCTGGCGCAGGGCTTACCGCTACTGCCACAGCTACCGGCACAAGCTGCTCAGGTGTCAACAATGGCACTATCCAGGTAAATGTGACCAGCAGCAATGGTACGGCGCCTTACACATATATCTTGGATGGCGGCACGCCGGTTACCGGTCAGCCGGCTACTTATACATTCACCGATCTGGCTGCCGGCTCACACAGCATAACCATACAGGACGCCAATGGGTGCGTTACTGCGCCCGCTATTACTGCTACTGTGCCTACAGGCTCCGGTTTTGCAGCTGTTATTACTTCTGCTGCCACTACCTGCGCCGGGGTCAACAATGGAAGCATCGGTGTTCGCGTTGAACCTCCGGGCACAGCGCCTTATACTTTTACCCTGAACCCGTCAGGTACCGTTATAACCGGTACGATAGCCACGTTTACAGACCTGGCTCCCGGTAACGATTATAGCATAACCGTGGTCGATAATAACGGCTGCGAATATATGTCAGGCAATATTACCGTAGCCCAGGGCGCCGGGCTTGTAGCGCAGGCTAATCCTAAATCCACCACCTGCGCGGGGGTGAATAATGGCGAGATCGAAGTAACGACCAATGGTACGGCTCCTTTCACCTATGTACTCGATGGCAGCACTACCTTTACCGGTCAATCCTCTCCTTATGTATTCACCGGTCTTGCTGCCGGGAACCACACTATTTCCGTTACAGATGCCAACGGATGTGTAACGGTTAATCCTGTAGGCGCTGTTGTTGCCACCGGTGCAGGGTTCACTGCCACGCATGCGGTGACCAATGCTTCCTGTGCGGCGGCAACTGATGGCGGGATTGAAATAAGGATCGCCAACCCGGGCATTGCGCCTTATACCTTTACGCTGAATGGATCGGTTTCTGTGAATGATCCTGCTGTTGCAGTATTTACCGGCCTGAGCGCAAGCACAGGCAACTCTGTGGTTATTACTGATGCCGTAGGCTGTACATTCCGTATTGATAATATCACTGTTACAGCTCCCACTGTTCTTACCGTAAGCGCTGCCACCCAGCCGGTAGCCTGCAATGGCAGCGCCAACGGCGTGATCACGGCAACCGTTGCCGGCGGCTCATCTGGTTATAATTACTCGTTAAACAATGTTGACTGGCAGGCTTCGAGCACATTTAACGTGGCAGCCGGCAGCTATACAGTATATGTAAGAGATGCGAATGGGTGCACGGCCCAGGCCAATAATGTGGCAGTAACAGAGCCTGCTGTTCTTGCCGCTAATATTACGTCTACCTCCCCTGCTACCTGCAATGGAGGAAATAACGGGCAGATAACGGTTACAGCAAGCGGTGGTACTGCGCCATATACCTATTCAAGCGATAACGGGGCTAATTTCCAATCCGGGAATGTATTAAATGTAGGCCCGGGCACTTATACAGTGGTGGTGAGAGATGCCAACAACTGTACCATCGCTATCAGCGATGTGGTAGTAGGACTGAACGACGATCTTACTTATTCACCAATGGCTGACCCGGCACCGATCTGCGAGGGAAGCCCGGTGCAGCTTTCCATAACCAGCAATGCTACGTCTTTCGCGTGGACGCCGGCCGCCACGCTCAGCAATGCTGCTATTGCCAACCCGGTGGCAAAGCCGGCCATTACCACTGACTATACCGTGGTGATGACCCTGGGTAGATGCACACGCACCGATGATGTAAGGGTGACCGTATGGCCTGCACCTATACCCAATGCAGGGCCTGACGGGGAAATATGCCTGGGCCAGGATTTTCAGCTCAATGGTACAGGAGGCGTTAGCTATACCTGGACGCCGGCTGCCAACCTGAGCAATGCAAGCGACCCTGCGCCAAGAGTGATCCGCCCCACATCCACTATCACTTATTCCCTTAACGTAACGGATGCCAATGGCTGCCGCTCACTCGTGGCTGACCAAGTAACGGTATATGTAATACCTCCTTTTACGGTGCTTACTTTCCCCAGCGATACCGTGGTGCATGATAATGTACGGGTACCTCTGCGCGCCCTGGCTTACGATAGCTCTCCCGGCTGGAACCCCGGCGATATCCAGTATACCTGGTCGCCTGCTACCGGCCTGGATAACCCTACCATTGCCAACCCCGTAGCTACTTCTTCCTTTATCGGCGACGAGATCATCTACCGGGTGACAGCCGCCACGGCCGCCGGCTGCGAAGGTGAAGGCTCGGTACGTATCAAGGTATATAAAGGACCGGACCTTTACGTAGCTACTGCCTTTACGCCTAATAATGATGGCAGGAATGATGTGTTCTTCCCATTCCCGGTAGGCATCAGGAGCCTGAATTATTTCCGGGTATATAACCGCGCCGGGCAGCTCGTATTCAATACGTCTGCTCTCAATAAAGGATGGGATGGCAAATGGAACGGCGTGGAACAGCCTACGGGTGTATATGTATGGATGGTGGAAGGAGTAACAGTAGACGGGCAGAAAATAACCAGGAAAGGCACTGTTACCCTGATCCGTTGATAAGCCGGCCAGGATGGGCATAATTTTTTCAGAAAGCCACCGGATTTTATTCGGTGGCTTTTTGCTGATCGACTATTTTTGCGCCTGTGCCTGGCTGTTAGCAGAATTTTGTCTGCGGGGGTGCTCTTAAAAAAATAAAAATGGTAGATGTAATTCTTGGCCTCCAGTGGGGCGATGAAGGGAAAGGAAAGATTGTCGATTATTTTGCAAATGAGTATGATGTTGTAGCCCGTTTCCAGGGAGGGCCTAATGCAGGCCATACTCTCTATGTACAGGATAAAAAAGTGGTGCTGCACCAGATACCTTCCGGCGTATTTCATCCCAATAAGCTGAACCTGATCGGCAATGGAGTAGTGCTGGACCCGATCACCCTGAAAAAGGAATGCGATACCGTCTCTTCTTTTGGCATCGATCTGAAGAAAAACCTGTTTATTGCTGAACGTACCCACCTGATACTGCCTACTCACCGCGCCCTCGATAAAGCGGCAGAGCTGGCAAAAGGAAATGAAAAGATAGGCTCCACGCTTAAAGGCATTGGCCCGACCTATATGGACAAAACCGGTCGTAACGGTCTTCGGGTGGGCGATCTGCTGGACAAAAACTTTACTACTCAATATATCAAGCTGCGCCTGAAGCATCAACGGATGCTGGATAGCTTTCATTTCACGGAAGATATTTCTGCCTGGGAAGAAGAATTCTTTGAGGCCCTCGAATTTCTCCGTGAGCTCAATATTGTCAATGGCGAATATTTTATCAATGAGCAGCTGAAAGCCGGCAAAAAAGTGCTGGCAGAAGGCGCACAAGGCAGCATGCTTGATATTGACTTTGGCACTTTCCCGTTCGTTACTTCTTCCAATACCATTTCAGCGGGCGTATGCAGCGGGCTGGGGATCGCTCCGCAATATATCAGGGATGTGATAGGAGTTACCAAAGCTTATTGCACCCGGGTAGGCAGCGGACCTTTTCCTACCGAGCTGGAAGATGAGACAGGGGAGAAGCTGCGCAGGACCGGCAACGAATTCGGGGCAACTACCGGCCGGCCGCGTCGTTGCGGCTGGATTGACCTGGTAGCGCTGAATTTTGCCTGCATGATAAACGGGGTAACAAAGATCGTGATGACCAAGGCCGATGTGCTTGATGCTTTTGAGGAGCTTGAGCTTTGCACGGCTTATTCCATTGATGGAAAAGAAACCCGTCAGATACCTTTCCGCCTTGAAAAGCAAAAGGTCACGCCCGGGTATAAAAGATTTGCCGGGTGGAACACAGAAACCAGCCTGATCAAAACCTATGACGCATTACCTGCCACGATGAAGGAATATGTAGATTTTATTAATGAATACCTGGGTGTAAAAGTGCATTATATTTCTAACGGGCCTGGACGTGACCAGATCGTAGCAGTATAAAATCGCTGGAAAACAGGAGCAAAATGCCGGTATGGCAGGCTTATTGAGCGGTACAATGGCCATCGGCGCAAGCTGGGAAACCAGCTTCTGCTACAGCAGAAAAAACGAAAAAATCTTTTTTAAAAATTTGGCGGATTAAAAACTTCGCTGAAATTTTACACCAAACTATATCTGGTCATGGCGAAGGCAAAAAAAGTAACAGGACGATCCGATGCCGCTACCGGTAAGACCCCGGCCAAAAAAGCATCTCCCAAATCCAAGAAGGAAAAAGATGAGGAGCTGGAGGATGATGAGCTAAAGGAAGAGGACAACGACCTGGAAACTGCTCCCAAAAAACGTGGCGCAAAAGCAGCCGCTAAAAAGAAATCAGGCGATGATGAGGATGACGATGATGAGGAGGAGGATATCGATGAAAAGGATGACTGGGAAAAAGTAGAAGAAGAAGATAGCTGGGACCCTGACTTCGATGAGTTCGACATTCCCAAGTCAAGAAGCAAAAAAAGCGGTGGCAAAAAAGGCGCTGACGACGATGATGACGATTTCAAGGTAGATGATGAGTTCAAGGATCTCTTCAGCGATGGAGACGATTTCGATGATAATAATGATGATGATTTTTAAGCAAAGAGCCTCATTCATGACCGGCTCTCCCCATATAGGTAATGAATTCATCCTTACTATTTCCGGTAAATGATTTCCGGCAAATGAAAGAAAAGGTGCTGAACTGGGTACAACGGTTCAGCACCTTTTCCTTTCTGGACAATCATAGGTACCAGCTGCACCCGCATACGCAGGAATGCCTGGTTGGGGCCGGCGTAAAGCGCCAGGTACAGGCAATGGCCGGGAATGCGCTTGAGCAGCTGCAGGCATGGCTGGATGAGAGGCCCTCCTGGGCATTCGGTCACCTGGGATATGAGCTGAATAATGAGATCGAGCAGCCGCATGCCGCGCTCCCTGAGCGGCTTTATTTTCCCGATCTTTTCTTTTTTGAGCCGGAAATAGTGGTGCGCTTTGACGAAAGTTCCCTTTCTATAGAGGCGGAAGACCCGTCAGCGGTTTACGATGCTATTAATAATACCAACCCTTTACCGGCTGTCGATAGCAACCCCGTTATGCTGGAAAGCCGGGCCGGCCGGGCAAGCTATCTTACCACCTTGCACCGGCTGCAGGAGCATATCCTCAGGGGTGACTGTTATGAAATAAATTTTTGCCAGGAATTTTTTGCGGAAGGAGCAGTGATCCACCCATTGCAGGTGTACCAAGCCCTCAGTATTCTTTCACCAAGCCCGTTCTCAGGATTGTACCGGCTGGATGACCGCTGGCTGATCTGTGCCAGCCCCGAGCGTTTCCTGCAACGGGAAGGCGATCACCTTCTTTCGCAGCCTATCAAAGGCACTTCCCGGCGTATCAGCCATAATCTCGCAGCCGATGAGCAGAGCCGAGAAGCATTACGGCATAGCGCCAAGGACCGGTCGGAAAATGTGATGATCGTGGACCTGGTGCGAAATGATCTTTCAAAGATCTGCCGCGAAGGCACGGTTGGGGTAGAAGAGCTTTATGGCATATATTCCTTCCCGCAGGTGCACCAGATGATATCTACCATTGGCGGCGAGGTGATGCCGGGCCTATCGTTCACAGACATCATACGGGCCACTTTCCCGATGGGCTCTATGACAGGAGCGCCCAAACGCAGGGTGATGGAGCTGATAGCGCAATATGAGCAAACTCGGCGGGGCATTTTTTCAGGAGCGCTTGGGTATATCAGCCCTTCGGGCGATTTTGACCTTAATGTAGTGATCAGGAGCATCATGTACCATGCCGGCAACAGGTATCTTTCGGTGATGGCCGGCTCGGGCATCACTTTTTACAGCGACCCGGTGCAGGAATGGGAAGAATGCCTGATGAAGATAGAAGGAATGAGCCTGGCATTGAAAGGGCAATAAAAAACCGGGCAACAGCCCGGCTTGAATATTAGTATTATATGCTTTAGAGCTGGTAGTCGGGGTTAAGCAACATCTGCACCGAAGCGCTCAGGATATCATTTTTCCTGGAAAAGAAAAGCTTCATCTTGTCTTCAGGCAGCTTCAGCTGGTAAGTGGTAGTGGAAGCCAGCACCTTATCGAGGGTAGGATTGAGCTGGTTGAATGCCGGCCAGTCCATTTCAACGTATTTGGCGATCACTTTCGAGTTATACCGCCCGCTGATGGTCTGGGTCTGCACTGAAGGCTTTTCAGCGTCGCCGGCAGACGATGGCTGCTGCACAACCACAATGCTTTCTGCAACGGGCAGGCTTGACAGCTCACCCTTGGTAAGCGTAGTTACGCCTCCCTGGCCTTCCATGATATAATGGGTAGCGATGAACTTCTTGACATGATTTCTTGATTCAGCCGGCAGGTATTGCTGGAGCGACCAGAAATCCTTGCTGCCGCTTTTTTTGATAGCGGCGTTTACCCTTCCCGGGCCGCCATTGTAAGCAGCGATCACCAGCAGCCAGTCGCCATACAGGGCATAAAGCTGCGCCAGGTATTTGGATGCGGCATGGGTGCTTTTGGTATAATCGCGGCGCTCATCGTATTTCTTGGATATTTTAAGTCCCATATTACGGGCCGTAGTAGGCATGAACTGCCAGGGGCCAACAGCACCGGCCCAGGAGCGGGCATTGGACTTCAGGTGCGATTCAATGACAGCCAGGTATTTAAGCTCTTTGGGAAGGCCATACGTTGTAAGCACGGCATCCATCATATCGAAATAAGGCTTACCCCAGTCTTTCAGGCTTTCCATCATGCTCCTGAAACGATCTACATAGTCCTGCACAAAGCCGATGGCCATAGGGTTGAGCTGCGCCACGTTCATCCCACCCGCCGAAGGGCTGGAAACGAACAGGTCCTTAAAGCCCTGCTTGGGATCTTGTAAGGAATATGCGCTGCTGCTTACCTCTACCAGGTCGGCAGAGTCAGTAAGGTCAGTGGTATCATTAACCGGGAGCTCATTGTAGCCAGCGTTTTCCGCATGGGTAAACGAAGATAGGAAGAGCGTAAAAACAGCCGAAACTGCTAATTTTTTTAACATGCCTGTCGAAAATTTAATTTTTTAGATCAATCTCTAAGCGCGATGTCGCAGGTTGTTCGTCTGGTTCAGTTTCCCGGTAACTCAAGAAGTCGGTGGGAAAAGCGGAGCAAAGATAGCTCATTAAATCGGTTTGACATCACTTGCAGCCCGAACCCCATGCCATTACTATGCCGGAAAACGGGGAGCGAAATGGCGGGAATTCCAACCAGGTTAGCCATAACTGTATAAATATCAGCCAGGTACATGGCAATAGGGTCCGTGGTCTTCTCCCCGGTCTTAAAAGCAGTGCTGGGAGAGGTAGGCAGGATAATAAAGTCGAAATCGTTGAAAATCAGCTCGATCTTATTTGTTAAAAGTTTTCTTACTTTTTGTGCCCGCGTAAAATAAGCGTCATAATACCCGGCGCTCAGCACAAAAGTGCCAAGCATGATCCGGCGCTTCACCTCTTTTCCAAAGCCGGCAGCGCGGGTCTCCTTGTAAAAATCTACCAGGTCGCCGACCGGCGCTTCATGCCTGTAGCCATAGCGCACCCCGTCGTAGCGGGAGAGATTGGAAGAGGCTTCGGCGGTGGTAAGCACATAATAAGCAGGAACAATATATTCCATAAGGTCGAAAGCGACAGGCTCTACGCGATGGCCGGCAGCTTTCAGCTCTTCTATCCGGGCATAGATCGCCCGGGAGATCTCAGGGTCAAGGCTGGGGTGATCAAGCGCTTCGGGAAAATAGGCTATCCGATAAGGCTTATCATCGGTAAGCTGCGAAGAATAATGCTCTACAGGCCTGTCTGAAACCGTGCTGTCGTATTCATCTGCGCCGGCCATGATTTCAAGCAATAGGGCGGTATCGGGAATGTTTCGGGTAAAAATGCCAACCTGGTCAAAGGAAGAGGCATAGGCAATAAGACCATAGCGGGAGATGCGCCCATAGCCGGGCTTCAGGCCTACAATACCGCAAAAATCAGCCGGTTGGCGAACAGAGCCCCCGGTGTCGCTGCCCAGGGAGGCCATGCAAAGACCTGCCTGCACGGCCACGGCCGACCCGCCCGACGAGCCGCCTGGCACCCGGCTTTCATCAGCTGCATTCAGTACCTTGCCATAAACGGAATTTTCGTTGGTAGAGCCCATGGCAAACTCATCGCAATTGAGGCTGCCGATAATGATGGCTTCCTCATCCAGCAAACGTTGTACAGCAGTAGCCGAATAAATGGATTCAAAGCCCCGGAGAATAGCCGAAGCGGCGGTAAGCGGATGCCCCTTGTAAGCCAGCACATCTTTAAGGCCAATGACCACGCCATGCAGCTTGCCGGTCAAAGCGCCATTGCTGCGTTGCTGGTCAAGCCGGCGGGCCTGCTCCAGGGCCTCTTCGGCATATATATGCACAAAAGCGTTCAGGTGGCGCGTAGCAGCTATCTGCTGCAGGTAATGCTCCACAGCCTGAACACAAGTGACCTTACCATCTTTCAGTTGGGCCTGGTATGCGGGAATAGACGAGAATTCAAACAAAAAGAAATGCTTTTGGGCAGTAAAAGGGTGGACCGGGAATGATGCTACTTGGTATCTGCAGAATTTCTTATATCATTGGTGCTTTCCTCGATCTCTTTCTGCACATTTGATTTCGCATCATTGAACTCTCTTACACCTTTGCCCAGACCGCGCATCAGTTCAGGTATCTTGCGACCTCCGAATAACAGGAGCACAATGATCAGGATGATAATGATCTCGTTGGTGCCCAAAACTCCTAATAAGCTGAAGTTTGCCATAATTATTAATTGAGCATCAAAGATACTAAGTTTCAAAACACCGGCATTATATTCTGTGCCGTTCCGGCTGCCTGGGCATAGGAGCTATTATCCTTCCATTCCGGTGAAACCCGGCTGGAAACAGTCCCCTGGAAAAAAGCCGCTTATACAGGCTTTGCGTCCCCGGCGCTGTCCCGGATATCTTTCTGCACATTGGCTTTTGCATCGTTAAACTCGCGGATGCCCTTGCCCAGCCCTTTCATCAGCTCGGGTATCTTTCTTCCCCCGAAGAGGAGCAGCATAATGACCAGGATGATAATAATTTCGTTGGTGCCTAAAACACCCAATAGCTGAAAGTGAGTCATGCCGTGCAGTATTTGCGGGAGCTTAAGCGCCCTTGTTGTTAATAAAGATTCCGGGGCGGAGATATAAACATATGCAGGATAGGGATGGTTGAGCTCTTTGCAAAAAAAAGTCCCGCGACAGCGGGACCTTGTATAAGAAGTTGGTATAATCTATTATTGGGCAGCGCTTGTAGCAGCCACGGCCATGCGCTTTTCGCGGATACGGGCGCTTTTACCGCTTCTTTTACGCTGGTAAAACAGCTTGGCCCGGCGTACGTGACCTGTTTTATTCAGAACGATGGATTCCACATTAGGGGAGAAGAAAGGGAAAAGCCTTTCTACGCCTATACCGTCAGATATTTTGCGTACGGTAAAGCTGGCAGTAGGGCCGGTGCCTTGTTTCTTGATCACATCACCTTTGAAAGACTGGATACGCTCTTTGGTTCCTTCGATGATCTTATAGTTTACGGTTACATTATCTCCTGCTTTAAAGCGGGGGAACTCTTTCTTTCCGGTTAACTGCTCGTGTACGTATGCTACGGCGCTCATGATGCTGATTTTTAAGGATGGCAAAGGTAGGGAAAAAGATTAGAAATCCTTGCTTTGTTCCATCAAAAGTTTTTAAAGGGTCAAATTCTTTTGCTTCCGGAGCCAGGCAGGGCTGGTGGGTATGCCCGGTTATTCCTAAGCGCTTAACAGATAAATGTTTACAATTAGCGGGCTACGTTCACGGCTCTTTTCTCCCTGATCACGGTCACCTTGATCTGCCCGGGAAAGGTCATTTCTGTCTGTATCTTCTGCGCTATCTCGAAAGAAAGCTTGTCGGAGTCCTGGTCGCTTACTTTTTCCGATTCTACGATCACGCGCAGCTCGCGGCCCGCCTGTATGGCATAGGCTTTTTCAACACCATTATAGGCCATGGCCAGGTTCTCGAGGTCTTTGATGCGCTGCAGGTATTGCTGCATGATCTCCCGGCGGGCTCCTGGGCGGGCGCCGCTGATGGCATCGCAGGCCTGTACTATTGGTGAGATCACGTATTGCATTTCCATCTCGTCGTGGTGCGCCCCGATGGCATTTACCACCGCAGGGTTTTCCCCGTATTTTTCAGCCAGCTTGGCTCCCAGCAGGGCGTGGCTCAGCTCGGTCTCCTCATCAGGCACTTTCCCGATATCATGGAGCAGACCGGCACGTTTGGCCAGCTTCACGTTCAATCCCAGCTCGGCTGCCATGATAGCGCAAAGATTTGCCGTTTCACGACTGTGCATCAGCAGGTTCTGACCGTATGACGAACGGAAGCGCATGCGGCCTACCATTCTTACCAGCTCCTTGTGCATGCCATGTATCCCCAGCTCGATAACTGTTCTTTCCCCGATCTCCATCACCTGCTCTTCAATTTGCTTACGGGTCTTTTCCACTATTTCCTCAATACGGGCCGGGTGTATACGGCCATCGGTCACGAGCCGTTGCAGGCTCAAACGGGCGATCTCGCGGCGCAGCGGGTCAAAGCAGGAAAGGAGGATCGCTTCCGGGGTATCGTCCACTATCAGGTCTACCCCGGTGGCTGCCTCGAGGGCGCGGATATTCCGGCCTTCACGACCAATGATCTGTCCTTTTATTTCATCGCTCTCCAGGTTGAAAACAGTAATGGAATTTTCGATGGCCTGCTCGGCAGCGGTCCGCTGTATGGTCTGGATGATGATCTTCCGCGCCTCTTTGTTGGCCTTTTGCTTCGCTTCATCGATTATTTCCTGCTGTATGCCGATGGCCTGCGTATGCGCTTCATTCTTGAGGCTTTCGATGATCTGGGTCCTGGCTTCTTCAGCAGAAAGCCCGGCGATCTTTTCCAGGCGGCGTATATGCTCTTCCTGGTGCTTTTCCAGCTCCGTACGCTTATTATTAACGATCTCTATCTGCCGGTTAAGGGTTTCCTTGATGCTCTCGTTCTCTTTCAGCTGCTTGTCGAGGTTCGTCTCTTTCTGGTTGATCGATTGTTCTTTCTGCCTTATCTTGTTCTCTGTTTCGTTGATCTTCCGGTTGCGGTCGTTTACTTCCTTGTCGTGCGCCGCCTTCATCTGCACGAATTTTTCCTTGGCTTCCAGCTCTTTTTCCTTCCTGATGGTCTCTGCTTTGAGCTGGGCTTCCCTGGTTATGTTCTGGGCCAGCAGTTCGGCCTCTTCTATCTTTTGACGGGTGTTCTTGGCAAAAATGAACTTACCCGCCACGATCCCCACAACGAGGGCCGCAACACCAATTAATAATGATATGACGATCGAATCCATGAATCTTTTTTTTAATTTGTTGCAAAATGGTATGGTTAAACCTGCAATTCATTCTAACGCAGTAGCTTGTCTTTTCAGCGACAGGCATTGTAGCGAAGATAGAGACTAATTTTAAAAATTGAGAATTTGATAATAATGAATATGGCGATATAAGCCGGGCTGCAGCAGGTTGATGCCAGGCAACTCCTGCGGCCCGCAAAAAGGGTAACCGGCCACGCAGCTATTTGCCAAAAGCTTACCGGCGGCTGTAGTTCGGCGCTTCCTTGGTGATCTCTATATCGTGGGCATGGCTCTCGCGCATGCCTGCATTGGTGATCTTGACAAAAGTGGCTTCTTTCAGCTCGGTCAGGTTGGCTGCCCCGCAATAGCCCATGCCGGCTCTGAGCCCGCCCGTGTACTGGTAAACGATCTCCTTGAGCGTGCCTTTATAGGCTACCCTTCCTTCAATACCTTCGGGCACGAATTTTTTTACGTCCTCTTCAGGGTCCTGGAAATAGCGGTCGCTGCTGCCGGTAGCCATGGCTCCCAGCGAGCCCATGCCCCGGTATTCCTTGAACTTCCGGCCTTCATAAATGATCGTTTCGCCGGGGCTTTCTTCTGTGCCGGCAAATATGCTTCCCATCATTACACAGTTGGCGCCGGCTGCCAGCGCCTTTACCATATCGCCTGTATAGCGGATACCGCCGTCCGCGATCACGGGTATATTTTTAGCTCTGAGAACGGAGTAGGCTTCCATCACGGCAGTCAGCTGCGGTACGCCCGCACCTGCCACAATGCGCGTGGTGCAGATCGATCCAGGCCCGATGCCCACCTTCACGGCGTCTGCTCCGGCTTCGGCCAGGGCCAGGGCGCCGGTGGCAGTGCCTACATTGCCGGCTATTACATTCAGCTTCCTGAAATTTTTCTTTACCAGCTTCAGCGCATCCAGCACGCCCTTGCTATGCCCATGGGCGCTGTCCAGGGCAATCACGTCAACACCTGTCTGCTGCAGGGCAGACACCCTGTCGAGCAGGTCCCTGGTAATGCCTACGCCGGCTCCTACCAGCAGGCGGCCAAAAGAATCTTTCAATGCGTTCGGGAAGCTCTGGAGCTGCAGTATATCCCGGTAAGTGATCAGCCCGATCAGCTTGCCGCTTTTATTCACTACCGGCAGCTTTTCGATCTTATGGTTGCGAAGGATGGCCTCTGCCTTTTTCAGGTCAGTGCCTTCCGGCGCCGTGATCAGGTTTTCGCTGGTCATTACTTCGCTGACCTTTCTTTTTTTATCATCCTCGAACCGGAGATCGCGGTTGGTGAGAATACCGGCCAGGTGGCCATTCTTATCCACGATAGGAATGCCGCCGATCCTGTTTTCCCGCATCAGCTTCAGCGCATCCCCGATGGTAGCGTCTTTCAGCAGGGTAATAGGATCAAGTATCAGTCCGCTTTCACTTCTTTTTACCTTACGTACCTGGTCGGCCTGCTTTTCGATGCTCATATTTTTATGCAGGATGCCAAGCCCTCCCTCCCTGGCCAGGGCCATTGCCAGCGTAGCTTCCGTTACCGTATCCATAGCTGCCGACAGCAGCGGCACATTGAGCGTGATATCGCGGGTAAGCTTGCTCCGGATATCTACATCGCGGGGCAGCACCTTGCTGAAGCCGGGCATCAGCAGTACATCATCGAATGTCAGGCCTTCGCCGAAAAATTTAGGGGATTTGCTTTTTGAAGCGGGAGAATTTCTTGTTGCCATGTGCAAAGGTATGGAATTTTCGAGATCAATTCCAGGGCGCCTTGGCATGCCAAGGCCTGGCATTTTTATATGCCCGGCGGCCTGCCGGGGGTGAAAAAACGGTGAGGAGGGATATTGTGCCCTGATTATTTTGGAGAAAAATCACCTTGTCTCTTGCTGCCTATATCCCGAAGTTTGCTATACCAGGATAATAATTCTATCGCATTTGATATATCTGAGACGGACGGATCCTTAATCTGGCCCTTACTACCATCTCCTCTTCAGGAGGTGGTTTTTTATTGTTCGTTATTACCGGATCAACGTGCTGGTGCCTTTCTGGAATACTTCTTTCCCCGTATCACGATGCGTATATTGGAGATACCATACATATACTCCGCTGGGCTGCGGAATACCGTTTACCCGTCCATCCCATTTTTCAAGCCAGCTGCTGGTAGAGAACATCAGCTGTCCCCAGCGGTTGTATATGCTGAACCGCATCTTGTCGGCCTTTAAGGCATTGTTCGGGTAGAGATAATCATTTAACCCATCGCCATTGGGCGTAAAGCCGGTTGGTACGGCAATAAAACAGTTATTGAGCACCCTGAGCCTTTTAGTAACAGCATCGCTGCACCCGAGCAGGGTATTGGTTACCGTAAGCCTTATCATATATACCCGCTCACGGTTATCCTGTATAAAATGAAGCGGCGCCGGGTCTTTGAGGTTGCTGCTGCCCAGGCTGCTGAAATCCCATTGCCATATATCGATCTGCCCTTTGCTGGTATTGGGAAGGCTCAGCACATCTTCAGGGCATATATCGGCAGGCATATCAAAGCCTGCGATCACCTCGTTATCCAGAACGATCTGTTGCGTGACAGTGTCGCGGCAGACCCCGTTGCTGACCACCAGCTGAACGGTATTGGTGCTGGTGGCAGGAAAGACCATTGTCGGGCTTTGCAGGTCTGAACGGCTGCTGCTGTTGAATGTCCAGTTCCACTGGTTAACGCCATGCGCCCCGTTGTGGAAGAAGGTAAGCGTATCAAAACGGCATCCCATAACATTGGTATGGGAAAAGCCGGCATATACCGTATCGACGGTGGTAAAAGATACGGGCCGGGGCTGTATGATCTGCCCGCATTCATCAATCACGGCGCCTCCGTTCACGCTGAGATGCGGTGTTACCATATAGGAACCGCTGAGGTACAGCGGGCTGCCAAGCTGCAGTACGATCACATCGCTCAGGCCTGCAAGGCAATTATCACCGGCAGCACCGGTAATGGTAACCGGCGTAGTGCCCGTAATGGTGAAATTGCTTCCGTCCGGCGCAATGGTATTGCAGCTGATCCTTTTGCTGAAATGCAGGCGTATTTTATCAGGCGCGCAGCCCACATTGCCGACGCTATCGATCGGGATAGGCTGCGGCACATCATACACAAATGATATCTGCTCTGCTTCGGGTATGTTACGATCACAGTTGTCGAGTAGAGTATTGCCGTCTGTGCCGTTATTGATGATCAGCTGATAGGTGCCGCCAGGTATGGGATTGGACAGGGTGAGGATGATCTCATCCATGTTGAAGCCCGAGGTGCAGGTAGCCGTAGTAGCAGATACTACTGTTGCTACAGCCGGGAAAATGCTGAACTCGCTGCCGCTTCCGGTAAGGCTGCTGCATTTCATTTTTTTGTTCAGCTTTACCACCAGCGAAGAGCCGTCGCAGTTAGGGGTCACTTTCAGCAGGTGAGGATCGGCAGGGTCGGTAATAACAGCGGTGCCGCCGTTAAAGGAAAGGTTGTAGCCGCTTTGGGAATCGGTATAATGGCTTATCAGCAATATATAATCATGCCCTGCGATCAGGTTGGGCGAGCGCGCAAAGGTCGGCCTGTTCTCAGAAGGGCTGGAAGCGCATTGCAGGTAAGTGACCCCGTTGGCCGAAGCGCCTGTATTGCCGGGCGTGGCAGACCAGTTGCCGGCTACAATGATGTTGTGATTGGTATATACTTCGTCGGGGTTAAGGCCGGTTATATCATAAAGCTGCCAATCATAATCGTCATTTTGGTTGACCGGTGAAATGACAAAGCTCAAAGTACCCGATACATAGCAGGTAAACCTGTACCAGAATGGATTTTTATTTTCGTAATTGACATTGCCGGTGCCTGAGCAACCGGGTACATATAAGCTGGTGGAGCTGCAGATAGGCACTTCGTTCTGGTGAAAGGTAGTAGTACCGCATACAGGAAAAGCGGTGGAAGGATTTTGCCCAAGCGTGGTGCAGGGCTGGGCCTGGCAAAGATCATATACAAATAAAAGCAGTAATAGTATTCCGGTCCTTATAAGCATTGTAACAAATAGGTTGAAAGATTGACAACCAAGCCCGCGGCTTCGTTGCCTGTCCTGCTTATGCAAGCTGGTAGCGTTTGCCGGGTAAAGATAGGATGACATTTTCCAGTTCCAATGTTAAAATGATCGCAGCTACCATGCTGGTACCCATGCCAATTTGCTCATTGATCTCGTCTATATGAACAGGCGACTGCTTTTCCCGGAGAATGGCGATAACTGATCGCTGCTCGGCCGTTAGTCCGTCAACAGGGCCGGCCTGAATAGAAGGCTTGTTGTCGGCTGCCGGCAACGGCTCTTTCCAGCCCATGCTAACGGCAATATCCCGGCCATTAAGCGCCATCAGGGCCTTGTTAGCTTTTATCAGCAGGTTGCAGCCGTTGCTTTTGGTATCTGTGGTGCGGCCGGGAAAAGCAAAGACCTCCTTGTGGTACTCATTGGCAAGCTCGGCCGTGATCATGCTGCCTCCTTTTTCGCTGGTCTCGATCACTACCGTAGCATCGCTCAGACCGGCTATGATACGGTTCCTGGCCGGGAAATTATGCCTGTCGGGTTGGGTGCCGCTCCTGAACTCGCTCAGCAGGCCTCCGCCTTTCTCAAGCATTTCATGGGCCAGCCCCTTATGCGCCGATGGGTAAAGGCTGTCAAGCCCATGTGCCAGCACCCCTACAGTCGGGAGGCTATGCTGCAGGGCGGCCCTGTGAGCAACAGCATCTATGCCGAACGCAAGGCCGCTGATCACCAGTACTTCCTTTTCCGCCAGCGCCGTCATCAGCTCATCTGCCAGGTATTTGCCATAGCTGCTATACCGCCGTGAGCCTACTACAGATAATGCCCGGTCTGCATTGAGGTTGGCCCTGCCCTGGTAATAAAGCAGGATTGGCGGGTCGTAGCTTTGCAATAGCCTGCGGGGATAGGCCGGGTCTGTAAGAAAGAATGTCCGCACCAGGTTCTTTTCTATAAAGGATATCTCTTTTTCTGCTTCCTGGAAACCGGAGAACCGCCTGATGCTTTGTGCGCGTACACGACCGATGCCTTTTATCCTTTCAAGAGATGACATTTTAGCTTTGAATATATCGGCCACCTCAAAGTGTGAAAGCAATATCCTGGCCTGTACAGGACCTATGTTAGGAATAAGCGTCAGCGCTATCTGGTACAGCAGGTCTTTTTGCATGAGAATATGAGCCGTCAAATATAAAAAGCCTGCTTCGGCATAACCAGGGCAAACCCTCATTAAATAAGGAGAGAAAAACAAAAGAGGCAGCGGGTAAGCGCTGCCCCTGACCGGATAGCATATGGCATGCCGGTATATGAGCGATGACGGATAGCCTTACAGCACGTAGAACTGCTTTTTTGCCTGGGCGCCGTTGGTTGCCGGTATCTCGTGCATATTGTTGTTAGCCGTATCATCATCCAGCATCTGGCGGAGATCCCTTTCAATATTGCGCGCAATGGTGGTTACGGGCGTATCGGTCGGTTTATTTTCAAACGGGTCCTGCAGGTGGATCGCCATTTTCTCGATCAGCAGGAAGGAGGCGGCGATCGTTATCACGATAGGGATCTCGAACACCCCGAGAATACCTACCAGCGATAAGGGCAGCAGGAACAGGAAAAAATTCACAGCCAGGTGTATGTATAAGCTGTAAGTGGCCGGGAACACGGTATTCTTTATGCGTTCCGACTTCCCCATGGCATCGCAAAGCCGGCTGATCGTTCTGTCGATTTGTACCTGCTGGTAATCATTGAGCCAGCCCTGCTGCCAGGCATAGGCCAGGTCGCGCCCGTGCAGCTCCAGCAATCCTACCGGCACATTGTTGAAACGGGAGATATAGTTCATTTCTTTCCGGCTCAGGTATTTTTCCATATTCCGGTGCGGGTCTTTGCCGCGCAGCGACTGGCCCAGCGCATGCACCCATCCTGCCTGTCTCATTACAAGCCGGTGGCGGAAATTCTTGATATCATCCCCTTCATAAGTTTTGCCCAGGGTAAGTATCTGGCGGGTAAGCGTCCTGGAATCGTTTACGATCTCGCCCCATACGATACGGGCCTCCCACCAGCGGTCATAAGCCTGGCTCGACCGGAAGCCCAGCAAAAGCGAGATAACGGTGCACATGATCATCGGGATGGAAATAGGGATGGAAAGAGAAATGAGATCGAACTGGTAATATAATACAGCAACGAGGGTTGCATATATCGATATTGCTATGAGCTCATACTTTATCTTTCCGAAAACATATTTCAGCGGTATATTTTTTCTTAATAGCATATCCTTTGTTTGTAATGGTTAAACGGCCTCGCCAACCAGGCGTTCTTCTACCGGTAAAAGATCTGCAATGGCCTTGCTGTGCGAAAGCCCCGAACGTTGGGCCACCAGTATCTCTACCGAAGGGAAGCTGCTTTTGCGTATAAAGGGAAGCATGTCCACGCTGTTCCTGCTTACCGACCTGTAATTGCAGGTGCTGCTGAAAGCCACCAGCTCTGCCTTGCTGGCCTGCAGAAAGTTCCGGAACACGCGGCTGGAGTTGCCGTACAGGAACTGTATGCGGATACTGCTGATCATAGAGCTGTACTTATTGCGGATCACCTCGCAGGCTTCGCTGAAATGACGGCTGATCAGCTGCTGGTTTTCACGACGGGTACGGGATACAAAAAGCAGGTCCTGCATGGAAGTCGGCATATCGAGCGAATGCACGAGGATGATGCTGGCATTTTGGAGAAGCTTTTTTTCAGCCAGCCCTGTTATGATGTTAAGCGAGCGGATGCTGAAGTCGGTTGGTACAACGATAGTTTGCATATCTTACTTTTTAAGGTGTTACAAGTTTGACAGTGCAATACTATCGCGCAGTTATTGGGAGAGCGTAAAGAGGCGGTTAAAAGAAAATTAGAACCTACTGAGAAGAAGGTAAGATGATTAATAAGGCTTTAATGCCGGCTATGTTACCGGCAAGGCAGCGATGCTGGGCAGCCTTACTTCCACCACCGTGCCTTTGCCTACTTCGGAAGCTACCGTTAGCTGTCCCTTGTGCATGCGGATAATGTTCCGGGCCAGCGGCAGCCCGATGCCATACCCGCGGAAAGAGATGGTATTGGAAGCCCGGAAAAAAGGATCGTAGATATATTTCAGCTCTTCGTTGGGAATACCGATGCCCTGGTCCTTTACGACGATGATGACGGTCTTGTCAGAAGCGGCCAGGGCAATATCCACCATTTCATTATTGGAGTACTTACAGGCGTTGGATACAATATTATTAAGCGCCAGGTGCAGCAGCTGCCCGTTCCCGTTTACTTTCAGCTTGGTATGCTCTTCGGGCAGCAGGCTGATATCAAAATTGATGCGGCACTCGGGATGCACCTGCTGCATCGATTCTATCACCTGCCATACCAGCTCGTCCACCCGTATCACCTGCTTCAGCTGCAGCGAGGAGTTATGGAACCCGGTACGGGCCAGGTTGAGCAGGCTGGTCACTATCGACTGCAGCCGGTCGGCCTGCGCAAGGATGATCTTCAGGGCCTCGGTATAAGCCAGGGGCGTTCTGGGCTTCTTAAGCGTGAGCTCTGCTTCCCCGATAATGGAAGTTAGCGGCGTATTAAGCTCGTGCGAAGCATTGCTGATAAAATTATTCTGTGTTTCAAAAGCTGTTTCAAGCCTGTCGAGCATATTGTTGAACGTGATGGCCAGGTCGGCTATCTCGTCCTTGCCGGCACCTACATCCATACGCAGGTGCAGGTTATGGGTGCTTATATCTTCTGCCTTGGCCGTGATCATTTTCACTGGCTTGAGAATGTACCGGGAAAAGAGGATGCCGGCAGTAAGCACTAACAGTATTGAAACAAAAAAGCCGGTCAGCAGCAGGTTGAACAGATTGCCCAGGAAAGTATTGCTGAACTCATTAAGGGCCGATACGATCACGATATAGGAGTCGTTACCGGTCTTATAAAGGATGCCACGGAAGAATATATCGCCCTTTCTTTCTATGGCGCTGCCTTTATCCCTTACTTCTTCATAAAAGCTTTGCGGCAGGCTAAGCTCAGCAGGCTTGTTGACAGAGCCATTCTCGTTCAGGCGCAGGAAATATTCTTTTTCCAGCGGCAGCTTTTCGAGGTGGGCCTGCCTCAGCTCGGCGTAGGCGGCATTGTCCTGCGCATTGGCGGTGAGCATTACGCGGGCTGCTACCACCGCGCGGATATCGAGACGCTTATAAAAATCCTCGAAGGAGTTCTGGCTCGCGAAATAATATACAAAGCCGCTGAGCAGCAGGATAATGGAAGCTGTCAGGGCCGTGAACAGTATCGTGATCCTATGCTGTATTTTCATCGGAATAATCTTCTTTCAGAATATAGCCCATGCCAATGACGGTATGGAGAAGCCGTGGGGAAAAATCCTTGTCGATCTTTTTCCGGAGATAGTTGACATATACATCCACCACGTTGGTGCCTACATTAAAGTCCACGTTCCATACATGCTCCAGTATCTCCATGCGCGACAATACTTTCCGCTTGTTGCGGATCAGGTATTCAAGCAGGCGGTATTCGGTAGCGGTAAGGGAAATATGCTTTCCCTGCCGTGATACGATCTTGCTGTTAAGGTCTACTTCCAGGTCGGCCAGGGTGAGCACCCGGCTGCTGCCCTTTTCTTTTTTCCGCCGGAACAGCGAGCGGATGCGGGCTTGCAGCTCAGCGAACTTAAAAGGCTTTACAAGGTAATCGTCGGCGCCGTTGTCGAGCCCGGTAACGATATTTTCGGTAGAGCCCAGGGCCGTAAGTATCAATACCGGAACGCTGACGTTGGCGGCCCTGAGCTGCAGGCATACTTCCATGCCGCTCATGCCGGGCAGCATAATATCGAGGATGACCAGGTCGAAATGATTTTCCAGGGCCATCTTATAGCCGGTTGATCCATCCATGGCTACGCTTACATTGTACCCGTCTTCCGACAGGCCTCTCCTGACCAGGGATGCCACATTCACGTCATCTTCTACCAGCAATATCTTCATGCTATTTTTTTGCAAAGAAATGCAATAGGCTGCTGTTTGCCGGCTTTCTAATCAGATTCTAATGTGGCTATGGGCTGATGGCCGTGATCCTGAGCTCGGTACGGCGGTTCCTGGCTTTTCCTTCCGGGCTGTCATTGGCAGCTACCGGCTGGGTCTCTCCAAAACCTTTGGCCGATAAGCGCTGGGGAGCAATGCCCTTGCTTTGCAGGTAGGTAACCACGGCTTTTGCCCTGTTATTGCTGAGCGCCAGGTTATCGGCCGGCTTGCCGTCGTTATCTGTATGCCCCGCGATCAGCACCCTGAGACCGGGATTGTCTTTAAGCAGCTGCACCACTTTGTCGAGCTCAGCCTGCGATTCGGGCCGAAGTTCGTATTTGTTCACATCAAAGAAGATATTGTTAAGCACAACATTCGCGTTGACCTCCAGCGGCTGCAGGGGGATGTTTTTCTGGTAAGTGGAATCAGGGCTTACCTGCCGGAGCAGGAAATTGTCGGAGTAAAAAAGGTATCCTTTACGGTTTACCGTAAAAGCATAATCCCTTCCCGTGGGCAGGGTGACCAGGTAGTGCCCCTGCTCATCGGTCTGGACGGAAGACAGGGTTTCGCCGGTAGAAAGATCGGTGAGCTCTATGGAAGAAGGCAGCCCTCGGCTTGTTTTCTTGTCAAAGACCTGGCCTTTTACCCATAATGTCTTTAGCGGACGGATATCTTCCCGCAATTCAAAGCTATAAATATCGAGCCCACCTTTACCGTCGGCCCGGTCGCTTGCGTAGTAGGCGGTTTGCCCGTCGGCAGTAATGAATAAAGTGCCTTCTTTATTGATCGTATTTATCGGGTAGCCGAGGTTGACGGCCTTGGTCCAGCCGCCTCCCGGCTTTTTGCGGGTATAGAACAGGTCGTCATCCCCATATCCCGGCCAGTAATTAGATGTGAAATAAAGCGTCTGGTTGTCTGCATGGATAAAGGGGCATTGCTCATCACCTGTGGTATTGATCTCGGGGCCCAGGTTTTCCGGCTCACCCCATTTGCCGTTGGGTTGCAGGCGGGACACATAGATATCGATGCCGCCATAGCCTCCTGGCCGGCGGCTGGCAAAATAAAGCTCTTTCTTATCAGGCGACAGGCAGGGCTGTGATTCCCATTGATCTGAATTGATCCAGCCACCCATATTTATCGCTTCGCTCCAGCCATCCCTGGAATTATAGGAAATATATATGTCGCAACTGCCATACCCGTCAGGCCTGTTACAGCCGGTAAACACCAGCCACTGCCCATCCTGCGAGATATTTTGCGCTCCTTCGTTCTGCGGGGTGTTCACATTCCCCTTCATGGGAAGGGCCTTGCTCCATCCGCCGTCTTCGCGGGTGCTGGTAAAGAAATCTTCATTTTTCCCGCCAAGCCTCCTGGTAAAGACCAACTGCTGCTGATCGATGGTAAGAGAAGGGAAATATTCCGATTCGGCGGTATTGACGGCAGGGCCCATATTTTGCGGAGCAAAAGTATAGCTGCCCTGCGGGTGCTTTCTGGCATAGTCCACGGCAAACTCGTAGCAGCGCTTGCGGTATTCCGCAGCTTTCAGTGAATTTGAGTTCTTGGGAGGCTTTTTGCTGAGAAGGTCATTGACCGCTTCCAGCGCTTTCTCAAAATTGCCGTTTGCCGCGAGGCTGATGGAATAGGGAAGCTTGAACTCGATGGTATAGCCTTCATCCTGCGCGAAAGCGGTTTCATAGTATTCAATGCTCTTGTTATAGCTTTTAAGCTGGGAGTATATGCCTGCAAGGGATAAATAGGCATCGGTGTATTTTTTATCCACTTCTATGGCCTGCTGCAGCAGGCCTGCGGCATGGGTCAGGTTGCCGTCTTCAGCGCGCTGCATGGCCTGGTTATACAGGGCCACTGCTTTTTTGTTCACCTTGGAAGGATCATACCCCTGGGCATAACTATGCTCCAGGCTGATACAGGCAATAAACAGGAGGAAGGAGCTTGCTTTCATCAGGTAGTTCATAAAGGAATAACGGCGCAGCATCCGTTTTATTTTTATACCCGCTGAAAGAGCCGGTATGGTCATAAAAGCCCGGTTGACGCATCCAATGCCGTATCAAGGTACATTAATATATTTATGTATCTGCAGGCTCAGCTCCCATTGCGGGTGGGCTTTGACGTAGTCGATGATTAGCGGGGTCATGTCGGCGGCTTTGCTCCATTCCGGCTGAAGGTAGAGCTTGCAGCCTGCCGGCACCTGGGCAGCATATTTTTCGCCCCAGGCAAAATCGCTCTTATTATATACGATCACCTTCAGCTCGTTAGCCCTGGCCAGCACTTCGGGCAGGGGGGCTTTGAATTTTTTGGGCGAGAGGCAGATCCAGTCCCAATGACCGCTCAGCGGCGAAGAGCCGGAAGTTTCAATATTGGTCTGGAGCCCCTGGGCCTGCAGGGCCGAGGTGAGCGCATCCAACTGGTGAAGCAAGGGCTCGCCGCCTGTAATAACTACCAGCCGGGCCCCGGCTTGCTTTACGGCGGCCACCAGCTCATCTACAGGCTGAAGCGGATGCCTGTCCGCTTCCCAGCTTTCCTTTACATCGCACCAGACACAGCCTACGTCACAGCCGCCGAGGCGGATAAAATAAGCCGCTTTTCCCTGGTGATATCCTTCACCCTGGATAGTATAAAACTGCTCCATGACCGGGAGCATCGTGGCGCTATCTGTTTCTTGCTTCACCATGATCTTTACATCTTTTAATAGCCGGCAAACCGGTCAGTTCTTTATTTCGCAGGCGTTGTAGGTATTTTTCATCAGGGCAGCGATCGTCATCGGGCCAACACCGCCTGGCACGGGAGTAATATAGGACGATTTCAGGGAGACCTCGTTAAAATCCACGTCTCCTTTCAGCCGGAACCCGCTTTTACGGCTGCTGTCCTCCACGCGCGTAATGCCTACATCGATCACTACGGCGCCTTCTTTTACCATATCCGCTTTTACGAAGCCGGGTATGCCCAGCGCTGCAACGATGATATCGGCCTGCAGGCAGATATCCCGGAGGTTCTGGGTATGTGAATGGCAGATAGTAACAGTGCAGTTGCCCGGGTTGCTGTTGCCGCTGAGCAGGATGCTGATAGGCCGGCCCACAATATTGCTGCGGCCGATCACGACGGCATGCTTTCCTTTGGTCTCTATCTTGTAATGCTCCAGCAGCAGCATGATGCCGTACGGGGTAGCAGGAAGAAAGGTCGGCAGACCTTCTACCATCTTGCCCACGCTGACCGGGTGAAAGCCGTCCACATCCTTATCCGGAGCAATGGCATTGATGACTTTTTTGTCATCGATATGCCTGGGCAATGGCAGCTGCACCAGTATACCGTCGATATCAGGGTCGATATTCAGCTCTTCTATCTTTTCAAGCAGCTTGCTTTCTGAAGTATCGCCTTCAAAAAGGATCAGGGTGGATTTGAAGCCTGTCTCTTCGCAGGCTTTTACCTTGGCGCCCACATAAGTTTCGCTGGCTCCGTTATTGCCAACCAGGATGGCTGCAAGATGGGGGATTTTTTTGCCTTCATTGGCCCTCTGCGCTACATCTATCTTAAGAACATCTTTGATTGCCTGTGCGGCCTTCTTACCATCTAAAATTTGCATGCGCAAACCTACATAAAGTTTTTTTAACCCTTTTATTCTGGTGAATTTCTTAACCCTGAAATTTTGAGCAGGAGGGCCTGCAGGCCTAATTTACAGCAAATGCTAACCGATGCAAAAATCACTTTGCCGGCTGCTGCTGGCCGCTTGCTGTTATAGCCCTGTCAGCGCCCAGCTATTAGAACGTCCTTTAGGACCTGTCTATGCAGGACTATGCGCTTACAGCCGTATCCAGGCTGATCCTTTTTCTTTCCCGGCCAACCAGGCATTGCTGGGCATTGTCAAAAAAGCTTTTGCAGGCGTATATGGTGAACAGAAATACCTGCTTCCTGAAGCAGGCTGTTATCTGGCTGCCGCCGCACAGCCTGTTCAAAAAGGCGCTATAGGCGCAAAGCTGGCATACGCCGGTACAGGGGCATACCGTGAAACGCAGGGCGGCATTGCGTATGGCCGCCGCCTGGGGCAGAAGCTGGCAATAGGGGCAGGCAGCAGCTATAACAGCCAGTATGTCGCGAGCTATGGAAAGATCTCGTCCCTTTCCCTTGAAGCAGGCGCTATATATTATCTCAGTTCCCAGCTTACAGCAGGCGCCCAGGTCCGGCATACGGCCAGGCTGAACGCCGGTTCCCGGAAAGGGGACAAAAAGCGGCCCAGCATTGCCGCCGGGGCAGGATACGAGGTATCGGGCCAGTTCCTGGCAGGGATCTGCCTTGAAAAAGATGAAGGCCGGCCAGTGAATATACAGGCTGGCATCAGCTATATGCCTGTACCTTATGTACGGGTAAGGATGGGCATTTCTTCGTCAGCTGCCTCGCCGTGGATGTCGGTAGGATTTAGCAGGTCTTCATTCCGCCTGGAGGCTTCGGGTCATTTTCATAACCAGCTGGGGTGGACGCCAGGGCTTTCTTTCATCTGCACCGCCCGCCCGGAAAAGGAAGGAAAGCTATGAGGGTCGCTTTTTTGATAATATATGTCTCGATATGCCTGAACGCAATACCTGCATATGCCCAGGAATTGCCCGCAACAGGGCAGCTGGAAGAGCTGGCAGCTGCAGAGGAAACGGAGAGCGAAGATGACACCTTCCTGCAACGGCTTGAATTGTACCGGAAATACCCGCTCGATATTAACCGGGCAGGCATGGATGAATGGAAAGATCTGGGCCTGCTTAATGAGCTGCAGATAGCCAGCCTGCTGGATTACCGCCGGCTGTTAGGGCCTTTCATAGACCTCCATGAGCTGCAGGCCGTGCCTGGCATCGATATAAGCCTGATACGCCAACTGCTCCCGTTCATTACGATAGGGACAGGGAAAACCGGTCTCAGGGAGCGTTTCAGCAAAGGCGAGCATAGTGTCCTGCTCCGCGTTTCCCAGGTGTTGGAGCAGGCAAAAGGGTTTAAACGAACAGCCACAGGCGGGAAAGCATATGCCGGCAGCCCGCAGCGGTTATTTTTCAGGTATCGCTATGCTTACAGCCAGCAGCTGCAATATGGACTGACAGCCGAAAAGGATGCCGGCGAAGAATGGTTCCAGGGTAGCCAGCGCCGTGGGTTCGATTTTTATTCTGCCCATTTATTTGTCCGCGATAGGGGAGCCGTACGCTGCCTGGCCCTGGGTGACTTTACTGTGAATATAGGGCAGGGGCTTATTCACTGGCAAAGCCTGGCATTTAAGAAAAGCGGGGAAGTGCTGGCCATAAAACGGCAATCACCGGTGCTGCGGCCTTACAATTCGGCCGGTGAGTTCAATTTTCATCGCGGGCTGGGTATTACAGGAGCCCGGGGCAAATGGGAGGCAAGCCTGTTCTTTTCATACAGGAAGCTGAGCGCCAGCATCGATTCCACAGGCGGGCAACCGGTCTTTACTTCTTTCCGGGCATCAGGGTACCACCGCACGGCAACCGAGCTGGCAGGCCGGAACCGGCTTATCCAAAAAACGCTTGGGGCCGTGGTAAAATATAAATATCCCAGGGGCCACCTGGCCGTGAACGCCGTCAGCTATAAGTTCTCTTTGCCGATGCAGAAAAGAGAATGGCCTTATAATCTTTTTGCCCTGGCAGGAGATAGCTGGCATAACACAAGCTTCGATTACAGCCATACAGCCCGTAACCTGCATATTTTCGGAGAGCTGGCTGCTGACAGGTACGGCCATACGGCCATGTTGCATGGCCTGCTGGTCAGCATGGCGCAGGAAGCTGACCTTTCTGTTGTCTACCGTTCCCTGAGCAAGGCTTACCAGGCTGTTTATGGCAATGCCTTTACTGAAAATACAGCCCCATCTAATGAAAAAGGGCTGTATATGGGCCTGTCGCTGCGCCCCACCCCTTTTTTCCGGCTCGATGCTTATGCAGATATCTACCTGTTCCCCTGGCTACGGTACCGGGTTGATGCGCCCGCAAAAGGGCAGGACTACCTGGTGCAGCTTTCTTATCTCCCTTCACGTGAGTCGTCGCTGGTCATGCGTTTCCGGTATAGCTGCGGCGAGCTTAACCAGCGCATGGATCCCGAGCGGCTGAATTCCCTGGCAACTGTTCCCCGGCAGAACTGGCGGGTGCACCTTAGCCATAAACCTGACCGCGCTGTCACTCTCCGGCAGCGGTATGAGCTGGTATGGTATAATAGGAATGCAGAAAAGGCTGAAACAGGCTTTCTGTTCTTCCAGGATATCCTCTATAAGCCTGCGCGGCAGGCCTGGGGACTGGTGCTGCGCTGGCAATATTTTGAAACCGAAGGATACAATTCCCGCTTATATGCCTATGAGAATGATGTGTTATATAGTTATAGTATTCCTGTAATATATGATAAGGGCCATCGATGCTATATGGTGCTGGACTATGATATCAACAAGCGGGTCACTTTATGGCTTCGCTGGGCAAGGACTGTTTTTGCTGACAGGGCCACTATCGGGAGCGGGCAGGATGAAATACAGGGAAAACGGAGAACGGAGGTGAAGCTGCAAGGTCGCTGGATATTGTGAACAACACCTGGTAAAAGTGAGTGTCATGCTAACGTCGGGAACAAAATTATTCACAAACCGATTGGCCGGAATGGGACTGGAACTGGCCTTAATATAATTGATTATCAATTGGTTTAAAAAAGGCCTGAAAGGAATGGGTTTCCACTTAAAAAAGACTTTTTTTAACTCTGCATGAAACTTTTGTTAAAAAATTCCCTAATTTGGCGCAGCATTTTCGGAGGTTAGGGTGTCTCAAAGGGAATCCTTACCCTTTGATTTTTTTTGGTTTTCGTTCACAATTCATAACATTTAAAATTAACGCTCACATGAGAAAACTTCTTACGTTGTTTTCAGTGTTGCTGCTTTGTACAACTCTCGTGCAGGCGCAACAAAGACAAATTACTGGAAAAGTTACGGACAAAGCAGGTGAGCCCATAAGTGGGGCTACCGTTCAGGTGAAAGGGACTAATACCGGTACTTCAGCCGGGGCAGATGGATCTTTCGTTATCAGTGCCAGGACCGGCGATGTAATCGAGATCTCTGCAGTTAACTACGGAACAATCACTACCACTGTCGGAACCGGCTCATCTTTGGGAACTATTTCTCTTGAAGCTAAAGAAAACGCTCTGACTGAGGTTGTTGTAACGGCGCTCGGTGTTCAGCGTCAGAGAAAGGAGCTGGGCTATGCCACGGCCAAGGTTTCCACTGCCGAGGTAAACAGGGCCGCACCGGTTAACATTGCCAATGGTCTCCAGGGTAAAGTGTCTGGCCTGAATATCACCTCCATCAACAATGGTGTATTCGCCGACGTAAAGATCAACCTTCGCGGTATCCGTTCCCTGACCGGCAATAATAACCCTATGCTGCTGCTGGACGGTGTGCCCGTAGGTCTTGGTTACCTGGCTTCCCTCAACCCTAACGACGTTCAGGACGTGAACGTGCTCAAGGGTTCTTCAGGTGCTGCCATTTATGGGCCTGACGCCCGTAACGGTGTGATCATCGTGACCACCAAAAAAGGTACACGCGGTAATCCTACCATCAACTTCGGTCATACTACGCAACTGGAGCGTATCTCTTTCTTCCCTGCCATGCAGAACACCTTCGGTAACGGTGGTTACGACAAGTATATCCCTTATGAGAACTGGGCTTGGGGTGATGAGTTTGACGGCTCTACCCGCCCGCTTGGCCGCCAGCTGGCTGACGGCGATCAGCAAATGCACGTATACAGCGCAAAACCACGCGTAAAAAAGGACTTCTTCAATACCGGCATCACTATTCAAAATGATGTTTCGCTTTCTGCCAAGGACTTTTACCTGAGCCTCCAGGATGCAAATATCCGTGGCATCGTTCCTGATGACAGGAACCGCAGAACAGGTATCAGGCTGAATACAGCAAAAGAATATGGCCGCTTCAAGGCACAGGCTAATATCAACTATATCCAGCAGAACTACGACATCTTCGATAACTCCCAGATGTCAAGCTATTATACTTCTCAGAACATAGGTCTGAACGATGGTTTGATGAACCTGATCTTCTCTACGCCGCCCAACGTTCCGCTGACCTCTTATAAAGATTTTGTAAATAACAAGTACGCTACTTACAATAACTATTATAACGACTACGGCATCAACCCTTATTTTGCGCTGGACAACTGGCGTCAGAAAGGTCAGTATGATAACCTGATCACCAATCTTGACCTCTCTCTCAGGGCTACCAACTGGCTGAGCCTCACTTACAGGGCTGCCGGTACGATCAATAACCTGAATGCCAGGAGCATTTCAAAAGGCGAGCTGGCCAATGCTTTCGGAAAGGACAGGGGCTTTACGGATATTCCGGGTGCTGTGTATGAGTCTTCTTCCAGGAGCAGCCGTCTGTCATCGGAGTTCTTTGCGAATGTCAACAAGTCGTTCAATGATTTCCGTCTGAACGTGATCGCTGGTACTTATTTCAGGCAGTCTGATACCAAGACGGCCAATGTAAACGCTTCCAACCTGGTTGTACCCGAGCTGTTCAACGTAGGCAACCTGATCGGTAACCTGGGTGGTTCATCCAGCATCAGCCGCAGCCGCCTGCTGTCGTTCTACGGATCAGTAGGCCTGAACTATAAAGGTTGGGCCAACCTGGAGCTGACCGGTCGTTCTGACAAGACTTCCGTACTGGCTCTCAGCAACAACACTTTCTTCTATCCAGGCGTCAATGCTTCACTGGTGCTCAGCGACGTGATAGAGCCGGTTAAGAACAGCAACCTCATCTCTTACCTGAAGCTGAGAGGTGGTATCAACAAAACAGGTAATGCGGATATTTCTCCTTACCTGCTGCAATCTACCTTTAGCGGACAGGCCAACGGTTTCCCTTATGGCAACCTGCCTGGCTACACCGCCAACAATACGGCTTACAATCCTAACCTGAAGCCTGAGTTCGTAGTGAACTCAGAAATTGGTCTGGAAGTCAGCTTCCTGAAAAACAGGATCAATATTGAGGCTGCTTACTTCAACCAGAACTGTACCGACCAGTTCATTACTATCGGAACTTCTTCTGCTACTGGTTATACCAGCACGCTTACCAACGCCGCTTCTTTCTATAACCGTGGTGTTGAGCTCGACCTGCGTTTAACTCCGCTGTTTAAGCTGGGTACCGCGACTATCGACCTCAAGGCGAACGCTACCTACAACAACAGCAAGATCCTGAGCATCTATGAAGGGCTGGATCAGCTGCAGATCGGTGGTTATGTGTTTGCTTCCAACAATGCCGTTAAAGGTCAGCCTGCCTTCGTATGGAGCGCTACTGACTACCGCCGCGATGACCAGGGCCGCGTGATCGTTGACCCTGTTACAGGTTATCCTGAGCAAGACCCTGTTAATAAGCTGTTTGGCCGTACCTTGCCTCTGTGGATCCTGGGTGTGAACCCTTCTGCAAGCTGGAATGGCTTTAGCCTTTCAGTGGTAGGTGAGTACCGTGGTGGTCACTATGCTTATCACCAGATCGGCAGCGATATGGCCTGGACCGGTATATCCAAAGCTACCGCTACCAACCACAGGGAAAGATATGTGTTCCCCAACTCTGTGATCCCTGATCCCAGCCGTCCCGGAACTTATATCCCCAATACTAATATCACTATTCTGAACGTTAATGATTTTTATACAGGTGTATACCGGGACGTGGCTACCAACTTCCTGACCAGCGCTGCTTCCTGGAGAATCCGCGAGGTTGCTCTTTCTTATGATATTCCTTCCAGGATTTTCAGGGGGCAAAATATCATCAAGGCAGCAACGGTTACGCTTAATGCAAGGAACCTGTTCCTCTGGGTACCAAAATCTAATGAGTTCACTGACCCTGACTTCAACTTTACCACTGGTAATACTTCAGGTGTGAATACTTCACAGATCAACCCGCCCACCCGCATTTTCGGAGCGAATGTGAACCTGAGATTCTAATTGAATAAAAAAAAGTATAAATAATTAAGATATGAAAAGAGTCATTTATTTTTTATTCGCTGCGGTCATTGCGGTGGGAGCAGTCGGATGTAAAAAGGATTTCTTCGATATAAATACGAACCCGAATGCGGCGACCGATGAGTCTATCACGGCAAAGCTGCTGTTGCCACGCGTGCTTCACGCCACAGCAGGCCGGATGGCCGTATCATACGGCTCGTTCGGACGCTGGATGGGCTACTGGACCCGTTCCGGCTCCTACGGTCCTAACGCCGAAGAAGAATCCTACACTATCAGCACTACCTATGAGGCTACCCAGTGGTCTGCCTGGTTTGACCTGCTGTTCGATAACCATACGATGGAAAGAAAAGCCAATGCTGCCGGCGAGCAATATTTCGAAGGCATTGCTAAGGTGATCAAGACCGTTGGCTTTATGTACCTCGTGGATATGTACAACAACGTTCCTTACAGCAAGGCATTTGACCTGGCCAACAACATTCTTCCTTCCTACGATAAAGGTGCGGATATCTATAACGACCTGTTCGTGCAGCTGGATGAAGCCCTTAACCTGATCAATAACGCCGACGTAAATGACAACATCGGTATCGAGCAGGCTGATATCCTGTTTGGCGGCAATAAAACAAGGTGGAGAAAGCTGATCAATACACAGCGCCTGAAGCTGGTGCTGCGCCTTGTTAACGTAAGCGGCTTCAATGCTGCTGCCCAGATCGCCAAAGTAACTTCTGACGGCTATCTTGGTGCCGGCGAAACAGCTTCTGTTCAGCCTGGCTACTCCAAATCCCGTAACCCGGCGCTGGTTTCCCAGCAGAATCCTTTCTGGGATAACTTCAAGCTGACCTATAACGACCAGGTTGCTGACCAGTTCAACAGGGCCAACAACTATATCCTGAACGTAATGAGGAACAGCTCTGACCCACGTTACACGAGGATATTCTCCCCGGTAGCTTCCGGCTGTACCAGCTGTAACCCTTCTGTGCCTGCTGGTTCTTATTTCGGGTATGACTATGGTGATGTCAACCAGGATCCCGACCTGCCTAAATCATCTAACTCATCTGATGTAGCAGGTCCTGGTCTGGCTGTCAGCCCCACTCAGGCCCAATGGTTCTTTACTTCTGTAGAAAGCATGTTCCTGCAGGCTGAAGCCATCCAGCGTGGCCTGATCCCCGGAACTGCGCAGACCGCTTATAACAATGCGATCACAGAATCTTTTGTTAGGCTCGGTGTGCCCAATGCTTCTACTGCAGCTACTACTTATATCAACAGCAACCAGGCAGCAGTTAGATGGCCTTCTACTTCCGATTCTATCATCAATAAGATCGTTTACCAGAAGTACCTGGCCCTTGCCGGCACAAACAATTTTGAAGCCTGGGTAGATTACAGAAGGGTAGGTGTTCCGAGATCCGGTATCCCGGCTTCTCTGATCCTCCCGCTGTCTATCTCTCCAAGCCGCGGCACCAATATCATTCCTTTGCGTCTTCGCTACCCTCAGTCTGAGTATAACTACAATGCCGCCAATGTGGCTGCAGAGGGCAACGTTGACCCGCAAACGTCCAAGGTGTTCTGGGGCAGATAATAATCTATCAATCGAAAAATTAACGAAAAATGAAAAGATATTCTATAGCACTTCTGGCTCTTCTGCCATTATTGATGGCCTCTTGTCTTAAAGACAAGAAGGTATCAGACCGGGTTTATGGCATGGAAGGCACTCAGGATCTGAAGATCATCGAGCTGGCATCCAGTAATGATCATATCAGGCCCTACGCCATCGACTTCGTAGACTCTGATACTACTTTTAATGTTGTGGAAGTAAGACTGGCCGCTGCCCAGCCTGCAACAGAAGATATCACCGTACAGCTTACCCTGGCCAATTCGGCCGCTATCGTAGCTGCCTACAACGATCTTCATGAAACCGATTATGAAGATATGCCTACCAACCTGTTTTCTCTGATTGACCCGGCGCTGACAGTAACGATCCCCAAAGGCAGCCGCGCAGGCTATGTAAAGATCAGGGTGAATGCCGCTACATTTGACCCTTCATCCACTTATGCGCTTGGTTTCCGCATAGTAAGCGTAGCACAGAGCGGCTATGTGATCAGCGGCAATTTCAGCGACGTAGTGGTTACGCTCGGCGCTAAGAACGACTATGACGGCCATTATAGCGTAACAGGCAGCATGACCGATGCCAACGGTGTTTACCGTGGTGTGCATCCTACTTACTATGACCTGATTACGGTAAGCTCGAACGCTGTATTGTTCTACCAGTGGGATTTTGACTTTGCCAACTATGTAGTGCAGAATATCAGCACAGGCGGCTATGTAAATGCAGGCGTTCGCCCCCGCTTTACATTCAACAATGCTACCGGGGCCCTGGTCAGTGTTGTAGACGCCCTGACCAATGGCAATCTTACCATGGTTTCCGGACAGTTCCATGCTGCAGACAGGTCTATCGACCTGGATTACTATATCATTGGAACCCGTTTCCATATAGTAGAGCACCTGACTTACGAGGGACCTCGTTAACAGATGCCTTGCTTTATAGAAAGCCGTCCTGTTCTGCAGGGCGGCTTTCTGCTTTATGGCGCGAGACGGGCGGCAGAAAGACTTTTCCTGCATAAGAGAAAAAATCATAAATTTAGTATATGAAAATAACTGCTTCAGTTACCGTCCTGCTTATCTCCATCAGCTCATACGGGCAGATGCGGGGCTTTCCCAGCAGCGGCAGCACTACACCGGTAGGCATGGGCAGCATGGACTTCCGCAGCGACCGCCTGATATCAGGTCGGCCCCTGCTGCTTACGGATATGGGTATTCTCGGTAATCCTTTCCTGACAGAAGAATATAAAAGAGGATTTGTTAAAGTACGCTCGGGGCAAAGCATTTCCAATATGCCCGTCCGGTTCGACCTCCTGAACAACGAGATCCAGTTCTTGCAAAACGGGACAGAGCTGGCGCTGGAAAATGTAGATTCCATTGCTTACCTTGAAGTAGAAGGCGATAGCAATTCGCTCAGGGTGCTGAAAACAGGATATACTGCTATTGACGGCCGCACCTCAAGCAGCATTTATGAAGTGCTGGCCTCCGGCAACCGGCTGCATTTCCTGAAATATTACCAGTGCAAGATCGAGACTGTCAAAAGTATGGGAGAAGCGGATAAGAAAGAATTTTCTACCCAGGCCTTTCTTTACCTGTACAACCCGGCTACCGGCACTATCAAAAAAGTAAAAGCGAATAAGAAAAGCATTACAGGCGCCTTCCCGGAATACGCCCAGCAGCTGGATAAATTGGCCAGCGACCTGAAAACCGATTTCCATTCCGAAAAAGCTGTTTCCCTCCTTATTCAGGAGCTGAACAAGCAGGTAGAAGCTAAAAAGGCTTTCTGATCATTATCAAACTATTTTCCCGTGCTGAAGAGCAGCTTTTCGCTGCTCTTTTTTATGCCCCTGCTTCTCTCCTTATCATATCTACCTTAAGGTTAGGGCTTGCGGAAATGCCAGGAAAAGCCTCAAGCGATCATTTGATGGCCGATATGGTATAAGGGGATGGGGAAGGATGGCCGGGGTCTGTAGCCTCTATCCATACGAAGACGTGGGCCGGATTTCCATCTTATCGGAACAATATATACTTTTGCCCCAAAATAATACCAGGCCACACTGGTCGTATGAAACGGGTTTCACTGATCTATATCTTCCTGCTGCTTTGCCTGACGGTAGCGGTAAAAGAAAGCCGGGCCCAGGAGCTGCCCGGCGACACTACCTATATACGTTCATTTGACCGGCAGAATGTGGCCGAGGTCTATCCCGGCATTTACAGCTCACGCTTCAATTTTACACCCCAGGGCAGAAGAAGGTACGACTACCGCCTGGTAGCCAACAGCAGCGCTTATCTTGGTACTTATATCAATTACAAATGGGCCTCTTTTAAATATTCCTGGGCTATCCCGGGCACCCAGCTGGACAATAATATTAAAATGCGCTATACCTCGCTGGTCTTCCGTTTCCGGGCTGCTGGGCTCACCCTGCGTCCTTTTTACAACGCTTTCAATGGGCTGCTGGCGCCGCCGCCACAGGCACAAAGGCCAAGACCGAGGCATTTTGAGCTGCTGCCCGATGTTGGGTTCAGGGATGCCGGATGCGATCTTTATTATTTTACAAACAAGAAAAGATTTTCTTCCCAGGCGGCCAATTATTTCAGCGAAAGGCAGGTGCGCAGCGCCGGCTCTGTGATAGTGCTGACCACGCCTTCCTGGCAACGCATAGAGCTGAAAGGACGCGTGCAGGACAGGATCAAGGATTCTGCCACCTCCCGGCTTTTGACGGCTGCCCCGCAATGGATATCGCTGATCTCAAGGGTTGGATATACCTACAACTTCTCTTTTCAGCAAGGTAAATGGAATATTGTCCCGGCTTTTTTGGTTGGCGGCGGCGGGCTGCATGAGCTTCATGCTCCTCACAGGAGCTTACGCCCGGCAACCGACATGCAGGCATGGGTAACGATGGGCTATAATGAAGAGCGCTGCTACTTTTATGTCAACGGCTGGTGGGACAACCTGCGGACCAGCCTTTTTATCAAAGACCTGCATCGCGTAAATACTGACCTTTCCATCACGGCAGGCTACCGCTTTCATAGTTCCAGGAAAAAGATACTTGGCGTGATATGATCGCTAATCACTGTCTGCAGGCCGTGGTATATCATTATCAACAGGCCATTAATAGGTTCATATCGGATCACCAGGATAAACGTATGATCACGCTGTTGTATGCAGCTAAAGATGATAAGCATACCTATGCCGGCATACTGCAGGAATTTCTGCAGCAGCAATTCGGTCATTGAGCATTGTCTTTGCTTAAAATCTGGCTAAGCCGTTCCGGATGGTGATCATGGCCAGGCCTACGCGGCTTCTCACATCCAGCTTCTCGAAAAGCTGGTCGCGCAGGTTATCGATAGCGCGGGGGTTAAGATGCATATGCATCGCGATCTCTTTATAGGTCATTTCTGTGCATGCCAGCTCCATGAAGCGGGCTTCCTGCTCGGACAGCATAGTATGGTCGATCCCCGACCGTCTGTCGGCCTGGGGCCTGAACAGGTTGGCCAGCTTGCCGCTGATATGGTGCGAATAATAATATCCTGTTTGTATCACTGACCGGATCGCGAACTTCAGCTCATCCGGGTGCACGTCTTTTTTCAGGAAACCTCTTACCCCGTTCTGCAGCAGCCGTATCAACGAGAACTCAGAGTCATACATGGTGAGCATAAGCACCGGCATTTCGGGCCATTTCTTATTGAGCAGGCCGGCCGCCCTGAAGCCATCCATTTCAGGCATATTCAGGTCCATGATCACGAGGTCGGGAAGGGGATGGGTAGAGAGAAAGGCACAAAGCTCCTGCCCGTTATCGGCTTCGCATACCACCTGGCAATCCCCAAAGCTGTTGATCAGCGAAGCAAGGGCATTGCGAAGCAGGATATGATCGTCTGCCAGGGCAATGCGCAGGGGTGTTTTTTTGTCTGCCATGATAATTTATTTAAAGTAGCGGCACAGTGAAGCTGATAGCTGTTCCCTGTTGCGGTGCGGATAATAGCTGTAGCTGTCCCTGCAGCATATTTACCCTGGTGCGCATATTCAGCAGGCCGGAGCCTTCTTTGCCGGAACTGGCATTTTTGCCCGCAGTGGTTATGAACCCTCGTCCATTGTCCCTGATCAACACTCTAAGCTGCTCACAGGTATACTGGAGCTGTAAGAATACCTGTGACGGAGCTGCGTGCTTCAGGATATTGTTGAAGGCTTCCTGGAATATCCGGAAAATGATCAGCTCTTTCTGCGTGTCCAGGAATACAGGTGTGCCGATAACGGAAAAATCCAGGGTAAAGAGCTTCAGCTGCTGCAGGCGCTGTACTTCTTTCTGCAGGGCCGACAGCAGGCCTTGCTGCTGTATAAGGTCAGCGTTCAGGCTACGCGACAGGCTGCTCAGCTTATCTATAGAGTCGCTGATCAGCGCTGTGACCTGCTCGTGCCTGGCTCTTGAAAGAGCTGTATCATTCCAGTCGATCGTATTGAGATGCAGCTTTGCCAGGGTCAGCGACAGGTTGATATTGTCATGTATCTCGCGGGATACATGGTTAAAGGTTTCTTCCTGCATTTCAAGCCTGGCTGTCAGCATGTTCTTTTCATAGGTGGAAAAAGCATGATCCAGCTGTTGCTGATGTTGGGCCTTTCTTTGCTGGTGCCGGTAAAATAAGCTGATGGATAGTCCTACAAAGAAGAATATTATACTTGTAGAGCCTAATATAAACATTGTGATATGGTCGTTGACCTGCAGCATTTATAAGGCACCGGTATATTATGGCTTGCACTGCGCTTCTATAACTAAGTTACAATTATATAATTGTTTTGGGTGGGAAAATCCGCACTATAATTACGTTTTTTTCACGATGCCAGAAGGGGATAAATAGTATTTTTATTGGCATCCGGAGCTACGAGATCCCTTCCTAACCTTATCATAGTGTTTGACAACCGGTATAATATGGAACACTTGCTGAAATACTGGTCAACGACCTTCTACACAGAGCCATTGCTATTGATAATGCTGGTGATCGCATTTATCCTTTCCCTGAAAAAGCGGCTCGGCATCGCCAATTTTTTCAGGATATACCTTCTGTACCTTTTTTTGCTTTATGCGGTCAGCGATACCCTGCTGGTCGTATTCCGGTCAGGGCTTCGCATAAAAGGCAGCGAACGCCTGCCTATGATCATGGATTACTGTTTTATCTGCCTTGAATTCCTTGTGTTTATGCATTTTTATTACCAGCTGCTGCCCGGCGTCACCACAAGAAGGCTGTTACTGCTGGCCGGCACCCTGTTCCTCGCATTTTGGCTGGCCGGCTCCTTTTCTGTCGATTTTTCGGATTCCTTTTCGTCGGCACAGCAGCTATCCCGGATATACTTCGTACAGCTGCTCGTGCTGCTGTTCCCGGCCCTGGGCTATTTTCTGCTGCTGTTGAAAAGAAAAGCTCCTCTCCGGTTGAACAATGACCCGAAGTTCTGGGTATCTTCCGGCATACTGATGCTGCTTGCCAGCTCTGTCCCCTTTACTGCCATCGAAGTTTATTTTTCCGAATACAGCCGTGAAGCCTGGCGGGAAATGTATGTTATCTATTACCTGCTGTACATTATCTTATTATCTATGCTGATCAGGGCTTACCTGTGCGGAAAGCCGGTAAGATCATAGCAGCCCGGTATCGCCTGGTGCCGGCCCGGTCACATCGGTATTGTTCCCGGCAGGCACCCTGCTTACCGCTTCGCGGACCCGGTCATTAATTCCGTACTTTTGTAAAAAATAACCATGGCAGATCAACCACAGCAGCCTAATCAGCTTAACATAGAGATAACCGAAGAAATAGCAGAAGGCACTTATGCCAACCTGGCTATCATTACGCACTCCCATGCGGAATTTGTAATGGATTTTGTGAACGTAATGCCTGGTACGCCAAAAAGCAAGGTAAAATCGCGTATCATATTCACGCCGCAGCATGCCAAGCGCTTCATGAAAGCAATGATTGAGAATATCAGCAAGTATGAATCAATGAACGGACCGATAAAGGACCTGGAAGAGATCCAGCTGCCTCTTAATTTCGGGGGCCCTACGGCCCAGGCGTGAGCGCCGCTTAGAGCTGCCCTTCTTCGGCAAAGCTGTAATAGCCCTCGCTGCTGATGATAATATGATCCAGCACCCGGATATCCAGCAGCGCTGCTGCCTGCTTGATCCTTTGCGTAATGAGCTCATCCGAACGGCTGGGCCTGATATTGCCGGAAGGGTGGTTATGTGAAAGGACCAGGTTAACGGCGCTGTGCTCAAGCGCTCTTTTCAGAATGATGCGCGGATCTGCAACAGTTCCTGTAATGCCTCCCTGGCTGATTATTTCAAAATGCTTGATACGGTTTCCCCTGTTCAGGAAAAGGACTGCGAACAGCTCATGCTCATAGTGGCAGAGACGCGCCTGCAGCCAGCGGGCAATATCGGAGCTGCTGGAAACAGGAGGCTGCGCCGTTGGCTCGGAGACCTGCATCCGGCGACCTAACTCAAGAGCAGCCACCAGCATCATCGCTTTTATTTTACCGATGCCGTCAAGCCTGGAAAGCTCCATTACGGACAGCTTCCCCAGCTCCTGCAGGCTGTTCTTACCGGTACGCAGCACTTCCTTGGCCACTTCCATTACCGGCTTCTCGGGAGTTCCGTTTTGAATAAGCAGGGCCAGCAGCTCCGAAGTGCTGAGATAAGCAGGGCCGGCAGATAGTAATTTTTCCCGGGGGCGATCGTCTTTTGCCCAATCTTTAATCGAGTACTTCTTCTCTTGCATACAATCAAATTAGCAAATACTTTTAGATCTCCAATTGTTTTTTCATCAGTATTAAATGGGTAAAAAGCGCCATTTTCTATTGAAAAACCAAATCTAATAAGATCATGAAAACCAAAACTTTGACTTCTGTGGGTGCCCTGCATCCTCTTTTATTCTTTATGACAGTGTATGTAGTGGCCCTGCTCCTTTCCATTTTTATCTGCTCCTCTATCTTTTACAGCCTTAACAATAAGGAAATGGCCGATCACGGCAATCTGCCGGCCCCTGCGGAGGTGAAGAAAGAAATGACCATGCCGGTAGCCACGGCCGTTGTGCTGCGCTAAATCTTTTTTGCGCATTTATGGTATTTCAGGGACGATGATTGCAGTGATAGTAATATCTTCGCCGCACCAAAGGAGCGCTCCGATGGAAGTGCCCATACCTTTGGCACACATTATTTTCCCATGGAATCAGCCAAAATTTTCGCCGGTACAGGCTCTCAACACTTGGCCGCAGAGATCTGTAAACGATACGGAACCACTCCCGGCAAAGTAAATGTGCAGAAATTCAGCGACGGAGAAATCTCTCCCAACTTCCTGGAAAGCGTCCGGGGCGATTATATCTTCCTCGTACAGAGCACTTATTCCCCCGCAGAGAATCTTATGGAGCTGCTGCTGATGATCGATGCAGCCCGGCGGGCTTCTGCCGACAAGGTTATTGCCGTGATCCCTTATTATGGGTATGCCCGCCAGGACAGGAAGGACCGTCCCCGCGTGGCCATTGGCAGTAAGCTGGTTGCCAACATGTTAACTGCAGCCGGCGCCGACAGGGTCATTACCATGGACCTGCACGCCCCCCAGATCCAGGGCTATTTCGATATTCCCGTAGACCACCTCGACAGCCATGCTGTTTTTATCCCCTATGTAGAGAATTTGAAGCTGGAAAACCTTACCTTTGCGGCCCCCGACGTAGGGGCTACCAATCGTATCAGGGAGATAGCCAACTATTTTGGGGCCGAAATGGTGATCTGCGACAAGCACCGTAAGCGGGCTAACGAGATCGCCAGCATGGTGGTAATAGGTGATGTAACCGGCAAGGATATCGTTATTATCGACGATATCTGCGATACCGGTGGCACGCTGGCCAAAAGCGCCTCCCTGCTCAAAGAGAAAGGCGCCCGTAGCGTAAGGGCCCTTATCACGCATCCTGTGCTGAGCGGGAAGGCTTATGAAAATATCGAGAACAGCGTGCTGGAAGAGCTGGTGGTTTGTGATACTATACCCGTGAGAACGGAAGCCTGCTCCAAGATCAAGGTGATCTCCGTGGCTGAGCTTTTCGCCGTAGCGATCAGGAACGCCTTCGAGAATAAGAGCATCACCAGCCTGTTCGTTCATTCACAACGCAGACAAAGCCTGTAAAGGCTGATGAAAAAGTTATTTATTTTTTAATCATATCCTGTGCTGCCCGGCAGTGCAGGCAAAACAAACAGCACAATGAAAACAATTACGATCGAAGGACAACTGAGGACCGCCTTTGGCAAAGGAGCCACCCGCCAACTGCGCTCTCAGGATATGGTGCCTGGTGTAATTTACGGGGGTGCAGCTGAAGTGAATTTCTATGCTCCTGCTGCCGCATTCAAAAACCTGGTATACACTCCCAGCTTCCAGGTAGCAGAAGTCAGCGTTGATGGCAAGACCTATCGTACCATCCTGAAAGACCTTCAGTTTGACAAGGTAACAGATGCCCTGATCCACGTAGACCTGCTGGAGCTGGTAGAAGACAAAAAGGTAGTTGCTACCGTACCGCTGAAATTTACCGGCACTTCCAAAGGAGTAAAGGAAGGCGGACGTTTCGTAGCCAAGATCAAATCCCTGAAGGTCAAAACTTATCCCAAGCACCTGAAGACCCAGATCGAAGTGCCTGTCGACAACCTCGAGCTCAATGGCAATATCAGGGTAGAAGATGTGAAAGAAGAGCATTACGAGATCCTTAATTCACCACGTATCCCTATTGCTTCCGTGGTAATGACGCGTCAGCTCAAGCAGGAAGAAGCTGCTGCAACTCCCGACAAAAAGAAATAACCCGGTCACCCGGTCTTATCATACCCGCATCAGAAAGATGCGGGTTTTTTTTATCCGCCATCTTCCACTGCATATTTTTGCAGCATGAAGTTTTTACTGATCGGGTTAGGGAACGTGGGCAATGAGTATGCGCATACCAGGCACAATATCGGGTTCGATGTGGCAAATGCTTTTGTGCAGAAGCATGGCGGCAGCTTCAGGGTTGACCGGCTGGCCTATGTAGCCGAAATAAAATGGAAGGGACGGCTCTTTGTTTGCATTTGCCCTACCACCTATATGAACCTCAGCGGTAAAGCTTTTAAATACTGGATGGATAAAGAAAAGGTCAGCCTGGAAAATACGCTTACTATCGTAGATGATCTGGCTTTGCCATTGAACAAGATGAGAATCAGGGCGGAAGGGAGCGATGCCGGTCACAACGGTCTCCGCAGCATCCAGGACTCCCTGGGCACTACAAACTATCCGCGGCTGAGATTTGGTATCGGTAATAATTACCCAAAAGGCATGCAGGCCGAATTTGTGCTGGGCAAATGGAACAGCGATGAAGAAAAGTTGGTATCATTTAAGATAGAAAGATCAGTAGCAGCTATCGAAACCTTCGCTACCCGGGGTATCACCGCGGCCATGAATGAAGTGAACCATAAGGATTTTTCATTATGAGAAGTCAGCTTGATTACTTAATTTAGCGGCCCGTCTGCTAAAAAATCCAGTTGAGCAATGATTGCCCTTATCGGGATGAAAAACGTTCAGTTTTTTATCCGGAGTATTTACCAATAATCACCCTTTGTTATGAAGATTTTTTGTGTAGGCCGTAACTATACCGAACATGCAAAAGAATTGAATAATGAGGTTCCCGACGAGCCTGTGATATTCATGAAGCCAAAGAGTGCATTGCTGCAGGCGCATACTCCATTCTATTACCCCGAATTCACCAACGAGCTGCATTATGAATGCGAGCTGGTGCTGCGGGTATGCAAGAACGGGAAATATATACAGGATAAGTTCGCCGGCAAATACTACGATGCCATAACCGCCGGGATAGACTTTACGGCCCGCGATATACAAAATGAGCTGAAGGCCAAAGGTCTTCCCTGGGAAAAGGCCAAAGCATGGGACAACTCTGCGGTGATCGGCAAATGGATACCTTTGGCCAATATCAAAAACCGGAGAGAAATTCATTTCAGCCTCAATAAGAACAAGGAGCAGGTACAGCTGGGTAATTCAGCCGATATGCTGCATGACTTCGATAGCCTGGTAGCTTATATTTCCAACTTTTTCTCCATCAATATCGGCGATGTGATCTTTACAGGCACTCCTGCCGGGGTAGGCGAAGCGGTGGTTGGCGATGAGCTGGAAGGCTTCGTGGAAGGAGAAAGCGTATTCTCCCTCGAAGTGAAATGATCTTCAGGCCCCTGTTTCTCCATAGCAGCACAATCATTCCCGCCGGCTGCCTCCTTTCCCTTAAATTTGCTGCTTTCCAGCTTAGCTTGCTATTCCATGAACGATCATTCCTTATTGCTGAAAGCATACCGCCTGATGATGCAGGCCAGAAAGATGGCAGAAACTTATGAAGCCAACCGCTCCATCTGCAAATACGTACATTCTACGTCCCGTGGTCATGAGGCCATACAGCTGGCCACAGCCTTTAATCTGCAGCCGCAGGATTTTGTAAGCCCCTATTACCGCGATGAAAGCCTGCTGCTTGGGCTTGGCTTTTCTCCATACGAGCTGATGCTTCAGCTGCTGGCCAAAGGCAATGATATATTTACAGGAGGAAGGGAATACTATTCACACCCCAACTACCGCGGGGCAGATAAGCCTATGATCATTCATCAAAGCAGCGCCACGGGCATGCAGGCTATTCCTACCACCGGCATTGCCCAGGGTATCGCATATGCCGAAAAAGCGCGGTTAGCGCTGGAAAAAGGAAAGAACGGTGAGCTCCCCATTGTGATCTGCTCCCTGGGTGATGCCAGCATGACCGAAGGCGAGGTAAGCGAAGCCCTGCAGTTTGCGGCATTGAAGCAGCTGCCGATCATATACCTGGTGCAGGATAACGAGTGGGGCATCAGCGTAACAAGCAAAGAGGCCAGAACAATGAATGCCTACGAATTTGCCGCCGGCTTCAAAGGCCTGGGGCGGGTGCAGGTAGATGGAAGCGATATGGAAGCCTCGCTGGCAGTAATGAAAGATACCTGTAACATCGTCCGTGCAGAAAGAAAGCCTTTCCTGGTGCATGCGCAGGTGCCTTTGCTTGGGCATCATACCAGCGGGGTGCGCAAAGAGTTTTACCGGGGCGAGGATGACTGGGAGCGTCATCTTCAGCACGATCCGGGGCCAAAGCTATCCCTTGTATTGCAGCGCCATGGAATAGCAGCCGAAGAGCTGAAGCAGATAGAAGAGGAAGCTGCAAAGCTTGTTGAAGCAGATTTTGCCCGGGCAGTGGCAGCCCCGGAGCCGGATCCTGCTACCGTGGCAGAGCATGTGTTTGTTCCCACGCCGGTAACAGAAGAAAAAGGAGAACGCAGCCCGGCTGGCAGGGAAAAAGTGCTGATGGTAGATGCTGCCCTGTTTGCGATACGCGAGCTGATGGAGCAACACCCTGAAGCTGTGCTGTACGGGCAGGATGTAGGGCGCAGGCTGGGTGGAGTGTTCAGGGAAGCCGCCACGCTTGCCGAGCAGTTTGGAGATCACCGGGTGTTCAATACGGCGATCCAGGAAGCTTATATCGTAGGCTCAACCGTTGGCATGAGCGCTATAGGATTAAAGCCGCTGGTAGAAGTGCAGTTTGCCGACTATATCTACCCGGGACTTAACCAGCTTGTTACGGAAGCTTCCAAGTCGTGCTACCTGAGCAGGGGAAAGTTCCCGGTTTCCATGGTGCTGCGTGTGCCAACCGGCGCCTATGGCGGCGGCGGGCCATATCATAGCGGTTGCGTGGAGACCACGCTCTTATCCATCAAAGGCATTAAAATAGCCTATCCTTCTACGGCGGCCGACATGAAAGGGCTGATGAAAGCGGCATTCTATGATCCCAACCCGGTAATAATGCTGGAGCATAAAGGGCTTTACTGGAGCAAGGTACCGGGTACGGAAGAAGCCCGTACCGTAGAGCCGGGGCCCGACTATATATTGCCGTTCGGGAAAGCAAGGATCGTGGAAAAAGCTTTGGACGAAAAAACGGCATCCGGCAGCTCATGCGTGGTCATCACCTATGGTATGGGCGTGTACTGGGCAACGGCGGCAGCCAGGCAACTGGCAGGGCGGGTGGAAGTGGTAGACCTGCGTACCTTGTTCCCGCTGGATGAAGCGCTCGTCTTTGAGCGGGTTAGTCTGCACGGGCGATGCCTGGTAGTGACAGAAGAGCAGCAGCATAATTCTTTTGCAGAAGCCCTGGCAGGGCGGATATCGAGGGAATGTTTCCGCTGCCTCGATGCTCCCGTTGAGGTGATCGGGGCGCTCAACCTGCCGGCTGTGCCGATGAATGTTGCGCTGGAAAAAGCCATGCTCCCTGATGCCGGCAAAGTAAAGGCCCGGCTGGAGCAACTGCTGGCCTACTGACCATTATGCTGCAATAGCGGACCGGAAAGGTAAAACCGGTTTATAAACAGGAGATTAGAGCAAGCTGGCATGCGTTGCCAGCGATAAAATAACAGAAGCCCCTGTTATACAGGGGCTTCTGTTAATGGTACCGGAGAGCAGACTTGAACTGCCGACCTTCGGGTTATGAATCCGATGCTCTAACCAGCTGAGCTACCCCGGCATCTGGCCCGGTTTTACGGGGTGCAAAAATAGCCATTAACGGCTAAACCGGAAAACAATTTTCATAAAATCACCGACACAAGGCTGATGCTCGAGATAGGCATTAAGGAAGGGCTCACACGACGTCTGGAAAACCGGGGCAAGCTGTTATTAACGTTGAACAAATGAAGCAGGAGATAGAAGTATCCTGGAATTGGCTATAGCTGCCGGCAAAGCTGCAAGCTGATTGTGTATTTCGATATTTTTGCAAAAAAAGTGAAGACCATCAGGATGGCCACCAGAAGCGATGCAGCCGGCTTGCTCGATATTTATGCTCCCTTTGTTTCCGGCACTTCCATTACTTTCGAAACGATAGTTCCTTCAGTGGAAGCTTTTGCCGACAGGATATCGTCTTACCTGGCCACCTATCCATGGCTGGTCTGTGAAATAGACGGCAGCCTGGCAGGGTATGCCTATGCATCGCGCTACAGGGAAAGGACCGCTTACCAGTGGTCGGTGGAATGTTCCGTATATATCCATCCTGGCTTTTACCAGCAACGCATAGCTACCGCCTTATATAAAAGCCTGATCAGCATATTGCAGGTGCAGGGTTTCCGGAACCTGTATGCCGTTATCAATCTTCCCAACAACAGGAGCGTGGCCTTTCATGAAAGCTTTGGGTTCCGCTGGCTGGCTACCTATGAAAAAGTAGGATATAAGCTGGGGCGCTGGAAAGACGTAGGATGGTGGCAGCTTCAGCTTAATGAATACACAGATGAGCCTGCCGGCCCTGTCAGCCTTTCCCAGCTTGACGGTAATAAGTTCCATGCTATTTTTGAGCGGGAAGCCGCTGCTATCGGCTGACAGGGCCGGTAGCTGTTGCCTGCTTTTCCGGTGCAACACGGCCGGGATATTCCTGCAAAGCTTTTTCCAGGCAATCCATGGCGGCGTTAATAGCTTCCAGGTTAAGCACGTAAGCCAGCCGCACTTCCTGCTTGCCAAGGCCGGGCGTTCCGTAAAAACCGGTGGCAGGGGCCAGCATGACTGTTTGATTGTTGTAGCTGAAGCTTTCCAGCAGCCACTGGCAGAAGGTATCGCTGTCGTCGATTGGTAAGCGGGCGATAGCATAAAAAGCGCCACCGGGATTGGGACAAAATACGCCGGGCATAGCATTTAGCCGGCTGACGAGCAGGTTGCGGCGGCTGAGATATTCAGCCTTGGGTGCGTTGAAATAGCTGTCAGGCAGGTCTACTGCAGCCTCACCCATGATCTGTGCCAGGCCCGGAGGGCTGAGGCGGGCCTGCGCAAATTTCATGGCTGTATCATACACTGCTTTATTTCGTGTGACCAGCGCCCCGATCCTGGCGCCACAGGCGCTGTACCGCTTGCTGATCGTGTCCATCAGCACCACGTGCTGCTCCAGCCCATCCAGCTGCATGGCGCTTATATATTCACCGTCGTAGCAGAACTCACGGTAGGCTTCATCGCTGAACAGGTATAGATCATGCTTCAGGCATATTTCTTTCAGCGCTTCCATTTCCTGGCGGCTATAGAGATAGCCCGTGGGGTTGTTAGGGTTACATACCACGATAGCCCTGGTGCGGGGTGTGATCATTTTTTCAAAGTCTTCTATCGGCGGCAGCGCGAAGCCGTTCTCTATATGTGAAGTGATAGGCACCACCGTTACCCCGGCCGTGCAGGCAAATCCATTATAGTTGGCATAAAAAGGTTCCGGGATAACCACCTCGTCGCCCGGGTTGAGACAGGTGAAAAAACCGAATTGTATGGCCTCGCTTCCACCGGTGGTGATCATGATCTGGTCGTAGCTTATCTCGATGCCTACCCGGCGATAATAATCCACCAGCTTACGACGGTAGCTTTCATTGCCGGCGCTATGGCTGTATTCCAGCACTTTTATATCGGTATGCTTCACTGCGTCCAGGATCAGCGCCGGGGTTTCAATATCAGGCTGGCCAATGTTGAGGTGATAAACACGGATGCCTTTTTTCTTGGCAGCTTCGGCAAAAGGAACCAGCTTGCGAATGGGTGAAGCAGGCATTTCCTGCCCGCGGGTAGATATTGTCAGCATATGCCAAAGGTAAGCAACGCACAGAAAGTAAGAAGCAGGATTTACTATGTGAAGCAGCCCTGTTCAGCAGATCAACCAGGGATCTCAGCTACCTATAAATAAGATCATTTCAATAGCATATTGTGCCATTGCCGTTTGCAGCCTGCGTTACAGCAGATCATCCAAATAAGATGAAGCGCTGCAGCTGATGTTAATTAAGGCCGGCAGAAATACCTTCGTTCCGGGAATAAATGGATAATGAAAAAGATGGTCAGTAATTTTCTTCCAGCAGGCCTTTGTGCACATCGTGCAGGCTAATGCCATTGGCTTCGGCATGCCGCACGATCGTAAAATAAACATCGTGCGCCTCGGGATATTTGTGCCCGGCAAAACGTTCGGTATGGGCCGTATAGCTAAAGTCTATCTCCATCTCTTCTACTGATTTAAAATACGCTTCAGGAGGTTGATGGCTGGCCGAAGCCGCCGGACCGGTTGCTGCTGATGAGGGAATTACAAGATCCATGGCCTTACCGGCCAGGTTGGTGAGCCTTTCTTTTAGCCCTGAAAAAAGGCTGAAGGGCACAAGGTGCAGCATCGTGCTCATGGCAAATCGTTTATAGAACAACAGGGGAGAATTTCATGCCGGCTTTGCCGGTCAGCAGGCGCTGCTGTTGATAATCATTTTATTCCAGGCGGGAGCTGTGGAAAAATTAAAAAATAAATGATCCTGGGGTAAGGTTTGGCCAAAAGGGCTGTGGAAAAAAAGCACCGGCAGCTATTTTCCCCATTCCCACAATCCCCATTTAATGGCATCCGGTAATTTTTCACCGCTTTGCTTGAGCGTGATCACCATATTGCCCCGGTGGTGCGATTCATGGGAAATGAGATAGCCGAGGAAAGGGATCGCTCCCTGCGTGAAGCCTTTGATCTTTCCCCCGGTTTCCCAGCCCTGTTCCAACAACTCGCCGATAGCCTGGGCCGATCTGTCAAGCATTTCCATGAGCTCTTTTTTTTCTGCCGGGGGATTTTTTGGGGAAGGATGTCTGCTGTTGATATCGCTGGCAATAGTGTCCAGCCATTGCCGGCGCACCTGCTCTATATGAAGCCATTGCCGGAAGATGGTGCGGCCTCCGCGCGTGCTGAGCGTTTTTTTCATGCCGGCATCCGAAGTATTGTTGATAAGCAGCCTGTTCATGCGCTGATGTATCTGCCAGGTGCGGATGAATTGTTCTTTTAGCGTATCCATAAATCCTAAAATGAAAAAAAAGATACAAAAGCCTGCGCAACCAGGCAATAAAAAGCCCCTCGGAAGAGGGGCCTGTATCGGTTAAAAGCGGAACTATTTATTGTTTCTTGTCTTTTACAGCATCATCATAGGCTTCTGCTGAAACTACCTCACCGGTGATATGAACCACTTTAGGTTGGTCTATACCGGCAAATTTGATAGTGATATCCTTGTTGATAGGGCCCAGGGCAGCAGCATTGTAAACAACTTTTACCTTGTCTGTCTTGCCAGGCATGATAGGCTCTTTGGGTTTTTCAGGAACAGTGCAACCACAGCTGGCTGATGCATTTTCAACTACCAGCGGCTTTTTGCCGATATTCTTTATCTCGAAATAATAAGTGGCAGGGTTGTTTTGTTTTACCTTGCCAAAGTCATGCTTCTCAGTGTTGAACTTGGCAACCTCGTCGGCCGTGGTTTGCGCCATGGCGGCAACGCTGAATACGAATGCGGCAGTTAATAAAGCGATCTTTTTCATGTTGTGGAATTTAGAGCGTTTGTTTTTTTAAGAATTGTACAGAAGGGTTGGCAGGAGCGGCGCCTTCAGGGGCTTTCCATACCGTTCCTTTTATTTTCAGCTGTTGTGTTTGTGCGCCGTACGTGATGGTGATAGGCTTTTCAAAATAACCTTCGGCAGCTGCATTGTATCCTACCTTGATAACGGCGGTGGCGCCTGCCGGGATCGGCTCACGGCTCCATTCCGGCGTGGTGCAGCCACAGCTGGCATGTACGTCGTCCAGCTTTAGCGGCGCAGTGCCCGTATTAGTGACCTCGAAATTGTAGTAAACCGGCTTTCCCTGGGGTATCTTGCCGAAATCATGCTCCGTTTCCTTGACACGAAGGACGGCATCCGCTGAAATAGGGGTAAAAACATTTTGCGCCGAAACACAGAAAAAGGCAGCTAAACCTGCCAGCAGCATGATTGTTTTACGCATACCGGTACTTTTAAGGCCGTCAAAATTAGTTAAAAGATGACAGAAGACAAATATAGGTTGCAAACCTGTCAGGGTTTTTTTAACAAACCGGTCGATGGACGTTTTCTCCCTATTTTTGTCCCATGGAAAATACAACTCCATCTACGATGCCTGCCAGCCCGGAATTATCGTTCGAGCATTTCCGCAGCGAGGTGCTGAAAGATTACCGGGTCGCCTGCCTGAGCCGTGAGGCCAGCCTGCTGGCGCGAAAGGAAGTATTGACCGGTAAGGCCAAGTTCGGCATTTTTGGTGATGGCAAGGAAGTAGCCCAGGTGGCTATGGCCAAATTTTTTCGGCCAGGCGATTTCAGGAGCGGCTACTACCGCGACCAGACCTTTATGTTTGCCAGCGGGCTGGCAACCGTGGAGCAGTTCTTTGCCCAGCTTTATGCTGACCCTGATATCGAGCGTGAGCCCTTCAGTGCCGGCCGGCAGATGAATTGCCATTTTGCCACTCCGTTTACCGATAAGAACGGCGATTGGCTGGACCTGGCCGACCTGAAAAATGTTTCTTCCGATATCGCCCCTACCGCCGGCCAAATGCCCCGCTCGCTTGGCTTGGCCTATGCCTCGCGCGCTTTCCGCGAAATAGCGAAGCTGAAAGATTTTACGGGTCTTTCCCATAATGGCAACGAGGTATGCTTCTGCACTATCGGCGATGCTTCTACCAGCGAAGGCCATTTCTGGGAAACCATCAATGCAGCGGGCGTGCTGCAGGTGCCGCTGGCCGTTTTTGTATGGGACGACGGCTATGGCATATCCGTTCCCAAAAAATTCCAGACCACCAAGGGGTCTATCTCCGAAGCCCTGAAAGGCCTCGAAAAAGAAGAAGGCACCAATGGCATACATATCTACCCGGTAAAAGGCTGGGACTATGCCGGCATGTGCGAAGCCTTCGAGCTGGGTATCCGCCAGGCAAGGGAAACGCATACGCCGGTCCTATTCCATGTGGAAGAGATCACGCAGCCCCAGGGACATTCAACGTCCGGGAGCCATGAACGGTATAAATCGGCCGAGCGGCTGGAATGGGAAAGGGAATGGGACGGGATCAAAAAAATGAGGGAATGGATCCTCTCCAATGCCCTGGCTGATGCGACCGAGCTCGACAAGCTGGAAGAAGATACCAAGACAGCCGTACGGGAAAGCAAGAACAGGGCCTGGGAACAGTTCCTGGTGCCTGTAAAGAGCCAGGTAAGCAAGAGCATCGAGCTCATCAATGCGCTGGCGGGCAGCCTGCCAGACCAGGCTGTGGCGCTGAACAGGATCGTTGCCGAGCTGCAGGCCAACCGTGAGCCCCTGCGCAGGACCGCTATGAAGGCCCTGTACCAGGCCATCAACCTGGCAGGCGATAACGATGCAGCCTTCTGGATAAAGGACTTTTATAAAGAGCTGCAGGATGAGAACCAACGGCTTTACAATAGCCTGCTCTACAACGAGGGGGCAAAAAGCGCCCTGGAAGTAGAAGTGGTCAATCCCCTGTTCGCTTCCGACGCTCCCGTGGTCAACGGGTACGAGCTGCTCAACCGGTTTTTTGACCAGCTGTTTGCCGAAAACCCGAAAGTGGTGGCCTTTGGCGAAGACCTTGGGCAGATCGGGGACGTGAACCAGGGTTTTTCAGGACTGCAGGAAAAGCATGGCAGCGAACGGATTTTCGACACCGGTATCCGTGAGCTTACCATTATGGGACAGGGCATTGGTCTTGCTTTGCGCGGTCTGCGCCCTATTGCCGAAATACAGTACATAGATTATATGCTATATGGGCTGCAGCCCCTGAGTGACGATGTAGCCACTTTGCATTACCGTACGGCAGGACAGCAAAGCTGCCCGCTGATCGTACGTACCCGCGGGCACCGGCTGGAAGGCATCTGGCACAGCGGCTCCCCGATGGGAATGATCATCCATGCCCTGCGAGGCTTTTACGTATGCGTGCCCCGCAACATGACACAGGCTGCCGGGATGTATAATACCCTGTTGCGCGCCAACGACCCGGCCATCGTGGTGGAATGCCTTAATGGCTACCGGCTGAAGGAAAAGCTCCCTTCCAACCTTACAGCTTATACGGTGCCGCTTGGTATGCCCGAGGTGATCAGGGAAGGGGAGGATATTACCATTGTCAGCTATGGCTCCACGCTCCGCATCATACATGAAGCCGTAGCCAGGTTAGAGAAGCAGGGTGTAAGCTGCGAGGTGATAGACGTGCAGACGCTTCTGCCTTTTGATATCGATCATTCCATCGTGGAATCACTGAAAAAGACCAGCCGGATCCTCTTTATAGACGAAGATGTGCCCGGCGGAGCTGCAGCTTATATGTTCAATAAAGTGATGGAGGAGCAGAAAGGATACCGCTATCTCGATGTAGCTCCCCGCACCATTACCGGCAAGGCGCACCGGCCGGCCTATGGCAGCGACGGGGATTATTTCAGTAAGCCCAATGCCGAAGAGATCGAATCGGTGATCCTGGAAATGATGGCAGAATAATACAAACCGCCGGTGATTGCCGGTTGCCCTGAACCATAATCAAGCATGCCGACCGATTTCCTTTACATCATCGATATACTGGGCACTTTTGCCTTTGCCGTATCAGGCGCCTTTCTTGCGATGCAAAAGAAGCTGGACCCGTTCGGAGTAATGGTCCTGGCATTTGTTACAGCTACCGGCGGCGGCACGCTTCGGGATATGCTCATAGGCAACCTGCCGGTTGGCTGGCTCAGGAACGAAACAGCTGCCATCGTGATTTTTTCTTCGGCTGTCGCGGCCATGCTCTTTGGCCGTTTTCTGCGACAGTTTACCACTACCTTATTTCTTTTTGATGCCCTGGGATTGGGCTTGTTTACCGTAACCGGCATCGGCATTGGCGTGGAAAAGCAGTTTGGTGCCGGCGTATGCATATCATTGGGCACCATTACGGCCTGTTTCGGCGGCGTGATCCGCGATGTGCTGCTCAATAATGTACCGCTGCTGTTCCGTAAGGAGATATACGCCATGGCCTGCATTGCCGGCGGTCTTGCTTATTTTGCCCTGGCCCGCACAGGGCTTGATGCCAACCTCAGCAAGGTACTGTGCATACTGCTTATTTTCGCCATCAGGGTGGTTGCGTTCCGCTACAAGCTTTCATTGCCGCGGTTTTATGCTGAAAAAAGATGATGATGGCGCCGGCCGGAGCCTATGCCAATTATTGATCTTCATCTGAGATCATCTCGGCGCTCATACCTTCCTAAGCAATATCAATTGAGGAACAGCTCGCGAAGCTCAGGGGTCGGCACCCAGCAGCTTTCTTGCCGCCCAAACCATTCATAACGGTTGCGGGCGATCTGTCGGTAAACGCCGTCACGTATGAACCGCGGCACTATCATAAAGGCATAGAGCAGGCTATGCCATCCGCCAAGCAACCTCAGCACGCGTAATGCGGCAGTTGACCCGGTATATATCTTCCCGTTCTGAATAAGGATAAATGAGTCCTGGTTTTCCGGTATCGGCAGCTGCTTGCCCAGCTTGGCTGCGGCTTCGCTTTGCAGGGAAGCAAAGCGGAACAATTTTTTTTTATCTCTCCTGATCACGAACTGCACAGCCCGGTTGCAGAGATTGCACACGCCATCAAATAATATAACAGGATGCGGCAGCATGCCGCAAAAGTACGACTGTTTAAGGCCCTGCAGGCACCTCATAAAAACAGCCGGTCGATCGACCGGCTGCTCTGGCGATAATGATATATTCCCGATCAGGCCATGTTGTGAAACACTTTCTGAACATCGTCGTCCTGCTCCAGGCGCTCGATCAGCTTGCTTACATCTTCTGCCTGCTCATCGGTAACAGGCACCGTAGTGGTGGGGATCCATTCCAGCTCGGCACTGATCGGCGTAATACCTTTATCTTCCAGGGCTTTCTGCATATTCCCGAAATCGGTAAAGCCGGCGCGGATCACCAGCACGTCTTCCCCGTTCTCACCGGTGCCTTCACCCAGCTCCTCCAGGCCAAAATCGATCAGCTCCAGTTCCAGCTCTTCGGTGTTAAGCCCTTCTGGCTTCAGCTTGAACACCCCCATTTTCTTGAACTGGAAGGCCACGCTGCCGCTGTTGCCCATTGCTCCGTGACCTTTGGTAAAATGCGATTTTACATTAGCAACCGTGCGCACATGGTTGTCGGTAGCGGTTTCTACCAATATGGCTACCCCATGCGGGCCATATCCTTCATAAAGTATTTCTTCGTAGTTGATCAGCTCTTTGCCTTGAGCTCTTTTGATAGCTGCTTCGACACGGTCTTTGGGCATGCCCACGCTTCGCGCGTTCTGGAAACAGCGGCGCAGGGCAGGATTATTGGAAGGATCTGACCCGCCGGCTTTTACGGCAATCACGATCTCTTTACCGATACGGGTGAATTGCTTCGCCATCCTGTCCCAGCGGGCAAACATGGTCGATTTACGTACTTCAAATATCCGTCCCATAGTATGGTTGATAGGTTGTTTTGATAAAATGATGATAGCCTGCCTATGGCAACGCTCCGCTGAAAATGCCGGCCGCTATACGGTAAATTTTGGCTGCAAAGGTAATAAGAACAGCTTATTTATTACCAGCCTGGCAGGTCAAATTAAGAAGGCGTATTACCGGTAAACAACCGCTGTGCCGCTGGCGATCACCATCAGCATGCTGCCCCCGGCCAATGGTCTCAAAGCCAAGATCGATGCCGATAATGGCATTGGCGCCCAGCCTGCGGGCTTTCTGGGTGAGCTCATCCATGGCATTGTGCCGGGCTTCGTCCAGCACTTTCTAATAAGCGCCGCTGCGACCGCCGAAAAAATCATGCAGGCTGCTCATGATATCTTTCAGGAAGTTGGCCCCGCTGATCACCTCCGCGCTGATCACGCCCAGGTATTGCTCGATGGTTCTGCCCTCGATGCTGTGAGTGGTGGTATGTAGCATAATTATGTATTGAAAGATAAAGCTATTACCCGAGGTCTAAAAAAGCCGCCCTCAAGGGCGGCTTCTGTTAAGTCGATGTATAAGATATTATCAAGGTATCGTTATTCATCTTTTCTTACCAGCCTGCTGCCAAAAATGAGCAGGTGCAGCGCAGCCATAATGATCGAGAACCAGAACAGCCCGTCGATGGTCAGCGACTTGTTGAAGGCAGGGTTGCTTTCCGCTTCTTCCCTGGTAGCAGGCGCTTTCACGATGTTCTCGATAGCGAGCGTAGAAAGCCCGGCCCCTTCTCCTTTTTTAATAGCTTCGGCGAGCGCAGGATTGGTGGCAGGATCAGCCCCGGCTGCTGCCGCTACGGCGATCTCCTTCCTGGCAACGTTCTGGTCGGCAGTAATGCTGGCGCTATGGGCAAAAGCGATCACGGCCAGCGCAATGGCCATGATAGTGCCGGAGATATTCATGAACTTCAGGCCTGTTCTTTTACCCGTGCCTGCCAGCTTGCTGTTCTTAAGGCCATACAGCAGGTACACATCCAGGCCTATCAGCATCCAGGCAATAAGACGGATCCAGGTATCGAGCGGAAGAAAGGCCATCATGAAAAAGCATACGCTAATGCCTAAGATGGGCACCAGCGGCACCAGCGGGGTTTTGAAAGCCCTTGGCGCTTCCGGCATCTTCCTGCGCATCACCCATACGCCGATACAAACCAGGATAAAGGCAAACAGGGTTCCGATGCTGGTCATTTCACCTACTACTCTTGCCGGCACAAAAGCGGCAAAGAGGCTTACGAACAGCATGAACATCATATTGCTCTTGGCCGGTGTCTGGAAACGGGGGTGTACACTGGAAAATATCCGCGGTAACAGGCCGTCGCGGCTCATGCTGAAGAATACGCGGCTTTGCCCCATCAGCATCACCAGTATCACGGAAGCATAACCTGCCAGGATCGCTACCAGGATCGCCCTGTTGAGCCAGGGATAATCAGGCTGCACCACTCCTGCCGCATCAGGGGTTCCCATGTGGTCAATGGCAATGGCCACGGGGGCAATACCGTCCTTACCGCCAAAATTGGTATAATTGGTCACCCCGGTCATTACGTGGGCAAATAAAATATATAATATGGTACAGATAGCCAGGGATGCCAGGATGCCGATCGGCATATCGCGCTTGGGGTTCTTTGCTTCCTGGGCAGCGGTGCTTACCGCATCAAAGCCGATATAGGCAAAGAACACGATCGCAGCAGCCCGTATGATGCCTCCCCATCCGTGGTTGAAGAACCCTTCATGACCCGGCTCGGTAGGAGGGATCAGGTAAGGATCGTAATTGGTATAGTTGATGTACTTCCAGCCCAGGAAAATGAATACCAGCACTACCGATACCTTCAGGCCTACGATAATGGCATTCACAAAAGCGCTTTCCTTGGTGCCTTTGATCAGCAGCAGGCTCATCAGCACAATGATAAATACGGCGGGAAGATTGATGATGCCCCCGTCCCACGGGCCTACCGTCAGGTCGTGCGGCAGGTGTATATCGAAGCCTTCAAGGAACTTGACCAGGTAGCGGCTCCAGCTGATGCCCACGGTGGCCGCGCCTACGGCGTATTCAAGCACCAGGTCCCAGCCGATGATCCAGGCAATGAACTCACCCATGGTAGCGTAGCTGTAAGTATAAGCGCTGCCTGCCACAGGTATCATGGAGGCAAATTCGGCATAGCAGAGCCCGGCAAACAGGCAGCCGAGCGCAGCTACCACAAAGGAGATCGTGATGGCCGGGCCGGCATGGTTAGCGGCAGCCATACCGGTGATGGAGAATAAACCAGCCCCGATAATAGCCCCGATACCCAAAGCGATCAGGCCCCAGGCGCCCAGGGTTCTTCTGAGGGTATGCTCGCCGCTTTCCTGCGATTCTGCAATAAGGCCGGCCAGCGGCTTCTTTACAAATAAGCTCATAAGTTGGTTGATGTTATTTTAGTAGATGCAGTTTTTTAAAACGGCCTGAAAAATAGTGATTTCTGCCAAAAGCCGCATAAAAGATTTATCAACGGCCCCTTTCACGGCCCCATATTCTCATATTCCTTGTCCTCATATTCCCCCATTCTTCATTATTTGGAGGTAAACCTTTAGTTTTGAGACCCTACTTTAGCATAACGATATGAATAAACGCACAGCCGGTCTTATTTCTTTTGCCATATTTACCCTGGTGGTATTGCTTCATGTGATGTATTTCAGGAAATGGGTAACGGTTGCTCCGGCTACGCTGATGATACTGCGCTGGGTCTTTGCGGCCAGCTTTATCGCCTTCGCCTTTTTCAAGCGGTCGCTGACCACCTGGATACTGACGGCTATGGTGGTAGGTATCCTTATAGGACTCGATTTCAGGGATTTTTCACAAGATCTCCAGTTCCTGAGCAAGATATTTCTTCGGCTCGTAAAAACTATTGTGGCGCCCCTGCTTTTCGCGACGCTGGTAGTGGGCATAGCCAGCCATTCCAACCTGAAGCAGGTAGGGCGCATGGGCTGGAAATCGCTGGTCTATTTCGAGATCGTTACTACCCTGGCCCTTATCATCGGGCTGGTGTTCATCAATATTACGAAGGCGGGCGAAGGGATCGTGGTCCCTGCCAAAATGGAGCTGCCTAAGTCGTCGGAAAAGCTCATGCAGCAGAAAATGATCGCTATCCTCGACAGCGCCGGGGTAGAGCTGCCGCCCAGGCTTATCGACCGCTTGCCCGATACGCCGGGTAAGACCTGGCAGGATCATATCGTTGATATCTTCCCGGAAAATATCATTAAATCCATTTATGAAGGCAATGTGCTGCCCATCGTGCTCTTCAGTGTAATATTCGGCATTTCGCTGGCCCTGCTTTCGGAAAAAAGGAAAAAGCCAATGCTCGACTTTGCCGAAAGCCTGGCCGAGACCATGTTCCGGTTTACCAATATTATTATGTATTTCGCCCCGTTTGGGGTGGGTGCGGCCATAGCCGTTACCGTCGGGCACCTGGGCATTGAGGTGCTTACTAACCTGGCCCTGCTGCTGGGCACGCTTTACCTGGCGCTGCTGGCCTTCCTGCTGTTCGTGCTGCTGCCCATCGCGCTCTGGATAGCCCGCGTGCCTATCGGTAAGTTCATACAAGCCATCCGCGAGCCGGTCTCCATTGCCTTTGCTACTACCAGCTCCGATTCGGCCTTGCCCAAGGCCCTGGAGAATATGGAAAAGTTCGGCGTGCCCCGTAAGATCGTATCTTTTGTGATCCCGACCGGCTACACATTCAACCTCGACGGTACTACGCTATACCTGTCGCTCGCCTCCGTTTTTGTGGCGCAGGCAGCCGGCATCAATCTTTCGTTCGGCGAGCAACTGCTGATCGGTCTTTCGCTTATGCTTACCAGCAAAGGCGTGGCAGCCGTGCCCAGGGCCTCGCTCGTAATACTGATCGCCACGGCCGATTCATTTCATTTTCCTATCTGGCCGATCATGGCCATTTACGGCATCGATGAGCTGATGGATATGGCCCGCACTTCGGTCAACGTGATCGGTAATACGCTGGCCAGTTGCGTGATAGCGCGCTGGGAAGGAGAATTCGACGATCAGAAAGCGCTTGCCTTCAATGAAAGGGAGGCAGACTCCATATTGAACAATGATGCTCATTAAACCGTTTTCCCGAAAAAAAGACGAACATGTTTGAATTATTAGATGCCTTTCACTGGACTAACCTGTTGCAGCCTCAATGGTACGTGGAAAACGGGGGATTATGGCTCCTGCTGTTCGTGGTATTTGCCGAAACAGGGCTTTTTGCCGGCTTCTTTCTCCCGGGCGATTCATTGCTGTTCGTGGCAGGCATCTATGCGCACAAGCTGGATAACGGCGAGCCGGGACTTACCCACCAGTTCCTTAAATTGCTTAACCTGGGCCACCTGCAGAACGAGTGGGTCGACCTGATCGTGCTTTGGGCGCTGATATCCTTTTTTGGCATAATCGGGAACTCGGTAGGGTACTGGACAGGCCGTAAGGTAGGCCCTGCAATGTACACCTGGCGTGAGAACTTTTTTTTCAAACGGAAATATCTTCACCAGGCGCATGCATTCTACGAGAAAAACGGCGGCGGCGCCATAGTAGTGGCCCGTTTCCTCCCATTCATCCGCACCTTTGCCCCCATCATAGCAGGGATTGTAAAAATGGACAGGAAGAAGTTCATGTTCTACAATATCGTCGGCTGCCTGGCCTGGGTGTTCAGCATGGTGTTCGCCGGGCATTTCCTGCAGAAATGGATACTGCTGCAGTTTGGCTTCGACCTGAAGCAGCACCTGGAGATCATTATCCTGGGTATTGTGCTGGTAACAACCGCCCCTGTGCTGATCAAGCTGTTTGGGAAGAAAAAGGTAACGCCGCCGCCACCGCCCGCTGATATCGATCCGAATAATCCATAATGATAATCTATGCCGCTTGCCCGTTCCGGTTCCATTTTCTCTGTTGCCGTGATTGTAGCCGCGCTGGGGTACTTCGTGGATATTTATGACCTGCTGCTGTTTACCATCGTCAGGGAGCCCAGCCTGCAGGACCTTGGCGTGGTGCTTACCGACGGGAAATCCGTGCTGGCCAACAGCGCCAGGATCATCAACTGGCAAATGGGCGGCCTGCTTATCGGGGGCATTGTATGGGGAATAATGGGCGACAGGAAAGGGAGGCTATCGGTATTGTTCGGGTCCATCATCCTTTATTCGGTGGCCAATTTCATTACCGGTTTTGTAACTACTACCGAGCAATATGCTTATGCCCGTTTTGTGGCCGGTATCGGGCTGGCAGGGGAGCTGGGAGCAGGTATCACGCTTGTCAGCGAGCTGCTGCCGAAGAATAAAAGGGGCATTGGCACTTCCCTGGTGGCAGGCATCGGGCTGTTCGGGGCGGTTTTCGCCTATTTTACCTTTAAGTACACTAACGACTGGCGGCTTTGCTACAAGATCGGCGGGGGGCTGGGAGTGCTGCTGCTGGTGCTGCGGATCAGGGTGGCCGAGAGTGGTATGTTCAGGGAAATAAAGCAAAAAGATATTTCCCGGGGCAATATCCTGATGTTCTTTACGAATGCCCGCCGTTTCCGTAAATATATGCTGGCTATCCTTATTGGCCTGCCTACCTGGTATGTGATCGGCATACTGGTCAATCTCAGCAATCGCTTTGCGCTGGCCCTTTACGGTGAGAACAAGATCGAGTCCGGCCGGGCCATCATGTATGCCTATGCTGCTATTGCGGTTGGGGATATACTGATAGGGCTCGTGAGCCAGTATTTCCGGAGCCGCAAAAAGGCCCTTTATCTTTTTTACGGGCTCACCATTCTTTCAGGCATTGTGTTCTTCAGCGGGGCTATAAAAAACGATCCTTCCATGTACCTGGCCTGCGCCATGCTTGGGTTCAGCACCGGGTTCTGGGCCATTTTTGTAACGATGGGAGCCGAGCAGTTCGGGACCAACCTGCGGGCAACGGCAGCTACTACCATTCCCAACATGGTCAGGGGCGCCCTGCCGCTGCTCAATATGCTTTTCTTAGATCTTTTCCAGCAAACCTGGGGCTGGTCGATACTGCAAAGCGGTATTATTACCGGCATACTGGTTATGAGCATTACCCTGGTATCGGCTTATTTTACAGAAGAGACCTTTCATAAGGACCTGGACTATATAGAAGAATAATCATCCTGTATGTAAGAGGACCCATTCTTCCGGCAATGAAAATCGCTTAGCTTTGCCGCATGCAGATATCTGATGCCATAGCCGTTTTCCAGCAAAGTATACAGGATTATCATATAGCGGATTCCGTAGATGCAGAAGTGGTAAATCCTTATCCTGCCGGCTCGCTCAACCAGCTGCTCTATCTCAAGAACTGGGTAGACACGGTGCAGTGGCACCTGGAAGATATTATCCGCGATCCTGCCATCGACCCGGTAGCAGCTTTGCAGATCAAACGGCGGATCGATGCTTCTAACCAGCACCGTACCGACCTGGTGGAGTATATCGACAGCTGGTTCCTCCAGCAATATAAAGAGGTGGCGGTAAAAGCGGATGCCAGCTTCAATACGGAAAGCCCGGCCTGGGCAATCGACCGCTTGTCGATACTTGAGCTGAAGATCTACCATATGCAGATCGAAGCTGGCCGGCCCGGAGCTTCGGCCGTGCATCGCGAGGCCTGCCAGGCAAAGCTGGAAGTGCTGCTGAGCCAACGCACCGATCTTTCGTCGGCCATCCAGCAATTGCTGGAAGATATAGCCGCCGGAAGGAAGTATATGAAAGTGTACAAGCAGATGAAGATGTATAATGATGAAAGCCTCAACCCTGTATTGTATCAACAAAAAAGCAAGTGAGCCGTTCTGTTCCCTGTCATATCCTGGTATTTCGCTTTTCGGCGCTGGGCGATATTGCAATGACCATCCCGGTTATCCGCCTGCTGCTGCAGCAATACCCTGATCTCCGCATCACCTTCGTTTCAGCTCCTTTTGTTGCGCCGCTGTTCCAGGATATGGAGCGGCTGGATTTTTTCCCGGCAGATGTAAAAGAAGCATTCCGTGGAATGAAGGGGCTGTACCGTCTGAGCCGGCAGCTGAAAAAGCATGGCCCTTACGATGCCATTGCCGACCTTCACGATGTATTGCGCACAAAGATCCTCCGGGCTTTTTTTCCAGGTGTGCCCAAAGCGGTAATCGATAAAGGCCGTAGCGAAAAGAAAGAGCTGACACGCGCTATTAATAAAAAGCTGCGGCCGTTAAAGACCACTTTCCAGCGTTATGCCGACGTTTTTGCCTCGCTGCAGCTGCCGGTGGTAATGGATATAAAAAAAGGGATACAGCACCGGGCCAGGAACTGGGGTCTTTTTCCCTTTGGAATGACCGACCGTAAAGTGATCGGCGTGGCACCTTTTGCCCGTCATGAGGCTAAAATGTATCCTCTTGACCGGATGAAGGAAGTGGTGCATCAATTGGCCGAAAGATACAAGGTGATCCTGTTCGGCAGCAGGGCCGAAGCTGCGGTATTGGAAGAGTGGGAGAACGATATGCCCGAAGTGTACGTGGTAGCCGGTAAGTATGATTTTTCAGAAGAGCTTTTTATCCTGTCTGGGCTCGACCTGATGATCAGCATGGACTCTGCCAATATGCACCTGGCATCGCTATATGGCGTACCTGTTATTTCTATATGGGGAGGCACCCATCCTTATCTTGGGTTTTATGGCTGGGGGCAGGAAATGGACAGGGCGATACAGGTAGATAATCCTTTGCGTCCTTCCTCGGTTTTTGGCAATAAGCCCTGCGAAGGCTGTATGGACGGCATTGCCCCTGCTTTGATAGTATCCAGGGCCGAGCAGGTATTGCGATCTCTTCAGCAAGCTTAAAAAAGCGCGGAAAACGATTGCCACCACGGCCTTGGCCTGGGATAAAAAAGCGGGTAAGCAGTTTCGGCCTTTATTTCATTCAGTATCGATTCGCCGACTGCTTCCTTTTCTTCAGGCGTTATGCCATCCAGCGGACTTTTATCAACTACTGCCAGCCAGTTCTGTATCTGCCTGGTCTCGGCCGGCATGGATTGACCGTCGAGGTAGCGGGATATCTTTTTATGGAGTATTTCTTTTTTCATAAGTTAACAGCTTTACAGGTTAGAGGTTCATCATGGTCAGCAAGGCTTTTTTCAAATGTCCGAGACCAAAAAAGGAAGAGGATGAGCTGGCCGGTATAAAGGCGTAGGATCTTTCCTGCGGTTCGGGAGCAGAGATATCATTGAACGCTGCAGCGGATGAAACCGGGTTTCTTGCTTTTTTCAGGGTATCGAACCGGAATTCGCGCGCTACTTTCTTACCAAGGTTGGATTGCGGGCCGGCCTGCTCCATTTTTTCATTCAGGCACAGCAATACTTCGGTCCTGATAGTAGCGTAAAAATGTTTTTGTATCGAAAAGTCAATACGTAAGATTTTTCGCTGTTCCCACAGGTCTACGAAGATCTTTTTAACGACAGCGGCTGCATCTTCCCGCGACTGCAGCTTAACTGCCGCATAGGAATAAAGCGAAAACCAATACCGTTGGTATAATTCTTCAAAAGCTGAAGTGTCATCCAGTACTAACTGGTCGATCAGTTCCTGATCTGTACAAAAGTTCCTGCTCATAAGGGCGGTATTTAAATAAACAAATCCGTGGGATATTGGAGTTTGTTTTCGCAGGAAAGCCGAAGCATGGTAGCGCATCGATCCTATACTGATATTACGTAAAATCCGGCACTTTACAAAAAAGAAAAAGTACCTACGATCAACACAGGCGAAAACATTATTTATTCAGATCCTTTTACCTGTGCTTAATGCAACAAAGCTGCAAGAAGGTTTTAGAAAAGCGGAACATTTTCCCCTTTTTACCTGTATTATGGCTGGAAAGCCTTACTGGACAACCTTTTCCGGCAGTTTTAGCGAATAATAAAAGAACCTTGCCCATTTAAAATTCAACATTTATGCCAGTCGTAAAAACAGGAGCGCTTTAAGTGCATTACCGGTGGAGAAAATTGTCGTAAGGGTAGTTTATATGCTGCCTGCTGCTTTATATGATCTCGCTCAGCTCAAGCCAACGCAGCTCTTTTTCATCCAGCTGGCTGGTAATCTCGGCTATGCGAACAGACAGCTGCTGCAATTCTTCAAAAGGAGTATCGCTGCTATCGAGCCGCGCGGTAATATTCTCTTTTTCCTGGTTCAGAAGCTCTATCTCCTTGGATAAGGCTTCAAATTCCTGCTTTTCCTTGAAGGAAGGCCTGCGCGGCTTGGCAGGAGCAGGTGAGGCTATCGGCTTGTCGGCCGCTGCTGGCGCTGCTTTTACCGGCGCCGTGGCGCTTTTAGCGGATTCGGTCCTGTATTGCGTATAGTTTCCAGGGAAATCACGGATTACGCCATCGCCTTCAAAAACAAACAGGTGGTCTACCAGCCTGTCCATGAAATAGCGGTCGTGCGATACGATTACGAGGCAGCCGGGAAATTCGCTGAGAAAATTTTCCAGCACGCTGAGCGTCGGCAGGTCCAGGTCGTTGGTAGGCTCATCAAGTATCAGGAAGTTGGGATTGCGGAAAAGCACCGACAGCAGATGCAGCCTTCTTTTTTCACCGCCGCTGAGCTTGCTGATATATGTATATTGCTTGTCGGGGTCAAAAAGAAAGAGCTGCAGGAACTGGGCGGCGCTGAGCGTGCTGCCATCGGCCAGCGGAAAATGCTCGGCAATATTCTTTACAAATTCTATTACCCGCATATCTTCCTTTACTACCAGGCCCTGCTGGGAGTAATTGCCGAATACTACGGTGTCACCGATATTTATCTTGCCGCTGTCAGGCTGCTCGATCTGCTGAAGTATATTGATGAAAGTGGACTTGCCGGCGCCATTCTTACCCACAATGCCCACCCGCTCTCCCTTGGAGAAGGTATAATCGAACCCTTTTAAGATCACTTTATCCCCGAATTGCTTGTAAACCTTCTTCATCTCCACCACCTTGCCCCCGAGCCGGTTCATTTTCATCTGCAATTCCAGCTGCTGCTCCTCCATTTGCTGCTTGGCTTTTTTTTCCACTTCGTAAAAATTATCCTGCCTGCTTTTGCTCTTGGTGGTCCTGGCCCTGGGCTGCTTGCGCATCCATTCCAGCTCCCTACGGTAGGTGTTCCTGGCTTTCTCGATGCTGGAGGCTTCGTTTTCGATCCTGGCTGCTTTTTTTTCCAGGTAGCTCGCATAATCGCCTTTATGTATATAGAGATGGCTGCCATCCATTTCCCATATTTCATCCGTGACCGCATCCAGGAAATAACGGTCGTGCGTTACCAGCAGCAGGGTCACTTTTTCCTTGTCAAAATAATGTTCCAGCCATTCCACCATTTCAACGTCGAGGTGGTTGGTGGGCTCATCCATGATCAGCAGGGCATGCTTATGATCAAAGCCGATATCGATAAGGGTCTTGGCAAGGGCGATCCTTTTTCTTTGCCCGCCGCTGAGCGTGCTTACAGGCTGGTGCAGGTGCTGCTGTATCTGGAGCCTTCCAAGTATCTGCTTTACCCTGGCATCAAAATCCCAGGCTCCCAGCTCATCCATGCGTACGATGGCAGCGGTAAGGACCTCCGGATCGCTGTCTTCGGCCAGCGCCTCGAAAGCCTTGATGGCATTAATAACAGGATGATCATGAAAGAATATATTATCCAGGGCTGACCTGTTCTCATCAAATGCCGGTTCCTGCTCAAAAAGAACTACGTCCACGTCTTTATGTATCCACACCTTGCCGCTGTCGGCAGTTTCTTTGCCGGCCAGTATCTTCAGCAGGGTCGATTTGCCTGAGCCGTTGCGGGCCACCAGCGCTATTTTATCACCTTCTTCTATGTGGAATGAGAGCTGCTGGAACAAGGGCTGGATACCATAGGCTTTTGTAAGGCCCTCAACTGAAACGTAATGCATGAAGCAAAGATAACGAAGCCGTTACGCTTTACCTACCAGGGGTAAATGTGGCACAGTTTTTTTATAGGTTATCATACAGCTAAAATCATTGTATATGGCTTATTTAGTTCAATCCATACAAGAGAACCTCGGGTATCCGCCCCTGCATAAAATCGATCCCAACAGCCAGGAATCGAAGGAAAAATGGCACCAGAGCATTCCTGAAAACCTGGCGCAGGCGGCCATCCCTTCCGTTCTGACAGGCATATTCAAGTTTACCCGTTTGCATGATCACTGCGAAAGGATCGTTAACAGCTCCGGTTCCGAAGACTGGCTGCACATTATCTACGATGGCAAGGAGAAACAGGCTATCGCGAAAGTAGCAGCTTACTCAGGAGCAGGAGAAAGCGAGACCGAGCTGAACATGGAAAATATTGCTGACGAAGCGATACGGCTGGTAAAGGAAGCAATAGGACCGGACAGCAAGCCGGAAAAGGTAAAAGACTATATGAACAGCCAGCGGCATGATATATTGGCCCATTTGCCGGCAGCGCTGCAGCTCGGCGATGTATTTAAGGACGATACTATTGACGACAGGACAAATAAAATGGAAGGGCCTGTTTCCAACATCATGCATAAGATCGGGAACACGATGTCAGGCAGCGATGAATGATCAGCTTGCCAGCCAGTAGATTATAATGCAAAGCAGCAGGGTCAGGATGATAATCCCCGCTGTCCTATATTTTCCCCATTTATAGGCAGAAAAGCTTTTTTGCTCCAGCAGCAAGATCTCTTTTTGAACCATATCGGAAACTGTCATTTTGCGCAGCACAGGCAATACAACCAGCAACTCAGCGTAGGGAAGCATTTTGCTTACGCGGAGCAGCAGCCGGATTATGGAATCATTCACAGGTATTTCCGCAAACTCGTTTAATTTCTCTATCACCGTATCGTTCAGCAATGTAAGGATGGAAGTGCGTATAGCTGCGGCATCGAGCCGGTGAACGTCCATGCGGGACGCTTTTTTTTCCAGCAATATCGTTTCCTGCAAAACAAATACAGGGTCGATAACTTTTATTCCCGGTCTTTTTCCTGTGCTTTTATCGTACCAGCGCTGCTGCAGGTAGGCATGTTTACGTACAGGGTCGGTCAGTGTTTCATAAGCTTCCTTTACCGCATCAAAATAAGCACGGGCATAAGGGTTGCCCAGGTTTTTATCAGGGTGGTATTGAAGCGCCAGCCGCCGGTAAGCCTTTTTAATTTCCGGGAGCGTGGCTGTCGTATCAAGCTCGAGTATTTTATAGTGGTCGGCCAGGTGCAAAATGAACAGCGCTTAAAGTATTGCTAACCGGTTATTTGACATACTTGTTAAAAAAGGCGATGGTTCTTTGCCAGGCTATCCTTGCAGCAGCTTCGTTGTAACGGGTAGGCGCTGTGTCGTTATGAAAAGCATGGTTTGCACGTTCGTACACATATTGTTCATAGCGAATGCCGGCTTTTTTAAGAGCCTCCTCATAAGCAGCCATGCCTTCATTCACGCGTTCGTCGAGCCCGGCATAATGAAGCTGCACGGCAGCTTTGATCTTTGCTACATCTTCCGATGCCGGCTGCCTGCCGTAAAATGCTACGGCCGCTTTTAGCGCAGGTACCTGCACTGCCAGCGTATTGGCCATGGCCCCGCCCCAGCAAAAGCCAACACAGCCATAGTTGCCGTTCGTATCCTTACGGGTAGGCAGGTAATCGAATACGTTGACGAAATTCTGAACGCTGTCTTCCTGCTTTAGCTGCTGGAACTTGCTCCTGGCCTCGTCTTCGTTGACAGGAGTGCCTCCCAGGGGGGCCAGCGCATTCGGCGCAATGGCCAGGTAGCCGACGGAGGCTGCCCGGCGTGCCACATCTTCAATATGGGCGTTCAGACCTCGATTTTCATGTATCACCACGATGGCAGGATATTTTTTTTGGGCTTTAGGCCTTGCCACATAAGCCTTCATTTCGCCGTTTACGCCCGGATAGCTGATATATTCCATAAATAGCCCGTTCGTTGGCGTAATGGCTGCTTTTGAAGCATTCACCTCTATCTGCGGCAGAAGAGCCAGGGCTGCCGTCATTCCGCCGGTAAGCAATGCCAGGCGTTTCAGGAATTCCTGCCGGGTGAGGGGCCGGTGGGTATATTCGTCGTAAAGGTTGATGATGCGCTGATCCATGTTGATTGATTTTATCCTTAAAGTTAGTCATTCATGTGTTAAAAAAATTTGCCAAAAGTTTTCATAACAATGATTTACAGCCCGGAAACATGCAACGGGGTGGCATAATAATGGCTCTTTATATTGGTACTAAGGCCCATCGGCACGAAGACCGGACTTTAGATCGATATTGAAAACAATTAAATTATCAGTCATGAAACGCTTTTTAAAAATATCCATCATGGCCCTTTTGCTGGTAGTTGCCAGCTCGGTCAGGAACAGGGCTGATGCACAGGTCAACGTGGGCGTCAGCGTTTCTTACCAGACCTTCTATGATGAGCTAAGCCCTTATGGCCGCTGGATCGATTATCCCAGCTATGGCTATGTATGGATGCCGAACGTAGGCGCTGGCTTCCAGCCTTACAGCACTAACGGACATTGGGTGTGGACCGATGAATATGAATGGATGTGGGTCTCAGGCTATAACTGGGGCTGGGCTCCTTTTCACTATGGCCGTTGGTTCTATGATGACATGTATGGCTGGATGTGGATGCCTGGCTATGAATGGTCGCCCGCCTGGGTAGCCTGGAGAGACGGTGGTGATTATTACGGCTGGGCTCCTTTGCGCCCCGGTATCAGCATCAGCATCGGGTTTGCCAGCTACAACCCGCCGGCTTCCTATTGGTGCTTTGCTCCCAGGCGATATATTGCTTCTCCGAGGATATATGATTATTATGTTCCCCGCAGCCGCAACGTTACGATCATCAACAATACCACGATCATCAATAACTATAACAACCGTTCCAATGTCTTCATTTCAGGAGGGCCCGACAGGAGGGATGCAGAAAGATATGCCGGTACTATACGGCCTGCAAGGTTCAGGGAAAGCAATACGCCCGGCAGGTCTAACTTCCGCAACAATGAAGTGACCATGTACCGGCCTGCAGTTCAAAGAAGCAATAACAGGGAGAATATAGCCCCGCGGAACTTTGAAAGCTACGACCGCAACAGCGCCGGCAACAGGAATAATAATGGCGATAACCGTCGTAATGTATTTGACCGTGGTGATAATAACACTCCTTCAGCCAACGGCAACAGCCGGCGCGACGCGCAAACGCGCGATCAGAATGCTGATAACCGTAGGAATGTGTTTGACCGTGGTAATAACGATACGCGCAATAACGACAATAACAACCGTGATAATAATACCCGTAACCGGAGGGAGGTAACGCAGCCCGGAAACACGCCGGACAATAATAATAACCGTCGTAATGTATTTGATCGCGGCAATAATAATGATCCGCGCAATAACGACAATAACAACCGTGATAATAATACCCGTAACCGGAGAGAGGTAACGCAGCCCGGCACTGCACCCGGCAATAACCGTTCTGATGTATTTGATAGGGGCAACAGCCGGCCCTCAGCAGAGCCTTCCCGGCCTTCCAGGAATGAGCCAGCGGCTCCGCAGCAAAGGAATAATAATGTATTCGACCGTGGCAATAACAGCAATAACAGGCAGGCGCAGCCGGAAAGACGCCAGGAAATGCCACGCTTTGAAAGAAGGGAGCAGCCAAGCCAGGAAAGCAGGGGACGTGGGAACGAACAGCGTGGAAGTGAAAGGCCTTTCCGCAGAGGATAAAATATACTCCGCTCTATGTTAAAAAGTGAGACCCTTCGGGGTCTTTCTTTTTGATGGGCCTGCCTGGCGCCGCAGCTTCGTATCTTTATATAAAAGCAATAGTTTGAAAATACTCTGGAATTACCTGCAGCCACAGCGGTGGCTTATTCTCCTGTCGTTGCTGCTGGCTGGCATCGCACAGCTGCTAACGCTGGTCGACCCGCTGATTTTCGGAAAGATCATCGATGATTATGCGAGCCTGCCGCCTGGCAGGAAAGAATCTGAAATGGTTAGCGGCGTGCTTTTCTGGCTGGCTATAGCAGTAGCGATCGCCTTGCTGGCCAGGCTGGCAAAGACCTTCCAGGAATATGTGATGCGCCTGGCCGTGCAGAAGTTCGGCATGCAGATATTCAACGATGGCCTGAAGCAGACCTTGCGGTTGTCCTTTACCGAATTCGAGAACCAGCGCAGCGGTGAAACCCTGTCTATCCTGCAGAAAGTAAGGGTTGATACCGAGCGTTTCATCAATGCCTTCATCAATATCCTTTTTTCTTCGCTTATCGGCATCGGCTTCCTGATCTGGTATGCCATTACCAAGCACTGGATGCTGATACCCGTGTTCATTATAGGCGTGGTAGTGCTGGGCGGCCTCACCGGGCTGCTAAGCAAAAGGATAAAGACCATACAGCGGTCTATCAACAGGGAAACGAACCAGCTGTCAGGCGCCATTACCGAATCGCTCCGGAATATCGAGCTGGTAAAAAGCCTTGGGCTGACCTACCCGGAAATAAAAAGGCTGCGGCTGCAAACGCAGAAGATATTCGATCTTGAGATGACCAAGGTCCGTAAGGTGCGTACCCTGTCGTTCCTCCAAAGCTCATCGCTTACCTTGCTCAAGCAATCGATACTTTTTATCCTTCTCTGGCTCATCTTCCGGCATGTGCTTACTACCGGGGAGCTGATAAGCATGCAGTTCATCTCCACCACTATCTTTGGTCCCCTGCAGGACCTGGGCAATATCATCTTGTCATACCGGGAAGCAGAAGCGTCGATAGCAGTGTTCGACAAGCTGATGAAAAAGCCTCTTGAAACAAGGCCCGACGAGCCGGTCAGGCTTGGGGATCTTGAAGCGCTGGAATTTGACCAGGTAGTGTTCCGTCATGCAACCGCTTCACAAAATGCGATTGATAATATCTCGTTCAAGGTAAAAAGCGGCGACACGATCGCTTTTGTAGGCCCTTCAGGCTCAGGTAAGTCCACCCTGGTAAAGCTGCTGGTAGGATTGTACCGGCCCGTCAGCGGCACCGTTTATTTTAACGGCATACCCGCCGATACGATACGGTACAATGAAATGAGAAGGCAGATTGGCTTTGTAACCCAGGAAACCCAGCTGTTCTACGGCACCATCCGCGACAACCTGCTGTTTGTAAAGCCGTCGGCCACTGACGAGGAAATGATGGAAGCACTGCATAAGGCTTCCTGCGACAGCCTGGTAAAAAGATCGGGCCGCGGGCTGGATACTTTGCTGGGAGAGGGGGGAATGAAGCTGTCTGGAGGTGAAAAGCAGCGCCTGGCCATTGCCCGCGCCTTATTGCGTCATCCGCGTTTGCTTATCTTTGATGAAGCCACTTCTGCGCTCGACTCGCTTACCGAAGAAGCGATCACCGAAACGATCAAAGGCATTTCCCGGCAGCGAGATCCTATCACCATTATGATCGCTCACCGTCTTTCCACGATCATGTATGCAGATGTGATCTATGTGCTGGAAAAAGGAAAGATAGTGGAAGAAGGAACGCATGCGGCCCTGGTGGAAAAAAGGGGGCTGTACTATGCAATGTGGCGCCAGCAGATCGGGGAAAGAAGAGAGATCTCCTCTCCGGTGGAATGATCATTGCGGCAAGCAATTTGCTTCAGCTTGTAAAAAGGATTATGTACCGTTTGCTGACACTTTTCCTGGTACTATTGACCGCCTGCGGCTCGGAGGGCTATAAGGACCAGCAGGACAGGCCAACTGCCACCGATAGCCCTGCTGATACGCTGCCGCCAGCACACTATATAGAAGAGACTTCCCGGCATATCGACTCCGTGATACACCTTGCATTTGCGCCTGATAGCACTTCGCTTACCGTGGAAGGGCAGCTCACAGAAATAGCACCTGTTACCTGCTACCTGCCGGCCGACCGGAAAGTGCGTCTTACCGCACAGCTGCTGCCTGGAACGAAAGATCTTAATATCCGGTTTTCCCAGATCATTTTTCCCGATGGAAAGGCCGATGGTCCTTTCGGCCAGGAGCTGAAATATACCCTGGCTCAGAAAGGCACTTACCGGCTCATCATTAGCTCCAACCTGATGGCTAACGGTAAAAGGAACGGCAGCTTTGTGCTGAAGGTAAAGGCTGACCCGGTAAGATAATGCTGTAACCTACAGCATCAGGACGGTTCTTTTCTTTTGGCAAGGGCCTGCGCGATGATGCCTGCAGCGATCAGCTGCAGCGCATGGTAAAGCATCAGCGGTAAAAGCATAATGCCGGTAATGGCAGGATTGCTGAACAATACCTTTGACATTACAGTGCCATGCACCAGCGACTTCTTGGAGCCGCAGAAAAGAGCGGTGATCCTGTCTTCGATGCTGAAGCGCAGCGCACGGCAAGCAAAGTAGATAATGCCCATTACCAGGAAGAACAGCGCCAGCATCCCCACCCCAAGCATCAATAGCTCACCTATCGTAAACCCATCAAAAATATGCAGGTAAAAGGAATGGCAGAAAGATGTATAAATGATCAGCAGTATCGTTGCCTGGTCAAAATAGCGCAGCACTTTTTTATGCCGTTCTGCCACATGACCAAGACGCCGGTGCAGCATCAGCCCGATTGCAATGGGCAATAATACCTGCAGGGTCAGCCTGGTGATAATATCCGACGTATTGAAGCCGCCCGTGCCCGATGCAATAAAAAGACCGGTCCATAAAGGCGTTACGAACACGCCTATAAGACTGGAGATGCTGGCGTTGAAAATGGCGGCAGGGATATTGCCCCGGGCCATCGATACCATCACTACCGACGAGGAAACAGTGGAAGGAAGGGCTGCCAGGAAAAAAACCGCAAGCCAGATAGTAAATGCCGCCTCTCCTGTAAAGAAAGGCCTGACCAGCAATACCAGCGCCGGGAACAGGATAAAAGTAGCGATCTGTATCACGAGATGCACCCGCCAGTTGCTAAGTCCTTCAATCATTTTGCGCGGGCTTAGCCGCAGACCATAAAAAAGAAATATCAGGGATACCCCGTAATTGGCCACCTCTTCAAGAGATACCGGTTCTTCAACAAGACCTGGCTGGGGGAAAAAATAAGCCAGCAAGATCATAACGGCAATAGCGACCAGGAATCCGTCAATGCCAAAACGAGCCAGGAACTTTTTCAAAAGACACGATTATTTATTCAAAAATGCTAAAACCGGCTGGATGAATTGGTCATACGACTCGATATGGGGCAGATGGCCGGTATTGGCAAGCTCTACAAGGGTGCTGTTCCGGATCTTACCGGCCGTTTCACGGCCAAGCAATGGATAGTTCCCCAGCTGGCCCCTGGTATTTTCCGGGGCTTTGTTTTTTCCCAGTGCCGTCCGGTCGCGCTGGCCAATGATCAGCAGGGTAGGCGCGGTTATTTTTTCAAATTCATAGCATACCGGTTGGGTAAATATCATGTCGTACAAAAGGGCAGAATTCCAGGCAATGCGCGGGTAATCGATATTGGTGGTCCAGCCGGCCAGCATATCCACCCATTTATCGTAAGCAGGCTTCCATTTATTGTCGTAATAAGATGCCAGCTGGTAATTTTTGATGGTTTCACGATCCTGCTTCAGCTCTTCGGCATACCAGTCCTCTACCGATTGATACGGCACATAAAGTTTCCAGTCTTCAAGCCCGATCGGGTTTTCGAGGATAAGCTTTTCGGTAACACTCGGATACATAAGCGCAAAGCGGGCAGCCAGCATGCCTCCCATCGAATGCCCTAACACTGCCAGCTTTGATATGGCCAGCGAATCGAGTATGGCTTTGGTTTGACGGGCCAATAGCTGGAAACTGTATTGTATGCGGTAGGGCTTGGATGATTTGCCAAAGCCCAGCTGGTCGGGAATGATCACCCGGTAACCGTTTTTTTGCAGGTCAGTGGCCGTTTGCTCCCAGTATGCTCCATTGAAGTTCTTGCCGTGCAGCAGCAGCACGGTCTTGCCGTTAGGCCGGGCCGGCTTTACATCCATGTAGGCCAGCTGTACCGTCTCGCCCTGGATGATGCGCTGCAGATAGCTCACCGGGAAAGGATAAGCGATATTCTCAAGGTTGATGCCGTTGGTGACCGTTGCTTTTTCCTGGGCCTGCAGTGTTAGCTGCAGGGAAAAGAAGAGGAGAACGATCGTAAATTTTTTCAGCATAGCATATATTTTAGCATGAACAGGCCGGTTATCTTTTCTCATCGCTACCTGCTTATTTCCTGGCACGCTTTGCGCGCTCATACTGTGGCGGCCAGGGCATGTCTTCTCCCAGCTCCATAGCTGCATGAAGCGGAAAATACGGATCGCGCAGCAGTTCCCTGGCCATAAACACCAGGTCGGCCTGCTCCTGGCTGACCACTTCTTCTGCCTGGTCCGCAGTAGTGATGATGCCAACGGCCCCGGTAAGCATGCCGGTAGCTTCTTTGATCCTTGCTGCAAAAGGCACCTGGTAGCCGGGCCCGGCTGGTATGCTGGCATCGGGTATAAGCCCTCCCGAAGAGACATCGATAAGATCTACTTCATGCTGCTTCAGGATAGCGGCCAGCTGTATCGCTTCTTCGATGTCCCATCCGCCAGGAGCCCAGTCGGTAGCAGAGATCCGGACAAACAATGGCAAGGCCGGTGGCCATACTGTACGTACCGCATCAACGATCTGCAGGAGCAGCCTGATCCTGTTCTCAAACGATCCGCCGTATTCATCGCTGCGATGATTGCTGAGAGGCGAGAGGAACTGGTGGATCAGGTATCCGTGGGCTGCATGTATCTCTATTACCTGGTAGCCTGCCGTTAATGAGCGAAGGGCGGCATTCTTAAAGGCCCTGATCACCTGGGCTATTTCAGCGGGCGATATTTCACGGGGTAATGCCTGCTCTTCATAAAACGCAATGGGAGAAGGGGCCACGGTGTCCCAGCTATGCTCGCCGGACGTGATGGGCCTGCCGCCTTTCCAGGGCTTTTCGGTGCTGCCTTTCCGGCCGGCATGGGCCAGCTGTATACCGGCTGTAGCGCCCTGCTCATGAATGAAGCTTACGATCTGCGACAGCTTTTCTATATGCTCATCTTTCCATATACCCATATCCTCATAAGAAATGCGTCCTTCAGGCACTACGGCGGTAGCTTCCTGTATCACCAGGCCTGCGCCGCCAACAGCACGGCTGCCCAGGTGCACAAGATGCCAGTCGTTAGCGAAACCATCCTTGCTTGAATACTGGCACATGGGCGACACTGCAATGCGGTTGCGGAAGCTGATATCCCTGATCGTTAAGGGAGAAAAAAGCTTTGACATAAGCTAAAATTAAAGCATTTGTATGGCAGGCAACCGTATGCTGCTTGTAAAAGGATCAGTTTCCTGCAGGGGCAGGCTTCCAGTCGCTCGCCTTGTTGAGCCGCTCTATGCTTTCAGGGCTAAGGACCAGGTCGGCAGCCCTGGTAAGCGACTGCAGCTGTTCCAGGCTGGTGGCGCTGGCTATCGGCGCTGTAACGGATGGCCGGGCTATAAGCCAGGCAATAGCTATGCTGGCAGGAGCTGACCCGTGCTCTGCAGCCACTTCATCCAGCGCTTTAAGTATGCGGAATCCCCTGTCGTTAAGATATTCTTTGATACCCTGCCCTCTTGGGCTTTTTGACAGGTCGGCCTCGCTGCGGTATTTGCCGGTAAGAAAGCCGGAGGCCAGCGAGTAATAGCTGATCACACCCAGCTGCTGGTCAAGGCAGAGCTGCTCCAGGGTAGATTCAAATTTTTCACGGCTGTAAAGATTGTATTCCGGCTGAAAGGTCTGGTATGCCGGAAGCCCTGATCTTTTGCTGGCCTCAAGTGAAGCAAGCAACCGGTCGGGAGAAAGATTTGATGCGCCGATATATCTTACCTTGCCCTCACGGATAAGCTGCTCATAAGCGCTGAGCGTTTCCTCCACGGGCGTAACATCATCATCCCAGTGCGTCTGGTAAAGATCAATGGTGTCGGTCTGCAAACGGCGCAGCGAAGCTTCGGCGGCTTTAAGTATATACTGGCGAGAAATATCTTTTTTGCCCTGGCCCATATCGCTCCCGACCTTGGTAGCGATGATCACCTGGCTGCGCTTGCCGCTTTTTTTCAGCCAGTTGCCGATAATGGTCTCCGATTCGCCACCCTGGTTGCCCGGGGCCCAGCGTGAATAAGCATCTGCCGTATCTATAAGGTTAAAGCCTGCCGCGGTAAAGGCATCCAGCAGCTCGAACGAACGTTTTTCATCAACGGTCCATCCGAACACGTTGCCTCCAAAGGTGAGAGGCGCTACTTCCAGCGGCGTCAGCCCCAGCTTTCTTTTTTGCATACCGGTCTTTTCTCCATAACAACCTGGCTGCCGTTTGGTTCATTTCTTCAGCGAAGCGATATCTATAACAAACCGGTACCGCACATCATTTTTCAGCATTCGCTCATAGGCCTTATTGACCTCGCTGATATCGATCACTTCCACATCTGAAGTAATATTATGGGTGGCGCAATAGATCAGCATCTCCTGGGTTTCGCGGATGCCGCCGATCATTGAGCCGGCCAGGGAGCGTCTCTTCCCTATCACGCTAAACGCTTCTATTGCCGAGGGGTTGGGAGGAATGCCAACGATCACCATGGTGCCGCTGACATTGAGCAGGCGCAGGTATTCATTGTAATCGTGCTGGGCCGATACCGTGTTCAGAATAAAATCAAACCTGTTACGCAGCTTTCTCATCTGCGCCGCATCCTTGCTTACGGCAAAGTGGTGGGCGCCCAGCTTCCTGGCATCATCTTCCTTGCTGGCCGATGTGCTGATCACGGTTACTTCCGCGCCGAACGAAACGGCAAATTTTACTCCCATATGCCCTAACCCGCCCAGCCCTACGATCGCCACTTTCTGGCCTTTGCCTACTTTCCAGTGCCGCAGGGGAGAATAAGTGGTAATGCCTGCGCAGAGCAAAGGAGCTACTTCCTGTAAAGGCAGCTTGTCCGATACATGCAGGGTATATTTTTCATCAACAACAATATGCGTAGAATAGCCGCCATAGGTAGGTGTTAGGCCATCCCGCTCATAGCTGTTGTAAGTGCCGGTCATTCCCTCGTCGCAATATTGCTCTTCGCCGGCCACGCAGCTGGGGCAACTGCGGCATGAGTCCACAAAGCAGCCGATCCCGGCCAGGTCGCCCGGCTTAAAGTCTCTTACTTCCCTGCCTGTTTCTACAACACGACCCACTATTTCATGCCCGGGCACCATCGGGAAGATGGAACCTCCCCATTCATCCTTTACCTGGTGAAGATCGGAATGGCATACACCGCAATAAAGTATCTCGATCTTTACATCGTGCGGGCCGGGATGACGGCGGTTGAAGGAGAAAGGGCCAAGCGCTGCTCCTGCACTTGGGGCAGCGTATGCATTTACGGTAGTCATGTCGATTGATTATGTTTGGTACAGGGCATAAAATTAACCCGGAAAAGTTAAAGCTTTGCCGGGTTTAGGTACTAATTGTTGCTTTACTTGCTATTGACGGGTATTGATCTCGTCTTCCTTGTCATCATTAAGGCTGTAGGGATTGTTCTCCTCATCTTCTTCATCGCTATCATCCTCTTCGCTGCCAGGCACATCCAGCTCGCTTCCGCTTTGATCCGTTCTTTCGTTGAGGGGTGTTCCATCCTCGTCTGTGCTGTCAAGCGCCGCCTGCTGCAGCAGCTCATCATCGGGCGAGCCGGTAGAGGTCTCGCTTTTTTCAAGCAGCTCCCGCTCTTCTTTGCTTACGTCGGCATTAAGCGCTTCTTCTCTTCTGCCGGCTGCTTCATCATCGGCTTTCATGGTAGCAACAGGCCGGGTTTCCTTTATTTCATCTTCTTTTTTCATTTTTCTTTTTTTTAACGGTTAGGGATAATTAGCCTGCTCGTTCTTATGGGTAAGGTCAGCTTTCTTTTTTCGCTACGAGGTTGAGCAGGATATCTATTTTTTTCCGGATGATCTTATTTGCCTCTTCATCGGTGAGCTTTCCCTGGTCATCAAACTTTTTTTCGGCATTGGCAATAAGCACTTCGGGCATCTGCACATAAGGCATATCCATGAATACAAATACCGGCAGAAAGGCCATCTGCATCCTTACGGTTCCCCAAAGCCCGGGCGTAGTTCCCATCAACGCTACCGGCTTGCCGGTCAATGGGGAATCTTTGCCCCTTGAAGCCCAATCGATCGCATTCTTTAACCCGCCGGGAATAGAATAGTTGTATTCCGGGGAGCAGATAACAAATGCATCGGCTTTTGCCAGCTGATCCCGAAAAGCCTGAACGGCTGCCGGTCTTTCCGATGCGGCCGGCAGGTCAAGGTCTGCATTGTACAGGGGGATATTCTCGATGGAAACGATCTCCATCACGGCCTGCTCAGGCAGCAGCTCCTTTACATTGTGCAGCAGCTGTGTATTGTAAGACTTTTTGCGCAGGCTGCCGGAAATGCCCACCAGCTGTACTTTTTTCATGGAAGTCCTTTTTATGTATTATCCTATTTCCTTGTCTTGGCAAGCAGCCACAGTATCAGCACCACTGCCAGGCCCACAAGAAAGAAAGCCCACCACATGCCTGCCTTGAAGACAGTTTCCACTACGCCGCAGCTGCTGAAAAAGACCATGGTAAAAAGAAATAGGAATACTGTTGCTTGTAATTTCATACGTGGAATTTATTTCAGTTAAAAAAGTCAACTATTGTACCATATTTTTTGCTTACATGCCGGGCAGCTTTATGCCGGACTGTCGCAGGTCGGTTAGTATCTTTTCCTGTAGCCGCAGCTTGGTGTCAATAAAGCCATGCGCTTTTGTCCATACATTGAGCGTAACGGTGTATTTGTCTGCTTCCAGAGCAGAAATGCCGATGCGGGCAGGCGGCTTTTTCAGCAAGGCCTCTTCGTGCTGCAGGCTTTTCTGCAGAACTTTTTTCACTTCTTCAGGGTCGATGCCATAGTTGAACTTCAGATCGATATCGATCCGTCGCTGGCCTTCTTTGCTGAGATTGATGACCACATTGTTCGATAGCTGGCCGTTAGGTATGGTGATGGTCTTATTGTCATACGTATTCACTGTGGTATAGAACAACTGTATGGAAGTTACCTTGCCTTCCTGGTTCTGGGTGCTGATATTGTCACCCACGCGGTAAGGTTTTAGTAAAAGAATAAGTATCCCGCTTACGAAATTCTGCAGGGTGCCCGACAGGGCCAGGCCTGCGGCAACGCTAAAGCCGGCTATGATAGCGGTAAAGAAGGTCAGCTGAACCCCAATGATCTGGGTGACCAGCAGCACCAGCAATATCTGCAGGCCGATAACGGTGAGGTTAAGAAGGAAGTAACGCAGCGAAGGGTTGAAGTTCCTTTTTTCCAGGCCTTTTTTCATCCACCTGCTGAAGAGGCGTATAAGCCAGATACCCGCTATCAATACAAGGATGGCGATCACCAGTTTAGGGCCTACGGTCAGGACCCAGTTATAAGCTTTGTCATAAAACTTTTCCCAATCCCATTTCATAAGAATACCTGTTTTTTGGGTATTGATCAGGGAAAATTGTGCCGAAGCGGCACCGGGTTGGTATAAAAAAGGCGGGCAGGATATGATCAATCCCTGAATTCCTGGCTGATCATAAGGCCATAAAATCCGCCGTCGAGAACGCCGATGCCTACTCTGCCAAAAGCCGGGTTCATGATATTAGCGCGATGGCCGGGTGAGTTCATAAGGTTTACATGAGCTATTTCAAGCGTTTGTGCAAGGGCAAGATTTTCCCCGGCAACCCTGAACTTTACATTTGCCGCCTTCATCCGGTCAAAAGGATCCTGGTTGTCGGGATTGTTGTGCGCAAAATACCCCCGGGCAAACATATCCTTTGAATGGGCGCGGGCAACCCTGGTCATTTCCGGATCTGCCTTCAGCGGCGCAATGCCTTCTTTGGCCCTTTCCTTATTGATCATTTCGAGCATCTCCATTTCCAGGTAGGGACGGATTTTGGGATTGTCGTACCTGAAATGCAGGTCTACGGACTTATCTGATGCAGGATGTACGGTAAGCCCGTTCATGGTCTGCCGCACCGCTTCATCAAATACAGGGGCCAGCTTTTTATTGGCCCATTCAGACTGCATGCCCAAGGTATTGGCCAGGTTGCTTTCCCTGGTCTCGATAGTTATACCATCCTTTAAAGGAAGGGCCAGCAACAGGGCAGACAATACAACAGTGCATATCCAGCCGTTAACGGCCCCGGGAATGATGCCGAGGAACCGGTTGGTGCTGGTTTCGAGCGTACGCTGGGAAATAAGCCGGATGATGCGCCGGTTGATAAACCCGCAAAGCACGCGTGCAATAAGCAAGGTAGAAAGAAATGCCGCCGGCAGCAGCCATACGCCGAAGGAAGGGAACCATTTTTCGTACAGGCGCGCTGTATATGGGTAGAAAATATAAGCCAGTATAAAGCTTCCTATCCAGGCGGCCAGATCAAGTGAGCCAAGAATAAAGCCGCGGTGCCATCCTGCCCAGACAACGATAATAAACACCAGTATTAAAAAAAGATCCACCCAGTTCATCCGTTGATATTTACCGTAACAGCGCAAATAATATGCCTTTACAACGGCATGAACAAGGTATTGGTATCGGGAAAGAATGAAAGAATCGTTAATACGCCAGCCTGTAGCTGCAGCTGCTACACCCCGGCTGTCCTGAAGGGTTGTATGTCGATTTCCTGCCACACCTTACCGGTGATATAGGGTTCTTTTTCCAACCACTCTCTTAGCTGCTCTTCAGTATCGAAGGCTACCACCATCATCGAGCCGGTCATCTGCTCAACTGCATCGAGCATGGCCCCGCCTATGATAAAATGCCCTGCCGCTTTTAACGCGCGCGCCATTTCAAAATGAGCAGGCCTTGCTGCCAGGCGCCTGGTCAGCGCTTCACTGTCTTTGCCATCGCGGGCAATAATAAGATACTGGGGCATTTTTTCCGGGAAGGTACAAAATGAGAACAGGGAGCAAACGGGAAACCTGTCATTCCCGCTTGCTCCCTGCTTATTAAATGATGAAGCGCTATGCTTCGGTCTCCATATAGCTTTCTACCGGCTCACAGGTGCAGATAAGATTCCTGTCGCCAATAGTGTTGTTAACCCTTGCTACGGAAGGCCAGAACTTGTTCTGCGTTACATAGTACAGCGGGAAAGCCGCCTGCTCGCGCGTATAGGCGTGCGACCAGCCGGTGCTGCACACCAGCGCCTGCGTATGCGGCGCCTGCTTGAGCGGGTTGTCTTTTTTATCGGCCTTTCCTTCTTCGATGGCCTGTATCTCCTCACGGATGGAAAGAAGGGCCTGGCAGAAGCGGTCCAGCTCGGCCTTATCCTCGCTTTCCGTGGGCTCGATCATGATCGTTCCCGGTACGGGAAAGCTCATGGTTGGAGCATGGAACCCGTAATCCATAAGACGTTTAGCTACGTCTTCCGCTTCTATCTCCGCTGTTCTTTTGAAAGGGCGAAGATCAACAATGAACTCATGGGCGCACTGGCCGTTATGGTTAGTATAAAGGATATCATACCTGCCATCGAGGCGCGCGCGCATATAGTTGGCGTTAAGTATGGCATACTCTGTGGCGGCTTTTAGCCCTGCGTAGCCCAGCATACGGATATAGCCATAGCTGATCAGCAGGATAGAAGCGGAACCGTAAGGAGCCGCCGATACGGCGCCTGGATGTTCTTCTTTGCCACCGGTTGAATGATGCCCTGGCAGGTGAGGGGCCAGGTGCTTTTTTACACAGATCGGGCCCATGCCGGGACCACCGCCGCCATGCGGGATGGCAAAGGTCTTGTGAAGGTTCAGGTGGCATACATCGGCGCCTATGAGCCCCGGGGCCGTCAACCCTACCTGGGCATTCATGTTAGCGCCGTCCATGTATACCTGCCCTCCATATTTATGAATGATATCAGTGATCTCTTTTACGGTTTCCTCATATACCCCATAGGTGCTGGGATAAGTGATCATGATGCCGGAGAGGTTATCAGCATGCTGGGCTGCTTTAGCCTTCAGGTCCTCTACATCGATGTACCCGTTCTCCAGGGCTTTTACCACCACTACCTTCATCCCGCACATAACGGCGGAAGCCGGGTTAGTGCCATGGGCCGAAATGGGAATAAGCATTACGTTGCGATGGTGGTCGCCATTAGCTTCATGGTATGATTTGATGGTAAGCAGGCCTGCATATTCACCCTGGGCACCGCTGTTGGGCTGCAGGCTGCAGGCGTCGAAGGCCGTGATCTCGCAGAGATAGGCCGACAGCTCATCGATGATATACCGGTACCCTTCCGTTTGGTCGGCAGGGGCAAAGGGATGTATCCTGCTCCAGTGCGCCCAGCTTAACGGCATCATTTCGCTGGCTGCATTCAGCTTCATCGTGCAGCTGCCCAGCGAGATCATGGAGGTATTAAGGGAAAGGTCCTTGTTCTCGAGCGATTTGATATACCGCATCATCTGGCTTTCGCTGTGATGCGTATTGAATACCGGGTGCGTAAGAAAATGGCTGCTGCGGGTGAGGATCACGGGTATATGGTGCAGCTCGGCATCCTGCGGGATGTCGAAAGCTACCGGGTCTGTATCGTTCTCGAAGCAATTGATCAGGTCGTAAAGGTCTTCAGGGCTGGTGGTTTCGTCGAGCGAGATACCGATATGCCTGTTGTCATAGTAGCGCAGGTTGATCTGCTGGCGCTCTGCTTTTTCACGGAAAGGCGCTATATCGTCCACTTTCACCACAATGGTATCAAAGAAGTTGGAGGATACAAGGTCAAATCCTCTTTCTTCTACCGACTCAGCCAGTATCTGGGTCAGCAATGCAATGCGGGAAGCGATATTTTTCAGGCCCTGTGGTCCATGGTAAACTGCGTACATGGCGGCCATATTGGCAAGCAGCGCCTGGGCCGTGCAAATATTGGAAGTGGCTTTTTCTCTTTTTATATGCTGCTCCCTTGTTTGGAGGGCCATCCGCAAGGCCCGGTTCCCCTGGGCATCTACGCTAACTCCTATCAGGCGTCCTGGTATGCTGCGCTTAAACTCTTCACGGGTGGCAAAGAAAGCTGCATGGGGACCGCCATAACCAAGCGGAACGCCAAAACGCTGGGCAGAGCCAACCGCTGCATCGGCGCCCAGCTCGCCCGGAGGCGTCAGCAGGGTAAGCGCCAGCAGGTCGGTAGCCATAGCTACCAGGCCGCCGGCCTCATGCACGCTGCTGATGAAATGGCGGTAATCTTCAATAGCGCCTTTATCATTGGGATATTGCACGATAGCGCCAAAGAAAGTATTGTCCGGCTCAGCGGTTTTGTAATCACCCTCCACTATCTCGATGCCTACCGGCGCCGCCCTGGTATATAGCACGTCCTTGGTTTGGGGGAACAGCTCCTTATCTACAAAAAACCGGGGCCGCTCAATATGATCCTGCCGGTTAAGGGTATTGAAGAACATGGTCATGGCCTCTGCAGCGGCTGTAGCTTCGTCCAGGAGCGAGGCATTGGCAATAGGCAGCGCAGTAAGATCGCTCACCATGGTCTGGAAATTGAGCAGGCTTTCCAGGCGCCCCTGTGATATTTCAGCCTGGTACGGGGTATATTGAGTGTACCATCCCGGGTTTTCAAAAATATTCCGCAGGATCACGGAAGGAGTGATCGTATCATAATACCCCTGGCCGATATAGTTGGTAAATAATTTATTCCGGAGAGAAATTTCCTTGATATGCTTCAGGTATTCATGCTCGCTGAGCGCAGCAGGAATGCGGAGGGAATGATCCATGCGGATAGAAGCCGGCACGGTGCGGCTGACCAGCTCTTCCAGGCTGCCGGCACCGATCGTTCTCAGCATAGCTTTTGCATCGGCTTCTGTGGGACCGATATGGCGGGAAATGAATTCAGCAGACTGTTGTTCGAAAAGGCTCATTATAACAATTTTAAATCGTGTGCGATCAGGAACCGGTACCAGGTGGCCAGCATCGGAGGAATGACAAGCGCCTCGTATAGAGAGACATGGATCATTGCCGGCCATCTTCTGATATAACTGGCTTACTGAAGCGCTGCAAAGTTACGACAGGCAATGCACAAAAATGAACCTTGTATTTTAGCGCGGATTACTTGTGGATAAGCTATGCGCAGGCCGGCTTACCTGCCGGCACCGTGGTCTACGGAGAGAAAAATGCCCGGGCATGGATTTGTTTGATTTATTTTGTGCCGGCATGAGTAAAGATATTTTGCATAACTGGGAAAAAAAGACCCGGGAACGGCATAAGCTGCATAAGCAGTTCCTGGCAAAGGCCGATAAGAATAAGGTCCTGAAGCAGCTTCCCGGTCTGCACGAAGAGGCGTTTGAAAAAATGGATTGCCTGGCCTGCGCGAACTGCTGCAAAAATTACTCTCCCCGCTTCAAGACGCCTGATATAAAGCGTATTGCCAGGCACCTGCGCATGAAGGAAAGCGTGTTCATCGAAACCTATCTTAAGGTAGATGAGGAAGGTGATTTCGTGACCAGGTCGGCTCCCTGTCCCTTCCTGGGCGAGGATAATTATTGCAGTATCTACGAACAACGGCCCTCCGATTGCCAGCGTTTTCCATATACCGACGAAGACGTGTTCATCAAGCGCCAGGCCCTGACCTTAAAGAATGCCAGCTTTTGCCCTATTACCTATTATGTGCTGGAAAAGCTGATCGAAAATAAATGATCAGTATTGGAACTTTCGCAGCGTGGGGGCCTTGATCCAGGTTATTGCTACCACCAGCAAGGTCATGCAGCCGCCAAAGACCACGGAAGGAACTACTCCCATCAGCCTCGAGGTAAGCCCGCTCTCGAACTGGCCAAGCTCATTGCTGGAATTAATGAACATAGAGCTAACGCTGCTGACGCGGCCTCTCATGTTATCCGGTGTTTTCAGCTGCATAACGGTTCCTCTCACTACCACGCTTACGCCATCCAGCATACCTGCCACCATCAGGGCCAGGAAAGAAAGGATAAACCATTTGGAAAGGGCGAAAACGATCACGCAGACGCCGAAGCCTCCTACGGCCAGCAAAAGCTTCCGTCCCTGGGCTTTTCTCATAGGGGAGAAGGTAAGCAGCAGCACGATCATGATGGCGCCGATATCGGCAGCGGCATTCAGCCATCCAAAGCCCATAGGGCCTATCTTGAGGATATCGCTTGCATATACCGGCACCATGGCCACTGCCCCGCCAAACAATACGGCAAACATGTCCAGGGCCATGGCTCCCAGCAATTCCCTGGTCCGGAAAACGAAATGAAGCCCTTCCTTTACGCTTTCCCAGGTCCGTTTTTCTCCCTTTTTTTCCATTGCCGGCTTTGGTCTTAGCTGGGTCAGGATAATAAGGGCCAGCAGCAGCAACGAACAAATAGTAATAAGCGTACCCGTATTGCCGATCATGCCGATCAGGAAGCCGCCCATAGCATGACCGGTAACCGAAGCCGACAGCCAGCTGCCCTGGTTCCAGGTAGTGGCATTCTGCAGGAATTGCCGGGGAACGATGGTAGCGATCATGGCCGAAAATACCGGGCCGGCAAAAGAGCGGATAATGCCTGTGCAGAAAATAACGCCATAAATGCACCAGGCTATATGCTTGTTCTTAAGATGGTGGCCTGTAAAGGAGGTCGACAGGAAAATAAGCGCGCCTGCCGCCAGCGTATAGCAAAAAACCGCGCGCAGCAGCAGCTTTCTTTTTTCGCTCTGGTCGATGACATGACCTGAATAAAGCGCCATTGAAAGAGCAGGGATCACTTCCGAAAGACCGATCAGCCCGATGGCAAACGGATCGTTGGTCAGCTGGTATATCCACCAGCCCACGAGCGTGCTCATCATGCGCAGGGACATGATAAAGCAAAAGCGCCCGATCATCAGGTTTTTGAATTCCGGGATACGTACCGCCGCAAAAGGATCATTGGTTACCTGGGTAACCGGAATATGCTCATCCATTGGTTAACGGCAAAGGTAGTGATTGAAAAAATATATCCTTATGAAGGCTAAGGCAACGTCAGGTAATGCTGCCCTGGCTCATACTCTTTGTCGAGCGCCTCCAGTATGACCTGCATATGCTTCTCATTACCGAGAAAATCGGCGTTGGAAGCATCAACGAATAAGGTCTTCAGGTTATGTTGCCGGATATAGTTGGTATAGGTTTCCTGTATGTTGAACAGGTAATTGTCCGGGATATTCTGCTCGTAAGAGCGGTTACGCTTTTTGATATTGGCTTGCAGCTTGGTGACGGGCGCATGCAGGTAAACCAGCAGGTCCGGCTGCACCAGCTGCTGATGTATTATGTCAAACAGCCGCTGGTACAGGCGGAACTCATCCTCAGGCAGGTTCACCTTGGCAAACAGCAGGCATTTGGTGAAGAGATAGTCCGAGACCGTCAGTTGCTGGAACATATCTTTCTGCTGCAGCAGCTCTTTCAGCTGCTTGAACCGTTCAGCCATAAAGAAAAGCTCCAGGGGAAAGGCAAATTGCTGCGGGTTCTCGTAAAACTTGGGTAGAAAAGGATTGTCTGCAAACTCTTCCAGTATCAGGCGGGCATTATAGTGCTTGCTCAGCAGGTGAGCCAGCGTGGTCTTGCCTGCGCCGATATTGCCTTCTATCGTGATGAAATTGTAGATCATGTCAGTCGTTGCCCTGCCTGCTGCAAGGCGGTGAAGGCGCAAGGTAAAAGAAATGAAGGGATGCCGCGAAGCGCTTTACAGCATTGTGGAAAAAATCAGGAATACTTTTTTACCCTCAGCGTATCAGGGCACTCGGCCAGCAATTGCGTTATGGTCTTATGCAGCGCAGGATGGATTAGCTCAGGCGCTATTTCTGCCAGCGGTGCCAGCACAAAGCGCCGGGAGGCCATACGCGGATGCGGCACCTGCAGCAAAGGCGTGTTTATTATTTCGTTGTTGAATAGCAATATATCAATGTCGATGGTGCGTGGGCCATATTTTTCGCTACGCACGCGCCCGATCCTTTTCTCGATATCCAGCAGTTCCCGGATCAGCTGTGTGGGGCCTAAAGCTGTAGCGATCGCCAGCACCTGGTTAAGGAAAGACGGCTGATCGGTTTGCCCCCAGGCCTCGGTTTCATAAATAGAAGACTCCCGGCACACCGGCCCGCAATGCCGGCCGATCAGGGTGCGGGCCTCAGCCAGGTATCTTTCCCGCTTTCCCATATTGCCACCTGTCAGTAAATAGGCTTTATTCATATAGTATTACCTGCAAAAGGCTCAAATATCTTTATTTTTGAAGGGCTGCCCAAACTATGCTGGCTGTCTGTACGGTAAGCCAGGCAAAGGGAGCTTAAGATCATGGCCCTGACCGGTCCGGTAAACTTTAATCATAGCTATGCGAAGTTTTCTTAAAATATTCCTTGCCACCTTCCTGGCGCTGGTGGTCTTTTCCTTCATTGCCTTCTTTTTTATCGTTGGCGCTGCCGGGCGTGTAGCTGCAGGCAATAAGCCGAAGGCAGAGGCAAAAACAGTGTTGGTGCTGGACCTGTCGCAGCATTTTGCCGAACAGATGAAGCAGGACATTTTTTCCGTAATGAGCAGCGAGGCAAATGTGCCCGGGCTTTATGATATAATAAGGTTGTTACGCAAGGCAAAGGCAGATAAGGATGTAGCCGGCCTGTATATACTCGCCAATGGAAATGCCAACGGGTTTGCTTCCAGCGAAGAGATCAGGCATGCCATTCTCGATTTCAAAGCAAGTGGGAAATTTGTGCTGGCATATGGTGATATGATGTCGCAGAGATCTTACGGGCTGGCCAACATAGCGGATAAGATCTATCTCAGCCCGCAGGGCTCGCTGCAATGGTCCGGCTATAGCATCGATTATCTTTTTCTTAAAGGCACGCTGGATAAGCTTGAGATAGAGCCGCAGATATTTTATGCAGGCAAGTTCAAAAGCGCTACCGAGGCCCTGCGCACCGACCGCATGACGGAAGCCAACAGGCTGCAGACAACCGTATGGCTGAACGAGCTGTACGACAACCTGCTCCTGAGCACATCAGAAGCAAGAAAGATAGATACGGCCACCCTTCGCCGGCTGGCCAACGAAGGCAGCATCCGCTATGCTGAAGATGCCGTTACGGCAGGCCTGGCAGACGGGATTAAATACGATGATGAAGTAAAGGACGAGATCAAGGAACGCCTATCGCTTAGTAAATATGAAAAGATCAACTTCCTGGCCATGGCATCTTACCGGCAGGCAGTAGACTACACACCGTCAAAGGGAGAGAAGATCGCCCTGATCTATGCGGAAGGCGATATCATCGATGGGAAAGGCGGACAGGGAACAATAGGAAGCGAGACCTATCGCAGCCTCGTGCGTAAGGCAAGGCTCGATAAATCTATTAAGGCCATTGTATTCCGCATCAACTCGGGAGGAGGAAGCACGCTGGCCAGCGAAACGATCTGGCGCGAGCTGGCCATAGCCAAAAAAGAAAAGCCGGTGGTCGTCAGCTTTGGTGATATGGCGGCATCCGGCGGGTATTATATCGCCTGCGACGCCGATAGCATTTTCGCCCTTCCGACAACCATTACCGGGTCTATCGGTGTTTTTGGGATAATTCCTAATATGGAAAAATTCTTTCGCAACAAGCTCGGGGTTACGTTCGATGGCGTACAAACCGGACCTTATGCCAACCTCGGCACAGTAAGCCGCCCGCTGACGGCTAAGGAAAAAGAACGGATGCAGGCCGATGTGGACCGGATCTATTCACTATTCAAGCAACGGGTGGCTGAAGGGCGTAAAAAAGATACGGCTGCTGTAGAAGAGATCGCCCAGGGCCGGGTGTGGACAGGTATAAGAGCCAGGGAGCTTGGCCTGGTTGACCGCTTCGGTGGCCTGCAGGATGCTGTTTTGTCGGCCGCCAGGATGGCCGATCTGGGCAGCAGCTTCCAGGTCAGGGAATTCCCGGAGCCGGTTTCCATATTTGACCAGCTTTTCAATAACAAGAAGGAACCTGCCGCTTATATGCAGATCCTGAAGCAGGAGATGGGAGAAGAGAATTTCAAAATATACCAGCAGGTAAAAAAGATAAAAGAGATCGGCAATGCGATACAGGCCAGGTTGCCTTTTGATTTCTTTATCCGGTAACAGGCCGGCGGAATAGTTTTGCCGCAACCTGCGGGCAATTATATACTTTTGCTTCCCAACAATCATTCATGCCGCGAACCTACAGCCAGACAAAAGCCCTTTGGGCCATTACCAGGGCCAGCTTTAAAGCTATTTTCAGCCAGCCTGCTTCGGTGATGTTCAGCCTGCTATTCCCGATCATCTTCATCCTCATATTCGGCGCTTTCGGCAATGGAGGCCCTGGTCGCCAGGCTATTGCCCTGGCCCCGGGATGCGATACCAGCAATGCTTTTTTCGACAGCATACGCAAAAGTCCGCTCATAAAGATCAGCAACCTCTCCGATACGGCTGAAATGCGCGAGGCCATCGACAAGGGAAAGCTGACTGCCATCCTTTTTATCCGGAAGGTAAGCACCGGCGATACCTCTTCTTTTTATAAAGTGGACGTACGGTCAAGCTCCGCCAGCGGCTCCAATCTTTTCGTGCTGCTGCAGAACCTCGATCATATCCGCCTGAAGACCGAGCTGGCCCTGGCAGGGCCATTGCCCCGTCAATATGCAGTGGTGCCGCAGGTATCGGAAGGCAAGCGCTACCGGCAGATCGACTTTATCCTGCCCGGACAGCTGGGCTTTTCTATCCTGTTCTCTACGTTGTTTGGAATAGCCTTCGTGTTCTTTACCCTCCGGGAACAGCTTGTATTAAAACGCTTCTATGCGTCGCCGGTAAAAAAGATCAATATCCTGCTCGGCATTGGCATGAGCCGGCTTTTTTTCCAGCTCATGAACGTGATGGTGCTGATCCTTTTCGGCCATTTCTTCCTCAACTTTACCCTGGTGCACGGAGCGCTTACTTTCCTGGAGATGGTAGTGCTTTCTGTATATATGCTTTTCCTGCTGATGGGCGTGGGCCTTATCATCAGCAGTATCGTAAAGACGGATACATCCATCCCCCTGCTCATTAACTTGTTCGGCTTTCCCCAGATGCTGCTGTCCGGTACCTTTTTCCCGGTAGAAGTATTCCCGCAATGGCTGCAGAACATCTGCCAGGCATTGCCGCTGACGCAGTTCAACACTGCCATGCGCAAAATATCATTTGAAGGACTGCATCTTTTCGACTGCTGGAAAGAGCTGGGCATAATGGGGATATGGATCATCGTTACCTATGCTGTCACCGCCAGGGTAATGAAGTGGGAATAAGCCCGGAAAAAAATCTTACTATCAACCTGCATACAGTGAAAGCCTTTCGACTCGCCATAGTTAGCTTTTTCTTCCTGTTCACCCTGGTGCTGGGCATATCCCTGTTCTTCCCTTCGCATGTGCGCATATCAAGGGCATTGAACATGACAGCAGGAAGGGAGGATTTCATAGCACAGGTCGGCGATCCTGCCAACTGGAAAAGCTGGTACCCGGGTATCGAAAATGCACCCCTGTATTATGAGAACGGGCAGGCAAAGGGGGTGGTAATGGATACTGCCTCCAAGGTAATGCTGATCATTACCGGGCAGGGACCTGATGAGGTGACGGCTGAGTTTAGAAGCCGCATGAAGCCCGTGGTGAACGGCTGGAAACTGATCAGCCATCCTGGAACCGATTCGGTAACAGTGCAATGGTATATGGATTTTCGCTTGCGCTGGTATCCATGGGAAAAGTTCGCCAGCATGCTGTTTGACCGCTCTTATGGACCCAAAATGGAAAAAGGCCTGGATAATCTCCGGAATATACTTGGAAAAGGCCTTCCATCACCTTGAAACGCGTCCCTGGCAGGTTATTTGTACTTTTCAGGCCTAAAATTTCAGGTATGAAAATCAAAACAGCTTTCCTGGGAGCCCTGGCGCTGGCAGGCGCATTGACGGTCCAGGCACAGAACCAGGACATATCCAAACGTCCAAGCCCTCCTGCTATTACTTTCCAAACACTTGAAAGCGGGGCTGTTGTTACTATCGACTATAGCCAGCCTTCTGTAAAAGGCAGGATCATCGGGAAAGACCTGGAGCCCAAAGCCGGCCAGGTATGGCGTACCGGGGCCAACGAGGCAACGGTCTTCGAGGTCAGCCAGGATGTAAAAGTAGAAGGCCAGCTGCTGCCGGCCGGGAAATACGCCCTTTTCACCATTTCGGGTAACGACGAATGGACCATTATCTTCAACAAGACCTGGAAGCAATGGGGCGCTTTTAATTATAAAGAGGCGGATGATGCCCTGCGCGTAAAGGTAAAGCCAATTAAATCAGCCCAGTTTACCGAAACGATGACGTTCACTATCAGCCCTGAAGGGATTGTTTCGCTGTGGTGGGGTGATCTGAAAGTGGACTTTACGGTGCAATAAGCTGGCTTCCTGACAGTGAACCGGTAAGCGTTCTGCCAGCCACCAGGCTATAGCGGAACCCTTACCGGTTTTTTAGTGAAAGCAGCTGCAACGAAACCATTTTAATATTTGTCAGCTAATCACCGGCATGATAGAAGAAAGAGAACTTGTAAAAGGCTGCCTGAAAGGCAAGCTACAGGCTCAGCGGCAGCTGTATGAGCTGTATGCTCCTGCTATGCTTGGTATCTGCTACCGGTACACCCGTTCTATAAAGGATGCCGAAGATGTGTTGCAGGAAGGATTTGTAAAAGTTTTCTCCAAGCTGGAACAATTTAAGTTTGAAGGTGAGCTGGGCGCCTGGATACGCCGGATCATGGTGACCACTTCCCTCAATTTCCTGAAAAAGAATAAACGTTACAGGGATGAGATGTTCTTTACAGAAGAATATATGCACCCGGTGGTCAGGGAAGACCCCGAGGTGAGGCTGCAGGCCAAGGAGCTGGCAGATCTGGTGCGGCAGCTGCCGCAGGGCTACAAGGTGATCTTTAACCTGCATGCCATAGAAGGATTTTCACACGTGGAAATAGGAGAGATGCTGGGTATCAGCGACAGCACTTCCCGCTCGCAATATGCGCGCGCGCGGAGCCTGCTGATCAGCTGGATAGAAAGATCTGTACAAAATAAAAAGCTGAAATATGCCGGGAAATGATTTTGAGAAAGCAGTACAGCAACGGATGGAGGAGCTGCGGCTACGCCCTTCGGAAGATGTATGGCAAAAAGTGGAGGCTGAAATACAGCAAAAAAAGAAACGAAGAAGCCTCTTTTTCCTGCTCTTGCTGGCAGGCCTGACGGTTCTTGGCTATATGGGCTATAGCTACCTGTCACACCAGCCCAAAGCTGCTGCCGTGGCCGGGCATACAGGTCATGATGCCCCGGCGGTGAGCATCGATGATCAGCCGTCCGCGGAAACCACAAGCAAAACGACTGTTGCTGCGCAAGCTCCTGTAGCGATGCCGTCTACAGGTACAGCAGCTGCACGGTCGCTTTCCTCTGCGGAATTACCTGCTCCGCTAAACGGGCAGGCTGTTCTCAAGAACACTGACAATTTATCTGCCCAGCCGGTACCAGGGAATAATAGAGGCCGGCAGTTGCAGGCATCCGGTACAACCTTCCCTGCCAGCCAGCCGGCAACAAGATCGACCGTGGTGAAGGCTGGCTCAATACAGCAGGGAACGACCGGGCTTGTTCCTTCTTTACAGGGATCTCCAGCCAAGCCTGAAGCTGCTGCTACCAGCATACCCACCGAGCCGGTCCTCGCCGATAGCAATGCTGCTATGGTAAAGACAGAGCTCCCGGAAGATCTGCCGGCAGAAAAAAAGCCGTTGCCGGAGCCTGCTATTGCTAAAAGCAAGCAGAAAAAGCTTGATGATCGTGCCTGGCGTTTCGGGCTTGAAGCAGCAGGCGGCATGTCAGGCGTGAAGTCAGGGGCTTTTTCGCTGAAACAGGCTTCGCCGGTAGAGAATGCCATGAACGCCGGGCTGCAGATCTCGGTGCCTCCTCCCAGCTCGATGATCTACCTGCCCTCTACTCCACGATCTGGAACTTCATTCAGGGCCGGTGTGGTGGCCGAGAAAAAGATCACCTCGCGCAGTCGTTTTTCAGGAGGACTGCAATATAATTACATGAGCATGTATCATAGGATCGGTCATTATAATAACAACATCTCCCAATACAACAGTGGCCCGCCCGAAACGCATTATGCTGCAAGCGTGCATTTCATCTCTATTCCTGTGGCCTATCACTGGCAGCTTAATAAAGGGCTTCGCTGGCCGGTTATAACATGGGATATCGGTTTTACAGGCAGCCGGCTGATCAGCAGCAATGCCTTGCTGTATAGCCCTTCCTCAGGAGGCATTTACTACCACAATGCAGAAGCATTCCGTAAGTTTCATCTTGATATCAGCAGCGGCTTCTCGTTCAGGTTTGGGGAAACCGGCAGATGGCAATGGTCTGCAGGGCCTATGGCCGGCTTTGATCTCTGGCCGTTGTATAACAAGGATGCTCACCAGCCCAAGCAATATCTTTTTTTCGGTGGGGTAAAAGCCCGGGTACTGCTCCCGAGAAAATAGTGATCGTAACAGCATGAATACGGGAATGCCAGCTTGCCTGGTATGCTGTCGGTCAGGAGGACAGGAAAGTAAGATTACGCCGTATGCCTGTATATTTTGAACGCTTCAGCGCCGATTCTTTGAATACCTGCTTAAACCCTTCCTCCGTCATTTCCTGCCATTCCCTGGTAGACAGGTTGAGTATTTCCGGGATGGGCCTGAATGCTTCCTCGGAAGCAGGCCGACTGAAACGGTTCCAGGGGCATACATCCTGGCAGGTGTCGCAGCCAAACATCCAGTTATCAAACTGGCCCTTCATCTGGTCTGGTATCAGCTGTTCCTTCAGCTCGATCGTGAAATATGAAATGCACCGGCTGCCGTCGATCACTTTGTCGGGCAATATCGCCTGTGTGGGGCAGGCATCGATACAGCGCGTGCAGCTACCGCAGAAGTCGCGGGCAAAAGGGTCGTCGTATTCCAGCTCGAGATCCGTGATAAGGGTAGCAATGAAATAAAAAGAACCGCCGTGCCGGGTAATGAGGTTGCCATTCTTCCCGATCCAGCCCAGGCCGCTACGCTGTGCCCAGCTTCTTTCCAGCACAGGAGCAGAGTCTACAAATCCCCGCCCCTGCAGGGGACCGGTCTCTTTTTCCAGCAAGGTCAGGAACTGGCGCAGCTGGGGCCTTATCACTTCGTGGTAATCCTTGCCATAGGCATATTTGGCGATCTTGGGCGTATCTTCCTGCTGTTGCTGCGGAGGGTAATAATTTTTAAGAAGGGTGATCACCGACTTGGCACCTGGTACCAGGCGGGTGGGATCAACTCTCATATCAAAATGATTTTCCATATACTGCATGTTGCCATGCAAGCCTTTTTGCAGCCATTGCTCCAGCCTGGCCGCATCCTCGTCCAGCTTTTGCGCTTTGGCAATGCCACAAAAGTCGAATTCCAGCAGGCGTGCTGTATCTTTTACCAACCGGGTATGCGAAGCTTTCGATTTCATGATCGGGTCTCAAAGTTAAGCCTGAAACCCCGGATTAATGCTTCCCGGCCGAGTTGACAGACCTTATATTTAACACTTTTCATAAGGACAAAACTTGCCCTGGATAAGGCTCTCTGCTTTTTTTGACTACATTTACCGGTAATAACCAAAACTGCAAGGCACCCATGACGAAAAAGCTGCTTTTTTTCCTCGTCTCCTTATGTTTCACTGCGATCGCTTTTGGCCAGGAGCCTGCAAAAGTGCGTTATGGCCGGATATCGCCTGAAGATTTCAAATCGTCGTACGACCTGGATAAAGAGGCAAATGCCATTGTGATAGCTGAGATTGGCTCTACCGAAATGGTTGGCAATAAAAAAGGCTGGTTTTCCCTCGAATTCAAGATGTACAGGCGCGCTCATATCTTAAACAAGAATGGATATGATATTGCGGATATCGAGATCCCGATCTATACCAACGGCACGGCCGAAGAAAGGCTGGACAACCTGAAAGGGGTTACCTACAACCTGGAAAACGGCAAAGTGGTGTCTACCAAGCTTGAAACAAGAACGGCTGTTTTCAAGGATAAGATCAACAAGAACAAAATGATCCGCAAATTCACTTTCCCTGATGTAAAAGAAGGCTCCATCATCGAGTACGAATACACGATCACTTCCGATTTCCTGTTCAACCTGCAACCCTGGTACTTCCAGGGCAATTATCCCTGCCTGTGGAGCGAGTACAATGTATCTATGCCGCAGTTCTTTTATTATGTAACGCTGAAGCAGGGATATATTCCTTATGCCATCGAAACAAATAAATCGAGGACAAGCAATTTTTCGGTTTCCGATTCACGCACTTCGTCCCCTATGAGCAGGGTCAGCTTTACCTGTGGCGTGACCGATTTCCGCTGGGCCATGAAGAATATACCGGCATTGAAGGAGGAAGGCTTTACTTCCACGCTCCGCAACCATGTGGCCAAGATCGAGTTTCAATTGGCAGAGAAACGGGACCCGTTGACTTACCAGCGTATTATGGGCAGCTGGACGGATGTTTGCAGTTCCCTGCTGAAGGATGAGGATTTTGGCCTGCAGCTTGGCAAGGATAATAACTGGCTGAGCGATGTGGTCAGGGAAAATACATTCAATGTTCCCGGGACCCTGCCTCGCGCCCGCGCTATTTATTCGTGGGTACGCGACAATATGACCTGCACCAATTACAACAGCAAATACCTTAACCAATCGCTGAAAGACGTGCTGCGGAAAAAGAATGGAAACGAGGCGGAGATCAACCTGCTATTGATAGCCATGCTCCGTAAGGCCGGCTTCAAGGCAGATCCTGTTATGCTTAGCACAAGAGGCCATGGCTATGCCTATTCTGCATATCCGCTGATGGACAGGTTCAATTACGTGATCTGCCAGCTGAATATAGACGGTCAGCCCTATTACCTGGATGCCAGCGATCCCGGTCTGGGCTTTGGACGCCTTAGCTATAAATGCTATAACGGCCATGCGCGCGTAATAAATGATATGGCAACGCCGCTGGAGTTTACGGCCGACTCCCTTGAAGAAAGAAAGGTCACCTCGGTATTTATCGTCGGCAATCAGGCTAACAACAGCCTGTCGGGCAGCATGCAGCAAACGCCGGGATATTACGAATCGGTAAGCATTCGGAACAGGATAAAGGATAAGGGCCGGGAAGCGCTTTTTGCCGATATAAAAAAGGCATTTGGAACTGACATCGAGATCACCGAGCCCGGCATCGACTCGCTTGATCATTTTGATGAGCCGGTTGGCATTCATTACAAGTTCGATATAAGCCTCGAAAAAGACGACCTTATTTATTTCAACCCCATGCTTGGCGAACGGTACAAGGAAAACCCTTTTAAGTCGGCCCAGCGCTTTTACCCGGTAGAAATGCCATATACCATGGATGAGACCTACTTGCTAAGGATGGATGTTCCTGCCGGCTATATAGTTGACGAGCTGCCCAAGCAGATGATGGTTAAGCTCAACGAAGAAGGAGATGGCCTGTTCGAATATCGTATTTCCGAAACCAATGGCTCTATATCCATGCGCAGCCGGCTTAGCGTAAAAAGAGCTTATTTCCAGCCGGACGAATATGAGATGCTCCGGGAATTTTTTAACCTGGTTGTTAAGAAGCAAAACGAGCAGATCGTATTTAAAAAGAAACCCTGAAAAATATGCTAAGGATCGTGATGGTATGGCTGGGATCGTTGTTTAGCCTGCTCTGCGCTGCCGGCAATGGCAAGTACGCCGTTTCGGCTATTCCCTCTTCGCTTATCAAGAATGCCAACATAGTTAAAAGGCTTGAAGAAGAGACGTTCTCGCTCAGGAATGCGGGAGAAGCTGTTTACAGGCGGAAGTATGTCTATACCATCCTGAACGCTAACGGCGACCGCTTTGCAGGCTTCCAGGAAAACTATTATAAGTTCAGGGATTTTCGTTGGGTAGAAGGCACGCTGTATGACGCTGCCGGCAATGAATTACGCCGGCTGAAGAAAAAGGATGTTATGGACAGAAGCGGGGTGAGCGGCGACAACCTCATGGATGATAACAGGGTGAAAGAGCATAATTTTTATCATCGTAGCTATCCTTATACCATAGAGTATGAATACGAGATAAAATATAATGGCACTATGTTTTATCCCCGCTGGCAGCCGCAGGAAGCGGAAAAGATAGCTGTAGAGGAAAGCCGGTTTATTTTTTCCTGCCCCGAAGATTATACTTTTCGCTATAAAGCTTACCAGTTCAGCGGTGAGCCGGTTATTACAAAGGAAAAGAACACCAGGGTCTATACCTGGCAGCTCAGTAACCTGCCGGCGATATTGCGGGAGCCTTATTCGCCTGCGATAAAGAATATCGCCCCGCTGGTATTGTTCGGGCCTGCTCTTTTTGAGATGCAGGATTATAAAGGCAACATGCAAAGCTGGCAGGACCTGGGAAAATTCATATATGCGCTGAAGGAGGGCCGTGATGAGCTGCCGGCCGACATAAAAGCAAGAGTGCACCAGCTTACTGACAATCTCAACGATCCGGCGCTCAAGATCAGGACGCTTTATGAATATCTTCAGAAAAATACGCGGTATATCAGCATTCAGCTGGGGATCGGCGGCTGGCAGCCCTTTGATGCAAAATTCGTTGCTGCAAAAAAATACGGCGACTGTAAGGCGCTTACCAATTATATGGCCGCTCTTTTAAAGGAAGCCGGTATCCCTTCGCGTTATGCTGTTATATATGCCGGCCGCGGGCAGGAGCATATATTCGACGATTTTCCCTCTTCGCAGTTCAACCACGTGGTGCTTTGCGTGCCCTTTCAGCATGATACGATATGGCTGGAATGCACCAGCGCTACGGCTGCGGCAGGATATATGGGCGGATTTACAGGAAACCGTTATGCCTTGCTGGTAGATGAGCAAGGCGGTAAGCTGGTGCGTACGCCTGCTTATGGTATCGACGACAACTACCAGGTACGCCATGTAAAAGCCCGCCTGGATGAGGAAGCCACCCTGTCAATAAGATCCTCGAGCCTTTATGGCGGTCTGCAGCAGGACCAGTTGAGCGGTCTCATCAATGGGCTCACCAAGGAAAAGGTGAAAGAATACCTGCATGAAGAAATGGACTTCGCCACGTATGAGATCAATGCCTTTAATTATACAGAGAAAAAGGAACGTGTTCCTTCCATATCGGAAGAGCTGGATATTACGGTAAGCAACTATGCTACGATCACGGGCAAGCGCCTGTTCATTGTGCCTAATGTAATGACAAGGTCTTACCGCAGGCCTGCGGCCGATGAGGACCGCAAATACCCGGTAGAGCTGGGAATGGCTTACAGGGATATCGATTCAGTCGAGATAAGCCTGCCTGCAGGATATGGCGTTGAAACCCTTCCATCGCCGGTATCATTGAACACCAGGTTCGGTAAATACAGCGCTGCCGTAAGAATAGAAAATGATAAGCTGTACTATTACCGGAGCATGGAAGGCTATTCAGGCTCATTCCCGGCCAGTGATTATACAGAGCTGGTAAGGTTTTACGAAGCAATTTACAAAGCTGACCGCAGCAAGGTAGTGCTGGTCAAAAAATAAGGATCAGAGAAACCGGTCTCACCACCTATCCTGCAGGTGCAGCCGGTGAAATATGCGGTGCATGGCAGGCGCCAGGATGATGCCGATATTGGTAATAAATACCACCCCGCTGAACAGGGCATACAGTGAAGAGAACCATTTGCCGGCAACTGTTTTTATTTCCACTACCGGTCCCATCCCGCTTAATATCATGGACGCATTGTGCAGGGCGTCAAGCCATTCAATGCCGGCTGTGTAGTGATAGCCTGCTACGCCTATCAGCAGGCATACCAGCAGTATCATACCGGCAAACAGGATATTTTTCAGCATCCGCCGGTAAAAAACGCTCATAGGCGCCAGCGCCTCCTTCCGGTGCTCGTACATGCTATTTTATTTACAGGTGGAAGAATACGATCTGTCGATGATCTTTTTCAATGCCAGGTGAGCATCTGCCTTTTCCTCGCCCAGGAGGGTTTTGGTGAAGACCAGGTAAGCATATCCTCTGCAGAAGTCGATCATCGGCCAGGTTCCGAATAATCCCGGGCAGGCAAGAGCGGTCGCTTTCCCGTTTTGCTGCTCCACGGCCCAGCTGCCGAGCGTATAGGAAAAGCCTGCAGCAGCTTTGGGTTGATAATGTACCTGCTCCGGTCTTGAAGTGATCTGCATCAGCACATTGACCGAGCTTTCGCTCAGGATACGCTGACCCCGGAAACTGCCTTTTTGCAGCAGCATGACCAGGAAGTTCATGTAGTCATCTGCCGTAGATACAGCACCGCCCGAAGGGTTGACGGCGGCATTCAGGTCAGCTACGGAAAAGCTGGTCTTACGCATACCCAGCGGGGTAAGGAGCTTTTGCCGGATCAGCGCATCAAACTTTTTTTTGCTGATCACTTCAAGCACTCTCCCGGCAATATTCAACCCGATATTGCCATAGCTGAAATCTTCCCCGGCATTTACCCGTATTTCCCGCGCTGCAAATGCATTCACTTCTTCCTCGAGCGTCTTGTACCTGCGGCTGCCGAATATCCTGCTTAATGTTGTTTCATCCCTGATGCCGGTATAATGCGAAAGACAATGACGGATAGTGATATAGTTTTTATTGTAACTTTCAAATATGGGAAGGTATTTAGCTACCTTATCATCAAGAGATAATTTTCCTTCATCTACGAACTGCATTACCAGGGCGGCAGTCAGCCATTTGCTGCAGCTTGCTACCGGGGCCGGTGTTTTGCTGTTAAAATCACCCAGCTCCTTCTTATATATTAATGTATCATCTTTCCACAAAAGAACTACGGCATTGTTGCCCAGCAGCGATCGGTTGGCTTGCACTGCCTCATCAAATCCTGCCGGAAAGCTTTGGGCCGCGACAGGCTGCAAGAATAGCAGGAAAATATATAATAGACTGCATTTCAGGCAGATCAGAAGGGGTTTATATGACATAGTTACGGTATTTTTTGGCCTGGATTATGATTTGCATAAAGGTCAGCATGGTGCATGCCAGGGATTGCTTTAAAGATTGCTCTGGCATAACAGATACAAACTAAAATTATTTTAAGATATGAATTTAGGAAACTTTACCATCAAAGCTGCTGAAGCCTTCCAGCAGGCCCAGCAGGTGGCTTTTGATGCCCAGAGCCCAAATATAGAAACCGAGCATATATTAAAGGCATTGCTCGATCAGCAGGATTCTCCGGTAGATTACCTGCTTAAGAAGAACAATGTTACGGTTAACCTGGTGGAGAATAAGCTTGAAGAGCTGGTCAGCAGGTTACCCAAAACCTCCGGCGATGCAGCTCAGCAGATAAGCCGCGATGCCAACAATGTAGTATTAAGGGCCGGCTCTGCCCTGAAGCAGTTCAACGATGAATTTGTTACCCCCGAGCACCTGCTGCTGGCCATCGTGCAGGGCAATGATGCTACGGCTAAGCTGCTTAAGGATGCCGGGCTTACGGAAAACGGGCTGGTAACGGCTATCAAAGAGCTGCGTAAAGGCTCTACAGTTACCTCCCAGACGCAAACGCAGGAATTCAATGCATTGAATAAATATGCAAAGAACCTCAACGAGCTGGCCCGCCAGGGTAAGCTTGATCCTGTTATCGGCCGCGATGAGGAGATCCGCCGTACGCTGCACATCCTTTCGCGCCGTACCAAGAATAACCCGATACTGGTGGGAGAGCCCGGCGTAGGTAAAACGGCTATTGCTGAAGGTATCGCCCATCGTATCGTGAACGGCGACGTGCCGGAAAACCTGAAAAGCAAGATCATTTACGCGCTCGATATGGGCCTGCTGATCGCAGGCGCAAAATACAAGGGTGAATTTGAAGAAAGGTTGAAGTCCGTGGTAAAAGAAGTGAGCGGCAGCGATGGCGAGATCATCCTGTTCATCGACGAGATCCATACCCTGGTAGGAGCCGGTGGCGGCGAAGGCGCTATGGATGCAGCCAATATCCTGAAGCCTGCGCTTGCCCGCGGGGAGCTGAGAGCCGTAGGCGCTACCACGCTTAATGAATACCAGAAATTTTTTGAAAAAGATAAAGCCCTGGAAAGACGGTTCCAGAAAGTAATGATCGATGAGCCGAGCATTGATGATGCTATTTCTATCTTGCGGGGTCTGAAAGACCGCTATGAAACGCACCACCATGTACGGATCAAGGACGAAGCGATCATTGCCGCCGTGGAATTGTCGAGCCGGTACATTACCGACCGTTTCCTGCCTGATAAAGCGATCGACCTGATCGATGAGAGCGCCGCCAAGCTGCGGCTGGAAATGAACTCCATGCCCGAAGAGCTTGACCGGCTGGAGCGCCAGATACGCCAGCTTGAAATTGAAAGGGAAGCGATCAAGCGGGAGAATGATGAAGAAAAGCTGAAGCAGCTTAATACGGAGATCGCTAACCTGGCCGTAGAAAGGGATACATTCAAGGCCAAATGGCAGGAAGAAAAGGAGATCGTGGAGAAAGTGCAGAACGGTAAGGCTGCCATGGAGCAGCTAAAGCTGGAAGCAGAGAAGGCAGAGCGGGAAGGCGATTACGGAAAAGTAGCCGAGATACGGTATGGCAAGATGAAGGAGCAGGAAAAGCAAATAGAAGAATATTCCCGCCAGCTGTCGGCTATCAGCGAAAACTCGCGCATCATGAAAGAGGAAGTAGATGCCGAGGATATAGCCGAAAGCGTAGCCAAGGCTACCGGCATCCCGGTCACAAAAATGCTGCAGAGCGACAAGGAAAAGCTGTTGCATCTTGAAGAGCATCTTCACCAACGCGTGGTAGGGCAGGATGAGGCGATCACGGCCGTATCGGATGCCATACGCCGCAGCCGCGCAGGGCTGCAGGACCCCCGCAAGCCGATCGGCTCGTTCATTTTCCTGGGCACTACGGGCGTCGGTAAAACCGAGCTGGCCAAAGCGCTGGCGGAATACCTCTTTGACGATGAGAGCATGATGACGAGGATCGATATGAGCGAATACCAGGAAAAGCATACCGTTTCGCGGCTGGTAGGCGCCCCTCCCGGATATGTGGGCTATGATGAAGGAGGTCAGCTCACCGAAGCTGTGCGTCGAAAGCCTTACAGCGTGGTATTGCTCGACGAGATCGAAAAAGCTCACCCCGACGTATGGAACGTGCTGCTGCAGGTGCTTGATGATGGCCGGCTCACAGATAATAAGGGAAGGGTGGTCAATTTCAAGAACACCATTATCATCATGACGAGCAATATTGGCAGCCACCTGATCATGGATGCCTTTGAGGGCGTAACAGAGAAAAACCTGGAAGAAGCTACCGAAAAAGCCAAGACCGAAGTAATGAACCTGCTGCGCCAGACTGTACGCCCGGAATTCCTTAACCGGGTAGATGAGATCATTATGTTCCAGCCCCTGCTTAAAAAAGAGATCATGGGCATTGTGAAGATACAGCTCGACAACCTCCGTCGGCTGGTGGCCGAAAGCGGCATACAGCTCAAGTTCAGCGATTATGCCCTCGAATTCCTGGCAGAGCAGGGCTTTGACCCGCAATTTGGCGCCCGCCCTTTGAAGAGGCTTATCCAGAAAGAGATCGTCAACCAGCTTAGCAGGCGCATACTGGCAGGCGATATCGATAAATCGCAGCCGGTGCTGATTGATGTGTTCGACAATACCGTGGTATTCCGGAATGATACTCCTGAGCTGGAGAAAAAATAAGATGGAAAATGATATATGATAAAGGCCCGGCTAAACCGGGCCTTTCTTATTGTTGTACTAAATAAAGGTTAGTCTTATTGCTGCCGTGATTGCTGCCGGTTAATAGCACGCTCGGCCCGTCGGAAAGCCACTTTTGTCTTGTACTCGAACCATTTTTCCTTCCTGATCTTTCGCATCAGGTCGTCGAAGCGGCGCGTAAAGACAAGATTTCGGAAGCCGATCAGGCGGTCGCGGTAAGAAGAGGACAAAGCCCTGTGGCTGACAGAGTAGCCTTGCGTTTCGTATTGTATATAATGCCAGTAGCCTGCCGGCATGAACAGGGTTTCCCCGAAATGAAGCGAGCATTCCCAGCCCTTCAGGTACTTCAGCCCCGGGTATTTGTCCAGGTCAGGATCACGCAGGTCGGCAATGCCATGGAAGTTATAAGGCAGCCGGTACAGCAGGTCAGATTGCTCTTTGGGGAATAGCCATACTTTTTTTACGCCCTGGAACTGCGAAAGGAATACATGGCTGATATCGATATCGTAATGATACCTCACGCTGGAGCCTTTACCGCCAAAGAACATAAAAGGCAGCGAAGTGAGTATATTGTCGGCGATCTTTTTTACCGTGAGATGCTTACGGAACTCAGGCCTTTCCAGCAGCAGGTTAAAGAGGAACAGCCTTGACTCGGTGGGCGTGCTTTCTATAAAATCAAGATACTCCGCAAAGCTCATCCTGGCTACCGGCTCGCTCTTGGCCTTGTCCTGGTGCGCATTTTCCATGCCATGCACCGATACAGGAAGCGTACCGGCCTCCCTTTTGAAAAAATCATAATTCCACAAGCTAAGCGCCGGACTGCCAGCCAGGAAATCTTTCAGGATCACAGGCGTGCTGGTGCGGATATATATCTCCGTAAACTCCTCCTTGGAAAGTCCCTCGATCCGTTCAACAGGTATAAGCTCCATGCAGCGGTTAGTCTTTTTAAATTGTAGACTAAGGTAGTAAATGACGGGGAAATAGAACGGTAAAAATAAAAGGTCTGCCCTGGAAACAAAAAGGGAATGCAGGTATTGCATTCCCTAAGAACAGTATAAGTGCCGCAGTATCAATTATGCGTAACGGCCAGGTTGTAAATCACCACTTCGCCGTACGCGCTGCACGATTCGGAAGGCCCCGGGTTGCGCCCGGGCTGGCACGACGACTGGGTATAAACGCCTGCCTTGAAATAAGCGCCTGAATACGATTTATTGAGGGTATAGGCAAGCGCGTCATTATAATAGCACTTGGTCTGGTTACCTGATACCACGAACTTCACCTTGAACCGGGTGCCGAGCACATAGCTGCTGGTAAGAGTAGGACCGTCGGTGCCGTTGATATCCACGAACAGCTTTTGGTTTTCCAGCCGGAATACGATCACGTCATCGCTTGCATCATGGATCTGCCCTGCCACCACATGCTTCTTTACATCGGGCAAACGAGTTATTGCCTGGTCTATCTCCATAATATGAGTGCCTGAGCCGGACGACCAGCTGGCGTTCGTGCTGCCGTTGCTGGTCATTTCCCGGAGCTCGCTCCTGGGATAATTGGACCCGCTGGTAGTGGCCCCGCCAGTGTGTGCCCTGAAGATCACCCCGGTATTGGTGCTATTGTTCTTAAAATAGGGATCTATTGAATAAGTGGCCAGGGCCGGCTGCTTGATCTCATCGGCATAGGTATCGGCATCAGGCCCATCAAATGGTATGGTGATCTTCCAGTTGGCCAGGTTCAGCAGGTTGGCCGGTAGCGATCCGCCTGCCATGGTAGTGGCCGAAGCTTCGTTGCTGTAGCTGCTGTTGCCGGAAGCATTGTAAGCCCTTACCCGGTAATAATAGGTAGTATTGCTGCTAAGGCCGGTATTGGTATAGCTGATGCTGTTGGCGGCCAGGCTGCCGGCAACCTCGCTCCAGGTGCCGCCGCTGCCTGTCTTTCGTTCAAGCTTGAAGCCTGTTTCATTGCTGCTGTTATCTAACCAGCTAACGCTGACAGAGCCGGTGCCGCCGGTTGAAGCTACCAACCCTGAAGGCACTGTGGGGGTTGCGGGGGCGCTGGCATCGTCTAATGTAAAATCATCAAAACGCCCTTCGCCGGCATTGTATGCACCATATATGATGATCGAAGTGGCGCTGCCTGAGCTGAAGCTTACCGTTACCTTGGTCCAGGAGCTGTAAGTGCCTCCCTGGCTGTTGAGCACGGTAGAGCCGCTTTTAGCGCCGATGGTGCCCTTGCCCAGTATCCAGGCGGCAAGCGTATAGCTGGTATTGGCCGTTACCGTTACGGTCTGCTGGATGCGATCGCCCGATGCGCTCAGCTTTGCCGATTTGCTGCCGCTATGCTTGTCGCTGGTAGAGATGGCAAATGAATTGGGATCTCCCCAGTTGGCCTTGTCTGACTCGAACCCGGGGTTCAGGATGGTGACCGGCAGTCCCAAGGTTATGGGATCATCGTCCGTTGACGGCTGGTCGGTACCAGTGGCAGGCTGCACCGTTTGCTTCTGGCAGCCCAGGAGGAAGATAAATAAAAGGGATGCTGCAAAACGCAGGGAATTGGTTTTGTGATTCTTCATGTTGACAAGCATTGGTGAATAAAATGTCGTTCAGGAAAATATATTTCAATCGTTACTGTAAGTTTAGATATAGGTTTTCTTTTACATGCCTGCCGCGGGTTGAATGTTTTCCATTTTTTCAGGCATGGACAGGGAGGTTTTGCAAGGAAAAAATCTTTTACCTGGTCTTTTATAAAGAAAAAAAGGCGATAACGTTGCCGGTAACGCTGCCAGGCGGCAATAGGGGTACGGATACGGAGAAAAAAAGAGGCTGTCTTCCTAAAAAGACAGCCTCCAGCTTATAATAATAAGATGCTTATTTGATCTTATTTACCACTACATCCTGTACAAGCTTGGTGCTTTTCGTGATCTCGTAAACGCTTGAGCGGGACGTTTTGCGGTTTATGATCTCGAAGCGGATCTCGCTCTCATCTACTTCAGTAGTATTGAGCTGGAACTTGCGCGAGACCTGTGCGCCTTTGACCTTTTCAGAATAAAGGACCTCGCCGGCCACATCCTTGATGATAATGATGTATTCAGCTTCCTCAGGGTTGTTGAGGTTCAGCTGGTAAACGGGCTGGCTGTTGAGATGACCGATGAATTTCAGCTCTACGGCAGGGTTTTCAGGACCTTTGCCGGCAAAAGCGGTGGCAGAAAATGACAGGGTAAAAAGAGCCACCAGCGCGATCGCTACGGTACGGGAGTTTGAGATTACGTTTTTCATGACTTTAATTTTTTGGGTTAAACAAATTCAGGCTGTACTATACTTTTCCTGGGTCACAATCGCCGGGCGGCAAACAAGCGGGTAATGTATTCTGTCCTTTTGAAAGGATGTTCCTGTTCGATGATGTAAAAATAATACCGTAAATGCCGGGGCGGAAACCAACTTCATCCTGTTTTTAGGGTCTTAAAAGAGGTAATCGTTCTTTAAAACCCTTTCTGGTAAAGGGTTTCGGTAAAAAAAGCTCATGATGTCCAACCCGTACTCATTAAAATTCCGTTAACAGCTTTTTGGCGGCGATGAGGCGACAGGAAAAATTATGCTACTTTCAATTATTTGGTTATCAACATAATATTAAGGTTTTGGGTGAAAAGAGGGAATATTGGCAGGCTGAAAACAAAAAAAAATTACCTTCACGCACTTTCAAAGCCCGGCCGACAAAGGTTTCAGCGAACTTATTATATAGATTTTTGTTGTATTGTCGTAACGCGAAAGCTTGCCTTATCACAGATTAAAAGCAGAGTATCATGCCATTAAAAAAGGAAATAGAGATTATCATAGAGCCCAAAGAGATATTTGTCGGCAAAAAGGACGCGCCTGTTACCTTGATGGAATTCGGGGAGTATGAAAATGAGGATTGCGCAAAGGCAAATGAAGTGGTGAAGCAGCTGCTGGAAGAGTATGATGGAAAGATAAGGTTCAATTTCCGCCATTTTCCCCAGACAAGGATCCACCAGCGGAGCCTGAAAGCCGGCGAGGCCGCCGTAGCTGCTGCACAGGAAGGGAAGTTCTGGGAAATGCACAACGTGCTGTTCAATAACCGCCGCAGCCTGGGCACTACCAGCCTGAAGCTGCATTCAAAGGAAGCCGGCGTTAAAAGCAAAAAGTTCCTTGACGACCTGGTGAACGGCACATTCGGCTGGCAGGTGCAGGACGATATGAAAGAAGGGATTGACAGGGGCATCAAAGAGCTGCCTGCCTTCTTTATCAATGATGAGCCTTTTAAAGGAAAGCCCACTTTTGCCAACCTGAGCGTGGCCATTGAAGCTGCGCTGAAAAAAGCGAAAAGGAAATCCCCGGCCAGGCAGCGGGCCTGATAAATCTGATTAACTGAAAAGTCCTGCAGAAGCAGGACTTTTTTTATGGGCTGAAAAGACACCCCGATGGGTGCACACTTAAACTATACGTTTTTATTGCCGGCACCAGGCAGCTCTTTGCAGCGGCCGGATACCGTCAGGAAGTCAGGGATGAGGCGCCAGCCGTTATCTCGCTGTTCAGCGCTGCTGCATCAGTGGTTACCAGCGGGCAGGCCATACAGGCTTTAGGCCCATTTTGCACATACCACCGGCACTGCCGGCGAATACCACAGGCAGGCAGCTCAAGCGCGTTCTCTTCTGCCTGGATAAGGCTTGCCACCATATCGCCAATGCTGCAGCCTTTGCCATTCCACTGGCGACAGCCTTTTTCCACGCAGGTATTGGCAAAGCGGAAGCGCTGCTCAGGCGGGCGGCCCTGGTGCGCGATCTCAACGAATTCCTGGGTTACGGGTATCGGGTGCTCCAGTATATCGACCATTCCTTCCTGGTTCACAATGCCGATCAGCTCGGCGCCTTCCTGGCATACAGAGCTGGGACAGGTGAGCTTGTCCTTTTTCATCTCGATAGATTTGAGGTGATGAAAAAGCCGGCATTTGCAGGCCTAAGCGGAAATACCGGCTATTAGCGGATCAGCCTACCTGGATATTTTCCGGAAATTGACGTTCTTTTTCAGCAGCTCGGGCGTCTTGAAGTTCCTGATCCAGATACCCAGCCACTCTTTAGGGAATGCGACTTTCCTGGCGAGGGCGCCATTGTCGATACGGGCGATATGCTTGAGCACAAGCGCCTGGATGTCTTTGTCGAGCGCGGAGATCTGGGCTTTGGTCAATGGGGCATCTACCACCACGTTGAATTTGTTGGCCATAAGAAAAGGTTTAGGTTTAATGATAAGCTGAAGATAATCCCATTACCGGTACCTGGCAATTACACATTCGTGGTATTTTTGGGCAAATAAAAAGCCGCCGCAATGCTGCGACGGCTTTTTAACGAGATTCCAACCGTGATTACCAGCGGTTGTTGGAATAAGCAGGCCTGGAAGTCCTTTCCTCTTTAGGGCGGGCTACCATTACCTTGATAGTACGGCCATCAACTGTGGCGCCATCCAGCTCTTCGATAGCTTTTTGGGCGGCAGCATCATCAGCCATTTCTACAAAACCAAAACCTTTGCTGCGGTTAGTGAATTTGTCCATGATCACTTTGGCAGAGCTAACTTCTCCATACTCAGCAAAATAACTTCTCAGGTCTTCGTCCACAACGGCGAAGCTCAGATTTGAAACATAAATGTTCATCAAATAAATATTAAGATCAAAAAAATACTTGAGAAAACAGGGCGTAAAGAAGACTAACTATAAGACAAAAAAGTACTTAGCAGAATATCGTTCAGTTACAAGATGCTGTAAAACTCAAATTAACAATGCAAAGATAAGGATTTAATGTGACATAGAAAATGAATAGTTTGTTAAGTGCCGGCAGCTATTTGCAGAATGCTGCTGCTTTAGGAAAAGCTGCCTTATATTATGTAGCCGCGCTTCTTCGCATATATGCCGGCCTGCGCTAATTTTCCGGGGGCGCTATGTTGAAGGGCGAGGAGCTTTCTTCCTTTTTGCGTATCCCGAAATTGTACCGGATGTTCAGGCCCACCCTTCTTGTATCGGCCCGGCGGGAGCCGCTGGCGTTTACCGTGCCCTGGTTCAATATGAAATCGTTCCTGTTGGTCCGGAATATATCGTTGATGCTGGCGGTTACTACCAGCTTCCGGTTAAGGAACTGCCGGTTGATATTGGCATTTACGGCGCCGAAAGCATTCAGCTCATAAAACTGCAACGGCCCTTTGAACCGCCAGAAACCATTCATCGTTATCCTTGATCGCCTGTCGAGCTTGAACTCATGATAGGTGAACATCAGCCACCCGCCTCTTTTGAAGGAAAGATCGCTGCCTTCATACTGTCCCTGGTAGAAATTATGGTTATACTGGGCGCCCAGCACGAAAAAATATCTTTTGCCCGGAGGGATCGCTCCCAGGGCGCGCAGGTAAAACTCCTTGCTGGTGCCGATATTATCGTAAGTGCGTATGGCCTGGCTCCTGGTTGAATCGGCCTGGTAGAACACGCTGGAAAAAATATCCTTTGTACGGTTCATGCCAACGGCCAGGATAGGCCGCTCATCGATGCTGACATTGGCCTCATAGTTCTGGGTAAACTGGGGGCGAAGCGAGGGGTTGCCAGCCTCGCTCACAAACTGGTCAACATACCGCGGAAAAGGGTTCAGCTGCTCATATACCGGCCGGCTGATCGTACGGCGGTACACCAGGTAGGAGCGAAGGTCAAAGCCGGCAATTTTCATCAGCTTACGGCTGAGATATACATACGGGAAAAGATCGGTACGATGCAGGTTGAAGGAAGTATCGCCGGGAACTAATTGCCTGCCTTGCATATTTGTGTTCTCAAGCCGGGCGCCCATCTTAATGGTAATGCTGCTGATCGTTTTAGAGCCCTGCAGATAAAAAGCATTGATATTTTCCCGGTAGCGGTAAGTATTGGTCCGGTTGCCGTCCGGTTCCTGCGTGCTGCCGGTCTTCCTGAAATAGCGCGTGCGGCTGTTGTACTGCAGCAACGAGCTTTTTACGCCTGTTTCCACAGTATAGCTGTCAGGGAGCTTCCATACCAGGTCTGACTGGAGGGTGGTAAAGTTCCTCCTGTTGTCGATATTGCCGCTGCCGCCAATGCCCGGTACTACCGGCGGGAAATAAAAAAAAGTATTGTATAGCTGGTCAGTCTGGCCATTGGCATAGGTATGGGAAATATCCGTGCGCCATTCAGAGCCTGAAGAGTCGATCTTGTATTTGGCCGTAAGCCCATTCGTCCACAATAATGAGCGGCCGTCGTTATGCACCTGGGCCAGGTTGTTGGTGATGGTGTCGCCGGTGCTTATTTTTTTGATGATGCTATGATTGTTGGTATTGTTGTCGGAGTTGGTATAGCTCAGCCGCGTATCGTAGGTAAGCTCCCATTTAGAGGTCAGCTCCCGGCTCCAGCCAAAAGCTCCGTAATATACAAAAGCAGGATATCGGGTAAAGGCTTCCTGCTGCAACAATGAATCAGGCGCGTACAGGCGATTGGTGGCAATACGTTCATAGCTATTGCGCCTGGTGAAATTGAGATTGAGGTAAGTAGTGGTGCGGCCGTTATTGTTGTTGAGGTTGAGGCCGGCAAACTGGCTCCCGTATTGTCCTTGTTGCATGCCGGTATTTATGCTGCCGGTAAGCCCTATCCTTACCCCTTTTTTCAGGATAATGTTGACAAGGCCGCCGCTGCCGGAAGCGTCATAGCGCGCAGATGGCGTCCTGAGCACCTCAATTCTTGCAATAGCATCGGGCGGCAGGCTTTTGAGCATCGTGGCAATATCAGCCGTGCTCATTTTCATTTCCCGCCCGTTGATCTGTACCGAAGCGGGCGTAGTGCTGTTGAGATAGATATTTCCATCCTGGTCTACAAAAAGACCCGGGGTCTTTTCAATGATCTCGTAGCCGTTGGTGCTGGCGGCCGCCAGGCTTTCAGGGTCAATAATGGTCTTATCATCTTCCTGCCGCATAAGCGGTTTGCTGGCAGCCGATACCACCACGGTGCCCAGGGTTTTGGACTCATCATTGAGCGTGAAGCTAAAGACGGTTGAAGCAGGTGTTATTGTAATGCCTTTTGTTAAAGGCAGGTAGCCGACCGAAGTAATGGTCACAAAATATTGTTGTCCTTGAGCCAGCTCAAACACTGCCTTCCCGGCAGAGTCGGCAATCTGGCTAAACAGCGCAAGGCTGTCTATACGATCGGAAAGGCTGATGGAAGCAGCGGCTACCGGTTCTTTTTTAGCGGTCTGTACGCTGATGGTCACCGGTATAGCCTGTGCGGCAGAGATAGTGGTATACAGGATCAGCAGTAAGAAAAAAGGAAGCCGTAGTGGAATAAGGGATGATGTGGGCATGCAGTTTATTGGGGTCTTGTCGCGCAAATTTAGTGAATGCATTACCCGGGGTTGTTAGGAATACTATAATTTTATTCCCGGAGAAGAAATAATGGTAAAATTCAGCGCCATATTGAAAAGATTCGAGCAGCAGGGTGAAAAAACAGGATGGACCTATTTCGAGATCCCGCCTGATATTGCCGGGCAGCTGAAGCCTGGCACCCGGAAATCATTCAGGGTCAAAGGAAAGCTGGATAAGCACAGCATTGCAGGCGTGGCTACCGTGCCCATGGGAGGCGGCGCCTTTATCATTGCCGTCAATGCCGGGATGCGCAAGGCGATCGCCAAGAAGCACGGGGCCATGATAAACGTGGTACTGGAAGAAGACAAGAAAGGATATGAGCTGAACAGGCAGCTTATGGCCTGCCTGGCAGACGAGCCGGGAGCGGCCGCTTTTTTTGACTCCCTTTCCCCGGGTCACCGGAATTATTTCAGCAAATGGATCGATGCCGCCAAAACCGAGCCTACAAGGGTAAAGCGGATCGCCCAGGCCGTATCGGCCCTGGCCCGTAAATGGGGCTACCCGGAAATGATCCGTTTTCATAACAAGAAGAACCAGATCTGATAATTTATATGCCTGGTCACAGGCATTATCTTAATGCAGCTATAATGATTACAAGCATAGACGATTTCAGGCAGCCTTTTTTTATCGGCATTGCCGGCGCGGGCATGAGCGCCATAGCCCAGTATCTTAAAGGAAGCGGTATGACCGTCTCGGGCAGCGACCGCTTTTTTCAGCCAGGCGTGTACAATACTGTCAGGGAAAAGCTGGAAGCTGAAGGCATCGGCTGCCATATACAGGATGGGGAAGGCATCACCGCTGCTACCGACCTGGTAGTGGTGTCTGCGGCCATCGAAGATTCGGTGCCCGAGGTGCAGAAAGCCAGGGAGCTGCAGGTACCCGTTATAAAAAGATCGGAGCTGCTTGCGCTTATCGCGCGTAGCCGCAAAACCATCGCGATCGGCGGCACCAGCGGTAAAAGCACTACCAGCGCCATGCTTTTCGATATCCTCGATCAGGCCGGGCTGGAGCCGGGAATTATCGGCGGGGCCGGCCTGATCAGCCTCATCCGCCAGGGAAAGATAGGCAATGCAAAGGTCGGCAAAGGAGAGTGGCTGATCATAGAGGCCGATGAAAGCGACGGCTCTATCGTGCAATACCAGCCGGAGATCGGCGTATTGCTGAACATCGATAAAGATCATAAGGAAATAGAGGTGCTGCAGGAAGTGTTTGCCATTTTCCGTGAAAACAGCCGGCATTTTATCGTGAACCGGGCCAGCAGGCTCGCCAGGGCTTTATCGAAAGATATCCGCATAGATTTTTCAGTGACGCCGGAAGACGGGCTGGGCTTTATTGCGGAAGGCTTTAGCCAGGAAAGATTTACCAGCCGGTTTACGATCAACCAGGTGCCGTTCACGATCAACCTGGCCGGCCGGCACAATATGGAAAACGCCCTGGCCGCTACGGCCGCGGCGGCACAGCTGGGTGTAATCCTGCCCGTGGCTGCCAAAGCATTGGCCGGCTATGAAGGTATCTACCGGCGCAGCCAGGTGCTGGGATGCAAGAACGGCGTATGGGTGGTGGATGATTTTGCCCATAACCCGGTGAAATGCGCAGCGGCGATCGCTTCCTGCCAGCCTGTGGCTTCCAAAGTAATTGCCTGGCTGCAGCCGCATGGGTATGGACCTACCAAATTCCTGCGGCACGATTTCGTGGAAGAAATAGCAAAGGCCCTCCGGCCGGGCGATGAGATATGGATGAGCGAAATATTTTACGCCGGCGGAACCGCTGTTAAGGATATCTCGGCCAATGATCTTATCCAGGACCTGAAAGCCCGGGGCAGGCAGGCTTTCTTTGTAGAGAACAGGGCAGACCTGCTGCCGCAGCTAAGAGCGCACCTGACCGATGATTGCGTGCTGCTGCTCATGGGCGCCAGGGATCCTTCGCTGGAGCTGTTCGCAAAAGAGATATGGGAATCGTTGTAGCCTTTATACTGCCAGGCTGCGGCCCGACAGCGGGTTAAAAAGATACCAGCAAAGTATCATGATCAACCCGTACGCGCTGGGAGAGCTTTCTTCCGTATCGATGCTGCATACGGCCACAGGCGGTACATTGCTTTGGGTGTAGATGGCGATCTGCTTGGCAGGGCTGCTGGTGTCGGAGATCGTAAAGAAGTAACGGTCTTTATCGAGCTCGATGAACTGGCTCTTTTTTTCCGTGCCCACTCTCCCGATGCGTATACCATATTCATTGCAAAGCACGATACGGTTCCGGAACAGGCCTTCACGGCGAAAGAGGAAAACCCTTTTCTCGTTTTCATATTCAACCCTGGCGCAGTTGGAAGAAGGATGAAAAGCAAGAGTGAGCAAGCGACGGCCATTGTTCAATAATGCGAATGCTTTGCTGCCAAGACCGGAAGTGATCGTTTCCCATCTCATACACGAAAAAATTTGAGTGATGAAAAGCGTGGAAAAAGTACTATTCTTTCTTATTTCCCCGAAAAAATTTGCCGATAATTAATATTAACTTCATATTCGCTTCTTTTTTTGTGAATAAACCGTGCGAAACTTGCAGGTAATCCACAAAAACAGGTACTTATTAAACAGGGTAATGATATGCTGACACCTCAGGAAAAGTCATTTTTGGAACGCGCCATTGAATTGTCAAGGAAAGGGATGGAGCAGGGAGAAGGAGGGCCGTTCGGTTGCGTGATCGTGCTCAACAACGAGATTGTAGGTGAAGGGAACAATAAGGTCACGTCGGCCAACGATCCCACAGCGCATGCAGAAGTGGTAGCCATACGTAATGCCTGCGAAAAGCTGAAGACCTACCAGCTTAATGACTGCGATATCTATACCAGCTGTGAGCCATGCCCCATGTGCCTGGGCGCTATTTACTGGGCAAGGCCGCGTCGCGTTATTTATGCCAATACGCGTGATGAAGCGGCTGCCATTGATTTTGACGATGCTTTTATCTACAACGAGATCGCGGCCCCGATGGAAGAACGCAGGATACCTTTTATACATGCCGCCCACCCGGCTGCCAAAGAAGTGTTCGAGGCCTGGAAGAGCTGGGCAGGTAAAACGGAATATTAGCAGCCCTTATGCACGGCCGCTGGCCTGCAGGTGCCTGTGTATGATGAAGTACGAAAGCACGATCAGCAGTACCAGGATAAGGATGGAAATATAAAGCCAGGAATTGTCTTTCAGCTCCAGCTGGCGCCGGCGCAATCTTTTTCTCGCGGTTTTTTTCTTCAGGTCGCGGTTCAGCATTTCGACCATATGATCTACCTGCCGCTGATCCTTCATTTGTTGCAGGCCTTCCACGGCATCGCTGGCAAACTCGTTATCGAGAAGCTCTTTCTCCAGCTCATGCTTTTTTTCTTCCGAAAGCTGCCCTTTCAGGTATTGAAGCAGTGTTTCCTGGTCAATATCGGTAGAGAGATGGGATAATATGTTCTTGATGTTTTCGGCCATATCAGCGGTTTGCCTTTTCTTTCAGTTTTTTCTCTATCGCGATCCTCAGGTTCCGTTTCCCGTTTTGTATATAGCTTTTTACCTGCAGCAGCGAGTACCGGGTAAGCTCGCTGATCTCCTGGTAGCTCTTTTTTTCCAGGTAAAACAAAGTTACGCATTGCTGTTGCTCAGCATTCAGCTCTTTGAGGGCTTCCTGCATCAGGTCAAGCGTAAGATCAGCTTGAAGCAGCTCGGTGGTATCGGTATTTTCTGCCGGCGCTGCCATGTTCTTCTCGCTCAGCTCCACCGGCAGCTTGCCATGCCTGTCCCTCAGCCTCATCAGGCAATGGTTCTTGGCAACCATGTACAGCCATGATTTGAAGTAATCCACTTTATACTTATGCAGCTCCTGGATCACTTTCAGGAATACCTGCTGCACGCTGTCCTTTGCTTCCTCCTCGTTTTTCAGGTATTTCATGCATACGCCAAAAAGCAGCAGCGTATAACGTTGCAGCAGGATACCCAGCCATTCATTATTATGATCACTGTAAAAATAACGGAGCAGCTCCTGGTCACTGGTATGGCTGTACTTATCCTGCTTCACCAATGGAAAATAGTATTTTTTATTTAGATGCCGGAACTTTCTAATTTCATATGCTGTTAATACGTAACGGTTACTTTCACCTAAATTTTATTATGGAATTTGCTTTTGTAACGGTACCCGCGGCGCCGGTCAGGCGCAAGCCCAGGCATAAGGCCGAGATGGTGAACCAGTTGCTTTACGGTGAGGCGGTGAAGATACTCAAGACCAGGGAAGCTAACTGGATCAAGGTAAGAAGCCTTCATGATGATTACGAAGGCTGGCTTACCTGGCATATGATCAGGCCGGCCACTAAAGACCAGGTGCGCCATCGTAAAACGATGATGACGGCCGGGCTGCTTGCTGCCATCGAGGTAAATGGAAGCACTATGTTTATACCGGCTGGTTCCCGGCTTGCTGATCCGGCGTCCGGAGAAGACGAGTATTCTTTTTCAGGGGTTACTATCGACCCTTCTGCCGAAACGCCTTCTTCAGGCCGGCTGACAGAGCTGGCTATGGCCTGGCTGAACGCTCCCTACCTGTGGGGAGGCCGCACGGTGCTGGGCATCGACTGCAGCGGCTTTGTGCAGGTGGTATATGGCATGATCGGAATAAGCCTTCCACGCGATGCCTGGCAACAGGCGCAGGAAGGGCACCAGGTAAAAAAGATAAAGGATGCGCTGACAGGAGACCTTGCTTTCTTTGATGACAAGGACGAGATCGTGCACGTAGGCATCCTGCTGGGCAATGACCGTATCATTCATGCTTCAGGCAAAGTGAGGATCGACGGGATAGACAAGGAAGGGATCGTTCATGCCGAAACAGGCAAGAGAACCCATCGGCTTCGCGCTATCCGCCGCTTCTGGTAGCTTGGCGCCTGCTTTCGGCAGTGCCAGGGAGCTAAAGGTGAGCTATTTGGTGAAATTCTCCTTATAGAACCCGATAGCATCCTGTATGATCTTGCAGGCCGTGTCCTTATCCTGGAAATTATCGATCTCGACCTTTTTATTCTCCAGCACCTTGTATTGCTCAAAAAAGTTCCGCAGCTCCAGCAGGAAATGCTGGGGAAGCTCCTCCATGTGGTTATAATGATTGACGGAAGGGTCTTTGGCTGCCACGGCAATGATCTTATCATCCACCTGGCCGCTGTCGATCATCTGCATATTGCCGATCACCCGGGCTTCTACCAGGCATAACGACTGGATAGACTGTGAGCAAAGCACCAGGATATCGAGCGGGTCATTGTCCAACCCCAGCGTTTGAGGAATAAACCCATAGTTGACGGGATAGTGAAAGGAAGAATAGATAACGCGGTCAAGCTTGAGCAGACCGGTTGATTTATCAACTTCATATTTTGCCCTGGAGCCTTGCGGTATCTCTATCAGGGCATTGACCAGCCTGGGGGCGCCTTCGCCGTAATGAACTCCATGCCAGGGATGATTAACTGTTAGCATGTATAAGATTTTTTATGGTTGTGTAAGCCGTATGGCCAGCAAAGTGGCCAGCAGGCCCAAAATTACGCTGCAGCTTATATATAAAAAGAAAAGCCCGGTCCTTCCATCTTTCAGCAGCAAGAAGCTTTCGAGGCTGAACGCGGAAAAGGTGGTGTAGCCGCCGCAGATGCCCGTCATCAGGAATAGTCCCCATTCATTGGTAAGCGCTGAGGAGCGCGACCCAAACCCCCACAGGAGACCGATAAGAAAGCAACCGGTGATATTCACCAGCAGCGTACCCAGTGGAAAGGCATGAGGAAACCAATACAGCATCCAGCGCTGGCAGCAGTAGCGGCCCATGCTGCCAAGACCGCCACCCAGGCCTACGAGCAGGAGCGACTTTATCATGGCTGTGAAGAATGCTTCTCAGGATAAGTAAGCGTATCCTGGTCATGGTTAAACAGGTATTTGAAATCCACGAGCCATTTCCCCTGCTGCCTTACCAGCTTCAGCGTATCCTGGTCTTTACGGAAAGAATTGGAATATACGATCACCGTGGTAGAGTCGTTGATCACTTTCCGGCTATGTATGTGGATGGAAGCATCGAACAAGCCTTGCCGCTCATGCGAGGAAAGGGGAACCCTGGCCACGGCATCCATCTGGCTATCATTAATGGAGTCGTGCAGCATGTAGGTGCGGGCCAGGTCATAATTGCCCTTAAGCGCAGCCTGTATAAAATCGGTAGCAGCTGTCATGTCGCTTTCGCCGGCATCCTGCCTGCTTTTTTCCTTGCATGACATGCATAAAAAAAGCAGGGACAAAAAGGAAAATAGTATTCTTTTCATCCCTGCAAAATACAAAAACTTTACCAGTCGGCTACCGATAAGCAGATGGCTTAGGGCTTCGGCATGGTGCCGATGATGCTGTCGCTTATCCGTTGCGCCTCTTCGCGGTGGAGAGAATCATCGATGTCGTTGTCCAGCTGATCCATAGCATTTTCTTTCCCGTTCATGCCCATTTTCATCAGCGTGCTCATGCTGAAATCGACTTTCCAGGCCCCGTCTTCTTTTTTGAGCGGGAAGTCGAAAAAGCTGTCATTTTTGGGGCTTTTGGCCGGTACGGAAGCTTCGTCGCCATTGATCTTGGGCTCACCATACTCTATATTCTTGAACTCTTCGGTAGGATCTTCCGTCTTTACATCCTTATCTTTTTGTTTGGCTTCCATCTCCAGGGCTTTCTTCATCATATCAAGGGTGGATTTGCTGTCTTTGGTGGCCAGCTTGGCAGCCCCGTCCAGGTCTTTTTTGGCAAGCCTTTCAAAGAAGGCGCTCAATACGGCTTTGGGGTCTGACTTGTTTACGCCGCCTTTACAGCCGGTAAAAGTAATGGCAGCTATGGCGGCAATAGCCAGGAACAGTTGGGTTGTTTTTTTCATATTGATTTATTTGATTGTAGACAAATGTAAGCGTTAAGGAGCAAACCTGAAACTACCTATGCCTCCCTTTCATGGACGACCGGTCATGGCGGAAGGGGAAATAAACACTACCTGCTTTACTTTCATTGAATGCTCATTGAGAAAAAGATCATCGAGCGAGACGCCATAAGGCCATTGTTCCAGCTGGATGTACTTATTGAGCTTGCCTCCCAGCGAGCGGTTCAGGCTCTTGAAAACGAACTCGGAGCAATACATTACATCGTCGCTGAAAAAGTTGAAGTACATATCGAACTTCAGGCCGGCCCTGTAATGCTGGTGTATGATCTGTTCCAGCCGGGCCTCTTCACTTGCATTCAGCGCATAGCGGAAGAGACCGAACCGGTCATTGTCTGCCGGCGAGCAGAAGCTGTCGATCGGTTCCCGCTTCAGCCGCTGCCCAGGATTGTATTTTCCCCCGATAGCATGGTATACGAATACGGTATCGTGCTCTACCAGCACAAGGCCGCAGTGGGAATAGGTGGTATCATGCCGGTTCATTTTCCGCGCCGCCTCGCTAACCTCGTCAATACCGTTCCTGAAAATAAGATCACCGCTCCTGGCCAGCTGGCGGGCGCTGTCAATCTGCCGAATGGCTGCGGTATAATCCCTGGCAGCCGGCGGTTGATGGCAGGCAGGCAGGAAAAATAAAAGGCAGCCTGGAAGCCACCTTTTAAGCAGGTTTATATACTTGGTATTACTGGCCAGGATTATATTGTTATAGATGCCGGAAAAGTACGACACTGCAAAAATACATCATAGCAGCCTAACAGCTAACCCTGGTGCTTTTCATTTCTTTCGTGCTCATGGTTATAGGCACGCAGGATCGATTTAACCAGCCGGTGGCGCACCACATCTTCCTCGTCCAGCTCGATATGGCCGATGCCGTCAATATCGCGGAGAATACGCACGGCTGTCTGCAAGCCGCTTCGCTGGTTACGCGGAAGGTCTACCTGGGTCATGTCGCCGGTAATGATGGCCTTGGCATTGGCCCCGATGCGGGTCAGGAACATCTTGAGCTGCAGGTCCGTTGCATTCTGGGCCTCATCCAAAATGATAAAGGCATTATCGAGCGTACGTCCTCTCATATAGGCCAGCGGCGCAATTTCGATAGTGCGGGTGCTCATATAATAGCCAAGCTTGTCGGCCGGGATCATATCATCCAGGGCATCGTATAACGGACGCAGGTATGGATCGATCTTTTCCTTGAGATCGCCCGGGAGAAAGCCCAGGCTCTCACCAGCTTCTACCGCAGGCCGCGTAAGAATGATCTTTTTTACGTTCTTGTTCTTCAGCGCTCTTACCGCCAATGCAACGGCTGTATAGGTCTTACCGGTACCGGCAGGGCCGATAGCAAAAACGATATCGTTCTTGTCGGTGATCTGAACCAGCTTTTTCTGGTTGGCCGTGCGTGCACGCACCGATTTGCCGTTAGGGCCAAATACCAGCACTTCGTTGGGGTTGCGCTCCACAAAATGATCGACGGTCTCTGCATCATCGCCGCCGAGGATCTGCTCAAAATAATTTTCGCTCATGTGCCCGTTCCGCTCCAGGTATGAGACGATAAGGGTGATCTTCTCCTTTGCCACGTCTACCTGCTCAGGAGAGCCGCTCAGCTTGAGCTGGGTGCCGCGGGATAAGATCTTAAGTAAGGGGAATTTTTTTTTGAGAAGGTCCAGTTTGCCGTTGTTCACACCGAAGAACTCGATTGGGTTCACGGTTTCGAGATTAATGATAGTGTCTGTCAATTGTTACAGGTTTTGTGACCTTCCGTATACATAGAAAAGCACGGAAAAGGTCAAAATTTTCATAAAACCGGCGAAGGATCTTCCGGATTGATAGTGCGTCTTCTGGCCAGTTGCAGAAGCTTATCCTTCTTTTCCAAATATAAATTATTTGACCTGGATTTTCCGCGGCATAATTATTCACACAGTGTTAATTCCTGTTAAAGCTTTTTAAAAAATATATAGCAGGACTTCCTCTGAAGGGATATGCTTACGGCAGGATACCAGTAGCGCTTTTCATTTGCCCGCAATCTGACCGTCTATTTTTTAACAGGGAAAATAAACGGACAATCGCGTGCGCATACACTGCAGCCATGCAAGCTTAATGCAAGCGGGGACCAGGCCCCGGCAATCATTACCAGCGCGCTACCAGCTTCAGGTTGACCAGGCGCGGCGTAAGCCGGTTAGGCATCAGGTAAGTGGTGTTGGAAAAATCCTTGATCAGCAGGTAAGAGATCGTATTGTTGCGATCGATGATATTGAATACCTCGAGGCTGGCCCAGATATTATCAAAGCCGATAAAAGGACTATGGCTGCGGCGTTTGCTTCTGTCGCTGTCAAGCAGCAGGAAGCTGAACCCAATATCTGCCCGGATATAGGCTGGTATCTCCATGGCATTCCTGTATTTTACGCTGTTGGGAATATTGTATGGAAGATTGGACCCATATAGCAGGTTCAGGTACATCTTGATATTCTTGTTCGTGGCCAGGTAATCCTGGAAAAACATCCCGAACGTGATCAGCCGGTCGGTAGGGCGGCGCACCCATCCTTTTTCCAATGTTACGCTATCGACGGGCTGGTTATTCTGATCAAGCGTATAGTCCTTGTAAGTATCTCCTTTAATATCTTCCCTGGTGCGCATGATACCGAGGCTGATCCAGCTTTCGGCATCCTTTACCAGCTCGCCATGCAGCCTCGTTTCGAGCCCGGCAGCGTATGCTTTGGCGGCATTTTCACCAAAATACCTGATCCTTACGTTGTCTATATCGTATGGCACCACATCGGTCATGTGCTTGTAGTAAGCTTCGAGCGTCCAGCGCATAGGCCGGTGAAGGCCTTCAAAATTATAGTCGAAGCCAAGCACGCCCTGCCAGCTTTTCTGCGCTTTGAGCATGGTATTCACGCTGCCGTCGTAGCGACGCAGCTCCCGGTAAAAAGGCGGCTGGTGGTAAGCGCCTGCAGCTGCCCTGAAAATAATATCCTTCTCCCAGCCCGGCTTCCAGCTGGCGCCTAAGCGCGGTGAAAGAAGAAGCTCGCGGTTGAGCGAATTATAGTTGAAGCGAAGACCGGCCGACAAGGTAAAAGAGCTGGATGAATCGCCCAGCAGTATATTATCCTGTATATAGCCTGAATACTTGTTTACCGTCAGGCCAATGGTCGATTTGATCACCTTGCCCAGCTCCAGCCTGTCGGGGTTGAATGGGAGCGAATAGCCGGCTGAATCCTGGAACTCCCATTCGTTCAGCTTGTCGTGTATCAAGGTGCGGTCGTACCCAAGCCCCCATTGCAAAGCATGCTTGTCCAGGTCGTAGCTGCCTTTATGCGAAATGTTCCAGTTCCGGATATTGAGCGTATTACGCGAGAAATTCTGGAAAACCCCTGCCCCGAGGGGATTTACGATCATGCCGAACGTAGGTTGCGACCTGTCGAAATCCCTTTCGCCGAACAGGTAAGTGCCGGCAATATCCACATTTTCTTTTTCATCGTTCTCAAACCGGGAAGCCATCCATTTCAGCGTTAGCCTTTTGCTTACCTGGTTAATGAGCGACAGCCCGGCCATATTGGTAGTGTACCGGTCTTTCTCCTGGCCTTCAAAATAAATGTCCAGGCCAAGGTTGGCAGTGAAGAAAGGAGAGAAAACGGAGCTTGTCAGCTGGCTGTATGCCGGCTGCAGAAAAAACTTGCTTTGCGAGATATTGCCAAAGAGCTCTGCCTGCCATCTGCTGTGCAGCTGGTAAGTGGCCAGCACCTGCAAGTCCGAGGAGGAAGGGATATAGTTGCCCTGTGTTTCCTGGCGGCTCAGCAGGTTGCGGTTGCTCCGGTTACGCGCCCCGATAAGATAGCTGAGCCTGTTGCCGGCTGTAATCCCTTCGAGGTGCAGGCCCTGCTCAAGAATGCCGATATAGCCTGAGCCGCCGAATTTTTTTGGTTTCTTGTATTGTATGTCCAGCACGCTGCTCATCTTGTCGCCGTACTTGCTGGAAAACCCGCCATTGTAAAAGCTGATATTGCGCACCAGCTCGGGGTTGATGAAGCTGAGCCCTTCCTGCTGCCCGTTGCGGATCAGGTAAGGACGGAAAACTTCAAAGTCGTTTACATAGATCAGGTTCTCATCATAGCTGCCACCTCTTACGGAATACTGGGAGGTAAGCTCGTTGTTGGAGCCTACGAATATCTTAATAAGGCTTTCCACGCCTGTAACTGCCGAAGGAAGGTTAAGGATAGTTTTCGGATTGGGGCGGATAAGGCCGGCTTCCCGGCGGGCGCGCTGGTCGGTAACGATCACCTCGGCCAGCACCTCGCTTCCTTTTTCAAGACGGATAATGACCATTTCCTCTTCTCCTTCATTTAACAGGAAGTTCTTTTGCTCCGGCTTATAGCCGGTATGGGTAAAAACGAGGGCAAAGGCCTTTGCAACCGGGGCCTTGATGCGAAAGCTACCGGCCCCGTCAGTGCTTACGCCTCCCTGCTGGCCTAATATCACTACAGATACGCCTGCAACGGGCTGATCATTTTCATCGATAACGGTACCGCCAACAAAGGCAGGGCTTTTCTGTGCATTGGGGAGCAGGAACAGCAGCAAGGCTGTCATAAGCAGTATTGGTCGGAAAAAGGATTGCATAAAGCGAATGGGCTACAATTTACATAACTAAGCGTCAAAAGAGAAAAAGAGTTGCGGGCGGATGACATGGCCCTGCTTCATCTCCTGCTTAGCTTTGCTTGAGCCGGCTGATCATGGCCCTGGGATCGGCAGCCTGGAATACAGTGCTGCCGGCCACAAGCACATCGGCGCCGGCAGCCATGATGGTAGCGGCGTTCTCTTCGGTAACGCCGCCGTCTATTTCGATCAGGGTATTGGTGCCTTTTTCATCGATCAGCGACCGTAGCTGCTTTATCTTGGTGATCGTATGGGGAATGAACTGTTGCCCGCCAAAGCCAGGGTTCACGCTCATGAGGCAAACTATATCAGTCTCATAGAGCACGTCAGCAAGAGCAGACACCGGGGTATGCGGGTTGAGGGCTACGCCGACTTTCATTCCAAGCGACCTGATCTGCTGCAGGTTGCGGTGAAGATGAGGACAGGCTTCCAGGTGCACGGTAAGATGGTCGGCGCCTGCTTTTTTAAATGCTTCTGCATAGCGGCCGGGCTCTTCTATCATCAGGTGCACATCAAAGGGCTTATTGCTGGCAGGGCGCAGGAAGCTGATGACCATCGGCCCAAAGCTGATGTTCGGAACAAAGCGCCCATCCATTACGTCAAGATGAAACCAGTCGGCTTCGCTCTCGTTGAGCATCCGGCATTCTGCGTCGAGGTTCAAAAAATTGGCGGCCAGCAAAGATGGGGCAATGATGGGCATAAGCGGTGATTTTGCGCTGCAAGATAAGGTGATTTGGCTGATTGCCTGGCCGACGGCAGCGTCATAGCCTGTCTGCAGCTTCTTTGGCTTCCCGGAAGGTCTTGTCAAGCCCATAGGCTTTCTGGTAATATTCTTTTGCCGTTGTTTTGTCGCCTGTGATCTCTGCCACCCGGCCTATCCAGAAATAAGCATCCGGGAAGGAAGGAGAAATAGTATTTGCCAGCTTGAAGACGCTCAGCGCTTCCTGGTTCTTTTTCCGGCTCAGCAGTATCTTTCCTTTTTCAATATATGCATTGAGGTAATTGTAATCTGCCCGTATCGTTTCATCAAAGGCGCGGAGAGCGGCTTCCTCATTGCCGGTATTGGCATAGTACATTCCTTTTACGTAATAGGGATTGGCCCTGGAGGTCAGCGTATCGCTGCGAAGCAGCTCATCGGCAAGCTGTAAGGCAAGCGGGTTGCGGGTCTCGGCATACAGGTAGGCCAGCCTGTTCGCCAGCTCCTCGTTGCGCGGAGATATCCTGTGCGCTTCTGCCAATACACCTGCCAGCGATGCAGTATCCTTCTGACGCTCTACCAGGCTGGCTTTCAGCATCAGCGCTTCCAGCTCGCCCGGGTATCGCTGCAGCAGCTCATTGCTTTGCCTGAGCGCTTCAGCGGTATTTCCCTTTGCATCGTAGGCATAAGCCAGGGTAAGCGGCAGCAGCTTGCTCTGGGGAAGCTTTTGTATGGCCGATGCCAGGAAGGCAATAGCGCTATCTGGATTTTTTTCCAGCAATATATTCCCTGTTGCCAGCGCATATTTTTCCTGGCCGGTCAGCTGCCAGGCTTTCCGGAAATCATTGACGGCCAGCTCAGGGTAGTTATTCTTGTTCAGCAACGCGCCGCGGCGGGCATATATGGCCGCATTATCCGGCTCGCGGGAAAGGCTATCTGTAAAAAGCCGGTAAGGAGGCTGCGACAGTATGGCTTCTGCTGAATTGTCCCTGGTCTGGTTGCTGCAGGCAGCTGCCAGGATAAGAGGGAGCAGGAGAAATAGCTTGTTCAGTGTTTGCGAAAGAAAGGTTTTCATGGATCAAAACTAATGATAGATCGCAGTATGACAATTCTCTGACAGTAAGAGGGCCCTGTAAAAATTACCTTTGCCCGCTGCAATAAACGATAAAAAATGAAGAAACTTGTTTTTGGCTCCCTGGTGCTTTTATTATGTTCTGCTGTGGTCTCTTTCCGTAAGCCGGCTGCCTCCTTGTCGACCGCCCCGGTAAATGATACTGTGCATTATCCTGAAGAAAGCCATTTTCAGAATATACAGCAGCTTACTTTCGGCGGCGATAATGCAGAAGCTTATTGGAGCTACGACGGCAAATACCTCGTGTTCCAGCGTACGAACCCGGCAGAAGGTCTTCATTGCGACCAGATATTTATCGGCAAAGTGCCGCAAAAGCCCGGAGACAAGTTCGAGTATAAAATGGTAAGCACGGGCAAAGGGCGTACTACCTGCGCTTTCTTTACCAGGGATGGCAAGCATATCATTTATGCATCTACCCACCTGAGCGCAGACAGCTGCCCGCCTGTTCCTGACAGGAAGAAGTATGGCAACAAATATATCTGGCCGCTTTACGACAGCTATGATATATTCATGGCCGATCTAAACGGGAAGATCGTTAAGCAGCTTACCCATTCAAAAGGCTATGATGCCGAAGCCACGCTCTCGCCCGATGGCAAAAAGATGATATATACCAGCGATAAGGATGGGGATATCGAGCTGTATATCATGGACCTGAAAACAGGCAAGGAAAAAAGGATCACGCATACGCTTGGCTACGATGGCGGCGCCTGGTTCAGCCCTGACGGCAAAAAGATCATCTGGCGGGCTTCGCGCCCTACCACCGAGGCAGAGGTAAAGGAATATAAGGAGCTGCTGGCTGAAGGGTTGGTAGCCCCTACCAATATGGAAGTATGGGTAGCTGATGCCGACGGCTCCAACGCCCGCCAGGTAACCCACCTGGGCCAGGCCAACTGGGCGCCCAGCTTTATGCCCGACAGCAAGCGGATCATATTTGCCTCGAACCATGAATATCCCCGCGGCTTTCCCTTTAATCTCTATACCATGAATGGTGATGGCAGCAATGTTCAGAAAATAAGCCGCGATAAAGGCTTTGACGCTTTCCCGATGTTCTCGCCTGATGGTAAAAAGGTAGTATTTTCCAGCAACCGCAATAATGGAGGCACCCGCGATACCAACGTGTTCATCGCCGATTGGGTAGAGTAATGCAGGACGGCTGATAAAAGGCAGTATTTTTGATGTTAACCAGTGATTACATGAAAAATCGCTCATTATATATACTAACCCTGCTGCTGTGGGTGGCCGTAGGCTGTAAAAAGGATAAATCGGCTTTTGTCAATAACCCTGATCCTTCCGGCTATAACCATGAGCGGGGAGTAGGCGCTTCGGCCAATGACCTGCTGAGCAATGGTCGTTATACCAGCCTGCAGATAGAAATAATGTATATGCCGGGTTTTGCTCCCGATGCATCGGCTATCACTCATTTGCAGAACTTTTTGGCTGCGGTGGTCCGCAAGCCGGGAGGCATCACCATCACGCAGCGCCAGATAGCGGCGGCTGCCGCCACAGCTCTCAGCGCCGAGCAGGTAAAACAGATTGAGAACAGCAACCGTACTGCTTTTACTTCGGGCAGCACATTAGCCGTAAGCATCTTATATACCAATGGCAGTTACAGCACCTCCAATGTGCTTGGCATTGCCTATCGCAATACCTCGGTAGCGCTTTTCGGGAAAACGATCCATGATAATTCGGGCGGGCTCAGCCAGACCAGCCGTACCAAGCTGGAAGCTACGGTGCTGGAGCATGAGCTTTCTCACCTGCTGGGCCTGGTAGATATCGGCTCGGCCATGCAGACCAGCCATAAGGACGCGGCGCATGGAAACCATTGCGATAATTCATCCTGTCTTATGTATTACGCGTCGGAAACCACCGATGTGCTGGGCTTTTTGGTGACCGGGAACATACCTTCGCTGGATGCGAACTGCCGGGCCGACCTGCGGGCCAATGGCGGGCAGTAAAAGCAGCTTACCTGACTTGATGGCCGGGGCGCGGCTGCTTACCGTTATTTTAAATACAGCCGGGCTTTTGTACATTTGATAGATAAACCACTACCATGGACAAAGCCTTACTTGACCTTCACAGCCTGCTGCGCTGGGTCATCCTTGCCTTGCTTATTCTTTCCATCGTGAAGGCTTATACCGGCTGGCACAATCAAAGGGCTTTTACTCCTGCCGACAGAAGGGTATGGTTGTTTACGCTGATCGCTTCTCATATCACCCTGCTTATCGGGCTGTACCAATGGTTATGGGGAAGGTATGGCTTTCTTAAGATCACTGTTCCCCAGGGGGAGTCGGTGATGACCAATAGCTTTTTCCGTTTTTTCTGGGTAGAGCATCCTCTTTTTATGCTGCTGGCCGTTGCCCTGATTACTTTGGGTAACGGGATGGCCAAAAAGAACCTTCCGGATACGGCCAAGTTCAAGCGTGCCTTCTGGCTTTTTGTGGTGGCCCTGCTGATGATCCTGGTGGCCATTCCATGGCCTTTCCGCGCTTCAGGGATCGGGCGCAGCCTGCTGCCTGGCATGTCGTAATTATCAGGCAAGAGCAGCAGCTACCTGCTGCATTTCTTCTACAGTGCCGATGCTGAGGCGAAGCCATTTGGTTCCATCTTCAAAGGTCCTGGCGCCGATGATCTGCCGCGCTTCCAGCAAGGCTTTTACATCCTTGGGATATTTAGTGGTATCAAAATATACAAAGCTGGTGTGAGAAGGTATATAAGGTATGTTGGCTTTTTCAAGGGCTGTATAAAAGATGCGCCGGGCCTTTGCGTTTTCCTGCTTGCAGAAGCTGAGAAAAACAGTATCATCGAGCGAGGCCAGTGCGCCGGCCAGCGATACGGCGCCGGCACCTGCATTGGCCCAGGGCTGCAGGTCGTTCAGCTTTTTAATGGTTTGCGGATGGGCCAGCGCAAAGCCGACCCGGCAGCCGGCCATGCCGTAGATCTTTGAAAAGGTTTTTGCCACTACCAGGTTGGGATGATCGTTGACCAGCGATGCCATCGAAGGCTCATCGCTGAACTCCGTATAGGCTTCATCAAGCAGGATGGTGCAGGAAGAAGGAGCTTCCCTGATAAAGGTGCTTAGCTCGGTGGCCGGTATAATGGTGCCGGTAGGGTTATTGGGATTGCAGATATATATAAGCCGGGTATTGCTATCGATAGCAGCTTTCATGCGCCCGAGATCGGTGATCTTGGTATTGGTGAGCGGTACTGATCTTATTTCAAGCCCTGTATTGCGGGCCGCGGGTATCCAGAGCCGGAAAGTAGGATCAGGGGTTACAGCATTTCCTTTCTGCAGCGCAGCCATGGTAGCTACCAGCCCCAGCAGCTCTGAAGAGCCGGCGCCAACCACTACATGGTCTTTCGTGAGCTGGTAAAGATGGCCGATCTTTTCCCGCAATTCGGTTGTAACGGTCCAGGGATAACGGTTAGAGCCGTCAACAGCGGCGGCCATAGCTTTCCTGGCCAGCGGCGAAGGGCCGTGAGGATTTTCGTTGGAGCCCAACCGAATTATATCGGCAGCAGGATAAGCGCTGAGATTTTTCTCGATTTCACGGGCAAAAAGATCGCGGCTAAGCGCAAAGGCGGCCACAGTAAGAGCGGTTTGCTTGAGGAGTTCACGGCGTTGCATAGCAGGTATTGTTGCCGGAAGTTACGAAATGTCATCTTTTTCCCAGCTCGATCACTTCGCAATCTTTCATATCGGCCTCGTTGATCACGAAGCGGACCAGCGTTCTCACCTTGTGCCAGCCCTGCTTTCCGGCAGCGCCGGGGTTTATATGCAGGCAATTCATGCCGGTATCGTACATTACTTTCAGTATATGCGAATGCCCGCTGATAAAAAGCTGCGGCTGGTGAAGGGCCAGCAGCTTGCGGGTATCAGGGTTATACCTGGGCGGCGCCCCGCCGATATGCCGGATCAATACCTTTACTTTTTCGCAGGTGAATAAGATATGCTCCGGGAACTCGTTACGTATATCCTGGCCATCGATATTGCCGTACACGCCCCTGAGCGGCCTGATCAACCGGAGCTGAGCTGCTATTTGGGCATTCCCGAAATCTCCGGCATGCCAGATCTCGTCGCAGTTCCTGAAATGGAAGGCAACCTGCTCGTCGAGGTAGCCATGCGTATCGGAGATAAGGCCTATGCGGGTCATACGGCAAAGATAGGACGATGACAGCTGCGCAGGTTTGACCCCCGCGGTCACAAAATAATAAAGCGTACCTTTATATATAGAGCAACCATGTTGCCCATGCCATTTCACCGCAACTTCACATATTATATCGATAAGCGCCGCTGGAAATATTATTTCCTGATGGTTTCGCTGGAGCTGATACGGGCAGGCGACAGCCTGTGAACGGCCCTGGAGGGCCGTCAGCCGGCAGGAGCTGCCGGTTGCAACTTATTTCTTTATCCTTCAATTTTTTTTATGCCGCATTATCATCAATTGGGACAGGTCCCTCATAAGCGCCATACCCAGTTTTACAAGCCTGATGGCGGCTTGTATTCCGAGCAGCTTTTTTCTACCGAAGGCTTTTCAAACGATTATTCATTGCTTTACCATGTACACCCTCCTACCCAGATCATCAAAACAGAGCCACAGGTAAGCGTGGCCCCGGTGATCGCTGAAGAGAAAATGCTGAAGCACCGGAGCTTCGAAGGGTTCCGTGTAAAGCCGGTCGACGATTACCTCGAAAGCCGCGTGCCCGTGCTGGTGAACAACGACTGCCATATTGTGCTGGCGGCCCCCCGGCAGAGCATGACGGATTATTTTTATAAGAATACCGATGCGGATGAGCTGCTGTTTATCCATGAAGGCAAGGGAGTGCTGCGCACCATGTACGGAGAGCTTCCTTTTGAATACGGAGATTACCTGGTGATACCCAGGGGCACGATCTACCAGGTTGAATTTGCGGATGAGCATAACCGTCTTTTTATCGTGGAGTCGTTCAGCCCTATCCGTTACCCGCGCAGGTACCTGAGCAAATACGGGCAGCTGCTGGAGCATTCTCCTTATTGCGAACGGGACATCAGGCCCCCGCAGAACCTCCCTACATTCGACGAAAAAGACGATTTCCTGATCAGGGCCAGGAAAAAGGGCGTACTATATGGCCTTCACTATGGCACGCATCCCTTCGACGTTATCGGGTGGGATGGTTGTTGCTATCCCTATGCTTTCTCTATCCATGATTTTGAGCCCATCACCGGCCGGGTGCACCAGCCGCCGCCGGTGCACCAGACCTTCGAGGCCAATAATTTCGTGGTATGCTCCTTTTGCCCCCGTTTGTTCGACTACCATCCCCAAGCCATCCCGGCGCCCTATAACCACAGCAATATCGACAGCGATGAGGTATTGTATTATGTGGACGGGGACTTTATGAGCCGGAAAAATGTGACGAGGGGCATGATCACCCTGCACCCGGCAGGTATCCCGCATGGGCCTCATCCCGGCGCCGTTCAAAAAAGCATCGGGGCAAAGGAAACAAAGGAGCTGGCAGTGATGGTGGATACCTTTCACCCGCTGATGCTGACCAGGCAGGCCCTCGAGATCGAGAATGAAGGGTATGTGATGAGCTGGGCAGAATGATCTTACTCCGTGGATGACCTGTTGCAAGCCAAGGGCATGCCTTCAGAAAAATAGGCAGGCTTGATAAATTTTGTTAAATTCGGAGAAACAAAACGATTTTGCTATGCTTAAACTGTCAGAATTGAAAACAGGAGATATCGTTCGGGTTGATGATGAAGGGGTAGAGCGGCAGGGAACCGTGGTAAGGGTGAACCATGAAGATCATAAGGCTTTGATAGATAACGGGGTACAGGAATTCTGGTTCAGTCCTGATAAATTGTTTGCCATCCCGCTCGATGAGGCGCAGATGGCCAGGCTGGGCTTTGAGCACCAGGATATTGACGGGGCCGTTAAATATATGAAGGGCCCTTTTCGCCTGGTGACGCCAAAAAAAGGGGATTTTTCAAATATAGAAATGTGGTACCGCGAAGACCGGCGCCATTTTAAAGCGCCGATAGGCGTGCATGAGCTGCAAAACCTGCATCTTTCCATGACAAAAGTGCCCCTGCATCCCTGAAACCTGTTCAATTTGATGTAATTTTGCCTTTCCATACTGGTTTTGTACCTGAACCCGGAAAAAGAATCCGGGTTTTTTCTTTTTTTCCCGGTATACTCCTATCTTTGCAGCCCTAAAAATAATATGTCAAAGCAAGCCCTTATCAAACAAGATGGAGTGATCCTTGAAGCCCTGTCCAATGCTATGTTCAGGGTAAAGCTGGAGAACGGACATGAGATACTGGCCACCATATCGGGAAAAATGCGGATGCACTATATCCGGATATTGCCCGGGGATAAAGTAGGGGTTGAGCTGTCGCCATATGACCTGACAAGGGGAAGAATCAATTTCAGATACAAATAATTGAGTCATGAAAGTAAGAGCATCCATTAAAAAAAGGAGTGCAGATTGCAAGATCGTTCGCCGTAAGGGCAAGCTGTACATCATCAACAAGAAAAATCCCCGCTTCAAGCAAAGGCAGGGATAAGAGGTCGGAGGCCGACGCAAGCCGTTCAGGCCTTCCGATTGTCGTAACTGGCGCCGGTTAGCCGGGCTTTGCCGACTTTCGGACTATTAATTAAAAAAACAACAAACTAAGAATATGGCTCGTATTGCCGGTGTTGATCTACCAAAAAACAAGAGAGGTGAAATCGGTCTTACCTATATCTATGGTATCGGACCCGCCACTGCCAAGTACATTCTTGACAAGCACAATATCAATCGCGACAAGAAAGTAAATGAGTGGAATGACGATGAACTGAATGCTATCCGCTCTACCATCACCGAAGAGATGAAGGTAGAAGGCCAGCTTCGTTCAGAAGTGCAGATGAGCATCAAGCGCCTGCTGGATATTGCCTGTTACCGTGGCCTCCGCCATCGTAAAGGCCTGCCTGTTCGCGGTCAGCGTACGAAGACGAACAGCCGTACCAGAAAAGGCAAGCGTAAGACGGTAGCCGGTAAGAAGAAAGCTGCGAAAAAATAATGATCAGTCAGCTGGCTCCTGGTAACCCGGGAGCCGCTGCCGTTTATAAAAGCACCGATTTATTACTGGATCAGCTACGGATACCCTGGTGCGGGAGGAGGGCTGGTTCGGGTTCCGGGCAACCGGGATTATTTTTTAAGATTACCTCCAAACAAGAACAATGGCTAAAGCACAACAGAGCAGCGCTAAGGCAGCTGCCAAAAAAAGAGTGGTAAAGGTAGACGCATATGGCGATGCCCACATTTCCGCTACTTTCAACAACATCATCATCAGCCTGACCAATAAGAACGGCCAGGTGATTTCCTGGAGCAGCGCCGGTAAAATGGGCTTCAAAGGCTCCAAGAAAAACACTCCCTATGCTGCGCAGATGGCAGCTGCCGATGCTGCTAAAGTAGCATTCGATGCAGGCCTGAAAAGAGTGGACGTTTACGTGAAAGGCCCTGGCGCCGGTCGCGAAAGCTCTATCCGCTCCCTGTCGCAGTCAGGTATCGAAATAGTGATGATCAAGGACGTAACCCCGCTGCCCCATAACGGCTGCCGTCCTCCCAAGAAAAGAAGAGTATAACAGCTGCCGCCGGTAACAGCTTTGTTTACCGGCAGGCTGCAGACATAGTTGAGCCAAATTGGTTTCATTTCCAAAAAGGGTACGCGATTGATTTTTTTAAAAGCTTTTTACTGATCGCTGTACCGGTTTCTAAAAAAGCTTAAATGAAAGAATAATTATGGCACGTTACAATGGTCCTAAGACCAAGATCTCCCGTATTTTCGGAGAGCCCATCCTGGGCAATGGTAAATGGTTGGGTAAAAACAGCAACCCTCCCGGTCAGCATGGTGAAAAGCGCAAGCGTAAAACGTTAGGCGAATATGCCCTCCAGCTGCGTGAAAAGCAAAAAGCCAAGTATACCTACGGTATCCTGGAAAAGCAATTCCGTAAAACATTCGAGGAAGCTTCCCGTCGCAAAGGCGTAACAGGTGAAAACCTGATCAAATTGCTGGAAGCCCGTCTTGACAATACGGTTTTCCGTATGGGCATTGCTCCTTCACGCCCGGCTGCCCGCCAGCTCGTGAGCCACAAGCACATCGAGGTGAACGGCCAGGTAGTGAATGTTCCTTCTTATCAGCTGAAAGCCGGTGATATCATCACCATCAAGGAAGGCAGCCGTGGAAGAACTTCCATTACCAGCGTGGTACGCGGCAAGAACCCTAAGTTCAGCTGGCTGGACTGGAATGAAACCGAGCTTACAGGTACTTTCATCACTTATCCTGAAAGGGAAAGCGTTCCTGAGAACATCAAGGAGCAACTGATCGTAGAGCTGTACAGTAAATAATGACCGGTTACATGCACGGTGGGCAAGGCTTATCGTTCACCGGCTAATTTACCTGCGGCTACAGCTGCTGTTTCCCATCGTTAAAAATTAAATCTGAAATATGGCTATTTTAAATTTCCAGAAACCGGATAAAATCATCCTGCAGAAAGCCACGGATTTTGAAGCTCAGTTCGAGTTTCGTCCGTTGGAGCCGGGATTTGCCGTAACTATCGGTAATGCGCTGCGCCGCGTGCTGCTGAGCTCACTGGAAGGATATGCGATCATCGGCGTAAAAATTGAAGGTGTTGATCATGAGTTCGCTACCATGAAGGGAGTGAGCGAAGACGTGGTGGAGATATTCCTCAACCTGAAGCAGGTGCGCTTTAAGAAGATAGTAGAGCATGAAGTGGCTAATGAGAAGATCATCCTGTCGCTGAAGAATAAAACCGAGTTCACTGCCGGCATGATCGGCGAAGGAACCCATTCCTTCCAGATCATGAATCCCGACCTGCTGATCTGCACCCTCGATTCCTCTGCCAAGATGGATATCGAGCTTACTATCGGCAAAGGCCGCGGCTATGTTCCTGCAGAAGAGAACAAGCCTAAGGATGCCCCTATCGGCTATATCCCTATCGATGCCATCTACACGCCTATCAAGAACGTGAAGTACAGCATCGAGAATACACGGGTAGAGCAGCGTACGGACTACGAAAAGCTGATCATGGAAGTATCTACCGATGGAACCATCCACCCGGAAGAAGCCGTGAAGCAGGCTTCGCGCATCCTGATCCAGCACCTGATGATCATCACCGATGAGAACATCACTTTCGATAACAAGGAAGAGAAGAAAGAAGACCTGGTAGATGAGCAGACCCTGCAGCTGCGCAAGGTGCTGAAGACGCCGCTCGAAGATCTCGATCTTTCCGTTCGCGCCTTCAACTGCCTGAAAGCTGCCAAGATAAACTCCCTGAGCGAGCTGGTACAATATGAGCAGGAAGACCTGATGAAGTTCCGCAACTTCGGTCAGAAATCCCTTGCTGAGATCGAGCAGGTGCTTAGTGAAAGAGGCCTGGGCTTCGGCATGGACCTGCAGAAGCTGGGAGTAGATAAAGACGAACTGTAAGTAGCAAATGAGGAGAATGTGGGAATGTGGAAATGTGGAAGTATGAGAATAGCAGCCACATCACTCATGAGCAGCGCTCTTTTTATCATTGGAAAAATGAAAGTGTAAGGTATTTCCACATTCTCACATTACCCACATTTCCACATTTCCACATTTTATATTAGTGTAAGTAGGTTGTAATTCCTTGACACGGTACAACCGAATTTTTTTAACCAGATCCGGGAAAAACGGGTCTTTAAATCAAATGTCATGCGTCACGGAGACAAAATCAAGAACTTAAGCCGTACCAAGGCTCACCGCGAAGCGTTGCTGAGCAACCTGGCCTGCCAGCTGATCCAGCACAAGCGTATCGTTACTACATTGGCCAAGGCCAAAGCCCTGCGTGTATACGTAGAGCCCCTGATCACTAAAGGAAAAGAGAACACAACGCACCAGCGTCGCGTGGTGTTCAGCTACCTGCAGGATAAAGAGGCGATCAAAGAGCTTTTCAGCACTATCGCTGAAAAAGTAGGCGGCCGTCCTGGTGGCTATACCCGCATCCTCAAGCTGGGCACCCGCCCCGGTGATAACGCGGAAAAAGCCCTGATAGAGCTGGTCGACTTCAATGAAGTGTACGGTAAGAGCACCGGGGAAGCCAAGACCGCTACCAAGCGTACACGCCGTGCAGGTGGTACCAGGAAGAAAACGGATACCGCTCCCAAAGCCGAGGGAACAACAGTAGAAGCGGCTCCGGCAACAGAAGAAAAGACCGCTGAATAAGCGTGTGGATAGATTTCGTTCGAAAGACCCTGGTATCCCGGGGTCTTTCTTATTTTTAAGCGTAACGGGCCTAACCCGATAATGGAGGCGACCCAACAACAACGCAAATATTTTTTGCCATGCGATATACTGCTGCCAGGATCAAATTCGTAAAGGAGCTTACCTACGCCGGTAGCGGGGGAACTGCCCAGAAGATCGCTGGACAAAATAACGGGCGACAGCCTGGATATCCACGTTAAAAAAGTGTACACGGCCTCCATGCAAGGAGTGACCAAGCAGCTCACAGGCACCTACATAATAAGCCGTAAAACCGGGTGGATCGGCAGGACCGACCTAGGCAGTGACGGTAGCTCGGGTTTCAGTAATGTAAAGGGAACGGTAACGATCCGGAAACTCCCCTGACCGAGCCTGCAAGAAGAAGCAATGCATTCCCGGATGCATCTTTTTATGCCGGTCATTACAATTGTTTGTATTGCTTCGATTAATGAGCGTAACCCCTGTTTTTTTGAGTCAAATAAATTAACTTCAAGCCTCACGCTGCCTGCCATTTTTAGTAATAACCTCTTCTCAACATTCCGTATGGATCACACGTCGTCGCATACCCTGCAGCAGTTCAGGAACCAGGTCGGTATCCGGTTCCAGCTTTATAATAGCCTGTTCACGTCCCTGCCTTTTCACCGGATCGAGAAGACAGGTATCTTATTATCGCTCCTGGCCAGCAATTGCGAGGAGGGATATAAGAAAAATCAAAGCCCTATCCAGATCATCGAAGACTTTTTCAGCAAGCAGACGGCTTATGTAGGCGAGCAGGAAAAGCTCGATCTTCTTTTCCGATTCGTGCAATATGCCGAACGACAGGTAGTGCTGTTCGATGCCCTAGAAGATGCCGCCTTCCGTGAAGTGCATGATATGAACGGGGTTGGTACGCTCAAGCATCTCGAATCGGAGATCATACAGGGAGATAAGCAGGCGCAGCTGGCAGAGAAGCTGAAGGATTTTACGGTGAGGCTGGTGCTGACTGCGCATCCTACCCAGTTTTACCCCGGTCCTGTGCTGGGCATCATCAATGACCTGTCGAAAGCCCTGGCAGAAAATAATGCCAGCCTGGTGAATACGTTGCAGCAGCAGCTTGGCAGAACTCCTTTTCTCAAAAAAACAAAGCCTGCTCCCTATGATGAGGCAGTGAGCCTGATCTGGTATATGGAGAATGTATTTTATCCTGCTGCAGGCAGGATAGTGGCCACGCTGAAAGGCAGCTTTCCCGAGGCGGTCAGCAAAAGCAACCCGGTGTTCCAGATGGGCTTCTGGCCTGGCGGCGACAGGGATGGCAACCCTTTTGTGACCACGGAAACAACCCTGCGGGTGGCCGATGCGCTTCGTGGAAGCATCCTGAAATGCTATTACCTCGATGTGCGAAAGCTCAGGCGCCGCCTGACCTTCCAGGGGCTTGAAAGCCTGCTGTCAGACCTGGAGACAAAATTGTACAATAACCTTTTTATTCCCGGCTATAAAAGCCGGCTCACCAAAGAAGAGATCACCGCTACCCTCGAAGAAATAAAAGAGATCATTATCCACCAGCACAATGGTCTGTTCCTGCACCTGGTAGAACGCCTGATCAATAAGATAGACATATTCGGGCTGCATTTCGCTTCGCTGGATATACGGCAGGAAAGCGGGGTGCATGGCCAGCTGCTGGAGACCATGGCCGCATCGCAATACCTGCTGCCGGCCGGTTATGCAACGCTGGATGAAAAAGAAAAGATCGGCCTGTTGTCATCGCTGTCGCAACCTGCCGATGCTTCCTTGTTCAAGGACGATGTACAGCGGGATACGCTCGAGTGCATCAGCGCTATCAAGACCATCCAGCAATATAACGGACCGGAAGGATGTAACCGCTATATCATCAGCCAGTGCAATAGCGCCCTGAACGCTATGGAAGTTTATGCCCTGTTTATCCTGGGCGGCTGGCGGAAGGAAGAAATGAACGTTGATATTGTGCCGCTGTTCGAGACCATCGATGACCTCAGGCAGGCCGCCGCCGTAATGGAGCTTCTTTACAATACCCCGGTCTACCGCGAGCACCTGGTAAGAAGGAACAACGTCCAGACGATCATGGTTGGCTTTTCGGACGGAACCAAGGATGGCGGCTACCTGATGGCCAACTGGAGCATCTACAAAGCAAAGGAAGAGCTGACAAGCATCTCCCGGCAATACGGCATCAACGTGATCTTCTTCGATGGCAGGGGAGGCCCGCCTTCGCGGGGTGGCGGCAAGACCCATCGCTTCTATGCTTCCATGGGCAGCAATATTTCCAACAAAGAGATACAGCTTACTATACAGGGGCAAACCGTGAGCTCGAATTTTGGCACCATCGATGCGGCCGAATACAATATCGGGCAGCTGCTGACTGCCGGCATCAGCAACGACCTCTTCGCCACCCGCAACGTGATACTGAGCGAAAAAGAAGAGGCCTTGCTGCAAGAGCTGTCCGAGGCCGGGTATGAGTCGTACAAAAAGCTGAAAGAGCATCCTTACCTCACCGATTACCTGGTGCATGCCAGCCCCTTGCGCTTCTATAGCCAGACCAATATCGGCAGCCGTCCTGCCAAGCGGGGCAGCAATTCCGGCATTTCCCTGAAAGACCTCAGGGCTATCCCTTTTGCGGGCTCATGGAGCCAGCTGAAGCAGAACGTGACGGGATTTTTCGGAGTAGGCTCAGCCCTGCAGCTAATGGAAAGGAACGGTAAGCTCGACGACATGAAGCAGCTCTACAAAAATTCCCTCTATTTCAAAACCCTTCTCGACAACTGCGAGATGGCCATGCTGAAATCTTTTTTCCCGCTGACCAGCTATCTTTCGGAGCATAAGCAATTCGGCGAGATATGGCAGATGATATATATGGAATACCAGCTTACGCGGCAATACCTGTTCAAATTGTCCGGCCATACCGAGCTGATGGCTGATTACCCTATCGACCAGCTGTCGATACAAATGCGGGAGCGTATCGTTATGCCGCTCGTAACCATACAGCAATATGCGCTGGCCAGGATAAGGGAGATGGATGAGCAGCTTGTGCAGTCACCATTGCGGGAAACCTATGAGAAGCTGGTTATGCGCTGCTCTTTCGGGATCATTAATGCCGGGCGTAACTCTGCATAGAGGCTAAGAGCTTGGAGAGGTCACAGCCGCTCGCCAGCTGCGCTTGGCGCATAAACTTATGGCCTTTACCGGAACAGGAGTTTTTTGTAGATTTAAGGAACCATTAAACCTGTTCTATGTCACCTCTTTTTTACACCAGCTACAGCAATATCTATGATACGGGGGTTCATCCTTATCAAAATGCTATTTCAGGTAATGACTATATCGTATATACCGACAGGGGCAACCCTGTGATTGCCTGGGTAGCGTATGGAGGCACCTTGTCCCAGCGTAATTCATGGTGCCACGGATTTTCGCTTGGCACATTTGACCGTTGGGGATACTCGGTCTATTCAGGATACCATATAGGCCGTGCATTGGCCGATGAGTATAAGGTGATACACCCATCCCAGGCGCGGAACGGCGATATTATTGCCTGGCGAACGGGCAATAGCCTGCGCGACTTTCCCCATTCGGCCATTCTCCGAAAGCTGGTATTGATCAACCCGTCCACTCCTGACCTCCAGAACTCGAGGATGGATAGCAAAAATGGCTCAGCGCAGGTGCAGTACAATATAGCTATCGATGTAATGACGGCGCAATACGGCAGCATGATTGAATTTTACCGGCGGCTGCGCCCATAATATTCGTGCTATCGAGCAAAAGAGGCCAGGATAGAGCTTCCCCTTGTTTCGAGCAGCGAATGACCCATCAGGAACTCGTCTACCTTTCTTGCACATTCCCTTCCTTCGCTGATGGCCCATACTACCAGGCTTTGTCCCCGGCGTATGTCCCCTGCGGCGAATATTTTGGATATGCTGGTCCTGTATTCTTTTTCCGATGCTTTGACGTTGCCCTTTGCATCTGTTTCAATTCCGAGCTCGCTGACCAGGCCGGTATGCTGGGGATGTACAAATCCCATGGCCAGCAAAGCCAGCTCGCAGGGTATTTCGCGTTCGCTTCCTTTCACCTCGGTGAACTGGGCAGGTCTGCCATCGGCAGAAGCTGTCCATTGCAGGTCGGCTACTTTAAGCGCTTTCAGGTTACCTTCTTCGTCGCCGATAAATTCTTTGGTTGTAATAGCCCAGTGCCGTTGAGCCCCTTCTTCATGAGAGGTGGTGGTTTTGAGCAGCATGGGGTAGGTTGGCCAGGGCATAAAAGGCGTACGATCGGCCGGGGGCTTTGGCATCAGCTCAAATTGCGTAACCGAAGCGGCTCCCTGCCGGTTGCTGGTGCCTACACAGTCACTGCCTGTATCGCCACCGCCTATCACTACTACATTTTTGCCGGCAGCTATCACTTCCGCTGCCAGCATATTGCTTTCAATCGATGTATGGGCCAGCGCATCTTTACCGGCTACCCGCTTGTTGCTTTGCTTGAGAAAATGCATTGCGAAATGAATGCCCTTAAGCTCCCGGCCGGGAATAAAAAGATCACGCGGCACAGTGCTGCCGCCAGCCAGCACTATGGCATTGTATTCACGCAAAAGGTCGTTGATATGAATATTCGCTCCAACATTGGCCAGGCAGCGGAATATAATGCCCTCTTCTTCCAGCAACGCTATACGCCGGTCGACCACCCACTTATCCAGCTTGAAGTCCGGTATGCCATATCTGAGCAAGCCTCCCGGCGCATCGTCTCTTTCAAACACGGTTACCTGGTGACCGGCATAGTTAAGCTGGGCTGCGGCCGCCAGGCCGGCAGGTCCGCTGCCGATCACGGCTACTTTTTTGCCGGTACGGATATTAGGCCGGCTGGGCGTTACAAAACCTTTTTCAAAAGCGATCTCGATGATATGCTTTTCGATCTCCTCGATGGCTACAGGCAGCTGGTTGATGCCAAGCACACAGCTGCTTTCGCATGGCGCAGGGCATATACGGCCGGTAAACTCCGGGAAGTTATTGGTAGAGGCAAGCACCTGGTATGCTTCTTCATAATCCTGGCGAAATACGGCGTCATTGAACTCAGGTATCACGTTACCAAGCGGGCAACCGCTATGACAGAATGGAACGCCGCAATCCATGCAACGGCCTGATTGCTCCGTGAGCTTTGAGCCGCTGTATCTTTCTACAAACTCATTATAGTTGCCAAGGCGTTCGCTGACGGATCTTTTAGCAGGAAGCTCCCGCGTAAATTCCAAAAAGCCTGTTATCTTCCCCATAGTATAGGTCTTTTGTTTTCTGTTAATGATAGGGATATACAGCTGCAATGCGCTGCCATAGCTGTTACCGGACCTGGTTTACCGTAGCGACCATCCGGGCCTGCAATGCTTTCTTATAGTCCTTAGGAAATACTTTTACAAAATGCGGAAGCTGGTTGTCAAGATCGTTCAGCAGGAACCTGGCCACAGCGCTGCCGGTATGTTCCAGGTGCCTGCCGATCATCGTGCGCAGCACACCGGTATCCTCTTCTGTCAACGGATCGAGGTCTACCATTTCCTTATTGCAGTTACCGGTAAATTTTCCCTTGATATCGTATACGTAGGCAATGCCTCCGCTCATGCCGGCGGCAAAGTTGCGCCCGGTATCGCCCAGTATTACGGCCAGGCCGCCTGTCATGTATTCACAGCCATGATCGCCGATGCCTTCCACTACCACGCGGGCGCCTGAATTCCGGACAGCAAAGCGCTCACCTGCTTTTCCACGTATAAAAGCCTCGCCATCCGTAGCTCCATAAAAGGCTACGTTGCCGACGATAATATTTTCTTCAGGCACGAACAAAGCCGACCTGTCGGGGTAGACGATCAGCTTTGCCCCGCTCAATCCTTTTCCGAAATAATCGTTGGCGTCTCCTTCCAGCTCAAGCGTTACGCCTTTGGTGCTGAAAGCTGCAAAGCTTTGCCCTGCCGTGCCTTTGAGCCTGAAGTGAATAGTGTCGTCCGGAAGACCTGCAGCCCCGTATTTCCTGGTGATCTCGCTGGAAAGGATTGTGCCGGCAGCCCTGTCTGTATTGATAATATCAAAAGAAGCTCTTATCCTTTCCTTATTTTCCAACGCAGGCCTGGCTGCTTGCAGAAATTTCCAGTCCAGCACCCCTGCCAGCCCATGATCCTGCTCTTCCTGGTTGTAAAGGCCGACATGCACGCCTGCCTCTTCCTTATACAGTACAGGGGAGAGATCGAGCTTGCTGTATTTCCAGTGAGTGATATTCTCTCTGGCCTGCAGCATGTCTGACTGACCGATCATTTCATTAACGGTCCTGAAGCCCAGCTCTGCCATGATCTCGCGCAGGTCATGGGTAAGGAACCTGAAGAAGTTCACTACATGATCGGCCTGGCCGGTAAAGCGTTTCCTCAGATCAGGATCCTGCGTGGCCACGCCTACAGGACAGGTATTGAGATGGCATTTTCTCATCATGATGCAGCCTTCCACCACCAGGGCAGCGGTAGCTATGCCCCATTCTTCTGCGCCAAGCAAGGCCGCAATAGCGATATCGCGACCGGTACGCATCTGGCCGTCTGCCTGCAGTATTACCCGGCTGCGTAATTTATTCCTTACAAGGGTCTGGTGCGTTTCAGCCAGCCCAAGCTCCCAAGGCAGACCGGCGTGCCTGATAGAGCTGACCGGCGAAGCGCCTGTGCCACCATCAAAACCGGCAATAAGCACTACATCGGCCTTGGCCTTGGTAACGCCGGCAGCAATAGTGCCAACACCGGCCTTGCTTACCAGCTTGACGCTGATGCGGGCGTGGCGGTTGGCATTCTTAAGATCAAAGATCAACTGTGCCAGGTCTTCGATCGAATAAATATCATGGTGCGGAGGTGGAGATATCAACCCAACGCCGGGAGTAGAGTGCCTTGTTCTACCAATCCATTCATCTACCTTATGGCCAGGCAACTGGCCGCCTTCACCGGGCTTGGCGCCCTGTGCCATCTTGATCTGCAATTCGTCGGCTTCGGTAAGATAAAGGCTGGTTACCCCAAACCTTGCGCTGGCCACCTGCTTGATGGCGCTGCGCATGGAGTCGCCGTTCGGAAGCTTTTCATAACGTTGCTCGTCCTCACCTCCCTCGCCCGTATTGCTTTTTCCGCCCAGCCTGTTCATGGCAATGGCCAGGGTGGTATGCGCTTCCCAGCTGATAGAGCCAAAGCTCATGGCGCCGGTGGCAAAGCGCTTGTAGATGCTTTCGGCCGGCTCTACCTCATCTATAGAAATAGATGGCCTGTTAGTCTTGAAGTCGAGCAGGCTCCGCAATGTGATCGCTTTTTCCGACTGCCCGTTGATCAGCTTTGTATATTTCTTGAAGGCTGCATAATCGTTCATCCGGGTAGCGTATTGCAGCAGGTGGATGCTTGCGGGGTTGAAAAGATGCTCTTCACCTTTCCTTTTCCATTGATATATTCCACCTACCGGTAACCGGTCAACAGGTATTTCTTTTTTGCTGTAGGCAAAATAGTGCCTGGCCAGGGCTTCCCTGGCGATCTCATCAAGCCCGAGGCCTTCTATACGGGAAGTGGTCCCCGTGAAATAAGCGTTCACCACTTCCTTGCCCAGACCGATGATCTCGAATATCTGCGCACCCTGGTAAGATTGCAAGGTGCTGATGCCCATCTTGGAGAATACTTTCAGCAGGCCGTCATTGACAGCCCTGATATAATTTCTTTTCAGCTCCTCTTCAGGCTGCGAAGCCTGTATCTTCCCGGTCTCCTTCAAGTCCCTGATGGAAGAAAGGGCCAGGTAAGGGTTGATGGCAGTAGCGCCGAAACCAAGCAGGCAGGCAAAATGATGCACTTCCCATACGTCGCCGGCTTCTACTACAATGCCTACCTGCCCGCGCATGCCTTTTCGGATGAGGTGATGATGTACCGCGGAGGTGGCCAGCAGCGAAGGAATGGGAGCGTGGTCGCTGTCGATAGCCCTGTCTTGCAGGATCAATACCTCAAACCCATCGTTGACCGCATCTTCTGCATAGCGGCAAAGCCTGTCAAGGCCTGACCTGAGCGAGCCAAGCCTGCCGTCTGCCCGGAAATAGCATTGAAGCGTTTTAGACTGGAAAATGCCGGTATCAATGCTCCTGAGCGTTTCCAGCTCGTGGTTGGTCAGTACCGGCTGCTTCAGGGCTACCACATGGCAATCGAGCTCGTCCTCTACCAGCAGGCTGCCATTATTGCCTACAAAAGTGGCAAGCGACATTACCATTCTTTCCCTGATAGGATCGATCGGCGGGTTGGTGACCTGGGCAAAAAGCTGCTTGAAGTAAGAAGAAAGATGCTGAGGCTGATCGCTCAGGATGGCAAGCGGCGTGTCAGTGCCCATAGAGCCTACAGGCTCTTTGCCATCGATAGCCATGGGAATGATCAACGCTTCAAGATCTTCAGTAGTATATCCAAAAGCTTTCTGGTACTTGAACACCTGGTCATGCTCGAGATGGGTGAACATGACCCTGGGCGCCGGCAGCTCATTAAGCCGGATCTTGTATTTATTCAGCCATGCCGCATAAGGCTTCTGGCTGCAGACAGTTTGCTTTACTTCCTCATCGCTGATAATGCGCCCCTGCTCCATATCCACAATAAACATGCGCCCGGGCTGAAGGCGTCCTTTTTCCTTTACCAGCCGCTGATCTATCGGCAGGGCACCGGTCTCAGAGGCCATGATCACCCGGTCGTCGGTGGTTACGCAATAACGAGAAGGACGCAGGCCGTTACGATCAAGGGTTGCACCGATTATCTTTCCATCCGTAAAAGAGATAGAAGCCGGCCCGTCCCAGGGTTCCATCAGGCAGGCATGAAACTCATAGAAGGCCTTTTTAACCGGGTCCATATCTTCGTTGCCATCCCAGGCCTCCGGTATCAGCATCATCATTACGTGCGGTAACGAACGACCGGTAAGGGCCAGCAGCTCGATCATATTATCCAGGCAGGCAGAATCGCTTTGATTGCTGGTAACGATCGGCAGGAGCATATCCATTTCCTCTTCCGTAAAGAAAGGCGACTTAAAGCCCGGCTCGCTTGTCCTGAGCCAGTTCAGGTTACCCTGCAGGGTATTGATCTCACCGTTATGCGCAATATAGCGGAATGGCTGCGCCAGCTTCCAGGATGGGAAAGTGTTAGTGGCGAACCTTGAATGCACCAGGCCAAAGGCGCTTACCACTCTTTTATTGGAGAGATCGGTAAAGTAATGCCTTACCTGCCGGCTGGTAAGCTGCCCTTTATAAACGATCGTTTTGTATGAAAGAGAGGCAATATAAAAGCCGATCGCATCTTCCCTGACCGTATTGTGAATGATATGCGATGCATAGTTGCGGAGGATAAATAATTTCCTTTCAAAATCATCCGGGTTGCCGATATGGTCAGGACAGGCAATAAACACCTGCTCTATCTCCGGCTCAACGCTAAGCGCCGTTGACCCGATGCCCGTGGCATCGACCGGTACTTTTCGCCAGCATAATACGTCAAGCCGCAGCTTTTCGGCGGCACGCAGGAAGATATCCCTGCATTCTTCACGCAGGCGTATCTCTTTCGGGAAGAAGACCATGCCTACACCATAGCGCTGAAAACGCGGCAAGGGTACTCCCTGCTTCAGGCATTCGTCGAAGAAAAACTCGTGGGGGATCTGCAGCATGATGCCGGCGCCGTCGCCCGTATTGGCTTCGCAGCCACAGGCGCCACGGTGCTCCATATTTTCAAGTATGGTCAGCGCATCAGATATGGTTTGGTGATTTTTATTGCCCTTGATGTTGGCCACAAAGCCGATACCGCAGGCATCGTGCTCGAAGGCAGGGTCATATAGCCCGGTCATGCTTGCCATAAGCGAAGGTTGTTTAGAAAATTTATAATAAAGCCTGGAAGCGGCTATATGAACGACAAGCAATCAACTGAAAATACCAAATAATCTTCAGAAAAGCAGGAAGACCGGTGAGGAATTTTCCACAGAAATGGTAGACTAATGACCGTTTGTAATTTTTTGCAGGAGGATAATGCAAGCTATCGCTAAACAAGATACCCGAAGAGCGTATCGTTCTTGTTGAGCTCTGTATAGTTGATCTGGTGCTCATCGAGCTTGCCGATCAGCAGCTCATAGTCCTTACGTGATTGCAGCTCTATGCCTACCAGCGCAGGCCCCTTTTCCTTATTGGTCTTTTGGATGTATTCGAAGCGGGTAATATCGTCTGTAGGGCCCAGCACATTGTTGACAAATTCCTTTAAAGCGCCCGGGCGCTGGGCAAAGCTGATGAGAAAATAATGCTTGAGCCCTTCATACTGCAGGCTTCTTTCCTTTATTTCCTGCATGCGGTCGATATCATTATTGCTGCCGCTGACAATGCAGACCACGTTCTTGCCTTTTATTTCTGCGGCAAACGCATCGAGCGCTGCGATGGACATGGCGCCTGCAGGCTCTACCACAATAGCGTCTTCATTATACAGCCGAAGTATGGTAGTGCAGATCTTCCCTTCGGCTACCAGCTGCATATCGTCAAGCACTTCCTTGCAAATAGAGAAGGTCAGGTCGCCAACCCTTTTTACCGCAGCGCCGTCTACAAAGCGCTCAATGCTTTCCAGCGTGTAAGGCCGGCCTTCCTGCATCGCCCTCAGCATGGATGGAGCGCCTTCCGGCTCAAGCCCCACTATTCTTGTTTTGGGAGAAAAGGTTTTGAAGTAAGCGCCCACGCCGGCGCCCAGGCCACCACCGCCTACAGGCACGAATACATAGTCGATGGAAGGTTGGTCTTCCAGTATCTCCGCAGCTACGGTAGCCTGGCCTTCAATAATGCGCAGGTCGTCAAAAGGAGGGATAAAGATCATCCGGTGCTCTTCCGTGTATTGCCTGGCAGCAATTGCGCAGTCGTCGAAAGTGTCGCCTGCCAGCCTGATCTCAACGAATTGCTCCCCGAACATTTTTGTCTGCTGTATCTTCTGGTTGGGAGTGATCACCGGCATAAACACCACGCCTTTGATGCCGAGCTTTTTGCAGCTATAGGCAAAGCCCTGCGCATGGTTGCCGGCACTGGCACAGACCACGCCGTTCGTCAGCTCTTCAGGCGGAAGGCTGCTGATCATATTATATGCGCCCCTCAGCTTATAGGAGCGGACCACCTGCAGGTCTTCGCGCTTGAGAAAAACATTGCAGCCATACTTGCGCGACAGGTTGAGGTTGAGCTGGAGCGGCGTATGATGTACGATACCCTGCAACCGCCTGGCGGCTTCGTCAACCTGCAGCGCCTGTGTATGTATGTTCAGTGCTTCCATTTTATGTCTTTCGGGGAAAAAAGCGGGAGCCGGATGAGCTTAGCGTGCATCAGCTCCCGTATGATTTTATCCTACTGATTCCGCTTTCTGTGTCTGCTGCAGGAACAGCTCCTTGGTAGAGAGGTCCTGGGCAGCAGTAAGGGACTGCTGGTTTTCCGGCCGCAGGCTGCGCACTGTTTTGCCTGCCTGCCACAGCTCGCTTTCGCGCAGCTCTTTTAGCTCTTCTTCCAGCTTCTGGCGGTAATCAGGCTTGCTGTTGCTGTCGATGGAGCGCTGGGATTCCTTGCCTGCTGCCACGCTTTCATAAAGCTCCTTGAAGACAGGTGCCGTAGCATCGCGGAATTTCTTCCACCAATCGAGAGCCCCGCGCTGCGCAGTGGTAGAGCAGTTGGCATACATCCAGTCCATGCCGTTCTCTGCAACCAGCGGCATAAGGGATTGGGTCAGCTCCTCTACTGTTTCGTTGAATGCTTCGGAAGGGGAGTGACCATTGTCGCGCAGCACCTGGTACTGGGCGGCAAAGATGCCCTGGATAGCGCCCATGAGCGTTCCTCTTTCACCGGTAAGATCGCTGTATACTTCTTTCCTGAAATCTGTTTCAAACAGGTAGCCGCTTCCTACGGCAATGCCTAATGCCACCACTCTTTCAAAGGCTTTGCCTGTAGCATCCTGGTAGATGGCATAAGAGCTGTTCAGGCCGCGCCCCTGCAGGAACATCCTTCTCAGCGAGGTGCCGCTTCCTTTGGGGGCTACCAGGAATACGTCCACATCCTTAGGAGGAACAATGCCGGTCTGCTCATTGAAGGTGATGCCAAAGCCGTGGGAAAAGTACAGGGCCTTGCCTGGTGTCAGGTGCTTCTGTACGGTAGGCCAGAGCGCTATCTGCGCTGCATCGCTCAGCAGGTAGCAGATAATGGTGCCGCGCTGCAGCGCTTCTTCGATCTCGAACAGCGTTTCGCCGGGAACAAAGCCATCGGCAATGGCCTTATCCCAGGTCTTAGACTCCCTGCGCTGCCCAACGATCACATTGATGCCATTGTCTTTCTGGTTCAATGCCTGGCCAGGGCCTTGCACGCCATAGCCGATCACGGCTACGGTTTCGTTCCTTAATATTTCCTGTGCCCTGCTGAGCGGAAATTCTTCACGGGTTACCACGTTTTCTTCAACACCCCCGAAATTTAATTTTGCCATTGTTATGTTGTTTTTAATTTTTAAAAGATGATAAGCGCACCGAGCTTGGTCATAAAGCCTTTTTGATAGCCAGGGCATACCCGTAGTGGAGCGCATCATGCACTGCCACGTAAGGAATGGCGTCGTATATATTATCTATATGGGCCCCATACTCGGTAGTAAAGGATTCGTAGCTTTCAAACTTCCCTGATGCCAGCTCTTCCCTGAAGCAATCCAGCGGAAGGTATGCATGGAGCTGCTTTATTTCTTCTGCCGTGATAGTTTCTACAGGCCTGGTGCCTTTGCGATACCTGCTCATGAAGGCTTCGGGCATGCGCGGGGCAAGACCGGCCTTCATATAGAAGATGGTTTGCTGACCTGCGATAATATGGCCAAAATTCCAGGCGATATTATTGGCAAATCCCGCGGGAATGCGGTTCAGCTGCTCCTCCGATAGGCTGTTGACCAGGCGGCTGAAATTCTCCCTGGTGACCCTGCTTATATCGAATACTTTTTCCTGCATGATCACATGGTGAACACTTGTTCGTTTTCGTTAAGGAACTCATTACCCAAAGCATCCTCACCCGGCTCGCGGTATTCAAATTCTTTCAGCTTTTCGTGGAAGCCGTCGCTGTCCTTGATGATCGCTACACGGGCGCTGCGTACAAATTCTATCAGGCCATAGGGCTCCAGCACTTTGATAAGGGCATCGGTCTCTTCTCGATGACCGGCCACCTCAAATACGGTGTAATCTTTCCTGATCACCACCGCATTGGCCCCGTATTGACGCAGCAGCCTTTCTACCTTCACTTCTGCCTGTATAATATCGGTAGGCACCTTGTAAAGGGCGAGCTCCTGCCAGATGATCTCTTCCTGCGTATTGTAGTAGGCTTTCAGCACTTCTACCTGCTTTTCGATCTGGCGGCACAGCTTCCTGACCACTTCCTCCGTTTCATTGATCACGATGGTAAAGCGATGCACGCTGTCTACCTCGGAAGGCGAAGTGTTGAGGCTTTCAACGTTGATCTTACGTCGTGAAAAAATGATCGCGATCCGGTTAAGCAACCCGATCTGGTTTTCTGTATATACCGTTATGGTGTATTCCTGCTTCTGCATGATGTTGCTTTAAAATATTATACTTCCTCGCGGCTGAGCACGATCTCGGCCACGCCTCTTCCCTGGGGTACCATAGGGAAGACATTGTTTTCTTTCCCGACCATTATTTCAAGCAGGTAGCTGCCGTCGTGCTCCAGCATCTCCTGCAATGAGCTTTTGAGCAGCTCGCGTTGCGTGATGCTTTTGCCCGGTATGCCAAAGCCTTTGGCCACCTGCACAAAATCGGGGCTGGCAATATCCACGAATGAGTACCTGTTGTCGTGAAAGAGCTGCTGCCACTGGCGTACCATGCCAAGGAACTGGTTATTCAGTATAAGGATCTTTACGCTGGGCCTGAACTGCATGATGGTGCCCAGCTCCTGCAGGGTCATCTGGAAACCGCCATCGCCGATAATGGCGACCGTAGGCCGGCCGGGATCACCATAGGCGGCGCCGATAGCAGCCGGCAGCGCAAAACCCATGGTGCCCAGGCCACCGCTGGTGATATTGCTCTTTGACCTGTTAAAATGCGCATAGCGGCAGGCTACCATCTGGTGCTGACCTACATCGGTTACAATGATCGCATCGCCCTTGGTAAGCTCATTGAGCTCTTTAAGCACTTCTCCCATGGTCAGCCCGTTGCCGGTGGGGTTCAGTTCGGCCTGTATCACTTTTTCTTCTTCCTTCTGCCTGAACTCATGAAAGCGCTGCAGCCATTGCGGGTACACTTTCTGCTCTACCAGCTCTGTAAGCAGCGGTAAGGTTTCTTTGCAATCGCCCCATACCGACACAGTTGATTTCACATTCTTATCTATTTCGGCAGGGTCTATGTCCAGGTGAATGACCCTGGCCTGCTTGGCGTATTTATCCAGCCGGCCTGTTACCCGGTCGTCGAAACGCATGCCAACGGCAATCAGCACATCGCATTCATTGGTGAGCACATTAGGCCCATAGTTGCCGTGCATGCCTAGCATGCCAACTGCCAGCGGGTGATCGGTAGGAATGGCGCTCATGCCCATGATGGTCCAGGCAGCGGGGGTGCCGGCTTTCTCGATAAACTGCCTGAACTCCTTTTCTGCCTTACCCAGTATAACACCCTGGCCAAAGATGACGAAGGGGCGCTCGGCGGCATTGATCAATGCGGCAGCTTCGCGGATATATTCCTTCCGGACAATAGGCTTGGGACGGTAGCTGCGGATATGGTTGCAGGGCGTGTAGCCGGCATAATCAAATAGCTGCAGCTGCGCATTCTTGGTAATATCGATGAGCACAGGACCCGGGCGTCCGCTGCCGGCAATATAAAAGGCTTTTGCCAGCACCGATGGTATTTCGGTAGCGTCTGTAACCTGGTAATTCCATTTAGTAACAGGCGTAGTGATATTGATCACGTCTGTTTCTTGGAAAGCGTCGGTCCCGAGCAGGTGGGCAAAGACCTGGCCGGTAATGCATACTACGGGCGTGGAATCGATCATGGCATCTGCCAGCCCGGTAACCAGGTTGGTAGCTCCCGGTCCGCTGGTAGCAAATACAACCCCTGTTTTACCCGAAGCACGGGCAAAGCCTTGTGCCGCATGGATGGCTCCCTGCTCATGACGTACAAGGATATGATCGAGCCGTTCCTTATAATCGTACAATGCATCATAGATAGGCATGATAGCGCCGCCGGGATAGCCAAAGATGGTCTGCACATTCTCGGCAACCAGGGCTTCCAGTACGGCAACAGACCCGGAAATGGACCGGGCAGGTATTGGGTCTGCCGGGAGCCGGTCTTTTTGTATTGCGAGTGTTTCCATAATCTTTTTTTGTTCATGTCACTTTAAGATGAGCGGCTGCTCAGGCCTCATCGGTAACGCAGCCTTCCGCTGCATTTTTTACCGAAAGAGCATACCTGAACAATACGCCCTTGCTTACTTTCAGCGCGGGTTGCTGCCAGGCCGCCCTGCGCGCGGCTATCTCCCCGTCGGGTACTTTCAGCGTAATGGTATTTTTTACGCTGTCTATTTCAATGATGTCGTTATCCTTTACCAACCCGATCAAGCCTCCTTCAAATGCTTCCGGGGTGATATGGCCTACCACGAAGCCGTGGGTGCCGCCGCTAAAGCGGCCATCGGTGATCAGAGCTACCGATTTGCCCAGCCCGGCCCCGATGATGGCCGAAGTAGGCTTTAGCATTTCGGGCATACCTGGCGCGCCCTTCGGGCCTTCATTTTGTATTACTACTACGTCGCCAGGCTTTACAACGCCATTCTGTAAGCCGTCGATCAGCTTTTTTTCTCCGTTGAATACGCGGGCCGGTCCTTCAAAACGTTCTCCTTCCTTGCCTGATATTTTCGCTACGCTTCCACCTTCCGCCAGGTTACCATACAGTATTTGCAGATGCCCGGTTGCCTTTAGCGGCTTATCGAGCGGCATAATAATGTCCTGCGCAGCAAAATCGATAGGGGTCACTTCTGCCAGGTTCTCTGCCACCGTTTTACCTGTAACGGTCAGGCAATCCCCATGCAATAGGCCTTGGTCGAGCAGGTATCTCATTACGGCAGGGATACCGCCGTACCGGTGCAGGTCCTGCATCAGGTACCTGCCGCTGGGCTTGAAGTCGGCCAGCACCGGAGTTATGTCGCTCATGCGTTGAAAATCGTCCTGGGTTATGGTTACGCCTACGCTTTTGGCCATGGCAATAAAATGCAGGACCGCGTTAGTGCTGCCGCCCAGGATAATGATCACCCGCAGCGCATTTTCGAAGGCCTTGCGGGTCATGATATCGGAAGGCTTGATATCTTTTTCGAGCAGGATGCGGATATACTTGCCTGCTTCCAGGCATTCCTTCTGCTTTTCTTCGCTGACGGCAGGATTGGAAGAAGAATAGGGAAGGCTCATTCCCAAGGCTTCAATCGCGCTGGCCATGGTATTGGCCGTGTACATGCCGCCGCAGGCCCCTGCACCCGGGCAGGTATGCTTTACGATCCCTTTAAAATCTTCTTCGCTAAGATTGCCGGCAATCTTTTGACCCAGCGCTTCAAAGGCAGAAACGATGTTCAGGTCCTGGCCCTTATAATGCCCCGGGGCGATAGTGCCGCCATACACCATGAGCGACGGCCGGTCAAGGCGTCCCATGGCCATAATGGAGCCAGGCATATTTTTGTCGCAACCCGGTATGGCGATCAGCCCGTCATAATATTGCCCACCGCAGATGGTTTCAATAGAGTCGGCGATAATATCGCGGCTAACCAATGAATAGCGCATGCCATCCGTGCCATTGCTCATGCCGTCGCTGACGCCGATGGTATTAAAAGTAAGCCCTACCAGCTCCGCATCCCATACCCCCTGTTTTACGATCTTAGCCAGGTCGTTGAGGTGCATGTTGCAGGTATTGCCGTCATAGCCCATGCTGCAAATGCCTACCTGGGCCTTTTTCAGGTCTTCTTCCGTAAGCCCGATGCCATAGAACATTGCCTGGGCGGCGGGTTGCGTTGCATCCTGCGTTAATATCTTCGAGTATTTATTCAATTCTGACATACTTGTGCGCTGTTGTTTGTTAAATGCTTTACGCTACGGCCTGCCGCCATTCAAAAGGCTGTTCCAGCACCCGTGCCTTATACGCCTTTTGTATCAGCGAGCTCAGGGAATCTTCCCAGGCAAGCCGGAAAGGAACATTGTCGAGCGATTGCAGCGCCACTACCTCGGCCGCCGTGCCGCAGAAGAAGCCGGCATCGGCGCCCCGCATCTGGTCTGGCGTAAAAAGCTTTTCCTGTACCGGTATATTCAGCTCTTCGCACAGCTCCAGCACGGTAGCCCGGGTAATGCCCGGCAGTATATTTCCTTTGGGTGGCGTATAAAGCACTCCTTTCTCTTCGTAGAAGATATTGGCGCCAGAGCTTTCGGCCACATAACCTTCATTATCCAGCACCAGGGCCTCATCAAAACCCTGGTCCTTGGCCTGCTGGCAGGCAAGAATAGAGTTTACATAATGTCCGCTTACCTTGGCCTCTACATGGAAGGCCTTGGCATTGGGCCGGCAATAAGAGGAGGTCATGATGCGCATCTTGTCAGACAGGTATCCATTGGTCCATTCCCATGCCTCGATAGCGAGCCATGATTCGCGCCCCCTGGATAAAGACATGTTTGGCGAGCAGAGCACGATCGGGCGGATATAGGCATCCTTAAAGCTGTTCCTGGCAAGGGTTTCATAAGTAAGCTCTATCAGCTTTTCGGCAGTGTAGGCAAACGGGATATGCATGAGCTCTGCGGAGCGGCGCAGCCGGTCGTAATGCTCTTTTGCCTTGAACATCCTGGTGCCGCCATTTACGGGGTAGGCTCGTATGCCTTCAAATACCGCATAGCCATAGTGTAGCGACTGGCTATAGAGATCTGTTTTTGCTTCGGCAGCTTTTACAAATCCGCCATTGAAATAGATGATCGTGCTTTCATTGTAATACATATATGTTTTCTTTTGTGGTCAGTGATCTTATACCTTCAACAGGCATAAAAAAGCGACCCGCCTTTGTGGAGGCGGGTCGCTTTGTATGATTGGCTATTTTCAGATACAATGTCCACCTCCGTGCGCTGCAGGAATAATAATCACCACTACCACGATAATGATCGCGGTCATAACAGAAGTGATATTGATGCTGCGTTGGCGCATGAAGGATGTATAGTATAAATATACATCCGGTATTTTATAAAAAGAACTGATTCGTTGTGTTTATTTATGCCCTAACGAACGGGCGTTCAGGTTTGACGGGCCTTTCAGATGATCGTCGACTTCCTCAGCTCTATATTCTCGCTTTTTACCGAGCCTGGGATCTTGCCGCATACGTAGTCGCTGATCAGCTCACCGAGGGTAGAGGTGAAATAGAAATTTACCGGGTCGATATCTTTTGTGACAAAGCCATGCGTCAGCGTCCAGTTCACGGCTTCACGTACCAGCGCCGCTTCCTCTGCCAGCCCGAAATGATCGAGCAGCATGGCCGCGGAAAGTATCGAGCCAAGCGGATTGGCAATATCCTTGCCGGCCGCCTGGGGATATGATCCGTGGATAGGCTCAAAAAGCGCCGACCCGTTGCCGATGGAAGCAGAAGGTAGCAGCCCGAGCGAGCCGCTGATAACGCTGGCTTCGTCGCTGATGATATCCCCGAACATATTTTCGGTAAGCACTACATCAAACTGTTTCGGGTTAAGGATGATCTGCATGGCGGCATTATCTACAAACAGGAAGTCGAGCGTTACGTCAGGATATTCTGCAGCAATATCCTTGACCACTTTTCTCCAGAGACGGGAGGTTTCAAGCACGTTGGCCTTGTCTACCAGCGTGAGCTTTCCCTTTCTTTTCCGGGCAGCCTGGAAGGCCAGGTGCGCGATGCGACCGATCTCTTTGGCAGAATACACGCAATCGTCAGAAGCCTGGGTGCCTTCGGCATTGATCTCTTTTTTGCCGAAATAGATGCCGCCGGTAAGCTCGCGATAGATCACGAAATCCACTCCTTCTATATTGCGCGACTTGAGCGGCGATAAATGATGAAGGGCCTGATAAGTGGTTACCGGGCGGATATTGGCATATAGCTGCAATGATTTACGCAGCTTCAGCAAGCCCTGCTCGGGACGTACTTTGGCAGTAGGGTCATTATCGTACTTAGGATGGCCAATGGCGCCAAACAGGATGGCATCGCTTTCCAGGCAGGTAGCGATCGTTTCGTCCGGAAGCGGCGATCCTGTTCTGTCGATGGCGTCAGCACCCATCAGGCAATAGGTATAAGTGAACTCATGGTTGAATGATTCTGCAACCGCATTCAATACCCGGACTGATTGTCTGGTGACTTCGGGGCCTATCCCGTCTCCTTCGATAATAGCTATTTTCTTTTTCATATTTATTTTGTTCAAATAGCAGGTATGGATGCCTGCTTTAATTTATATGGCTCAACGATGTTTTTCTGAAGGGCATAGATGCCAGCCCTGCCGTTATCAAGCTCCAGCACATGATCGATGCAGCCGGGTATCTCCTCGCTGTAATGGCTTATATACAGGAGCGTGATATTGGTGCCTTGGTGAAGCCGGTCGATCAAAGCGATGAAATCCCTGGTCTGCCGGCTGTCTAACCCCTGGCAAGGCTCATCAAGGGCAAGCAGCACCGGGTTCTTTACCATGGCCCGCGCTATTAACGCCAGCCGTTGCTGCCCGGCAGATAAAAGGGAAAGCGGGTGGCCGGCTATTTTTTCAAGCCGGAAAAAATGAAGCCATTGCTGCACATGCTGTTCCTGCCTGGCATTGAGCGGGCGATAAAGCCCCATAGTATCAAAAAAACCGGAACCGATAGCCTGGTGCACGCTGGTGCCGGCATCAAAGAACTTATGCAGCTCGGGCGATACAAAGCCGATCCGTTGCTTGATATCCCAGATGCTTTCACCTGTGCCCCTGCGCCGGCCAAACAGGTAAAGCTCCTGTGAATACGCCTGCGGGTTATCTGCTGTGACCAGGCTGAGCAAGGTTGATTTGCCGGCGCCATTAGGTCCTTTTATCCACCAGCATTCACCGCTGTTCACCTGCCAGTTAACCTGGTGCAGAAGGGTAGTAGCGCCATAGCGAACAGATACCTGCTTCATCGTGATCACCGGGCCAGTAAATTCCTGGAATGAAAGCAGCGGCAGCTCGGTATCCTGCCAGGCAGGCGATGCCTGGTCAATGGTCTTATGATCATTCTTTGTGCTAATATCTTTTAGCCGGCCATCCTGCAAGGTGGCTATATGCGTGATGCAAGAGGGCATATCTTTTTCGCCGGTTATAAGTATCAGCATAAGACCTTGCTGCGCCAGCCCGCTAAGCAGCGTGTCGAGCAGCCGGCGGCTCCCGGCATCGAGCCCTGTAAAAGGATTATCGATAATAAGCACTTCAGGCTTCAGCAGCAAGCAGCGGATAAGCTGCATTTTTTTCAGCTCGCCGTTGGAAAGCTGTATCAATGGCGTTTCGTGCCGGTGGGTCAGCGATAGCCTGGAAAGCCATTCGTCGATCTCGGCATCAGTTGCAGCTGTTTGTCTTTTTAGCTCGCCGGCCAGGGTGGCCGCATCTTCGGCATCGCAGCTGTTGAACCGCTGCTGGTAATAAAAATCGGAAACGTTGGAGAGGCTCTTCAATGTTTCCGATTGCGGCATAAATACGATACGCGGCTTACAACAAGCCGCATTACGGGAAAAAGAAACGATGCCGGGAGTGAACAATTGCCCTGCCAGGGCTTTAGCCAATGATGTTTTCCCGCTGCCGCTGCTTCCTGCAATAGCCAGCTGACTGCCAGCCGGCAGCTCAAAGGAAATGCCTTCCAGCACTTTCTTCCCGTACCGGGTGGCTTTTATGTCCTTTACTATGAGCGCTAAGCCTTTCATCCTCTTTCTTCTTCGTATTGCCGGATATCTTCTTTGATGCTGAGCAGGTAGTCGATATCGTCATAGCCGTTCAGCAGGCAGGTCTTTTTATAGCTGTTGATCTCGAATGCTTCTTTTTCACCGGTGGTCTCTATCCTGATATACTGCTCGGGCAGGTTGACCTCTACCCGGGTGGCAGGGTCCTGCTCGATTGCTTTGAAAAGCTTCTGCAGGAAGGGCTCGCTGACGGTAACAGGCAGCAGGAAATTATTCAGCGAATTATTCTTGAATATATCGGCAAAGAAGCTGCTGACCACTACATCAAACCCGGCATCTTTGATAGCCCAGGCAGCATGCTCGCGCGAGGAGCCGCAACCGAAATTCTTGGCGGCTACCAGTATATTGCCGGAGTATATGGGATTGTTGAGCACAAAATCCTTTTTGGGCTGCTGCTCATCATCGTTCTCGTAACGCCAGTCGCGGAACAGGTTCTTGCCGAACCCTTCCCGGCTGGTGGCTTTCAGAAAGCGTGCCGGTATGATCTGGTCGGTATCGACGTTCTCGATATTCAACGGTACGGCGGTAGCGTTAATTATATTTATTTGCTTGCTCATGATATAACGTGCGTTCTATTTATCCGATAACGATCATTTCCAGGTCTTGCAAATGGCAGATCCTGATCGAAGGATTTTCTTTTTCGATCAGTTGCTGGAAAACCCGGTTTTCTGCCAGTATTCCCTGATATCGCCTACCTCGCCGGTAATGGCTGCCAGTGCAGCTGTAAGCGGGCTGGCCAGGAAAGTGCGTGCATTCGGGCCCTGGCGTCCTTCAAAATTCCGGTTGCTGGTAGAGATGCAGTATTTGCCGGCAGGTATCTTATCCTCGTTCATGCCCAGGCAGGCGCTGCATCCGGGCTGGCGCAGGATAAAGCCGGCGGCTTCAAATATCTTATCGATGCCTTCCTCTATTGCCTGTTTTTCTACCTGCTTGCTGCCCGGTACGATCCATACTTCCACATCGCTGGCCTTCTGCTTTCCTTTCACAAAGCCGGCCACCAGGCGCAGGTCCTCTATCCTTGAATTGGTGCAGCTGCCGATAAATACATAGTCTACTTTTTTGCCTTTGATGAATGAACCGGGTTCCAGCCCCATATAGGCCAGTGATTTTTCGAAGGAAGGCTTTTCCTTTTCGTCTATCTCCGTAAGCGCCGGGATATGCCCTCCTACACCAATGCCCATGCCGGGATTGGTGCCATAGGTGATCATTGGCTCAATATCTTCGGCCTTGATATATATTTCCTTGTCAAAAGCTGCGTCATGGTCGCTGTAAAGGGTTTTCCAGTAGGCAAGCTGCTGCTCCCATTCAGCGCCTGCCGGCGCAAACTTCCTGCCTTTCACGTAGTCAAAGGTGATCTCGTCAGGAGCTATCATACCGCAACGGGCGCCCATTTCAATGCTCATATTGCAGATGGTCATGCGCGCTTCCATAGAAAGGGAGCGGATGGCCGAGCCGGCAAACTCCACGGCATAGCCGGTAGCGCCGCTGGCGGTGATCTGCGCCAGGATATAAAGCACGATATCTTTGCTGACCACGCCTTCGTTGAGCTTCCCTTCAATATTAATGCGCATAAGCCGGGGCTTGCTTTGCATCAGGCATTGGGTGGCCAGCACCATTTCCACCTCGCTGGTGCCGATGCCAAAGGCAATAGAGCCGAAAGCCCCATGGGTAGAGGTATGGCTGTCGCCGCATACTATGGTCATGCCAGGCTGGGTAAGTCCCAGCTCAGGGCCTATTACATGCACGATGCCCTGGAAGGGATGCCCGAGGCCATACAGCTCAATGTTATGCTCGGCGCAGTTCTTCTTAAGCGTGTCAACCTGTACCCTTGATAGTTCTTCCTTGATGGGAAGATGCTGGTTGAGCGTAGGCACATTGTGGTCGGCAGTGGCTACTACCTGCTGCGGCCTGAACACTTTAATGCCGCGCTTATTCAGGCCATTGAAGGCCTGCGGGCTTGTTACCTCGTGAATAAAATGCTTGTCGATATACAAAACGGAAGGCCCGTCGTCGATGGTCTTGACGACGTGCTTTTCCCAGATCTTTTCAAAAAGTGTTTTAGCCATGCGGATCATTGATTTTTCGAAAAATGAGAACGTGATCACAGGGTACGGACCGGTTATCCTATCTCTACGGTTGAATATTGCTTAGCCATCGCATGCAGGTCGGCGTCTTCCACTTCCTTCTTCGTGTCGGCAACCTGCAGGAAGGTGGCATATAGCACATCGATATCATTACGTGTGTACTGGAAGCCCAGCTTTTGAAAACGATGGGCAAGGGCGCTGCGGCCGCTGCGGGCGGTCAGCACGATCTTGGAGCCGTCGGCCCCTACTTCTTCCGGCGCAATGATCTCGTAGGTCTGCGCGTCCTTGAGGAAGCCGTCCTGGTGAATGCCGGAAGAGTGTGAGAAGGCATTGCTGCCTACAATGGCTTTATTGGCCTGTACCGGCATTCGCATGGTATCGGCCACCAGCCGGCTGATAGGGTTGAGCTGCTTTGTTTTTACATTGGTATAATAGCCAAGCGCATGATGCTGCTTCAGGATCATTACCACTTCCTCGAGCGAAGTGTTGCCGGCGCGTTCTCCCAGTCCATTAATGGTGCATTCTATCTGGCGTGCGCCGTTCAGCACCCCGGAGATGGAATTGGCAGTGGCCAGCCCCAGGTCGTTATGGCAGTGGCAGCTGATAATGGCCTTATCGATATTGGGTACATTATTGACGAGGTAAGCGATCTTCTCGCCGTACTGGTGCGGCAGGCAATAGCCGGTAGTATCGGGGATATTGACCACGGTAGCGCCGGCCCTGATCACGGCTTCTACTACCCGGGCCAGGTATTCATTGTCGGTACGGCCTGCATCCTCGGCATAGAACTCTACATCGTCCACAAAATCCCTGGCCCACTGCACGGCCTGCACGGCGCGCCGGATGATCTCTTCCCTGGTGGAATTGAACTTGGCCCGGATATGATAATCTGAAGTGCCTATGCCTGTATGGATACGCGGCCGGCGGGCAGGTTTCAGCGCCTCTGCAGCTACCTCGATGTCTTTCTGCACTGCCCTGGTAAGCCCGCAAACAGTAGCATTCTGCACTACTTTGGCAATCTGGTTCACCGACTCAAAGTCGCCGGGGCTGGAGATAGGGAAGCCTGCTTCTATGATATCCACGCCAAGCTCTTCCAGGGCTACGGCCAGTTCGATCTTCTCACTGGTATTGAGCTTGCAGCCAGGTACCTGTTCGCCATCACGCAGGGTAGTATCAAATATATGCACTTTACCTTCCGCCATAATTAAATAGTATATTGAAGTGATAAATTACAAGCTGCTATTTATATTGCATGGCAACGAAAAAGCAACCCGGGTCATTAAAATTACCTTGCCTGCCAGGGCGGGGAAAAACAAAGTTGGCAGCAATTTACACTGCTGAAACGAGGTTGTTCTTTTCGAAATGCTTGATAGTAAAGGATTTTGGAGAAATAAAATTACAATGCCCAACCGTTCTACAGATGCGTTGTTCCAGCTGGTCAAGTCGCTTGAAAAGAGTGAAAAGCGGAATTTTAAGCTGTACGTCAGGCGAAACTCTTCGAGCGACAGCCTGAAGACCATCCAGCTGTTTGACGCGCTTGACAGGATGAGCGATTATGATGAGAAGGCGTTGCTGAAAAAGAACAGGTCCATCTCAAAGCAGCAGCTGTCCAATCTCAAGGCGGCCCTGTACAAACAGCTGTTATCCAGCCTGCGCATCATCCGAGATGAGGATAATATAGACATCCGGCTGCACGAGCAGATGGACTATGCACGTATCCTTTATAATAAAGGGCTTTACCACCAAAGCCTGCGGGCGCTTGATAAGCTGAAGGACCTGGCCCGGCAATACAACCAGCATACGCACCTGCAGCAGGCGCTTTTCTTTGAGAAGAAGATAGAAGCCTTGTATATTACCCGCAGCATACAGGGCCGGGCCGATGAGCTGGCCGCCGCTTCGGATGTCATCAGCCAGAAGATCAGCCTTGTAAGCAAGCTTTCCAACCTGTCGCTCCAGCTATATAGCTGGTATGTGCAGCACGGGCATGCCCGCAACGAAAATGACCTGCGCAGCGCCAGGCTGTTCTTTGAGACCAGCCTGCCTGCTGAAGCTCTCAGGGCCACCGGGTTCTACGAACGTTTGTACCTGTACCAGAGCTATGCGTGGTATGCCTTTATACGCCTCGACTTCCTGCAGTATTACCGTTATTGCCAGAAGTGGGTTGACCTGTTCGACGCCCATCCTGATATGCTGCCGGTTGAGACCGCCAATTATATAAAGGGGATGCACAACCTGATGAGCGCTCATTTCGACCTGCTGAACCATGTAAAGCTCACGGCCTGCATCAAGAAGTTTAAGCAGTTTGCCCAGACAAGGCTGGTAGAGGAAAACGAGAACAACCGGATACTGACCTATGTGTACCTGTACACGGCCCGCATCAACCTGCATTTCCTTGAAGGCACTTTTGTGAAAGGAACGCAGCTGGTGCCTTTCCTGGAGGAGATGCTGGTTGAATACGGCCTGTACCTTGACCGTCACCGGGTGATGGTGTTCTATTACAAGATAGCCTGCCTGTATTTCGGCAGCGGCAATAATGAGAAGGCGATCGATTACCTTAACCGGATCATCAACCAGAAAGATGACCTGCGTATCGACCTGCAGTGCTATGCCCGGCTGCTGCACCTGATCGCGCATTATGAGCTGGGGAATTTCGACCTGCTGGAATACCTCATCAAATCGGTTTACCGCTATATGGCCAAAATGGAGAACCTGAGCAAGATAGAAGAGCAGGTATTTGCTTTCTTACGCCGTTCTTTCAAGGTAGGGGCCCATGCGCTGAAGCCCGAGTTCGAGAAGCTGCTTAACCGCCTGCGTCGCTATGAGGGCAACCCGCTGGAAACGCGGGCATTCGCTTATCTCGATATCATTTCCTGGCTTGAAAGCAAGATATACAACATCAATGTGCAGGATGTGATCCGTAAAAAATATCTCAGGGGACGGAATAAATAAGGGCCGGAGATATTCCAGCCCTTTATCCAAAATATGTTATTCAGCTTCTTCCTGGCTTTCTTCTGCTTCTTCCGTCTCTTCGGTTTCTTCTGCTTCTTCAGGCTCGATCTTTCTTTCTTTTTCCAGGATCAGGTTGTCCTCATCATCATAAAGCTCATAGCTGTACTCCAGCGGCAGGCGATCGATAATATTGTGAAGGATCCGCAGGTTTTCTTTTTCGTAGCTGATGGTACCGGTGAGGATAGGCTTATTCTCTTCGCCTTCCAGCACCAGCTCAGACCAGCTGTTCTTCAGGTCATAGTTGCCTCCGCCAGCCTTGCGGGCAGTCCAGGTATTCATTTCAAACGCATCTTTCAGGGCTGTCTTGCTGATCTGGGAGAATTTGGCGAAAAAGTTATTCTTTTCGGACATCGTGCTTCCTTTAGTGGTTATAAAATTTAGTGCAAATTAATGGCTATTTGGCCGGTTTTCCGCAAATATACAAGCCTGTTTCCTTTCAGGCACGGTGAAAGCAGGGCTTCTTGCCAAAAATAAGTTAAGAGAATGTTGCAATAAAGCGATCTCCTGTTCCTGGCCGGTGCAGGCTATTGCCCCTGGAAGACGGCAGCTCCCTGTAATTATGCTTCCAAGGCGGCTCATTATCTATAATATGTCAGAAGATGAAGAGAATGGGGCTCATACCATTTACTGCCCACGCAGATTGTGAATATATTCCTGCTCAAAAGAAATTTTCCTTATGTATTTTTGCGCAATTTGTTCTTCCAGCGATAATAAAAAAAAGATGCCTGAATCAAGAATCCCCGCAGTTTTAGTATTGAAAGACGGAACAGTTGCCTATGGAAAAGCTTTTGGCGCTATCGGCACTACTACCGGAGAAATATGCTTTAATACCGGCATGACCGGTTACCAGGAAGTATTCACCGATCCCAGCTACTATGGTCAGATACTGATCATGAACACCGCGCATATCGGGAACTATGGGGTAAAGGACAATGAAGTGGAGTCGGCTGATGTAAAGATCAGGGGGCTGATCGGGCGCAACCTGGAAGACCAATATTCCCGCAAGCTGGCCCGCGGCTCACTGGATGAATACCTGAAAGCTCATAAGATAGTTTCCATCGAAGACGTGGACACAAGGGCCCTGGTAGCCCATATTCGCGCGAAGGGGGCTATGAACTGCATTATCTCCTCCGAAACCACGGATATAAGCCTGCTGAAGCAGCAGCTGGCCGATGTGCCTGATATGGATGGCCTGGAACTGGCATCCGAGGTAAGCACGAAGCAGGTATATGAGCTGGGCGATACCTCTTCTTCCATGCGTATCGCCGTTATGGATTACGGGGTCAAAAAAAATATCCTGAACTGCCTGGTAGAGCGGGGGGCTTTCGTAAAAGTATTCCCGGCGCGTACGCCATTGGCCGAGGTCAGGGAATTCCAGCCTGACGGGTACTTTATCTCCAACGGCCCTGGCGACCCGGCACCTATGAATTATGCCGTTGACTCGCTGAAAGAGATATTGAAAGAAGAAAAGCCGGTGTTCGGCATTTGCCTGGGGCACCAGCTCCTGGCCCTGGCCAATGGCATCCCTACCTTTAAGATGCACCATGGCCACCGCGGGCTCAACCACCCGGTCAAGAACCTGGTGACCGGCCGCTCGGAGATCACTACGCAGAACCACGGTTTTGGGGTAGATCCCGAAGCAGTAAAAAAAGCCGGCCATATCGAGATCACCCATGTCAATCTCAATGACCGGTCCATAGAAGGGATCAGGGTAAAAGGCAAGCCTGCCTTTTCAGTGCAGTACCATCCCGAAGCTACTCCCGGCCCGCACGACAGCCGGTACCTTTTCGATGATTTTATCAGGATGATAAAAGACCGGCAAACAGGTTTTTAGCGATGGTGCGCCGCTGACGGCAGGCAGGCATGGCTCATAAAAAAATAAGCAGGCAACAGATGACCAGCAGGAGGGCCAGGAACGGCACCAGCAGCCGGAGCTGGGATCTTTTCTTTATTTCTTCCGGGTATTCCATGAACGCCGCTACATACCTGCGGAAGCTTTTCTCCGATCCTACTGTCAGCAATATGGCGGCATAAACGACTCCGAAAGCCATTAGGGCAGTAATGCGGGTGGCTGACCTGCTCCTGAAATTCCGGAGAAAGCCGGGCCTGGATAAAAAATCCGGGAAAAATTTATGCAGGAACAGGCCAATGGCAACCAGCAGCATGATGATAAGCATGGTAAGAAAGGCATTGGCATTTTGCCGGCCTTTTGAAGCGTCGCCTCCTTTCTGCCAGATGGCATAATACTGGCTCCCGTAAAGCATTTTAAGAAATCGCATATTTTTTCGTTTAAAATAAAAGGGCCAGGCCGTTGCTGCCATACCTTACGAATGGTATTTTACCGGTGCGGCTGTAAGGCCTTCACGCATAAGTGTGTATTTTAGCAATATGAAAATCACGATCATCAATGGGCCCAATCTCAACCTGCTTGGCAAGCGCGAGCCGGGCATCTATGGCAGCCAGTCATTTGAAGATTTCCTGGCTTCCTTGGAAAGCAGGTACAAGCAGGTATCTTTCCGGTATTACCAAAGCAATATTGAAGGGGAGATCGTCGGCGAGCTGCAGAAAGCAGGCTTTGAGGCGGATGGCATTGTGCTTAACCCTGCCGGCTATACACATACCTCGGTGGCCATCGGTGATGCGATCGCTGCCATACCGGCTCCGGTAGTGGAAGTGCATATCTCCAATATAAATGCCCGCGAGGAATTCCGGAAGATCTCGCATGTGAGCGCCAAAGCTGCCGGCAGCATCATCGGTTTGGGGCTGAAAGGGTATGAGCTGGCGATCGAGTATTTATTATCCCGGAAACCCTGACCGGCCTGTACCGGAAGATGAAATGAGAATAAAGAGCCTGCTTTTACGTTATATGATATACTCAATGAAAGATACCGCTATGAAATGGATGCTATTACCTGCTTTGCTGCTGTCATTCAGCAGTTTTGCCCAGCTGAAAGACTATAAGCTAAGCGTAAGGGGAGATACGCTTAACCGCGTGGATATGAAGGACCGCCGCCAGGGGCCCTGGGTGCTGAGAGTAGAGAACCTGCGTGGTGAAAGAGGCTATGAAGAAGAAGGATATTATGTCAACAACCTGAAAGAAGGGACCTGGAAGCGTTTTTCGCTGGAAGGAGTAAAAATCGCGGAAGAGAATTATCGCTGGGGAAAGCTGAACGGTAAATCGAGATATTTTACCTACAACGGAGGCTTGCTGCGTGAAGAGAGCTGGAGAGCGATCGACCCGGCCAATCCTTATGATACCGTTGCCGTTTATGATGTGAACGACCCCAGCAAGATCGTGCAGCGGGTCGTGGTCAAAAATGAAGGCAGCTCTGTGAAGCACGGCACCTGGACATTCTATGACCCTACCCAGGGCGTGGTCATTGCCACTGAAAATTATGTGCTTAATAAGCCGGCCAATACAGATGGTACCCTTGTGTCAGCTGATGACGATATGAAGCCCATCGATATACGCGGCGCCAAAGCAGCTTCGGATACAGCCGGCAAGAAGCCGGCTACCAAGCCCCAGGCCATAATGGATTATGAAAAGAAAAATTCAGGCAAGAAAAAGGTAAAGACCCGCGAAGGATCAACAGGGCTCTGATAGCAGCCGCTCCAGGTCCGTACGCCTACTTTTATTTCCGGAAGATCGCTGCGTCATCAAAATATCTCCGGAAAAAGACCAGCTGGTATTCTACGGCATTGCGCCAGTAGTTCCAGTCATGCTTTCCAGGTCTTTCAATATAGTCGTGTGGTATCCTCAGACGAAGCATTTTTTCATGCAGGGCCTTATTGTCGTTGTAAAAAAAATCGTCGGTGCCGCAATCGATGATAATGGCAATGCTATCCTGCGGGTATTGTTCAACCACGTTGATAACGGAGTATTTTTTCCAGTTCTCCTTATAGGCAATTGTATCACCGATACGCCTGGCAATATCATATTTATTGCCGAGAGGCTTCAGGTTCACTCCGCCGCTCATGCTGCCACAGGCCCCAAACAGGCTGGCGTGCCGGAAGCCGATAAAAAGCCCGCCATGCCCACCCATGCTTAACCCTGTGATGGCCCGCCCGTACCGGTTGGCAACGGTGGGATAATGCGCATCTATAAAAGCCGGCACTTCCTTTCCTATATAGGTCTCGTATTTTTTTGAAGGGTCAAGAGGGCTGTCAAAATACCAGCTGCTGACATCGCCGTCAGGGCATACGATCATTATGCCTAACCGGTCGGCATAAGCAGCCAGCTCGGGAACCTTCCGGATCCAGTTATTATAGCTGCCGCTATAGCCATGCAGCAGGTACACTACCGGCCAGCGGGTATCGGGTGCAGCTACAGCAGGCACGATCACCACGCAGGGTATCTCTTTTTTCATTGCCTGGCTGTACACCCTGATGGTGTCAACCGTGGCGGCCTGTGCCCGTGCACAGAGCAGGATGATGAGCAAAGGAAGAATACATCTCATGCCTATAAAATTAGGACAGTATATGTTAGGATTTTCAGAATACCATTGCTCTTCCAGGAATACCGGTACACGATAAAGGGCCTGTTACAGGCCCCTTATCATAAAAAATACTATTAAGCCGGTATCAGAAGCCTTTCTTTTCATTGGCTTTCTGCATGGGATTCATGCCCTGGCTCTGGCCGCGTATAGCATCCTGCTTTTGCTTAAAGGCCTTGAACCGTGAAGGAGCCGGCATATCGCCCCAAACGTTGTTCGTTTCGTCGATATCGGCTGTTTCGCGGAAGGGGTCCAGCCTGATAGAAGCTACTTCCTTGTTCTTGGCAAAGAACTTGGTAACGCTTTTTTCGTTCAGGCGCCAGACCTGCGCCGGTATACGGTTGATCTCTTTAGAGCCGTCCTTATAGGTCCACTCGATAATGATGGGCATCACAAGACCGCCTTTATTGCCAAAGCTTATCTCATAGAAATATTTGTCGGCAAATTTTTGCTGCTGGGCAGCATCCAGCTGCTCAAACGGTAAGCTTATAGTAGCGGAGTAAGCGCTGGTATCTATTGGTTCCCTGCCACGGGCATAGCCCCAGTAGAAATCACGGGCGCTGGTATCCCTGTCTGTGTAGAACTGTATATTTTTATCTTCACGGTTGCGGATCTTGGAAATATCTTCAAAATCGTTCACCAGCGGTTTTTCGATCGCGCGGGTCACTGTTCTCTCTTTGGGCAGCTGGCCGTTCACATCGGCCCTGGCATATTTTACCGAGTCGATGGAGATATCGCAAACATCCGTGCTGTAAAACCAACCTCTCCAGAACCAGTCCAGGTTTTCGGCGCTGGCATCGTTCATGGTGCGGAAAAAGTCGGCAGGCGTTGGGTGCCTGAAGGCCCAGCGGCGGGCATATTCCTTAAAGGCATAATCAAATAGCTCGCGGCCCATGATCGTTTCACGCAGGATATTCAGGCCGGTTGCCGGCTTTGAGTAGGCATTGGGGCCAAAGCGAACGATGTTCTCGGAGTTGGTCATGATCGGCTCCAGCTCGTCTTTGGGCAGCTTCATATAGTCAACGATGGTAAAGGCCGGGCCGCGCTTGCTGGGGAATTTATTGTCCCACAGCTCTTCGGTCAGGTATTCCACGAAAGTATTCAATCCTTCGTCCATCCAGCTCCATTGACGCTCATCGCTGTTGACGATCATCGGGAAGAAATTATGCCCCACTTCATGAATGATCACCCCGAGCATGCCGTTCTTGGTGCCTTCGCTGTAAGTGCCGTCCTTTTCGGTGCGCCCGAAATTGAAGCAGATCATCGGGTACTCCATGCCGTTGGCGGCTTCAACGCTGATCGCCACAGGATAGGGGTAAGGAATGGTAAAATCTGAATAGGTTTTGATGGTATGCGCTACCGCTTTGCTGGAAAATTTGCGGTACAGCCCATACGCTTCCTTGCCATAATAGCTCATGCACATGATCTTCTTGCCTTCTACCATTTGAGGCACAGCATCCCATATAAATTTCCGGGAGCTGGTCCAGGCAAAGTCACGAACGTTGTCGGCCTTATAGATCCAGGTCTTTTTGCCGCTGCTCTTTTTGCCTTCGGCGGCTTTAGCTTCTGCCAGGGTTACGACCTCCAGCGGCTCTTTGGCCGTCTGCGCCTGCTTCCAGCGGTTGAGCTGGGCAGGCGTCAGCACTTCTGCGTAATTAAGGCATTCGCCGGTAGAGCCAACTATATGATCGGCCGGCACGGTCATCTGCACCTTAAAGTTGCCGAAAGTAAGAGCAAACTCGCCACGCCCGGTAAACTGGTTGTTCTGCCAGCCCTGGAAATCGCTGTACACGCAAAGACGCGGGTACCATTGCGCCATGGTGAACAGGTAGTTGCCGTCTTCGGGAAAATATTCATATCCTCCGCGGCCGCCCCGGCTCATACGATCTGCGATATTGTAATACCAGTCGATCTTGAACACAAAGCGCTGGCCGGGCTTCAGCACGGCTGGCAGCTCTACCCGCATCATGGTCTTGTTGATGGTATACTTCAGCGGCTTCCCAAGCGCGTCAGTAAGCCTGGTGATCTTATCGCCATAGCCGTTATCGGAGCCGGCCTCTTCCATACGGCTCAGCATACGGTCGGTAATGGTTTCGGGCATACGGGTGCTGGACTGGTAGTCGGCGCTGTTGATGCTGCTATGCTGGTTCTCGTCAAGCTGCAGCCAGAGGTAGGTAAGCTCGTTTGGAGAATTGTTGAAGTACGTGATGGTCTCGCTGCCGGTAAGGCGGAGGCTTTTTTCATCCAGCTCGCATTTGATATCGTAATCGGCCCGCTGCTGCCAGTATTTTGGGCCGGGTGCGCCGCTGGCAGTACGGTATTCATTGGGCGTAGGCAAAATGGTGCCCAGCTGCTCGAACTTGTTGCCGTGATTGCTGCCAGGGTTATTCTGCGTGTTTTGTGCGGCAGCGCCCGCCACCAGCAGGCCCGTACAGCAGACCAGAAGTGTTTTTTTCATGTGTGATTTATTTATAAAAGCTATTGTAAAGATAAACTTATGCCGGCTCGCCAGTTATACCATAGCGGTCATATTCTTTGAACGATCATTTGTACCGCCAGGCTCATGACCGCTGCCGAAAGGAATATCACGTAATCCCTCCTGTTGACCCTGAAATAGTCCATCACGATCTTTGCCACAAGCAAAAGTACCAGCACTACCACTACCTGGCCTGCTTCAAGCCCTACGTTAAAGCCAAAAAGCCCCCATCCCAGCTGCTGGTCGCTGGCCAGCATCATGCGGATCGAATTGGCAAAGCCCAGCCCATGGATCAGCCCGAAAAAAAGCGCCAGGAAATAATTGATGCGGATGCTGCGCGGCGTGAACCTTTTCTGGAACAGGTTGCTGAAGGCGGTAAGCACAATGGTAACGGGGATCAGTATCTCCACCAGCCGGCTATTGATGCGCACGATGTCAAACACGCTGAGCGCCAGGGTCAGTGAATGCCCGATCGTAAAGGCCGTAACCAGGATAAGTACCTGTTTCCAATCTTTCAGCGTGTAGATAGCCGCCAGGGCTGCAATAAAAAGCTGGTGGTCCAGCGCATCGCGGCTGATGATATGATGCCAGCCTTCCTCGAAATAAAAAATAAAGTCCTGCATCTCCTTAGCCTGGCGGAACGTCTTTTACATGAAAGGGAAAAATCGATGACCACAATACCAGGGGTTTGAAAATAAAGCAGACTTTTGTAACCACAAAAAATAATGTTTTAATGGCAGCATATAATTATAAATGGCTGGCTGCTTTCCTGTTCCTGCCTTTTGCGGCAGTACCGGTGGGCAAAGATGCCGTCCGTCCGGCAGCCGATGCGCACCCTTTTCATGTAAGCACCACCGAAATAACGCATAATGCAGCTGAAAGATCGCTGGAGATCAGCTGCCGCCTGTTTACGGATGATTTTGAGGCCGTGCTGGCAAAAATATATAAGACCAAAACGGATTTCTCGGATGCCGCCCTGAAAAGCACGATGGACGAGCTGGTAAAAAAATATGTCCTGCTGCACCTGCAGGTCAGCGCCGACGGGCAGCCGGCTGCATTGAACGTGCTGGGCTGGGAAAGCGAAAGCGAGGCTATCTACGTTTATCTCGAAGCGACAGGTATTGGCAGGGTGCAAAAGATAGAAGTAACAGATACCATCTTATACGATCATTTCGACGACCAGCTGAATATTGTGCATGTTATTGTAGGCGGAAAGCGTAAAAGCGCCAAGCTGAACTACCCCGAAAAAAAGACGGTGCTCAGCTTCTGAGCATTGCAGGGTCATTCTTCCATTTCTTCCCTGATCGCCTGGCTGATCTTGACCAGCACTTTGTCGATACGATGCCCGTCCATGTCTACGATCTCGAAGGAGAACCCTTTCCATTCCAGCTTATCGGTGGTGTGCGGGATCCGTTCAAGGCGGTGCAGGATAAAGCCGGCAAGCGTATCGAACTCCTGCTCTCCCTCATTCATATGCTCGGTCTTTTCAAAACGGGTCAGAAAATCGTAAAAAGGTATCTGGGCGTCTATGAGAAAAGAGCCGTCTTCCCTTTCAATGATCTCGTAATCGGGTATATCCGGCTGGGGCATTTCACCGATAATGGCTTCCAGGATGTCATTAAGGGTGATCATGCCCAGGATACTGCCGTATTCATCTACGATAAAGCAGGAGTGCAGCTGGGTTTCCTTGAAGCGTTCCATGACCTGGAAGGCTGTATTGTTTTCCGGTACGAACAGCGCCGGGCGCATCAGGTCCTTGAAAAGTATGTCGTCAGGGCTTACGTACAGGTCCTTAATGGATACTACTCCTTTAATATTATCGATGTTGTTATCGCAGATAGGGTAGATGGAATGCGGCTCAGACGTGATCTTTTCCTTGATGGTCTCTTCGGAATCGTTGAGGTTGAACCAGATTATATCGCTGCGATGCGTCATCAGCGAAGTAATGTTCCGGTCGCTTAGGTGAAACACCCTTTCGATGATCTCCTGCTCCGTTTCCTCTATGGTGCCTTGCTCAGTGCCTTCGCTGATGATGGCCTTGATCTCTTCTTCCGTTACCTGGTTGTCTTTGGGCTTGAGGCCGAAGATACGGATGATGATATTGCTCGAGCTGCTGAGCAGCCAGATAAATGGATATGTAACCCTGCTTACGAAGCGCATAGGCTGCGCGGCGGCTTTGGCAATCCTTTCGGGCTTGGAAAGGCCTATCCGCTTTGGCACCAGCTCCCCGAAAATAATGGAGAAATAAGTAACGATGATCACCACGATGGCCGTGGCTATTCCATAGCTGTAAGACGCAATGAGCGGCCATTGCTTAAGAAAAGCCGCAAAATCATAAGTGATCCTTTCACCGGAATAGATACCGGTCAGGATACCGATCACGGTAATGCCCATTTGTACGGTAGAAAGAAAGGTCTCAGGGTTGTTTGCCAGCTTGAGAGCCTCTGCCGCTTTCCTGTCGCCTTTATTGGCCTGGGCTTCCAGCCTCGACTTGCGGGCAGATACCAGGGCTATCTCGGCCATCGAAAAGAGCCCGTTCAGCAGGATAAGTCCTGCCAATATGAATATTTCCATTAAGAAGACAACGTTGGTTGTTTATCGAAGATAGTAAATCCGTAGCGCTTATTGAACAGCCAGGAGGTAAAAGCCCCGATCAGCAGGCCCAGGGAGGCGCCGCCGAGAATATCTCCCGGGTAATGAACGCCGACATATACCTGGGCATAGCAGATAAGCCCTGCCCAGGCAAAGCCGACCCATGCCCAACGGAATACGGGACAAAAAGTGAAGTAAAAGAAGGTGGCAATGCCAAAATGATTGGCTGCATGGTTGGATGTAAAGCTGTAGCCGCCCGAGCAGTGATCGACCAGCAGGCGGACATGAATGAAGAAATCAGGGTCGCTGCAGGGACGCAGCCTTTCAAAGCCCTCCTTGAATATCCTGGTACCGATCATGTCGGTAAGGGAGGCCGTAACCAGGAAGAATAAGGCCCACCACCAACCCTTGCCGCGGAAGTTCAGCGTGGCGAGCACAAGCAGAAAAAGATAAAGCGGCGCCCAGTGAATGCCATTCCGGAGAAAAGGCATAACAGCATCGAACAGGGGATTGACCATAATGCTGTTGATCTGGATAAAAAGCCATTGGTCCCATTGCTCAAGCTTATGCAGGAAGGAGGATTGCAGCAGGAAAAACATAGCTGCAAAAGTAATATAAAGGCGGCATCTGCAACTCCAGGAGAATTATCTCAAACGACCGGTTCATTAACAATTTTTTTAGACCTATGTTTTATGCCAAAAGCAGAAAGATCGTAACTTTGCACCGCAATTGAGCTATATAGTTAAGTACTTACTCATTAGTGACAGTTCAGAACCCTTTTCTTTTCTAACGATTCTTCAGGTTTCTTTTGCACTTAAAGCTCATCGGGGGGGATTTATTTTAAAAAATAAAAAGATTTAAAGATGAAAACAAGTGTTATGTCGTCTGTGATCCAGATGAACCCGGAAACGCTTCAGCAATTGGTAGCAGAAGTAAAGGAAACGATAGCTACCGATATTGACTTTGGCCACCAGCCTAAAAGGCGTTCGTTTGGCATAGTAGATATGTGGAATATCCGCCGGCAGGGAAAAACGGCCCTGTCAAGGATAAAAAGAGATTTTTAAGCAATTGATCATCTGCCCGGAAACGCGGGTTGCTTGGCCCGCGGTTCAGACCGCGAGCCTTTTTATTATTGCCTGCGGCAGCCATGAGCATATAACAGGCTGCATTGAGCCGCCGGGAGCCGTTATCCCCTTTCTTTGCGATACCGGATAAATTGCATTTTTTTGTGATCATTTAACCAGGATGCTCACAAGGTTCAAACTACCTAAGACCATATTATGGGTGATCAACCTGCTGATCATCTTTCTCCTGATATTCACCTTGTTCAGGCTGGCCACTTATGTGGCGTTCCGCCCGGCCGGCATTTCCTTCAGGGAAGCGCTTCCTTCTTTTTTGCTGGGCATCCAGTACGACCTACGGTGGATATCCATTATCCTGCTGCCGATAGTGATCGCGGGTATTGTAAGGGAGTTTTCCCCGTTCTACTCGGCGGGGAATAAGAAATGGTGGACCAGCTACCTGGTAGCAGTCACCTTTATCGTATTCTTCTTTTTCGGGGCCGATTTTGGCAGCTTCTCCTATAACCGCACACGGCTCGATGCCGGCGCCATGAACTTTGTGGAAGATCCCGGCATTTCCATCCGGATGATGTGGCAGACCTATCCGTTGCTGTGGATGCTTGTGGGATTGGTGGTAGCCGTTTTCTTTTTCCGCTGGATGTATTACAGGAGCCATTGGCACGTGATCAACCGTACCAATGGCATGGGCATCCCGCACCGCCGTCGTTTTTTTATCATCACGGCCCTGGTGCTTTGCACCTTTGTTTATGGACGCCTGGCCTGGCCGCCGCTTGCCTGGAAAGATTGCTTTGCTTTCAGGGACAGCTTTAAGTCATACCTGGCGCTTAACCCGCTGCAGAACTTCTTCTCTACCCTGCGGCTCCGTAATCCCGACTACAGCGAGCAGAAGGCCAAAGAGGTGTTCCCGGTGGTGGCCGAGCTGATGCAGCTGCCGCCTGGGCCGTTCAATTACCGCCGGGTGGTATCGCCGGGCAGCCAGGCGCTGGAAAGCAGGCCCAACGTGGTATTGGTGCTTTGTGAGTCATTCAGCATGTATAAGAGCACTATGAGCGGCAACCCGCTCAACACAACTCCTTATTTCGATTCGCTTTGCCGGCAGGGGATCTTTTTCGAGCGTTGCTTTACCCCGCATTTTGCAACGGCGCGGGGACTGTTCGCCCTGGTGACAGGCATACCTGATGCGCAGCTTTTCAAGTTTTCTACCCGCAACCCGCTTGCCATCAAGCAGCATACCATCATTGATAATTTTGAAGGGTACAGCAAGCATTATTTCCTGGGGGGCAGCCCTGAATTCAACAATTTCGAGGGGCTGCTGGAAAATATCGACAGCCTGCAGATGCATACCGAAGGCAGCTTTAGATCGCCGCGCGTCAATGTATGGGGCATCAGCGATAAGGATCTTTTCCTGGAGGCCAACGAGGTCTTCAGGCTGCAGACCCGGCCTTTCTTTTCTATCATACAGACCTCTGACAATCACCGGCCTTACATGATACCAGCGGCAGATACCGATTTTGTCAAGCAAGTGGTGCCTGAAGAAGACCTCCGGAGGTATGGCTTCGAATCGCTCGATGAGTTCAACTCATTCCGTTATTCGGATTATTGCTTCCGCAAATTCATAGAAGCGGCCCAGCAGGAAGATTATTTTCACAATACGATCTTTGTCTTTATCGGCGACCATGGCGTAGCCGGCAATGCGGAGGCCGTATATCCCGCTGCCTGGACCACGCACCGCCTTACCGATGAGCATGTGCCCCTGCTGATCTATGCGCCTTACCTGGTGCGGCCCGAACGGCGCACAGAAGTTGTTTCGCAGATAGACGTGCTGCCAACGATTGCCAGCCTGGTGCAGCAGCCTTACGTGAATACCACCCTCGGTCGCAACCTGCTTGATACCACCAAGCAGCACAATTTCGCCTTTATCACCAATACGGCCGGGAAGATCGGGATCGTGACCGACGAGTTTTATTTTGTCAAAAGCCTTGATTTTCCTGATGAGCAGCTGGTACCGGTCAAATACAATAGCACAGCCTACACCAGCGCCCAGCGCGATTCCATACAGCGCAAGCTGTCGGGGTACACTACTGCCCTGTTTGAGACCGCGAGATATATGCTGATGAATAATAAGCGGGACTGAGAAGCCGGCATATAACTTATAATATTTTTTTCTAACGGAAACCCTGGCAGCCGGCTGATCTTCAGCTGTTTTTTATTTCCATGATAATTAAAGGAGAGGCAGCATAGTTCTAATCTTCGGTTAGACGGAATACCGTATTTTTGCGACCTGCTCTGTCAGGAGCAGAAGTAAGCTAACAAAAGGTATAGAACTTTAAACCTTATAATTTTACACTGTGGCGTTGATCAAGAGCATTTCTGGGATCCGGGGCACCATTGGCGGGCAGCCCGGTGAAAACCTTACTCCTTTGGATATTGTAAAATTTACTGCTGCGTATGGCACCCTTATTTCCGGGCAGCAGAAGACCACCCGCGTGGTGGTAGGCCGTGATGGACGTATCAGCGGTGCAATGGTCAGCAACCTGGTGATCCATACGCTTACCAGCCTGGGCATAGACGTGGTGGACCTTGGGCTTTCAACTACCCCTACCGTGGAAGTGGCAGTGAAGATGGAATCGGCCGATGGGGGCATTATCCTGACAGCCAGCCATAATCCCAAAGAATGGAATGCGCTCAAGCTGCTTAACAGCGAAGGTGAGTTCATCTCTGCCGAATTGGGGGCGCAGGTGCTGGAGCTGGCAGAAAAAAACGACTTTCATTTTGCTCCCGTTGATAAGCTGGGTACGGTAAGCGTGAATGAGACCTACCTGCAAAAGCATGTAGACGCCATCCTGGCTTACCCGCTGGTGAATAAAGAGGCGATAGCTGCCAAAGATTTTAAGATAGTGGTAGATGCGGTAAATTCAACCGGCGCTCTATTTGTGCCGGCGCTCCTGAACGCCCTGGGAGTGGAAAAGGTCATTTTGCTGAACGGCGAGATCAACGGCCGCTTTGCGCATAACCCCGAGCCGTTGCCCGATCATCTTACCCAGCTGAGCAATGAGGTGGTGAAGCAGAAGGCAGACCTGGGAATTGCCGTTGACCCTGATGTAGACCGCCTGGCCTTTGTATGCGAAGATGGCAGCATGTTTGGCGAAGAATATACGCTGGTGGCGGTAGCGGATTATATATTAGGCCATCGTAAGGGAAATACAGTAAGCAATATGAGCAGCACCCGGGCGCTGAAGGAGATCACTCTCAGGCAGGGAGGAGAATACTTTCCTTCCGCAGTGGGCGAGGTGAATGTAGTGGCAAAGATGAAGGCTCATGAAGCGGTGATCGGCGGAGAAGGCAATGGCGGCATCATTGTGCCTGATTTCCATTATGGCCGCGATGCGCTTATCGGCATCGGGCTTTTCCTGAGCCACCTGGCCGCGCAGAAGAACGGCCTTAAGTCGCTGCGCAACAAATACCCTGACTATTTTATTTCCAAGAACAAGATCGAGCTGGAAAAGGGCGTGGACATAAAACCCATCTTCGAGAGGATCCGTAAAAAATACAAGAGCAACCCGGTAAGCACGGAAGACGGGCTGAAGATAGAGTTTGACGAAGATTGGGTGCACCTGCGCGCTTCCAACACCGAGCCCATCATCAGGATATACTCTGAAAGCAGCTTTGAAACAACGGCCAATAATATCGCCCTGCGTCTTATGCAGGATATCAAGGAATTCAGCTGAGCCTGAGCAGTAAGACCGCAAGGTTTCCGCGCCGCCGTGAGCGCCGGGCTTGAGCCGCTTTCTTTGCAACAGCCTTAATCTCTGCCGGTATCTCCGGCTTACATTCTGTATCTTTGCGCTCTCCCAAAAGAGCGTATATGGATCGTATCTATTTCGATAATGCTGCTACCACACCGCTTGACCCGGAAGTGCTGGATGCCATGCTCCCTTATATGAAAGAGCATTTCGGCAACCCCTCTTCCATTTATTCCTATGGCCGGGAAAGCCGCCTGGCAATTGAAACGGCACGTAAAACAGTGGCCCGGCTGCTGAATGCGAACCCCGGGGAGGTATTCTTTACCAGCGGCGGCACCGAGAGCAACAATACCGCGATCCTTTCGGCCATTCGCGACCTGGGCTGCCGGCATATCATTTCCTCGCCCATCGAGCATCATGCAGTGCTGCATACCGTGGAGCATTACGGCTGTGGGGAAGAAGTGAGCAGCAGCTTTGTAAAGCTGCTGCCTGACGGGCATGTAGACCTGAACGACCTGGAAGAGCAGCTTCAGGCGCGTAAGGAAAGATGCCTGGTGTCGCTGATGCATGCCAATAACGAGATCGGGAATATTTTGGATATCGATGCAGCGGGGGATATCTGTAAAAGATACAATGCTATTTTTCATTCCGATTGTGTGCAGACAGTCGGGCATTTCCCGCTCGACCTGCGTAAGATACCGGTGCATTTCATCTCTGCTGCCGGTCATAAGTTCCATGGTCCAAAAGGAGTGGGAATACTGTACGTAAATGATAATATAAGGATCAAGCCTTTCATATTCGGCGGTGGACAGGAAAGAAATATGCGTGCCGGCACCGAGAACCTCTACGGTATCGTGGGGTTTGCCAAAGCGCTGGAGCGGGCTTATGCAAACCTTGAAAAGGAAAGCCAGCATATCCGCTCGCTGAAAGCTTATATGAAGGAGCAATTGCTGCTGCACATACCAGGGGTGAGCTTTAACGGGGATTGCGACGGGAGAAGCCTGTATACGGTACTGAGCGTGGCTTTCCCGAAGACGGAAAAATCGGAAATGATCCTTTTTAACCTGGATATGCATAATATCTGCGCATCCGGCGGCAGCGCCTGCAGCAGTGGCGCTGACCAGGGCTCGCACGTGATAAGGGTCGTCAATAATGATCCCAACAGGGTAACAGTACGTTTTTCTTTCAGCAAGAACAACAGCCGCGAAGAGGTTGATACCGTGGTCAGCCAGCTGAAAGAGCTGATCTGAAGCCGGCAATTCCAATAGCTCGGGAAACGATCGGCCGGTAAGGCGCCGCCGCAAGCATTCTTACAGGTAATACCAGGGATTTCTGCGGGCAGCGCTGATATAGTTGCGCATATTGCGCCAGAAGGCCAGCACCATATACAAAATGATCGGGGAGCCCATTGTAAGCAGCGAAGCATAGATGAAATACTGCCTGATACGGCTGGTAGAGATATTCAGCCGGTTGCCGATGGCGGAGCAAACGCCGAAAGCATTCCATTCAACAAAGTCCTTGAGGCGGTTCATCCTGCTAATTTAGAAAAATTCCGGAATTGTCCAATAGCTTCCCGGTCCCCGCCACTGCTGGCCCGGAGCAGGCCTCCGCGCTACCGGCTGATAAGAAAGGTGATGCGTGGCGGATAACCTGATTTTACTTTAAAAAACAGCTTGTTTTTCGTAACTTCGCAGCACTTTGAAAAGTGCTGATGGTACAGGTGAGCTGATTTGCCAGGGATAGCTGGGGCTCGCATTTTTCGCCCTCCATGGCAGGCCGGTCAACAGCATGACCATTTCACATTTTCACATTTTCACATTTTCATATTTCCACATTTTCAAATTTCAATTCAGTCTCATGCCTTTTGATCTCGACCTCATTAAAAAAGTATACGCCGAACTGCCCGGTAAAGTTGAAGCTGCCAGGAAGCTGACAGGCAAACCCCTGACGCTTGCCGAGAAAATATTGTATTCGCACCTTTTTGCCCCGGCTACCACAGCTTATACACGCGGGAAGGATTATGTGGATTTTGCCCCTGACCGCGTTGCTATGCAGGATGCTACAGCCCAGATGGCCCTGCTGCAGTTCAGCACCTGCGGTCGCGATAAAGTGGCGGTGCCTTCTACAGTGCACTGTGATCACCTTATCCAGGCCAAGCAAGGTGCAGTAGCCGACCTGGCTACGGCCAACGAGGTCAATAAGGAGGTGTACGATTTCCTTTCTTCTATTTCAAATAAATACGGCATTGGCTTCTGGAAGCCGGGCGCCGGTATCATTCACCAGGTGGTGCTTGAGAACTATGCCTTCCCCGGGGGCATGATGATCGGTACCGACTCCCATACGCCCAATGCAGGCGGCCTGGGCATGGTTGCTATCGGTGTAGGCGGCGCTGATGCTGTGGATGTAATGGCCGGCCTGGCCTGGGAGCTGAAAATGCCCAAGCTGATCGGCGTTAAGCTGACCGGCAAGATGAGCGGCTGGACGAGCTGTAAGGATGTGATCCTGTGGGTAGCCGGCCAGCTGACTGTAAAAGGCGGCACCGGCGCTATCGTGGAATATTTTGGAGAAGGGGCCGACAGCATGAGCGCTACCGGTAAAGGCACAGTATGCAACATGGGCGCCGAGATCGGGGCCACCTGCTCTTTATTTGCCTATGATGAAAAAATGAGCGCCTATCTGCGGGCAACAGGCCGGGAAGAGATCGCAACGCTGGCAGACGGCATAAAAGAGCACCTGCGCCCTGACCCGGAAGTGTACGCCGACCCTTCTGCTTATTACGACCAGGTGCTGGAGCTTGACCTGTCAACCCTGGAGCCTTATGTAAACGGGCCCTTTACTCCCGACCTGGCCACACCGATCTCCCAGATGGCAGAAACGGTAAAGGCCAATGGCTGGCCCGAAAAGCTGGAAGTGGCCCTGATCGGCAGCTGCACCAACTCTTCCTATGAGGATATCAGCCGCAGTGCTTCCATTGTGCAGAATGCATTGAGCAAGGGGCTTAAGGCCAATTCAGAATTTACGATCACACCCGGCAGCGAGCTGGTAAGGTACACCATCGAAAGAGATGGCTTTATCAATACATTTGAGAGCGTGGGCGGGGTAGTGCTGGCCAATGCCTGCGGGCCTTGCATCGGTCAGTGGGCACGGCATATCGACGATCCTAACCGCAAGAACACTATCATCACTTCCTTCAACCGCAATTTTGCCAAAAGGAATGACGGCCTGGCCAGCACGCATGCTTTTGTAGCCAGCCCCGAGATTGTGACAGCCATGGCCATTGCAGGCACTATAGCTTTTAACCCGATAACCGATAAGCTGAAGAATGACAAAGGCGAGGATGTGCTGCTGGACGAGCCGGTAGGCTTTGAGCTGCCTCCCAAAGGATTTGATGTGGAAGATGCCGGTTACCAGGCGCCTGCCGAAGATGGCAGCAATGTAAAAGTAGTGGTGAACCCCGACAGCCAGCGCCTGCAGCTGCTGACAGCCTTTGCTCCCTGGGAAGGCACCGACCTGCAGGGACTTAAGCTGCTGATCAAGGCAAGGGGAAAATGCACTACCGATCATATCTCTATGGCTGGTCCCTGGCTTAAATTCCGCGGCCATCTTGACAATATCAGCAACAACATGCTGATCGGCGCTCTCAATTATTTCAACGACCAGACAGACTCGGTAAAGAACCAGCTGACCGGCGAGTACGGGCCGGTACCTGCTACAGCCCGGGCTTATAAAGCCGCCAATATCGGTAGCATTGTAGTGGGCGATGAGAACTACGGAGAAGGCAGCAGCCGTGAGCATGCCGCCATGGAACCCAGGCACCTGGGTGTGAGGGCCATCCTGGTACGCAGCTTTGCCCGCATTCACGAGACCAACCTGAAAAAGCAGGGCATGCTGGCGCTTACGTTCGCCAATAAAGAAGATTATGAAAAGATCCAGGAAGATGATAATATAGACATCATGGGTCTTAGCTCTTTTGCTCCTGGCAAGCCGTTGCAGATAGAGCTGAACCATAAGGACGGCACCAGGGAAATAATTGAGGCCAATCATACATACAATGAGCAACAGATCGAGTGGTTCAAGGCCGGTGGCGCCCTGAATGTAATAAGGGCCGAGTTTGCCCGTAAAAAAGCAGCAGAAGCGGCAGCTTCCTGAACAGCACCGGTCAAGATAACGACAGGCCGCTCATACGCATGAGCGGCTTTTTTCTTATGTGGGATGCCAGTATTGCATGCAAGGTGTTCCAGGACAGGAACAGCAGACCGCCGAAACAAGGCTTTGCTCCGGCCTGGTTATTGGATGAAATAGATAAACGACAGATATGAAATTATTCAATGCAATAGCAGGAGGACTGGCCGGCGCTATTACGCTTACCCTGGTGCAGCAATGGCTAAAACGTCATTACACCGATGCTCCGCGGATGGACCTGCTGGGAATGGAGATAACGAGAAGAAAACTGGAAAAAATGCACGTGAAGACGCCGCCTGATAAAATACTTTGCCCGATGGCCCTGACCGGGGAGCTGGTAGCTAATACAGCTTTTTACAGCCTGGCGGCCATACCGGGCAGGCATGCTATTGCGGCAGGCACTATATTAGGGCTTGCTGCAGGCGCAGGAGGCGTACTGTTGCCAGGTAAGGCAGGCCTGCCGCCGCAACCCGCCACGAGCACTTACCGCACACCTGTGCTTACTGTTTCCATGTACCTGGCAGCAGGCCTGGCAGCAGGAACAATGATCAGCTTGCTGAATAAGATAAATACCTGCCCCGAAGAAAGATTATAGAAATTATCAGGCAAAGATCCTGGAACAGCCTTTTTTGCTGCCTGGCATAAATTCCTGTTAAAGTAAAGTTGGGGTACTGGCGCTACCGGTGTTTTTGCGTTAATAATGAAATACCATGCATGATATTGAGGAGCTTCTTCAAGGTTTCGCTGGCAGCTGTTCTTCTTTTTATGGCCTGCCGGAAAAAAGACAATACCGGGAACAATGCCGACCCTGTAACATCACCGGATCAATGTGTACAGGCGGCCGGCTACCGCAATGGCGACACTACGGGAAATTATATTGTAACCTATAACATGCAGCAGCTGGATGTGCGCTTGCTAAGCAAGGCCCGGCAAAGCGAGGTCAGCGCCGGTCTGCTGCAAAGGAACAGGATAGATCCTGCTGTTGTGAGCGCCTCGTTCGGAGGAGAGCCCGGCGGCTTTGTTGCCCTCCTTACCGGCGCTGAGGCGCAGCGCCTGCAATCAGATCCTTCTGTAGCCCTGGTGGAGCCTGACCGCATCATTTCGCTAAGCACCTGCTTTACAGTAGCTGCTCCCCGTCTTATTACCTGGAATGTATCGAGAACAGGGTATGGCGATGGAACAGGCAAGACCGCCTGGATCATTGATACAGGCATTGATTTCGGTCATCCTGACCTGAATGTAGATGCAGGCCGCAGTCGTTCCTTTATCAGCGGCGTGGCTTCGGCAGCTGATGAAAACGGGCATGGCACGCATGTGGCCGGTATCATCGGCGCCAAAAACAATGATTTCGGTGTATTGGGAGTGGCTTCAGGCGCCAGCCTGGTTTCGCTGCGGGTGCTGGATAAGGACGGGAAAGGCCTGCTTTCTTCCATTATACAGGCGCTGGCCTGGATCAACAGCCACGCTGCCGCCGGCGATGTGGTAAATATGAGCGTAGGGAACGAGGACGGCATATCTCCTACGCTGGATCAGCAGGTAATCAATACGGCTGCACATGGTATCTTTATCGCTATTGCGGCCGGGAATGATGCGCGGCCGGCCAACCTATACTCGCCGGGGCGGGCAAATGGCCCTAATGTCTATACGGTTTCGGCGATCGACAGCCTTGATCGCTTTGCCAGCTTTTCCAATTACGGAAATGATGTGGTGGATTATGCAGCGCCGGGCGTCAGGATCCTTTCCACCTATATGGGGAGCCGTTATGCTTATATGAGCGGGACCTCTATGGCAGCCCCGCATGTGGCCGGTCTGCTGCTGCTTCGCGGCAAGAATATCGGGAGCTCCGGCACGGCCAAAAATGATCCTGATGGAGAGCCTGACCCTATTGCGCATTATTAGTAACCGATGCTTAACAAACTGTTGCAAGACAAGCAGGTATTCGGCATAGAATATGCACTTGATCGGGCATGAACAAGAATAACAAAATACTGCTTGCGTTTGCTGCTGCTACCCTGGCCGGGGTAGTTATCTACATGGCCCGTCATCGTCGTAAAACATGCGATGAGCTTAACCAGGTTGCCAATGAAGGGTATGAGACCGCACATGATGTACTGTTTCCCGGCCGTCCTAAAAAACGTCGTCAGCGCGTTCATTATGGACCGGTACTGCCCAATCGGCACCGTTAATGACCTGGTGCCGCTTTGTCATGCAGCACCAGGATGGTAATATGTTTTTCATGCCCCGGTATAATCATTTCCTCCTGGCGAATACAGAAAGGGGCCAGCTTTTCTATGAATGGTTTGGCTGCCAGTCGCTGCGGAGTGCTGAGCATGATAATAGCCCCTGCTGAAAGAAAATGATGCAGGAAGGAATACAGGGTATCAAAGACCGAAGGATCATAATTCACATCGCTTATTAATATCACTTCACTATACAGGTTGGCAGGCGGCTCATTCCAGTTGAGCAGGCCTGTTTTAAGATTGGTGAGCCCCAGGCGCCTGGCCGACCGGCCCACCCAGGCCAGCGGTTCTTCCAGGTAATCTGTGGTCAGCACCTCTTTTGCGAGCGGAGCCGTCACCAGCGAAGGCAATCCCAGCCCGGCGGCAATTTCCAGCACTTTTTTATACCGGACATAATCCGGGTTGGCTTCGATAAACATAGCCAGCCCGATGGCTGCCAGCCAGACCTGTGCCCAATAAGGGAATGCCATGCTTTTACCTGCTTCGCCCTGGCGGGTGTACCAGGCCCTGATAGCAACGGGGTCAGGTATATACAGCTCTATCTGCCTGGAGCTTAGGGTATAAGTATGTAAAAGCGGAGGAGGGGGTTGCATACAGCTTGCAAAGATGCGATTATTCCAGACGGCCGTGTTGAATTATTTCCCCATGTATATAACACCTTCGGGAAAGAACGCTGCTGGTTTCCACTGAGTTGGCAAGGAAAATTTCGTTATGGCCAGAGAGCGGGAATAACGGCTTCAAACGTAGTAATTACGTGCCTTTCCGGGAAATATTACGCTTTGCATATAAAGGCCTGACAGGCTTCTAAGGGTTTTTTGGCGTGACAACATTAATATGGCATAATAATTATTTATAATCCATTGTCTTAATATCCTGTAAAAGATGAACCCTCTGAAAAATGCACCTTCCTGCAACCAATGGGTATCCAAACCGCTTCCGAATGGTTTTGAATTACCCGGAAAAAAGATCCGTACCTGTCAACATCCTGCTTAGCGTTCCGAAAGCTTGTGACCTGCAAATGCCCGGCCATAAGAAAGAAGGGCCCAGGTGGGTGTGGAATATGTTGGAAGGAACTTTTTCCGGTAACGGCTCCTTGACCGAAATTACCGGGTACGCTAATCAACCGTCCAGTGGATTAGCCTCGTGGATGCGTAATATCCATTCACAGGACCGTGCCAGGGTTATGGAATCCATAGCCCGGTGCACGGACAAGCGTCAATCTTCCTGCTCAAATCTTTACCAGCTACGTGGCAGGGACGGCCGGTACAGGCTTGTCCGGGATAAAGTGTTCATCCAGTATTCAGGAGGCTTCCCGGTGATGATGCAGGGATTTGTCCAGCTCTGACCCGGTATCAAACTTTCTTTCTCAATGCCTTCCCGGGGCAGCTTCCAATAAGCGCTGGCGAAAGAAGCCCGGCGATTCCCGGTAAAATTTCTTGAACATAAGAATAAAGCTGCTGCATTTGCCATAGCCAAGCCGGTAGGCAACTTCTTTTACCGCGATGCGTTTTTCTACCAGCAGCATTTTGGCGTGTTCCATCTTAAGCTGCAAATAATAATCATAGATGCTGCGCCGGTAAATAAGCTGGAAATATCTTTTTAATGTCGACTCGCTCAGGGATACCTGCTCCGCAATAGAGCGGATGCAGGGCAGCTGGGTATCTATGTGCTGCCGGAGAATATCTTCTACTGCCCTGACCTTTGTTTTATAGAACCGGCTGGCAGGAACAGCTTCTGCAGGAGCGCGCAGGGAAAGACCATAGAGAAAATCGCTGAGCAGGGTAAGCGCTTTGGCCTTATTGTACAGCATCTGGCGGCACTCCCGCATGAAATGATCATGGAATTCCCGCAACAGGTCCTGTAATGCTATCGGCACAGGCTCGTAAAACAAACAATGATTGCCAGGATTGACCAGCAGCTCCAGGAATTTATAAAAAGAAGTGTTCTCTTCGCCGAAGGCTTTCAGCAGCCAGGAAGCGCTGAGGTGAAGCACAATTGCTTTTGCCGTTCTGCCTGCCGTAAAATGATAGGTGAGCGGGTGATCGCCGGAGTCGAATAAAAGCTGCATTGCTCCTCTTAATGGTACTTCCTTATCCAGCATGGATCCTTTAACGGAAAAGTGCTCGGGCGTGAGAATGTACATCAGGCGAAAAGTCCTGTCGCGTTCCGGCGGGCTGGCAGACTGCTGCATTTCCAGGTAGCGGTGGGTAACTATGTTCCAGGCGCTGATGCCAAGTCCTTTTTCAACCTGTATGATCTGTAGCTGTCCTTCGCCGGTTTGAGGAGGGATTATTACCTGACCATCGTGGTTCAGCCCGGCGCCGAAGGCATCTTCAAGGGGTAGGAAATACCGGGCATGTGAATGTTTTTCACAAGCGGATGATGTGACTTTCATAGAGAAGGGTTTACTCAAAAGTACGGCTGGCAGAAAAGGAGGCCAATAAGTGTAAAATCTTAACCATAGAGGTTTTATCTCTTATTGAGCGTAATGGAGCAACAATTGAGCGGTTTGGGGTATCTTCTTAACAGGACGGGCCTCTATCTTTACCTCGTTATCATCAAAAAGCATTTCCGGTCATTATATGGAAGGATGAACATTTTTTCACATGGATTGACGGACAGTATAAGTTGAATTCTGAACCGTTCCTGCAAGGGGGAACGGTTTTTTTATTTCGGCCTGCCTGGTGGCATAGCTATTGCACCCTCTATTCCAAAACAGGCTATATGAATAAAAGCATAATCATTACAGCATTAGCTTTGGGTGGAGCAATTGTGTACTGTATCCGTAAAATGACAGCTTCCAGGCCTGCTATACCCGAGAACGGCCCTTTCCGGCAGCGGGCAACCCGCCGGTATGCGCAGGCAGCTCCGGTAAGAAAGCTTCGGCCGGCCGGCAGGAGCTGATCAGCAATACTGTAGCTTAGTCGTGCAGTTCGTATGGCTGAAGATGGAGCATAAAAGTAGTGCCTTGTCCAGGAACGCTTTGCACGCTGATGCTTCCCCCGTTTCTTTCCACCATGTTCTTTATGAGGTAAAGGCCAATGCCGCTTCCTTCTGCCTGGCTGGAGAGGCGGGAGAATGGGCGGAATAATTTATTGCCATGCTGCCCGGTATCTATGCCTATGCCATTGTCGGTGAACTTGAGCCGGATGCCTTCCTCCTCCTGATGGGCAGTTACAACCAGCTGTAAGGTGCGGCCAGGTGTAGCGTATTTAATCGCATTGGAAACAAGATTGCTGAAAATGCTGCGGAGATAGGTTTCTATATAAACGAACTCATCAACCTTTGTAAAGTTGGCCGATATGCTGGCAAAGCTGCTGTTGAGCTGGTCGGAAAATTCTTCTATCACCTGGTCGAATACCTGTGATGGAGACAACCGGCATATAACTTCATTTGAAAGATGACCCAGCGCAATTACCTTGTTCATCCCCTGTAGGGTATGCTCCAGGCTGTTGGCCGAACGTTGTATGATCTCCATATAAGGAACAACTGAGGCAGGCAGCGCCTGCATATCCATAAGCGTCAGGCAAAGCTTTAGCTTGGCCACCGAATTTTTTAGGTCATGCGTTATTGCAAAGGTGATCCTTTCCAGGTCATGGTAATTTTCTTCGAGCTGCTTCCTGCTCTTCCATTTATCCACAAATGAAAGGACATCTTCCTGCCCGGGAGATATTGATATTTGTTTTTCGATGAATTGACCGGTGTCAGTTCGCGTAAGGCGAATGAAGAGCTGGCTGCCTTCTTTTTCATGAAGATCGATGACCAGGCGTGAGCCATTGGCCGCTGCGGGTGATACGCAAAGGTCGATAGCCCTGGCAGCGAAGATGTACTGGTCCTGCCAGCTCATACCCGTGAGCATGCCGATGTGTAAGGCCATCTCATGGATACGTTGGATATCAGTTTCGGTTGCAAAAGAAACTTCTGTAAGATAAGCTGTCATCAATGTCAATGTTAGGTTGTTTTGTCTACAAAAATTATCAGGGAAATCCCTGATTTTCAATGGGGAACTTTTAATAATTGAATCATGTCCCTATTTTTAGCCAAAAGACACGCAAAAAAATGACAGAAAGGATCAAAGTTTTTCACCTGGAAGATTATAAGATCATGCGGGATGGCATTAAATTTTTGTTATCACAGGATGATGAGATCGAAGTGGTGGGAGAGGCCAGGCGGGGAGAGGAGCTGTTCGAAGCCCTGCCCGGAGTGCCGGTCGACGTATTATTGCTGGATATTTATCTGGATGGAATGGAAGATATACGCTCTATGGACGGCTTTGCGATATGCGAGCAGGTGCATAAGCAGTTCCCGGCGGTGAAAGTGGTAGCTCATTCCGTATATGATGATGCCGACAGGGTTGCCCGGATCATGAATGCGGGCGCAATGGCCTTCGTGTCTAAAAAGGCCGGTTATGAAGAATTAGTGCAGGCAATTAAAATGGTACACGCCGGGAAGAAGTATATTTGCAAGGAAACCTCCAAAAAGCTGAAAAACATCAACGAGTTCCTGGATGGCATCGTTGATACGTTGCGCGGAGAAAAGGATTTTTTTTCGCAACGGGAAAAAGAGGTGCTTGAGCTGCTGGGAAAGGGATACTCTACGAAGAATATTGCCAAAATGCTTTTTATCACGGAAAAGACGGTTGAAACACATCGTAAGAACATGATCGAAAAAGCAAAAGTGAAAAATACCGCAGAATTGGTAGCTTTTGCATCGGCCCGGGGATTTTTAAAACATTAAAGCGATCAACCGTGTACACAGAGATCAAAAGAATCGGGGAGCTTTCCAAAGACGGTGTATTTATATATGACCTGAAAGACGAAAAGTTTACTTATATCAATGACGTATTTGCCGGCATGTTCGATACCGATAAGGCAGAGCTGATGCAGCAGCCGCGCCTGGTGCTGCCCTTTATCCGTTCGGAAGATGCGTTTTACCTCCGTCACCGTTACACCGATTTGCTTCTTGAAAAATGCGTGACCAATAACGAGTTCCGGCTGCAGTTTGCAGACGGCACTACCCGGCATTTTATCTGCGACGCCTACCTGATGACCAACTCCTCTACCATTACGGGCTTTGTAAAGGACCATACCCGTGAAAAGGAGCATGAGGACTATATCATCGATTACGGGGCCAAGAAAGACGCCTTGCTGGATATGATGACGCATAACCTCTCCGGGCCTTTGCTGCTGACAAAGAACATCCTTACCTGGATGCAGCAGCAATACAAGGATAATACCCCGGTTGAGATCAGCACCCAGCTGCAGATGATACAAAGCAATACCCAGGAATGCCTGGACATTGTCAATGACTTCCTGAAAGAAGAGCACCTGGAGTCGGAAAGGATTTTCGTAAAGAAGACGAGGTTCGACCTGCTGGAACGTACGCTGAACACGCTGGAGAAGATCATTCTTACGAATAAGAACAAAAAATTCCGCATCATCACTGACCTGGAAAATCTCAACATCACCACCGATAGCGTCAAGTTCTTCCAGGTGATCCATAACCTTGTATCCAATGCCATAAAGTTCACTCCCGAGAACGGCGAGATCGACATACTGATCGAGGAAACGGAAAAGACCTTTATCGTAAAAGTAAAGGACAACGGCATTGGCATTCCCGCTCACCTGCACGACAAGATATTCCAGAAGAATACGCCTGCCGGGCGCACAGGGCTCAATAAGCAAAAATCAACCGGTATGGGGTTGTCTATCGTAAAAAGCCTGGTAGAGCTGATGGATGGCAGGGTCTACTTCGAGTCAGAGGAGAATAAGGGATCTGTATTCGCGGTAGAGTTGCCCAAGGATTAGGACAATACAGATAATTATCCCTGGCGGACGGCAGGACTGTACCGGGATTCTCGGTGCAAAGCGCAGCAGCCGATCAGGCGGTTTTCCCGCTTTCGTCTATGATCTCTTTCATCGTAATAGCCAGGTGGCTTTCATCATAGATACATTCCCTGTTACGGATCAGCAATACCTGCGGCGATTCATGAGCAACATGAAATGTTCCTGCCACCAGGTTGGAAAGTGACCGGTGCGCCAAAAGATCAAGGAAATAGAAATCGATATCAGCCGCAGGCCCTGCTTTTTCAAGCCGGCTCAAGGCTACTTTGCTGATAGAGCAGCGGGTAGAGTGCTTGAAGATAAGCTGGTGACGCGTGGCCGATCTTTCCAGCAGCTCCTGCAGCTGTTGCTCCGTGGTAAGGGATATCCAGTTCATGCACGTATTTATGTAAAATTAACAAGACAGCCGGTATATTGTTCGGCACTTCCGGCACAGGAGCCGGGCGGGCTGCTCAATAGCTCATCCGCTCAACTTCCCCCAGGTCATCTTATCTTTTCTTAATTTCACTGTCAAGTATTCTATCAATATGCAACGATTAAAGCCAGGGGTAGACGTGGTGCTCGACATCCTGAACGCCGTGCTTGAGGCCAGGCCTGATTCCGTTTTTGTGAACAGCCTGCTGCAGCAATACCGTGAAAGAGGCGGGCTGAGCAAGAAGCAGCTGGAAGGATTATACCATAAGGCCGCCAAGGTAGATGCTATTTCACCGGGGCGCCTGGGCACGCTGGAAGCTATTATTCTTAAAAAGCATACACGGCACAGGTCAGCCCCTCCTGCTCCCGCGCCCTTATATACCAGGAACAAGGAAACAGGAGCAATGATAGATGCCATCCTTGAGCGATACCCGGCTCATAAACGCGTATTGTTCCTGAAAGCCAAATATGATAACAATGAGCCGCTGTCGGCAGCAGAATGCAGCGAGCTGCAGCGGTTCAGCAAACTATTGAAATAAGAATGCAGCAACCCTGGCCTGCCATAGAAGCTGCCCTGGCGAGGCACCAGGAGCATGGCGCCCGCATCACAACGGTAAAGCCGGTAAGCGGCGGAGATATCAATAAGACCTACTGCGTGCACGCCGGTAACGGGATATTCCTGGTGAAGATAAACGACCGCCGGCTGCAGGGGCTTTTTGCCTGCGAGCAACAAGGCCTGGAAGCATTGAAACAGACCGGGGCATTGCGTGTGCCGGCACCTTTGCTTACCGGTGAAACAGGTAATTACCAGTTCCTCGTAATGGAATGGCTGTCGCCAGGCGCTCCCTGCCGGGATTTCTGGCAGCGTTTCGGGCATGGCCTTGCCGGCCTGCACCGGTGCACGGCAGAAAGGTTCGGATGGCCTTCTGATAATTATATCGGCCCGCTTTTGCAGCCCAATGCAGGAGCTGCTTCATGGAGTGATTTTTATGCCGGGCAACGGCTTCTTCCCATGATAAAGCTGGCATTTAATAAGGGCCGGTGCCGCCAGGCCGATATGGCAGATGTGGAAAGCATTTGCCGTCGGCTGGAGACCTGGTTCTCGCCGGCGATCCCGTCGCTGCTGCACGGCGACCTGTGGAGCGGGAATTATATGGCTGGCCCTGAAGGAGAGCCTGCGGTCTTTGATCCTGCTGTATATTATGGTCACCGGGAAATGGACCTGGCAATGAGCCTTCTTTTCGGAGGGTTTGACAAAGCATTTTATGAAGCGTATGAAGAAGCCTTCCCGCTTGGGCAAGGCTGGCGCGAAAGGGCAGCGCTTTGCCAGCTTTACCCGCTGCTGGTGCACCTGGTGCTGTTTGGAGATAGGTATTATGGCCAGGTAAAAGAAGTGCTCCGTAAATACAGCTGAGAGCAGTAATGCCGGTCACTGCTCTCATGAGGTTTCCTCGTGCTCAACATATCACTGGCTTCCCCACCGGAAAGTATCGATATCAAAGCCTGCCAGGTCCAACACCCTGTCGGTAACAGTGGCCGCTACGTCTTCAACGGTCTGGGGCCTGCTGTAAAAAGAGGGAGTGGCCGGGCAGATAATGCCGCCTGCCAGGGTTACCGTTTCCATATTCCGTATATGCACCAGGTTATAGGGAGTGTCCCTTACTACGCAGATCAGCTTTCTCCTTTCTTTCAGGATAACATCGGCTGCGCGGGTGATCAGGTCGTTGGATACGCCGGCGGCAATGCGCCCGAGCGTGCCCATAGAACAGGGAATGATGATCATGGTATCGAAACGGCCGGAGCCCGAAGCAAAAGGCGCCTTAAAATCATATTTATCAAAGAAAGTATATGGATAATCCTGGTAGGAAGCAGCCGACAGCTCGGTTTGCCAGACCTCGCGTGCATTATCTGTCATTACAACGGCTGCTTCTTCCCATTGAGCCCGGATGGTGGATAAACGGTTGAGCAGGCCGGCTGCATAGACGGATCCGCTGGCGCCCGTGATGGCGATAACAATTTTGCGCATGCATTAATTTTACAGCATGAAGTTAACGTGATGAAGGGAATTATTTTATGCAAACGATTGCGGAAACCATATAGCCTAAAAATCAGTGTTGTCACATTGAGATAGATCAATAAATACTGAAAATGAGGCTGTTTTTCCCAAAAAAAAGCGCGCAAATATTGTGTGTTAATTCATTATTGACGATATTAGCGGTGAATTTTCATAGGATAAGGTTTAATGGTTAATGGTTTTTGATTAGGGCCCCCCGATTTTCATCGGGGGTTCTTTTTTGCCCCTACCGCTGCTTCCTGCCGGAGCGCTGGCGGTCTTTCTGCAATGAAAGCAATGCCGGGAGCTTATGCCCATAAAAAAACCTGCCCAGGAGGCAGGATTTTTTGTTTGAAGGCGGCCTGCTTTAAAAGGCCCTGGTGCCGGTATTTTGGGAGGCCGGTTTTTGAGTATTATCATTCCCCAGGCTGGTCAGTATCCAGTTGGTCATCTTGCTCCAGAGATGGAAGCTGGTATTATCGAGCATGCCTGATATGCCATGGTTCTTGTTGGGGTAATATGCGCTTTCAAAATCAATATTGCTTTTTACCAGCGCGGAGATCATCTGCGTGGCATTCTGGAAATGCACATTATCATCTGCCGTACCATGAATGATCAGGTATTTACCCCTGATCTTATTGGTGAAGTTGACAGGGGAGTTCTCATCGTATCCTTTTGCATTTTCCTGCGGGGTGCGCATATAGCGTTCAGTATAGATATTATCATAATAGCGCCAGTTTGTGACCGGCGCCACAGCTACGGCCGCAGAGAAAACATCCGCCCCCTTGGTTATGGCCAGCGAGCTCATGAACCCGCCAAAGCTCCATCCCCAGTGGCCGATATTATCTTTATCAACAAAAGGAAGGCTGCCTGCCCACCTGGCTGCGTCGATCTGGTCCTCTATCTCATATTTCCCGAGCTGCAGGTAGGTCTTTTTCTTGAACTCTTCGCCCCGGTAGCCGGTGCCGGTATTGTCTACGCTCATTACCACAAAGCCTTTCCCGGCCAGCAGCTGGTGCCAGAAGCTGACAGCGCCGAAACGGTTGGCCACCTGCTGTGAGCCAGGGCCCCCATAGTTACAGAACAGGACAGGATATTTTTTGGAAGGATCAAACCCCGGGGGCTTCAGCATCCAGCCATTGAGCGTATCTCCTTTGCTGTTAGGAACACGGATAAATGACACCTGCCCCAGCTCATACTCGTTTATTTTTTCCCTGAGCCTGGCGCTCTCTGTTACCGTTTTATTCACTTTGCTGCTTATGCCTTTTTTATCGGTCACGATATCACGGAGGGTTACGGTTTGCGGGGTGGTGATATTGGAATAATAGTCAAAGAACTGGGTCAGCTCATCATTCATTACAATGCGGTGCCAGCCTTCCCCGCTGGTAAGGGCATAATTCTGCTTACCCGAAAAATCGGCTACAAACAGGTTACGGTCCATCGGTCGGGGATAAGCTGCCGTATAATAAACCTTTTTGTTCTTTTCATCGACACCGTTGATCTCGGTCACCTCGAAATTGCCTTTGGTGACCTGCGTTTTGGTCTTGCCGTCCATGCTATACAGGTACACATGGTTGTAGCCGCTCATCTCGCTGGTAAAAAGGAAATGCTTCCCGTCCTTCAGGAAACGCCAGTCGTCATTGATATCGATATAGTATTTGTTCTTTTCTTCATAAAGCAGGCTGCTGCTGCCGGTTTGCGCATCAGTAAGCAACAGCTTCAGGTTGTCCTGGTGACGGTTCATCCAGTACACTACCAGCTTGCTGTTGTCCTGCGTCCATTTGATACGGGGAATATAGATATCGCCCTGCTCGTACTGGGCTGCAATATTTTTACCGGTCGCCAGGTCGTGAATATGGATAGATACCTTTGAATTTTCCTCGCCTGCTTTGGGATATTTGTAGCGGTATTCCTTATTGTACAAAGAGTCGTAAATGGTCATTGAATATTCCTTGACCTGGCTTTCATCAAAACGGTAGTAGGCTATATAATTTCCTTTGGGGCTCCACTGGTAAGCCTGGGTAAAGCTGAATTCTTCCTCGTATACCCAATCACAGTTACCATTGATGATATGATTCCATTTGCCGTCGGTGGTTATGGCCTGCCTATTTCCCGAAGCGATATCATAAACATAGAGGTTATTATCCTTTACATAAGCTATTTTGCCGCCATCGGGCGAGAGGGTAGGATGCAGCACTTTTTCATCTTCCAGCCTGACCAGCTTTTTGGAGGTAGGATTGTAGAAATATACTATTGCTTTAGAAGAATGGCGGTAAATGGGCTCGATCTCGAAGCGCAGCAAAGCTACGTCGGGAAAAGCAGTGTTGTAGATCACATCAGCAGGCTTACCGATCGGCTTGCCGGCTGCATCTTTCAGGTTGTCGGGGTTTATTTCGGGCTCCGTGCTTTTTTTCCCGAAATCCGCAGGGACGTACTCTCCCCTGAAAGTCCCTTTCTTATAGATATCTTCGAGGGTGATCTGCTTTTTTTGCGCCAGGCTTGCCAAGGGCAGGAAAAGCAGGATAATAAAAAGTCTTTGCATGTAGTAGGAATTTTGAATGTTAAATGTAGGGTAATAGCAACAAACCAGCATACCGTATATAAAAAAACCTTTGGTGGCTGGCAGCCACAGAACCGTCTGCAGCAGGCATAAAAAAAGAGAAGGCACCCGCCTTCTCTGCTATTTTGAAATATCTTCCCGGCTACTTGGACTCGGCCATGTCGGGGATGGCCTCTACCTTGTATTCGCCGGCATCGAGCTTTTGCTTGGTAGCCGAAAGAGCGCTGAGCGTTTCTTCAATATCGGCATCGGTATGGGCGGCAGTAGGAATCAGGCGGTAAATAATATGCCCTTTCGGGATAACCGGGTAAACAACGATGGAGCAAAATACGCGGTAGTTCTCGCGCAGGTCCATAACCATGGCGGTGGCTTCTTCCACGCCGCCCTTCATATAGATAGGCGTTACTACCGAGTCGGTCTTGCCGATGTCAAAGCCTCTTTCCTTCAGTCCCTGCTGCAGCTTGAGGGCATTTTCCCAGAGCTTGTCCTTAAGGGCAGGCTGGGTGCGCAGCAGCTCCAGGCGCTTGAGGTTACCGATCACCAGGGGCATCGGCAGGCTTTTGGCGAATATCTGGCTGCGGATATTATAGCGGATATAGTCGATTATCTTTTTCTCGCCGGCAATGAAAGCGCCGATGGAAGCCATGGATTTGGCAAAGGTGGAAAAGTAAAGATCTATCTTGTCCTGTACGCCCTGCGCTTCACCGGCGCCGGCGCCTGTCTTGCCCAGGGTGCCGAAGCCATGCGCATCGTCTACCAGCAGGCGGAACTCGTATTGATCTTTAAGCGCGGCGATCTCTTTGAGCTTACCCTGGTCGCCGGCCATGCCAAATACGCCTTCGGTGATCACCAGGATACCGCCGGCCTGCTGTTTTTCGATCAGGGAAGTAGCCCGTTGCAGCTGCTTTTCCAGGTCGGCCACATCATTATGCTTGTACACGTAGCGATGACCGGCATGCAGGCGCAGCCCATCGATGATGCAGGCATGGCTTTCCGCATCGTAAACTATTACATCGTGCCGGCTGCAAAGCACATCTATCAGGCTGACCATACCCTGGTAGCCGAAATTGAGCAGGATGGCATCTTCCTTCATTTCAAAGGCTGCCAGCTCTGCTTCCAGCTGTTCGTGGTAGTTGCTGTTCCCGCTCATCATGCGCGCGCCCATGGGCAATGCCAGCCCAAAACGTTCGGCGGCATCAGCATCGGCCTTTCTTACTTCAGGATGGTTGGCCAGGCCCAGGTAATTATTAAGGCTCCACACGATCATTTCCTTTCCACGGAATCTCATGCGGCTACCGATCTCCCCTTCCAGCTTGGGGAATGCAAAATAGCCGTGCGCTCTTTCACGGTGCTGGCCGATAGGGCCGGAATTTTTAAGCAGGCGTTCAAAAATGTCAGCCATAGATGTTTGAAGATTTTATAATGAGCGGCGGCCGTTGTCTCATGCAGCAGCGGCGACCGGATGCTTGAAAAAAAGCGTTGCAAAGGTAAGGTTTTGTGCTAAAAAAGCCCCGGCGTATGGCCGGGGCTTTCAGGTATGACCGGGCCCGGAGGCTCAGTTCTCCTTTTTCCCGAATAATTTATTGAAGATCCCTTTCTTCTTGCGGGGCTCCTCTGCGGCAGAGCCGATGGGCCTGCTGTTATCTTCCTTTTTAACGGGCTTTTTCTGGGTAGTATCTTTTTTGGCCGGCGGGGCGACAGGCGCATTCTCATCGATATATGGCTTGGAATCAGTACCGTAATCATTACGCTGCATATAGTCCTGCTCTGTGCCTACGCCCTGGTCGTAGCCTTCGGCGCCAGGCTCAACATAGGAATCGATCAGCATTTCGTCGGCGCTGTTGATCTCATTGTCCATTTCAGCCGGCTTCACAAATTTCTGGTCTTTGTCGATGCCCAGGGTCTTATCGGCATATACTTTCCTGAAGAAGTTTTCCCAGATAGGACGGGCAGCTGCGCCACCAAAGCCCCCGGAGCCTTCGTTACGGATAAAGCGGTCGTCGCAACCTACCCATACGCCTCCCAGCAGCTGAGGCGTATAGCCCATGAACCAGGCATCGGAGTTATCGTTGGTAGTACCTGTTTTACCTGCCATCTCGGCAGCGCCCAGCCTTGTCCGCAGGCCGGCGGCAGTACCCTTGTCCACGGTGCCCTGCATCATACGGGCCATCCTGTAAGCGGTGATCTCGCTGATGGCTTCCTTGCGGTTGCTGCTGTAATCGTAGCGTTTGATCACATTGCCGTTACGGTCTTCGATACGGGTGATAAAATAAGGCCTGGTTGAAAAGCCCCTGCCTCCGAAAATGCTATAGCCCCACATCATCTCGAAAAGAGAGAGCTCACAGGCGCCAAGCGCAATGGACGGGAAAGGCTCTACCTTGGTAGGGATGTTCAGCCGGGCAAGAAAATCGGCAAACTCTTTGGGCCCTACCTGCTTCATGATATACGCGGTAGCGCAGTTCTTCGACCAGGCCAGGGCATTGGCCATGGTCATGGTGCGCCCGCTGCAGCTTTTGCCGGTAGCAGGCACCAGTTGCCCGTTCCCAAAGGATTGCTGCTGGTCTATTACTTCCGTTTCAGGCGTAAACCCTCTTTCTTCCATAGCCTGGGTATATAGCAGGGGCTTGATGGTAGAGCCTACCTGGCGCTTGGTATTGAGGTTGGCATGATCCAGCTTATAGGTTTTGAAATTGATACCGCCTACCCAGGCTTTTACTTCGCCGGTGATAGGGTCCATTACCATAAAGGCGGATTGCACCATGGTGCGGTGATACTTGATGGAATCGAGCGGGGTCATTACCGTATCCTTTTCCCTTTTATTATTCCAGGCAAAAACGGTCATCGGGGTCTTGACATAGAAGCTGGCCCTGATCTCTTTATCGCTGAGACCATCTTCCACGCCGTTCTTCCACCGGTCGCTCCGCTTCATCTGGGCTTCCAGCACGTTCTCATGTTCTTTCCAGATGCCGCCATTTTTGACCTTGCTCTGGGCTAACAGGGCTTTTTGCAGGTTGGGCACCTGCGATGCCATTGCTTCTTCGGCATATTCCTGCATGCGCGGGTTGATGGTTGTATATATCTTCAGCCCATCTTCATAAATATTATAAGAGCCGCCATCGGGCTTCTTCAATTTTTTCAGCTCGTTCTTTACTTCCTCGCGCAGTATTTCCCGGAAATAGGGAGCATAGCCCGTGTTCTCATCCAGCTTTTTATAGTTAAGGGTAATGGGCAGGGCTTTCAGGCGCGTAGCTTCTGCAATAGAAATATTGCCGTTCTCCTGCATGCGGCTCAGCACCAGGTTACGCCGGTCCCTGGCAGGGATAGGGTTGCGGCGGGGATTATACAGCCCGGGCCCGTTGATCATGCCTACCAGCAGGGCGGCTTCCTCTACGTTCAGCCGGTCAGGCTCTTTCTGGAAAAAAGTGCGGGAGGCATTGCGGATGCCAAATACGTTATCCGAAAAAGGCACAGCATTGAGGTATAGGGCAATGATCTCTTCCTTGGTAAAGTTCCGTTCCAGCTTCACCGATATGATCCATTCCTTCAATTTCTGCAGCACCCGGATAGCTTTGTTGGAAGCACGCTGGTTGAAAAGGGCCAGGGCCAGCTGCTGGGTGATGGTGCTGCCGCCTCCTTTGCTGCCCATGAACACTACGGCACGCATGGTGCCTTCCAGGTCAATGCCCGAATGCTCGTAAAAACGTTTATCTTCTGTGGCAACCAATGCATTGATCACATGCTTGGATATATCGCGGTATTTGACCACGCTCCGGTTGCCTTCAGGCAGGTAGTATTTACCCATCAGGGTGCCGTCTTCGGCATACACTTCAGATGATTGCAGGATAGAAGGGTTTTCCAGCTCTTCCAGCGAAGGCATTTTGCCAAAAACACCAAAATTGGCAAGCAGTATCACGACCACAAAAGCCAGGAAGCCCAGGAAGAAAATGCGCCAGAAAATGCGGACTGCTTTTTTCATTCGTTGAATTTTATTTTAGGGCCAGGTAGCTGATGCCGGTGAGCGCTATGAATGATAGTTTGCCGGCTTATGGCACCTGTTAAAGAAACTATTCGAAATTAACAAAAACAACCTGGGAGATAATAGCGAAACCACTAATTTTTTGTCAAAACGACCTTGCTGCATAAGGCTGGCATACCGGTGACCATCAGAACTTGCCTGGTACCTGCTGCTGCAGGAACTGTGTGTACTTGTCCAGCTCCTTATTTGCCTGCAGCAGGTCGAAGTTTGCCTGGGAAATGATGCTGAAAGTATATTTTCCGCCTTTCAGCCAGGGAATGATCTCGCTGGCTGCCTTGGGTCTTGTCTTGTCTATGTAATCTATGGCTTCCTGCGCATTCCTGAAAGGACTGATCAGCAAAAGACGGTTATCATTATCCAGGGTCACCAGCTCGGCGGTCATGGTCTTATTGAAATAATTATCCTTGTTGTGACGGGCAAAAGCGTTCCTTGCTTCGTTCACAAATACAGGATCTACTTTATTCAGGATCAGCAGCACATAGTGAGGCATATCCGGCGTATATACAAAGGTGTTCGGCGGCGGTACCGGGGCAACCGGTTGCCTGCTGATAGTATCCTTTATCACCGGCGTCTTTACCGTAGTCACCACGGTATCTTTTGGCAGGGGCGGCGTTACGGTCGGGGTTTTCACTATCGTGTCCTTTACCGGCGGCTGCCTGACAGCCAGGGAATCTTTTTTGGTTGTGGCCGGTATGGTGGTAACGGCAACAGGATAAGTAGTGCGGGCCGTATCGCCGGCCGGCCTTTCTATTACCAGGTTGCGCAGCTCTTCCTCGATCTGCTGCCGGCGGTTAAGCACATCGAGCATGGTCCTGGCTTTTTCGGCCATTGCCGTACGGTCAAAGCGGCTGATGATGTTGTTCAGCACTGTTTTCGCCACGCTGTCTTCGCGCTGGCGGATATAATAAACGGACTCGATATACAGCAGCTGAGGGGTCCAGTAGCTGTTACCGTAAAGGCTGTCAGCGGCCCTCTTGCGGGCGATCGCTTCTGCAAAGCTGCCTTCGATGAAGAGGTCATAGATATCTTCATAAGCTTTGGTGGCTTCGGGATTATTATGCTTATCGAGCGGGTTGCGGCCGGTATTGATGATGGTGGTAAGGCTATGACCCGGGAAGCGATGGTTCATCTCGTTTTTGATAGCCTCGGCCTGGGCCAGGTTGCCGTTCTTTTTATGGCAATAATAGAGGTTGAACAATACTTCATCCATTTGCGGGTGCTGCGGGAATCTTTTCTGCAGCTCCTCGTAGGTAGCGATGCCGGCAGGGCAGTCCTCTATTTCCTGGATATAAAGCTTACCCAGGTCAAACATGGCGGCCTGTATGGAGTCATTAGACTGCTTCAGCTTTTCGGGGGTCAGCGGCAACCGGTCGTATAATACATCGGCAGTGATCTCTGCCGGGATATTGCTTGCCTGGTCTTCTACGGCTACGCTCACACCGGGAGGCGTAATGATATTGCCTTTACGTACCTGGCCGCTGAGAGCAGCGCTGCGCCGCCAGTTATCGTTGTTGGGCCGGGTGCCCCATCTTGATTTGAAGTCGGCCTCACCTTTTTGCCGCAGGGAAGGATTGTAGAAATACCATTCGCCTTTATTATCGTTATTGCTGAAGAGCGAGGGAATATTTTGAGGAGAGAGCGAGCCGGTGGTCATGACCCCTTCTTCTTTCAGCCCCTGCTGCCTCCGAAGCTGGCGGGCCAGCTTTTTGACAAGCTCTTTCCGCTCCTGTTCCGGAAGGTCGGCAATGCGTTGCAGGCTATCCTGCCTTTCAATGATCTCGATATCGCCGGCCAGCCTGCCCAGCACCATTTTACGACGCGTGATCGACTCAGGGTCTGCTATGGACGGATCTGTAAGGTTCAGGCTGTCATAGAAATTATAGGCCTGGCGGTAAGCTCTTTTACGGAATGAAAGCTCTGCCAGCTGCAGGAAGGCTTTATTGCGCAAGCCTCTGTCATTGGCTGAATACTTTACGCTTTTTTCCAGCAGGGCCAGGGCGCCGTCTGTATTATTCCTTTCCAGCTCCATCTGGGCGGCGGTATAATAAATGATGTCGCGATAGTCCTGGTATTTATCCCTCTTCGCCATTTTCACGAGGCTGGCGATGTTTTTTGCGATATAATCGTCGCCACCGTCTTTATTGACCCTGATGCTGGCCAGGCGGGCATAGATATCCAGCACGGGATCGGTGGCATGGCTGATGGCGCGGCCATAATATTTTTCAGCGGCGGCATAATCGCGGCTCAGCTCATACAGCTGGCCGGCGAGGTATTCCCAGCGTGCTCTTTCCTGCTTGCCGGAAGCATTGTCGAGCGCTTCTACCAGGTGGGCGGCGGCACTGTCCCAGTTGCTGCGTTTATAGAAGAAGAGGGCCTGCACTTCTTCCAGGTCACTATAAAGACGCTTGGGGAACGCAGGATCGTTGCGCAAGGTAACGATCAGGCTGCCGGCTTCGGCATATTCCTCCCTTGCCAGGTGGTTCCTGACCTGCCAGATAAAAGCATCGTTGCGGCTGGGCGGCTCGGAGAAGACTTTCTTTACCAGGCTCTTTTTTTCCTTGGTAGAAACGCTGTAGGCCTCGTTACCGTCCATACGGCTGCCGATGGTACGGTAGTAGCCGTCTTTTTCTTTCGGGGCAAAAGCATAGTTGATGAACTGGAACATCAGGTAGGCCGAATCGAACTTTTTCTGGAAGTAGTAGGAAGCTCCCCAAAGCAGGTAAAGATTGTCGATCCAGTCGCCCCGCAGGTCATGGATGGCAATGCCTGTCTGGGCCTTATAGCTCAGCGAATCGAGCTGTATGCTGTCGGCTGCCGTGGCATCGAGCGTATAGTTATAAAAGGGGAGAAGCTGGGAATAATCGTCACGGAAAGAAAGCTTGGCCCTTTCTATGATCTCGTTAAGCTTATTGTTGGCGTTGAAATAATAATTGTAATGGGTAACTGTATTCTGCACGAACCGCCGGCTGAGGGTAAACTTCTTTTGGTCCGATTTTTCAGACGGGAGCACCCGATCTTCATATTCCTTTGGCTTGGCAAACTGGTAAGAAAAGCCTAACTGGGCAAAACAAGGCGTCACAAGGAAAACCATGATAAGCGAAAACCCCACAAAAGCGATATAGCGTCTGAATTGCATTGTCCGGCGCAAACTAAGGTCTTATTAACTGAATTTCAAACAATTTAGTATAAAAATAGGGCATTTTTTTTCGATGGCGGGTCTGGCAAAAGCGGGCCGTTTTATTGTGATTGAACCTCAACAGGTTCTATGGACCAGGCATTGCCTGGTAGCATCTGCCGGCCTGCGGCTGCTTATTATATTTTCCCTACTTTTACGAAAATCCATATTCCCCCTGCCGGGAATACGTTATAAAAAAAAGCTATGGCAAAACTGGATGCCGGTTCTACGCTCAAGCGGCTACGCAACCGATACCGGATGGTGGTGATGAATGATGATACCTACGAGGAGGTGGTGACCTTCAAGCTGTCCAGGCTGAGCGTTTATATCGCGTTAAGCACAGTTTTTGTATTGCTCGTGGGCCTGACAGTGGCCTTGATCATTTTTACGCCGCTGCGCTATTATATCCCGGGCTATGCCAGCCAGCAGTCGTCGGGGCGTGAGCTGCGGCAGGTTAAAATAGGCGTGGACTCGATGGCCAGGCAGGCCGAGTACAATGAAAGATACGTGGAGAATATCCGTCGCGTATTAAAAGGCGACCTGCCGGTGCAGTTGGATACCACAACGCTGCAGGTGCCTAAAGACGATATATCTGACGATTAAACCCAAATCAACGCATCATGTTCAATAATCCAAAAAAAACCGACATGTCAGAAAAAACAACTACCGGCAACGGTACCACGCTTATCAGCGCCGGCACTACGCTCAAAGGCGATATCAGCAGCGCCAGTGACCTCCGGATCGACGGTAAAATAATCGGCAATATCCAAAGCTCGGCCAAAGTGGTGATAGGGGCCAACGGCGAGGTGGAAGGCGATATTACCGGCAACCAGGCCGATATAGTAGGAAAGGTATCAGGAAATATACGGGCCAAGGAGCTGCTGCAGCTGCGCGGAGATTGCATCGTAACCGGTAACCTGTATGCCGGCAAGCTGCAGGTAGAGCCTTCCGCTACCTTCAATGGCCAGTGCCATATGGGGAGCAACGTGGTTGAAATGAGTAATAAAGAATTGCCTGCCATTGCAAAATAAGCTTAATACCCAGTCACAGTGGCTGCGCTATCTTGGTCTTACCGCTCAGCTGCTGGTTGCTATCGGCCTGGCTTTGTTCGCCGGCATCAAAGGAGATGAATGGCTGAGCCTCTCGCCATTGCTCACTATTGCCTTACCTTTGCTGGTCTTGACCATCACTTTTTACAAACTGATCAGGGATCTTTCCAAACGCAAAAAAGATGAATCGAGCTAAAAGCCGCCCCTTCCGTATCTCCGCTATGGTATTTGTTGCGCTCAATACCGCCATTTTTGTCTGCAAAGGATGGCTGGCCAAAGCGGGTATCGATTACCAGGTGCTGCTGGGCGGCAATCTTATCCTTTTTGCGGTATCGCTGCTTACCACCTTTCTTTCGATACGGGCCTTGCGGGCAGACAACCCTCACGTATTCACCCGCGCCGTTTATACGGGATTTATTGTCCGGCTTTTTGTATGCGCGGCCGCGGCGGCCATCTATATCATGGCAGCCGGCGAGCAGCTTAATAAAAGCGGGTTGTTCACTTCCATGCTGTTTTATTTCGTATATACTTTTATTGAAGTGTTTTCCCTGCAAAAGCTGTTGAAGCAGAAAAAGAATGCCTAAAAAAGACGTCCCTATCTCTCAGCTGGAACATTTTCTGCCGCCAGCTACCTATGCCCCGGTGCTGGCTTATCTCAACCAGCATAAGGTGCACCTGACGGTTACCAAGGAGCGCCGCTCCATCCTTGGCGATTACCGCCACCGCACCGGCCAGGCCACGCACCGTATCAGCGTGAACGGCAATCTTAATAAATACGCGTTCCTGGTCACCCTGCTGCATGAACTGGCCCACTTGCTTACGTTTGAAGAATACGGAAACCGTGTAATGGCGCATGGACGGGAATGGAAAACTATCTACGGCCGCCTGCTTCACCAGTTCGTGGAGCATAAAGTGTTCCCGCCCGATATCGAGCAGGAGCTTTCCTTATCGCTGAAGAACCCGGCTGCTTCCAGCTGCGCGGAAGAAGGCCTGCTGCGGGCGCTTCGCAAGTACGATGCGCGCTCTTCCCTGCACCGCCTGGTAGAAGAGCTGCCTTTGCATGCCCTGTTCAGCACGGCCGACGGGCGGGTGTTCCGGAAAGGGGAAAAATTACGGAAGCGGTTTAAATGTGAAGAGGTAAAGACCGGCAAATGGTACTTGTTCAGCCCGGTGTTTGAGGTGGAGGAAGTAAAGGTGTAAATAGTCCATCGGCTGCCGGTGGAAAGCTATGGCTGCTTTGCCAGCAGCAGGTCGCTATATGAATGGCCGATATAGCCGGAAGGCAGGATACCGAAGTACGAGATATACTCATGGCACTGCTGCTTTAGCTTTTCAATGCCGATATCGCCGTTTTCATCGATGGCCTCTACTTCAATAAAACTGCCGAGACCATCCACCGTATCGAAATGGAACTTGATATTGTCTATAAAATAGATCCTGCGCTTCTTGGCAACCACTACCTTGATGCCGTGCAACTTTTCCAGTATGGCCTTAAGCGAAGGATCGGGCCGGTGCCTGTACAGTAATATGTCGGATCGCTTCGTGCCGGCTATATCCTGGCGTTCGTACCAGATCAGCGCATTTTCGATCTTGCCTTCCCGCAGCTTCAGCCGGCCGGCCGGTACATTGAAATAAGTATCTGTCTGATGATCTTCTCCTTTGAAGTAGGGTTGCCGTTCCAGTAATCTTTTTTCGAGCAGGCCGGGCGAAGCTACGGCTGCCTTGAATTCTATATTCACAATGGCCATAAGGAAAAGAGTATTGAGCCCGCAAAGATACAGCAGCGAAAGGAGGAGACGGGTTGGGTTTACAAGCCTGCCAGGAAGTTGTCGGTGATATAGTCTACCACGGCAGAAAGGTTCCTGGTCTCTTCATACACTTTCAGCTGCCGGTCGGCTCCTGTACCGTGCTCCAGTATATCATGCACATGCTCTACACGGTGCCGGCTGCCCAGGTGATCCAGCACAGGGTCAATAAAATCGAGCAGCTCATAGATCAGCGCCCTGGTATTTACTTCTTCTTCCTTGCCAAAGTCGATCAGGTACCCGTCGATACCATAGCGGCTTGCCCGCCATTTATTCTCGTTGATCAGCGGGCGGGAATACTGTATAAAGTTCAGGTTCTTGTGCCGCAGCATATAGATGCGGGCGCACACGGCCTGGAACAAGGCTGCAATGGTAATGGTCTCATCTACGGTCATCGGGATATCGCAGATGCGGAATTCAACAGTATTGAAGAAAGGATGCACCCGCAGGTCCCACCATATCTTCTTGGCATTGTCGATGCAATTGGTTTTGATCAGCAGCTTCACGTAATTGTCGTATGCTTCGATGCTCTCAAAGGCATCAGGTATGCCGGTGCGGGGGAACTTGTCGAACACTTTTGTGCGGAACGACTTGTAGCCGGTAGTACGCCCTTCCCAGAAAGGAGAGTTGGTGCTTAACGCATAGATATGCGGCAGGAAATACCGGGTTGAGTTGGCGATATGATTGGCCATTTCCCTGGTTTCCATGCCTACATGCACATGCAGCCCGAAAATAAGGTTGCTGCGCGCCGCTTCCTGCAGCTCGTTGACTATTTCGCTGTACCGTACATGATCGGTGATAAGCTGGCTCTCCCAATGGCTGAACGGGTGGGTTCCCGAAGCGCCCATGGCAAGATCGAGCGTGCCGGCAATGCCTGAAATGGTCTTTCGCAGCAGGCATACGTCATTATAAGCTTCATCCGCATCCTGGCAGATATCCGTGCCTACTTCCACTACGGCCTGGTGCATTTCCGCCTTCACCTTGTCCTTGATCACTTTCTGCCCTTCGTGCACGATCTTTTGCTCGTGGCTCTTCAGCTCCCTGGTTACCGGGTCCAGCACCATATATTCCTCTTCAACGCCGAGGGTAAAGCTTTTGTAGTTTAATATCATGGCCGTCAGTTGGTAGTTAGTTGTCGGACAGTTGCTGCAAATAATATGGTGGGCCCGGCTGCAGTGCACCTGGCATCGCCTGTTGCGTCGCACACTTCAGGGTTCAGGCCCTGATCGGCAAACGGCAGCGGCCTGCTTATACCAGCGGCGATTTGCTGCTGCTTCTTTTTACATATTCTCCCCAGGTCAGGTTGTCTTTGTCTTCTTCATTCGCCTGCGCTTTTTCGATAGCATAGTTGGCAGCCGTTTCCACTACCCATTCAAAATTCTCCTCACCTACGCTTGTTCTTTCGGCATCAGGCGCCGGGTTGCAGAAATCGATGGCATAAGGCACCCCGTTGCGTACTGCCAGCTCCACGGTATTGAAGTCGTAGCCCAGGTATTTATTGATGCGAAGCACTATGTCGGTCATTTCCTGCAGCTTTTCCGGCGTTGGCGAAAAGCCGGCCACATAACGCAGGTGGTGGGGGTTGCGCGGCTCATATGGCATGATGCGCACATATTTGCCTCCTATGCAATAGCAGCGGTAATATTCTTCAAAAACGATCTCTTCCTGCAGCAGCATCACCAGCTGGCCCGTCTCGCTGTGCTTATGAAAAAAATCTTCCGCGCTGTTGAGCTTGTACACATGCTTCCAGCCGCCGCCGGCAAAAGGCTTCATATAGGCCGGAAAGCCTACATACTGGAAGATTGACTCCCAGTCGAGCGGGTAAGCCAGGTTGCTGAACGACTCATCCGAAGTATCGTCAGGCAGGTCGCGCGAAGGAATGATAGCGGTTTTAGGCACCGGCACATCCACCTTCGTCATAAGGCAGTTATTGAAATATTTGTCGTCAGCGCTCCACCAGAAAGGGTTGTTGATCACTGCCGTACCGGTTACGGCTGCATTCTTGAGCCAGGTGCGGTAAAAAGGCACATCCTGTGAAATGCGGTCAATGATCACGGCATATCCGCTCGAAACACCCTGCATAGCTTTGTCGATGCGGACAGGCTCAGCTGTAATGCCAGGAACATTTTTACTGTTGACCCTTGCCACGAAAGCTTCGGGGAAAGAGCGCTCTTTACCATGCAGGATTCCGATTTTCTTCATAATTTTTTTTTAGGTAGTGGTTTATAATGTTGCTGGCACGACCTTTTGCCAAAGACAAAGGCCTTTTCCAAATATATTTTTTCAGGGTCAAATAAACAAATTAAGTATTAGGCCGGGATTTTGAGAAGCTACCGGCAACTTCATCAGCGGGCGCTGCCGGATGTTGTGGAGATAAGCTCCCGGATATGTTTTTGAAATCCTTATTTTTGATCGCATGCAACCTGTAAAAGTTTCGGGGATACTGACAGAGAAGAACACTATCGGATCAGATAGCCTGGATAAAGAAATGACCGTTGATTTTTTCCTGCCTACCAATGTGGCAGATCCTTCGGTTATGCGCCTGCTATTGATCAATGACGGCCAGGATATGGAAAAGCTGGGGCTTGCTTCCCTGCTGCAGGAGCTGTATGCCGCAGAAGCTATATCGCCTGTGCTTTGCGCAGCCATTCATGCCGATGCAGATCGCCGGCAGGACTATGGCGTAGCCGGCCACCCCGATTACCTGCAACGGGGCAGCAAGGCCGGCCGGTACACTTCTTTTATACTTCATGAGCTATTGCCTTATATAAGCAGCCAGTATGCGCTTGCCGGCTTCCGGGAGAAAGCCTTTGCCGGCTTTTCCCTGGGTGCGCTCAGCGCCCTGGATATTGTATGGAACCATCCTGACCAGTTCAATACCGCAGGTATTTTTTCCGGCGCTTTATGGTGGCGTTCGGTTGACCAGACAGAACCAGGATACAATGATGATCAGCACCGCATCATGCACCAGGTGATCCGTAGCAGCGCTTACCGACCTGGCATGAGGTTCTTTTTTCAATGCGGTAATATGGATGAGACCATGGACCGTAATAATAACGGCGTCATCGACTCCATTGATGATACCCTCGACCTGATCAAGGAGCTGGAGGCAAAAGGCTATAGCCGGGAGCAGGATATCCGCTACCTCGAGCTGCCGGACGGCCGGCATGATGTGGCCACCTGGTCGCGTGCCATGCCCGGGTTCCTGCGCTGGGCCTATGGCCATAGCATTTAATAGGAGAGCTTTTTTCTTTCCGGTGAGTTGACCAGCGATCATATCATACTGCCAGTGCAGCGCAGGTAAAACAGTAGCGTATGAGCAAAGAATATTTTTTTTATGGGCCCGGCAGCTGTGCTGCTATGATGCTTTGGTTGCGTCGCACCCTTCATCGTCCCGTGATCCTGCTCGGCTTATTGCTCGGCAGCACATGCTTATGTGCACAGCAGAATGCTGACAATGCTTATCGTCGCTCCCTGCAGGAAGTGCTGGCAGATATCGAGCAACGCTATGGAATTAAGATAAAGTACGCCGACAGCATGGTCAGGGATAAATGGGTAAGCTATGCCGACTGGCGCTATCGCCCCGACGTAGAAGCCACTCTCGACAATGTGCTGAAGCCGCTTGATATGAAGGTGAGAAAGGAAAAGGATAAAGCGTATAAGCTCGGCTATTATGAATATTATCGCTGGGCGCCCGAAGAAGGATGGGCCGAGCTGGATCGTATAACTTCACAATATCATAGCCGCGAAGAATGGGAGCAGCGCAAAGCGTTGCTGAAGCCCTGCCTGCTGGAAGCGCTGCAGCTGTCTGATCTTCCTGCGCGGCCGTCAACAGCCCCGGTCGTTACTGCCCGCCGCAGGTACAATGGCTATACGGTAGAGAATATAGCGATCGAGATATTGCCCGGGCTGTACGTGAACGGCTCCTTGTACCGCCCGGCAGGGAGCAAAGGCAAGATACCCGTAGTGCTCAATCCCGACGGTCATTGGGAAAAGCAGCGTTATCGCCCCGATTGCCAGTATCGCTGTGCGGCTATTGCCCGCATGGGAGCTATGGCTTTCAGCTACGATCTCTTTGCCTGGGGCGAATCGCTGCTGCAGTTCAAGCCCGAGGATCATCGCCGCAGCCTGTCTATGACGCTGCAGGTGCTTGGCAGCATCCGCATACTCGATTACCTGCTGTCGCTGAAAGAAGCCGATGCCAGCAGGGTAGCCATGACAGGCGGCTCCGGGGCTGGCAGCCATACGGTGCTAATGACCGCTATTGACGATCGTATCAGGGCCAGCGCACCGGTAGTATCGCTTTCTTCTTATTTCTATGGCGGCTGCCCCTGCGAAAGCGGTATGCCTGTTCATGCCTGCGGTGGTCGTACCAATAATGTAGAGATAGCGGCTATGGCGGCTCCACGCCCGCAGCTGGTAGTAAGCGATGGCAAAGACTGGACAGATAAGATGCCCCTGCACGATCTTCCTTACCTGCAGCGCATGTACGGCTATTATGGAAAAGAAGGCAATATCAGCAACGTGCACCTGCCTGATGAAGGGCACGACTTTGGCATCAACAAACGCATAGCGGTATATGAGTTCCTGGCTTCACAGCTTGGCCTCGATCTCCAGGCTATCCGCAATAAGGCAGGCGCTATCGACGAATCGACGATCACGATCGAAAAAGAAGAGCAGCTGTATGTATTTGGCAGCAAGGGCGAGCGGCTGCCGGCCCATGCTATCCGCCGCTTCGACCAGCTGGAGCTGCTCTGGCGCTCCCTGCATAAATAGGTAGCACGCAGCTGCTCAGCGAAAGCTGTATTTTGCAGATGCTGCAGGTGATGTTTTGGTATAATAGTTGGGCATGCTACCGGTCGATCTTTTGTGGACCGGAAAAAAAGAAGCCCATGCGTAAATACCTTTCCCTCTGTGTTATAGCGTTCTGCCTTTTCTGCTCCTGCGCAGGCTCAAAAAGAGTGACCGGCGCAGGTGATGCGGATGCTGCGTTGTACCGCCGGCTGCTGCCCGGTAAATGGAGCGTAATAAGCATGAAAAGGGATCCGGGCGCACCGGCCGAGCAGCTTGCAGGAGTTACTCTTTCTTTCGGCACAGATTCTTCCTTTGCAGGCAAAGCGCCGTGTAACAGCATTGCCGGCACTTATACCCTTAATGGCCCGCAGATACGGCTGGGACAAATAATCAGCACTGAAATGGCCTGCCCTTTTCTTGAGCAGGAAAGCCATTATCTCAGGCTGCTGGAAAATAATATATCCAGGCTGTCGGTAACGGCAGATAAGCTCCTCTTGCGTGACGATGCCGGCAACCTGTTGCTGGAAGGTGTGCGGGAAAATTAAGGCTCCCTGTCAGGGTTGAAGGATCTTATATATCTCAAACGCTTCAGCCAGGGGCATGCCGCCCTGTATGCCCCTTACCTGGGCCAGCGAGCGTACAAAGCTTTCTTCCATATAGGCCCGGTGCTGCTGCGACCGGTAGCATTGAAGCGCCTTTGCCTTTTGTTCCAGCTGGGCCGGTGTAACGGCCATGAAAAGCTGGCTGGTGATGGTTGTCTGGTTCCAGGGCAGCTCATAACCAAGCAGGCTGCACCGGCGGAATGCGCGCCTGGCCTCTGCATGAATAACACCATGATCCTGGTGCATATCGGTTGCTGACGGCATAAAGACAAGGTCAGGATTGATGGCCTGGCCGAGCTTTACCAGCTCTTCCAGTACCGGCTGGCGCTGGGCAGGAAAATCACGCACCTCGAAATCAAACAGGCTTACCTGCTGTGCCGGCACGCCCAGCACGCCCATTGCAGCCTTGCATTCATTGGCCAGGGTATCAGGCGCCAGCCCGGCAGGCAACGATCTCCGGCAAAGCGAAAAAGCAGCGTAGTGCACATCTTTGCCTTCTTCTGCCAGGCGGGCCATAGTAGCTCCGCAGCCAAGCTCGGCATCGTCCGTATGAGGTGAAAGAAATAGTATGGTGCGGGCAGGTATCATGCGCTAATGGTTAAATATAGGCCTTATTGAAGATATACAGTGGAATCAGCAAGCAGGGGCAGCCGGGCATTGAAGTATTTGTTTAGAACCACCCTGAAGCTGTTGACCGGGCTGATGGAGCGATAGAGACGCGAGTAATCCTTATCGGAAAAATAATAAGCAGAAAGGTTGCGCATGGCCCGTTCCCGCACAGGGAGGCGATCATCGGCATAGCGATAACCATGATCACCTTCTATGATCACGATCCTGGGCCGGTCAAAAGGCAGGCTGGCGGCACGCGCAAGAGAGTCTATCCAGGTATTGCAGAACCTGAGCTGCTCCAGGTAAAGGCTGTCCCTTTTTCCTGCATCGTCGAACAATGTATTGAACTCGCCGCGGCTGTTCAGGTAAAAAGGCGGATGAGGCATGAAGAAATGCGCATATACCAGCTTGGGCGTATCGGTCTGCTTCCGCAATTCAGCCAGGGTGTGGGTGAAGTTGAACCGGTTCTTCGCAAAAGACCTTTGCTGCGCTTTGCGGTAATTGCGGGTAATAAAGATGCCGGGAAAGCGGTTGGTCATATTCCAGCCTATATCGCGCCATACCCGGTAAGGAAGGGTTTCATTATAAAAAACGCTGATATTCTCTTTCTGGAAAAAGCGCGTTTCGGGCGCGGGTTGCTGCTGCAGGTCCATCCAGCCAAAATTCCGGATCACGTATCCCTGCTGCTGCAGGAAGGCAGGAAGAAAGCTTTTCCCAAAAGAGTATTCGCCCTGCAGCAATACTTTGGCCACCGCATGCTGCTGCTCTACCGGGTGGTTGAAATATTGCAGGTTAAAGGTAGAGCCCAATGAAAGAGGCGTATAGTTGTAGTTGCTGAGCGAGCTGTCGGCCAGGTAAAAGCCATAGCTCACCAGCAGCGAATCAAGCTCGCTGTTATCATAGCCAAGGTATTTTTTCAGCGAAAGAGAGCTGGCATATTCGTCGAAAACAATGAAAAATATATCAGGCCGGTCACTGGCTGCTATGGCAGCAGTATCTGCCGGCAGCGGCCTATTGTAATAGGCAAGGTCATTTTTCCGATCCTTGCCTGCGATCATATTGGCCGATAAAGAATAGACCTCAATAAGCAGGAAAACGAAGAAAACAAGGTTCAGATAGCTATTGAGCTTTATGGGTGCCTTCCCAGGCTTTTTCAGCAGCCAGGTAATAAGGCCCCACAGCAGCAATATGCAAGGCAGCAGCAGCGAATAGCCGGTGAGGAAATGCGGCAGGCCTGCCTCTTTGAGCATATCATGCACTTTGCCGAAGAACAAGCCGGTAAGCAGCAGGCAAAAGGCCCATAGCGCAGCTTTCAGGAAGGAGCGGAATACCAGGTACCCCAGGCCTGACAGCAGGAAAATGACGGCAAGGTAAAGAAGCAGGTAGCCCAGTGCAGCTTTTACCGGCAGCAAGGCGTAGTACTCATTTGTTATGTGCAGGATATAGAACAGCGGGAGCAATAACAAATAAAAAGGCTGTCTTTTATGGAAGAAATGCTTCATTGCCGGAGATGTTTGCTTTTCAGCAGGTAAAGTATGCGCTTTGTTCCTTTTACCATATCTTTTTTCTCTATGTGAAAAACGGCTGAAAAAGATCTTTCAAACAGCTCCTGCGTGTACCAAGGGTGGCTGTCTTCCTTACGCGCCAGCAGTAATTGCGCTTTTTCATCTTCTTTGGGAACAAACTCGATCAGCAGCCGGTCGGCCACCTTGTCGAAAAACCCGGCGAGCATCGGGAAAGGAATATTCCTTCCAATGGCAAGATGATGTATCAGCGCCAATGCCAGCACAAGGTCTGCCTTACATCTCTCCATAAAAGAAAGCCTTTCCCGGTTGTTTACGCCGTTGCCCGGTGAAGGGTTGGCCAGGTCGATGACCATGGGCTGAATGCCCGTCTCTTTATGTTGGCGAACGGAATGGTAAAGGGCATCCACGCAATAGGGGTCAAGATCGGCAGCCAGCACATACCTGCCGGGAGCGGCCAGGCGGGCAAACAACCCTTCGTTGGCACCAAGATCGGCAACGGTGCTCAGGCCTTCCATACCTGCCAGCCAGCTGCCGATGATGCGCTGCTTTTCTTCGAGATAGATATCGCGCGTAGCGGCTTCCTCATAATATCCCGACCAGGTGCTTTGGCGCGCCGGGAGCTTTGTTCTTTTGATCCCGGTCTCCAGGCTGTCGATGAGGTTGAGCAGCTTTTGCCTGGAAAAATTTACAGCCTGCCGGCCTTTGCCTTTTTGCTGCTCGCTCACACGGGCATGCAGGTGAATATGCAGGAAGGTATGCAAGGAGAAACGGCTTTTGAAAGGCAGCAGGGCCTTTGCTACCGGCAGCGGGATACCGTCAGGGTAGGCGAGCATCAGCTCCTGCAGCGGCTGCCGGGCATGCGACATCAGCAGCAGCGGGGCAAGAAAGCTTTCGCAAAACTGCCTGTAGGCAACCCAGGTCTTCGTTTCTTCATACTTTTCAAAAGACAGGGTATCTATAAATACCAGCTGGCCACGATGCCACTGGATATTGTAAGGCGTGGCATCTTTGAGGATCATGCCAAAGCCAAGCGCTTCGCGGAGCAGCTGCAGCGTAAGCAAGGCTGCATCCTTCAGCATGCCAAAGCTCCATTCGTAGGGATAGGAGATGAAGCGGATCCTTTCGGGCTGCAGGGTAAGATAGCAGCCGGGCTCACCGGAAAGATTGTCGTTGATAGTGCTATGCGGCAGCAGCAGTCCTTTGCTCACCAGGTGCTCGTAGCAGCCGCTTGCTATAAAATGATCGTAATGCGGCTGGTAAGGCTGGTTGACCTGCCGGTAAAGTATTCCTTCCTTTTCAAAGATAAAGCCTGAAGGGTCGCGATACGAAGATGGATGGCGTACAGCAGGCATCAGGCAGGCTTATTGTCTTTCGGGTTTTTAGACCGGTAGAAAAAGGACTTTATATAAAGACGGATATTTTTGAAGAACATCGCCACGCCCAGCACAGCAGCAGCGATCACCTGTACCAGGTAACTGCCGCTGCCGGGATCTATATATAAATAAAAAAATTCCATCAGAGATAGCTAAGGCTGGTTGCCGGAGATAAAGTTAATAAAGTTTCATACATCAGCTGTATGGTGTTTTCTATGTCGTCGCGGTGCAGCATCTCGACGGTGGTGTGCATATAGCGCAGCGGTATGGATATCAGCACCGAAGGGCACCCGTCATTGGCATAGGCGAAAGAATCCGTGTCTGTGCCTGTGCTGCGGCTGAGGGCCCGCCACTGCACAGGTATCTTCCTGGCGGCAGCTACTTCTTCCACGATGGCGAGCAGCTTATTGTGAACGGCAGGGGCATAAGAAAGGGAAGGTCCTTTACCGCATTGCACATCTCCTTCAATATTCTTATTGATCATGGGCGTGGTGGTATCGTGCGTAACATCGGTAACAATGGCGATATCGGGCCTGATGCGACGCGCGATCATTTCAGCGCCACGCAGCCCGATCTCCTCCTGCACGGCATTGACCACGTACAGGCCAAATGGCAGCTTCTTTTTATTTTCTTTCAGGAGGCGCGCCACTTCGGCGATCATAAAGCCGCCGATCCGGTTATCAAAGGCGCGGCCTACATAATTGCCGTTGGCCAGCTCATCAAAGCCATCCTGGTAGGTTACCACGGCGCCGATATGGATGCCTAATCTTTCCACTTCTTCCCGGTTGCGGGCGCCACAGTCCAGCCACAGGTTATCAGTGCGGGGATGCGCTTCCTTGTGATCAGGAGTGCCGATGCGGGTATGGATGGCCGGCCAGCCAAAAACCGCTTTTACCGGTCCTTTTTTGCCATGGATAAATACACGGGAAGCAGGGGCTGTCTGGTGATCTACCCCGCCATTCCTTTTCAGGTAGATAAGCCCTTCGGCTGTGATATAATTGACGAACCAGCTGATCTCATCAGCATGCGCCTCGATCACCACCTTAAAAGCATGATCGGGATTGATGACGCCTACTGCAGTGCCATAGGGGTCTACGTAATAGCTATCTACAAAAGGGCGGAGATAATCCAGCCATACCTTCTGCCCCCAGCTTTCAAAGCCTACAGGAGAAGCATTATTGATATAATCACGGAGAAAGCCGAGAGACCTGTCGTTGAGGATCGTTTTTTTTGCCGGTGCGTTGCTCTTGGGCTTTGTTTTAGCTGCTTTTGCCATAATAATGATTTCAGAAAGCTCAAAATTAGGTATTTAGCTGCTTATTCGGCCAGCCGGCGCGGAGGCTTGCGCTTTAACGATTCCTTTCTTCCCGGGTTCGGCAACAGCCAGTATATTTACAATATAATCTGGCACATGAAATACATCCTTTTCTTCCTGCTCTTACCAGGCAGCCTTTACGCCCAGGACTGCAAGCTGCATAATGATAAAGATCCCTATACCAGGGAAACAAGGCTGTCTACCGGGTTTATCAGGGTTGGCGGCGCCACTTTATCTATCGACGCCACTAAAACGGAGGTAGACCTGCTCATTACAGTGAGCGGGGCCGATAAATGCTATGACAATAGTACAACGGCGGTGGTGTTCTTCGAGAACGGCAAGCAGAAATATACGTTGCGGAATACCGGCACCATGAACTGCAATGGAGATTTCCATGTATCGGCCCGTAACAGCAAAACGGTCACGCCTTCGTTCCTTCAAAGGCTTTCCCGCCAGAAAATATCGAGCATAAAGGTTACCGGGCGCGATAAAAAGGAAACAGAGATCACCCTGACATTGGCTCAGCAGCAGCAGTTCTTTGACCTGGCCAACTGCATGGCCGAAGAGGCAAAGGGCCTGGTTCCCTGACCGTAGATCATAAGCGGGCATTCGTCGGCTTACCGTTGTGGTTGACCGGGTTTTACGGCCAATTAACTTTTTGAAAATAACCTTTACGCATTTTTAGCGTCACATATTAAAACCACTTTACTATGCAACGGAAAATGTATACTTATGCTGCAACCCTGGCCGTTGTGGCTTTCCTGCTGGTATCAACTGCCGCAGATGCCCAGCGTCGTTACCAGCCAAGAAGGGGCGGCTATTATTATCGTCCCCCTGTTGCCAGGTATTATGCCCCTCCGCGGGTATATTCCTATACGCATCCTTTCGCGTCTATAGGGTTTGGCGGCATTCATTACCGGTACCAGCGTGGGTATTTTTACCGGCCTGCCGGCGTCTCTTTCCAGATAGTGGCTCCTCCTGTCGGCATACGGGTGGCTACCTTGCCGGTTGGATACCGCCGGGTGATGATAGGCCCCAATCCTTACTATTATTACAATGATATTTATTACCGCGCTTACGATGACCAGTATGAAGTAGTAGCCCCGCCGCTGGGAGCTACGGTAGACCAGCTGCCTCCTGGCACCCAGGTAAAAGTGATCGATGGCCAGAAATACCATGAGCTCAACGGCACTTATTACCAGGAAGAAGCTACCCGCGACGGACATCGCTCCTACAGGGTAGCAGGTACTGACGGGGTACTGGATACGCGGCAGGCAGACGATCATTATGCAGAGCCGGAAATAGGCGACCGCTTTGACGACCTGCCGGCCGATGCCAGGACAGTGACGGTGCAGGGCGAAAAGCTCTACCTGGCCCCTTCAGGTCTTTACTACAAGGAAGTGACGGAAGGGAACCGGATAGTTTATGAGGTAGTGGGAAAATAAAAAATACCTGTTCAGACGGGAATAAAAAAGAGAGGAGCTTGCTCCTCTCTTTTTATATCGGTTATATCGCTGCCATTGGCAGCCGGTAATTACTTTGCAGCAGCTGTTGCGTTGACCTTTTTGGTCAGCTTGCTTTTCAGGTTAGCGGCCTTGTTCCGGTGGATAACGCCGCGCTTAGCCAGCTTGTCGATCATGCTTGCTACTTCAGGAAGCCTGTCGCTGGCCTCTTTTCCGGTAACTGCTTTCAGATCACGAATGGCATTACGGGTGGTTTTGCCATAATATTTGTTTCTCTCACGACGCTTGGCTGCCTGACGTGTATCCTTTTTTGTAGCTTTATGATTAGCCATTATTCTGAATTTTGGACGGCAAAGGTAAGGGAAAGGATTGAAAAACCTGCTATGTCGTGACGATTTTTTGTGGAGAATCACCGAAAAGCACATTTTTCTCCTGCCTGCCTGAAAAATACCCGGCTTACAGCCTTGCCGGAAGCGATCCACGGCCTTTGAAATGCCCCTGCCATCCCGGGAACGTTGCCGGCTTTTTTCCTGCAAAGAAAGGCTAAAAAAGCCTGATCTTTAAGGAGAAGCAGTTGTTTTCACCGTTAAATTCAGCGATATTTGTGACCCTTAAAATGCTTACCCAAATTTTTCCTCCATGAAGGACTTTTCGTATATCACCAGTTCGTCTCCCGCATTTATAGAGAGCCTTTACCGCGATTTCACCAATGATCCGGACAGCGTTGACGCCGAGCTCCGGAAATTTTTTGAAGGCTTTGATTTCGCGGTCAGCCAGGGCATAAAGGTTAACGGGACAGGTGATGGTAACGGAACTGCCGTAAAAGAGGATGCCGGCCAGGCGGCGGCTTTCACTACAGATGGGGTGGATTGGAAAAAGGAGCTGGGAGCTTACCGGCTTATCCTGGGCTACAGGAATAAAGGGCACCTGCTGGCCAAAACAAACCCTATCCGTAAAAGAAAGGACAGGGGAGCTAACCTGGAGCTGGGTTTCTTTGGCTTTACCGAAGAAGACCTCGACAAGCTGTTCTTTGCCGGCAACCTGGTTGGCCTGGGCAGTACCACGCTTCGGAATATCCTCTCGCATCTGGAGCAATGCTATGCCGGGCATGTAGGCATCGAGTTCAAATATATCAGCGACCAGAAAAAAGTAGATTGGCTGACCGCGGAAATGGAACGGAACTTCATCAACCCCGTGCCGCTGGCCAAGAAGAAAAGGATATTGGAAAAGATCAACCAGGGGGTAATGTTCGAGAAGTTCCTGCATACCAAATACGTGGGGCAGAAAAGATTTTCGCTGGAAGGAGGGGAGTCGACCATTCCCGCGCTGGACTCGATCATCAACGAAGCGGCAGAGCATGGCGTAAAAGAAGTGGTGATAGGGATGGCGCACCGCGGGCGGCTCAACGTGCTGGCCAATATTATGGGCAAAACATACGAGCAGATATTCAGCGAGTTTGAAGGTACAGGCGCCGTAGACCAGACCATGGGTAGCGGCGACGTAAAATATCACATGGGCTTTGGCAGCGAGATCAGGACCACAGGAGATAAGAATGTCCATCTCAAGCTGATGCCAAATCCATCGCATCTTGAGGCAGTAGACCCCGTGGTGCTGGGATTTGCCCGCAGCAGCGCCAATATCCTGCACGATGAAGTGTATGAAAGCGTGTTGCCGATCCTCATCCATGGCGATGCATCACTGGCCGGCCAGGGGATCGTGTACGAAGTGGTGCAGATGAGCAAGCTGGAAGGCTATTATACCGGCGGCACCCTGCATTTTGTGATCAATAACCAGATAGGCTTTACTACAGACTTCGACGATGCCCGCAGCGCCGACTATTGTACCTCGCTGGCAGCCATGATACAGGCGCCGGTATTCCACGTCAACGGGGATGATCCTGAAGCCGTGGTAAAATGCGCGGAGATCGCAGCCCGTTACCGCAGCGAGTTCCATACCGACGTGTTTATCGACATGGTCTGCTACCGCAAGCATGGCCATAATGAAGGGGATGACCCTAAATTCACCCAGCCCACCCTTTATGCCCTGATCGACAAGCATCCCAATCCCCGCGAAGTGTACATCAAATACCTGCTGGAGAACGGGGAGTCGGAAGCGCAGGAGCTGGCCAAGGAAATGGAGAAAAAGTTTTGGGCCGACCTGCAGGACAGGCTTGACGAGGTAAAGCAAAAGCCTTTGCCTTATACCTACCAGCAGCCGGAGATATGGTGGCGTAACCTGCGTAGGGCCACGGAAGAGGATTTTGACCAGTCGCCTGTCACAGCTATCAGCGAAGAGGCCTTCAACCGCGTGTTTACCGAAATGATGAAGTGGCCCGAAGGCTTCAAGCCTTTGCGCAAGGTGGAAAAGATCATCCAGGACAAGATAAAGCTATTCGAGACGGAGCAGAAGCTTGACTGGTCGTCGGGCGAGCTGCTGGCTTATGGCAGCATACTGGCCGATGGCAAGGATGTGCGTATGAGCGGGCAGGATGTTTGCCGCGGCACTTTCAGCCATCGTCATGCGGTGCTGCGCGATGAGAACACGGATGAGGAATACAACCGCCTGAGCCGTATCGGCGAAGGGGCGGGCAAGTTCCGTATCTTTAATTCCCTGCTAAGCGAGTACGCGGTGCTGGGCTTTGAATACGGGTTCGGCCTGGCCAACCCCAATGCCCTGGTGCTTTGGGAAGCCCAGTTCGGCGACTTTGTGAATGGCGCCCAGATCATGATCGACCAGTTCATTGCTGCCGGCGAGCAGAAATGGCAACGTATGAATGGCATAGTGATGCTGCTTCCGCATGGCTATGAAGGTCAGGGGCCGGAGCATAGCAGCGCCCGTATGGAGCGCTTCCTGCAATTGTGCGCGGAGCTGAACATCGTCATCGCCAATATCACTACTTCGGCTAATTATTTCCATGCTATGCGTCGCCAGCTGGCATGGCCGTTCCGTAAGCCGTTGATCATCTTTTCGCCCAAGGCCAACCTGCGCCATACCGGCAGCTATTCCCGTAAGGAAGAGTTCCTGGAAGGCTCGTTCCGCGAGCTGATCGATGATCCTTTTGCTGAAGATGCTTCACAGGTCAAGAAAGTGCTGTTCTGCAGCGGAAAGATATATTTCGACCTGGCAGAGCGCCAGCAAAAGGAAAACAGGAAAGACGTGGCCATCGTAAGGATGGAGCAGATCTACCCGCTGCCGCTGAAGCAGCTGGAAGCCTTGTATAACAAATACAACCAGGCTACCTGGTTCTGGGTACAGGAAGAGCCGTTGAACATGGGAGCTGCTTCCTTCCTGCAGATGAACCTTAAAACCATCAATTATGGCGTGATCAGCCGTCAGCCCTCAGCCTCCACAGCTACCGGCTACACCAAGATACATAAGCAGGAGCAGGAAGAGATCATCGATACCGCTTTCAGCATCTGACAGGTTTCGCCTGAACAATAAATTCAATAGCCGGGCTTCCCGGCTATTTTACCATTATGCATGCAGCATAGAAGCTGCCCGTGATGGTCAATTAAGCAATGGATTGGCTTCTATCTCCTCTTCGCTGATATCGCTGTAATCGCGGATCACGTTATAAAGGGTGCCTCTTTCTACGGGCTTGCGACGGGCCTGCCTGATCAGGGTCACCAGCTGGGCTGTGCTCATGGAGGGGGTTTGCTCTTCAGAGCCGGCCATGGAATAGATCCTGGTAGTGTCATCGATGGTGCCGTCGATATCATTCACCCCGAACGACAGGGATAGCTGGGCGTTTTGCCGGCCAAGCATCGGCCAGTATGCTTTGATGTGCGGGAAATTGTCGAGGTATATACGGGCAATGGCATACATCTTCATATCTTCTGCCAGGCTTGACTCCGGTACCTGGCTCATATCATTGTCCTTGTTGCGGAATTTCAGGGGAATAAAAGTATTGAAGCCGCCGATCCTGTCCTGCGAATCCCGCAGGCGACGCATATGATCTACCCGGTGCGCGTAGCTTTCAATATGGCCGTAAAGCATGGTGGCATTGCTGTGCATGCCCAGGCGATGCGCTGTTTCATGGATATGCAGCCAGCCATCGGCATCTACCTTGTCGGCGCATATTTTCTCCCGTACCCCAGCATCAAATATCTCGGCCCCGCCACCAGGCAATGAGTCCAGGCCGGCCTCGTGGAGATATTGCATGCCTTCTTCCACGGTTTTCTTTGCTTTACGGAACATATAATCCAGCTCTACCGCGGTAAAGCCTTTTATGTGCAGGTCAGGCCGATGCGCCTTGATGCTGCGCATCAGCTCGGCAAAGAACTCGAGGTTCATCTTGGGATGCACGCCTCCTACGATATGCACTTCGGTAACAGGCTTGCCGTCGTATTTTCTCACGATGTCCATCATTTGCTCCTGGCTGAGCTCCCAGCCTTCATCGCGGTGCGCATATACGCGGCTGTACGAGCAGAAATGGCATGAATAAACGCAGACATTCGTCGGCTCGATATGAAAGTTGCGGTTGAAGTAAGTGATATCCCCGTGAAGACGCTCCCTTACCAGGTTGGCCAGGCTGCCTGCAAAGGAAAGGCTGGCCTTTTCAAAGAGCAGCATAGCTTCTTCATCGGTGATGCGTTCGCCCGCGGTCACCTTGCGGGCAATGGCCTGCAGCTCGGGAGAGGTGGAATGAACTACCGGGGATAGGGATATAGCCATAGTCGGAGCCTGTTTTTTGCGAAGGTACAGTCATAAAACAAAAAAACCTCCCGGAGGTTCGGGAGGTTTTTGTAAGAGAGATATAGTGATTAGTTCACTTTCAGCACCTTGGTCTCAACTTCTTTGCCAGCGTAGCCGAACTTCACAATATAGATGCCGGCAGCTCTGCCGCTCAGGTCTATATTGATCACGTTGGAAGAGTTGCTGTTGTACTCTTTCTTCCAAACCTGCTGCCCATGTGAGTTGAACACGGTAACATATTTCAGGTCGGCAGGAGCGCTAACAAACCATACATTGAAGCTGTTGGTGAACGGACTGGGCTGTACCAGGTAGCCATCCTGCTTCAGTTGGGCAGGCAGCTTCTTGGCTGTCAGGCTCACGTTGTCAATGTATACGTTGTTCTGGTTGTTGTTGGTGTTGCGGAACACTACCTGCAGCGGACCATTTGGAACATAAGAGGTCAGGTTGATAGACTCTTTTCTCCACTGGTAACCGGCAGTAATAACAGGAAGGTATTCTGCCAGCTGCGGGTTGTTCGGCATGTTCAGGGTCTGCAGGTCAAGTCCCCATTTCTTGTAAACAGAAGTGAAGGTGTTTCCGCAATCCCTTGTTACCAGCACTTCCAGCGTATCGGTAGCCGAGGTGGTTGATCCCGGGTAGCCTTTGGCGCTTGCAGCCAGGTCGAAAGTAAGGAGCACTGAATCAGCGCCGGTATAAGCCAGCACAGGAGAATACAGGTCGTCTTTCTGACCTAAGTTATAGTAAACGTAGTTCCTTACGTAAGCAGCGCCGTTGCTGTTCTTGCCCACGCTTGACCTTTGCCATGTCAGGCCGCCGTCAGGGTTGCCAATGCCCCATCCTGCAGGCGGGAAGGCAGTTCCCTCGAAGTTCTGAACGATATTGTCCTGAACAGTGGCAGCTACATAAACTGTGCGTGTGATAGTGTCGTTCAGCGTGAACTGGTCGCCGGTGCCGCTGGCGCCAACAGGCTTCCAGCTATACACCCTGATGGTATTGGTACCTGCAGCCAGGGTGGCGGCAGTCAGGGTTACGTTGGCAGTAGCATTCGGTGCCAGGTTAACGCCGCTGACCACGGTTTCTACAGGTGTTCCTCCATTGATGGAGTAAGATACGCTGTAAGCTGTAACTGCTTCAGTACCGTTGTTCAGGATAGTAGCAACCGGTACATAGCTGGAAGAGCACGCTACCGGAGGTTTCACGTCCAGCACCTGCAGATCCCTCTTGAAGCGAGGTGTTACGGTTACGTTATCGATGAACGTATTGTTGCCCCAGTCGGTCCTGTTCTCAAAACGCAGGAGTATGCTGGTAACAGTGCTGCCCACCGTAATGTTTACGGTTTCTTTTCTCCAATCGTTGGGACCAGGATTGACGTATGCTTCCTGGCTCATGCCGGCAGTAGCAAGCGTAGTGCCTGATTTGCTGAACACGGAAGTAAAGGAAGTACCGCAGTTGGTAGAGCTCAGCACACGAAGCCTGTCGGCCGAGGTAAATCCAGGCTCTGCATAGTACTTATGCGCCACATCGAAGGTTACAACCAGCGCATCGGCTCCGCTTGTATTGACCAGCGGCAGTTGCAGGAAGTCAAGCTGACCTTCCTGGTTAGGACCGTAATCAGAGTTGTTGATGAACGCGGAGAAGCTGCTGTTCCTGCCCGGAGAGGTTCTTTGCCATGTAATGGTGCCCGGATCGTTATTGATCACAGACCAGCCGCTGGGAGCAAAAGTGCTGCCTTCGAAGCCTTCATTGATGGCAGCCACGATCGGCGGGGCGCTGAACGTCCTGGTAAGCGTATCGTTGGTCGGAACAGCATCTACAGCAGGACCGCTGGCGGTCAACGGATCAGCTACGAAGAACTTGATCGTGTTGTTGCCGGCAGGCGCAGTGATGCTTGGGAACGTAACGGTTGTATTGGTGTTAGATGCCAGGTTCACGTTCACTGTCTGGATAACAGGCGTACCGTTGTTGAGGATATAGCCGGCCTTAAAGCCAGTCAGGGCCACGCCTCCGGTATTCCTTGCCGTAAACGTTGGCGTAAAGGCGCCGCACTCTGTGGTATTGGGCCTTGTGATGGCATTAGCTGAAATATCCACGCTGATCGGAGCACCGATGCGGATATTATCCAGCCACAGCCTGTTGCCATAACGGGCTACGTTCCTGAACTTGACCAGCAGGCCGGTACCACCGCTCAGCTGGGCAGAGGTTAAGCTGATGGTCTCCGTTCTCCATTCAGCAGAAGAGGCGGGAGAGAAAGCTACGTTGCCTGAATAACCGGCTTTGGTGCCAAGGGCAGTGCCGCCTTTGCGATATACCTCGGTAAAGGTCAGGCCGCAGTCTTTCGAGATCAGTACCACCAGGGAGTCGGTAAGGGCAGCAGAGTATGGCTGGTAAGCCACGTCAAACCTGATATCGAGCGCCGTAACGCCTGTCAGGTTAACCGGTGGTGAGTTGATATCATCATATTTACCGCCGCCATCATAGCTGTAGTTGTTGATAACAGCAGAATATACGTTGGTCGTGCTGCTCGGGGGAATACCGGCCGGCAATGATATCTGCCATACCGGGTTAGACCCATCGGAAGTGATAGACCAGGGGGCAATACCCGCAGTAGCGGCGGCATCAAAGTTCTGTGAAACCGGGGCGGTCTGGGGAGATGCAATGGTAATGGTCGTATTGAGCGTATCGTTGCTGTTCACGTTATCTGTACCGCCATTGGGAGCCGTAGTATAGATCTTCAGCGCATTCGCTCCTGTAACCAGGTTAATGGAATTCAGGGTAAGCACCGTATCATAGCCAGGCAGCAGGTTGATCGGGAAGGTCTGTACCGCGGCAGCGCCTGCATTGACAGAGATCGCTACGCCAACAGAGGTCAGCGTGTTCACGCCGCGGTTGGCCACTTTTACTTTAGGAGTAACAGGACCAGCACAGTATGGAGTAGGATAGCTTACACAGGTACCAGCATTGGTAGCTTCACTTCCACCGGGGCTTACCAGGGCAGCCAGGGCCGCATCGAGCAATGGAGCGCCGGCAGGAGGCGTGGCGCCCAGGGAAGTGATCAGGCTGCTGCGGATATTGGCAATAACCCATTCCATACGCTCTACCTGCTTAACGGTAAAGAGGCTGTAGCAGGCATCGTTGGTATAGTCCATGAAATTCTGGTACATAATGCCAGGGGCGGTGGAAGAACAGGCATCCGTTCTTACCCCGGAAGGACATCCTGAAGTGTAACCGGCCTGGTTAGGCGTATCGCCCACGTCAGATGCTGTGTTGCCCTGGCCGGAGGGGTTGAACAGGCCTGCAGGCAGCGGGGTAGAGCCGGTAGGCAGCTGACGGAAGTCGTCACCTGTACAGGCAGTACCATCATCGCCCCAGATATGGTAGAGGCCAAAATAGTGGCCTACTTCATGCACACCGGTACGCGACAGCCTGAAGTCGCTGGCTGTGTAGCAAGGGTTGGTGCTGAAGCTGAGCACGTTCAGGAAAAGCCCGTCATTGGCTGGAATACCACCGCCATTGCCGGGGAACTGGGCATAGCCCAGGATGCCCTGGCCGCTACCGTCAACGCCTACCCAGATATTGAAGTAGGAAGAGGGATCCCAGTTATCAGCGCCACCAAGTGAGCTGCGCTTGATCGGGTCTACAGTAGCATAAGCATTTGACTGGGTGCTGCTGGCTATGCGGTTGATACCGGTTGTGTAAGCGCCTGCAGGCGTCCTTTTGGCCAACACGAAACGCATCTGGGAATGGCCCCTGCGTGAATACCAGTTAGGCCCGTTGGTGCTGTCGGCGTTCAGGCCGGAGAAGTCTTCATTCAACCTTCTCAGGTAGTCCATCACGTCTTTGTCAGACACCATGTTGGGGTTAGGTAATACGATGTGAATGGCTACCGGGATGGTAGCAATGCTGTTAAGGCGGAACCCGTCTGTAACGCGGGCATCGATAGGATCCTTAGCAGGCGCCGGCTTTGCGGTGTTCTGGTACATTTCCAGCACCTCCATCGTGGCGCATCGCTTCAATCCATCATGCTTGTGCGGGACATTCTCCGCATTTGCCTTGTCAAGCTGGGCATTACCCTCGAAGCAAGCAAATGCAAAAAATACCAGCCATAGAAAAGTAAATTTTTTCAAAGCAGTATAGTTTTAAGTTAAAAAATAATAAAGCCGTCTTAGAAAAAGACCCACAATAATAATGAATAATGGAAACCCGGAGAAAAAAATCTTCTAACAGCCGTTATCCCGGCGGCAGGCCCGGTATAGGCCGCAGGCCGCTTCAGGGAAGGCTTCAAAGAATTATCCGGGGATTTGGTTTGCTTTCCTGCACAATTCATTATCTTCCCTCGTCCGATTTTAAATCATTGACGGACAGCAACTACAAAACAGCTGTATGAATAATATCAAGTTCAGGCTTACCCTGCTAAGCTTTCTCGAATTTTTTATCTGGGGCGCATGGCTCATCACGGTTGGGGCCTATTGGTTCCAAAACAAGGAGTGGGGAGGGGCCGAATTCGGCCAGATATTCTCTACGATGGGTATTTCCGCCATTTTCATGCCTGCCATCATAGGTATTATCGCCGACCGCTGGATAAATGCCGAAAAGCTCCTCGGCATCTGCCACCTCATCGGCGCCGTGATACTCTTTTTTATACCCGATATCAACGATCCCAATACTTTTTTCTGGGTGCTGCTGCTGTATATGCTCTTTTATATGCCAACTATCTCGCTGGCAAACACCGTTTCCTATACCGTGCTTATCAATAACGGCAGGGATATCGTAAAAGAGTTCCCGCCTATCAGGGTCTGGGGCACCATCGGCTTTATTGCAGCCATGTGGATCGTAAGCCTCCTGCATATTGAAACCTCTGCCAAGCAGTTTTACGTGGCCGGCGTAGCCTCGCTGCTTTTCGGGGTATATGCCTTTACGCTGCCCAAGTGCCCGCCACAGTTTACCAGGGTTGATAAGTCATTGTCGGAGCGGCTGGGGCTTAAGGCCTTCGTGCTGTTCAACAACTCCAAGATGGCCCTGTTCTTTATTTTCGCCATGCTGCTGGGAGCCGCCCTGCAGCTGACCAATGCCTATGGCGATACCTTCCTGCACGATTTTGCCAAGGTCGAAAAATACAAGGACCTGACAGCCGTAAAATACCCGGCCATCATCATGTCCATTTCCCAGATATCGGAGACCTTGTTTATCCTTGCCATCCCATTTTTCCTGCGCCGGTTCGGTATCAAGCAGGTGATGCTGTTCAGCATGATAGCCTGGGTGCTTCGTTTCGGGCTGTTCGCTTATGGCGACCCGGGAAGCGGCTTATGGATGATCATACTCTCCTGCATCGTGTACGGCATGGCCTTCGACTTTTTCAATATTTCCGGCTCCCTGTTCGTAGACACGCAGGTAAAGCCTTCCATAAGGGCCAGCGCGCAGGGCATATTCATGATGATGACCAATGGCTTTGGCGCCTGGCTGGGCAGCACTATCAGCGGGCTGGTGATCGCGAAGTATTTTACCCTTCCCGATAAAAGCCTCGACTGGCATAATATCTGGCTTTCGTTTGCCGGCTATGCGCTGGTAGTGGCTATACTGTTCGTGGTGCTGTTCAGGCATAAGCACGATCCCACGCAAACGAACATTATCCGGCATTGACGGGTAATGGCGGACCCGGCTTCCTATCCCTGTTCAGCTTTGGTTGCGTCGCACACTTCAGCTATAGCAACACGGATGAGCAAAGCGTTCTTTTGTTGATCTGTGTTACCGGGGCCCGAACGGAGCGTCGCAAGGAACGATGCCACCAGCACCGGTGCCGGGCAAAAAATAACCCCGCTACAAATAGTAGCGGGGTATATAATAAAGTATGGGAGGTTGCGCGGATACCGGTCAGATATGCGCTTCGATCTTCTTTACAAAATTGCTTTTGGGCTGGGCGCCTACCAGCTTGTCAACCACCTGGCCGCCCTTGATGAACAGGATGGCGGGAATAGAAGTGATGCCATAGTTCATAGACACCTGGGGATTGTTGTCTACGTTCACCTTGCCGATATTGACCTTGCCCTCGTATTCTTTTGACAGCTCTTCGATCACGGGACCAATGGCCCGGCAGGGTCCGCACCATTCTGCCCAGAAATCTACCACGGTCAGTTTATCAGAAGCCAGCACATCAGACTGGAAATTTGCGTCATTGAATTCTTTAGCCATTGTATTCTTTTTTAAGTTATATGTTTAGAACAGGGTTTCCTGTTACCGGTGAAAGAGTGCAAATTTAATTCCTCTTACAATAACAGGCAGAACTGGCAGAAGGTTGTGCAAAAAATGTCATTATTCCTTTGCGAAGCTGGCAGTCCTGGTGCCTGCTGCCGGCATCAATTAAGCATGACCTGCACTTCAAGCTCGGGCTTTTCCTGCAGGAAAAGGATCAGCTCTTCATTCATCTCCACCCCGTTGGTACCTGATAGCAGGCTGATCTTCAGGTCGTTTGCCGGCTCGGTGAGAACAAACTGGAGCGCGGTGGCTCCCGGGTTATGCTTGCGGTTCTTTTCGATGAAATCGATCACATCGCGGGTAATATGCCTGGGATGCGCATTGATGGTTACCTGCCTGGTCTGTGTTTTTTTGAGGGTCTCGGCCAGCGATACCCCGCTGATCCTGAACTCGAACTCTTCCCTGTTGTAGCGGGGCTTGAAATAGCCGGTGATGTACACGGCTGCGCCCTGTGCCAGCATGGGATGCAGCTTCAGGTACTCTTCGCGGAACAGGGATATCTCTGTTTTGCCGGAATAATCTTCGAGCACAAAACGGCCGTACCTATTCCCGTTCTGGGCTGTGCGGTGATCTGCGGAAGCCACGAGCGCTATCAGCTTGAACTGGCGGCCCGGGTTAGGCTGCATCCGGATCGAATCGCGGAACTCGTTAAAATCGCTGATAGGCGTAACGCCGTAATGCTTCATCTCAAAACGGTAATGATCCAGCGGGTGCCCGCTCAGGAACATGCCGGTCACCTCTTTTTCATGCTCAAGCTGCTCTACCAGCGACCAGGGAGTGCAGTCGGGCAGGCGGGGAACCGGTATCTCCATGCTTACCGCCATATCTCCAAACAGCGTATTGGCGGTGCTGGCATTTTCATTGGCCAGCACCTGGCCGTACCTGATCACCCTTTCCAGGCCCGTAGTGGTTTCGCTGGGCGGGATATAGAAGTACTGCGCCCGGTGATGCTCCGTAAAGCAATCAAAGGCGCCGGCATAAGCCAGGTTCTCCAATGTTTTTTTGTTGACGGTACGTTGATTGATGCGCCTGATAAATTCGAAGATATCCGCAAAGTGGCCGCCCTTGTTCCTTTCTTCGATAATGCTTTCCACGGCAGCTTCGCCCACGCCTTTCAGCCCGCCCAGGCCAAAGCGGATCTCACCGGCCTTGTTCACGGCAAAGCCTTTGAGCGACTCGTTGATGTCGGGGCCAAGCACCTTGATGCCCATGCGCTTGCATTCTTCCATGAAGAAAGTGATCTTTTCGATGCTGCCGGCGTTGTTCAGCACTGCCGACATATACTCACCCGGATAATGGGCCTTCAGGTAGGTGGTCTGGTAGGCTATATAGGCATAGCAGGTGGAGTGCGACTTGTTGAAGGCATATTGCGCAAAAGCTTCCCAGTCAGACCAGATCTTTTCCAGCTTGTCTTTCGGATGCCCCTTGGCAACAGCGCCGGTAATGAACTGGTCCTTCATCTTATTCAGCACGGCGATCTGCTTTTTGCCCATGGCCTTGCGGAGCACATCTGCATCTCCTTTGCTGAAGCCGGCCAGCTTCTGGGCCAGCAGCATCACCTGTTCCTGATACACCGTGATGCCGTAGCTTTCCTGCAGGTATTCTTCCATCTCCGGCAGGTCATATACGATGGCTTCACGCCCATGCTTACGATCGATGAAGTTCGGGATATATGCCAGCGGCCCCGGGCGGTACAAGGCGTTCATGGCAATAAGATCGGCAAACTGGTCGGGCTTCAGGTCGCGCAGGTACTTCTGCATGCCGGGGCTTTCAAACTGGAAAGTGCCGATAGTAGCAGCCTGCTGGTACAGCTCAAATGTTCTGGCGTCGTCGAGCGGTATCTCGTCAATATTGATATCAACGTTATGATTCTGCCTGATCATGGCAAGGGCATTCTTGATGATGGTAAGCGTCTTCAGGCCCAGGAAGTCCATCTTGATCACGCCTGCTTCTTCTATCACGCTTCCTTCTATCTGGGTAACCCAGAGGTTGGAGTCTTTGGCCACGGCTACCGGTATCAGGTCGGTAAGATCACGCGGGGCGATGATGATGCCGGCAGCATGTATGCCGGTGTTGCGCACCGAGCCTTCCAGCCTTTCAGCCTCATGCAGCACCTTGCTGAGCGGGGTGCCTTCCTGATTGTAAATGTCACGCAGCTTGCGCACTGCTTCCAGCTCTTCATTTTGCAGGCCGTCCTTTTCTTCCAGCGATTTGGGACCGTCCTTGGCCTTCATGGGTGCATGCAGCACCCGCTTCAGCTCGATGCCGGGCCTCTCCGGGATCATTTTAGCCAGCGCATTGGATTCGGGCAGCGGCAGGTCCATCACCCTGGCCACATCCTTGATGCTCATCTTGGCGGCCATGGTGCCATAGGTAATGATCTGCGCCACCTGGTTCTTGCCATACTTGTCTACCACGTAGTCGATCACCTTTTGCCGGCCTTCATCGTCGAAGTCGGTATCTATATCGGGCATCGACTTACGGTCAGGATTGAGGAACCTTTCAAACAGCAGGTTGTACTTGATAGGGTCTATATTGGTGATGCCGATGCAGTAGGCCACCACGGAGCCGGCAGCCGATCCACGGCCCGGCCCGATGAATACCCCGATATCGCGCCCGGCCCTGATAAAATCGCTCACAATAAGAAAGTAGCCGGCAAACCCCATGGTCTTGATGGTGAACAGCTCGAAGTCGATACGCTCCCTGATATCTTCGGTGATCTCGCTGTAGCGCTGGCGCGCGCCTTCATAGGTGAGATGCTTCAGATATTCCCATTGGTTGTTGACATCTGGCTTGATCACGTCCTTGCCGATCACTTCATCAGCGCTATGTACCTGGAACTCCCTGGGTATCGGGAAGGCGGGCAGCAATATATCTCTTTTAAGGTCGAGCAGGTCTATCTTGTCAACGATCTCGTTGGTATTGTCGATGGCTTCAGGCAGGTCATGAAAGAGCTGGCTCATTTCTGCCGTGGTCTTGAAATAGAACTGGTCGTTGGGAAAGGCGAACCGCTTGTTCTTTACCTGCACATCGTCATCGGTAAACTCACGCAGGGCAGGGGTCGATTTTTTTTCACCCGTATTGATGCAAAGCAGGATATCATGCGCATCAAAATCGCTTTGGTCCACGTAGTGCGAGTCGTTGCTGGCAATGATCTTTACATTATACTTGCGGGCAAACCGGATCAGCACTTCATTGACCTTTTCCTGCTCGGCCATGCCATGCCGCTGCAGCTCCACGTAATAGTTCTCCCCGAAAAGATCGAGCCACCATTTGAATTCTTTTTCGGCTTCTGCTTCATCCTTGCGCAGGATGGCCTGCGGCACTGCAGCGCCCAGGCAGCAGGTAGTGGCTATCAATCCCTCATGGTATTGCAGGATGAGCTGTTTATCGATGCGGGGATATTTGCTGTACATGCCTTCGATGAACCCCGAAGAAGTAAGCTTGACCAGGTTGCGGTAACCTGCTTCATTCCTGGCCAGCAGTATCTGGTGCTGACGCTGGTCTTTCAGCTCCTTGGTAAAGGTCTTGATATGGCGGTCGGGCACTACATAAAATTCACAGCCTACCACGGGCTTTACTTTCGGCCTGCCGTTCTCATCTTTATGCTTATATGCTTCGGACACGAACTCGAATACACCGAACATATTGCCGTGGTCGCTGATGGCAAGCGCCGGCATTCCATCAGCTATTGCCTTCTTATAGAGGTTCTGTATGGAAGCAGCTCCATCGAGAAGCGAGAACTGGGTGTGAACGTGCAGGTGAGAGAATTTCATATATAAATTTAAACAGCAGCGGCGAAAGCTAACCTGCTTTGGTACAGTAATTTAGTGTCAGGGCAATTTATAGCGGCAAATTTCGTTAATTAGAAGTTCTTTTTTACCAGAAATATCCTATATTTTTGCACGGTTTTTGAACCGTGCGCCGATTTCATTTCTTTAACAAAAAAGCTATCATGGTTAAGAAACTAACGTATGCTGCTTTCATTGTCTTTTCTCTTGCCAGTTGCTCCAGTATCCGTCCTTTAACTAATTCGGCGAATAAGCCTGTGCCTGTCAGTGAATCCAATGATCTTTCCAGGGGCCCTAATGCCAATGTCAGGTTTCTTGATGATATTACCATGGATGCAGCGTCTTCTACAGTAAAAGTGCAGACAGAGACTTCCGCCCATAACAGAAGAAGCGGCGCCGCTTCGGTAAAAGAAGGCAGCAATAAAACCACTTCCCTCAACGCCTATTACGATCGTCCCGCTGCAGTAGAGAAAATGTCGGCCGTGCAGCTGAAATATGCTATCCTGCTTAATACAGAAGTAGAAGAATTAAAGGATATGAACCTGCTTATGTACGTGGATGACTGGTATGGCACTCCTTACCGCATGGGAGGCACTACCAGGGGCGGCATTGACTGCTCTGCTTTTACCCAGGCCATATATCTTTCCGCTTTCGGTGTTTCGCTGCCCCGTACCGCCCGTGAGCAATATAAGAACGCAAGGATCATTTCCACTACCGAGCTGAAGCAGGGTGATCTCGTGTTCTTCAACACGCGCGGCGGCGTTTCGCATGTGGGCATTTACCTCACGAACAATAAATTTATTCACGCTTCCACCTCGCAGGGAGTTACTGTCAGCGATCTCTTCGATCCATACTACCTGAAGCGCTTCCTGGGCTCCGGTCGTATTGAAAAGCCGGAAGCCGGCGCCCTGGCAGGCAAATAACAGCTTTCTTATATTCCTTTAGGCAACCATATCCATGAACGATGCATGATCGTGTTGTCTTGTCTTGAATATTTTTCCTTTTTACAACTCTTACCTCTTCCTGCTTAGCCGGCCTGTCAGCGATTGTAATACCGGCGCTATATCAGGAGAAAGCTTAAAAATGATAGCGCTGCCCGTCAGCAATGTAAAGGCAGCCAGGCTTCTCAGCGCCAGCCCGGCCAGGCCATGCATATCATGGAAAAGCCAATGGCAAAGCAGGTACGCGATGCCCCCGGCCAGCAACGCATAAAGCGTTTGAGGCGTGAAAGGCTGCAACCTGAACTTTTTCCAGAGAAAAATAACCCGCACGCTGTTATAGATGCTGAATGATACGAGGTTGGCAATGGCCGAGCCGAGAATATCGAAGCGCACCGTAAGCAGGTAATTGACAGGAAGCATAAGGGCCAGCAAAATAAGCCCTGTGATCAGCTCAAACCTCCAGTAATTGGAAGTGCCTATGATCTGTGCATTTACGCCGGTGCCCATATCTATTATCCGGGTTAGCCCCAGCAGGATGAACGCATGATAGCCCAGCAGGTAATCAGGCTTCAAGCCGAACGTGATGATAGCCTCGCGGTAGTTGAGGGCGATCAGTATGAAAATAGTGGTGGCAAACAGCAGCTGGTTGATAGAGGACCGCTGGTAGATGCGTTGCAGGGTGGGAAGGTTCTTGTCTTTCCAGGCCCTGGCAATATGCGGGATGGCCGCCGAGATGATGCCCCGTTGCGGTGCCTGTATCACGCTTGTCATAAGCGTGGCCAGCCCGAAGATACCGGCTTTTTGAAGCCCGTCCTTGAGCACGGACGCGATCACCAGCGTATCGAATACGGCCGATACGTTTATGATGATGGAAGTGGAGTACAGGAATACGCAGAAGGTCAGCATCTTCTTGAAAAAGCGCCGCGTAACCTTGCTCACCCGGAAAGTGATCACCAGCTGGCCGGTCATTTTTAAATAGATCGCCAGGGTGAGCGCTATGCCCAGGTAGGTGAAGGAATATAATTTGATGAACAGGCTATAGTCGGGAATGACCTTCAGCCAGAACAGAACGATCAATACCGTGGTCAGCAATCGCCATTCTGCTTCCCGCAAAAAAGAGATCAGCACCGACTTATGCAGGCAGGTGGCATAGGCTTCCAGCACGCAATAGATGGTGAAGCCGAACCCAAGCGGGAATATCCAGTAATAGTAATCGAGGAACAAAGGAGCATTGGCCCCGTATTTACGGATCACCAGCTGCTTAAAGACCATGCCCAGCGTCATCACGATCAGGAAGCCTGCCGTGCTTACCACAAGCGCCCAGGTCAGTATATCGTTTTTCCGGCGGGGCAGGTTATCATTGTAATAATGATAGAATTTAAAAAGAAAGGAAGGCATGGCCAGCGAAGCCAGCGACATGATGAGGGCAGCCAGGGAATTGAAAAGGCTGTAAAGCCCATACTCGGCCGTCGTGAACAGATCGTGCCGGGTAAAGAAATAAGTGTTCAGCAGCCCCACGGCAAAGCCGAAATAAATGACCAGGGAAGAAATAATGCTCTGCCGCCTTATAGTGCTCATCCGGTAAAGGTAATGAATGAAGGGAATGGTATATAAGGGCCTTATTCCACTTTCTTCACCATGATGTAAAAGTTCTTGTCGGCTGTGAGGGCCCTGGCAGAGCGCGCAGGCATCGTTTTCCAGCTGGTAGTGGGAGTGATCCATTCCTGCCTGCTGCCTGCTGTTACATACACCGGCATAGTAAACCCGCTAAAACAGTTGCGCCAGCGATAAGAGATGTTCTTGCCGCTGACCTTGTATTCAAGCACCGGTATGGAGGTGGTGCGCAGGTATTGGTTGAATACGGGTGCCAGGTCTTTGCCTGATTGCTTTATTATATATTGCTCCACATCCTTTGAGTCGATGGTCTTATGATAAAAGAGCTGGTTAAGCCCCCGCAGTATCCGGCGAAAGCGGTCATCGTCCGCGATGATCTGCCTGATGGTATGGATCAGGTTCGCTCCTTTGTCATACATATCGCCGCTGCCTTCCTGGTTTACCCCGTAAGTGCCGATAATAGGCTTATCGTTGCGGATATTGCGGCGTAGCCCCTGGCAGTAAGCGTCTGCCGCGGCCCTGCCGTTTTTGCATTCTACATACAGCACTTCGGAGTAGGTGGTAAAGCCCTCATGCACCCACATATCGGCAATATCATTGGTAGTTATATTGTTGGCAAACCATTCATGCCCTGATTCGTGAACGATGATATAGTCCCAGTCTTTTCCCCAGCCGCTGCCGGACCGGTCCATGCCTAAATACCCGTTCTGGTACTTGTTGCCATAGGCCACGGCGCTCTGGTGCTCCATGCCCAGGTGCGGCGTTTCTACCAGCTTATAGCTGTCTTCATAGAAAGGGAAGGGACCAAACCAGCTCTCAAAGCATTTCAGCATCGGGCTGACCTGCGCAAATTGCTTCTTAGCTTTTTCAAGGTTATAGTCCAGCACCCAGTAGCTGCAATCGAGCTCGCCTTTCTCCCCGGCAAATTTTTCGGAGAAGTTGACATAATAGCCGATATAAGGTATGATCGTATAGTTGTTGATAGGGCTTATCACTTCCCATTGCCAGCTTGTTTTATTGCCGGCCAGCTGCTTTTTGCCTTTCAGCCTCCCGTTGCCGACTGCCACCAGCGTATCGGGCACCGTAATGCTGAGCGAGGCCCCGTTATCAGGCTCATCACCCTGGTAGTCCTTGCAGGGATACCATACGCTGGCACCAAGCCCCTGGCAGGCTACGGTTACCCAGGGTCTTCCCTTGCTGTCGCGGGTCCAGATCCAGCCGCCATCCCAGGGTGGGGTAATGGCCACGCGCGGCGCTCCTTTGAAATGGATGACCAGGGAATGCCGGTCGCCTTTTTCCCTGCCGGCTGCAAAATATTCATCGCCGAGATCTACCCAATACACGTTACCCTCACGCCTGAAGGGAAGCTGCCGGTTTTCTGCATCTTCGATCATTACGATCTCCATCGGCTGCTGCAGGTCGAGCTGCATTACCTTATTCTTGCCGGGCTTTGTTATCTCGAACGTCAGGGTGTTCCTGCCTGAAATGGATTTGCCGGGTATGTCCACGTCGATGTCGAGGTCATAGCGCAATACATTCCACCAGTCGCGGCCATGGCCTACTGATCCCCGCAGCGTATCCTGGCGCGTTGGCTGTGCAAAGGAAGATACCGGTAATGAAAGGATCAGGAACGCAAAGAGCGGGAATTTATAAAAGTATTTCACTGGTGAATGTATTTGGATTGTAAATTTAGTTCTTCATGTTATATATAGCGATTAAAAGAGGAAAATACCGGATGACCGGCTGGTGGTGGTTGGGTATGCTGCTGCTATGGATGACCACCGGCTGCGCCAGGCAGCAGGGAAGCCGCAATATATTTCACTACAACGTGGATATGGGCATCTCTTCGCTCGACCCGGCCATGGCCAAGAACCAGGCCAACATGTGGCCGGTGCACCAGCTGTTCAACACCCTTGTGCAGATAGACGATAGCCTGCACATCGTGCCTTCGCTCGCTAAAAGCTGGGAGGTATCGCCCGATGGGCTGGAATATACTTTTCATTTATTGCCCGGGGTACTTTTTCATGATGATCCTGCATTCCCTGGAGGCAAAGGACGCGGGCTGACCGCTTCCGATGTGGTATATAGCCTGGCCCGTATTGCCGACCCGCGTACCGCGAGCCCCGGAGCCTGGATATTCAACAACAAGATGGACAGCCTGCAGCCTTTTACTGCTGTGAACGATACCACTTTCCGGTTACGGCTGCGTAAGCCGTATAATCCTATACTTGGCATTTTATCGATGCAATATTGCTCGGTAGTGCCGGAAGAGGCCGTACGTCATTATGGCGCTGATTTCCGGCGGCATCCGGTTGGCTCGGGGCCATTCCGGTTTGTGGCCTGGGAAGAAGGGCAGGCGCTGGTGCTGAAAAAGAATGAGCGCTACTTTGAAAAGGACAGCGCAGGCAATTCACTGCCCTACCTCGATGGCATCAAGATATCGTTTTACGACAGCAAGGCTACTGAATTCCTTTTGTTCCGGCAGGGCCAGCTTGATTTTATCAATGATATCGATGCTTCGTTCAAGGATGAGGTGCTGACCAAGCGAGGCACCCTGCGCCGGCAATGGGATGGCCGTATTGTGCTGGCCACCCATCCATATCTTAATATCGAATACCTGGGAATATTGGTCGATCCGGGCAACGAGGTCGTAAAAGGGTCACCCATGCGGCTGCGGAAGATCCGACAGGCCATCAATTACGGGTTCGACCGGCGTAAGATGGTACTGTACCTGCGCAATTCACTGGGCACTCCTGCTGAATCAGGCTTTGTTCCTGCCGGGCTTCCTTCTTTTGATGCTTCGGTGGTGAAAGGATATACGTACGACCCAGCTATGAGCAATCGCCTGCTGGCCGAAGCTGGCTTCCCGGGCGGCAGGGGGCTTCCTGCTATCAGGCTGCTGACGATCGCCATTTATGCCGATATGGCGAATTTTATCGCCAAGCAGCTCGGTGAGATCGGTGTACCCGTACAGGTGGAAGTAGTGCAGAAATCATTGCTGCTGGAAATGATGGCCAGCTCAAAAGCCGCTTTTTTCAGGGGTAGCTGGATCGCCGACTATCCTGACGCGGAGAATTATCTCTCCGTTTTTTACTCGAAAAACCCTGCCCCGCCTAATTATACCCGTTACAACAACCCGGCTTTCGATGCGGTGTTCGAGAAAGCGCTGGCCGAAACCAATGACTTGGCGCGTTACCGGCTTTACCAGCAGGCCGACCAGCATATCATTGATGATGCTCCTGTAATACCGCTCTGGTATGACAAGGTGGTATGGCTTGTACAGCCACGCGTAAAAGGTCTCCGGCCCAATGCCCTCAACCTGCTCGAGCTAAGAAAGGTAAGGCTGCAATAAGGAGAACGGGCTGCCGGCCATTTATGCTATTTCTTATTCAACAGGAGCTTAGCTTTTCTTCAGCCTGTCCTTGAATACTTTCCTGAACTTATCCACTTTGGGGCGGATAACGACCCGGCAATAGGGGTTATTATTCTCGTTGTTCTCGAAGTAGGCCTGGTGATAATCTTCTGCCGGGTAAAAACGGGTGAAGGGCTTGATCTCGGTTACTATAGGGCGGTCGAATGCGCCACTTTTATCCAGCTCGGCCTTATACTTCTCCGCTTTTTCTTTTTGCCCGGCATTATGATAATATATGCCGCTCCGGTACTGGGTGCCTACATCATTGCCCTGGCGGTTGAGCGTGGTAGGATCATGCGTTTCCCAGAATACTTCCAGCAGCTCGTCAAAGCTGATCTTACCGGGATCATATACGATCTGCAGGCATTCGGCATGACCGGTTTCGCCGGTGCATACTTCCTTGTAGGTAGGGTTTTCCGTATGCCCGTCGGTATAGCCCGAGGTAGCGCTGATCACACCTTCAAGCTGCTCAAATATAGCTTCGGTGCACCAGAAGCACCCGTTTGCAAAAGTTGCTGTTTCCGTAGTAGCCGTTGTCATTGCTGTAGTATTATTTTTCCTGCTTTTCGGTACCTTATTGCCCTGCTGCTGGGCACAGGATGAAAGGCCTGCAGCTGCAACAAGCAAAAGGGTGAATATCTTTTTCATGGCAACAGGTATTAAAGGTAAAGTTCATCTTTTTATGCCATATCTACGGCTATAACACCCCGGACGTTTTTTGGTTGATCGCTTTAACATAATTTATGACCAGGCCGGCAGCCGGCCCCAGGCGATATTTTGACGGCTTTCACTTCAAATAGGGTTACCTTTGTACGCTTTTTTAACAGATCATATATATGAGACTTTTTCCCGAATCGGCGCATTTACAGCTGGAGCTTGATAAAGTGAGATCGTTGCTGGTGGGCTACTGCCAGGCGGAATATGCCCGGGAAAAAGCCGCCAGGCTGCGCGTTCATACCCGTAAGGACCTTATCGATACGGAGCTCAGGCAAAGCCATGAGTACCACCAATTGCTGCGCAACGGCATCTATTTTCCCAACGACTATGTGCTTAACCTGTCGCGCGAGCTGAAGCTGCTGTCCATACCCGGCGCCGTGCTCAGCGGGGAGGAGCTGATGGGCATCCGCAGGCTGGCAGAGAGCCTGGAGCGTATCTTCCGCTGGTTTGATGCAGAGCGCCGCGAAGCATACGGCGGGCTGGCGCGCGTGATCGCGGATACTTACTATGAAAAAGGCATCATCGGGCTGATAGATGAAGTGCTGGACGACCACGGCCAGGTAAAGGACAATGCTTCCGATGAATTGCGGGATATACGGATGACGCTCTACCGGAAAAGGAATGAGCTTCGCCGTCTCTTCGATAAGATCGTATCAAAGCTCAATAAGCAGGGATACCTGGCCGAGATAGAGGAAAGCTTTATGAACGGCAGGAGGGTGGTGGCGGTGTTTGCCGAGCAGAAGAGAACTGTAAAGGGTATCCTGCACGGGGAAAGCGATAGCCGGAAGACCGCCTTTGTAGAGCCGGAAGAAACGATCGAGCTCAACAACCAGGTGCATGAGCTGGAAAATGAAGAGCGTAAGGAGGTTTACCGTATCCTCCGGCAGCTCACTTCGCGGCTTGCGGCCTGGTCTTCCCTGCTCGATGTGTACCATATGATAGTAGGGGAATATGATTTCATCAGGGCAAAGGCAAAGCTGGCGGTAGACGTGAACGGGGAATACCCTACGGTCATCGACAAAGCGCATGTGCACCTGGTGAACGCCTACCATCCGTTGCTTTACCTGTATAACCAGCATTCCAAGAAGCCCACTGTCCCGGTGACCATCACCCTCGACGATTCGCAGCGCATACTCGTGATCAGCGGGCCTAATGCCGGTGGTAAAACAGTTACCATGAAAACTGTCGGGCTCCTGCAGCTGATGGTGCAAAGCGGGCTGCTGGTGCCGGTGCATGCTTCTTCACAGTTCGGCATCTTCAAGCAGCTGATGATCCATATCGGCGATACCCAGAGCATCGAGTTTGAGCTAAGCACCTACAGCAGCCATTTGCTGCATATGAAATATTTCATGGAGAATGCCAACGGGCGTACCCTCTTTTTTATCGACGAGCTGGGAAGCGGCAGCGATCCTAACCTCGGCGGCGCTTTTGCCGAAGTGATCATGCAGGAGCTTGGGCGCAAGCATGCGTTTGGCATCGTTACCACGCACTATCTTAACCTGAAGGTAATGGCCGGCAAAACGCCGGGTATCATCAATGGCGCCATGGCTTTTGATGAAAAGAACCTTCAGCCCCAGTACAAGCTGCTGATCGGCAAGCCGGGCAGCTCTTATACTTTTTCCATTGCCGAGCGCATAGGGCTTGACAAAGGGCTGATCAAAAAAGCCAGGGCCCTGGTAGATGAGGATCAGTACCGCCTTGATAAGCTGCTTAACCGGACCGAGCAGGATTTGCGCGACCTCGAGAAAAAAGAAAAAGCGCTGCAGCAATTGATGAAGGAAAACGAGCGGCTGAAGAAAGAAATGGAGCAGGTGATGAACAGGGAAAGGCACCGGCAGCAGGTAGAGCTGCTCAAAGAGCAGAACCGGATATCAGAAGAGCGCATCGCTTACCTAAAGGATATGGACCGGAAGCTGAAGCAGATGCTGGTGGCCTGGAGAAAGGAGGAGGATAAGAAAAAAGTGATAAAGGAAATGGAAGCCCTGCTCTTCAGGAAGAATGAGAAGAAGGTGGTAAGCAAGATGCAGAAAAAGATCGATTCCAGGTTTGCGGAAATAGGCGGGGAAATAAAGATAGGCGATAAGGTAAAGATGAAGCGGAACCACCAGGTAGGTGAAGTGATAGAGCTGCGGGGCAAGCGCGCCGTGGTAAAAATAGGGTTGCTGCCCATGCAGGTTGAGATCGGCGACCTGGTAGTGGTAAAGGAAAAAACAGGGACCGGCGACTGATGCTGCGCCGGCTTGCTGCCGCGCAATATCTTTCAGGCTTTTCTTTACCTATTCAGGAAAGAACAGGGCTTTCAGTTCCTTGGCATCATCGGGCTTCATCTTGCCGCCAAGTATAAGCCTTATCTGCCGGCGGCGAAGGGCCCCGTCAAAAAGCTTCTTTTCATCGTCCGTTTCAGGGATCAGGCCCGGCACAGGCTGCGGCCTGTTCTCATCATCCAGGGCCACAAAGGTGTAATAGGCTTCGTTGCTTTTGTATTTTTTCTGCTTCTTCAGGTCTTCTCCCCAAACCTTCATATGCACTTCCATCGAGCTGTTGAAGGCCCGCGATACTTTGGCCTCGATATGGACCACGTTCCCGAGCCTGATAGGGTTCTCGAAAGAGATATTGTCTACGGAAGCGGTCACCACGGGTGAGTTGCTGTGCTTCTGGGCAGCCAGCGCCGAAGCGATATCCATCCAGTACATCAGGCGCCCGCCCATAAGATTACCGAATACATTGGTATCGTTAGGCAGCACCAGCTCTGTCATGATCGTAAGGCTATCGATGGCTTTGCGGGATTCCATAGCAAAAAAATTTGCGCAAAGATAAGCGAAGAAGCCTGCCGCCGGCAATAATAACCGTGCACCGTTCCAGGCAGCATATATTTAGCCGGTATTACAGCAATGACCAACAGGGAGCATGGTTTTATGATCTCGCCGTGGAAACCTTACATTTGTCATCATTTTTCTGCATATGGAATCACAGCCCGGTATCTCTTTCGACAATACGGAGTTTGCTTTTGCCTACAAATCCGGTAAAGAATTAAAAAAAGCGCGTTTCCTTTTCTCTTCCATGGGCAAAGCCTGGCTGGTAAAGCTGGGGACCCGGCTCACACCCTGGGCTATCAGGGTGGGCTTACCGATCAAAGGGCTTATCCGCAATACCATCTTTGCGCAGTTCGTAGGAGGAGAAACGCTGGAAGAAACGGCTGTGGTGGCGCAGACATTGGGCCGATATAACGTGCAGGTCATCCTGGATTATGGAGTAGAAGGCGGGGATGATGGCGAACAGGGCTTCGAGCATGCTACCGGGGAGTTTATCCGGGTCATTGATTATGCGGCCACGCAGGCCAATATCCCTTTCATGAGCATCAAGGTGACCGGTTTCGCCCGTTTCAGCCTGCTGGAAAAGCTGGATGATGCCATGAGCCGGCTGTCTGGCACCTTGATGAAGCGATACCTGCGGGCAGTGGATGAGCTGCCGCCGGAAGAAAAGGAAGAATGGCATAAAGTGCGCTACCGCATGATGCGGATATGTGAAACCGCCGCCGGGCGAAGGGTAGGGGTATTGGTAGACGCCGAAGAGACCTGGATACAGGATCCCGTGGATGCGCTAACAGTGCTGATGATGGATACCTTCAATAAGGACCGGGTAGTGGTTTACAATACCATACAGCTATACCGTCACGATCGCCTTCAATTCCTGAAAGATTCGTATGAAGCGGCAGTAGAACGAAATTTCGTGCTTGGGGCAAAATGCGTAAGGGGGGCTTATATGGAAAAAGAGCGTAAGCGCGCCGCCGACAAAGGATATCCCTCACCCATACAGCCTGATAAGGAAAGCTCCGACCGGGACTATAATGAAGCTATAGCTTTTTGCATCGATCATCTCGATCATATTGCCCTTATCGTGGCTTCGCACAACGAATACAGCAACCTGCTGGCTACCCGGCTGCTGCAGCAGAAAGGGCTTCCCCTCCACCACCCGAATGTTCATTTCAGCCAGCTTTACGGGATGAGCGATAATATTACGTTCAACCTGGCAAAAGCGGGCTGCAGCGTAAGCAAATACCTGCCGTTCGGCCCTATCAGGGATGTGATACCTTACCTGATGCGCCGGGCACAGGAAAATACGTCTGTAAAAGGTCAGACCGGGCGGGAGTTGATGCTGATCAATAAAGAGCTGCGCCGGCGTAAACTTAATTGACCGGGTTTATGTAAAAAGCGGGGTAATTGGATCTTAGTTAGATAGGGACCTGATCTTTCTGCCGATCGGGCTATCTTTAAGCAATGAAAAAACTGGCGCTTATACTCACCATCGCCTCGTTCTGCCTGTCAGGCTTCAGATCTGCAGCGCAGCAAGACCTGGGCGATCTTGTAACAAAAGGAATTGCCCTGCACGACAGGGGAGATTATGAAGGCGCCATCCGTTTCTACAACGAGGTGCTGGCCAGGGACAGTCAGCATGTGCTGGCTATGTACGAGAAAAGCTATTCCCTGCTGCTGCTGAAAAAATACGAGGAGTGCATCAACCTATGCGCTTATATCACGGCCCATTTCCCCAACGACGAAAATGTGCTCAATGCCTATGTGAACTGGGGCAGCGCTCTTGATTACCAGGGCAAGCCTACGGCAGCGCTTAAGATATATGATAAGGCGCTGAAAGCCTTCCCGGGCTATTATATGCTGCTGTTCAATAAAGGCATTACCTATATCGGGATGGAGAAGAGCGAGGAGGCGATAGCTGCCATCAAGGAGGCCCTGCGCAACAATCCTCGCCATGCTTCTTCTCATAATGTGCTGGGCATGCTGATGAAGTCAAGGAATAAGGTGGCCAGCCTGCTCAGCTCGCTTGCTTTCCTGGCCTTGCAGCCTTATCATGCAGAGCGGGCCGGCTACAACCGTGAGCAGGTAGAGCTGATACTGGGCGCCAACGTGTCGAGAAAAGGCGAGAAGGATATCATGATCTCGCTGCCGGCCCCTTCTTCAAAAAAGAAAGCGGAAGATGATTTTGGGCTGGTAGAGATGACCATGAGCCTGAGCAGCGCTTTGAACGGGAGCGAGAATTACAAAAATGAAACGCCGGTAGAAACGATGAACCGCAATCTTGGGGCTGTGTTCAGCACCCTGGCCACGGGCTTGAAAGGAAATAAAGGCTTCTTCTGGGAATTCTATGCGCCTTTCTTCGCAGCAATGGGAGATGAGCGCCGGCTCACTTTTTCACACCTTATCTATGCTACTTCCGGCAACGTATTGAACGAGGTATGGCTGCAGGATAACCAGCCAAAGGTAGAGGCCTTCAAAGAATGGGTATATGCCTACCAGTGGCCGGGAAAACGCTAAGCAGGCAGGTAGAAAGTTTTCCTGATACGCTCTGATTTTTAAGACGGCAGATCCCTGATATTAATCTTTCATAAAAGCCGGACAGAAGGAATGGCTATGCACAGTTTGCCCACATCGGGCTTCCCGGCCGGCTTCTCCATGCTCCTTTTCCCTAACTTGCACGCATGCAACAATACCTTGATCTTCTCAGGCATATACTGGACACCGGCGTGGAAAAGACCGACCGTACCGGCACGGGCACCCTCAGCGTTTTCGGCTGCCAGCTGCGCTTTGACCTGCAGAAAGGGTTCCCGCTGGTGACCACCAAAAAGGTGCACCTGAAAAGCATCATCTACGAGCTGCTGTGGTTTTTAAGAGGCGATACCAATACCAGGTATCTCAAAGAGCATGGAGTGGGCATATGGGATGAATGGGCCGATGAAAAAGGTGACCTGGGTCCTGTATACGGCAAGCAATGGAGAAGCTGGGAAGGAAAAGATGGTAAGGTAACGGACCAGATCAGCGAACTGATCAGCCAGATAAGAAAAACGCCCGACAGCCGTCGGCTGATCGTCAATGCCTGGAACGTGGCCGACCTGCCGGAGATGGCGCTTATGCCCTGCCACGCGATGTTCCAGTTTTATGTAGCCAACGGGCGATTGAGCTGCCAGCTGTACCAGCGCAGCGCAGATGTTTTCCTGGGCGTTCCTTTCAATATTGCATCTTATGCCCTGCTCACCATGATGATCGCCCAGGTCTGCGACCTGGAGCCGGGCGAGTTCATCCATACCTTCGGGGATGTTCATATATATAATAACCATCGCGCGCAGGTTGAGCTGCAATTGGGCCGTACACCCTTTCCGTTGCCGGTGATGAAGCTCAACCCTGCTGTAAAAGATATCTTTGCGTTCACTTTTGATGACTTCCGGCTGGAGCAATACGAATCGCACCCGGCCATCAAAGCCCCGGTAGCCGTATGATGCTGCCTGGCCCTAATTTTATAACCAGCATTCTTATCCATGACCATCTCTTTAGTTGTAGCGGCCGCCAATAATAATGTTATTGGAAAAGATAACCGCCTGCTGTGGCACCTGCCGAACGATATGAAATTCTTCAGGAACGTAACATGGGGCATGCCGGTGATCATGGGCCGCAAGACCTTTGAAGCGTTAGGCAAGCCGTTGGCCGGCAGGAAAAATATCGTGATCACGAGGCAGTCCCACTGGAAGGCCGAAGGAGCGGTAGCGGTAAAAAGCCTGGATGATGCGCTCTTCCTGGTCAGGGAAATGGACGTAAAGGAAGCCATGGTGATCGGGGGCGGAGAGATATACCGGATGGCTTTTGAAAAAGCAAAAAGGATCTATATCACGCGTGTTGATGCTGCTCCCGAAGGGGATACTTATTTCCCAATCATAGATCCCCATGCCTGGAGGCTGGTCAGCCAGAAAGATCATGAAGCTGATGAAAAGCACGCCTATAATTATTCCTTCCAGGTATGGGAGCGGCTATCCTGATAGGCCGGCAGATAAATTTGAGCCCTTCAGCCCGAATCCTTTATTTTCACGCCCATGTATTCCCCCCTGCAACTGGCCTGGCGCTATGCCCGCTATTATTTTACAGCGCTCAACGGGCGCGGGCATGGCATGCATTCTCCCTTTGTGTTCGACTTTATTACAAAAGTGCTGAATGATGCTACACCGTACCCGGGGTATGAGCTGCCTGAAAAGCTGCGCCGTCAGCTGCTTTCCGACCAGCGGCTGCTGACGGTGAACGATCTGGGCGCCGGCTCGGCCATGGCTGCATCGCGGCACCGGTCAGTGGCATCCATAGCGCGGCATGCTGCCAAGCCCGGGAAATACGGCCGGCTTCTTTACCGCATGGCCCGCTATTACCGGCCATCGAAGATACTGGAGCTGGGAACTTCGCTCGGCATCACTACCACCTATTTATCGCTTGCCGGTGAGAAAGCTTCGGTGCTCACCCTGGAAGGCGCCAGGGAAGTGGCTGCGGTAGCCCGTGAGCAGTTCGAGCATAACCGGCTCAACAATATAAGGCTCGAAGAAGGAGATTTCGACGATACGCTCCTGCCTGCACTGGAGCGGCTTTCGCCTGTGGATCTTGTTTTCCTGGACGGCAACCACCGTCTTGAGCCAACCCTCCGCTACTTCAGGAACATATTGCCGCATATACATAATGATACTATCCTCGTATTTGACGATATACACTGGAGCCGCGAAATGGAAACGGCCTGGCAGCAGATCCAGGCGCATGAGGCTGTTCGCTGCACGATCGATCTTTTTTTCATCGGCATCGTTCTTTTCCGCAGCGAGTTCCGCGAAAAGCAGCATTTCACCATACGTTTTTAATGACCGGTCCTGTATGGGCCGGTAAGTTCTTTATGAAATATTCCTGGTTGCGCTGCCTTCACCTGGAGGCACTGCCGTGAGGCAATCTTTTTTTTTATATCTTCGGCGGGTCTGTTAAGATTTCCGCACCGTAAAGCATATTGTTAATGACCATAGGACTGCTGAAAGAACCTGCGCCGGAAACAAGGGTATCATTGCTGGCCGATGCAGTAGCTTCTCTTACCAAAAAAGGAATTGTTGTTTTTGTTGAAGCAGGAGCCGGTGAAAAGGCTTTCTGCAGTGATGCCGATTACGAAAAAGCAGGGGCCAAGATCACGGAAGCCAGCGCTATCGCTGCATCGGCAGACCTGATCCTTTCCATTCATCCGCCGGCAGCTTCTGTAGCAGGCCAGCGTTCCTCTGTGGTGCTGATCGGGGTGTACCAGCCTTTGTACCGTGCCGCGGAGATGAAAGAATGGGCAGCCAAAGGTATCATCACCTTCTCGCTGGACATGCTCCCCCGCACTACCCGCGCCCAGGCGATGGATGTGCTTAGCTCACAGGCCAATATTGCCGGGTATAAAGCCGTGCTTATAGCGGCTAACGCCTATTCGCGATATTTTCCCATGTTTATGACCGCTGCAGGAAGCATAGCGCCGGCCAAAGTGCTTATTCTCGGCGCCGGCGTGGCAGGATTGCAGGCTATTGCTACTGCCAAACGCCTGGGGGCCGTGGTGGAAGTATTTGATACCAGGCCGGCCGTAAAGGAGGAAGTGATGAGCCTGGGAGCCAAGTTCGTGGAGGTTGAAGGCGCTGCTGACGCTTCTGCGGCCGGCGGATATGCCGTAGAGCAATCTGATGAATACAGGCAAAAGCAGCAAAAACGAATAGCCGAAAGTGTTGCCAAAGCGGATATCATTATCACTACCGCACAGATACCCGGCAAAAAAGCGCCTTTGCTGATCACGGAAGACATGCTGCGCGCCATGCGCAATGGCTCAGTGATCATTGACCTGGCCGCGGCTTCGGGCGGCAACACGCCTTTTACGAAAAACAATGAGACCGTGACGTTTGAAGGCGTCAGCATCATAGGCAATTCATCGCTGCAAAGCACCATGCCTTCCGATGCCAGCAAAATGTACGGAAAGAATGTTCTCAACTTCCTGCAGCTTATTACCGGCAAGGAGGGAGAGCTTGTCATCAACTGGGAAGACGACCTGGTGAAAGGCTGCTGTATCACCAACAACGGGGAAATAGCGCACGAACGGGTCAAAGAACTATAAGTAACCGGATTGCTATGGGCATCCGTCAATAAGTTTTTTATGAATAATTTTTTTAACTGGGTTACAGCCAATCAGCAGATCATCTACATCGTGATACTGATGATCTTTGTAGGCATTGAGGTGATCGGCCGGGTGCCGAGCGTCCTGCACACGCCGCTTATGAGCGGCGCCAACGCCATACACGGCGTGGTCATCATCGGTGCCATTATTGTTATGGGTAAAGCTGAAGCGGATAATTACCTGGCCCTGGTGCTGGGCTTCCTGGCAGTGGTGCTGGGTACGCTGAACGTGGTGGGAGGCTTTGTGGTTACCGATAGGATGCTGGAAATGTTCCGTAAAAAAAAGGCCGGTAAGCAATAAGCGCGACCGGCAACGCAAGATTTATACGCAGGCTTAGAAATTAGTATATGGAATTGAATATTCTTACGCTTTGTTACCTGGTTGGATCGGTAACTTTTATACTGGGATTAAAGATGCTGTCGAACCCGGGCACCGCCAGGAAGGGTAACCTGGTAGCGGCGGCAGGCATGATGGTGGCTATACTTGGCACTATTTTCCTGTATGAGGACAATGGCCGGAAGCTGGGCAACTACGGGTGGATATTCGGCGGTATCGCCATTGGCACCGTTATCGGGTTTATGGCAGCTAAAAAGGTGAAGATGACCGCCATGCCTGAAATGGTAAGCCTGTTCAATGGCATGGGAGGTGCCTGCGCTGCCCTGATCAGCATCGTCGAGTTCAATCACCTGCTGCATTCTCCCGGCATAAATGCCGAGATCTTTTTCCGGCTTCCTTATCCTGGTGTGGAGACGGGTGATCTTATAAACGGGTTATTCCGAGTGCCGGCAGGAGAGATCATCATTATCGTATTAGGCCTTATTATCGGATCCATCTCATTTGCCGGTAGCATTATAGCCTGGGGAAAGCTGAACGGTAAGATCAACGACCGTTCTTTCCGGGCCCAGCAGCTTATCAATATCGGGTTGCTGGTGCTGATACTTGCCATAGCCATCTACCTGGTAGCGGTACAGGCCTCTTCCTTCAGCAGGTTTTATTTTGGAGATGGAACGGCTTTGCTCTTTTATGGCTTGTTTGCCTTGTCGTTATTGTACGGCGTGCTTTTCGTGATGCCGATCGGGGGCGCCGATATGCCGGTGGTGATATCACTGCTTAATTCCTTTACCGGCGTGGCTGCTGCCTGCGGCGGGTTCCTGTATGATAACAAGGTAATGCTGACAGGCGGTATCCTGGTAGGCGCAGCCGGCACCTTGCTTACGATACTGATGTGCAAGGCCATGAACCGGTCTTTATCCAATGTGCTGCTGGGCTCGTTCGGCGGCAATAAGGCCGCCGGCGCAGGCGGGGCTAAAGAGCAGGGCACTTATAAGGAGATCAGCCTGAGCGATACGGCAATGGTGATGAGCTATGCCAATAAAGTATTCATTGTGCCTGGTTACGGGCTGGCAGTAGCCCAGGCGCAGCATGCCTGCCATGAGCTGGAAAAGCTGCTGGAAAGCAAAGGCGTGGAGGTGAAATATGCCATTCACCCGGTGGCTGGCCGTATGCCTGGTCATATGAACGTGCTGCTTGCCGAAGCGGATGTGCCTTATGAAAAGCTGCTGGAAATGGAGCAGGCCAATGAAGAGTTTTCAACCACCGATGTGGTGCTGGTATTAGGCGCCAATGACGTGGTGAACCCGGCTGCCAAAAATGATCCTTCTTCCCCGATATATGGCATGCCTATCCTTGACGTAGAGCTGGCCAAGAACGTGATCGTGAACAAGCGGAGCATGAAGCCCGGTTATGCAGGCATTGAAAATGACCTGTTCTTCCAGCCAAAGACCTCCATGCTTTTCGGCGATGCAAAAAAAGTATTGCAGGACCTGATCACAGAGATCAAGAACAGCTGAGCTCCTGCCGAATGCTCGTTGCGCTTAACTTTGCCGGGTGAATCTGCCTGCATCCTTATTGTCGTCGCTGCAGCCTGCTGCCGGGTTTGACCGGCAGGCCTTCGAGGAAGTGCATGCCAGCGGCAGGCAGGTTACGTCAGTACGCATCAATCCCCTGAAAGCTTTGCAGCCGGCCCCGCATTTTAGCATGCCGGTAACCCCTGTGCCCTGGGCCTCGCAGGCATACTACCTTCCGCAACGTCCGGCATTTACCTTTGACCCGCTTTTTCATGCAGGCTGCTACTATGTGCAGGAGGCCAGCAGCATGTTCCTTGAGCAGGCTTTTCGTCAGCTGGTTGCTCCGGGCACGCCGTTGAAAGTGCTGGATCTTTGCGCTGCGCCTGGCGGTAAATCAACCCATGTTCAATCCCTGATCGGTAAGGAAAGCCTGCTGGTAAGCAACGAAGTGATCCGGTCGCGCGGAGCGGTATTGAAGGATAATATCATTCGCTGGGGCACCGGCAACGTAGTAGTGACCAATAACGACCCTGCTCATTTCAGCCAGCTGCAGGATTTTTTCGATATCATGGTGGTGGATGCGCCCTGTAGCGGCAGCGGTCTTTTCAGGCGCGACCCGGCAGCCATGGATGAGTGGAGCCCTGCCAATGTGAAGCTTTGCTGCCAGCGCCAGCAGCGTATCCTGGCCGACAGCTGGCCCGCCCTGAAAAAAAACGGCTTGCTGATCTATTCCACCTGCTCTTATTCAGTGGAAGAAGATGAAGAGATCATGGATTGGATGATGGATCATTTCCAGGCTTCGGCCATGCCCTTGCAGATACCGGATGACTGGGGGATCACAGCGGTGCATACGGCCCGGGGAGCGCAAGGTTACCGGTTCTGGCCCGACAAAGTGCAGGGAGAAGGTTTCTTTATGGCTTGCTTTCGCAAGCAGGAAGGAGAGGCGGAACCGGCATCATACAGGTTAAGGAATAAGCCGGCCCTGGCTGGCAAAAAAGAGCTGGCAGCTATCAGGGAATGGGTCGATCCCGATGGGCTCGACTTTGTAATGCACCGGCAGCTTGTCTATGCCTGGCCTTCGGTGTTCCGCGAGCCATTCTCCCTGTTGCTCGAAAAGCTGAAAGTGATCTATGCCGGTACGCTGACGGGAGAGCTGATGCGTGATAAGCTGGTTCCCGGCCATGCCCTGGCCATGAGCCCGCTGCAGGCAGGCCTTCATGCAGCAGCTGAAGCAGACGAAGAGCAGGCCATACGTTACCTGCAGCGAAAGGAGCTGTCGCTGACTACGGCCGGTAAAGGCTGGCAACTGATCTGTTTTCAAGGCTTTCCTCTCGGGTGGATCAATGTGCTTGCCAACCGCATCAATAATTATTATCCTAAAGAGCTTCGTATCCTGAAAGAGCGCAACGGCTGAGCGTAATGGCTGCTTCATAAATAAGCTGCTGATGACCATCGGGAACCAACTTTCCAATAACTTTGCGCAAACAAATTCAGATTGCTATATGGCCGCCCGTACAGACCTTTTTGTAAGCCCCGATTATTTCCAGATTGATGAGCTGCTCACCGAAGAGCAGCGTCTTATCAGGGAGTCGGTGCGCAATTACGTAAAAAAGGAAATATCTCCTATTATCGAAGACTATGCGCAAAAAGCAGAGTTCCCGCAGCAGATCGTAAAGCAGATGGGCGATCTTGGATGCTTTGGTCCTACCATACCGGTGGAATATGGCGGCGGCGGGCTTGACTATATCAGCTATGGCCTGATGATGCAGGAGCTGGAACGTGGTGATAGCGGAGTGCGCAGCACGGCCTCTGTGCAGGGTTCGCTGGTAATGTACCCCATCTATGCCTATGGAAGCGAGGAGCAGAAGCAAAAATACCTGCCAAAGCTTGCCAGCGGAGAATGGCTGGGTTGCTTCGGGCTAACGGAGCCTGATCACGGCAGCGATCCCGGCAGCATGCTCACCAATATCAGGGATGCCGGGGATCATGTGATACTCAATGGCGCAAAAATGTGGATCAGCAATGCGCCTTTTTCGCAGGTAGCTGTGGTATGGGCAAAGGATGAGGAAGGCGTGATCAGGGGTCTGGTTGTGGAAAGAGGCATGGAAGGGTTTACAACGCCTGTTACTCATGGCAAATGGAGCCTGCGTGCGAGCGCTACCGGCGAGCTGGTATTTGATAATGTAAAGGTCCCGAAAGAAAATATCTTTCCCGGCGTAAAAGGATTGAAAGGACCGCTCGGCTGCCTTACCAAGGCCCGCTATGGGATTGCCTGGGGAGCCGTAGGCGCTGCCATGGATTGCTATGATACAGCGCTGCGTTACTCGCAGGAGCGGGTACAGTTCGGGAAGCCTATCGGCTCTTTCCAGCTGCAGCAGAAAAAGCTGGCCGAAATGGTGACCGAGATCACCAAGGCGCAGCTGCTGAACTGGCGGCTTGGCGTATTGATGAACGAAGGAAAGGCAAGCCCGCAGCAGGTAAGCATGGCCAAGCGGAATGCCTGCGCCATTGCTGCCAATATCTGCCGTGATGCCCGCCAGATGCTGGGAGGCATGGGCATTACTGGCGAATACTCGGTGATGCGGCATATGATGAACCTCGAAAGCGTGATCACCTATGAGGGCACCCATGATATCCACCTGCTGATCACCGGTATGGATGTTACGGGCTTCAACGCATTCAAATAAGAAAACAGCTCATGAAAATCTTCCTCATCGGCTTTATGGGCTCCGGCAAAACGCATTGGGGCCGCCAGCTTAGCCGGAAGCTCGGTCTGCCTTTTTTTGATCTTGATGAGCAGATCGTGAATGCCGAAGGTGTGCCGATCAACGAGATATTTGCCGGCAAAGGAGAGGAATATTTCAGGCAGCTGGAAAAGGAAACCCTGTATATCATCGCTGAAAGCCACGAGTCATTTATTATGGCCTGTGGCGGCGGCTCGCCCTGCTATTTTAATAATATCGATTATATGAACCAGTCAGGGACCACGGTATGGATCAATACCTCGCTGGACACGCTTTTCAGAAGGCTGGTAAAGGAAAAAGGACAACGTCCGCTGCTCAAGGACCTGTCGGATGAGCAGCTGAAGAGCTTTATCGCCAAAAAGTTTGCAGACCGGCGCATGTATTACGAGCAGGCGCAGGTAACAGTTGATGAAAGCCAGGAATGCCTCGATCATTTTGTAACACGCATATTCCATGGATAGAAAATTGCTGATCACCGGTGCTGCGCTGGCAGGCCTTGCCGTGGCGCTCGGCGCTTTCGGCGCGCATAAGCTGAAAGCACAGGTGCCCCCGGAAACCGTTGCTACCTTCCAGACCGGTGTGCAATACCAGATGTACCATGCCATTGCCCTGCTGGTAACGGGCATCCTGTCGGCAGCATATGCCCCTGCACGCATGAGATGGGCAGGCTTTTGCTTTATAGCAGGCATTGTTCTTTTTTCCGGCTCTCTCTATTTTCTTACTGCTATGAAAGCTACCGCTACGGTAGGGTTGGAAGGAGTGGGGATCATTACCCCTTTTGGCGGTCTTTTTTTCATTGCCGGCTGGATATGCCTGGTAGCAGGGCTGGTAAGCGGCAAGCCGCGTCAGTAAAGAGGCAAGCGCAATAAGGTAACCGTGCCGTTACGATTCTCGATAACATAGCTTCCACCGATGCTTTCCATACGGCGGGCAATATTCTTCAGCCCGTTGCCGAACCGGCGGATATTGCTCATGTCTGCGCCTGTGCCGTTGTCGGCAATGGTAATGGACAGCTCCGTGTCGATGGTGACCGTAATATTCACCGCAGAAGCCCTGGCATGCTTCAGTATATTGTTGAGGCTTTCCTTTACGCAAAGGAAGATGTTCCTTCTTTTATCCCCGCTGATCTCCGTATCGGGTATGGTATCCGGCGTGGTCACCTTGCAGCTTATCTCCGTATTGTCGAAATAATCCAGGGCATAGGAGCGGATATAGGATACAAGGCTATCCAGCGTGTCGTTGCCGCTGTTCATGCTCCAGATGATGGCATTCATTTTATTCAGCACTTCATCTGCCGAATGCGATATCCGGTCGATCTCCACCGGCGTATTTTCCTTCATCTTGTTACGGGCTATCTCGCTCATCAGGCGGATGGCCGTCATGCCGGAGCCCAGCTCATCATGCATATCGGCCGAGATACGCTGCCTCTCATCTTGCTGTGCCTTATATACCGCGATCTCTTTTTCATATTCCTTCAGCAGGTTGTCGGCTTTAAGCCTTTCCCTTTCCCTGGCCTGCTCGGCAATGCGTATCCGGTTCTTATGATTGATAGCTACCAGAAAGAAGACCAGCTCCAGGAAAAGACCTACCTCGTAATGGAAAAGGGCAGAGCCCAGGATGCCGCCAAAAAGCAGGACAGTGGTGCGCGTCACCATCAGGGTCAGCGACAGCATGGAAAAGATAAGCAGGCATAGGTTGCCCCAGAAAAGATAGCGCAGCAGCCTGTCGTGCCAGCGCCGGATGCTGTAAACAAGGAAAATAATGATCATCAGCAGCAGCAATACCTTTGTAAAGTTCTCCACTGCATTTTCCAGCACGAAATTATCCGTGAAATAATTAAGATAGGTGAACAGGAGCATGGAAGTGACCAGTATTACGATACCTACCTTGTAAAGCTTGTCAAGGAATGGATGTGCCTGCCTGGTATCGAGATACTTCCGCATAAAGATCATAAAGAACAAAATACCCGTGCACTGCAGGATATAATCCAGGTATTCTTCAAGGAAATAACCGGTATAGTTGGCATGAAAAGCATAAGCCACCTTGGTAAAAAGCATGACCCCGATAAAGAAAGCATACAGCGCATAGTAAAGAAATTCACGGTTGGCTCCCTGTAAGAAGCCTGCCAGCGAGTAAAGGATCATCATCAGCATGAGCCCGCAAAACAGGTAGGTGATAATATTGCCGACATTCTTGAAGCGCGTTTTGTCTTCCACGAAAGAGGGAAAAAATTCAGAGCTGATCAGCCGGGGATTGATGCTGTTGAGATGCGTGCGCACCGGCGTAAGCCGGGCAAAGAAAGTGGCAGAATCTCCTGCCGGCAACGCTATATAACGGAACCCGATGCTGTCGCTGGATAATGGAAGGATATCGGGCTGCTTGACGATATGCCCGTTCTCAAGCCGGTACAGGTCAATCTCCCAATAGCTCAGGCCAGGGTAGAACCAGGTGCCTGCCAGGGTATCGCTGGTGTTGCACAGGTTGAACATGAGCAGGAGGGTATGGGTAACATGCCAGGGCTTTATATAAAAGTGAGGCACGCGGGCCTGGGCAAAAAGAGCGCTATCATAAACAGGTGGAATATCTTCACCCGGCGGAATGAAAACAGCCGGCGCCTGCTGCCTGATCTCGCGCATAAGCCTGATATGACCAATGTCTGTATAAGGCAGGTCAGGCCCTGGTTGCGCGGCAGCCGTCAGGGAGCAGACGCTTAGGATGAGCACCTGCAGGATAAGGCAAATTCTCTGCATAAGCATGGTCAATGTGTGTCGGACAAGCTCAAACGTACATAAAAAAAACATCATTTTTTCAGCGATCCCGTGAAGCAGGGCTGTTACCGGCAAGACTTTAAACTGTATTATCTTTGTTGCCATGGCTAACAAGCAGAAAAAAGACACTCTCGCAAAGAAGAAAAAGGCCCCGGCAAAGACCGGATCCTCTGCCTGGAAACAGGAAAAGGAAGAACAGGTAGATTGGAAAGCTTTGGCCCGTGACGAACGTACCTGGAAGATCACAGGAGTTATTTTCCTGCTCACGGCCATCTTCCTCCTGATCGCCTTTATTTCTTATTTCTTTTCCTGGAGCCAGGACCAGGATGAAGTGATGCGTGGCAGCTCTATCCTTTGGGACGACCAGGTGCAGGTGGTGAACCTGCTTGGCAAGCTGGGCGCGCTCGTTTCCCATTTTTTTATCTTTAAGGCCTTTGGGGTCGCTTCATTGCTGATATGCACTTTTTTCTTCGTGGTAGGCGTGAACCTGCTGTTCAAGAGGAAGGTGTTCTCTATCTGGCGTAACCTGAAATATGTCACTCTCGGGCTGCTGGTCTTATCCGTATCGCTGGCATTTGTTCTCAGCGGCAGCGAATTTTCTTGGGGCGGCGGCGTAGGCCGGATGATCAGCAACTGGCTGATAGGTGTTTTTGGCTCTATCGGTACAGGCGCCATCCTGCTGGTGCTGGCCTTCGGGTATTTCATCTGGCAGTTCAATCCCAGCTTCAGCCTGCCCGCCAGGTCGGCCGGGCTGCAGGAAGATGAGGGTGAGCCGGTACCGGATGCCGGAAGTTCCATAGAAAAAGAAGCAGCAGGGATATTGCCCGTCAAGGACGAAGAAGATATGCTGCAGCCTGCCGATGGCAAGCCCAATTCATTAAAGAAAGAAGGCGCTATCATCGATACAACGAAGGAAGAAAGTCCGCTTCATGATTTCGTTCTTTTTGAGAAAGAAGAGCAACGGTCCGAAGAGCCGGCGTCACCTTCCGAAGCCAGGCTGTCGGTAGATGAGGATCTGGTAGGCAGCCAGATCGTGAACGACCTGTTCCACCAGCCGGATATCAGCGAAGAGCAAGCCGCTTCGCGTGAGCTCAGCATCCCGGAGCCGGTAAAGCCTGCAAGAAACCACAAGGAAGATACCCGGGAAAATGAGCCTGACCTTAAGCTGGAGATCAAGACCGCTCCTGATGGCACGACAGAAAATGATGCGGAAGAAAAAAGGGCCGAGGTAGAAAAACAGCCTCCTTTCGAGCCTACCCTTGACCTCCGGAATTATAAATATCCTTCTCTTGAACTGCTGGAGGAGCATGGCAGCGAGAAGATCGTTCAGGATGCCAATGAGCTGGAGAATAACAAGAACCAGATCATTGCCACCTTACGCAATTATGCCATAGAGATACAGAAGATCAGCGCCACGGTAGGGCCTACGGTTACCCTGTATGAAATTGTACCTGCGGCCGGCATCCGCATATCACGCATCAAGAACCTCGAGGATGATATCGCCCTTAGCCTGGCCGCCCTGGGCATACGTATCATTGCACCGATACCCGGTAAAGGGACCATCGGCATCGAAGTGCCGAATGCCAGGAAAACAGTGGTCAGCATGAAGACCCTGCTGAGCTCTGAAAAGTTCCAGAACAATAGCTTCTCATTGCCTATCGCCATCGGCAAGAAGATCGACAACGAGAATTTTATCGTTGACCTGGCCAGCATGCCTCACCTGCTGATGGCCGGCGCTACCGGGCAGGGTAAATCCGTTGGCCTCAATGCGATACTGGTATCGCTGCTGTACAAGAAGCATCCGTCACAGCTCAAGTTTGTGCTGGTTGATCCCAAAAAGGTGGAGCTAAGTGTATATAGCATCATCACCAACCATTTCCTGGCGCGCCTGCCCAATGAAGAAGATGCGATCATCACCGATACCAAAAAAGTGATCAATACCCTGAACGCCTTATGTATAGAAATGGACGACAGGTATGATCTATTGAAGGAAGCCGGCTGCCGCAACATCAAGGAGTACAATGCCAAGTTCATATCCCGGAAGCTGCCCCCGCCCAAGCATAAATTCCTTCCCTTTATCGTGCTGGTGATAGATGAGTTCGCCGACCTGATCATGACGGCAGGCAAGGAAGTGGAAATGCCTATCGCAAGGCTGGCCCAGCTGGCCCGCGCAGTGGGCATACACCTGATCATTGCCACGCAGCGCCCTTCGGTAAATATCATCACCGGTACTATCAAGGCCAACTTCCCGGCACGTATTGCCTTTAAGGTGAGCAGCAAGATAGACAGCCGTACCATACTGGACGCAGGCGGTGCAGAGCAGCTGATCGGTAAAGGTGATATGCTGATCAGCTACAACGGTGAGATCGTCCGGCTGCAGTGCGCTTTTGTGGATACGCCTGAAGTGGATAAGATCACTGAATTTATCGGCTACCAGGAATGTTTTCCAGAACCTTTCCTGCTTCCTGAATATATTGATGAAAAAGACCTGGAAGACAGGGACGTGGACCTGGCCGACCGGGATTCATTGTTTGCCGATGCAGCGCGCCTTATTGTTCAGAACCAGGTAGGCTCTACCTCGCTGCTGCAACGCCGCATGAAGCTGGGCTATAACCGCGCCGGCCGTTTGATGGACCAGCTGGAAGCAGCAGGCATTGTAGGCCCCAACCAGGGAAGCAAGGCCCGCGACGTGCTTATTAAAACAGAAACAGAATTGCAGGAGCACCTGGACCTGCTGGGTTAGAGAGCTGTTAAGAAAACAGGGCGGTTGCAACCCGGTATGATAGTTGACAGTCTTGGTAATGCAATCTGTATATTTGCGCGTCGTTAAATTATAAAATGTTAAAAATGAAGAAATTATATCTATGTGTGGCCGTGTTGTTGTCAGTAGGCGCCGTATCGGCGCAGAAAAATGACCCTGAGGCCAAAAAAGTGCTGGATGCGGTCAGTGCCAGGTTCAAATCATTTAAAAGCGTGCAGGCCTCCTTTGCCTATAAAGTAGAAGATGCTAAAGGAAAAGTTCAGTCGTCCAAGACAGGTACCGTGCTGATGAAAGGAACCAAGTACAAGGTGAATTTCGGCGGGCAGGAAATATTCTGCGATGGTAAAACTGTCTGGAACTATGATAAGAGCGCGAAAGAAGTAACGATCAATAATATGGATGCTTCGGGCAGCATGATCACGCCGCAAAAGCTGTTCACCAATTTCTATGACAAGGATTTTCTCTACCTGCTGACAGGCGAGAAAAAAGTAGGTAATCGCACCATCCAGGAAATTGAAATGACCCCTACCGACAAAAGCAAGCCGTTCCATAAAGTGTACCTGCAGGTAGATAAAAATGCAAAGACCATTTACAGCACCAAAGTATTGGAGAATACCGGCAACCGCTATACCTATACCGTTAGCTCCATGAAGACCGATGCCGCGGTGGCAGATAACCAGTTTGTATTTGAGAAAAGCAAATACCCTGGCGTGGAAGAAGTAGACCTCAGGTAATAAAGGAATTAAACCTATAAGTAAGGGCTGTTAGTAATGACAGCCCTTACTTATTCTTATCAGGGTAATGAAGTTGCCGCTCTATCCATTACAGCTTATACAACAGCCTTTCTCAGCCGCACCAGCTGCTCCAGCAAGCCTTCAAGCAGGTCAAGCCTCAGCATATTTGCCCCGTCACTTTTAGCTGCTGCCGGATTGGGATGCGTTTCGATGAACAGGCCGTCAGCCCCTGCGGCAATAGCGGCCCTGGCGATGGTGCCTATCAGCTGCGGGTTGCCGCCGGTAATGCCGGAAGTCTGGTTCGGCTGCTGCAGGGAATGCGTTACATCCATTACTACGGGAGCACCATGTTCCTTCATCCAGGGGATGTTCCGGTAGTCGACCACCAGGTCCTGGTAGCCAAAGGTAGTGCCCCGCTCGGTCAGCATAATTGAATCGTTGCCGGCGCTTTTGATCTTTTCCACGGCAAATTTCATAGCCGGCCCGCTCAGGAACTGTCCCTTTTTCACGTTCACGATCTTACCTGTTTCCGCGGCAGCCAGCAGCAGATCGGTTTGCCGGCATAGGAAGGCAGGTATCTGGAGTATGTCTATATATTTTGCGGCTATGGCTGCTTCGTCGTGGGCATGAACATCGCTGGTGGTAGGAACGCCGTACGTGTGGCCAGCCTTTTGCACCAGGGCCAGCGCTGCCTCATCGCCGATGCCGGTAAACGACGTTGCGCTGGTGCGGTTGGCTTTGCGGTAAGAGGCTTTAAATACATGAGGTATGCCCAGGTTCCGGCAAATACCGGAAACCTTGTCTGCTACCTCCATTACCAGCTCTTCGCTTTCCACCACGCAGGGGCCGGCAATAAGGAAAAAGCTCTTTTCGTCGTAGTCCTGACCGGCAAACAGGTCAGTCAGCATTTTTTTCATGCGCCAAAGGTAAACCTAAGATCGCGGAAAACTACGCGGGTGTTTTCATTTCACTAACGGGAGAAATGAATTATCTTTATAATTAATGTGTAACAAATACACATTACGATTGCCAAACTTAAAACCTTTGCTGTATGAAAAAAATTCTAAAGCAATTACGCCTGCAGGTTATCCTGCTTCTTTCCCTTTCTTATTTCTATTTTCCCGCAGGGGCTCAAAATCCCTGGAACGGAAAGGTGATACTCCAGGGTTTCTGGTGGGACTACTGGAACAACAACTATCCCGACGGCTGGGCCAATTACCTCACCGACCTGGCTCCGCGGCTAAGGGATATAGGTATTGACGGGCTTTGGATACCGCCTTCGATAAAGAATGGCGGCACCTATAGTAACGGCTATTCGCCCTTTGACCAGTACGACCTGGGAGACAAGTACCAGAAAGGCAATGTGAAGACCAGGCTGGGAAATAAGAACGAGCTGCTGCGCCTGGTAGGCGTGGCGCATGCCAATGGCATGGATGTGATACAGGATGTGGTGCTTAACCATCTTGACAATGCCGGCTCTGCCGATGGCTCGGGAGGCGCTGACCCTTCTGCTACTGCCAACAACGATGGGAATACGTATAAAAATTTCAGGTATGTAAGCTATAGCACGCCGGCCTCTTCCGAAACAGCTTCCAATTACCTGGCCCGCTCCGGCCGCTGGCCCAAGAACTGGCCCAACTTCCATTCCAACCCTGGCCACGTATGCAATAGCGGCGACTGGTGCGCGGCTTTCTTCGGGCCCGATGTATGCTATTATTCCGGGGCATACGGCCAAAGCTCCAATGCTACCTATAATCCTACCCAGACCTCGGATTATATGCGTATCAACGCACGCAACTGGATGGTGTGGATGAAAAAGCAAACCGGGATAGACGGCTTCAGGTTCGATGCGGTAAAGCATTTCCCGCACTGGGCCCTCCAGGACTTTTTGTGGAATGTAAAATATAACGCAAGCTGGGCAGGCGGCGGGGCCAATATGTTTGCCGTAGGCGAATATGTAGGCAGCGCCACCGAGCTGGACAACTGGATCAATGACGTGCGCTATAGCAATGGCGGCTCTGAAGATATGGTCGGTACTTTTGACTTCAGCCTGCGGCAGGAGCTGAAGAATATGGTCAGCGCAGGAGGTAGCTATAACCTGGCCAATATACCCGGCTCACAGCAAAGCAACCGGTACCGCACCGTACCATTCGTCAATAACCATGATACTTTCCGTCCTATCAAAGATGCTAACGGCAACTATATTGGCTGGGATACCGGCAATGAGCTTGGCGGCGGGCATATCGATCCCTTTGATTCCCGGCTGGCCGTGGCCTATGCCATCGCCTTTGCTGTAGACGGCTCGCCGCAGGTCTTCTTCGAGGATCTTTTCAATGTGGGCGGCACCAGCAAGCGCTATTCTCATTTGCCGACAAACACTACTGATCTGCCGGTGCGCGATGACATCGCCAATATTATCTGGTGCCACCAGAAGCTGAATTTCAAGAAAGGCTCCTACAAGGTAAGGGCGCAGGGCGCCGACCTGCTGATCATTGAAAGAGGGTATAATGCCGGCCCGGAGAACAGCTATGCGATCATCGGGGTCAATGATAGCTGGAGCACCTGGCAGAGTGCCACTATCCAGACCGACTTCGGCGCTAACAAGCAGCTGCATGATTACTCGGGCGCCAACAGCTCTGATATATGGACAGATGCTACCGGCAAAGCCACTATCTGGATCCCGCCCTGCAATGGAAGCAATGTACGTAAAGGATACTGCATCTGGGGCCCGGCAGGAATAAGCGGCGGCTTTAGCCCGGCCCAGCGCAGCACTACGCAGGAGTGGGAAATGGCAAACGACCTGGGCGATTCGCATGCCAGCTCCTTGCAGCAGGGCGGCGCATTGCCTGCATCCTCCACCGCGTTGAGAACGGTCGGTAAAGTGTTCAGTGAATCGGGCAAGACCATTACCGTTAACCTTTACCCTGCCAATGCCACGCCTAACCTGACGATGAGCCTGTATAATAATAGCGGCACTATCGTGCAGACCGTTAGTGGTACCGGCAACCAGACATTGACCTATACGCCTACAGCTACCGGCTTTTATACGGTGAGAGTGAAAAATACTTCTGCTTCCGGGCCGGCGCAGAACCTGTTTGTAAAAGTTACCTATACCTCGCCTAAAGTGGCGGCCACTTCTTCTTATCCTGCCCGTTCAATGAACGACCCGCAGGTAGAGCCCGACACGAACGAAGGGATCAATGAGCCGGAAGAAACATTCACTTCCCTGAAAGTATATCCTGATCCCGTTACTTCCGGCTCACAGGTTGTGTTTGACCTCGAGGAGGCCGCAAAGGGAGAGCTGGCGCTGTATGACCTTCAGGGCGCCAGGGTAAAGATATTGTCGCGTGGCCAGCTGGCCGCCGGCCGGCACGTGGTTACGCTGAAACGCGATGGCCTGCCAGCCGGCGTATACCTGCTGAAGCTGACGGCAGGCAGGAATGTCAAGGTCAGGAAGATCACAGTTACCCGTTGAAAGCATCAGAGAGCCGGTACCGGCTCTCTTTTTTTATTTATATTCTTCAATCACTGATCTTGATTATTTTGCATGGCAAAACTGTATCCATGCAAAGGGAAAAGATTCTTGTCATAGGAGCTTCCGGCCAGATCGGGGTGGAGCTGACGCTTGCGCTCCGCAAAATTTATGGGAATGCTAATGTAATAGCTTCCGACCTGCGGGAGCAAAATCCTTTGCTGGAAGGCACCGGGCCCTATGTATCGCTCGACGTGATGAACAAGGAAATGCTTCATGTGCAGGTGATCAGGCAGAATATCACCCAGATATACCTGTTGGCAGCCATACTTTCCGCTACCGGCGAAAAAAATCCCAACCTCGCCTGGAACCTCAATATGCAAAGCCTGCTCAATGTGCTGGATATTGCCAGGGAAGAAAAGCTCACTAAGGTTTACTGGCCTTCCTCCATCGCGGTGTTTGGCCCTACCTCTCCCAGGAAAAATTGTCCGCAGCAAACGATCATCGAGCCTACCACCGTATATGGCATAAGCAAATATGCCGGGGAGTTCTGGTGCAATTATTATTTCATGAAGTTTGGGGTAGATGTGCGCAGCCTGCGCTACCCTGGGCTGATATCTTATAAATCGGCTCCCGGCGGCGGCACTACCGACTATGCCGTAGAGATATTTCATGAGGCGCTGGAAGAAAAGAAATATGCCAGCTTCCTGAAAGAAGATACTTACCTGCCCATGATGTATATGCCTGACGCCATAAGGGCCACTATCGAGCTGATGGAAGCCCCGGCGGAGAAAATATCGGTTCGTACTTCTTATAATCTTTCTTCCATGAGCTTTTCGCCCAGGGAGATTGCGGCAGAGATCCGCCGGCATATCCCGGAGTTCAGCATTTCATACGATCCTGATTACAGGCAGGCCATTGCAGACAGCTGGCCGCAAAGCATCGATGACTCCGCCGCCAGGAGCGATTGGGGGTGGAAGGAAGAATATGACCTACCGGTAATGACAAAAGATATGCTGCTCAATCTCCAAAAAGAATTGGAGAACAAATCTTCAGCTGAACGATGAGCGCCGGCTCAGTGCACGATCTTAAAGCCTGTAAACTCCTGCGGCTCGCATTCCTTTACCGTTACGCTGCTCACTGCGGCCTTCTCAGGCCCGAGGTGGCACCAGCTTATGAGCGCATCAAGCTGCTGGTCGGTGCCTGCCGCCAAGACTTCCACGCTGCCGTCCGGAAGATTGCGTACCTGGCCGGTTAGCCCCAGCCCTGTTGCGGTAAGGCGCGTATGCTTCCGGAAGAAAACGCCCTGCACTTTACCGGTGATCCTGATCTGCTTGACTGGCATATTTTCAGAAAGATAAAAGTTCAACGATCTGTTCAAGATATTGCTGGTCCGTAGCGTCGAAAGCCGCAAGGTCGGCGCTGTCGGCATCGAGCACGGCCACTACCTCGCCCTGGCGGACGACCGGCACCACGATCTCCGAACGTGAAAGGCTGCTGCACGCGATATGCCCCGGGAATTTTTCTACATCAGGAACGATAAGCGTAGCTGCCTGCGCCCAGCTGCTGCCGCAAACTCCCCGTCCTTTTTTTATACGGGTGCAGGCAACAGGACCCTGGAAAGGCCCCAGCACCAGCTCGTTGTCCTTTACGAGATAAAAGCCGACCCAGAGCCAGCTGAACTGCTCCTTAAGCGCACCGGCAGCATTGGCCAGGTTAGCGATAAGGTCGGTCTCTCCTTCAAGCAGGCCGCGCAGCTGCGGCAGCAGGGATTCATACTGCGCTGCTTTGTTGCCTTTGATAATGGTAAGATCTTCTGCCATGCTGCAAATATAAAGCAAGCCTTGCTTTTGACCGGATTGCGTATAGCCCTTGCTCTTCCTGCTGATACTGCAGGTCTCGCAGAATGCATGCCGGTCATCTTAGCTGTGAGAGGAGGAAATTGAAAAGGGGTCTACAGGAAAGCCAACCTTATCTTCTTCCGAGATATTTACCTATAGAAATGCCAAAAAGGCGATGCCTGATATCAGGGCCTGCATCCATATTGCTGAGATCGGTAAGGCCATGCGTGTATTGAAATGCGATGCTGAGGCCGCCTGCTGTTTCATAACCGAACTGTGAAAACAGGCTCGCCGCAAAGCGGCCATAGCTCTGCACTCCATAAGGCATCGCCTGCGTGACCGTGCTGTCGTTGCTCATCAATGTCATTTTTTCTTTTCCTGACAGCTGGAAGTCGATGGAAGGGCCGGCCTTCAGGAAAAAATGATCGCCTCCGTCGCCAAAGTCATATTGAAAGAGAAAGGCTGTTTCGAGTGTATGGATAGTTGTGTTATTATCGGCTGCATCTATATTCGGGGAGCTGGAATAACGGTTGAACTGTACCTTGTAGCCTTTCAGGCTATAGAATAAAGCAGGTGCGAAGAAGAGGCGCTCGTCAAAAGGTATTTTGGCCCCGACGCCTGCCTGCACGCCTGGTTTATAAGAGGTTTTTTGCTTTACATCATGTACAAAATAATTGGCCGTGCTGAGCTGGGGGCCTGCGAAAAGCTGGAACCTTACCTGCGCCTGCATATGATAAGCCATGCACAGCAGGCTCACCAGCAGGATCAATTTCTTTTTCATAATTATGGCTTCGCCGGAAGAGAGCGTTTACTGGTTAATAATCGGGTAATGTTGGCTTAGCACAGCAACGGAAGCTCCGTTAATATCAGATTTGATCCGGACAGGAGGGGGCAAAAATATCCTTTTTATGGCTAATGGCAAAAAGAAGCCAGCCGGCAATAATCCGTTGGTACACTATCATATTCCTGCGCCGGCTTGCTTACCAGCCTTCTGCCGCATCATCGCCCCGTACATCTGCAACGGCTTCTATTTTCCCGTTGGGCAATACGCGTATAACTTCCATCCGCCCGATGCCGCCCCGGTTACCAAGCGTATAGCCCATTTTGCGCAGGGCTTCTGCTGTGGTGGCAGAAAAACCTGCTTCAATAAATACCTGGTCAGGCAGCCATTGGTGATGGAACTTGGGCTGGTTGACGGCATCAATGGCATTCATATTAAACTCGAGTATATTGACCAGGGTCTGGAATACGGAAGTAGGAATGGTTGTGCCGCCAGGCGTACCCACCACCAGGTAGGGCTTGCCATCGCGCAGCACCAGGGTAGGGGTCATGGAGCTGAGCATGCGCTTGCCCGGCATAATGGCATTGGCTTCCCCGCCTACGGCTCCGTACATATTCGGTACACCTGGCTTGATGCTGAAATCGTCCATTTCATTGTTCATAAAAAAGCCGGCGCCGCCTACCACGGTGAGGCTGCCATAGCTTCCATTGAGGGTAGTGGTCACAGCTACTGCGTTCCCTTCCTTATCGATTATGCTGAGATGGGTGGTTTCTTCGCTTTCGGAAGCAGGGCCATAGCCAGGTTGAATGTTAAGGCTCAGGCTGGCTTTGCCAGGCGTATAATCGCTCATCCTGTTGCGCAGGTACTGCTCGTTGCTGAGCTTGGCAACAGGCACTTTGAAATAATCGGCATCTCCCATATATTCGGCCCGGTCGGCATAGGCACGACGTTCGGCTTCTATCATCAGCTGTACGGCTGCCGGTGAATGAAAGCCCAGCCGGCCGATATCCTTGTCCTCGACCATTTTCATCATCTGGTGCAGGAGCAATCCCCCGCTGCTGGGCATCGGCATGCTGACTATGCGGTAACCCTTATAATCGAATGTATGCGGCGTTCGGGTGCGCGCTGTGTATTCTTTAAGGTCGGCATAGGAGATGATGCCACTGCCTCTTTGCATTTCTTCAACAATGAGCCGGGCCGTTTCGCCTTCATAAAAGCCGGCAGCACCTTTTTCCTGTATCCGCCTTAGCGTACGGGCCAGGTCGGCCTGCACCAGGGTGTCGCCTTCTTTCCAGGGGGCTGACCTGGCAAATACAGGCATAACGGTATTATATTTTTTGAGATCTTCCTGTATATTATTTAGCGACTGGGCTTCACGGGCGGTAATGACAAACCCTTTTTCTGCCAGCTCTATAGCAGGGGCTATCAGCTTGCTAAATGACAACCGACCATAAGGTGCTGAAGCAAACAGGCCGGCTACCGTGCCTGGCACGCCGCTGGCCAGGTGACCATTCTGGCTTTTATTGGTATCCGGATTTCCCTTACTATCGATATACATATTGCGGCTTGCTTTGGCAGGCGCTTTTTCGCGGTAGTCGATGGCAAGCTCGCGGCCGTCCTGCAAGCGGGCAACCAGAAAGCCGCCGCCGCCGAGGTTTCCGGCACCAGGATACACCACCGCTAAGGCAAGCTGCGTGGCAATAGCGGCATCGATGGCATTGCCTCCCTGCTGAAGTATGGCCACACCTATCTTGCTGGCAAGCGGGTGGGCCGAAGCTACTGCGCCATTCGTGACCACCGTTCTTTTTTGAATGGTATAATGGTAGGGATCGATGGCCGTAGCTGCATTTTTTCTGGAACTCTGGCAGGCAGTGGCAGCCATAGCAATAAAACCTAGCAACAATATTCTGGTCATGAAAGAAAATTTCGAGGAAGGTACTTAAAATAGCCAAAATGGACAGCCGGCGCCGGCCGCTACCCAACATCCGTTATATTCGCTGAATAATTTCGTTTCATGAAGAAAGCAGGACTCTTGTTAATAGCAGGCTGGATGATGCTGATCGCGGGTGCACAGCCGCAGCCGGCCTGGACCTCTGCCGATATGTACCTGGCGCTTCGCAAGCTGAATGTATTGGGGTCAGTGCTGTACGTAGCCGCCCATCCTGACGATGAGAATACCAGGCTGATCGCTTACCTGGCAAAAGATAAATTATACCGGACAGGCTATCTCTCGCTGACCCGTGGCGATGGTGGGCAAAACCTGATCGGTGACGAGCAGGGAGCAGAGCTGGGTCTTATCCGTACGCAGGAGCTGCTGGCAGCGCGGCGCATTGATGGGGGAGAGCAATTCTTTTCACGCGCGTTCGATTTCGGGTTTTCCAAAAGCCCTGAAGAGACATTTACCAAATGGGATAAAGAAAAGATATTGAGCGATGTGGTATGGATGATCAGGAAGTTCAGGCCGGATGTGATCATTACCCGCTTTCCTACTACCGGTGAAGGAGGTCATGGTCATCATACGGCTTCGGCCATGCTGGCGAATGAAGCCTTTCATGCGGCAGCTGATCCGAAACGGTTCCCGGAGCAGCTGAAATACGTGCAACCCTGGCAGGCCCACCGGATATTATTCAACAGCTTCAGCTTTGGCAGCGCCAATACGATCGACGACAGCCAGTTCAGGATAGACGTAGGCGGCTACAATCCCCTGCTGGGAAAAAGCTACGGGGAAATAGCCGCCGAAAGCCGCAGCCAGCACAAAAGTCAGGGCTTTGGCGTGGCCGCCTCCAGGGGTGAGTCTTTTGAAAGCTTTAGAACTACCGGCGGCATCCCGCCGGTGAATGACCTGATGGACGGGGTAGAGCTGGGATGGAAAAAAATAAAAGGCGGGGAAGCTATAGAAGCTGCTGTTAGCCGCCTGGTATCAGCTTTTGACCTCTTGCATCCTGAAAAAAGCGTAGAAGGACTGGTGCAGCTTTACCGGCAATTGTCGAAGCTGCCCGCAGGTTACTGGAAAGATCAAAAGCAAAAGGAAGTGCAGCAGCTGATCCAGCAATGCAGCGGTCTATTTATGGATGCTACTTCGCCGGAGCAATTTGCAGTGCAGACAGACTCTGTGCGCATGAACTTCCTGGTGAACAGTCGTCTCGGTATTCCTGTAGTGCTGGAGCAGGTGAGAACAACCGGTTTCGATTCGTCTTTTTCGCGTATGCTGGAAAGGAACCGCAACCTGAGCTTCGGCCGGAGAATGCCGGTGCCGGCCGCTATGCCCGTTACCCAGCCCTACTGGCTTGCGAGCAAAATGAAGGAAGGCTATTTTATGGTGAATGATCAGCAGCTGATAGGGCAGGCAGATGCGGATCCCGCTTTCCTGGTGCAGTTCAGGGTAAAGATATACGGTGAGGATTTTATATTCAACCGCCCCCTGATGTACCGGTTTACAGACCCGGTCAAAGGGGAGCTATATGAGCCCCTGGTAGTGCTGCCACCGGTAGAAGCCCGCTTTGTACAGGAAAATCTTTTTGCTATTAATGACAGCGCCGTAAGAGCGCAGGTGCATTTCAGCAGCAACCTGGCCGACTCTGTTACTTATGATCTTACCATTAAGCATTCGCCAAACTGGATGGCCGACCGCGACCGGTTTTCTTACCGTACTTACAGGAATGGGGACAATTATGCTTCTTTTAGTTTCCGGCCAGGGCCAAAGGCCGGCAGCGAAGAGCTCACCGTAGCGGCCAAAGACAAGCAGGGAGCCACTTACAGCAGCTATCGCCGGAGCATTCATTATGATCATATTCCTTATATAGTCTATTATAAAGAGTCCTCGGCCAAGTTGTCGCGTATCGAGCTGAAGACTTATAACAAGCGTATCGGCTATATTGCCGGTGCAGGCGATAAAGTGCCGCAGGCCTTAGCGCAGATGGGATATGAAGTAACGCTGCTGGGCGATAAGGAACTGGAACGTAACCAGCTTTCGCAATATGATGCTATCATCACCGGTATAAGGGCCTATAATACCAATGAGTGGCTGAATAAATATTATGATGCGTTGATGAACTATATAAAGGAAGGCGGCAACCTGGTTGTGCAATACAATACCAGCAGCAATATCGGGCCGGTAAGGGCTAAGATAGGACCTTATCCCTTCGATATTTCCCGTACCCGCGTAACCGACGAGAATGCCAGGGTTACATTTGTTCGTCCCGATCACCCGGTGCTGAACTTCCCGAACAGGATCACCCAGGCCGATTTTGAAGGCTGGGTGCAGGAACGAAGCATATACCACGGGGCCAGCTGGGATAAGAATTTTGAAGCTATTTTAACAATGAGCGATCCCGGGGAAAAAGCGGATGAAGGAAGTTTGCTGATCGCTAAATACGGCAAAGGATATTTTACGTACACAGGGCTGGTCTTCTTCCGGGAATTACCTGCCGGGGTGGCCGGCGCTTATCGCCTGCTGGCCAATATCATTGCCCTTAACCGGGAAAAAGGCTTTTAGGCCACGTACACAGATCATGAACACAACCAGGAAACCGGATACACGCAGGGGAGATATGGCGATCATTTTTGCCGTTATACTTGGATTGGTGCTGGGCGTGCTGATCAAAAAAGTGAGGTTAGGGATATTGCTGGGTCTTATTATCGGGATCGTGATTATGTTCCTGGGATGGAGCCGTTCAAGAAAATAAGCTATATAGCCATATGACAGAAAAAGATCGTGATAAAGTGCCTTTATTCCGTACCTGGACGCAATGGTATGTGCTCGTGGTAATATGCCTGGCGCTGTTCATCCTGTTTTTTTATTTGTTCACTCAACGATTTGCATGAGCCAACCCGACTGGATAGTATTGATATCAACGCTTGCCTGCATTGTGGCGTATGGCATTTATAAAAGCCGTACAACACGCGATCTCGACGGGTACTTTCTATCCAACAGAACATTGCCCTGGTGGCTGGTATTGCTGAGCATAATGGGCACGCAGGCCAGCGCAGTCACCTTTATCGCGGCGCCCGGCCAGGCCTATACTGACGGGATGCGCTTTATCCAGTATTACTTTGGCCTTCCGCTGGCCGCCATCGTGATCTGCATCACTTTTGTGCCGGTATTCCGGCGCCTGAAGATCTATACGGCTTACGAGTTCCTTGAAACCCGTTTCGATGCCAAAACAAGGACCTTTGCCTCCTTTCTTTTCCTGCTGCAGCGAGGTCTTTCTACCGGCATAAGCGTGGTGGCTCCTTCTATTGTGCTGTCGGCGCTGCTTGGCTGGAACATTTTCCTGACAAATATCCTTATCGGCGGCATACTGATCATTTATACAGTGACCGGCGGCGCCCGGGCCGTAGCTTACACGCAAAAGCTGCAGCTCATCATCATATTCGTTGCCATGTTCATTGCAGGCTATTATGTAGTGCATCATCTGCCGGCGGATATAGGCTTTACAGAGGCGATGGAAATAGGCGGCAGGCTGGGAAAGCTCAATGTGGTCACTACCGGCGTGAAGAACGGCTCGTTTGACTGGGGCGACCAGTTCAATATCATCAGCGGCGTTATCGGGGGCTTTTTCCTGGCGCTCTCTTATTTTGGCACCGACCAGTCGCAGGTAGGGCGCTACCTCACGGCCCGCTCTGTTACCGAAAGCCGTATCGGCCTGCTGATGAACGGGATCGTCAAGATACCCATGCAGTTCTTCATTTTGCTGATAGGGGTGCTGGTCTTTACTTTTTACCAGTTCAACAAAGCGCCGGTGTTCTTTAATGAAAAAGAGATAGCGAGGCTTGAGGCTTCGCCGTATAAAGATTCCCTGGCTGTGCTGCAGACGGGCATGCTGGAGCTACAGCAGCAAAGGGAGCAGCTGCTTGCCGGCTATGCTGTCAACAAATCACAGGGGCTCGAAGCCTTAAAAGCCTTGCAGGGGCGTGCAGACAGCATAAGAGGCGAAGTAAAAGCCCTGGTCAGGAAAAACGGGGGAGCGGAAAAGGATGCGAATTATATCTTTCTTCGTTTTGTGATAGACTACCTGCCGGTCGGGCTGGTCGGGCTTCTTATTGCCGTGATCTTCCTGGCTTCCTGGGGAAGCATTGCGGCGGCGCTCAATTCCCTGGCTTCCTGCACGGTGGTAGACATTCATAAAAGGTATATCCGCCGCAGCAACGATACAAGCGCTGATTATGCTATTTCCAAATGGTATAGCCTGGCCTGGGGCGTCTTTTGCGTGGTAGTGGCCATGTTCGTTTCCAATATCGGCAACAGCCTTATTGAAGCAGTGAACATCCTGGGATCCTTATTCTATGGAACCATACTCGGTATATTCCTGGTGGCTTTTTATTGCAAGAAGGTGAAAGGGAGCGCCGTGTTCATCGCAGCCGTAGCGGTGGAGATCATTACTATCGGCTTGTTTATTCTTTCGCAAAAAGGGATCATTGCCCTGGGATTTCTCTGGCTCAATGCCATCGGGGCTATCGGCCTGGTGCTGCTCAGCCTGCTACTGCAATGGTGCTTTGACCGTACAGGCCCGCGCACTAAAATGCCGGTAGCATAAAGGCCATCAATGGCTATCCTTTATACTACCGGCAGGTAAGCTTTGTACGGTGATATTTATTTGCTGAGCTCTTTCAGCAGCTTATCGTTCAGCTTTACGTAATCTTCGTTCTTGGCTTCGATCGCCAGCTCTTTGGAGCGATTAGCCGCTGCGATGGCTTCCGATTTTTTGCCAAGCCTGGCCAGGCAGTTAGCCCATTGATGCTGTATCCAGAAGGCATTTGGATTTTGCTCAACAGCCTTGTTAAACCAGTCGAGGGCCTGGTTGAGATCCTTCCCGTTTTCCATATAATAAACGGCTGCCTGGAAATAGGGCGGCTTCTCCGATTTCATGGCCGACTCAATAGAGGCCATTACCTTGCTGTCTACTTCGGTAGTGATCGGCAGGCTTACCATCGAGCGGTCCCACGACAGCTGCAGGGCGCAGCTTGTTGCCTTTATATCGGCAAACTGCATGGTAAAGGTCTCTACCGTTTCACCGGTCTTCATCACGTTAGCCGTAACGCGCACCACATCCATTTCGGGCTTGTAAGCGGCAGGGCTGGTAACATCGGTCTGTTTGGTAATGATCAGGGTCCATTTCTTTTTTTCGGGGATGGACAGCAGCCCGTATTTGCCGGCCGGTATTTTTACATTGCCGATGGTCACTTCATCACCGAAGGTGAGAACGGTAGCGCTATTGGCGCCGGTACGCCATACTTTCCCAAAAGGAACGATGTCGCCGAATATTTTCCTGCCTTTAATGCCAGGCCTTGAATAGGACAGCTCGATGGAGGAAAGCCCAAAATCCTGCTTGATGGTTTGTGAAGGGCTGGGCGCAGGGGTCTTCAATTGGGCGTCTGCCGAAAGAAAGACCAGGGCAGCCCCGATGGCAAGAACAAGTTGTTTCATGCAAATAAGTTTAGTTGTTTTAGATGAGCCGTTCAGGCAAGGGCAAAGGTAAGCGAGTTTAAGGCATGAAACAGCCGTCTGTCAACGTGTCGGGTAAAATGACAGGAAGATAACAATGATCTATTGACAATAAATGGCGATTGCCGTTCAGAAGGAGATAGTAACAGAAGTGCGTCCTTTTTGCTTTTTACGTTTCCATTTAGGGCCTTCCTTGACCAGCCTGATGGCTTCCTGGTCACATTTTTCACAGAGAGAGCGTTCTACTTTTATGTTGGTAGGCTCGCCATACCTGTTTACCTCGAACGAAACTTCCACTTCCCCGCTTCCTTCTATTTTTTTGCGCTCCGGGATATCCATTTCCGGGATGTTCACGTTATTGGCCAGGTAGGTATCATAGTTCTCCCATCCGTCAAGGGGCTCAGACTCCTGCAGTACCATGCTTGACGTGCGCGCCCTGGAGCTGTTGACTCTTTTGCGCCCCACCACAATGGATGGCAGCGACTGGTCTTCCCTCATCACTACTTCATTGCTGGCGGCATTGCGTTCCAGGGCCACCGTGGCATTCTGGAAGCCCAGCGAGCGAACCTGCACATGCAGCACGGAGTCAGGAGAAGTGAGGACAAAATTGCCCCGGGCATCGCTATAGGTACCTACATTGTCGTCGGCATTAGTGATATTGGCAAAGGGAAGCGGGTTGTTATTGGCATCAATTACCTGCCCGCGGTAAATATTATTCTGCAAGGCGCCAGCATTATTGTTATTCCTGCCGTTAGAGGCAAAAACCCGGTTCTGGAGCCGCAGATCCTGCTGGGATCTGCTATCGTAAGCTACATTATTGTTAGTAGACTCAACGTTATGTTTTTTCTCAGCTTCTTTTGCATTTTGCTGACGAGGGTACTGCTGGACAAGCATTGTATCTGCTATAACTGGTGCCGGCGCTACAGAAGCCCGGGGAAGCCGGGCTGTTTCCCTGGCATTGTCAGCTGGTATGGCAGAAAGGGTTTCCTGGTGGTCAGGCTGCTGAGTAGCAGGAGCAGCTGCTTTATGCAGAACCGTATTTTGCTCTGCGGGAATATGCCCGGAATCATTCTCCGACTGCTGGTCAGCGACAGACGGCATGGCTGCACCGCCCGCGGGCGTAGTATGCGGCGGCTCCGTCCTGGCGATATCATGCGAAGAAGCGTTGTTGAACGCAAAGCGGTAAGTAATAAAGGCCGCTGCCCCGATCAATATGACCATAGCTGCTGCACGGAGCCAGGGTATACGACGGCCTGCCGGGGCCAGGGGTATTATTTTTTTATCATCCAACCGCTGTTGCAGGCGTTGCTGCAATTCAAGCCGGTCGGCCGCCACCTGTACGCCTGGCTGCGAATATCCTTCCAATGCATCAGCCAGGAACGGGTCATCCAGCGCTGCTTTTTCCAGGGCATTCATTTCTCCTGGCGTAAGCAATCCTCTGTGATATTTTTCAATATCAAGCGCTGTAATTCCTTGTATGTATTGCTCGCTTGGCATCAGGTAAATGCAAGTTTATAATGGTCTGTCTGCTTAATTACTTAGTTCCTGCTTGCGGCTTCCCATCTCATTTTTCTCCATACATATTTTCAGGTTCCGTCTCCCGTTCTGGATATAGCTGCGCACCTGGTTCCATTCCTGCCCGGTTATCTCCACGATCTCGTTGTAGCATTTTCCCTCGAGATAGAACAAGCGGATAGCTTCCTGTTGTTCTGCAACGAGCGTGCCCAGGCAAAATTCAAGCTGCTTAAAGTTTTCTTCCCGCTCCAGTACGCCATTCAGATGCACATTTTCTTCCGTTTGCACAAGCTCTGTCTTGAATTCTACTGTTTTCAGGTTGCGCGGGGTGCGTAGCTGCATCAGGCAATGATTTTTAGCCAGCTGGTGCAGCCAACCCCGGAAATTGTCCACTTCATGCTTCTTAAGCTTTAGCACCAGCTCTTCAAATACCTGCATAACAGCGTCTTTTGCCGTCTCAGGATCTTTCAGGTATTTGAGGCATACACCGTACACCAGGTCCATATAGCGCTGGTACAGCTCGCCCAGCACAGCCATGTCGCCGCTTTGCTTATACAAAGCAACCAAGTAGCTGTCGGCGGCAGAAGCCTGGTGTATGTTCTTGATGAATGTCAATAATATAAAATTAGCAAATAATGCCGAAACTGGCTAAAGCAACCCGCTTGCCGTAACGACCGTACAGATATCTACTTATAAAAAATATCGGCGGCTTTTATGTAATCCTTAACATGGGCTCATCCTAATAAAAAGACAGCCTACCCGGCACGGCAAGTTGCGCACAGGAGAAATATTGCCGGGAAAAGATTGTAGCTGGTAGTGATAGGTGGGGCCGGTCTTTACCGGTCCCTTATTTCACAGGAAATGAACAAGGCGGATGCTATTCCCTGGACACAGGCACCAGGAACACAAGCCAATCATTCATATCATAAACAAGCGTATGCCCCGGAAATTAACGATTACCGTCCCCAAGCCCTGTCATGAGAACTGGGAGCAAATGACACCTGTTGAACGTGGGCGTTTCTGCGCCTCCTGTACCAAAGTAGTAACTGATTATTCTCTTATGTCGGACGAGGAGCTGGTAAAGGCCTTGCGGAAAAAAACTGAAAATACCTGCGGTAATTTTAGGGAGGATCAGCTTGATCGGGTGCTGAGAGGAGCCACAAAAAGACCCTTTGCCTGGAAATATTTCTGGCAGGTGCTGCTGCCGGCTTTTTTCTTTTCAAAGGAAGCGAGCACCCAGTCTTCCATAAAGCCGGCGACTGAATGGAGCCAGCATCGCGGGGCCAAAAAAGCCCGGCTATACAGCAGGGATCAGATAGCTGCTGCCGGTTCCATCATCATTAATGGGGTAATCACCGACTCGCTGTCTGGCCACGGCATTCCCGGCGCCAGCATTGGGATCGAAGGTATAGGCACAGTGGGCTTCAGCGATAGTACCGGGGCATTCAGCATAGCTTTTCCAACATTACCTGCAGGCCTGTTGCATATCAGCTCGACAGGCTACCAGCCAACCTTTGCCGATCTCGCTGTCTTTGCTGCAGGCAACTCCGGGAAGCTGGAGATCTCGATGCGCCGGCAGGAAGCCGAAATGGACCCGGTCGTGATCAGATCATCATCTTGCGAAAAGCGTGGAAAATATTATCTCGGGGCAATTTCTGCAGTCAGGCATAATTCCATCTTTAAAAGCGAAAAAAATGAGCCGGTTGGTCTCGATGTATCTGTTTTTCCCAACCCGGCAACCAGGGGACAGCAATACCAAATATCATTTGGGCAGCTACCGATAGGTGAATACCGGTTCAGCCTTTATGATATAAAAGGAGCGCTGCAGTCACAGCAGACAGTAAGCCTGCAGCAGCAAGGTCAGCAGCAGCGCTTCACCGCCGCCGCGCAGCTGGCAACCGGCACGTATATAATACGCTTATGTGATGCGCGGGGAAAGCAGGTATATTCTTCCAAACTCATCATTCAATAAAGTAACTATGAGCAAGAAGCCTATCAGATTAAATATTCCGGATCCCTGCCATGAGAATTGGGATGGCATGTCCACTGCAGATAAGGGAAGGTTTTGTAATGCCTGCCAGAAGCAGGTGATCGATTTTTCAGGCATGGACGACCGGCAGGTGGCCAGCTTTTTCAAGGAAGCAACGGGGTCTGTCTGCGGCAGGTTCCGGCGAGAGCAGCTAAACCGGGCAATGGATATCCCTCGGCCCCGCGCTTCCTGGATAAGATATTTTTTCCAGCTTGCGCTTCCTGCTTTTTTTTCCTCGACTAAGCAGGTCGCTTACGGCGCAGCGCCAGTAAAGCCCATCGACGCGACAAGTATCCATACTTTTTTTTCGGACACAAGCGCACCGGTAATAAATAAAGACAAAGAACCGATGAATGCTTTAGTAAAAGGACGCGTGATGAACCAGGCCGGGGAAGGTATCACCGGCGCTTCAGTTATGATTAAAGGTACAAACAAGGGTGTGGCAGCAGACCGGGATGGCTACTTCACGCTACAGGAGCAGGCAGGCAGTAAGCTGACGCTGCTGATATCTTCCGTTGGCTTTGAGCGATCCGAGAAAGACATAATAGCAGGCGGCGAGCAACCGCTATCGGTCTACCTGGTTGAAACCGAGGAAATGCTGGCGGGTGAGATAATTGTAGTAGGCATGGTGAAGCCCGGGAAAGTAAAAGCGGGCCCGGAGCCTGTCAAGAACGAGGATAGATTTTTTAAAGGGCTGCGACTGTTTCCCAACCCGGTAGCGGCAGGCGGCAGTATCAGCTTCGGCTGGGAAAAAATGGAAGAAGGGTACTACCTCCTCCAACTCCTTACGAATGATGGAAGTATGGCCCATTCTACCGAGTTCTGGATCGATAAAGGCGCTTCCCTGATGAACATACAGCTGCCGGTGCTGCTGCCAGGCATATATTACGCGCATATCAGCAGCAGGAAAAATGGCAAGAGCCACTCAGAAAAGCTGGTTATCCGGTAGTGGTATATGCAGGCGATCACTTATTGCCGAAAGCAGGATGAAATTCTTCCAGTGTTTTTTTCAGGAACTCGCGGTCAAGGTGGGTATAGATCTCGGTGGTAGTAATGCTTTCGTGCCCGAGCATTTCCTGCACGGCCCGCAGGTTGGCGCCGCCTTCCATCAGGTGCGTGGCAAAGGAATGACGGAAGGTATGCGGCGATACGGTCTTAGCGATGCCTGCTTTGGCGGCGAGGTCCTTAATGATCAGGAAGATCATAACGCGTGATAGCTTCGTACCCCTTCTGTTAAGGAAAACAATATCTTCATGACCGGGCTTTACCGGCAAATGAACGCGCACATTATTTTTATAGAGATCGATATTTTTTGCGGCGCTGTGACCGATGGGCACCAGCCTTTCCTTATCCCCTTTACCGATCACGCGGATAAAGCCGGCATCCAGGTAAAGCTGCGATATCTTTAGCTCGGTAATTTCGCTTACCCGAAGCCCGCAGCTATACATCGTATCCAGCATCGCCTTGTTGCGGGTGCCGTCGGGCTTGCTCAGGTCAATGCAGCCGATGATGCTTTCTATTTCCTCGAAGCTCAATATATCGGGCAATGCCCTTTTCAGCTTTGGGGAAGCCAGCAGGACCGTAGGATCGGTGCTGACGATATCTTCCGATAAAAGATACTTGTAAAATGCTCTTATACCGGAAATGATCCGGGCCTGGGACGAAGGTGTCATGCCCAGGTCTGTGATCCATTGCAGGAATTGTTGCAGGTCTTCCAATTCAATGGCAGCAGGCGCCTTGCCGGCGCCCTTCTCCCGGAGGTATTGGGTCAGCTTGTCAATATCGGCCAGGTAAGCCGAGGTAGAGTTATCGGCCAGCGATTTCTCAAGCTGGAGGTAGCTCCTGAACCCGTTCTTGTAAGGCTCCCACATCCTGTTTGCTGTTGATGACCTGAGGATTATTGCAAGGTGATATTCTTTTCCAGCGTTTGCCAGTTGCCGTCGATCTTTACTTTGGTCCAGATACGCGTTGAGGTGATGTTGACCGAGTCAAGGGTTTGGTGAATATTATCATAGTTAAAATCCAGCTGCTTGCCAAAGGTCATCATCGCCTGCTTGCCGGTAGCCAGGTCTTCTACGTAAATATTGCCACGGTCGGTAGTCACCATCAGCTCATCCGGCACCGAGAACTTCCTGTCGAAGCTGGTAATAGCGGTTGGCTTAACGCCAATAGGAGCTTTCTTGCTGAACGGAAGCTTGATCTGGTAGCCACGGCCGGTGGCGCAGTCATTGAACAGGACAAAAGCAAAAGCCGTATCGCGGATATAGACCTTTACATAGCCTTTGCTGACCTTCAGCCCTTCGCGCAGGTATTCGGCAAGGCTGATCTTACGGTCGGCATCAGCGCCTTCATAGCTCCAGACAATGGTATCGGCATTACAGTTCCGGGCAGTTATATACACATAAGGCGCCAGCGGGTGATCGCCATAGAACTTCAGTGAATCTTTCAGGCAGGTAGTATCGCAAAAAGTGGCATTACCTGCAGAACCCGGTTTGCAGGAGCCAAGCGCTAAAGCGATGCAGGCAAAGGCAACTGCCATTATTGTTAATCTCATAGCCATGATTTTAAGGTCAACAAAAATAGCCATTACAGCGGGTTTGGCCGTAAAATTCTTTTATCTTCGGTTGATATTCCATATATGCTTACTAATCTCCGCGCATTTAAAAAGCAAATGAAAGAAACCCGCAGCAGGCTTCGCCGTTTTCTTACAGGGCTGGAAAAAGATCCGCCCCGTAACCTCGACAAGCTGACGGCGCGTGCAGAGTCGGAGGTTTGGGGAGAAGTGGACTGCCTTAGCTGCGCCAACTGCTGCAAGACCATGACGCCCACATTCACTCCTGCTGATATCAAAAGGATAGCGGCCCATCTCAACATGACGCAGGATGAGTTCAAGGCAAAATGGCTTTATAAGGAGCGCGGCGGCAACCGCGACTGGTTGAATAAGAAGCAGCCCTGCCAGTTCCTGAACCTTGAGGACAACAAGTGCAGCATCTACGAGGTGAGGCCCCTCGATTGCTCCGGCTTTCCGCATCTTCCCAAAAGAAAAATGGTGGATTACATGCATGTGCATAAGCAGAACCTGGAGTATTGCCCCGCCACCTATAAGATGGTAGAAAAGATCAAGAGCTGGGTAGACAACCCGGCTGGTGAGCGGCCCATGTGACCTGTCCCTACAAGCATATAGCAGCTGGAATTCATGCAAGCCGCACGAAGACGGTTGATGCGATAGATAATAGCTTAAAGAAATACATCTTCCAGCAGGAAGAAGGAGGTTTCCTGCCCTGGCGCCGAAACAACGGACAGGATATCATATTGTATCCAGGGGTGACCAGGATGAAGGTGCAGGTATTCATCCGCAGCACGCTTCAGGCAGCTGAACTTCTTTCTTGTCACGCTTTCTTCAGGATAGCCGTAACGCTGGCTGCGCCTGGATTTTACCTCTATAAAATGCAGCTTATCGTTCTTTGCCGCGATAATATCTATCTCGTAATATGAATGTCGCCAGTTATGCTCGATGATCTCATAGCCTTTTTCCTTCAGCCACGCTATGGCTTTAGCTTCGCCTTCCTTTCCCAATTCATTATGTGCTGCCATGGCTTATCTTTACTGTCAAGATAAATTTTATTTATGAAAGGCATTGCCTGGCTGCAGGGCACCGTTAAGCATTACGATTGGGGAGGATACCACTTTATACCCGCATTGCTGGGTCAGGAGAACCGCGGGAATAAACCTTTTGCCGAATACTGGCTGGGTACGCACCCGCAGGCTGACTGTCGCGTAGTACAGGCCGACGGAGCCGGCATATCTTTCACCCGGCTGGTTGAAGCGGAAGCCTCCCGGGTGCTTGGGCCTGCTGTTGCCGGGAAATGGGGTACCCTGCCTTATTTGCTAAAAGTGCTGGATGTGCGGGACATGCTATCTATCCAGGTGCATCCTTTAAAAGCGCATGCGCAGGAAGGCTTTGAAGAAGAGAACAGGGCAGGAGTACCGATCGACGCTTCCCACCGTAATTATAAGGACCGGAACCATAAGCCCGAGCTGATGGTAGCTATGGGCGAGTTCTGGCTGCTGCACGGCTTCAGGCCGGAAGCGTCCCTGAAAAAAATACTGGCTGCCACGCCTGAGCTTAAAGGGCTGCTGCCGGTATTTGAGGAGAAAGGGTACAGGGCGCTGTATAAAATGGTGATGGAAATGCCGCAGCACGAGGTCAACAAATGGTTACAATCTTTGCTGAACCGTATCCTTCCTTTGTACAATGAGGGCCGGCTTAACAGGTCATCGCCTGATTTCTGGGCTGCCAGGGCAGCGCTCACATTCGCTGTGCCCGGTGGGTTGGACCGGGGAATCTTTTCCGTGTACCTGTTTAACCTGGTAAAGCTGCAAAGCGGTGAAGCTATCTTCCAGGATGCAGGAGTGCCGCATGCTTACCTCGAAGGTCGCAATGTAGAGATCATGGCCAGCTCGGATAATGTGCTGCGCGGGGGGCTTACCACCAAGCATGTTGATGTGCCCGAGCTGCTGAAGCATGTGCGCGCCGAAGCTACTGAAGTGAATATCCTCCGGCCGGGTCAGCCTGGTAAGCAGGAGACAGCATACATAACACCAGCCCCTGATTTTGCCCTGAGCTCCTTTTCGCTGAAAGCGGGAGAAAAAGCTGATCTTGTCACTTCATCGGCAGAGATACTCTTGCTTATGCAGGGGCAGGTGCTGGCTACCGTAGCGGGCGACACGCTTAGGCTGGGGCGCCCGTCCGTTGCTGCCCTGGTAACAGCCGGTGAAAAAGTAGTATTGTTAGCAGAGGAAGATACCTTGGTGTTCCGGGCCAGGGTACCGCAGCCATAGCCGGATTATGGCTTTTGTTTCCCGGAAATTCGTTTACTTTTGTTGTCAAAATCAATGCTGGTATGAAAATGAGCCGGTCTACTATCTGGGCTTTTATATTATTGATCCTTACTGCATCGCTTTACCGGGTGTGGGACAGCAGGCCTTACGGGTTTGCGCCGCAGGTGGCAATGGCCTTGTTCGGTGGTGCGGTTATCCGCGATAAAAAGCTGGCATTCATCCTCCCGCTTTTCTCGCTGTTGCTGTCAGACGCTATTTACGAGATACTTTTCCGGGCCGGCGTTTCTGATATTTCCGGTCTTTATTATGATCAATGGCTGATCTATACTCTATTTGCCGGCATCACTTTGCTGGGAATGCTGATGAAGAAAATAAATGTTGCCCGGGTCATTGGCTTTACCATTATCGGCTCAGTGCTCTTCTTCCTTATATCCAACCTGGCGGTCTGGATCGGCGGCTATGGCCTTGGACGTCCTCATACCTTCCATGGGTTGCTGCTTTGCTATGGTGATGCGCTGGCCTTTTACCGGGATTACAGCGGGTTTGCCGGTATACAGCTGGTCGGCGATCTTTTCTTTTCCGGCCTTCTTTTCGGCGGCCATTACCTGCTGAGCAAGGTCTTGTTTGCTTCCCCGGCAAAAACAACGGCCTGATACGAATGGAAATGATTAAAGAAGCCAGGCAATAACCGGGCTTTTTTTAAAAGTCTGCTGCCGGCGGCTGCCGAAGCTCCTGCTCATAGCCCTCATCAATAAAAAGCGGTCCTTTGTCGGCAGCTTCGGTGGCTAATTGATCACAGCGGTTGTTGTGGGGATTATCGGCGTGCCCTTTTACCCATTTAAAACGGATATGGTGCTTGCGCGCCAATGCATCATAACGGAGCCAGAGATCCTTGTTTTTCTTACCGCCTTTAAAGTGGGTAGCGATCCATTTGCGCAGCCATCCTTTTTCTACGGCATTGACCACGTACTGGCTGTCGGAATAGATCAGCACGGACGATCCTTCTTTTTTCAGGGCCTCGAGGCCTGCGATCACGGCAGTCAGCTCCATCCTGTTATTGGTGGTAAGCCGGTAGCCCCTGGATAGCTCTTTCCGGTGCGCGCCTGCCATCAGGATGGTGCCATACCCGCCAGGACCTGGGTTACCGCGCGAAGCCCCGTCTGTGTACATCGTGATGGTTGGTGACATAAAGGGAGCTAAGGTAAAAATAAAAGGCCACCTTCCGGCAGCCTTTTACAGATCATTACTGGTATATTAGTGATTGACGCTGGTATAGGTTACTTTATCCACCGCTACGCCAAGCCCATAGCTGTAGTCGAGATCAGTGCCGCTTTCCGGTACAAAATAGCGGAAGGCATAACGTCCTTTTACAGGCTTGTCAAGACCGGCGATCGTGGCCTCAAAACGGGTCCAGGTATTGGGATAACCCAGGGGCATCTCGGTATGAAGACGGGGGTTGATATCGATCAGGCTGGAAGTGAAGCCGCCCACGCTGGTAGGGTCATTATCGATATAATCACCGCCATAGAGGTTCAGGCGCACCTGCAGGCGATCGGAAAAGATGACTGTAGGATCGCTGTAATTGATATAAGTGCGGGTGTAGAAAGTGATCTTGTCGCCGTTCTGCATGGTAACTTCAGGAGAAATGGCCCAGGTGCTGATAAGTCCCGTTCCCTCGTTGACCTGGTAGCCTGAATACAGGTAGCCGGTGCCGGAATAAGGAGAGAAATCATTTCTTACTGACCAGCCTTTTTCCTGGCCAGCCACTACTGACTCGCTCTTATTTACAAAGATCCATCCATTTCCTTCTGCCGTAGCGCGACTGTCAAAATCTTCAGTATATGTCTGGTCAGCTACCGGGTCGGGAGTTATATCTTCCTTTGCATCCTTGCATGACTGAAAAAGGCCGGTGGATAATGCTGCCAGCAATATCAAACGTGGGAAAGCAGTTTTTAACATATTATGTTGTTTTGATTTTCAGTAAAGTACTAAGATAATAAACTATTCTTAAAGACCGGGCATAAAAACCATGCGGGGCTATACCTGGAACACTCCCAGCCGCAGATCGGGCATATTAGGGTTGTGATTGGCGGCATGGATGCTTTCCGATATCATTTTCCGGGTATCGGCAGGGTCAATAATAGCATCTATCCAAAGCCTGGCAGCGGCATAGTAGGGAGTGGTCTGCTTTTCATATCGCCCTTTGATCTCGTTCAGCAGGGATCTCTCCGCTTCCGGGCTTACTTCTTTACCTTGAGCTTTCATGCCGGCTACCTGTATCTGCAGGAGGGTTTTGGCTGCCTGCTCTCCTCCCATAACCGCTATCCGCGCGGTGGGCCAGGCATAAATGAAACGAGGATCGTATGCTTTTCCGCACATGGCATAATTGCCGGCTCCATAGGAGTTGCCCATAACGATAGTGATCTTGGGCACTACCGAATTGGCAACGGCATTCACCATTTTTGCCCCGTCCTTGATAATGCCGGCATGCTCGCTGCGGCTTCCCACCATAAAGCCCGTAACGTCCTGCAGGAATACCAGCGGTATCTTTTTCTGGTTGCAGTTCATGATAAAACGGGCGGCCTTGTCGGCACTATCATTATATATTACGCCTCCCATCTGCATTTCTCCTTTGCGGCTTTTTACGATCTTCCGCTGGTTGGCTACAATGCCAACCGCCCAGCCGTCTACCCGGGCATAGCCGCAAACGATGGTCTTGCCGTATTCTTCCTTGAATTGCTCGAAAGAGCTGTTGTCGACAATATGCTCGATGATGTCGACTACGTCGTAAGGCTTGCCGTCTGTAGGGAAAATACCATATACCGAGGCCGGGTCCCTGGCAGGCGGGCTGGTTTCGATGCGGTCAAACCCGGCCTTGGGCTTATCGCCCAGCAATGACATGATCTTACGGATATGATCCATGCATTCCTGCTCGGTGCTGAACCGGTAATCGGCAATGCCGGATATTTCAGTATGTGTAACGGCGCCGCCAAGCGTTTCGGTATCTATCTCTTCGCCGATAGCAGCTTTAACAAGATAAGGACCTGCCAGGAAGATAGAGCCATTCCCTTCTACCATCAGCGTTTCATCGCTCATGATAGGGAGGTATGCACCACCGGCCACGCAGGCTCCCATCACGGCGGCCACCTGGGTGATGCCGGCAGCGCTCATGCGGGCATTGTTGCGGAATATCCTTCCAAAGTGTTCCTTATCAGGAAATATTTCATCCTGCAGCGGTAGAAATACGCCTGCGCTGTCTACCAGGTAAATAACGGGCAAATGATTTTCCATGGCGATCTCCTGCAGGCGAAGGTTCTTTTTACCGGTTATCGGGAACCAGGCTCCTGCTTTGACGGTCTGGTCGTTGGCTACGATAACGCATTGCCGGCCGCTTACATATCCTATCCCTGCTACCGTACCGCCGGCAGGGCAGCCCCCGTATTCGCTATACATTTCATAACCTGCAAAGGCGGCTATTTCCGTAAAATGGCTGTCAGCATCTACCAGGTATGCGATCCTCTCCCGGGCGGTAAGCTTGTTTTTTTCTTTCTGCTTATCGGCAGCCTTCTTGCCGCCACCTTCATGGATATGTTGCAGGCGCTGGCGCATTTCGGCCAGCAGCATCTTCATTCTGTCCTCGTTCAGGTTGAATTCAATATTCATGGTCAACATCGTTATATAACAAAGATATGGGTTGATGCAGATTACCGCCGCTGCCATATCCGCCGGCCTTGCCGGGCATGTTATCATTTCTTTAACAGCCCTGCCGTATGGAACAGCTATAAGAGCCGGCTCTCATGACTGCTAAACTTGTTTATGCAGAAAAAATATTTTCTCCTGCTGTCCTTTTTTACCATGGGCTGCCGGTATGCAGACCCCTCAGCTTCTGCGAGCATTCCTTACCAGGCCGCGGCTGCCACTGACCCGGGTACGATCATGGCTATAGCATTGCCCGAAGGGTATACCCGCCTGGCGATAAATGACAGCTCTTTCGGAAGCTGGCTGCGACTGCTGCGGCTGAAAAAAGATAAGACCGTGTACCTCTACAACGGCCAGCCTAAAAGGAACCAGCAGGCACAGTACGCGGTAATAGATATACCGGTAGGAAATAAGGACTTGCAGCAATGCGCCGATGCCATCATGAGGCTCCGGGCCGAGTTCCTGCTCTGGAAAAATGATATCGCCGCCATCCGATTTAAAGCAGGAGATGGCACCTGGCTTTGTTTTGCTGACTGGCTAAAAGGTACTCGTTATCGTGTATCGGCAAACCGCATTATACCTGTACAGACCGGTATCGCCGGCGCTGATACGCGCAAAAGCCTGGAAGCTTACCTGGAGTTTGTTTTTTCTTACTGCGGCACTTATACCCTGCAGCAGATGATGATAAGGGTGAGAGATACAGGGGATCTGCGGCCGGGAGATGCATTTGTAAAAGCAGGCTCGCCCGGGCATGCCATGATAGTAGTAGATGCGGCCATCGATGCGAAAGGGAACAGGCAATTCCTGCTGGCCCAGAGCTATATGCCGGCGCAGGATATTCATATCGTGCACAACCCTGCCGGCCGGGACGGAAGCCCCTGGTACGAAGCAGGCAATTTATCCGAGCTGATCACGCCTGAATGGACCTTTTACGGAGCGCCCCTGTACCGGTGGTAGCATAAGCGATCAATACGAGCGTGATAGCATATCACTGAACAGCAAAAAGGGTGTACCAACTGGCACACCCTTCCGTATTGATAAGGTAGAACGGAGATTAATTGAACAGGTAACGGAGGCCGAACTGGATAGAATAGGTAGAAGCAGTAGAGAGCACGTCCCTGAAGGTGCTTGTTACCGGTGCATTCCTGTCGGTCTGCAGGCGGAAGGTCGGTCTCACAGTGCCGCCAGGTACAATAGATGCGGTATTGGTACCCACCAGCAGGGATGAGGCGTTCACAGTTTTTACGGTGCCCCAGTTCCTGTTAAGCAGGTTACCGAAGTTCAGGATATCCATGCTGAACTGGAGAGTATTGCGTGAACGGCCTGTTTTTACAAAAATGTCCTGCAGGAACTTGAAGTCAACCTGGTTCCTCCAGGGATAACGGCCACCATTGCGCTCTGCGTACTGTCCTTTGTGCCTTCTCAGGTATTTATCCTGCTCAACATATTTAAAGAACAGCTCGCTTTGCTGGGCGGCAGTATAAGTAACGCCGTTGGGATAAGTGAAATCGGTGAAAGTGATCTCGGAAGCGTCTTTTGGAATATAGATCAGGTCATTGGTATTGCCATCGTTGTTGAAGTCGTTACCATAGATATATGAGAAGCGACCGTCAATAGAACCTGTATAGAACAGGGTAACGGTGGTGGCCAGCGCCTTTACATATTCATGGCGGTATGAGATTGTAGCTACCACGCGGTCAGGCACCACAAACCCGGCATAACCCAGGGTAGGGAAATTAGAGCCATTCACGCTGGCAGTTCCCTGCCATGCAGAGAGAGGCTGGTCACCGCCTCCGTCATACAGGTTGTCGGCAACGGATTTGGTATAAGCTACCGTGGCAAAGAAGCCCCTGGTGAATTGCTTGTCGAGCTTGGCGGTCAAAGAAGCATAATAGCCTTTGTAGCCGTTGGTAAGGCGGATAACGTTGAAGGCGCCACCGTTAGCTGTACCATTCGGCACCGCCTGTCCGTTCAGCAGCGGGTTGATGAACTTCACGTTGTTGGCAACAGGATAGATCACCCTTCTGTCAGGATAGCCGCTTGCATTCAGTGCAGTAGGCGCTACCAGGTTTATGTTCTGGTACACGGCAGTGCGGATATCGCGGTTGAAAATGCCTTCCAGGGTAAATACCATGTTCCAGGGCAGACGCTTGTCGAGCGCCAGGCTTGTTTTCCAGGTCTGCGGCATTTTGAAGTCCCTGCCCATTACGCTGATTGGGTTGGGGATCACCGTACCTGCTACCGGAACTGTAGAAGGCAGGTAAGCTCCTGGGTCAGGATTGAACGGACCAGGAACCGTAGCGCCGCTCCATGTTTGGGTTACCTGCAGCATGCCTGCATCGCCGGCCTGGCTCACGATCCATACAAAAGGAATTTTGCCGGTGAACAGCCCGGTTCCGCCGCGGAACTGCAGGGAACGGTCGCCGTAGAAGTCCCAGTTGAAGCCAAGACGGGGAGACCAGAGCAAAGCTGCTTTAGGCAGGTCGCCGGTATTTACTTTTTCGCCATTGGCAAAAGTAAGGGCAGAGATCAATGGATGCTCTTTCAGCGGCTCAGGGAAGGTGGGCAGGTCGAAACGCAGACCCAGGGTCAGCCTGAAACGGTTGTTGAAAGCGATCTCATCCTGTCCATATAAAGAATATTGCGCCCATTTGAACTGGGGGAAAGCCTGGGCAAAGCCGGGAGCCAGTGAATAGGTCAGGCCAAACTCGATCGGGTTAACCCCGTTCGTAAAATCTTCGAAGGAGTTGAAAGTATAATAGCTGGTGGCAAAACGCTGGAACCCGTTGGTAGTAGTGCTGAAATCAGCCTGGCCGCCTAAGGTCCAGTTATGCTTTTTGGTTGTCCAGGTCAGGTAATCGATAATGGAATAGGTCTTTACCAGGCGGATATTTCCTTTAGAGAAAGGCTCATAGCCAAAAGAAGTAAAAGGCAACCCGTCTTTCAGGATATCCACAAAAGGAAAGTCCTGGCTGTCGCTGCTGCGGCTGTCATCCTGCTTGGTATAAGTGCCGCGCAGGGTGTTGGAAACTTTGCCGAACTGTGAGTTCAGCTCTGCGGCCAGCGAATAGAAATTGGCATCCTGGTAGTAGGAAGAGTTTTTAAAATACTGGGCGCTGATGAACTGGCGGCCTTCATTGTTCGTGTTGGCGAACTGTGAGAAGGGGCTCCGCGAAGTGCTGGGCGGGTTAGGCTCAAAACCTTCTACCTGGTTGTACCGGATGTTGAAACGGTGCTTGGCGGTGATGTTCCAGTCAAGGCGGGCCAGTATCTTGGTTCTTTCGATCTCGGTATTGTAATTGTCGAAAGGACCAGTATTATAGCCATACGTATTGCGAAGGTAATCGCTTATAGCGGTCAGCTCGGTTGCCGTAGGCCTTGAGATGTTCGGTGCGCTCTGGTAAGGAGCTGCGGCCGTGGCGGCAAACCTTGTCTGGATCTGCTTGGGTTGCTTCTCTGTTTCATAGCTGGCGAAGAAGAACAGCTTGTTCTTGATGATCGGCCCGCCGATACGGGCGCCATATTGCTTGAAGTTAGTAGGCACCCTGGTAAACTCGGTATTCTTCACCTTGTTGCCACGCTGGTTCTGGTTATAGAAATAGTGGTATACGGAACCGGTGAAGGTATTGGTGCCGGAACGGGTAACCGCGTTGATGGCGCTGCCGATAAAGCCCGACTGGCGTATATCGAAAGGAGACACGCTCACGGATATCTCATCGATCGCATCCAGGGAGATCGGCGCGCCGTTGGCAGGCAGGTTGCCGCCGATACCAAAAGTATTGTTGAAGTCGCCCCCGTCAATGGTAATGTTATTCTGCCGGTAGTTACCACCACCGATAGAAGAGCCATTGGCTTGAGGGGTAAGGCGGGTAAAGTCGTTCAGGCTCCTGGTTACGGTCGGGAGACGCTGTATCTCGCGCGAGCCTACGTTGGTAACGGCCCCGGTACGGTTGGCATTAAGGAGATTGTTCCTGCGGGCACCGGTGATCACTACGCCCTGGAGGGTAGTAGCCCCGGGGATCATGATGGAATTGAGCACGAAGGTTTCCGCCAGCTTCAGGTAAAGCTCGTCGGTTCTCTCCGTTTCAAAGCCCACATAGCTGATCTGTACGGAATAAGGGCCGCCGGGACGCATGTTGGCGATACTGTACTGTCCATTGCTCTGGGAAGTGGCGGTATAAATGGTACCGGAGGGTATATGTCTGGCAACGATACTTGCCCCGGCAAGTGGGCTTCCGCTGCTATCTCTTACGTTACCGGAAAGAACACTGGTCGTTACCTGGGCAAAGGCAGCTGAACCTGCGGCAAATAAGATAGCAATAAGAAACAAGATTCTCTTAAGCATATAGTTGTGTTTACGATGTTTGGTGCAAAGAAAGGGAATATTCCAAAATTAAATATAGGCAAATATTAACAAATTATCATTTGCTTGCATTCCCGTTCCGGGACGGTAAAAAAGCATTTCCCGGCCCCGCAGGTCCCGAACTTATCGATCATCTTATTTGTTGCTACCTTTGTAAAAACAGACAGTATGTTCCATTCCATAGAAAGCGCGATCCAGGATATCCGGGAAGGCAAAATAATAATAGTGGTAGATGATGAGGATCGCGAAAATGAAGGCGATTTTGTAGCTGCTGCAGGCGCTATTACCCCCGAGATCGTCAACTTCATGAGCAAGCATGGCCGCGGGCTGATCTGCGTTCCCCTGCCTGAAGAGCATTGCGACGAGCTGGGGCTCGAGCTGATGGTCAGCAATAATACCGCCCTTCACGAAACGGCGTTCACTGTATCTGTAGACCTGCTGGGGCACGGCTGCACCACGGGCATATCAGCGCACGACAGGGCTAAGACCATCCAGGCGCTTATCGATCCTTTTACCAACCCGAACGACCTGGGCCGCCCGGGACATATCTTCCCGCTCCGGGCCAGGAAAGGCGGCGTACTGCGCCGGGCCGGGCATACTGAAGCGGCGGTAGACCTCGCCAGGCTGGCCGGCTACCCAGCCCCGCATGGCGGCGTGCTGGTAGAGATCATGAACGACGACGGCAGCATGGCCCGTCTTCCCCAGCTGCTGGAAGTGGCTGCCAGGTTCGATTTCAAGATCATTTCCATTAAAGACCTTATAGAATACCGCATCAAGCGCGACTCCCTGATAGAGGAGATCGTGAGAGTGAACATGCCCACCAAATACGGCGATTTTACCCTGGTAGCCTTCAAGGACAAGAACTCGTCAAATGAGCACCTGGCCATGATCAAGGGAGAATGGGAGAAGGATGAGCCTGTGCTCACGCGGGTACATTCTTCCTGCTTTACCGGCGATATCCTGGGCTCGCTCCGCTGCGACTGCGGCGAGCAACTGCACGAAGCGATGAGCATGGTGCAGCGGGAAGGCAAGGGCATCATACTTTATATGAACCAGGAAGGCCGGGGCATCGGGCTGCTCAATAAGCTCAAGGCCTATCGCCTCCAGGAAGAGGGAATGGATACCGTAGAGGCCAACCTGCACCTGGGCTTCCAGATGGACCAGCGCGATTATGGCATAGGAGCGCAGATACTGCGCCACCTCAACGTTACCAAGCTACGGCTCATCAGCAACAACCCGCGCAAACGGGTAGGCCTGATCAGCTACGGGCTCGAGATCGTGGAAAATGTTCCCATTGCTATTTCTCCCAACCCGCACAATGAGCGCTACCTCCAGACCAAAAAAGAAAAGCTTGGCCACGAGCTGTAACAGCCGGCTAAGAACTTTTTTTACAGGCCTGGTGATGCTTCGCCAGGCTTTTTCCTTAGCGTGAAATATCAGTTTTCCTGGCTGGTTTGGGGCACCGGCGCTACTTTCAGGGTATCGGGTGTTCCGGCAGGAGCCGGCTGCGGCTGTTCGGCGCTTTTTTTCTTTCCCCTGATCAGCTCCCCAAGGTTGTCAAACTCGCGGCGATAGGAAATGCTGGCGCCCGACCGCTTGTTGCGGGCCGCTCCCGAGCTGGTGGAAGTAAGGTAGTCGATGTTCTCGCGGTAAAAGAAGCTGGCCCTGATCGTGCCGCTCTGGTTGATAAGCCATTCGGCCGTTACGTCGGGCAGGAACTGCACGTTCTGCTGTATGCTCGATTGCAGCGGTACGTCGAGCGTGCTGCCCAGGGTTACGATAAATCGGTCCTTGAACAGCGAGATCGGTACATTCACATTGAAATTGCTCTGGTTGATATTGAAATTATTGTTTTGCTGCACCAGCAGGTTACGGTTGTAAACGGAGCCGCTGAAGTTGACGCTGACATTATCCGTCTTCAGTATTTTAGCCAGCTCGGTGTTCAGCTTTTTGTTGATCTCGTTGAAGAATATGCCTGACAAGCTCGTGATCGTGCTATAGGTAAATTCATTGATGGCCGACCCGATGCCCGCTGAATTGGCCTGCCCGTTCTCAGGCGGGGCAAAGCTGTTGAATACGATCAGGTAAGTTACCTGGCGCAGCATTTCATTATCGTTCTTTTCCATCTGCTGCAGGGTAGAATAGACCGAGAATACCTTGCTCAGGCTGCTGTTGGGCTCAAACTCCAGGCGGAACTTGAAGTCAGGCTTGAATAGCTGGCCGGTCAGGTTGGCGATCACGTACACATCTTCCCGCCGGTTTGTATAGGTCTGGTCCAGGTCAAGCCCTGCCACTAATGGGGTAAAGCTTACCTTTTCTGCCTTATACTGCGCCTCGAAGTTGATCTGCGCATTCATAGGATCTCCATCCCAGATAATATAGCTGCTGCCGCCTTTTACTATTTCAAACGGTTTGGGGAATACTGATTTGAACGTATATACATAGTTGCCTTCTTCAATATCAAACCGGCCCCGTATCGACAGGGGCTCGGCAGTGCCGGAGTGGATATTCAGCGTACCCGATCCTTTTCCCTTTATCTCGTCGCCTGTCAGATCGTCGAGCACTACCCGCACGGTAACCATGCGGTTGGCAGTTACGTCCACATCGTACACGATATTTGAATTGCCTGACCCCATATTGCTATCGACCATTTCACGTCCAAATTTTCTTTCCACCAGGAAGTCGGCCATACCCGACGCCTTGCTTTGCGTGGAAGGGATAGTAACGGTGCTGCTGTCGGCAGTAGACGCTTCGGCATCTATCTTCATGTACATATCCGACTGATGCCCTGAGAGCGAGAAGGAACCGGTGCCCTTTACCCTGCCATAGAACTGCTTATTATCGTTGTAAGTAGTATTGAGCAATTGTATGGGAAGATTGTTTTCATTGCCGGTAGTGCCTGGCTTGCGGGTAGAGACCATCAGGTCGAAGAACATATCCTTAAATGCCTCGTGCTGTATGCCGCCGGTCAGGTACACCGGGTTGCCGGTCACTACATCCCGGAGTATGATCCCGTCGAGGTTGATCTCGGTCGGCTTGAGCTCTATTTCCCTGTCTTCGATCTTATAATAGCATTGGGTAAAAGCTACCCGCAGCCCGGCGTCTTTGAGCATACCCTTTCCCGACACCGATAAGTGATCGAAAGGACCGGTTATATTAAAGTTGCCCGTGATATAGCCATTGATATCGCTGAAAAGAGTGCCGAGAAAACGTTCCAGGTATTTCAGCTCAAATGTATTGGCCTTTAAGGCAATGATATTTTTTTCCTGGCTGATCCTGTTCTCGAGAAACAGCTTCATATCAAAGGCCAGGCTGTGCTCCTGGTTGGTAGTGTTGCCCCTGATGCTGAGGATCTTTGTTTTTCCTTCATAAAGGGCGGTGGCTTTTACGTCACCCAGCGAATCATTGTCGAGCCGCAGCCCCTGCGCCAGGAAGTCCTGCGATGAGATACGGAGATTGCCTGTGGGATCTTCTACCAGCACATTGCCTGAAGCCAGCCCTTCAAGCCGGTTATGCGGCATGAAGAAAGGAGCAATATCACCGAGGTTTACTTTTTTCAGCTCCACGGATATATCGTTCCAGGTGCCTATTTCTGAAGGATGCGTTTTGATGGCGATCTCCTGGTTGCTTTCCCGCAGTATAAGCTGCCCGTTGGCCGGCGCATTGTTGCGGAATTCCAGCTCGCCGGTCTCATCGATCGTCCAGGTTTTGCCGTTCACTACAAAGTTTGACGGGTTAAATTCGATCCGCACCCCGTTGTTGTAGGTCATCACATAAGCATTGATCCTTGCCTGGTCGATGCCCTGATTGGTGCCTGTAAAGATCCTTACCGCCGAAGTGTCATTGCGGGCATTGATGCGGAACAGGGTCAGCGGCACGTTAAGGCTGTCCCCGATACGTATATTGGTTGCTTTCCCGAATACGGAAAGACTATCGATGCTTCCGTTAGCAGTGATATTGACATCGTCAAAATTATATTGCTGGTACTTGAACTGGGGTATCTCTGCGTTGAAGGTAAGGGCATTGGCGCTGGTATTGAGGCTGCCATAGATATGGCTGTTGTTGAAGCCGGTGAAATTGCTGTCGATCAGCTTTACATAGTCCTCTACATATTGCGTATTGATATCAAAGGTGAGCGATTCATTTTCAATTCTGCGGGCAGGAGCTTCAATATAAGACGGGTAATATTTGTTGAGGAATAGCCTGAAGGCATCGGGCAGCTCACGGATGCTGAAGTTGCCGGACACAGTTGCATCAAACTCATTGGAGCGCGCCGTAAGCGTTTTTATTCCATCGGCATAGTCGGATGAAATAACGAGGGAATCAAAGGGCAGGGGGATGCCATCTTTGGTCAGCGAAGCATCGGATATACGGGCATGCCCCAGGAAATTGTCGATATTGTTGCCGGTGAAATTGACATTGAACTTCCCGGTAAAAGCTATATCGTCTTTCAGCACCTTCAGGTTACGCAGGTTAGCTTTCTTCACGTCGGCCAGGAAGTTGAATACAGGCGTTGGCCCGTTGAAATCTATGAGCCCGTTGAGCGAGAGCTCTGCTTCCGGGTCATCGATAGAAGCGAACCCGTCAAATTGCTTTTTATTTAAGCTGCCCTTCAGCACAATATTATGATAGCGGTAATCATTGAAGTCGATAAAGTGCACTTTGCCGTCAAGCTCGGCAATACGCCTGTTCTCCTGGAAGCCGCTGCCTTTGAGGGTGCCTTCCATCGCTATGGCCCCTACGCTTGGCTCCTGTATAAAATCTCCCAGCCGGAAATAATCGGTGGATACGGTGCCTGAATAAACCGGTTGCCGGCCACGCGGCAGTTTCATGTTCAGGTCGGTCTTTACAATGCCGAGGTTGGTCTGTAAGGTGCCATAGGTTACAAAGTCGCGGATAAAGCCGGTAAAGCTTCCTTTGAACCGGAGGAACTGCAGCTGCCGCAGGTCAGGGCTCGATACCCGCCGGATAGCCGGCACCAGGGTAGCGGCATCTGCATAAGTGGTCCTGAAATCGGTAGCCTTGAAGTCGATAAAGGTCCGTTCTATATCGGGCAGCCCGGCCATGCTGATATCGCCGCTCAGCACCGTATGCTCGCCTGCCTGGACCAGCAGGTCGCGGGCGGCCATATCGGCCACCGTGCCATTGAATGATCCTTTCAGCGTTATCTTTTTCTTCCAGCTCTTCAGCGAGGGAGCAAAAAAAGCAATATCATCGCTGTCAAGGTAAACATCCTTGAAATCAGCCTGCATCCTTACGCTTTCAAGGAAGTCGCCCATATCCTCGAAATCGTCAAAGCTCATCCGGAAATAATTCCTGATCACGCTGTTGTTTGTTTGGATATCAAGGTTGGAAAAAGCCATTTCCTTCGGGGTAACCTTAACGCTGGCAGCTAATTTTTTTACCTCGAAGCCGCTCTTTTCACGCGTGCTCAGCAGCAGCTGTGATGTGATGGTATCTTTTTCCCAGCTGATATTGGTGAGCGTGGCATTCACCTTGGCAAATTCGATATGCCTGCCGTCGAAGCCTTCGTCGGCAGGAGGAACATCGTGGTTATCGTTGCGGAAAAGCCCGTTGGAGATGGTCAGCTTGTCAGACTGTATGATCCATTGCAGCGGGTTCCACTCCAGGCTGTCGGTATTGTCGCGGGGCAGCTCATCCTGCAAGGGCTTTAATCGTTTATAATTGGAAAGGCTGACAATGGGGCTGTTAATGGTCACGTCTTCGAGCTTAAGGGTGCGACGGGCAAAATCTACCTGCCGTGCCTTTAGCTTAAAGGAGCCGAGATAGAAGTACATATCTTTCCCCATCCAGGCGTCTATCTGGCGGAACGATACATTTTGCAGGTCAATTTCGTTCAATGTGAGAACGATATCGCCTTCTTTCTTATCTGGTGAGGCAGGCGTGGAAAAATAGTCGATCAGGAACTGGTGCCGCCATACGGAATCCGTTCGCTGCATTTTCACGATGGCGTCCTTCAGCCCGATATATTTCAGCTCGATATTTTTTTTAAAGAAGAACCAGTCGGTGATCCGCACCGTCATTTCGCCGGCCGACAATATGGTATCCTTCTGCCGGTCTTCTACGAGCACACGTTGCAGGTTCATCTTGTTGAACAAGGCAAAATTCACCCTGCCTATCTCGATCTTGGTCTGCAGGTCGTGGGAGAGACGGCTGGTTACCTGCCGGATGATCCAGTTCTGCCCGAAAGGGGTTTGTATAAAGATCCATACGGCAACGATCAGCATCAGGAGCGATGCAAGGAACCAAAGTGCTATCTTTTTAAATTTCTTCAGGGATGGCGATTATTTTGTAAAAATAATTTAATAGGCTCCTACAGGCAAATTTGATACCCAAGTAATTAGGCCGTTTAACTATTTATTATGCCAGCGGTAGCGCGGGGGTGGCCGACCCGGGCAGGACATTGTTTTTCTTACCTGCTTTCCACGTATTTGGTAAATTGCCGCAAAACGGCTTAATGAAACAACTACTTTTCCTTTGCCTTTTGCTTCTCTTTTATAAGGCTGAAGCACAAAATGCCGGCAGCAGGCAGCGTCCTGCTTATGTGCTGGTGATCCACGGGGGCGCCGGTACCATTCTCAAAAGCCAGATGACCGCGGAGCGGGAGCAGGCCTACCTGGCCGGCCTGAATGCAGCGCTTGACAAAGGCAACGAGATATTGGCCCGCGGCGGCTCAGCGCTGGAAGCGGTAGAAAAAGCGGTGCAGGTGCTGGAAGACAATCCTCTCTTCAATGCGGGCAAAGGCGCCGTATTTACCCACGAGGGCAGGAACGAGCTGGATGCCGCGATCATGGATGGACACACGCTTGCTGCCGGCGCAGTAGCCGGGGTAACAGTGATCCGCAACCCTATTTCTGCCGCCAGGGCCGTAATGGAAAAAAGCGCGCATGTAATGATGGCTGGCAAGGGAGCCGAGCAGTTTGCTGCCGAGCAGGGGCTCGAGATCGTGGAGCCTTCTTATTTTTTCACCCAGGACCGGTGGCGGGGCCTGCAAAGAGCCCTGCAGCTTGACTCTGCTAAAAAGGAAGAGCGCGACACCCTGCTCAGGACAAGCGCCTATCATGACCTCTTTGCTACACCCGGGGGAGTGGCCGGTAAATATGGAACCGTAGGAGCCGTAGCGCTCGACCGGCAAGGGAACCTGGCGGCAGCTACCAGCACGGGCGGAATGACCAATAAAAAATACGGGCGCATCGGCGATGCCCCGGTGATCGGCGCTGGTACCTATGCCGATAATAAAACGGCTGCTATCAGCTGCACCGGTTGGGGTGAATTTTATATCAGGCTGGTAATGGCAAAGACCGTCTGCGATATGATGGAATTTGGAAAGCTCTCGCTGAAGCAGGCGGCCGACCAGATGATAATGAAAAAGCTGCCAGCTCTTGGTGGCGACGGGGGCATGATCGCTGTAGACAGGAATGGCAATATCGCTATGCCTTTTTGCAGCGAAGGTATGTACCGTGGTTTCATCCGGCAGGATGGCCAGAAAACGTCGCGGCAGGTGAGCATTTATAAAGAATAATATCAGCTGCTCCGGCGTCGGGCTGCCTTTTTGGTCGCTGTCTTTTTAGGGGCCGCTTTCTTCGCAGCTGTTTTGCGCGCGGTTCTTTTGCCGGCGGCTGCGCTTTCCCCAGCCTTGCTTTTGCCTGTTTTTGGCGGCGGCACTTTGGCCCCGGCTTCCCTTGCTTCAGACAGGCCGATAGCTATTGCCTGCTTGGGATTGGTCACCTTATCGCCACTGCTGCTGCGCAGCTTTCCTTCCTTCATCTCGCGCATGGCCTTTGCTACTTTCTGCTGCGCTTTTTTTGAATACTTGGCCATAATGATCGTTTTACTGTATATGCCCCGATAAACGTGCCGGAAATGATAAGACGGCAGGTAGGCTATCTGGCTTAGATGCAGGCGAAAAGTGTGGAAGAATCACGACAAACCTCGTTCGTTTGCTTTATCTTACCTCAAAATTTCAAGGATGCAAAAAGCTGTTCTTGCCTGCCTGGTACTGCTGTTGGTAAAGGTATCGGGCGCACAGCGTTTCGGCGGCACACCTCCTTCAGTCAAATGGAAGCAGCTTAATTCAGATACGGCGCGGATCATTTACGCGGCCGGGCAGGACAGCGTAGCGCAACGGGTGGCCACTATTGTGCATTACCTGGCGGCCAGGCAGCCGGTAACGCTTGGCGACCAGCTGAGAAAGATAGATATCGTGCTGCAGGACCAGACCGTGATCCCCAATGGCTATGTGGTACTGGGGCCTTTCCGCAGCGAGTTTTACCTGACAGCAGATATGAATGCCTTTGACCAGGGCAGCATTTCCTGGGCCGACCTGCTGGCCCTGCACGAATACCGTCATGTGCAGCAGTTCAATAATTTCAACCATGGCCTCAGCAAGGTAGCCCGCGTATTGTTCGGGGAAGAGGGATATTCGCTTGCCATTAACGCGGCCATCCCCGACTGGTTCTATGAAGGCGACGCAGTTTATAATGAGACCATGCTTTCCAGGCAGGGCAGGGGCCGGCTTTCCCTGTTCATGAATGCTTTCCCGGCCTTGTGGCAGGCAAGGAAGAGCTATAGCTGGATGAAGCTGCGCAACGGCTCGCTCAAAGATTATGTACCCACTCATTACAACCTGGGATACCTGCTTGTGAATTACGGCCGGGCGCAGTATGGTGATGATATATGGACCAGGGTAACGCACGATGCCAGCGCATATAAAGGTGTATTCTATCCTTTCCAGAAAGCGGTAAAACGGCATACCGGCATCCCGTATCTACAGTTCCGCAAAGAAGCACTGGACTATTATAAGAACGGAGCAGGCGCCCTGTCTGCTGCCGGGAAAGCCACCCGGCAACCAATGACCTCACAGGAGATCGTGGTGCCGGTGCTGCCGGTAAACCACCAGGTGGTTACCGATTACCGGTTCCCCTATGCCATTGGTCGCGATTCGCTGCTTTTCCTCCGCTCGGCCTATAACAGGAGAGCGGCTTTTATGATAAAGGATAATAGTGGCATTCACCAGTTGCGGGTAAAGGATATTTCCATAGACGAACAGTTCTCTTACCGTAACGGTCGCATTGTGTATGCAGCCTATGAAAAAGACCCGCGGTGGGGCTGGCGTGATTACAGCGTGCTTAAAGTGCTGAATGTGCACACCAACCGGCAGCGTACGGTCGGCCGCAGAACGAAATACTTTACGCCCGATATATCTGCCAGCGGTAACCGGATAGTGGCCGTACACGCTCCTGCGCGTGGCACCAACTCACTGCATGTGCTTGACGCTGCCACCGGCGAGCTTATCAGGGAGATCAGCGCCGAGCAGATCGTTCTTTTCAATGATCCCAAGTTCGTAAATGAAAATACGCTGGTCACTTCGGTAAGGCTAACGGATGGAAAGATGGCCCTGGCCCAGGTAGATATCGAGTCGGGCAGCATTGTAAGGCTCACGCCTCCTTCGTACCATGTCATAGGCTATCCCTTCGTTACGCCAGAGCATGTGTACTTTACGGCCTCCTATGAAGGCGCCGATAATGCATATGCCTGCCGGCTGAGCGATGGTAAGGTATTCAGGGTAGCTGCCCGCCCATTGGGAAATTATTTTATCAATGCAGGCGATGGAAAGCTTACCTGGTCAACCTTCACGGCGGAAGGCTACCAGCTGGAGCAGGCCAGGGAGGCCGACCTGCGGTGGCAAGAGGTCACAAACGCTATTTCCCCGCAGATAGATACCTTTCCTGCTAAGACAATTGCCGGTTACGACCTGTTGCAGCAGCTCCCTCACCGGGCATTTACGCCCCAGGCATACAGCAAGGGCAAAAGGCTGATCAACTTTCACAGCTGGCGACCTTATTATGAAGATCCCCTGTTCACCTATTCTTTGTATGGCAATAACGTGCTCAACACCATGCAGACGGAATTGTATTACCAGTACAATGAAAACGAGGGAACGCATGCTGCCGGCGCCAATCTGGTGTATGGAGGCTTCTTTCCTTATATCAGCGCCGGCACCCAGTACACCTTCAACAGGCAGGTAAGGGCTGGCACCCGGGTCAAGCAATGGGATCAGCTTGATTCCCGCATAGGCCTGAGCGTGCCGCTCAGCTGGGTGCATGGCCGTATGATCAGCCAGCTCAATGCCGGGTCAAATTATTATTATCGCACAGATTTCAATAAAGGATTTTATAAGGACACGTTCTCTACTGTCCGGTTCAGCTACCTGCATCATTTCCTTTCATGGGGACAGCAGACCGAGATGGCGCGGCAGCATATTTTCCCGAAATGGGGCTATGCCTTGTCGGGCAATCTTCGTCATGCCATTACCAGCTATACAAGCTGGCAATGGTTGCTGGGAGCATCCGCTTATTTGCCAGGGGTGACCCCTTCGCACAGCCTTGTGCTTACAGGCGCTTTCCAGGAAACGGATACGCTGACGGCGCTCTTTTCTAACCGGTTCCCTTATCCCCGCGGGTATAATGCCGTGTACGCTGCGCGCATGTGGCGCATTTCAGCCAATTATCATTTCCCGATCCTCTACCCCGACTGGGGCTTCGGGAATATTTTATACCTGCAGCGTATCAGGGGCAACGCCTTCTATGACCTGGGAAAGATATATTCACGCAATAAGCTTTTCTCTCTCGATCAGCGCAGCACCGGCGGAGAGATCTATATCGATACTAAATGGTGGAACCAATACCCGCTTACGTTTGGCTTCAGGGTAAGCTACCTGCTGGATAACGACCTGAGCGTGCCCGGCAGGGCCGTTTCATACGAGTTTATTTTACCCGTCAGCATCCTGCCCCGGTAAAGGCATCAGCAGCTGAAAAACAGCCCGCAATGAAAAAGGGCGGCCTCATCAGTTGAAGCGCCGCCCTTTCTATTATTATTGGCAAGATCAGCCCAGCGTGGCCAGGCTTTCTTCAATGGCCCTGATCTTTTCTTCTGCATCGGTCTTTTTCTTTTGCTCCATCGCCACTATTTCAGGCTTGGCATTTTGCACGAACCGCTCATTTGAGAGCTTTTTCTCTACAGATGCCAGGAAGCCTTTCTGGTATTCCAGGTCTTTCAGCAACTGCTCTTTTTGCGAACCGGTATCAGGCTTTTTATCTGTGGCCAGGTAAAACTTATCTTTCTGCACTACCACGTTGATGCAATCCGGAACAGCTTCGCCGACGAAAGAAGCAGCGGTGGCGTTCACCTGCTTGGCCAGCAGGTGCAGTATTGTCGTAAAAGCTGTTCTATTTTCTGTTTGTATGGATAATACGATCGTGTCTTTGGGCTTCAGCTGCGCCTTGTTCCTTGCATCCCTGACGGCCGAGATAGCTTCTTTAAGCAATGCCCCGTTCTCCAGTATGCCGGCATTGACCGTACCGGGCGCGGCGAACTGCTTTACGCAGAGATCGCCGTCCTGCTCTTTCAGCAGGTGGTACACTTCTTCTGTGATAAACGGCATAAAAGGATGCAGCAGCTGCATCAGGTCTTCAAAGAAAGCTACGGTGTTGCGGTACACAGGCGCATGGATAGGCTGCTCAAAGCCGGGCTTCACCCATTCCAGGTACCAGCTGCAGAAATCATCCCAGATCAGTGAATAAATGGTCTTGAGCGCTTCACTCAGGCGAAACTCGCCGGTCAGCTTTTCTACCTGCGCCTTTGCTTCATTGAGCCGGCTCTGGAACCATTCAACGGCAAACTGGCTGCCATCGTCGCGGGTAGTCTCTTCGCTCTGGCGGGTCTCCCACATTTTAACCAGCTTAAGGGCATTCCATATCTTGTTGTTGAAGAATTTACCCTGGTCGCAGCTACTGTCGTCAAAAAGCAGGTCGTTGCCGGCCGGCGAAGCGATCATGATGCCAAAGCGAACGGCATCTGCGCCATACCGGTCTATCAGGTCAAGCAGGTCAGGCGAGTTGCCGAGCTGCTTGCTCATCTTCCGTCCCTGCTTATCGCGCACCATGCCGGTGAAGTACACATCATGGAAAGGCTTTTCATGCTGATATTGCATACCGGCCATGATCATCCGGGCAACCCAGAAGAAAATAATATCCTGGCCGGTTACCAGCACCGAAGTGGGATAATAATAGCCGATCTCTTTATTGCCGGGCCGGGTAATGCCCTTAAACACCTCTATAGGCCAGAGCCAGGATGAGAACCAGGTGTCAAGCACATCGGCATCCTGGATAAGCGGCTGGTCCTTCAGCTCAGGGTGCCGGGCATATACTTCTTCAATGGTGGCAGCTACGTAACAGTTGCCGGCCTCATCATACCAGGCGGGTATCTGCTGCCCCCACCAGAGCTGACGGCTGATGCACCAGTCCTTTACATTTTCCAGCCAGTATTTATAGGTAGCCAGGAACTTGTCGCCAGGATGTATGCGTATGCGCCCTTCCGTTACTTCTTTCAGCGCCGGCTCAGCCAGCTCTTTCATCTTTACAAACCATTGCGTGGAGATGCGCGGCTCTACCACGGCATTGCTCCGTTGCGAATAGCCCAGGCGCGTGGTATATTCTTCTTCTTTTACCAGCAGTCCTTCTTCCTGCAGCTGCTCCACTGCTTTTTTTCTTGCGGCAAACCGGTCCATGCCTATGAACAGGCCGGCGGCTTCACTAAGCGTACCATCTTCATTGAGCGTGTCGATGACAGGAAGGTTATGCTTCAACCCGAGATTATAGTCATTGATATCGTGCGCAGGGGTCACTTTCAGGGCGCCGGTACCAAAGTCCTTGTCGACATATTCGTCAAATACCAGGGGCACGGGCCGGTTTACCAGCGGAACAATGATATTCCGTCCTTTCAGATGAGCATAGCGCTCATCGGCAGGATTTACGCATACTGCTGTATCGCCCATGATGGTCTCGGGGCGTTGGGTAGCGATGATAATGTGCTCGCCAGAAGGTTGGCCCTGCTCGTCGGCCACGGCATATTTTACATAATAAAGCTTTCCCTGCAGCTCTTTATACTCTACCTCCTCATCGCTCAGGGCCGTACGGGCAGCAGGATCCCAGTTGATCATACGGGCGCCGCGGTAGATCAGCTGCTTTTGATAAAGGTCAACAAAGACATGGATCACGGCTTTATAGTAATCTTCGTCCATGGTGAATGTAACCCGGTCCCAGTCTACGCTGCAGCCAAGCTTCTCGATCTGGCTGTATATGATGCCGCCATATTTTTCTTTCCATTCAAAAGCATGGGCAAGAAATTCCTGGCGGGTGAGATCGTTCTTGTCAATGCCTTTTTCTTTCAGCATATGCACCACTTTGGCTTCAGTGGCTATGGAAGCATGATCGCTGCCGGGAACCCAGCAGGCATTGAAGCCGCTCATGCGGGCCTTACGCACCAGTATGTCCTGTACAGTTTCATTGAGAGTATGCCCCATGTGCAGCACACCGGTCACGTTGGGCGGTGGTATCACCACGGTGAAGGCAGGGCGCTCATCAGGAACGCTGCTGAAATAATTCTTTTCTTTCCAGTGCCCGGTCCATTTTTTCTCGATATCGCCCGGTTCAAAATTTTTGCTCAATTCCATAAGGCGGCAAAATTACTGCTTTTGACGCAGACTAAAAGAGGACGGGCAGCGGGAATGACCGGTTGAAAGCGCTCTTACCTCAACATATACAGCCGGATCTCTTCGCATATATAGACCTGGCCTCCGTGCACCTCCACGATAGCCTGCGTAAGCTCCGTAAAAGGAGAGGTCTTGGTAACAAACCCTTTGGCGCCTAATGACATGATGGTGCTTGCATAGCGCGGGTGGTTGTGCGCCGAGATACCGATGATATTGATGGCAGGATTGGCAGCATGGATACGCTTGGTGGCCTGGAACCCATTCAGCGGGCTCATATTTATATCGAGCAGGATAATGTCGGGCTCGAGGTCATGCGCCTGTTCAATGGCATCGATGCCATTGTCGCATTGGGCAATAACGGAAAAACGCTGGTCATTGTCCAGCAACTGTTGCAGGGAATTCCTGGTCAGCTCGTGGTCATCTACAAGAATGATACGGATAGGGTGCTCGGTGGTCATAAATAGTTCACGGTGGTACTGCGGTTTTAAAGCTGCAATATTGCAGTTCCTGCTTACTGGTCTAAAAGAGGAACGGTGGTTTACCAGAATGCTGGATCAGGGAGTTTAAAGGCAAAATCAACATTAGTAAAAATACGGTTTTGCTAAAGTATATATGCCAGGGATAATTACCAAGTACCTGAGATATATTTCTTTTATAAAAACTTAAAAAGAAATATAATCGTTTGAAAAACAAGAGCATAATTCAGAATAGTAAATATACGTGATGTCGTCATACTGTTGCTGACAGCTGAGAGGGCTAAATGGTCCTGGTCTGCTTTACAGGCAGCGCTGGATATTTCGCTGGCAGCAGGGAAAAGCGTACGGGTGACAGGTTATCCTTCCTCCGAGCAACCGGCGCTTTGCCTTATTTTTTCTATATTCAATGAAAATTAAAGCATTGTATGAAGAGAGAACTTACATCCTGGTATAGCCCGTCCTTACAGAAAGAAATGCCCATTGCCACCTATGGCGATTATGGGTTTGCCTTGTTGCTGGTGCCTACGGCGGCTGCCGATTATCTTGAGTATGAAAGGTTCCAGCTTATAAATTCGCTGGCGCCCTTTATAGAAGGGGGAAAAGTGAAGGTCTTCTCTATCGATAGCATCAATAATGAAAGCTGGCTCAATAACCAGGCAGATCCCTGGCATAAATCAGTAAGGCATCAGCAATGGAATGATTATGTGTACAATGAAGTGATACCATTTATCCGTAACAGCACCAGCTGGGAAACGCCTATTATCGTTAGCGGAGCGTCCTTTGGCGCGCTTCACAGCATGAACCTTTTTCTTAAGCGCCCTGATCTTATCAATGGCGTCATTGCCATGAGCGGTGTATATGATCTTACTGAATATACCAAGGGTCATTATGACGATAACGTCTACTTCAACAGCCCGCAGCATTATATTCCGTTGCTGAATGATCATGCCACGCTGGAGCAGATAAGGAAAAGTGGGCATATCCATATTCTTACCGGCGCCGGAGCCTATGAAGATCCTGATGCCAGCGGACGTTTTGCCAAAATCCTGTATGATAAAGGAATATGGTATGAGCTGGATAACTGGGGGCCTGAATATAAGCACGACTGGCCTACCTGGAGGGCCATGCTACCCCACTACCTGGGAACAAGGTTTTAGCAGCACGAAGCACTAAAATTTTCAGGCATCTACCCAACGGGCAAGCAGCTCGCGGAACTGTGCCCCGGGGATCATACGGGCGCCCATGCTTTCAAGATAATCGGTATGCACCTGGCAATCGATCAGCTGCACATTCTCTTCCAGCAAGCGTGATACATAGCAGGCAAAAGCACAGCGCGAAGCATTGCTGACAAGACTGAACATGCTTTCCCCGAAAAATACCTTGCCCAGACGGATGCCATAAAGGCCGCCTGCCAGTTTCCCGTTCTGCCATACTTCAGCGCTATGCGCATAGCCAAGCTCATGCAGTCGGGTATAGGCTTTCTCCACTTCATCGGTGATCCAGGTGCCTTCCTGCCCTGGCCGCTGTATCTTTTTACAATGATGTATGACCTGCACAAAGGCCTTATTGACCGTAAAGACGAAGGCATTTTTGCGCAGCAGGCTTCGCACTGTTTTGCTCACCTTCAGCTCTGCGGGGAATAATACGAAGCGCGGATCAGGCGCCCACCAGAGTATATGCTCGCCTTCGTACCAGGGAAAGATCCCTTTACGATATGCCTGCAACAGCCTTTCTGCAGACAGGTCGCCGCCAATGGCCAGCAGCCCGTCGGCATCTGCCAGCTGAGGAGGCGGGAAAACGTTTTCCTGGCCTATTACAAAAATGGACATAAGAATGCTGTTTCAGTGGTCATCACAGGCATAAGCGATGCCTGGATTATATCAGGCTATGACCTCTACGGTAGCCCCGATGCCTCTTTCGGTGATGGCATCGCACATCGGCTTTAGCTCTTCATAGCTGCCTTGCTTTACGGCATATTTACCCTGGAAGTGGATTATATAGGAGCATTGCTCGGCCTGCTCATGGCTGTGCCCGCATACTTCGATCAACGTTTCTATTACCCATTCAAAAGTATTGACCTCGTCATTCCACACAATAAGACTGCAGGGCTCCTCGTAATCAATGAGCACATCGGTCTCGACCTGTTCTCTTGTATCAGTATCATTTTTTACACCAGCCATACTACAAAAATAAAAAAGTTATGGCAAACCATGCGGTCAGGTGGGCTGGGCCGTGCTTTCCCGGCGGCCATTGGAATGAAAGTCAAGAAAATAGGTAAAGAGGTTGGTCTCGGTAGGTATTTTCAGCTTTTTGCGCAGACGATAGCGGCTTATTTCCACGCCCCTGACCGAGATATTCATCAGCTGGGCGATCTCCTTTGTGCTCAGGTTCATGCGCAGGTAGGCGCATAGCTTCAGCTCATTGGCAGTAAGGTTGGGGTGCTTTTCCTTAAGCGCCACAAAGAAATCATTATGCACTTTGTCAAAATGAATGGTAAAATGTTCCCAGTCCTTATCCATTTTATCGTCTTCTCCCAGGGTCTTTATCATCTTTTTGAAAGCATCCAGCGATTTTTCGTGATCAGTATTTCGGGTAAGCCGCTGCAGCTCATCTTTCATGCGCGTGATCAGTTCGCCTTTTTTTACAAGGTGCATGGTGGTAGACGCCATTTCCTTATTCTTGAAAGCGATCTCGGCTTCCAGCTTTTCATTTCTCAGCGTTACGATCTCCTTTTCATTTTTTTCAAGCTCCAGCTGGTGCAGGAACTGTTGCCTTTTTTGCTCTTCTGCATATTTTTCCACTTCCAGCTGGTGCAGGTATTGCAGGCGTTTCTGCTCATCTTCATAGCGCTGCCGCTGCAGGATGAACTTTTTCTTCTGCCAGCAGTACACCCAGTAGCCGCCGTATAGCACCAGGCAGGCATACAGCGCATAAGCCCACCAGCTCTGGTACCAGGGAGGCAGCACGATAAAGCAATAGCTGTATATGGCCGATTCGTTGCCGAGGTTATTCCTTGCCTTCACCTGGAAATTGTAAGAGCCGGCCGGCAGGTAGGTATATTCCTTTTCGGTTTTATCGCCCCAGTCGGACCATTTTTTATCATACCCTTTAAGGTAATAGCTATATTCAATATTGGCCTGTTGCTCATAAAGGGGAGAGGTGAACTCGAAGTGAAAAGAGTTCCAGTTATAGGAAACTGAAGGAACATAGCTCTGCTGCTGCGTTTCATTTACGTTATGGAAATAGCCGCCGAAAAGCAGGCTGTCTGTTTTGCCGATGGCGCGTACCTGGCGTAGCTGTACCTGCAGGGCCGGGCTGTTTTGCCGGTATTTCGCAAAGTTGATATGGAAATAACCTTTTTCCGCTCCCACAAAAATATTGTTATCGTCTACGGGGTACACCTGCTCAAAGCCGCTTACCAGCTTCCGGTTCAGCTCCGTGATATAGGTGATGCGCGGGCGTGGCCCTGAAAGATCGGCTACGCCCAGGCTTTTATCGAAGACAAACCAGATATTGCCGCGATTGTCTTCTTTCATATACCGGATTATGGTTTGCCCGAATATATCCTTGAAAAAGCCGGAGACCACGAAGCTGTCTGCCTGCGGATCATATTCAAAAATGCCTTTTTCAGTGGTGGCAACGATGCGGTTCCTGATCTTGAAGATATAGTTGCCATTGGTGCTGAGGCCATGCCTGAACTTTTCAGAATAGGATTGCACCACTGGCCTGCCATCTTTCATTTCTACCTTAAATACTCCTTTATAAGGATGGGAAACCCATATAGCATTGTTATGGATAGCCACAAAACGGGCAGATTCAAAAGGAGCGTTGAAAGAGATGCCGGTGAAGCTGTTCCTGTCGAAAGAGAAAAAGCGGATGCCCGTGTAAGTGCCGGCTGCCACCAGGTTGGCGGGCAGCACAGGCGAAAAAGGAAGAAAGGTCCAGAAGCCCGTGCTGTTGTCAAGCAGGGTAGCCTGTCCTTTCCTGACAAGGTAAGCTCCTTCGTGGTGACCGATAAGCAGCTGCCCGTTCACTTCCGAGAGGTTCCATACCTGGCCCCGGGCATTGGTTACCGGCTCAAACCTGCCTTTTACAAAACTAAGGTCCTGCTTTTCATAAAGGGGTACATGATAAAGCCCGCTGGTAGTGGCGATATACAATTCGTTGTCGTGTATGATGGCCGAGTAGCCGGCGCCTTCATTTTCCTTATCGGGATAGATATTCTTGATGGCGCTGTTGTAGGCGATAAAATCAATGCCATTATCGAGCCCCAGCCATAGGTTTTTGTTCCGGTCAGGGAAGATGAACAGCACGTTATTGTTTTGCAGGCCTTCAGTACGTGAAAAATTCTGGACCAGGTGGCCTTTCTGGTCAATGATCACGCAGCCGTGGGTGCTGGTGGCAAGACCGATATGCTCTTCGTCGATGCGGGTAGCGCCGTATATGCGATAATCCGCGATCAGCTGCAGGGAAGGGGAGCGTAACTGGGTAAAGCTATGGCTGGTGTAGATATAGATGCCATGCTTGAGCGTTGTGATCAGTATGCTGTCGTTGCCGGCTGCAATGGCGCCGGTGATCAGCACACCGGCCGGGGTCTCTTCTTTTTTGATAAGCGGCAGCCAGGCACCTGCATGGAAATAAAGTATGCCTTTTTGCACATCCTGCGCCAGCACCTTGCCGCCTGCCCGGCCCATAAAAAGCCAGTTGCTGGCAGGGTAAACGGTAATATGATCGTCTTTTAGCTCGAATATCCTTTCCATAGAGCGGAAAAAGACCTGGTTGTCAAGGCTTACGATGTCCCATACATCAGCAAAGGACCGGTGGGCCTCGGGCAGCAGGTGCTTTAACGAGTGGTAAACAAGCTCTCCTATATGATTGGGCGAAAAATACCCGATCTCGTCTTGGGCGCCGGTATAGATCCGGTTGTCAGCGGCAATGGCAACGGATCTTACGATGGTTTTGTTGGGGAGCGGGTGATTTTTCCAGTACGTACCGTCAAAGCTGAGCAGTCCTTCATTATTGGCAAAATAAAGGATGCCGTTCCTGTCCTGGCAGATATCCCAGTTCTGCGTGCCTGCTTTATAGCTGTGCTTGGGGTAATTGATGATCTCAGGAAGAGCGATCGTATTCTGTGCGGTAAGGCTTTTAGCCAGGCAGCAGAAAACGGCAAAAAAAATGATGGCTTTTTTCATATTGGCAAGCAGATATGACGAATTTAGTAAAAAAATAACAATTGACGTATCATTGAAGAGGCGTTTTTGAGCTGATAAGGCTGCCTGATGTAGTAGTGATGTAGTGTAAAATTAGTTTTGCTACCACTTAGCGGTCTACTTTTATATGGCTTTGCTATACATCTAAGGACTCCCCGTCCTTTAAACTAAATGCTTGCATATGAAATCTAAAACTGTACTGTTATTATGGACATGTCTTGTCCTTCAATGCCTTTTTTCCGCGGTATTGGCGCAGGGTCTTGCTGTTACCGGCAAGGTGACCAACAATACCACCGGCGAAGCGCTTGAAGGGGCCACGGTAGGATTAAAAGGTACTACTATTGCCACCACTACCGACAGGAACGGCTTTTTCTCCCTGTCGCTCCCGGCTGCAGGAGGCACCATCGTGGTATCTTTTGCCGGTATGACCTCCCAGGAAAAAGCTGTAACCCAGGGAGGGGTCGTGAATTTTGCCCTCGAAACAGGTGGGTCCAGGCTGGACGAAGTGGTCGTGATCGGTTATGGCACCCAAAGAAGGCGTGATCTATCGGCCTCTATTTCCAGCGTTACTGCCAAAGACCTTAAGAACATGCCGGTATTCCGGGTAGAGCAGTCCATGCAGGGCCGTATTGCCGGGGTGCAGGTGACCAGCGCTTCAGGCCAGCCGGGCGACGGGGCGCGGGTGCGGATCAGGGGAACAGCCAGCCTTACCGCCGGCACCGACCCTATATATATCATAGATGGAGTACCCGTGGAAGGAGGATTGGAATACCTCAACCAGGCCGATATTGAATCGATCGATGTATTGAAGGACGCCTCGGCAGCCGCTATCTATGGATCAAGAGCCTCCAACGGGGTGATCCTGATCACCACCAAGAAAGGAAGGCAGGGAAAAGTGGCGGTAACCTATAATGGCTTTATAGGTACCCAGGCGCCCTGGCGCAAGCTCAGCCTTCTCAATGCCCAGGAATATGCTACGCTGATCAATGAAATGTATGTGAATGCCGGAAAGCCTATCCGCTTTTCCGATCCGGCTGCGCTTGGTAAAGGCACTGACTGGCAGAAAGAAGTGTTCAATGATAATGCTTTTATGCAAAACCATGAGCTCAGCATTTCCGGGGCCGGCGAACGATCCAATTATTACAGCTCCTTCGGCTATCTCAGGCAGGAAGGCATAGTAGCCCCTGACAACTCCAATTTTGAGCGGTTTACCGCCCGTATCAATGCTACGTACAAGATCAGCAACCATATCAGCTTCGGCACCAATGTGGGCTATACGCATATCAAAGGTGTAGGAGTGGGCACCAACAGCGAATACGGCACCCCGCTCAACAGGGCCATCAACCTTGATCCTATTACGCCGGTGGTCGTAACCGACCCGGCGGTGATAGCGCAGGCGCCCTATACCAACAGTCCTTATATAGTTAGGGATGCGAACGGTAACCCTTACGGCATTTCTACGCTGGTAACCTCGGAGATACTCAATCCCGTAGCGGCGTTGAAAGTAGACCAGAAATATGGCTGGTCCGATAAGATCGTGACCAATGCCTTCCTGGACGTGGAATTCATTAAAGGGCTCAAGTTCCGCTCATCCATCGGCGGCGACCTGGCTTTCTGGGGCGATGCCAGCTTTCAGCCTTTATACTATCTCAATTCCATCAACCAGAACGTGGACCTGAACGGGTACACAAGATCTGCCAGCAAAGGGCTTAATTTCCTCCTTGAGAACACCCTTTCTTACCAGCATATTTTCGGCCTGCACAACGTAACAGCCTTGGTAGGCGCTTCAGGCCAGAAGAACAAAGGCGAAAGCATAACCGCCACCAAGCGTGGGATACCTGTAGACAATATCAGGGATGCTTCTATGAGCTTCTCTGTTCCGAGCGAAAACCAGTATAGCGGCGGCTATGAATATGAGAACCGGCTGGCTTCCACTTTTGGCCGTCTTATCTATAATTATGACCAGAAATACCTGCTTACCGCTATTGTTCGCCGCGACGGCTCTTCCCGTTTCGGCCGCAACAAGAAGTTCGGCTATTTCCCTTCGGTATCTGCCGCTTGGGTAGCTTCCAGTGAGTCGTTCTTCCCGCAAACGGATAAGATCAGCTTCCTGAAAATAAGGGGCTCTTACGGTATCAATGGCAATGAGCGGATCCGCGACTTTGCCTATGTGTCTACCATCGGCGGCGGCCGCAACTATACCATCAATGGCCAGCTCATCACCGGCTTCAGTCCCAATGCCATTGCCAACCCCGACCTGCAATGGGAAGAAACGGCCCAGCTCGATTTAGGGTTCGATGCCACGGTATTCAAGAATTTTACCGTTACATTCGACTGGTTCAGCAAAAAAACGAGCAAGATGCTGCAGGAGGTGAATGTACCTGGCTATGTAGGTAACACAGGTCCTATACGCAACATTGCCACCATGGAGAACAAAGGGGTGGAAATAGAGCTGGGATACCGTAAAATGCTGGGCGATGTAAATATAGGCGTAACCGCCAATGCTGCTTCTATCAAGAACAAGGTCACCTTTATTACGCCTGATGTGAAATACCTGGCCAATCGCCAGACCTTCAGCCCGCAGGGGCTGGAGATCAGCCGCATAACCGTAGGCTATCCTATTGATTATTTCATCGGCTATAAGACCCAGGGCCTGTTCCAGAACTGGGATGAAGTGCACAGTCACGTCAATAAAGACGGCCAGATGCTGCAGCCCAATGCCAGCCCCGGCGATATCCGTTTCCTGGATATAAACGGAGATGGCGTGATCAGCCCTGACGATCGTACCTATATCGGCAATCCTACTCCCGACTGGAGCTATGGATTTACCATTAACGCCGAATGGAAGAATTTTGACCTTACGATCTTCGGGCAGGGTATTGCCGGCGCACAGGTGTTCCAGGCTATCCGCCGCTTTGACCTGCCGCTGGCCAACTATCCCAAGGAAGCGCTTGGCCGCTGGATAGGAGAAGGCACTTCCAATTATTTCCCGAGGCTGGTTGACGGCGATCCTAACCAGAACTTCAGCCGCAGCTCTGATTTTTATGTAAAGAATGGCGATTATTTCCGGATCAAGACCGTACAGCTTGGCTACACGTTCCGCAGCCAGGTCATCCGCCGCGCCGGCTTTACTAATGTGCGGCTCTATGTAATGAGCAATAACCTGCTCACCTTTACCCGCTATAATGGCTTTGACCCCGAGATCATCAATGGCATCGATCGTGGCATTTACCCGCAGGCACGTGCCCTGATGGTAGGCGTTAATGTTGGTTTTTAATCTAAACTATTAGCAACATGAAAAAAAGAACAAGCATATATATAGCTCTTGCAGCCGTTTTTTTAATGGGAGCCTGCGGCAAAAAATTCCTGGAGCTGCAGCCCCGCGGGTCAGAGCTGGAAGATAATTTTTACAAGAACCAGCAACAGGTGTACCAGGGCCTGATAGCTGTGTATGATGTGATGCAGTGGGGAACTTCGGGCGGCTATACCATGAAGATGCCGTTGCTTACCGTAGCTTCCGACGAAGCGCATGCCGGCGGCAGCGATGCATCTGACCAGCCGGGATGGGTGGCTTATGATAACTTTACCCTTGATCCGTTCAAGGGCCCGCAGGGTGGATTATGGTCAAAGAATTATGCAGGGATCTATCGCGCTAACCTACTGCTTTCCAAGATAGATGGCGCTGCCGGTCTTGATGCCGGCTTCAAGGCCAGAGTGATCGCCGAAAGCAAAGCCCTGCGCGCTTATTTTTATTTTGACCTGGTACGTTGGTTCCGGCGGGTACCGCTGATCCTGGGAGCTATCCCTACCAGCGATCTGTATTCACAGCAGCAGGCAGAGCCTGCGGCTACCTTTGCCCAGATCGAGAAAGACCTGAATGAAGCGATCCCTGACCTGCCGCTTACCATACCCGTTTCAGAGAATGGTCGTATCAGCAAAGGGGGTGCCCGCGCGTTGCTGGGTAAAGTGATCATGTTCCAGAACGACAATGCGCGCATGGCACAGGCGGCCCAGCTGTTCAACCAGGTAAATACCTCCAGTGTGTACAGCCTGCTGTCTAACTTCGGCGATATCTTTAACCCCGGCAACAAGTTCAACGCAGAATCTATCTGGGAGATACCGCACTCCAACGCGGCCGCCTGGGGCGACTGGGGCTGGATCAATGGCGGTGAAGGCAATGTGGCCCCACAGTTTATTGGCATGGCCGATTACAGTGGATCTACTTTTTCTGCCGGCTGGGGGTTTGCTCCCATTTCGCTGGAGTTGGTTACGCTTATGACCGGCGATCCGCGCTTCCAGCATACCATTATCGACGGTAATGCCCTGCGGGCAGGCGGAGCTACCTATAACGAGCGCTACCAGAATACCAATTATTTCATAAGAAAATATGCTCCCATGCAGGCTTACCGCTCACCGGTAGGCACTGCCGAGCTCAACTGGCCTTACGACGAGATCGAGATACGCCTGGCCGACACCTACCTGCTGGAAGCTGAATGCCTGCTGCGCAGCGGTGGCAGCGCAGCCCGCGCCGGTGACCTGCTTAACGGGAATGGTAGCTTTGTAGGCGTTCGCAGCCGCGTAGGATTGCCGCCGGTAGCGGTGACCCTGGATAATATCTACCTGGAAAGAAGGCTGGAGCTGGCCACAGAGGGGCATCGTTTCTTTGATCTCATCCGTACCGGGCAAGCCGCCGCCGTGCTTGCTTCCAAAGGATTTGTCAACAATAAGCATGATGTATTGCCGATACCCCAGTCGGAGATCGATGTGACGGGAGGCGTGCTGAAGCAAAACCCCAACTATTAACGGTCGAAACTGAATTGATTTTGTCAATCCTAAACTTGTCAAAACATGAAACAAATTTCTTTTATCATAAAAACGATGCTGCCGGGTCTGCTGGCAACCGTGCTGGTAATGCCCGGCTGCACACCCAATGAAAGGGATGTAGAGCTGGGTCCGCTGCCACAGGCTTCTTTTACTGCCACACCCATTACCGGGATGGTGAACCGTTACCTGCTTACCAGCACATCCAAGAATACCACGCAATGGCGCTGGGACAATGGAGATGGCTCTGAGGCGCGTAACGGGAAAGAGATAGATACGGCTTATTTCCCATCTATGGGCACTTATCGCATCAAGCTGCTGGCAATGAGCCGCGGCGGCATTGACTCCGCTTTCCAGACCGTGACCGTAGCTGCCGATGATCCTAATGGTTGCGTGGGTCTTAAAGCGGCGCTTACCGCTTGCAGCTCCAGGGTATGGAAGCTGAAGCCTGATGCCGGCTCGCTCATCGTAGGTCCTGTAGGGTTGGGTTCGGTATGGTGGCAGAACACTGCTGTCGATGTGACCCTGCGCTCCTGTACCTTCAATGACCGGTACACCTTCACCGTGGGAGGATCCTTTGTGTTCGATAATAAAGGAGATATGTGGATAGAGGATGAGGGCGGCAATCCCTGGCCTACCGATATAGGCGGCGATATAGGATGCCACCCGATGACGGATATTGCTGCCAAGTACCAGGCCTGGGGCTCGGGCAACCATACGTTCACCCTGATCGGCAATAGCAGGTTAAGAGTAAACGGTACCGGCGCTTTTATGGGCATATACAAAGTAGGCGATAACGATAATGCCGCCGTTCCGCAAACCTCTATTACCTATGATGTGATAGAATACAGCGACACCAAGCTGGTGATACGTAAGACCTTCAGCTGGGGTGCCTGGCAATTCAGCTTTGTGCCGGAATAATAATGAAGTTTTAGTTAGCACAGCAGACATAAGCAAGCAGTTAGTGCTAAGGGCGGGTGTTTTAGGGTTAAACAAGCCCGCCCATTTTTTTTACCTTTAAAACCGATCAGGATGCGTGGGATATTTCTGGTAGGCCTGCTGGCCTTATCATGGACAGCACATGCCCAGTTCAAGAAGCTTGTCTGGTCAGACGAGTTCAATTATAAAGGATTGCCCGACTCTACCAAATGGGGATATGATACCGGCAATCATGGTTGGGGCAATAACGAGCTGCAGTATTATACGGTTAACCGGCTGGAAAACGCCAGGGTGGCCGATGGGGTGCTGGTTATCGAGGCGGTGAAGGAAGATTATAACGGCTCGAAATATACTTCAGCCCGGCTTCTGTCCAAAAATAAGGGCGACTGGAAGTATGGGCGCATTGAAGTAAGGGCCAAGCTCCCGCGGGGACGTGGTATATGGCCCGCTATTTGGATGCTGCCTACCGACTGGGCTTATGGCGCCTGGCCGGCCAGCGGAGAGATCGATATTATGGAAATGGTAGGCTATCTTCCTGATTCCATTTTCGGCACTGTGCATACCGGGGCTTATTATCACAGCATCGGCACGCAGAAAACGGGCAGCATTTTGCGCAATGATATCAGTGATGAATTTCACGTTTACTCGCTGGAATGGACAAAGAATAAGCTCAGGATGCTGATAGATAATGAGCCGTACTTCGAGTTCGTGAATGAAAAAAAGACCAGCCGCGAATGGCCGTTCGACAAAAGGTTCCACCTGCTCCTCAATGTAGCGGTGGGAGGTAATTGGGGAGGAAAGATGGGGCTGGATGAGTCTATCTTCCCGCAACGGATGGAAATCGATTATGTAAGGGTATATAAATAATAGCAGTGATTATGAGAAAAACCAGTGTGTATATAGCGGGGTTCATGACGATGCTGGCAGGTTGCGGCAAAGGAAGCGGCGGTGATTCGGGCCCGGTGAATGTAACGCCTAAGATCAGCATTGAGGACCTGTCGCTGTTTGAAGGCAATGGCGGCACTTCCATTTTCCAGGTGCAGGTAAGGCTGGATGCAGCTTCTTCCAGGCCGGTTACCGTGCAATACTCTACTGCCGATGGCACGGCCAAAAGCGGTGAAGATTACACGGCGGTCACCGGGCAGACCCTCAGCTTTACCGCCAATGAGACCTCCAAGATCATCTCGCTGGTAGTGGTGGCCGATGACATCAAGGAAGGTGACGACGAGCTGACCATTACGCTCAGCAATCCCACCAATGCTACTATTCAGCGCGCCAGCGCTCTGATCACTATCCGTAACGACGATACGAAAGTGCCGTTTACAAATGCCGGCTATGATGCGCCTACCTCTTATCCCGGCTATACCCTGGTATGGAGCGATGAGTTCACTGCTTCTGCGCTCAACAGCAGCGCCTGGAGCAACCAGAATGGGGACGGCTGCCCTTCGATATGCGGCTGGGGCAACAACGAGCTGGAATATTATACAGATCGCCCGCAGAATATCTTTTTCCAGGATGGTAAGCTGATCATCGAGGCGCGGAAGGAGAATTTCAACGGCAGGCCGTACACTTCTTCCAAGATACTTACGGCCGGCAAAAAGACCTTTAAGTATGGCCGTATCGATATCAGGGCCAAGCTGCCCACGGGCAAAGGTATCTGGCCGGCTTTCTGGATGCTGCCGCAGGGCAATGTATATGGAGGCTGGCCTACCAGCGGCGAGATCGATATCATGGAAATGGTAGGAAACGATCCTGCACGTACGCATGGCACCGTGCATTATGGTCCTGGGCCTAACAGCAACCAGATCAGCCGCAGCAGGGCGCTGTCGTCCGGCACGCTCAACGACGAGTTTCATGTGTATTCGCTGGAGTGGCAGCAGGACCAGCTGAAATGGTACCTTGACGGCGTGCTTTTTTCTACCGTCAGCAAAACGGATATACTGGCCGGCACCACCTGGCCCTTCAACGAAGATTTTTACCTGATCTTCAACCTGGCGGTAGGGGGCAACTGGCCGGGCAGCCCAGATGCCAGCACTTATTTTCCCCAATGGCTGATCGTGGATTATGTGCGGGTGTACCAGCAATAGGAGATCAGCAAATGTGGGAATGTGGAAATGTGGGAATGTGAGGAGTTCGAGGTAAAAAAGATCAAAAATAATTTGGCAGAAATGATGGGCCCCTTATCTTTGCACTCCCCCAATAAAACGGGAGTTTAGCTCAGTTGGTTCAGAGCATCTGCCTTACAAGCAGAGGGTCGGCGGTTCGAGCCCGTCAACTCCCACAAAAAGCCTTCCTTGCCGGAAGGTTTTTTTATGCATTACGTCTATATTATATTTTCTTCTTCCCGGAACAAATATTACGTGGGTCATACCAGCAATGTGCCGGAAAGGCTGAACAAGCATAACACGGCTCATAAAGGCTTTACCGGCAAAGCTGGTGATTGGGTGGTTGTGCACCTGGAATGCTTTGCATCTAAAGAATTGGCTTATGCACGTGAGCGGGAGATCAAGGGCTGGAAGAGCAGGAAGATGATCGAGAAGCTTATTGGTTCAGGGCATCCCGACTTGTAAGTCGGGAGGGTCGGCGGTTCGAGCCCGTCAACTCCCACAAAAAGCCTTCCTTGCCGGAAGGTTTTTTTATGCATTACGTCTATATTATATTTTCTTCTTCCCGGAACAAATATTACGTGGGTCATACCAGCAATGTGCCGGAAAGGCTGAACAAGCATAACACGGCTCATAAAGGCTTTACCGGCAAAGCTGGTGATTGGGTGGTTGTGCACCTGGAATGCTTTGCATCTAAAGAATTGGCTTATGCACGTGAGCGGGAGATCAAGGGCTGGAAGAGCAGGAAGATGATCGAGAAGCTTATTGGTTCAGGGCATCCCGACTTGTAAGTCGGGAGGGTCGGCGGTTCGAGCCCGTCAACTCCCACAAAAAGCCTTCCTTGCCGGAAGGTTTTTTTATGCATTACGTCTATATTATATTTTCTTCTTCATATTGAAGATGAAAAAAGAAAGTAACAGCATTTGCGCAATTCTTGAAAAAGAAATATGCCTCCTGGATTTCTTTGTCAGGAATATGCAAGTAAAAAGATTGCTGTCAAAATGAAGCTTGTGCATCGAACCATTGAGAAGTATCGTGAGAAACGCATGGGATAAGCAAACGATAAAAACAGAGCTGTTATTGTTATTTACGCCATTCGAAATAGAGTTTTTATTTTAGATGGCCACAAAATATAAAAACGCAACATAGTTGATTTTAAGTTTTGAGGTAAAAGCTTTTTTGGCGGAAAAGCAATATAGCGCATGCGCCATCAAGATGCTAAGAGCTTGATTTATAATAAAAATATCATAATTGGCCTTAGGTAGTTAATTTCTTTCGGATAATAGTGTAACTTACGTTAAACGAATAATGATGAACGACGTAGCAATAATGAAGACTGAGGAAACAGTTCACAGACGCCATTCCTTCACTAATCCCTATTCTCGTGGATTATCTTATTTTTTTAATTCGGTTCTTCCATATGATCCGGAGCAAGCACGTCTTTTATCGGAATTCATAGATACACCGGAGCTACGTTCTGCTATGAATGTCGTTATAAGCAAACAGGGTGATATACTTGCCTTTGAGATCAAGGACAAGGAGGAATATGATAAACTCAAGGCTTCCTTATCACATACTCCTTAATCGCCAATCTAAGCTGATTTGCTTCCCATTATTTCTAGTACACTTATTGCAACCATTGTTTGCCTTTTATTTTTACTTCCAGGATTTATCTATTTAAGAAGTTATTGGGGAAGTGAAAGAGGGCCGCTGCATCCTAACAGCATTTATAGCTACCTAATATGGAGCATTCCCCTCGCTGCCGCATTGTATATCGTTTCAATCAAAATTTATAATTCCCTCATTTGCCATTACATCCCAAATTATTTTTCTCCTTGCTCTGTTGAGCATTTATTCTCGTTTTTTCTAAACCAGTCGTTACTCAAAGAGCCGTTGAATTATGATGAAATTCATAAAATAAAAGGTGATTCTTCAAAGCTATTATTCATTTTCTTCATTATTGATGTGCTTGCCTTTTCATTCGGTCGCTTTTCAAGGTTCCTTATCATGAAATTCAATCTTGATTACAGTCTTGTGTAAGCTTCCCCTAAAACTGGGCCACTGTCGATTAGAGTTTTTCAAATATTTTA